>Ga0209794_1000029_pt1 | contig 387050 bp, 370 predicted proteins | sample EBPBio232013_DNA_FD_185869 | JGI IMG/M metagenome (GOLD analysis project Ga0209794, IMG submission 185869) | Wastewater treatment Type I Accumulibacter community from EBPR Bioreactor in Madison, WI, USA - Reactor 1_5/23/2013_ DNA (SPAdes)... | ecosystem: Engineered > Bioreactor > EBPR >...
CGGGTGGGCGGAGCAGCCGATTTTGGCGGCTATCGACGCCACAGCCGCCCAGCGCGAAGTGTGCTCACCTTCGTGATCCATAACCATCCGCACGGCACGGGCGCGGACTTCGGGTGAAAACTTGTTCGTCGTTTTGCTCGTCATGGCTCCATCCTATTTGTAAGTTGGAGCCTCCGGCAAACCCGGAGCGGTTCAAACCTCTGACCATATGGGCAATCCGCTATCCAATTTTGGGCAGTCTTATGCCCAAATGGTAGAAAAGTATTGGGCAGAAGATCGGAAATTTACCTGATGTATCAAGGGCGGTGCCGATGAAGTGCGTCCCCACTCACTGCTACCATCCCTTCAATAATCAGCTACCTATCCGTTCCTTAGGCAGGCCAGACTTGCCCGGTCCGGGCATGTGGATTTCCGGGGCCCTATTTCTCCCGTGATGAGATATGATCCAACAAAGCCGATGATCGTGGTCACGCCCACGATCAATGACAGGATCAGGAGCATTCCGAGGCCAACCGCGACAAGTCCCATCATCTTCTCCCTCAGTCTTTCCAGCCCTGATAGAGGTTTTTGAGGCTGCGGAGGCAACTTTAGAGGGGCAGCGCGGACCTGGCTAAGGGCATGTTCCGTCCAACCGCCTGATTCGAACTCCTCGGAGACAATGAAATCCAGGAGATGCCCCTGTCGCCTCATCGACAATGGCAACGAGGAAAGAAACGCACGCGGATTCGTCCGGCTGTTCCGTGACAGGAAAAGAGAAATCGCAGCCTTGAATTCCGGGTTCCTGGCACCGGAGCAAAAAAGCATCCTTCCTGCCGCGATATCATCTCCCGTCACCAGCAGAACTTCACCATATCGCCTGAACAATTCCAGATCGAAAACAGCCGACGCAAAGCGGCCCTGGAGAATCTCCTTTGCTCTCCAGAAATTCCCGTCCGCAATCGCCCGGTCAACACGTTCATAGGCCATGCCTGCCCTTTTCCGAATATGGGTCCGGAGCAGGGGCGGCGGAGATGCCGCCGCCCCCCTTCTCCTCAATGCGATCTATATTCGCCGGCGCCTTTGGACAGCGCGAATTCCTCCTCCGGCGAGAGGATCAGCTTGTTACGCCCGACAAGCGCGAAATACACGATGCCGATCGCAAACCATGCCGCCACATAATAGACCCCTTGCACATAAACAGCATCCTGGAACTGGAACCAGATCGTCACCGTGGCGATGATCACGGTGAGTGCAGCGCCAAGCGAGCCCAGAGGGCTGCGATAGGGCCTGGCGATATGCGCCATCTTGCTGCGCAGGAGGATGAAGGCCAGGCCCTGCATGATGTAGGAAATCATGGCGCCGAAAACCGCCATGTTGAGCAAGGTGCCGCCGATCACGGCGGCGCCCTTCTCGGCACCGGCCGAGAACCACACCGCGAGCATGATCGCAAGCCCCATCACCGCGCCGGTGATCAGCGCGACATGCGGGGTCTTCCGGCTTCCATGCGTTACCGAAAGGCCGGAGGGGAAATACCCCGCGCGCGAGAGCGAGTAGATCTGCCGGCCGAAGGCGAAGATGATCGTGTGGAACGAGGCGATGAGCCCCACCACGGCGATAAAGGCGAGCACCTTGGCGATGTTGGTGCCATAGATCGCGCGGAAACCATCGAGCAGCGGCTCGCCGGATTTACCGAGCGCGAAAGCGCCGTTCGCCACCGAGGAATTGAGCCACAGGATCATAAAAGCGGAGACGATCAGCGTGAAGATCCCGAGGGTGATCCCTTTGGGCATGTCACGCACGGGGTCTACCGATTCCTCCGCCGCCAGCGGCAATTGCTCGATCGCGAGGAAGAGCCAGACCGCGAAAGGCAGGCACGCCAGCACGCCGCCCCAGCCGAAGGGCAGGAACGGCCCGCCGCCATTGGGGAGTTCCGCGCCACCCGGCGCGATATTCAGCGCCCAGCGGCTGAAATCCATCGCCGGAAATGCGCTGATCCAGAAGGCGATCAGGCAGGCGAGGGCCGCGAGCGTCACCACCACCGTGATGCGGAAGGAAAGCTCGACGCCGACAACATTGAGCCCAACGAAGATCACATACATGAAGACCCAGTAGACCGGCTGGAAACTGGCATCCGTGCCGAATATGCCGCCCAGATAGGTCCCGATGAAAAAGACGATCACTGCTGGCGTGATGATGTATTCCACATTCTCGCACAAGCCGGTGATGAACCCGCCCCAGGGCCCCATGGCGGAACGGGCGAAGGAATAGGCGCCACCCGTATGGGGCAGGGCTGCCGCCATCTCGGCAATCGAAAACGTGAGGCCGAGATACATGATGGAAATCACGATGGTCGCGAGGAACATCCCGCCCCAGCCGCCAGAGGCAAGCCCGATATTCCAGCCGGAGAAATGCCCGGAAATCACAGCGCCAACCCCCAGCGCCCAGAGAGAAACGACACCGGCATGCCGCCGGAGCCCGCGTTTCGCGAAATAGGCGTCGTCGACCTTGGAATAGGTCACGCCTCCACTCGTCTTCTTGTCCGTCATTGCGTTTCACTCCGTGAGACTTCTTTTTTGAATTCCAGCCGTTTTCCCGGCGGTTTCGTCACGTCATGGATGAAGCGGAAGATGTGCCGGACTCGCCGGCAAGAACCCCGTCACGCGTCACCGGCGCCGCGTCTGCGGCAGCGCGGGCAGGATCATGTCAGATTTGACCGGATGGGCAAGTCTTTGTTAGCGAAGTCTTGAATGCGGGATCTTGAGTTTGAGACTCCCGGCAGAGCAAATGGCGCGGGAAAGAGCGGTTTTACTGCGCTGCAAAATCAGCGCTCCTTGAGCGCGTTCAGGATGAACATGGAGCGTGTCGAAGCGACACCTTGCGCATTTTGAACCTTGTCGAGCATGATCGACGAGAAATGCGCCATATCGCGCGCGGTGATCTCGATCATCACATCACAATCACCGGAAACGATCCAGCAACTCGCAATGCCGGGAATATCCTTGAGCGCCTGCGCGACTTCGATCGCCGGCACATGGGGTTGCCGCTGGACCGAGGCAAAGACCCGCACTTCTTCTCCAGCCAAGACGGGGTCAATGCAGGCCTTGTAGGCGCGGATGACTTTCGCCTCTTCGAGCCGTTTGATCCGGCGCGAAATCGCGGAATGCGAGAGAGGCACGCGCTCTGCAAGCTCAAGGTTGGAGAGGCGGGCATTCTCCCCGAGAGCAGCCAGGATCTGGCGGTCGAATTCGTCAATGTCCACGGCCATACGCAAAGACTTCTCATTTTCCCGAGCGAGCACGCGCAACACGTGCCAGGCAACCGCGTTGAAAGCGGAATAACGCTCAATATTTGAATTATTCCTTGTTTCAAGCGAAATTATTGCGAGATATCAGTTCTTGAGTGATAATTTCGCAAGGAAGGCATCTCGCCGAAAAACAAGGACACAAGGCTATGGGCAAGAATTTTCGTGACAAGGAACTCAACGGCCATCGTCTTCATGCCGAGACGCTCATGCTCGGCTACGGATACGACCCTGCCTTATCCGAAGGCTCGGTGAAGCCGCCGGTGTTCCTCACCTCCACCTTCTGCTTCCCCAGCGCACAGGCCGGCAAGGAGTTCTTCGACATCGCCTCGGGGCGAACGACCGGCAAGAATGATGTCGATGGCGGGCTTGTCTATTCGCGCTTCAATCACCCGAATGCGCAGATCGTCGAGGAGCGCCTCGCCCTGTTCGAGGGCGCGGATGCCGGCGCGGTCTTCGCCAGCGGCATGGCGGCGATCGCGACCATCCTGCTCGCGCATTGCCGGCCGGGCGACATCATCCTGCATTCCACCCCGCTCTATGGCGGCACCGATGCCCTGCTCAACAAGGTGCTTCCGAATTTCGGGATCACCGCCCGCCCCATCGCCGACCCCAATGACGGCGCGGCTCTGCGCAAGGCGGTGCAGAGCGCCGAAGCCGACGGGCGTGTCGCCATGATCTATCTCGAAACGCCGTCGAATCCCCTGGCTACCCTGGCGGATATCGGCCTTTCCGCCCAAATTGCGACGGAATGCGCCGCGCGCCAGAAGCATCGTCCCCTCGTCGTCGTGGACAACACGCTGATGGGGCCGGTTTTCCAGAACGCCATCGCGGCCGGTGCGGATCTGTCGCTGTATTCGCTGACCAAATATGTCGGCGGCCATTCCGATCTGATCGCCGGCGGCGTCCTTGGCCATCGCGAGGCGATCACGCCCGTGCGTGCCCTGCGCGGACTTCTCGGGGGCAATCTCGATCCCCATTCGTGCTGGATGCTGTCACGCTCGCTCGAAACCGTGACGCTGCGCATGCAACGCGCCGCCGACAACGCGACCGCCATCGCCAGCTGGCTTTCGAAGCACAAGGACGTCAAGGCCGTGTTCTTTCCCACGCTGGCGAAGGAAGGTTCCAGCCAGCACGAGATCTACCGCAAGCAATGCTCCGGCCCCGGCTCGCTCATGTCCTTCGATGTCGGCACGCGCGAAAAGGCGTTCCGCGTGCTCGATCGCCTGCGGATCGTGAAACTCGCCGTGAGTCTCGGCGGCACGGAATCGCTCGTCTGCCATCCCTCGACCACGGTCACCTCCGGCGTCGCCCCGGAGATCCGGGAAGCCATGGGCGTTACGGAGGGGCTGATCCGGCTTTCGGTCGGGATCGAACATATCGACGACCTGATTGCTGATCTGAGCTATGCTCTAAGCTGACCTGAGCGGCATTCTTTTCGGAGATCCAATATGGCGAATACCCTCCCCCATCTCGCGGAACTGGAGCGCCGCACGCTCTGGCTCGCCTCCTGGATGATCCACAACGCAAACCATGTTCGCGAGGCGGGTGAGGTCAAGGTCGGCGGCCATCAGGCTTCATCGGCCTCGATGTGCGCGATCATGACCGCACTTTACTGGCATGTGCTCAAACCGGAGGACCGCGTGGCGGTGAAGCCTCACGCTTCGCCGATTTTTCACGCGATCCAGTATCTTGCCGGCAACCTTCCGGTCGAGAAGATGCAGAATTTCCGCGGCTACAAGGGCGTGCAGAGCTATCCCAGCCGCACCAAGGATGTGGATGACGTCGATTTCTCGACCGGCTCGGTCGGGCTCGGGGTCGCTCAGACCCTGTTCTCCTCCATCGTGCAGGATTACGTCAAAGCCCATGGCCTGATGGGGCATCGGCCCGAGGGGCGCATGATCAGCCTTATCGGCGATGCCGAGATGGACGAGGGCAATATCTACGAGGCGCTGATCGAGGGCTGGAAGCACGGCCTGCGCAATTGCTGGTGGATCGTCGATTACAATCGCCAGTCGCTCGATGCGGTGGTGCGCGAGGGGCTGTGGCAGAAATTCGAACAGATGTTCGCAAGCTTCGGCTGGGACGTCATGATCGTCAAGCACGGCAAGCTTCAGCAGGCGGCCTTCGCGGAGCCGGGCGGCGATGCGCTGCGCCGCTGGATCGATACCTGCCCCAACCAGCTCTATTCCGCGCTGACCTTCCAGGGCGGCGCGGCGTGGCGCAAGCGCCTTCTCGACGATATCGGCGATCAGGGCGCGGTGACGGCGCTGATCGAGAAACGCTCCGATGCCGAGCTTGCGGCGCTGATGGGCAATCTCGGCGGGCATGATCTTCCCTCGCTGATCGAAGCCTTCGAGGCCGCCAAGAAGCATGATCGGCCGGTCCTGTTCATTTGCTACACGATCAAGGGATTCGGGCTGCCGCTCGCGGGGCACAAGGACAACCATGCCGGGCTGATGACGCCGACGCAGATGGACGGGTTCCGCGCGTCGATGAATGTCCGCCCCGGTCACGAATGGGACAAATGGGAAGGCGCGCGCCTCGATGCCGCGAGCCTCGAAGCTTTCGTCGCCGGCGCGCCCTTCTTCGCGCAGGGCCGGCGCCGCCTCTCCGCCTCTGCCGTTCCGGTGCCGGAAACCCTGCCGGTGCCGACAGAGCGCGGCAAGCCGGTCTCGACCCAGATGGGCTTCGGGCAGATCCTCAACGAGATGGCCCGCGAGGATTCGGCGCTGGCGAGCCGTATCGTCACCACCTCGCCCGATGTCACGGTCTCGACCAATCTCGGCGGCTGGGTGAACCGGCGCGGCCTCTTCGCGCGCGAGAGCATGGCGGATACGTTCAAGGCCGAGCGCATCCCCTCAACCTACACCTGGGAATTCTCGCCCAAGGGACAGCATCTCGAACTCGGCATCGCCGAATCGAACCTGATGATCATGCTCTCGGCGCTTGGCCTCTCGCATTCGATCAACGGCGCGCGGCTTCTGCCGATCGGCACGGTCTATGATCCCTTCATCTACCGTTCGGCGGACCAGCTCAATTACGCCTGCTATCAGGATGCGCGCTTCATGCTCGTCGCCACCCCTTCCGGCATCACGCTCGCGCCGGAAGGCGGCGCGCATCAATCGATCGGCACGCCGCTGATCGGCATGGCGCAGGACGGATTGTGTTCCTTCGAACCCGCCTTCATCGACGAACTCGCGACCATCATGCGCTTCTCGTTCGATTACATGCAGCGCGACGGCGAAGGCGACCCGGACGAGACCACCTGGCTGCGCGACCAGACCGGCGGGTCGGTCTATCTGCGTCTCTCCACACGTCCGCTCGAACAGCCGATCCGGGAGATGACGCCGGATCTCGCCCGCGACATCGTCAACGGCGCCTATTGGCTGCGCAAGCCAGGGCCGAACTGCTCGGTGGTCATCGCCTATCAGGGCATCGTCGCGCCTGAGGCCATTGCGGCCACCGGGCTTCTGGCGGAGGATCGCCGTGATGTCGCGCTGCTCGCCATCACCTCGGCGGACAGGCTCAATGCCGGCCATCAGGCCGCGGAACGTGCCCGCCAGCGCGGGCATCACGGCGCGATGAGCCATATCGAACGCCTGTTCGAGCCACTTGGCCGCGATTGCGGCATCGTGAGCGTGATCGACGCACATCCCGCGACGCTCTCATGGCTCGGCGGTGTTTACGGTCACCGCGTCAAGGCGCTCGGCGTCGAGCATTTCGGGCAGACCGGCACGATCCAGGATCTTTACCGCCACCACGGGATCGATACCAACGCCATCGTCCATGCCGCTCAAGCCGTCACGGCGGGCCGGCAGGTAAGGTATCTCCGCGCCCTGCCCTAAGAAATCGAAGCTGCTGCGGTCAACTTCTCCCAGAATGCAATGACGGTCTCCAAGGGAGTCCCGCTCAGCGGTTCGATGGTTATCGCCTGATCCGCGCCGGTTGACCGCCCTCCACCAAGCTCCTATCAAATTGTATAAAATCTTGCGGGGCGGAAATGCGGTTCAACCGGATGATCAAGGTCGTCGGCTGCCATGCCGAGGGCGAAGTGGGCGATGTCATCGTCGGCGGCATCCTCCCGCCGCCGGGCGAGACGGTCTTCGAGCAGAGGCGTGCCTTCGAGCGTGATCAGGATCACCTGCGGCGTCTGCTGATCTGCGAGCCGCGCGGTTCCGTGGCGCGGCATGTCAACCTGATTGTGCCACCCAAGCGCTCGGATTGCGTTGCCGGCGCCATCATTATGGAGCCGACCGAATACCCGCCGATGTCCGGCTCCAACACGATATGCATCGTCACGGTGCTGCTCGAAACCGGCATGGCTCCGATGATCGAACCCGTCACAAGGCTCCGCCTCGACATGCCGGCCGGTCCGGTCGATGTCGAGGCGGAGTGCCGGGATGGCAAATGCATTGCGGTGAAATTCGAGAACGTGCCGTGTTTTGCCCACGAGATCGGTGTGCCACTCACCCTCGAAACCGGCGAGACGATCACGATCGATATCGCCTATGGCGGCATGATCTATGCGCTGGCCGAGGTGAGCCAGTTCGGGCTTTCCGTCGCGCCGGAGCACGGCCGCCGCCTCGCCGAAATCGGCGAGGCCATCCGCCGCGCGGCGCGGAGGCAATACCCCGATGTCATGCACCCGGAGAACCCGGAGATACGCGGCGTTTCCATCGTGCAATTGCATGAGGCGTTCACCGGCGTCGGCGGGGCAAGCCGCAACACCTGCATCGTCGCGCCCGGCCGCTGCGACCGTTCTCCCACAGGCACCGGCCTCTCGGCCCGGCTCGCGGTGCTCCATGCCAAGGGGCTCCTGAAAGCAGGAGACAGTTTTGCCCATGATTCGATCATCGGCAGCCGCTTTGAGGGAAAAATCGAGCGCGAAACAACGATCGCGGGCCGGCCGGCGATCATTCCCTCGATCCGGGGGCGCGCCTGGATTACCGGCTTCTCGGATTATGTCATCGACCCCACCGATCCCTATCCGGCAGGGTATGTCATTTCGGATACCTGGGGCACCTCGACGAAGGTCACGCAGGATTAGGGGAAGATCCTAGGGATGCGTGCCCCTGTCCTGCACATCGGGCGATGCGGCAGGCACCGTTGATGAAAACCCCTTCTTGCGGTCACGCTTGAAGCGGATCACGGCATCGACGACGTTCCCTGGCCCGAGAAAGCGGAGCCCGGAGAAGGCCAGCGAACGCGCCATCATAAGGCCTCGACCATTGAAATCCGCTTCTCCCGCTTGCTCCTCCATCATGCGCGCATAATCGAATCCGTTGCCCTGATCGGAAACCCGAATTCGCAAGGAGGCATTCCGGCGCTGAAAATCCACAATCACGACACGCTCGCAGAAGGGAACGGCGTTGAGGCGTCGTTCGAGCTCATTCATGTATTCGCCGGATTTGAGGAGTCTTGCCTTCAACTCGCGGTCAATTTCCAGATTGCCGTGTTCGATCGCGTTGGATGTCAGCTCCCAGATGCCGATGGATGCTGTTTCAGGATCCGGACAATGGGAACCAAGCATGGTGGAGAGCTTCTCCGCCTCCTCGAAAGAGCGGATCTCAAAAACACCGCGTTTGAGCAGGCCAATAGCCGGCTTGTTTTTGGAAATGAATGCTCGGATCGCCTGCTCTCGTTGGGAACGAGGCGCTCTTGCGACAGTCTTGCGCAAGGCCACGCAATCGTGAGGCGCGGCCATAACCCCACAAGGAAGGCTTAGCTTTGTCATTGTTCATCCCTCCGATCACAGATCATGATCGTCGTCAGATCGTCTTGAGGCGTGTAGGGAAAGAGCATCTTCAGCAAGCGCGCCTGAATTTCCGAAGCGCCTGCCGTGGGGCCCAGACGGTCAAGCGCTCTGGCAAGACTCTCGGGCGTAAAACGCGATTCTGGCGGAAAGGGCGTTTCCACAAGCGCATCGCTATAAGCGAGAAGCGCTGATCCCGGTGGGAACGGGTAGCGCGCCAACGAGTAGGTGGCGCCACGGACAAAACCAACCGGCAGCCCCGGCGCTTCGATCGCCTGGAAGTATCCGGTTCTGCCGGAGCGCAGGACCAGCGGCGGTGCCGCGGCGGAGACGACCTCAATGCAATTCTCATCGAACAGGATGCGCAACCCCAGCACGGTAGCGAACTGTCCCACCGGCAGCAGGGTGGTCAGCTGTTCATTGAGCGCAGCCATCGCCTCGGAAAGCTGACGGGTATTTTGCCGCTCCGAGCGGATTAACGCCTGGAAGCGGAACGTGTTGAGCGCGGCCGAAATGCCATGGCCGGCGAAATCCACCATCCAAAGCAAGACACCACCCGGATCGGTGGCGGAGAGGGTCCATAGATCGCCACCAAGTCCTGCCGAAGCCTTGTAGCTCGTAGCGATATCGAGGCCGTATTTTTCCTCGATCGCCGCGATTTCCTCGCGGGTCGGCATGAGAGATTCCTGCATCTCACGCGCCAGTTCGATATCGGCGGCCATCGCATATTGGTATTCGTAGAGCTTGCGCACGAGGTGCTGTTGCTCAAGATGCACCTTGATGCGCCCCAGCATCTCGCGTGGATCGATGGGCTTGCTGATCAGATCGGTAGCGCCAACAGCAAAAATCCGCCCGCGATCTTCATGCGCCGTCGAACCCGTTTCGACGAGAATCGGGATCGTTGCCCATTGCGGATTGCACCTCACGCGACGGATCAGTTCCAGCCCATCCATTTCCGGCATTGAAATGTCGGTGACGATCAGGTCGGGGAGTTGCTGCTCGATCGCGCCGCAAGCCTCGACACCGTTCTTGGCCTCGGCAATGGCCGAGAAGCCACATCGCTTGAGGTACAGGACGATCATCTTGCGGACCGTAGCGCTGTCATCCACGACAAGGATGCGCGCGCCCGCAAGTTCCGGGTTTATTGTGACGCTCGGAGGAACATCATCCCTGAGCCTGGCCAGTGCTTCCGACATGGGCGCGTCCTAGGAGATGGTGAGAACCTTATCCATACAGGCGAGGTGCAGGAGCTTGCGCACCTGCTCCTGTGGCGCTTGCAACCGAAGGCCCCACCCGCCCTTCTTGGCCTCTTCATGCGCGATCATCAGCATGCCGAGCCCCGCGGAATCGATGGAAACAAGGTTCTCCATCTCAATCACGCAGAGGCTCGGCGTTGCCTTGCGGATTTCGCCCAGCGCATCGCGAAAGAGCGCGTGATCGCTGAAACTCATTCGATCATGCAGCCTGACCCGGAATGTCTTGTCCTGCTGGCTGGTCTCGATGCGCATGGTTTCCTCCTAGAAAAGTTCGACTTGATCTTCATCATCCGCCGCATTGGCGACGGCGACGGAAATAACGGGGACTGGCCTACCGGCGAGACGGGCGAGGAGGCGGGCGCGCATGTCACCCAGCTTGACTACCTCCGAAACATGAGAATCGAGCGCCGCCGGCAAACCTCCCGGCGGCAATTCCCGCAAAGCATGACCAAAGCCCTCGAGTACGGACGAGACCGCCTCCAAAGATTGCTTCGCACGATCCTGGAACTGCATGCTCACGATGGCGGCATGGATATCGGCCGTGACTTTCTGAGTTACCTCACCCGTCTTGTCGATGACTTGCGAGAAACGGGTATGCTGGTCAATGAGGCCTTCAATGATTACCTTGATGCGCTCATTGGCGAGGATATTCTCTTCCGACATGTCAATCGTCGCAATCTCTCGCAGAAGCGCGAAGCTGCTGTTGAGCCCCTCGACCGTGCTGTCCACCTTGACTCTCAGCTCCTGTGAGATCCGGCTCGTATGCGCGGCCAGCTCACGGACCTCGTTTGCGACGACGGAAAAGCCGCGTCCGGCTTCACCAGCATGAGCCGCCTCGATTTTCGCGTTAAGCGCCAGCATGTTCGTGCGATGCGTGATCTTCTCGATCTGGCTGATCGACGTGGAAACCTGCTGCATCTCGTCGATGACATCCTGCAGCGAATAGACCATCGCCATGCCGCGCGAGGAGAGAAAGAAGATCTTGCCGAGCAGATCGCTGAGAGCGGTCTGCAACCCGCCGGCCACATCGCGCAGCATGATCCGCTCACCGGAAAACTCGATCGCGGAAGAGCTTTCCACCAGCTCTTGCACCAGCGCCGAATGGCGCATTGCCTCACTGGCAATCCCCTGGAATTGCTCGGAAACACCGGATGATTGCGTCTCGACAAGTCGGGAAACCGCCTCGATCTCCGCGATTACCCCTTCAATCAGACGGCGAATTGCCTCCCCGCCGTGACTGTCCGCCGCAGCATAGCCTGCCTCCAGCGAATCGGTTTCCGTCCCGGATGTGTCAATCAAGCGCAGAGCCACGAGGAAAATCGCCTTATTTATAAATCGCAAGCGTTGGCACTATGCAACCTAGAGTTTAAATTTTGATTGTCGCTGCCTAGGCCCGCTTCCGCTCGCCCTGCTGCGCCGCAGCCTCGACTATGGCTCCGGCGATCTCCTGCAAGGGCAGTTGGGCGCAAACCGCGCCGGCCTCGAAAGCCACGCGCGGCATGCCATAAATCAGCGAAGTGCGTTCATCCTGGCCGATCGTCCAGGCGCCGCGATTGCGCATGTCAAGCAGGCCTTCAGCACCATCCCGCCCCATGCCTGTCAGGATCACGCCGACCGCCGCGTTTCCGATCTCGCGCGCGGCGGAATGGAAGAGCACATCCGCCGAGGGCCTGTGCCCGCTCACGGATTCGCCATCCTCAAGCCGGCATCGGAAACTGCCACCGCTCTTCTTGACTCCGAGGTGAAATCCTCCCGGCGCGATTACCGCCTCGCCGGGATGGACCTCCAGCCCATCGATCGCCTCACGCACACGCAAGGCACTGGCCTGATCAAGGCGCCGTGCGAAACCGGGCGTGAACTTCGCCGGCATGTGCTGAACGATGAAAATCGGCGGCAGAGAAGCCGGCAAACTCGCCATCACCTGCCCCAAAGCCTCGACACCGCCGGTAGATGCGCCGATCGCGATGATGCTCTGGGAATTGAATGGCCTTGCGGCAATCCTCGTTGTGCCGGTCTGAGTGATGCCAGTTCTTGCCAATCTGGCCGATCCCACCGCATGAACCCGGTCGAGCAAATCACGCCGAAAAGCTTCGAGCGTCGCTTCCCCGTGATCAAGCGGTTTTTCGAGACAATCGACCGCCCCGATCTCGAGCGCCCTGAGGGTCATCTCTGTATTTTTGCCGGTGAGCGAGGAGAGCATCAAGACGCGCATCGGGCGCAGACGCATGAGCCGGCAAAGAAATTCGATGCCATCCATCTCCGGCATCTCGATATCAAGCGTGATCACATCAGGGTCGAGCGCCTTGATTTTCTCGCGCGCGATGTTGGGATTGGCCGCGCTGCCAACCACTTCAATATGGGGGTCGGAAGCAAGCATAGAGGCGATGATCTGCCGCATCAGGGCGGAATCATCCACGATCAGAACCCGCAATTTTTCCATTGGCCGTTCCTCCCAGTTCCAAAAACCGTTCAATCGAAAAGATCGATCCCGCCGCCCACATCCTCGACAACAAGTTCGCGCCCGTAGCGGCTTTCCGCGCGCACGACAGCACCCTGATCGCGATCCTTGAGCAGAAGTCGCTGGACCTTGCCGGTGACCGGGTTGAAATGAATGCGGCGCCCGAAATCCCCGCCCAGATCGCTTGAGACCAGATGTAGCCCTTCGGCCTCGATATAGTGGCGGGCGAATGCCGCGTTCTTCGCGCCGACGCCAACCTTGGAGCCGTGAAGATTGGCGCCGCCAAACAGCTTCACCTCCAGATCGCTGCGGGCGCAGCCGGATTTGAGCACTGCGTTGATCAGCGCCTCCATCGCGAAATTGCCGTAGCGCAACGCCCGGCTGGCGCCGTTCCATTGATCGGTATCGCTCTCGGGGAGCATGAAATGATTGAGCCCCCCGAACCCTGTTGCGGGGTTGCGGATACAAGCTGCAACGCAGGAGCCCAGCACCGTTACGATGGTCTGGTCTTTTTCGCCGGTGACATAGAAATCGCCCGGGAGGACGCGCGTCGTCTGCCCTTGCGGATGGCCCACGCTTACATTGCCTGCCGCGCGCGAACTCATCCGTCGATCCTCTGGTAGATCGTCCTTCCTCGCAAGGCGAGGCAATCCTGGTGATCGAGCAGAGTCTCGGAATGTCCGATGAAGAGCCAACCACCCGGCTTGAGCATGTCCGCCAGACGGCGGACCAGGCGCGCCTTCGTAGGATTATCGAAGTAAATCATGACATTGCGGCAGAATATGGCGTCAAAGGGCCCCTTCATCGGCCAAGTCCCCAGCAGATTGAGTGCCCTGAATGTGATCAGCGATTTGAGGGAAGCACACGCAACGAGCCGGTTGGACTTATGGGGGTCCGTCAGGAAATGGGCATGGCGGGCGGCCTGGGGAACCGGCTTCAGGGCCTCGGCCGGATAACTTCCCTCGGCAGCGCGCGCGACCATGTTGGTGTCGAGATCGGTCGCGAGAATACGCGCATCCCAATCGCCCAGCGATGGCAAGGCGCGATGAAGGCTGATCGCGATCGAATAGGGCTCTTCTCCTGACGAACAGGCCGCGGACCAGATGCGCAGACGACGCCTGTTCTGCCCCTTGTTCGCGATGATTTCCGGTATGACCGTTTCTTCGAGGAACTCAAAATGATGCTCCTCACGGAAAAACTTGGTGAGATTGGTCGTCATCGCGTTGATGAACGCAACAATCTCACCTTCCCCACCAGGACTGCGCAGGAAGGCGCAGTAATCCTCGAAGGATTTCAGCCCCAGCTGACGCACCCGCCGCACCAGGCGGGAGAACATCATGTTCTTCTTCTGAGCGCCGATCACAATCCCGCTTTGCTCGTAGACGAGGCCTGCAAAGAACTGGAACGTGTCATCTGTGAACGACGCCTCGAGACTGCTCTGGCTTTCGTATATGGTCGCTGCATTCGCCATGGTCGCCTTTCTGGAGATGGTGCGACGAGCCCGCTGACCCGTTGATCCGGGCCTATCGTCAACCTCTAGAATTCCTTCCAATCATCGTCAGATTGGAAATTGGCGTTCAGTTCCGCCTGAAGCGCGGCAGCACCGCCTCGTCCGCCGGCGGCAACTTTCCGCATCGGCGCGCGGGGCGCAGAATTGCGCATCGGAGACTTGATCTCCGCAGGGCGGCGCGACGATGCTTTGGGCTGGCTGACAATCCGGGCAGCAGCCGCCTCGTCCAGCTGGAATGCCGACATGCGGTCCGACATGTCCTGGGCCTGATCCTGAAGCAACCGGCACGCAGCCGCGTTCTCCTCGACCAGCGCGGAATTCTGCTGCGTCATCTCGTCCATCTGGCTGACGGCCTTGTTGATCTCCTGCACGCCGATAGCCTGCTCCTGGCTGGCAGCGGCGATCTCGGAAACGATATCCGTTACGCGCTTGACCGAGCCGACAATTTCGCTGAGCGAACTGCCCGCATCATTGACGAGCTTCACGCCATCCTTCACCTGCCCGGAGGACTGAACGATCAGCGACTTGATGTCCTTGGCGGCCTCGCTTGAGCGCTGCGCCAGTGAACGGACTTCCGAAGCAACCACGGCAAAGCCGCGCCCGGCATCGCCCGCGCGGGCCGCCTCGACCGCGGCATTGAGCGCAAGGAGATTGGTCTGGAAGGCGATCTCGTCGATAACGCCGATGATATCGCTCATCTTGCCCGAGGAATCCTCGATCCGGCTCATGGCGTTGACGGCCTTGTTGACGATCTCGCCACCATCGGAGGCGAGGCTGCGGGCGCTGATCGCAAGCTGGTTCGCCTGCTGGGCATTCTCCGCGTTCTGGCGGATCGTCGAAGCCATCTCCTCCATCGAGGCGGAAGTCTGCTGAAGACTGGAGGCCTGCTTCTCCGTGCGGCGGGAAAGATCGTCCGTGCCGGAAGTGATCTCGGAAACAGCGGTGGTAATGGTCGCCGCGGATTCCGTCATGGAGGCGACGATCGACGACATGGTGTCGATCAGGCCATTGACCCCGGAGCAGAGCATGGCGATATCGCCGGTCTTACCGTCCAGCGAGATGCGCTGGGTCAAGTCGTTATCCTTGGTCGAGACGATGACCGACTGGATTTCACTCACCGCAAGCTGCAGCGCCAGATTCGCCTTCACCTTCTCCGTCACATCCGTGGCCAGCTTGACGACCTTCATGACGCGACCGACTTCGTCCTTCATCGGCGCGTAAACCGCCTGGAGCCAGATTTCCTGACCCATCTTGTTGATTCGCTTGAAAACATCGGAGCGAGACTGGCCGGCATTCAGATCGGCCCAGAGCTGGGCATAGCCGGGACTGCTGACATCGGCCGGGTCGACAAACATGCGGTGGTGGCGACCGACAACCTCGCCGAGCTGATATCCGAGCGCGTTCAGAAAGGGTTCGTTCGCCGTGAGCACATTTCCGGATGTATCGAATTCGATATAGGCGAAGCTCGCGTTCAGCGCTCCAAAAAGGCCGCGCATGTTGTGGCGCTCGATTTCCGCCTCGGTAATATCGTAGCGCACGCCGAGATATTTCTTCGGCTTCCCGTTCTCGCCGAGGAACGGCGCGATCACTGCATCGACATAATAGGGTGTTCCGTCTTTCGCACGGTTCTTGACGACGCCGCGGAAAACCTTGCCACGCCCGATCGTGGACCACATCTCCTTGAAGACTTCCTTCGGCATGTCGGGATGGCGTGTGGTGTTGTGCCCCTTGCCGATCAACTCATCGCGCCCGTATTTCGAGACTTCGACGAACTTGTCGTTGACCGAGAGGATGTCACCCTTGAGATCCGCGTAGGAAACAATCGAGGTCATGTTCATGATCTCGGAGCGGATTCTCAGCTCCAGCGAGTCCTCGGCTGCCTTGAGTACGAATTCCGTGACATCGGAAGCGAGCAGCACGATCCTGTCGAGCTTGCCGGCGCTGTCGAGCATCGGCATCAGCGCGCCTTGCAGCACGAAGGGCTTGCCGCCCTTGCCCGTCATATGCAACTGGCCGGAGGCTGCCTCCTTGCGGACGGGTTGGTCCCAAAGCGCACGATATTCAGGGCTCGCCGCCGTGTTCTGATCGACGAAATGGGTGTGATGCCGGTCACGCAGCTCATCGTGGGTATAGCCCGAAAGCGTGGAAAAAAGCGTATTGGCCTCGAGGATCTTGCCGTCAGACGAAAACGTGACGATCACCTGCACCGGATCAAGCGAGGCAAAGGGGTTAACCGCACCACGCTTGCGCTCCTCGCTGACATCAATCGCGTATTCGACGATCTTGAAGGGGCGGCCATTCGCGTCCGCGATCGGATGATAGGAAGCGTGGATCCAGATCTCCCGCCCCCCCTTGGCAAGGCGGCGATAGACCCCGCTCTCGGACTCACCCCGCCCAACCTTGTCCCAGAGCTGGAGATATTCGCGTGTAACGCGATCCGCCGGGTCCATGAACATGGAATGTGGCTGGCCGCGGACCTCCTCCATGGAATAGCCCATCATGGCGCAGAAGACCGGATTGGCGTCGCAGAGCCGTCCGTCGAGCGCATATTCGACGACAGCCTGCGACTTGCGAACCGCTTCAAGCTGTCCCTGCCGCGTCGCCTCCACAAGGCGTTCGCGCGTGATATCCCGGATCTGGACGACGTACCCGCCTTCATCCGGCAAACCACCGATTGTCAGCACAAAAACGGCGTCGCCAAGTTTCAGCTCGGTCTGAAGCGGACGGCGTTCCGCTTCGGAAAGCGCACGTGGCGTGAGATCGGAATTGGCACTGCGAAAATCGAAAGGGCATCCATCCGGCTTTTCGACATCGAGATCGCGAGAAAGGTCGCGGAAGGCGTCCTTGCGCTCGCGCAGGAGTGCGCGCCCCGCCGCGTTGATCTTCATGATTGCGAACTCGCTATCGAGAATGATCACAGGGCCTGCCATTGCATCGAGCGCACCGTCAAAGAGCGGCGGCATTGACGAGAACGCACGCTTGGCGTTCGAATTTGCACCATTATTCAACTTAAGATTGAGCCACGACATGCGATTTCCCCTTCTCCCATCGCCGCGCCGCACGCTTGCGAAAATCAGTTGATCGAATACGGCATCAAGCCGCGAGATTGGTCGGCAAGGCAGTCACGGCCTTGTCGAACAAGGCCACGAGCGAAAGCAGGATCACCATCTGGTCCTCGACCGCGATGATCCCAGAAAGAAACTGGCCACCATCCTGGCGCTCAACATCCGGGATAGGGCGGATCGTCGAAGCGGCCACCGTCAGGATATCGGAGACCGCATCAACCAGCAGGCCCACGATCCGCTCCTGCACGGCGGCGATGATGACGACATGCGAGCGCGAAGCCGTTGTAAGCCCCATTCCAAACCTGCAGCGCAGATCCACGATCGGCACGATCGTACCCCGCAGGTTGAGAATGCCGAGGAGGTATTCAGGTTGGTTGGGCAGGGTAGTCGTTTCCGACCAGCCCTTGATCTCGCGCACCGCCATGATGTCGATTGCGAATTCCTCTTCCCCTACCCGGAAGCTGATGAACTGGCGCATGTCGCCCGAGACACTGGCGCCCGACGCTAATCCCGGCGGCTCGCGTCCCACAAGATCGGTTTGCATGGTTCATTCCCTTCCTGAATGCGCCTTACGCCGCAACATCGATGGCTGGCAGGGTGGAAGTCTGAGCCGTCCGCCCGCGCCCGCCGCTTCGATGGGCGGCCATGGCGGACATCTGCTCGATATCGACAATCAGCGCGACCTTGCCGTTTCCGAGGATCGTCGCCCCGGAAACGCCGTCGACTGGATCAAAATTGTCGGTCAGGCTCTTGATCACAACCTGTTGCTGGCCGACGAGATCGTCCACCACGATGCCGATTTTGCCGCCCTGCGTGGTCTCGACGAGCACGACGATGCCCTGCGCCGGATCGGTGACGGCATCGGGAACCTCGAAAATCTCGTGCAGGTGGACGAGGCGGATATATTCTCCCCGGATCGCGGCGACGTTCATACCCCCGGTGACAGCCCGGATATGGCGTGGATCGGGCCGATAGCTCTCGAGGATCGAGGTCAGCGGCAGGATGTAGCGCTCCGCGCCGACCTGAACGATCATCCCGTCCAGCACGGCAAGGGTCAGCGGAATAACCAGCGTGAAGCGCGTGCCGCGCCCATGGACGGAGCTGACCTGGATGCGTCCGCCAAGATTGACGATGTTGCGCCGCACGACATCCATGCCGACCCCGCGCCCGGAAACATCGGTGACTTTCTCGGCGGTCGAGAAGCCGGGCGAGAAGATCAGCTCGTCGATCTCCTCCTCGGTAAGGCTGGCGCCAGCGGGGACGATGCCCTTGGCGACCGCCTTGGCCAGCAATCTCTCGCGATCAATACCGCCGCCATCATCCGCGACATGGATGAGGATGTTGGAGCCGGCATGGGCTGCTGAAAGCTCGATGGTGCCGGTTTCCGGCTTGCCCGCGGCGATGCGCGCGGCAGGGCTCTCGATCCCGTGATCGATGGCGTTGCGGATCATGTGGGTGAGCGGATCGGCCAACTCTTCGATCACGGTCTTGTCGACTTCGGTCTGTTCCCCCGAGGTCACCAGACGGATGGATTTCTCGAGCTTCGCGGCGACATCGCGAACCAGACGCGGCATGCGGGCGAAGACGGATTTCACCGGCTGCATGCGGATCGCCATCACGCATTCCTGCAGTTCGCGGGTCAGCATCGCCAGCTCCTCGTGGCGGCGGATGGTCTGGCGCCCGTTAAGCTGTGCTTGATCGTCGATCTCCTGCGCGAGCATGGCTTGCGTGATCACCAGTTCGCCGACCATGTTCACGAGGCGATCAATTCGAGCGAGATCCACTCGGATCGACCCCATCGAGCCGCCGCGCTGGCCCGTGCCGGGCGTGCCCTCGGAACCAAGCTCGGCCGCGCCGTCTCCATTGGTCGGGGTCAAAGACACCTTATGCTGGGTATCCGGGGATGGCAGCAGCTCCTCGAAATCAAGCGCACAATCATCCTCGACAAACTCGAAGACCTCTCTGAGCCGAACAAGCGATTCCGCGGTTTCGATTTCGAGCGACCAGGCGAGATAGGCCTCCTCGGGGTCAAGCTCCCCAAAGGCCGGCAGCCCCTGGAAGTCGCATGTCACGCTAAGGGACCCCAAACCGCGCAACTCACGAAAAAGAAGCAGCGGCTCATTCGCATGGCGGAACATCTCGGCATGAGGCCGGAAACGGATGACAACCTTGCGCGGACCGCTGGTTGTCACGCCTTCGACCGGCATTCCCTCGTTCCGGTTCGCGCTCTGCACGGGTGCGCCAAGTAGGGCGGCCAGCTCCGCAGCGACTTCGTCGCCATAGCCCGCCTCTGCCTTGCGCCCCTTCTGTACCGCCTCGATAAGATGAGCAAGCACATCACCCGCACGCACCAGCAATGCCGTGATCCGCTCGGTATTCGCGATACGACCATCACGCAGCGCATCGAGTGTCGCTTCGAATTCATGAGCGAAGGCGACCAGATCGGAAAAGCCGAAGGCACCCGCACCGGCCTTGATGGAATGGACTGCGCGGAAGACGGCGTTGAGCGTTTCGCGGTCGGACGGATTCTCTCCAAGCATGGCGAATTGGTCGTCGAGATTGCCCAGCAGCTCTGAGCATTCCTCGAAGAAAACCTTCTGGAACTGGTCCAGCTCACCGCGATTCTGCCCCGAACCCGCCATCCCTTTTCCCCTTATGCCGCCGGGCAGACTTTTTGCACGACCTGGAGCAGCTTGTCGGGCACGAACGGCTTCACGATCCAGCCCGTTGCCCCCGCCGCGCGCCCCTCCGCTTTCTTGTCCTCTCCACCCTCGGTGGTCAGGATCAGAATGGGCGTGGAGCGGAACGCACCCAGTGCCCGCAGGCGACGAATAAGGGTGACGCCATCCATGTTTGGCATGTTGATGTCGGTAATCACCAGATCGACCGGCGCGCGCTCGACAACCTTGAGCGCATGGACACCGTCCTCCGCCTCGACCACTTCGAAGCCGGCACTCTTGAGCGTGTAGGACACCATGTCGCGCATGGTCTTGGAATCATCGACCGTCAGAATACGCTTGGGCATCTATGCGCTCTCCCATTCCTGGACCAGCGTTTCGAGGCCCAGATGCGTGAGCGCATCGCGCAGGACAGGCGCCGGATTCTGCAAGCTGAATTGCCCGTTTTCCGCACCGATCGAGCGCGCAATGGAGAGCAGGAGCTGAATTGCGGGCGTGGTCACCCGCTGCACGCCTGCGCCGTCGATCACCATATCGAGCGGCAGCGCGCCAGCTCCAGTCAAGGCAGCGTGGAACTCCACGGCCCATCCCGTATCGCAATCTTCGGGTAGGCGGATCTGGTGGGATTCGGCCGGCACGCGGCGCCTCCTGAACAATTTTGATAACCAACTCAGGGTTGCATTAATCTAGACCTGGTTTCAGTTTATTTTCGGTTAACATCGTGGGCTTGATACAAATATCTGGCCGTATCTTACAGATTCAGCCCGCCTGCGCGCTCTGCAGGATGCGCTCGCGCAAAGCAGCGTATTCCTCGCCGAGCCGCGCGACAGAGCCAGACAAGACCGAGACCGGCGCTGTCTCCGATCGCTCCTCGATATCCTTTGCGAGATCCGAGACTAGAGAGAAACCGATGGTTCGTGCCGAACCTTTGAGCGAATGCGCAAGCCGACGAATGAGTGCGCGATTCTCCTCGACAAGACAGTTGCTGATCTGGACGAGGTAGTCGTCGGTTTCCTCAAGGAAGGTCTTGAGGATGCTTCTCGCCATTTCCTCCCCAAGATCATCGACGAGATCACGATAGGCAGCGATATCGAGGACGAATCCATGCTCTCGCGGGATGATCGCCCGCGGCGGTTTGGCCTCCGCCTCACGCGCCTGTTCCGCGGGCCGGGGCGCCCCCCCTTCCGCAACCCTGCGCAAGGCCACATCAAGCTGCTGGCGCGTCACAGGCTTTGTCAAAAAGGCATTCATGCCGGCCGCCAGGCAGGCGGTTTCATCACTCTCGAAGGAATTGGCGGTCAACGCGAAGATCGGCACACGGGAAAGAGCGCCAGGCAATGCACGGATCGCCCGCGTCGCTTCGAGCCCGTCCATTTCCGGCATCATCACATCCATCAGAACCAGGTCGAAGGTTCTCGATTGTACCGCCTCAAGCGCTTGCCGCCCGTCAGAAACCACGACAGCATTGTGGCCCAACAGGCGCAGCATCTGTGCAATCACAAACTGGTTGGTTCGGTTATCCTCCGCGACAAGAATATCCATCCGCGTGGCAGATGCGGGCGCGGGAGGCACGACGCCGTTAATCTGCGCGCTGCTGGCAGGCGTTTCCGTCATCGGTGGCGAAAGGTCGAAGATCGGCTGGCCCGGAGCCGCTTCCTTGCTCGCCGTCAATTCCATGACAAGCGAGACGCAGAAAGTCGCCCCCTTGCCCAGATCGGAGACCAGCGAAATTTCTCCGCCCATCTCTTGGGCAAGCCGTTGTGAGATTGCGAGCCCCAGCCCGGTGCCGCCGTAGCGGCGGGAAATGGAGCCGTCGACCTGAGAGAAAGGCCGAAACAGCTTCGATTGCATTTCCGGTGCAATTCCGCAGCCTGTATCGACAACGGCGATCTCCACCTTGTACTTGCCTGCTTCGGGCAGGACCCGGCCGTTCACCAAAACCCGGATGCTCCCCTTATCCGTGAATTTTATGGCATTGCCGACCAGATTGAGCAGGATTTGGCGGATCCGACCCGGATCCCCCTTCACCAAGGCCGGCACATGAGGCTCCACGCTCATATCAAGCAGGACACCCTTCCTGCGCGCCGCCGGCGACAGGAGACTAATCGTGCTTTGCGTCACTTCCCGGATCGAGAAGCGCACACGCTCAAGCTCGACGCGATCAGCCTCCAGCTTTGAGAAAACGAGTATGTCGTTGAGCAAGGCAAGGAGGTGCGAAGCGGATTGCTTCAAAGTGCCGACCATGCGCTGCTGTTCGCTGTCGAGGCGACTCGCCGCGAGAAGATCAGCCAAGCCGATTACCCCGTTGAGCGGGGTCCGGATTTCGTGACTCATCGTTGCCAGAAACGCCGCGCGGGCGCGCGTCCCGGCCTCGGCGGCATTCTTGGCGCGCTCGAGATTACGCTGATACGTCATGATGACGACCAGGAAACCCAGCATCCAGATCGTCGCGAGAATGCCGACGCGCTCCTCAAGGGAACCATCGGCTTCCGCACTCAGATAGACGTCCTGGAGTGATTGCCCGACGATCAGAGTCAACGGATATCCCACGACACGCCGCGAGACGAGCAGACGGCCCAGGCCTTCCGTCCCCTCGGGAATAATCACGGCATCCTCTCCCTTGTCGAGCCGGATCTTTTCGATCACGCTCCCCCTGAAATCCTGCGAAAAGACCTCTGGATCATAGGGCGCGCCAGCACGCGCGCCGCCATCATCCCCCATCAGGAAGATCGTGCCGTTTTGTCCGATCAGAACCGTGGAGTAAAAGCTGGAAAGCGCCGCGGGGTCGAGGGAGGCGACAATCACCCCTGCGAAGCTGCCATCCGGCGATGTGATCCGCCGTGTGAATTGGATCGACCATTTTTGCGACACCCGACCGAAGACGGGTTTGGAAATGAACAACTCATCGCGGGAGCGTTCGAGATGAACGCGGATATGCTCTCGATCCTTGAGGCTCACACCGCCTTGCGGGCTCATGTTGCTGGTAAGCAAGAATCCATCGCGATCCACAATGCTGACCTGGAACGCGGTGTCGCTCAGGTATCGCCCGCCCTGCTGCCAATCGGCCATGTTAAAATCTTGAGGCGCGCGCACATAGATGTCGCGGATATAGAGGAGTGTCTGATCGACTGCGCCAAACATGCGGCGTGTCTGCTCATCGAGCGACCTCGCCACAATCATGGCGCTCGACTTCGCGGATGAGACCGCAAGCGCCTTGTCGTTCTCGTTCTTGCTCCAGATGCCCAGCCACAGGAGAACGATAGTAGAAAAGACCAGGATTATGACCGAGACTCGGCCAAATCCTGTTCCAAGCCTCTCCCCGAGGCGTCTGGTCGCCGTTAGCGGATACCCAACATCGCCTGCCACCACGCACCCCATCCTCGATATCGAAGCGGCAGGAGCGTAGCGCGCACTGGTTGCTTATTTGTTACAATGCAATTTTAGGTTGATCAACTCACGAAACCACCGCATTTCGCGCCGGTTGGATTGAAGGTCACCTTGGTTGATTGCCGGGGACGCATGAACAACGTATCCGCAAGCTTGAAATCCCCATCGGAAGCGGAACCCACAAAGAGTTCGTCCACGATCTCGCTTGCGACGGATGCAGAATAGGTAAGCCCAACCTCCGCATAGATGATGGATGTTCTCGGCACTTTGAGCGCAGCCGGTAATGTATCCATCGACGAGCAGCGCGCACGCGGCGCAAAGGACCCCTTCAACGTCGTATCGGAAGGCACAACGGACCAGTCGACAAAGGTCTTTCCTGCGCCGTCGATCTCGATGGAAGTAACGCGCATGCCCGTTTCTTTTGGGACAATGGGCCATAGCACGCTGCCGGTCGCAGCGAAGATGCTGTCCATATCCGTTTGCGAAACAACGATCATCTGCGTTGTCATATCGGCAAGGGTGCGGGCGAGAACGCTCACCTTCTTGTCGGAATTGAGAACATCGGTCGCAACAACCATCCCAACCCAGATCATCAGCATAACCGGCAGGATGAGGGCAAACTCGACAAGGACCGCGCCACGCTCATCTTTCACGAAGCGCCGCGACAGGTCACGCGCCCAAGCGCGCGCCACGCAAAAGATACCCTTGATACGACGTGTATGCATCTCGTGATCCTCAGCAAGCACCGTAGGGCTCGTTCTTGAAGGCGGCTGAAGCCGCAAGCAGGATATTTCCGCTCTTGAGCCCCGAGACATCCTTGCGGATCATTCCCGTCATCGTCGGTATTTCGAGATAGGCGCGGATCACGACGATCTCGCACGGCTTGCCAGGATCGAAGGCGACCCGGCTGGGGTCAAACACGCCGTCCACCACGGGAACCGGCATTGCCGCGGCCCCGAAAGTCTTGAAGGCGCGGACATCGAATTTCACATCGGCGCAGTTGATGATCCAGTCGGCCTGATTGCAGAAGGCTTCCTTGAACTTGGCAATTTGCTTGTCAGCATTGCCCTCGGCCGCGATTTGCCCCGTGAATGTCAGGCGTTTCGCTTCCTCCACGCCCGCATCAAGCGCGGTGCTGCGAAGGTATATCGCAGCCGTCTCGAGAATCGCGAGCAGAATGCCAAACAGAAGAGGAGCGATCGCGGCGAATTCAAGCGCAACAGCGCCATCCCGATTGCGCAGGAAGCGCCGAGGCCGCCCATGCTCGCGTCGATTTGACATCGCTATCCCACTCCCAAGCAAACCCGGTCAGGAAACCCCTGTGATTACCGCCTTGGCATGGATAGCAGGGAGAAATTGCTTTTAGGTTGCGAAAAATAAAGAAAAAACAGCGCGCCCATAAAGGGCTTTGTTCATAAAGAAACGTGGCGTTCAGCTCAGCTTATTGCACCGGCTTGCGTGCGGAGCCACCACTCGCGCCATTGGCGATGCCTTCGCGCCGCGTCACCTGATCCGCGATACGGGCGAAGTATTTCTCCTCATCGCCCAGATTCAAGGTCGGCGAACATTGCGGCACGCAATCATAGCTGGCCTTCTCGAGACCGTGCTGCACGATCACGCGGCCCGCGGTTTGCGTCGTTACCGCCACCAGGGATTCCGAAATGATGCTGCCGGCAGAATCAAGCGCGATGAGGTTCGTGCGTCCGGTCGCCTTGCCGGTGATGACCATGACGCCGTTCTTCTGGACCGCGACATCGGCGATGGAAGGATTTCCGACGACAATCATATCGGCGCCTGCAGGCAACTTTACCAGTTTGGCGCGATCCAGCACGACTTCGATCGCCATCTCCGCCGCCGGCGCTTGCGCCAGCGCTGCGGCGAAAGGCGCCGCCAAGACAGCCAGACCCGCGAGGGCGGCATTCAATCGAGCTGAGCGTGTCATCATGGCGAGCTGGACTCCCGTGGGCGCAAGACGGACAGAGGCCCACGCCCGGCAGGCTAGTCAATCACGATGAATTTTCCGTAAAATACGGTCATCCCGACTTTACTCCTTCCCCAAAGCGCTTTCGACTGGCGTGCCGGAAACGGCTGCCGGCAGCCTACCAAAAGCAACTCGCGAGAATCGATCGACAAAAATCCTTCCTTTACAGCCAAACGGCAATGTATAACTGATCAAATTTGCGCATGAATTAGCACCCATCGGCAGCTATACGCTCTCTTATATGAAAGAAAATCAGACTCTATCAATTTCGAATGCTGAATTTCAAGATCGTTAACCAGCTTGAAGACACAAGCCATTACTTGGGTGCATCGACAAACAAATTAACTCGAGCGCAAGGAAGGCCACCTATGTTGGCCGCAGATCCGGAGACGCACTTGGCTGCATCTTCCTGGGTCTGGAGCAGTAACGAGTAAGGAGCAACTCATGTCGATTTTCAATCGTTTCCTGAAGGACGAATCCGGCGCCACCGCGATCGAGTACAGCCTCATCGCCGCCCTGATGGCCGCCGCCCTCATCATTGCAGTTGGCGCGCTCAGCGATGACATCAAAGAAGGCTTCACCAAGATCGGCGCCAAGATCAAGGCGGTCTAAGCCGGATAACTTCACGTCTTTCATTCGAAACGACGTTCCCGAAGAGAGGCGATCGCAATGCGGTCGCCTTTTTTGCGCGCCCATTATTTCCATTACGGAAATGGTTTCGTCCCAATCCGCATTCTTGCGAAAAAGTGTTCGCCGCCCTTAACTGGCGCATGGGTGAAACTGCCACCCGGATAAGATGTGGAGACACGGATATGGCGGGCATCGAGATCAAGGGCGCGATGGCGCCGCGTTTCGAGGAAATCCTGACGCGCGAGGCGCTGGATTTCGTGGGCAGCCTCCAGCGCGCTTTCAATGACCGGCGCAAGGCGCTGCTCGCCGCCCGCGCAGATCGCCAAAAGCGCTTCGATGCCGGAGAACTCCCAAATTTCCTTGGCGAAACCGCCGCGATCCGCGCCGGCGACTGGAAGGTCGCAGCTATTCCTGCCGATCTTCTCGATCGCCGTGTCGAAATCACCGGCCCCGTTGACCGCAAGATGGTGATCAACGCGCTGAATTCCGGCGCCAAGGTCTTCATGACGGATTTCGAGGATGCCAATTCCCCCACCTGGACCAACAATGTCGAGGGGCAGATCAATCTCAAGGATCGCTGGGCAAACAAGATCGATTTCACCGATCCCGTTTCAGGGAAGGCCTACAAGCTCTCGGCGAAGCCCGCGACGCTGATTGTCCGCCCGCGCGGCTGGCACCTGAACGAGAACCACCTTGAGGTTGATGGCGAGGTCTGCTCCGGTTCGCTGTTCGATTTCGGCCTTTATTTCTTCCACAACGCCAAAACGCAGGTCGCCGCCGGCACCGGCCCCTATTTCTATCTGCCGAAGCTCGAATCCCATCTCGAGGCACGGCTGTGGAACGATGTTTTCGTTGCGGCGCAGAAGGCGCTCGGCATTCCCAACGGCACGATCAAGGCAACCGTGCTGATCGAGACCCTGCCTGCCGCTTTCGAGATGGACGAGATCCTCTTCGAGTTGAAGGACCATATCGTCGGCCTCAATTGCGGACGCTGGGATTACATCTTCTCCTTCATCAAGAAGCTTGCCGCCAACAAGGATTACGCCCTGCCCGATCGCGGCCAGGTCGTCATGGGCAAGGCGTTCCTGCGCGCCTATTCGCTGTTGCTGATCAAAACCTGCCACAAGCGCGGCGCCTTCGCGATGGGGGGCATGGCGGCGCAGATCCCGGTCAAGGGCGATCAGGCGAAGAACGATGCGGCCTTCGCCAAGGTGCGCGCCGACAAGGAACGCGAAGCCGGCGACGGGCATGACGGCACCTGGGTTGCCCATCCCGATCTCGTGCCGGTTGCGATGGAAGTCTTCGACCGGCTGATGCCGCAGGCGAACCAGCTCGCCAAGGCGCGTGAGGACGTCACGATCGGCCAGAAGGAGCTTCTGGAAGTCCATCAGGGCACGCGGACCGAAGAGGGTTTCCGCGAGAATATCCGCGTCGGCGTGCAATATATCGAGGCTTGGCTGCGCGGTCGCGGCGCGGTGCCCATCTACAACATGATGGAGGACGCGGCGACCGCAGAAATCTCGCGCGCGCAGATCTGGCAGCAGGTGAAATATGCCCTCGCCTTCGAAAGCGGGCGCAAGGCGGATGCCGCCTTCTTCGATGCCTGCCTCAAGGAAGAAATGGAACGCGTGAAAGGCGAGATCGGCGCCGATATTTACGCCAAGGGACGCTTCCCGGAAGCGATCGACCTGTTCCGCACCTTGAGCCTGGCACCGAAATTCGAGGATTTCCTCACGGTGCCCGCCTATAGCAAGATCGTCTGATTGGCCTTGCGGCGAATCGGATAGGCTCGCCTCCCGCAAGAAAGCGAGCCTGTCCATGCCGGAACCTGATTTCCTCATCCGACTTTCAGCCCTGCTGGAACGTTATCTTCGGGAAGACAACGTGCCGGGCCAGCATCTCGCGGTCCTGCGCTGGCAGATCGGCGAAGGCCATGCCCTTGAAAATCGGGATACCTATCCCGGCCACGTCACGACTTCGGCGCTGATCGTCTCGCCGGATCTGACGCAGACACTTCTCATCGACCACCGGATGCTCAGGCGCTGGCTCCAGCCGGGCGGGCATTACGAACCGGCGGATCTGTTCTGGCATTCCGCCCGGCGTGAAGCGGTGGAAGAGACAGCAGTCGCCGATCTTGCCCTCCACCCCTGGCATGGCGGCGAGGATCGCCCGTTCCTGATCGACAGCCACGAAGTGCCGGGCAAGGCTTCGCGCGGCGAAAAAGCGCATCTGCATCACGATCTCCAGTTTTTGTTCGTCGCCGACCCGGCCTTGCCGCTCACCGCGCAGATCGAGGAAGTCGCGGCGGCGCGCTGGCACCCCATCGGGATGCTCGCCGAGGTCTCGCCCGGCGCCTGGCGCCGCATCCAGATGTTATAGGCGCTTGTCAGCGCATCAGAGCGGGTTATCCTCCTCAAAAAACAGGGGAGGCTCCATGTCCATCGAGAATGTCGACAATGCGCGTTCCGGCCTGCCGGATATCCGCCCCGCGACGATTTCCGACCTTCGCGAGGCGCTATCGCGCGGCTTTTCCGATTTCCGGAGCGCACCGCTCCACGGGCTGGTGATCGGAGGAACCTACACGTTCGGCGGGCTGCTGATCCTCTTCGTCGTCAATCATCTGGGTTATGCGTTTCTCGGCTTTCCGATCATGGCCGGCTTCGCGCTGATCGGACCTTTCGCGGCCATCGCGATCTACGAGATCAGCCGCCTGCGCGAGCGCGGCGAGGCCGTGACATGGCAGGCGATGGCCCGCGGTCTTACGCCCGAAGTGAAGCGTGAATGCGCCTATCTTGGCATCCTGCTCATCTTCCTGCTCGCGATCTGGCTGAAATCCGGTGCCGTGGTCTATGCGATGTTCTTCGGGATGAAGCTCATGTCGCTCTCCGCGCTGTGGGATCAGCTCTTCACCACCGCCTCGGGGGCGGGATTCCTCCTGCTCGGCCATGCGATCGGCGCGGGTTTCGCAGTTTTCGTCTTCTCGCTCAGCGTGGTTTCGTTTCCACTGATGGTCGATCGCAAGGTGGATTTCGTCACGGCGCTCATCACCTCCATCCGTACCGTGCAGGCGAGCCCTGTCATCATGCTTTGCTGGGGCGCGTTTCTGGGCCTGATGATCCTGATCGGCTTCGCCACCTTCTTCATCGGGCTGGCATTGGTCCTGCCGGTACTCGGCCATGCCTCCTGGCATCTCTACCGGAGGCTCGTCGTGTAAGGCAGCGGAAATGCCGGCGCGAAAAAAAGTCGGCGCCCTCTGAAAAACGTCAAACTTCATTGCTATCTACGGTCAACGACTGCGCGCCAACCTTGCGCAGCGTATGCGAGGAGGCCCCTATGAACCCCCAGGAGCGTGCCGTCATCGACGGTATTTTCGAGCGTCTGCGCAATGTGGCGAACCAGCCGCGCGATCCGGAGGTCGAACGTCATATCGCGGAACTCATCCGCCAGCAGCCCTACGCGCCTTATGCGATGGCGCAGTCGATTTATGTGCAGGAGCAGGCCCTGCTGAACCAGCAGCAGCAGATTGAACAGCTTCAGCAGGAGATGCAGCGCCTCCAGCAGCAGGCGCAGGCGGCGCCGCAGCAAAGCGGCGGCTTCCTTTCCGGCCTCTTCGGCGGCGGCGCCCAGCAGCCTGCGCGGGCGGAGCCTGCTTATGGTCAACGTGGCCAGCAGGCCGCGGCGCAGGGCCCCTGGGGCCAACCGATGCAGGCGCAGCAGCCCCAGCCTCCGGCCGGACCATGGGCGCAGGCCGCCCAACCGCAGCAGCGCCAGGGCATGGGCTTCCTCGGAACCGCAGCAGCAGCAGCGGCCGGCGTCGCGGGCGGCATGATGCTCGGAAACATCCTCTCGAGCGCGCTCGGCGGGGGACAGGCGCATGCGGCCTCCGGCGCGAATCCGGCAAATAGCGGCCAGGATTTCTTCGGCGGCAATTCGCAATCGAGCCCCTCGAACGAACCGCATACCGTGAACGAACCGCATACCGTGCAAGACCAAGGGTATGACGATTCTGATTTCGGCGGTTACGATGACGGTGGCGACAGCTACGAAGCGTGATTGATCCGCCCCGGCAGAAAAGAAAGGCCCCGTTTCCGGGGCCTTTATTCCTTTTGATCCGCATTACTTGTGATCCGCGGCAGGCGCCATTCAGATCACGACCACTTTCGCCCCGACGCGGACCTTTTCATACAAATCCACCACATCCTCGTTACGCATGCGGATGCAGCCGGAAGAGACCGCCCGCCCGATTGTCTCGGGCTCGTTGGTGCCGTGAATCCGGTACAGCGAGGAGCCGAGATAGAGCGCCCGCGCACCCAGCGGGTTTTCCGGCCCGCCCGCCATATGGCGCGGAAGGTCCGGCCTGCGCTTGAGCATCTCCGCCGGGGGGCGCCAATCCGGCCATTCGCGCTTCATCGTCACGCTTTTCACACCCGCCCATTCAAAGCCCGGTCGCCCGACGCCGATGCCGTAGCGCAACGCCCGGCCATTGCCGAGAACGAGGTAGAGAAACTTGCTCGGCGTATCGATCACCACCGTGCCGGCGCCATGCGGCCCGGCATAGGCGACTTCCTGTTTTTCGAATTTGGGATCAAAGGCGGATTGCACCGGCGCCGGCGTGCGTTCACGCCGCAGGCCACGTCCTGCCGGGCCGGGCAAAGCCAGCGGATCGTCGTCGAGCTGCGTCGCGAGACCAGCCTGTTGCTGCACGTAGCCGCGCCGCGCGGGGACAGTTCGATAATAGCTTGGCGGAGGCGGCGCCGCGTAGGAAGGCGCGCCCTGGCGATGCGTCGGTGTTTGCCCCGTCATGAGGAATTCGATGAAACCACCGCCGAGATTAGGGCCCGCAGGCGCGTAAAGCGGATCGGCTTTCGTCGTGCCATGAGGCAGAGCCGCCATGAAACCGATGGAAATCACCATGCAGCGAAGCGGAGCACCGCCAAACAAACCCGACATCGCACACCCCTTATACCTATGCACAAATCGACGGGCCTTCTTGATGAAGGCACCATCTCACGGCTCATTGCAAAGGGGCAACCTCAAGAAGTGACTAAGCATCATGCTTAATATAAGCTTTCATTCAGGATAAAAATGCACTTTGTGTATTAGGGTTTATTTTGCATCAACAAGCATGAGCTACTAATCAAATTATTTACCATTAATCAATCGTGAACCCGAAACATCAAAGCTATGAACCTATGCTTAACCTCTCAGGGTGAGAGTCCAAAGCGCATAACGTGTCAACCTGAGATTGTGTCGATGAGTGACAACAACCGCCGTTTCCGTATTGAAGGGGGATCCCCTCGCCCGCCCATCCGTGTGCCGGCGCCATCCTTCGCAATACCCGACACCACAGAAATGATGGAGCCGACCGATATGTCCGGCCACGAAGAAACGGCAGCGCTCGCAGGGCCGATCATGGAAGAACTCCGTGCCCTGCGCGCGCTGGTCGCGCCATTGCGCGGCATCATCGAGAATCTGAGCGAGAATTACCGCTCCGAACTCAAGAGCGTGACAACGCTGCGTTCGGACATCGGCGAGATCGACGAAGCGATCCGCGGGACCAAGAAGGAACTGGCGGCGATCAAGGTCGGCAATTCGATCGGCGGCGCGGATATCGCGGCGCTCGAGCTCGCCACCGTGGTCAGCCAGACGGAGCAAGCCACCAACGATATCCTCGCAGCCGCGGAAGCGGTGGAGACCCTCGCCGGCGCGATCCAGAGCGATACGACGCTCGAAGCCGCCAAGGCCCGCGCGCATGATATCGCCGAGAAGATCACCACCATCTACATGGCCTGCAACTTCCAGGATCTTTCTGGTCAGCGCGTCAGCCGTGTCGTCGACACGCTCAACTTCATCGAAAGCCGTGTGCATCGCATGATCGATGCCTGGGGTGGCCTGCAGGCTCTCCACGATCTCATCGAGACGGAAATCGCGATCAAGGAAGAGGAGCGCGCGACGGAAGGCGCCGCTGCGCTGGCGAACGGGCCGGTGCTGGTCAATTCCAGCGATCATGTCGACCAGAGCGAGATCGACGCATTGTTCAATTGAACGATTCCGTATCTTTATTCTTCGAGACGCGCCTCCGCTTGATTGCGGCGGGCGCGTTTCCGTTTTAGGCATGAGGCAACGATCGTTCCCGGTGCCTGAGATTCCCCGGCTTCCGCAAGGAAGATGACCTTCTCCTGCTGTCATCACCTGACAAAGGATCGAAGGAGAAGAGAAGGCATCCATCTGAGAAAGCCTTCTTGCGATGATCTTCAATCGCCTTCATCCGGCCGTGCTCGCGATCCTCGGGATCGGGATACTCTCGGGCATGGATGTGCTACTCAAAATGCTCGGGTCGCGCTATCCCACCTTCCAGCTCACCTTCCTGCGCTTCTTTTTCGGCTTCCTCGCCGCAGAGCTGGTCTGGCTGGCGGTGCGCCCGCCCCTGCCCTCGCGGGAAGCGGTGAAAACCAATGTGCTGCGCGGCTCCATCGTCGCGGTTTCGGCAACCCTGTTCTTCTATGGATTGCAGACGCTCCCGCTGGCGGAAGCCGTGAGCTTCTCGTTCCTCTCGCCGCTCTTCCTCGCGTTTTTCGGCGCGCTGATCCTCAAGGAGGTTGTGGGCCGCAATACCGTGATCGGGCTGATCATCGGTTTCATGGGCATGCTCGTGATGGTGCTCGGGCAGGGCGCGATGGGGACGACGCTTCACCTTCCGGGCGCCCTCGCCGCCATCTGTTCCGCGATCACCTATGCCCTTTCCCTCGTGCTGCTGCGCCAGCGCGCGCAGCAGGATGCGCTCGTCTCGATCGTCGTGTTCCAGAATGCCGTTCCGGCCGCCATCATGGCCCTGCCCGCCTTCTGGGTCTGGGTCCCCATCGCACCCGGCGATCATCTGCTCTTCGTGATCCTGGCCGCGATGGGAGTCGCCGGCCATCTGCTCATGGGAGCAGCCTTCCGCCGGGCCGAAGCCTCGAAACTGGCGGTGACGGAATACTCCGCGCTGGTCTACGCCACATTGCTGGGTTTCCTTTTCTTCAACGAGATGCCGGGCCTCGCCACATTCGCCGGCACCGGGCTGATCGTCATCGGCACCCTGATCGCCATGCGCAAGCGCAGAAACCTTAACGAGCCGCCCATCGACCCCGCCCCTTGACTCGCCGGGCGACAACTCCCATATCCCGCTAGCACTCGCCTGACGTGAGTGCCAATTCATCCCGGCTGCCGTCCGGGGCGGGGCCCTGCGAACCGATTTTGAGGTTTGCGGTCCCACCGGGGCGGTACCTCGTTCCGTTTTGAAGCCTCAAGAGGAAATCCATGACGAAGTTTCGTCCCTTGCATGACCGCGTCGTCGTCAAGCGTATCGACAGCGAAGAAAAGACGAAGGGCGGCATCATCATCCCGGATACCGCCAAGGAAAAGCCGCAGGAAGGTGAAGTCGTCTCCGTTGGCCCCGGCGCCCGCGGCGAGGACGGCAAGCTTGTTGCTCTCGATGTCAAGAAGGGCGATCGCGTCCTTTTCGGCAAGTGGTCGGGCACGGAAGTGAAAATCGACGGCCAGGATCTCCTGATCATGAAGGAATCCGACATCATGGGCGTGATCGCCTGATCCGCCGCCAGAGATAAACGAATTCAACTGGAGTTAAGTCGAAATGGCTGCCAAGGACGTTAAATTTGCGGGCGATGCCCGCGACCGCATGCTGCGCGGCGTGGACATTCTCGCCAATGCCGTGAAGGTCACTTTGGGCCCGAAGGGTCGGAATGTCGTGATCGAGAAGTCGTTCGGTGCCCCGCGCATCACGAAGGACGGCGTGACGGTCGCGAAGGAAATCGAACTCGCCGACAAGTTCGAGAACATGGGCGCCCAGATGGTGCGCGAAGTGGCCTCGAAGCAGAACGACGCCGCCGGTGACGGCACCACCACCGCGACCGTTCTTGCCCAGGCGATCGTCCGCGAAGGCGCGAAGGCGGTTGCCGCCGGCATGAACCCGATGGATCTGAAGCGCGGCATCGACATGGCGGTGGAAGCCGTCGTCGCTGACCTCAAGAAGAACTCCAAGAAGGTGACCTCGAACGACGAAGTCGCGCAGGTCGGCACCATTTCGGCCAACGGCGATTCGGACGTCGGCAAGATGATCGCCACCGCGATGCAGAAGGTCGGCAACGAAGGCGTCATCACCGTCGAGGAAGCCAAGACCGCCGAGACCGAACTCGATGTCGTCGAGGGCATGCAGTTCGACCGCGGCTATCTCTCGCCGTATTTCATCACCAATGCCGAGAAGATGATCGCCGAACTCGACGATCCCTATATCCTCATCTTCGAGAAGAAGCTCTCCTCGCTCCAGCCGATGCTGCCGGTGCTTGAAGCGGTCGTCCAGACCGGCAAGCCGCTCGTCATCGTCGCCGAGGACGTGGAAGGCGAAGCTCTCGCCACGCTCGTCGTCAACAAGCTGCGTGGCGGCCTGAAGGTCGCGGCCGTCAAGGCGCCGGGCTTCGGTGACCGCCGCAAGGCGATGCTCGAGGATATCGCCATCCTCACCAATGGTCAGATGATCTCCGAAGATCTCGGCATCAAGCTCGAGAACGTGACGCTCGCCATGCTCGGCCGCGCCAAGCGCGTGCGCATCGAGAAGGAGAACACCACGATCGTCGACGGCGCCGGCAAGAAGAAAGAGATCGAAGCCCGCGTTTCGCAGATCAAGGCGCAGATCGAGGAGACCTCCTCGGACTACGACCGCGAGAAGCTCCAGGAGCGCCTGGCCAAGCTCGCGGGCGGCGTCGCGGTGATCCGCGTCGGCGGCTCGACCGAGATCGAAGTGAAGGAAAAGAAGGACCGCGTTGATGACGCGCTCAACGCCACCCGCGCTGCGGTGGAAGAAGGCGTGCTCCCGGGCGGCGGCATCGCGCTGCTGCGCGCCGCTGGCGCCATCGGCAAGGTGAAGGCCATCAACGAAGATCAGAAGATCGGTGTTGAGATCGTCCGCAAGGCGCTCACGGCTCCGGCCCGCCAGATCATCGACAATGCCGGTGACGATGCCGCCGTGATCGTCGGCAAGCTCGCCGAGGCCAAGGGCTACAATGACGGTTACAACGCCCAGACCGGCGAATATGTCGACATGGTCAAGGCCGGCATCATCGATCCGACCAAGGTTGTCCGCACGGCGATCCAGGATGCGGCCTCTGTCGCCGGCCTGCTGATCACCACCGAGGCGATGATCGCCGAGGCCCCCAAGCGCGAAGCGGCGCCGGCGATGCCGGGTGGCGGCGGCATGGGTGGCATGGGCGGCATGGATTTCTAAGGAAATCCTGACGCCCTCTTCTCCAAACAATCCGATCCCCGGCAACAGCCGGGATCGGTGCGGCATGGATTTCTGATCCAAACTTGCCTCAGAATAAGAAAAGGCCCGGGAAACCGGGCCTTTTTGTTTGGGCTAAGGAAAGCCTTGCTGGCTCTTGCATTGGCGCAAGGAGAAGCTGCGCCCGGTGCGTTGACAAGGCGCATGAGTCCCGATCCTCTACTTTTGTCTAACAAGACACATAAAAAACAGGGGGAAGGAATGCTCAACAATCCGGCAATCAACAATCTCGCGCTCCTCGCCGGGCGCGTCATGCTCTCCGTCATGTTCATCAAGGCGGGTTACGACAAGATCGGCGGCTTTGCAGGCACGCAAAAATACATGGAAGCGTTCGGTGTGCCTGGCATGCTGCTCCCGCTGGTCATCGTCGCGGAAATCGGCCTGGGCCTGATGGTGCTGGCAGGCTTCAAGACGCGCTTGGCCGCGCTCGGTCTTGCCGGCTTCACCCTGATCGCGGCCCTGATCTTCCACCGCAACCTCATGGATGGCACACAATACCTGCTCTTCATGAAGAACATCGCCATTACCGGCGGCTTCCTCGCGCTGATGGTAGCCGGCGCGGGGGCCTATTCCATGGACGCGAAGCAAGGCGAGTGATGTACCTGTAGCAGCAAGATCAGGGAGCCCCGCGCGTGCGGGGCTTTTCTTCGAGCGCTGGAGCCGCCCGACAAAATCTCGCCGGAGGCGTCAGGTAATGCGCCACACGCTCGTCTTCTTGATCTCGTTATCCTCCAGCGCGCCGACCACGGGAACCATATAGGTCGCGAGCGCCTCCAGCCGTGCTTTCGGCAGATAGCTTCGTCCCGGATCACCAATCAGCACCTGGGCGCCGCGCGCCTGAAGCGCGCCGAGCCATTCGATGACGCGCCCCGCCATGCCCTGCTCATAGCAGACATCGCCGGCGAGGATCACATCCCATCCCTCATCGCGCCCGATGATATCGCCGAGCAATGCCTCGACAAGGACATCGTTTGACCGCGCATTGACATCGATGGCGGTGATCGCGAAGGCGTCGATCTCGGCCGCTTCCACGCGCGCGGCACCGGCTTTGGCCGCCGCGATGGCAACGAGCCCCGATCCGCTGGCGAAATCGAGAACCCGCTTTCCCACCACGGCTTCGGGATGATCGAGCACGTAGCGCGCGAGCGCCTGCCCGCCCGCCCAGGCGAAGGCCCAGAAAGGCGGCGGCAGGCCGATGGCCTGAAGCTCGTCTTCCGTCTTCTGCCATAGATCGATAGCCTCGGTCGCCACGTGAAGGGAAATCTCGGGCACATGCGGCACCGGCAGCCACTCGGTCTGCGCGATCAGGAAGGCCCGCCGCCGTTCTTTCTCCATCATGGATCGTCCAACCTGTTGCAGCCATGCACCGACGAACGGATTCATGTCTCATATTCCATGCACATCCGTCCTGCCTGCCCTTACCAGCGCTGCAAGTGGTTGCGCAAATCCCCTTTCGGTGCAAAAAAGCGCGCGCTCGGCTTTTCCGTAGTTTGGGGGCGCGGAAAAGACGGAGGGCAACGGGTTCAGCCCAGTGCCGTCGTGATTCTTGTTTTCGAGAGGAATTCCCCATGTTCTGGGCTCGCTTTGCCGCGCTTGCCGTGGTCGTTGCCGCCGTTCTCTGGGTCGGCTCCGGCTATCTCCGCCCTCAGGAAGTCAACAAGGGCTCGGCCCGTGTCAACGAGGTCGCCAAGCCGCTGTTCAAGGTGGTGATCGCCGAGGGCAAGATCGAACGCCATTCGCGCCGGCTATCGGTGACCGGTCGCACGCAAAGCGATCAACGGGTCATGGTGAGCGCGCGCACCAATGGTCTTGTCACCCGCCTAGCGGTGGCACGCGGCGCGAAGGTTGCCGTCGGCGATCTTATCGCGGAGCTTTCCGACGAAGCGCGCGAAGCCAATGTCACGCAGGCGCGGGCCCGGCTGTCGCAGCGCGCGGCAGAACTCGATGCGCGCGAGAAGCTCGCCAAGCAGGGCAGCTATCCCGTTCTCAATCTCGAGCAATTACGCGCCGAGAAACAGTCGGCAGAGGCCTCGCTCGCTACCGCCGAAGCCGAGTTGCTGCGCGCGAATATCCTTGCGCCGATCACGGGGGTCATCAACGAACTGCCGGTCGAAATCGGGCAGGGGCTGTCGCTTGGCAGCGCCGTTGCCGAGATCATCGCGCCCGATCCGATGTTGGCGGTGGTGGAGCTTGCCGAGCGGCGGCTCAGTGGTGTCCGGGTTGGCGACAAGGCCGAGATCCGGCTCGTGACCGGCGAAACCCGGACGGGCGAGATCCGCTTCATCGCGCGCAAGCCCAGCGGACAGACACGCACCTACCGGGTCGACATCGTCTTCAGCAATGCGGATGGCGCCATCGCCGACGGAATCGCGGCGGAAGTCTCGCTGCTGCTCGCGCCGGTGGATGCCACGCGCATCTCGCGCTCCGCGCTCACCTTCTCGGCGGAAGGCGTTCTCGGCCTGCGCGTCGTTGACGAAAACGATACCGTTCAGTTCGTCCCGGTCTCGCTGGTGGATGACGAAGGCGAGATCCTCTGGGTTTCCGGCGTCGCAGCCGGCGCGCGGATCATCATCCGCGGGCAGGATTTCATCCGCGAAGGGGTGAAGGTCGAGCCGGTTCGTGAAGTCTCGGCGCTGTCGGTGCGCCAATGAAGGGGCTTATCGCTTACGGCATTTCCCATGCGCGGCTGACTTTCGCCGCGATGGCCTTCCTGCTGATCGCCGGCATTTCGGCCTATGTGACGATCCCCAAGGAAGCCGAACCGGATATCCAGATTCCAATCGTCTACGTCACCGTGACGCAGCGCGGCATCTCGCCGGAGGATGCCGAGAGGCTGATCCTGCGTCCGCTTGAAACGCAGATGAAAAGCATCTCGAATGTCAAAGAGATGCGCTCTTCCGCCTTCGAAGGCGGCGGCTATGTGCTGCTCGAATTCCAGCCCGGCTTCGATGCCAAGAAGGCGATCGCGGATGTGCGCGCCAAGGTGGACGACGCCAAGCGCGATCTGCCGCGCGAAGCGGACGAGCCCAAGGTCCATGAGGTCAATCTCTCCCTCTTTCCCATCATCATCGTCGCGATGAAGGGTGAAGTCCCCGAGCAGACCATGGTGCGTCTTGCGCGCCAGCTGCGCACGGGGATCGAACAGGTTCCCGGCGTCCTCGCCGCCGAGCTCAAGGGCGCGCGCGACGAGGTCGTCGAGATTATCGTCGAGCCGACCTTGCTCGCCGCCTATGGCGTGTCGATGGGCGACCTGATCCAGACCGTGCAGGCCGGCAACACGCTGGTCGCCGCCGGTGCGATCGAGGGCGCGAGCGGGCGTTTCACGGTGAAGGTGCCGGGTCTGCTCGAGAAGCCCGAGGATATCCTCAAGCTGCCGGTCCTGGCGAATGGCGGCGCTGTGGTCAGGCTCGGCGATGTGGCGGAGGTCCGCCCAACTTTCAAGGATGCTGTTTCCATTACGCGCGTCGACGGCAAGCCGGCGGTCACGATCGAGGTTTCAAAGCGTGTCGGCGCGAACCTCATCGATACGGTCGATGGCGTCAAATACGCGCTCGCGAAGGCGCGGGAGGTGCTGCCCCCCACCGTCGAACTGACGACGACGCAGGACCGCTCGATCAATATCCGCACGATGCTCAACGATCTCCAGAACTCGGTGGTGACCGGCATCCTCCTCGTGGCCGTCGTCATCCTCGCCACGCTGGGATTCCGCGCCTCCTTCATCATCGGCATGGCGATTCCCTTCTCGGCTCTGGTCGGCATCCTCGCGCTCAATCTCTCTGGGCTCACGGTCAATATCGTGGTGCTGTTCTCGCTTATCCTCGCTGCCGGCGAACTGGTGGATGACGCGATCATCGTCACCGAATTCGCCGAGCGTCGGATGGCGGAGGGCGTTGCCCCCAATGAGGCCTATGCGCTGGCGGCCAGCCGCATGTCCGGGCCGGTGCTTGCCGCGACGGTGACGCGCATCGCCGCCTTCCTGCCGCTGCTGTTCTGGCCCGGCATCGTCGGCGAGTTCATGAAATACCTGCCGATCACCCTGATCGCGACCCTGTTCGCGAGCCTCGTCTACTCGCTTTATTTCGTCCCGGCGCTTGGCGCGACACTCGGTCGCGCCTCCATGCCCGGCGATGGTGAAGCGCTTTCGTCGCGAGGATTGTATATGCGCACCGTGCAACGTGCGCTCGATCATCCGGGCAAGACATTGCTCCTCGCATTGGCGACGCTGATCGCCATTCCGGTTCTCCACGCGAAAGTCGGCAAGGGTGTGGAATTCTTCCCCGATGTGGAGCCCGATTTCGCGCTGGTCCAGGTGCGTGCGCGCGGCAATCTCAGCCTTTCCGAGAAGGATGCGCTGACACGCCGTGTCGAGGAGCGCCTGCTGAAGATGGGTGAACTTGAAACCATCTATACGCGCTCCGGCGAAATTGGCCGTAGCGGCAACAACGAGGTTTCCGCCGATACGGTTGGGCTCATCCAGTTTGAATTCGTGGATTGGCAGAAACGCCGCAAGGCCAGCGAGATCATGGACGATATCCGTGCGCAATTGGCGGATATCGGCGGCATCGAGATTGCCGTCACCAAGCCAAAGGCGGGCCCTCCTACCGGAAAACCGGTACAGGTGCAGCTCTCCGCCGTCGATCCCGACAAGCTCGAAGGTGCCGCCAAGAAAGTCGCGGCCCTGCTGGCGGGGCGCAGCGACACCAAGGATATCGATGACGGATTGCCCCTGCCGGGCGTTGACTGGACCCTTCGTCTCGATCGGGGCGAGGCCGCGAAGGTCGGCGCCGCCACCGGCACGGTGGGCGCGGCGGTGCAGCTTGTCACCAACGGCGTGAAGCTGACGGAATACCGCCCGGCGGCTTCCGACAAATCCGTCGATGTTCTGCTGCGTTTCCCGCCCTCCAAGCGGTCAATCGACCAGCTCGACGACATGCTTGTGAACACGCCCGTGGGCCCGGTGCCGATCGCCTCGCTCGTCACGCGCGAGGCCACGCGCTCCGTCGGCACGCTCAACCGCGTCAACGCGCAGCGGGTCATGAATGTCTCGGCCAATCTCGCCGAAGGCATTCCCTCCGCGAAGGTTCAGAATGAGGTGTCGGAAGCGCTTGCCAAGATGGATCTCGGCGCGGGCGTCACTTTCCGCCTCAAGGGCGAGGACGAGGAGCGCGAGAAGGCTTCCGCCTTCCTGTCGAAAGCGTTCGGCGCCGCGATCTTCCTGATTTTCGCGGTGCTGCTGGCGCAGTTCAACTCCTTCACGAATGTCGGCGTGATCATGTCGTCCGTCGTGCTGGCGCTGATCGGCGTATTCATCGGGCTGATCATCATGCAGCAGCCCTTCGGCGTTGTGATGACAGGTCTGGGCATCATCTCGCTGGCCGGTGTGATCGTGAACAACAATATCGTCCTGATCGACACCTATGCCCAGCTGCGCAAGGAAGGTATGTCGGCGAAGGAAGCCAACCTCAAGACCTGCGCCGAACGCGCCCGACCGGTCGTGATGACAGCAGCCTCCTCGGTTCTCGCCGTGGCGCCGATCGCCTTCAGCGTCAATATCGACATCCTCGCCCGCGAGGTATCGGTCGGCGCGCCGGCGACACAATGGTGGACACAGCTTTCGACCGCGATGCTGTTCGGCCTATCCTTCGCCACCGTGCTGACGCTGATCGTCACACCCGCCACGCTGCAATTCATCGCCAACCTCTCCGTCTGGCGGCAGAAGCGGCGCGCGCGTCGCGCGGCAAGCAAGGCGATGCCGCTCCCTGCGGCATGATCAAGGACGGCGCACGGCCCCAAGGCCGCGCGCCGTTCCTGCACGTTATTGCGCTGTCCAGCCACCGTCCATCGAGATGGTCGTGCCGGTAATCGAGGCGGCGGCATCCGAAGCGAGATAGACGGCCAGACTCGCGACCTGTTCGACCGTGACGAATTCCTTCGTCGGCTGCGCGGCGAGGAGGACGTTCCTCTTTACCTCCTCCTCGCTCATGTTGCGGGCCTTCATCGTGTCGGGGATCTGGCGCTCGACGAGCTGCGTCCAGACATAGCCGGGCGCGATGGCATTGACCGTGATCTTCGCCTGCGCGAGTTCCAAAGCCGCCGTTTTGGTGAGCCCGGCAATGCCGTGCTTGGCCGCGACATAGGCCGATTTGAACGGCGAGGCGACAAGGGAATGCGCCGAAGACAGGTTGATGATCCGCCCGCCGCCCCGTGCCTTCATGCCGGGAATCGCGGCTTTCATCGCGTAGAAGGCAGAAGAGAGGTTGATGCCAAGGATCTGTTCCCATTTCTCGTCGGGGAAATCCTCGATCGGCGAAACGAACTGGATGCCTGCATTGTTGACGAGAATATCGAGATGTCCGAAGTCCGCTTCCGTCTGCGCGACAAGCGCGCGGATTTCATCCGGCTTCAGCATGTTGGCGCCGTTATAGCGGGCGCGGACACCGAACTCGGCCTCGATCGCGGCGCGGTTGCGCTCGATCTCGCCCGCTTCGCCGAGGCCGTTGAGCATGACATCCGCTCCCTCGGCTGCAAAAGCGCGCGCCATCGCCAGTCCGATACCGCTTGTCGAGCCCGTTACGAGCGCGGCCTTGCCCTTCAGTCTCATCATCAAATCCTTCCTGCCTTGGTGTCCGTGATCGTGCTTGCAGCGCAATATCCATCTTCCGCGATCTCGCCAATCCCGTGCAAGAGCGTTATATTATTCACATGCATGTCAAACCCACCTTGCGCTATTCGGGCCTGCCCGCTCACAATGCCTGCTGCGAGGCCCATGCTGCGGCGCCCGGCGAAGTCCTCGACAAGATCGAGGCGCTCTGCCGCATACGTGGGCTGCGCCTCACCAGCCAGCGTCGTGCCGTGCTCGCTGCCCTGCTCGAAGCGAAAAAACCGCTTGGCGCCTATGATCTGATGGATTCCCTGCGCGGCGAGAACGGCCGTTCTCCCGCGCCGATCGCCGTTTACCGCGCGCTGGACTTCCTCAAGGAGAACGGCTTCATCCACCGGCTCGAAACGCTGAACGCCTTCATCGCGTGCCCCCACCACCATGCGAGCGGAGAGCGGATCGTGTTCCTCATCTGCGAGGCCTGCCGGCATGTGGAGGAGGCGGTCGCCATTCCGCTCAACAACGCGCTGATCGCCCTTGCGCACGATCGCGATTTCACCGTGAAACGGCAGGTGGTGGAACTGGCGGGAATCTGCCGGAACTGCACCGAGAACCGGGCGAGCTGAACCATGACCGATTCCCTTCTGCCCTGCCGCAACGAAGCGGCTTTCGGCCCACGCGCCCGCCACGCCTCTATCGGCGTAAAGGTCGGCGACGTTCAGGTCGGCGGCATGATCGCCGGAAATCCCGCGCCGATCGTCGTGCAATCCATGACGAATACCGACACGGCGGATATTGCCGGCACCATCGCGCAGGTCGTGGCTCTGGCGCGGGCGGGATCGGAGATCGTGCGGATCACTGTCGATCGTGACGAAGCAGCCGCCGCCGTGCCGCACATCCGTGACGGTTTGGAAAAGCGCGGCATCCATGTGCCGCTGGTCGGGGATTTCCATTATATCGGCCATAAATTGCTGGCCGATCACCCCGCCTGCGCCGAGGCCCTGGCGAAATACCGGATCAACCCCGGCAATGTCGGCTTTCGCGAAAAGCGCGACACGCAATTCTCCGCCATTGTCGAAATGGCGATCCGGCATGGCAAGGCCGTGCGGATCGGCGCGAATTGGGGCTCGCTCGATCAGGAATTGCTCACCGCGCTGATGGATGAGAACGCAAGCGCGCCGCAGCCGCTCGATGCGCGTGCCATCACCCGCGAGGCGATGGTGCAATCGGCGCTGCTTTCCGCCCGCCGCGCCGAGGAGATCGGCCTTGCCGCCGACAGGATCATCCTCTCGGCGAAAGTTTCGGCCGTGCAGGATCTCATCACCATCTACCGCATGCTGGCGGAGCGTTCGCGTTATGCGCTGCATCTCGGCCTGACCGAGGCCGGAATGGGCTCGAAGGGGATTGTCGCCTCCTCCGCAGCATTGGGAATCCTGCTTCAGGAAGGGATCGGCGATACGATACGCTTCTCGCTGACCCCGGAGCCCGGCGGCGATCGCACGCTCGAGGTGAAGGCTGCGCAGGAATTGCTCCAGACCATGGGTTTCCGCGTTTTCGTACCGCTGGTAGCCGCCTGCCCCGGCTGCGGCCGCACCACTTCCACCGTCTTCCAGGAGCTTGCGCGCGATATCCAGCATTGGATCTCGACCTCCATGCCGGAATGGAAGACACGCTATCCCGGTGTCGAGGCGCTCAATGTCGCGGTGATGGGGTGCATCGTGAACGGGCCGGGCGAATCGAAACACGCCGATATCGGCATCTCCCTGCCCGGCACCGGCGAGACGCCGGCGGCGCCGGTCTTCATCGACGGCAGGAAGGCGATGACCCTGCGCGGCGCCGGAATCGCCGCCGAATTCAAGCAGATCGTCGCGGATTACATCGAGAAGCGCTTTTCCGTCTGAAATCGGGGCGAAAACCGCCCCAGAACGGAAAGGCCATCCTTTACAAATCCCTAACGGGCTGACGCAGCAAAGCGCAACAATCAATCAAGTATTTGATATAAATAGCATTCCACTCCCATCGGAAAATCGGGGGGTTGGCGGCATGCCCCTTGCGCCTCCGGAGCATGGAGGATTTCACCATGCTTCGTTTCAAAACGTTCCTTTCCGACCGCAAGGGCCATACGAGCATCATTTTCGGCCTCTCCGCCGTTCCGCTGATCATGAGCCTCAGCCTCGGCGTTGATTACAATCAGGCGCTCTCGCACAAGACGGTGATCCAGAACGCGCTGGACTCGACCGTGCTGATGGCTGCGCGCGAGGCGCCAAGGCAAAGCGATGCCGAGCTTGCGAAGCTCTCCAAGGCCTATTTCCGCGCGATGCTGGAAAAGAACCCGGATATCACCGTGAGCGATCCCGTTCTGGTGAAGACGGACAAGCATGTTTCCCTGAGCGTTTCAGGCTCCAGCCCGATCCATTTCGGCCAGTTCTTCGGGATGGATAAATGGGATCTCGCGCTTTCCGCGCAGGCCGGCTTCGCGACGCGCAAGATCGAACTCGCGCTTGTGCTCGACAATACCGGCTCGATGGCGTCGAGGAACAAACTCACCGAACTCAAGAAGGCGTCCAATTCGCTGCTCGATATTCTCGAGAAAAGCGCCCGCAAGCCGGACCAGATCAAGGTTGCGCTGGTGCCCTACACCACCCGCGTGCGCCTTGATGTCGCCTTGCGTGACCAGAACTGGCTGACGAACACACCTTCTGGCGCGCCCCTGCCCAGCGGTGCCTATGGCTACAAGCTTCCGGCGTCCCGGCTTAACTGGCAGGGCTGCGTCGCCGACCGCGACAAGGGCTTCAACAATTCCACGAACCCCTTCGAGGCCGGCAACCACGCCAGCAAATATCCGATGGTCGATTGTGCCTATGGCCCGGTCGCAATCATGCCGCTGACCGCCAACTGGAGCGCGCTGCGCACCCGCATCGGCGAGATGAAGGCCGACGGCAACACCAACATCGCGCTTGGCGCGCAATGGGGATACGAGATGCTTTCTGGCGCCGCCCCCTTCGCCGAGGCATCCGGCGATGCGGATACCGAACGCTTCATGATCCTGCTGACGGACGGTCTAAACACGCAGGATCGCTGGAACAATTCGGAAAGCGCGATGAACAACGACACCAGGGCGATGTGTGATGCGATCACCGAACGCGGTGTCGCCGAGGCCGCCAAGAAGCTGAGGATCAAGCTTTACACGGTGCTGGTGATCGAGGGGAACGAGACCCTTCTCAAGAACTGCGCCTCGAACCCCTCGATGTTCAAATACGTCAAGGATGCGAGCGAGCTGAACAAGGTCTTCAAGGATATCGCCGATGAAATCAGCCAGATCCGGCTGACGATGTAAGCGGCATGTCCCTGTAGGAGCGGGAAAGGGGCGGTGCAGAAGCATCGCCCTTTTTCTTTTGCCGGAAAGCTTGTGGCGTCAGGCTGCGGCGAGGCCGGCGAAAAGGCCCTTGCCGTCTGTGCCGCCCACCAGCGTCTCGATGAGATTTTCAGGGTGCGGCATCATGCCGAGCACGCGCAGGTTCTCCGAATAGATCCCCGCGATCGCGTTGCGCGAGCCGTTGGGGTTCTCCTTCGAGATATCGCCCTTGGCGTCGCAATAGCGGAAGGCGACACGGTTCTCGTTTTCAAGGCGCGTCAGCGTCTCGTCGTCGCAGACATAATTGCCTTCGCCATGGGCGATGCAGACCTTGATCACCTGACCGGCCGTATAGCCCGAGGAAAAGACCGTATCCGTGCGCCCGACCTTGAGATGCTGCATGCGGCAGACGAATTTCAGCCCGGCATTGCGCATCAGGATGCCCGGCAGCAGCCCCGCCTCACAGGCGATCTGGAAGCCGTTGCACACGCCAAGGACATAACCGCCCTTCGCGGCATGGGCGCGCACCGCATCCATGATGTTGGCGCGCGCGGCGATGGCGCCGGTGCGCATGTAATCGCCATAGGCGAAGCCGCCGGGCAGCACCGCGAGATCGGTTCCTGCCGGCAATTCAGGATCCGCGTGCCAGGCATGGGTGACTTTCGCCCCCGCCTGCTTGAGCGCGCGCGCGATATCGCCATCGCGATTGGTTCCGGGAAAAGTGATGACAGCGGCGTGCATCAACCGACAACCTCGATCCGGTAATTCTCAACGACCGTGTTCGCGAGGAGCTTCTCGCAAGCCTGCTTGAGCAGGGCCTCGGCGCGGGATTTGTCCTGCGTCTCGACCTCGATATCGAAGACCTTGCCCTGGCGCACAGAGCCAACGCCTTCCAGCGAAAGGCTCTTCAGCGCGCCTTCGATCGCCTTGCCCTGCGGATCGAGGACGCCGTTCTTGAGGGTGACGATGACGCGCGCTTTCATGGAATTCCCCGGCTTTTGACCCGAAAGTGCCTCAACGAAAAACGGGACACTTTTCAGCGTCCCGCTTAATCATTTCATCGCCGTGGGGCAACCCAAAAGGGCCTCTTTGTTGCCGCCGCTCTTTCGAATGGAAAAACAATATCCACTTTTCCTCGAAATCGCGCTGCTCACTGCACCAGTTTCGGCCCCGTCGCCTTGGGGTTATCCCCCTCGGTCAGGATGCCGAGGCGACGCGCGACCTCGGAATAAGCTTCGATGAGCCCGCCCATGTCGCGGCGGAACCGGTCCTTGTCCATCTTGTCCTGCGACTTGATGTCCCAGAGACGGCAGCTATCGGGCGAGATCTCGTCCGCCACCACGATGCGCACCATGTCGCCCTCGTAGAGGCGGCCGCATTCCATCTTGAAATCGACGAGGCGGATGCCCACGCCGAGGAAAAGCCCGGTCAGGAAATCGTTGACGCGGATGGCAAGCGCCATGATGTCGTCGATCTCCTGCGGCGTCGCCCAGCCGAAAGCGGTGATGTGCTCTTCCGAAACCATCGGGTCGTTGAGCTTGTCGCTCTTGTAGTAGAACTCGATGATCGAGCGCGGCAGCGGCGTGCCCTCCTCGAGGCCGAGGCGGGTCGCCAACGAGCCGGCGGCGACATTGCGCACCACCACTTCAAGCGGAACGATCTCGACCTCGCGGATCAACTGCTCGCGCATGTTGAGGCGCTTGATGAAATGCGTCGGCACGCCGATCGAGTTGAGCTGGGTGAAGATGTATTCGGAGATGCGGTTGTTCAGCACGCCCTTGCCGTCGATCACTTCGTGCTTCTTGGCGTTGAACGCGGTCGCATCATCCTTGAAATGCTGGACGAGCGTTCCCGGTTCGGGCCCTTCGAAGAGGACCTTGGCCTTGCCTTCATAAATGCGACGACGACGATTCATCGGAATGTACCGCGGTTTTAGGAAATCCATGGGTGCCGTGGCTCCTTGTTTGCGAGCGCCGGCGACGGCGGAAGCGGCAGGCGGGGCGAAACGGAATTCGCGAAAGCCGGACCGCAGACGAGCTTCTCCCTAGCCGATCCCTCGGCCAAACACAATGTTGCGATGCAAATCAATGCTGGACAAGGCTAACGCAAGGCCGCTCGCAGCAGCATCACCACGCCCCCCAGCACCACGATCGCATCCAGCATGGCGGTGTGAACACGGATCGGCATCCGCTCCATCACGTGCTTTGCGATGAAGGCACCCGGAACGGTTGCACAGCCGACCAGCAGGGCGAAGACAAGAAGATGAAGCGGCAATTCGCCGAGTGTCGCGAAAGTCGAGGCCTTGGCGAACCCGATCACGATGGAGATCATGGCGTCGGTCGCAATCACGCCCGCGCCACTCAGCCCCGATGCCATGAGGAAGGAGACAAGGATCACCCCCGCGCCGGTCGAACCTCCGGTGATCAGACCATAAACTCCGCCCGAGATCGCGAGCGGTGCGCCGGAAAGCCGATATCCCGTTCGTTTGAGCCGGTGGCGCAACGGGACCAGCAGAACAAGGACGGCGCCGATCAGGAAGGTCGCCCCGCGATTGTCGAGCCGGGTGAACAGCCACGCGCCGAGCATTGTCATGGGCAGTGCAGCCGGCACCATGATCGCGACCTTGCGGAAGTCGATGACGTGCCGCAGCGCCGCGGCGCGGCTGACATTGGTAAAAAGCGCCGTCACGGCAATGACAGGCACTGTCGCCTCGGCGCCGATGATCGGGACGAGCGCCAGCGGCAGGAGCAGCCCCGTTCCGTAGCCCGCCATTCCGCCGATGATCGAGGCAAGGAAGGCCGTGCCCGCCACAAGCACGGCCTGAAAAAGGGTGATATCCGCAAGGGAAAAGGGCATACCCTCGCTTAGCCGCCATCAGAGCAAAGAAAAAGAACCGCGCGCAATAATTCGAACGGCTTGCCCGCTATCCATTGATTTTGAGGCGCGGCACACCTATTGCCTCTGGAAGACATGCTTTCCGGCAACAGCAGGACCAATAGAGAGAACCGCCATGACGACGTTCGACAATCGCAAGGATGCCGCCGAGAAGAAATTCGCCCATGATGCGGAACTCCAGTTCAAGGCTGGCGCGCGCCGCAACAAGCTGCTCGGCCAATGGGCCGCGGGCCAGATGGGCCTTTCGGGCGCCGAGGCCGAGGCTTATGCCAAATCGGTTGTGATGGCCGATTTCGAGGAAGCGGGCGACGAGGACGTGTTCCGCAAGGTCCGCAAGGATCTCGATGCCGCCAAGGCGGAGGTTTCGGACCACGTGCTGCGCCGCACGATGGACGAATTGATGGCCAAGGCCATCGAAGAGATCAAGAACGCCGGCTGACGGGCTGGAAAACCCGGCAGAAACCCGCATGATGAAGCGCCGCCTCGAGCGGCGCTTTTTTATTGCCCTGCTTCCTGCCGCAAAGCCGCGAGATCATCATGCCCGAGAATGCCAACCCCCTCCTGACTTTTGCCCGACGCCTGCATGCGGGTCCGACGGCTTTCGCCGCCTGGTGCACGATGCGCGATACAAGCGCCATCGAGGCCCTGATGCAGGAAGATTACGATTGCGCGATACTCGACTGGCAGCACGGCCTTCATGATTTCACCTCGATCCAGAACGCGATCCTCACCACGCAAGGAGCGGGCAAGGCATCGCTGGTGCGGATCGGCGTCAACCAGTTCAACGAGGCGGCGCGCTTTCTCGATTGGGGTGCCACCGGCATCGTCGCGCCGATGATCAATTCGGCGCAAGATGCGCGGCAATTGGTGAATTACCTGAAATTTCCGCCGCTTGGCGGCCGCTCCTGGGGACCAGCGCGGGCGCTTGGCTTCACCGGCTTCACCCCGGGCGAATACCTCAAATCAATCAACGAGCTCGCACTCAATATCGCGATGATCGAAACGCGCGAGGCGCTCGGCGCATTGGACGAAATCCTCGCCATTGATGGTATCGACGGCGTGCTCGTCGGTCCCGGCGATCTCTCCATCACGCTGACGGGCGGCGCGACGATCAACCCGCTGCATCCCGAAGTAGACAAGGCGCTGACCCATATCGCCCAGCGCACCCGTGCCGCCGGCAAGATCGCCTCCGCCTTCACGCCCGATGGCGCACGCGCCGGGGAACTGTCGACGCGTGGCTTTCACCTGCTCTCGATCGCGACAGACCATACCCTTCTGCGCATCGGCGGGCGAAGCGAGCTTGCCAAGGCGCGCGCGCTGGCCCCGAAGGCCGGGCCGAGCGGTTATTGAGCCGGGATCGGCAACCCGAAATTCTGCGCGAGGAACAGACCGCCCTGGCGCAGCCCTTCGGGGTCGATGCCGTGCGCCGTGCCGATCGAAAGGTGCCACTGGCAGGGGATTTCCGCCTTGGCCAGCCCTTCCATCGAATCGAACAGCGCGTCGACCGGGATCACGTTATCGCGGTCGCCATGCACGAGCAGGATCGCCGGCTTGCCCGTCGCTTCCGCCGCGAGGTGATCGGGGCCGACAAGCTGGCCGGAATAAGCGAGGATGGAGGCCGGCGGCACCTTGCGGCGGAGCCCCGTATGCAACGCCATCATCGTTCCCTGGCTGAAGCCGACCAGCGCCAGCTTGCTGTCCGGCAGGCCGTGGCGGGCGAGTTCCTGATCGAGGAAATGGTCGAGATCCGGCCTTGCCGCCACCGAACCGCGCCAACGTTCGGATGGATCGCGCATCGTAAGCGCCCACCATTGCCGTCCCACCGGCGCCATGCCGCACGGCTCTGGCGCATGGGGCGAGACAAAAACCGCGTCGGGCATCAGGGCCGCCCATTGCTGGCCGAGATCAATCAAATCATTCCCGTCCGCGCCATAACCATGGAGAAAGACCACAAGCTGCCTTGCCGTACCGGAGCGGGGGGCAAGACGCGGACCATCGAGCGGGCGGGGCATGGCGATCTCCTGAAAAAGCCGAACCGCTCCTCCCATGGCGGATGCTTACGCCGTGCGCAAGGCCTCGACCGGATCAAGCCGCGCCGCCCGGAAAGCGGGATAGAAACCCGAGACGATGCCCACAAGCCCGGAAAAGGCGAAGGCCGCGATCGCCACCGCCGGGTCGATCACCAAGGGCCAGCCCGCGATATCCGCCGAAATCACCGCCACCGCGACCCCGATCGCGATGCCGATGGCGCCGCCGATCAGCGCGATCAATATCGCCTCGATGAGGAACTGCCCCATCACATCGCGCGGGCGCGCGCCGACCGCCATCCTGAGGCCGATTTCCTTCGTGCGCTCGGTGACCGAAACCAGCATGATGTTCATGATGCCGATCCCCCCCACGACAAGGCTCACGAAGGCAACGGAGAGCAGCAGCATCGCCATGGTCCGGGCGCTTTCCTCGCGCGTCGCCTGGATCTCCGCGAGATTGCGAATGGAGAAGTCGTCATCGCGGCCATCTTCCAGCCTGTGGCGCTGACGCAGGAGTTTCTTCATTTCCTCCTCGGCGATGGAGATATCCTCACCCTCGCGGATCTTGACCATGATCTGGCTGACGGAGCGGTTCTTCGCACGGCTGGTGCCCACCACGCGCTGGCGCGCGGTCTGGAGCGGCAGGAGGATCACGTCATCCTGATCAGAGCCCCACATATTCTGCCCCTTCGAGGCCATGATGCCGATGATCTCGAAAGGTACGTTCTTGACCCGGATCTGCGCGCCGATCGCCTCGCCGCCCTGAAACAATTCGCGCGCGACCGTCTGCCCCACCAGCGCGACCTGCCCGCCGCGGCGCGCCTCCTCCTCGGTGAATTCGCGCCCCTGGACCACGGCCCATTCCCGCGCGATGAAATAGCCGAGATCGACACCGATCGCGCTGGTCGCCCAGTTCACCCCGCCCGCGATAACCTGCACGCTGCCGCGCACGATCGGCGCGCTTGCCTCGATGGCAGGCACCTCGTTCTTGAGCGCGATGGCATCCGCATCGGTAAGGGTCGCGGCGTTTCCGGTCCCCAGGCGCGCACCACCGGCGGTGACATTTCCCGGAATGATGATGATGAGATTGGCGCCGAGCGCCTGGATCTGCGCGTTCACCCTTTCGCGCGCGCCATTGCCGACCGCGACCATCGCGATCACCGCCGCGACACCGATCACGATACCGAGCATGGTGAGCACCGAGCGCAAAGCATGGGCGCGGATCGCGGCTGCGGAAGAGAGGAAGGCGTCAAGTAAGCTCATGATGCGGCCTCACGCGGCTTCCGTCCACCCGGCGAGGGCGGCGGCGGCATCGCGCGGCGCCTGTGCCTCGTCGGAGACGATCCGCCCGTCGCGAAAGCGGATCACCCGGCGCGCGAAAGCCGCGACATCCGGCTCATGGGTCACGATGATCACGCTCATGCCCTCCCGGTTGAGCTGCTGGAACAGGGCCATGATATCGAGCGAGGTTTTCGAATCGAGCGCGCCGGTCGGCTCATCCGCCAGCAGGCAGGCCGGCTGGTTGACCAGCGCCCGCGCGATGGCGACACGCTGCTGCTGTCCACCCGAGAGCTGCAAGGGCAGATGCGTCTTGCGATCTCCGAGCCCCACCCGTTCCAAAGCCGCCGCCGCCATCTCGCGACGCTTCTTGCGCGCCACCCCGGCATAGATCATCGGCAGCTCGACATTGCCCAACGCATCGACGCGCGAGAGAAGGTTGAATTGCTGGAACACGAAACCGATCTCGCGGTTGCGGGTGCCGGCCAGTTCCCCGGGCGAAAGCCGCGCGACCTCGCGTCCGCGCAGCCGGTATGAGCCCGAGTCCGGCCGGTCAAGGCAGCCGATGAGATTCATGAAGGTCGATTTGCCGGAGCCGGAAGGTCCCATCACCGCCACGCATTCGCCCGCCATGATCTTGCAATCGACGCCCGCGAGCGCGACGACGCGCTCGTCTCCCATCCGATAGATCCGCTTGAGATCAGTCGTTTCGATGAGCGGAACCTCGCTCATGTCAGAACCCGAACCGGAAAGTTGATCCTGCTCGGCCCTTTGCCGGCGCGATGGCGCCGGTGATCACGGTATCGCCCGGTTTGACCTCCGCCCCGAGAATTTCGGAATAGGCGCCGTCATTGGCGCCAAGACGCAGATTCACCAGACGGGGAGAACCATCCTCGCCCAGAAGATAAACCCGCCCCGGCACGCCGGTCTGCGCGGTGCGCTGCGCCGGCCCTGCTTGCGGGTTCTGCCGACGATTCTCGATCAGGGCGCGGTATTTCACCTTCTGCTCAGCATCGAGCAAGGCCTCCACCGCGCGCCCGAAGCGCTGGCGAGCGGTACGCACCGCCTCCCGCCGCGCGGCAGGGTCGTTGCCCGCCGCAGCAATCGCCTCACGCATGACACGCAAGAGTTTTTCGACTTCGCCAAGCTGCTGCTCGGAAAGCTTCAGTTCCGTCTTGAGATTGGCGAGCATCTGCGCCCCGGCATTGCCGCCCGCATTTCCCTCCCGCTGCGCCGCGAAAGGCGTTTCGTCCGTGGGCGTTGCAGCGACGGCATTCTCGCCGCCTTCGCCCCCTGCCGGGCGAGGCGCTCCAGCCGGTTGCCAGCGCAAGGCGGCATTGGGCACACGCAGCACATCCGGCTTGCGCTCGGTGAAAATGCGCAGATTGGCCGTCATGCCGGGCAGAAGCGCCATATCCTCGTTCGGCACGGAAACAACGGTGGTGTAGATCACGACATTCTGCACATTCTGCGAACCAAGTCTGATCTGCTTGACCTGCCCGCGGAAATTGCGCGCCATATAGGCATTGACCGAGAATTCGACCTCCTGCCCCACCTTCACGCGCCCGACATCCGCCTCGTCGACATTCACATAGATCTCGATCTGGCGCAGATTCTGCGCCACCAGGAAAAGGGTCGGCGATTGCAGCGAGGCCGCCACGGTCTGCCCCAGCTCGATATTGCGCTGGACCACGACCCCATCGACCGGCGACTTGATCTCGGAATTGGCCATATCGACCTCGATCTGGCGCACGATCGCCTCGGCCTTGGCGACCTGCGCGTCGCCCGAAAGTTTCTGGGCCTCGACCACCTTGAGATCGGCCTGAAGGCTGGCGATCTGGGCGCGGGAGGAGGCGATCTGCGCCTCGGCCGAGCGCTTCGCCGCCACCTGCGTCGCGCGCTGGGTCGCAGCGGATTGCAAGGCGACATCGGTGGCGATGCCGCGCGCCTTGAGACTGTTCTGGCGCTCGAACGTCGTCTCGGCATCGGCGAGAAGCGCCTCGGCGCGTTGCGCCTGCGCCTGCATGTCGCCCTGCTGTGCTTCGGCCCTGCGGATATCGGCCCGCACCTTCTCGCTCTGCGCATCCGAGAGCTGGCGCGCGGCGCGGGCCTGCGCGAGATCCGCGAGAGCACCGTCTCGACGGGCCGTCAGCGTATCGCGGTTGAGGCGCGCGAGGATCTGCCCCGCCTTCACCTCGGAATTGAAATCGGCCAGGATCTCGACCACCTGCCCCGAAAGCTGCGATCCGACGATGACGGTGGTCGTCGGCATCACGGTACCCGTGGCGGCGACCGTCGCGATGATCGGCCCGCGACCGATTTTCTCCGAACGGTAGCGTTGGCCGGTTTCGGCCTGCTCGCTCGATGAGCGGGCGGAATAGGCCCAGATTCCGAGCCCGGCCAGGACAACAATCGACAAAAACAGGATCTTGCGCATGCGCCCTTCTAGCAAATACGCGGGCGAAGCGCATGTGAAAGCTTGGTAATGCGCCCGGAAGGCCTGATCAATGCTCGCGCTGCTGGTTGAAATCGAGCAACGCGCCGAGCACATGGGCGCGGTTGCCGAAGGCGGCGGCAAGCGTCTGCCTTGCGCCCGAACTCACCTTGTCAAGTTCGCGCCTCGCCCCGGCAATGCCGTAAAGCCCCACGAAGGTGGCCTTGCCGGCCTCGGCATCCTTGGCCAGCGCCTTGCCGACCTTCGCCGCATCGCCCTCGACATCGAGGAGATCATCCTTGATCTGGAAGGCGAGACCGAGCGCCCGGCCATAGGTCTTGAGCGCCTGACGTTCCGCCTTGCCCGCGCGCGGTGCCAGCATCGCGCCCGCCATCGCGGCGAATTCGATCAACGCGCCGGTCTTGAGGGACTGGATCTCACGGATGGCGCGCGCGCCGGATTTCGGCGGCGTCCCCGTGGGATCGAAACGCCCCTCGGCGGCAAGATCAAGCATCTGCCCCCCAACCATGCCCGCCATGCCGGAAGCCTCCGCCAGGGCCGAGAGGAGGCGGATGCGCTTGCCTGCGGAAAGCCGGAAATCGCGCGCGGCCAGCGACGAGAAGGCGAGCGTGAGCAGCGCATCGCCCGCAAGGATCGCCGTCGCCTCGTCGAAAGCACGATGCGTCGTGGGCTGGCCACGGCGCAGATCGTCATCATCCATCGCCGGCAGGTCGTCATGCGCCAGCGAATAGCAATGGACCATCTCCAGCGCGCCGGCGACGCGCAGGGGCGCGTCACCTTCGACGCCGAAAAGCCGCGCGGATTCGATCACGAGAAAGGGGCGCATGCGCTTGCCGCCGGCAAAGACCGCGTGACGCATGGCAGCGACGAGGCGGGTAGGCGCACGACTGGCCGAGAGCACCGCGTCGAGATGGGCATTGAGCCGGGCAGCGGCATTCTCGAGCGCGTGGCCGAGCGAAGAATCGATCATGTGGCCTCGAAAAGGAAAGGCATGCATCCAGCGGGCCTTTCGATTAAGGCTGTTTCGCCCACCCCGCAAGGCGATAAGCCGACCATGCGAGATTGTCCTTTCCTTTCGCGACCGAAGCGACTATAGAGCGCGCTTCACGTTTTACCCCAGAATGCAATCTGGATGTTGACCCGCTATCGGGTCACTCATGCCGGGTCGCTTACTGATCCGGTTTCGAGGAGTTGAACAATGGCCGTTCCGAAAAAGAAAGTCTCGCGCATGAAGCGCGGTCAGCGTCGTTCCGCCGATGCGCTTGCCGCTCCGACCTATGTCGAGGACAAGAACACTGGCGAACTTCGCCGCCCGCATCATATCGATCTGAAATCGGGCATGTATCGCGGCCGTCAGGTTCTCGCGCCGAAGAGCGCCGAGTAATCGCGCGGCAAACGGAGAGCCGGATATTCCGGCTTTCATGCCCTCTCTTCACGAATTAAAAAAACCCGGGTTCCCCCGGGTTTTTTGTATTGCGCATCAGGCATCGCCGACGATGCGCAGGAAACTCAGGGGCCTTGCCGAAGGGCGGTTGCCAAGCGCGCTCGCATAGGCGATCTCCCGTCGCTCCGCCTCATCATGCCGTCCGAGCGGAACGCGCAGCTCGGCATCGCCTCCCACCATGATCTGAACGAGGAAGGGCGTCTCCCGACGCGCATGACCGCGCCGTTCTCCGCCATCGCGCGGATTGTTCCCGTGCTCCCTCCTGGAGGCAATTCCCGCACGGGCGCCGAATGTTTCAAACTGATACGGGGTTATCGCATTTATCTTGCTCATACGCATGGCTAGGCAATCGCCATGCCGCGATAAGCAAGTCTTTACCGATCAACGTCCATATTGCCTTGCAAAGCAGGATAAAACGCACCCTCCCTGCCTGTATGCCTGTGCGTAGTTCAATTTTATTCACGCTCGCACCGACGCGGATCTTTCATGACCCAGAACATTGCAGAAAGCCCCTTCCAAACCGGCAGAACGCCAGATCAAGCCGCATGCCGGATTCCCCCGGAGACGCCCGCAACGATTGATACGGGTCTTGATCTTGGTGAAGCGCATTATGCCTGGGATATAGAAACCGATACAATCAATTGGGATTTGTCCGCCGTCCCGATTTTCGGCCTGCGCGATATCGGCACCGTCTCCTCCGGCACCGCTTTCGCCACCCTCGTCGATCAGGCGAGTCCAACCTCGCGCCATGCCGAGATTTTCGAGGCCAGTCAGTCCGATCAGGGAACTGGCGTCGGATTCTCGGCACGTTATCTCGTCAATCCTGCTCCGGGACAGCGCTTCTGGATCGAGGACAAGGGCCGTTGGTTCGCCAGCGATACCGGCCGCCCGCGACTCGTGCACGGCACCTGCCGTCGCATCACGACGCCGACGGCGGAAGAAAACGCCCTGATTTCCAAGCGCCGTATCGATCCTGCGACGGGCGCGCTGGCGCGCGCCGATTACTGCAACACACTCGCCAATCTCATCGAGGCGAATGCGGGCGATCCACGCGGCATGGTGACGATGCTGGTCGGGATTGACGACCTGTCGCAGCTCAACCGTACCTATGGCTACCATGTCGGGGATGAGGTGATCGCCGCGATCGCACGCCGGTTGCGCGGGCTGATCCGCCGCCGCGACGTGCTCGGCCGCTACGCGACCAACCGGATCGGAATCATCCTCGCCCCCAGTCTCGCCGAACACATGGAATATGTCGCGGGGAGGCTGATGAGCGCGATCCGCTCAAGCCCGATCGAAACCAGCGCCGGGCCGCTTTCCGTTTCGATCCACATCGGCGGTGTCGCGATTCCGCACGAAGCCAAGACGGCAACGGAAGCCCTTCATTGCTGCGAGGAGGCTTTGATGCACGCGCACGAACGCGCGGATACTTCCTTCGTCGCCTTCTCCAGCGATCCCGACACAGCCAATCGCCGGACCAGCAACCGCGAGACCACCGATATCGTCCTCTCGGCGCTGAACGAGCGGCGCATCCGGCTTGCTTTCCAGCCGATCATTTCCTCCACGAGCGGCAAGGTCGCGATGTATGAGGCGCTGGTGCGCATGGTCAACCCCGAGGGTGAAGTGCTGGGCGCCAGCCACATCGTGCCGGCCGCGGAACGCCTCGGCTTTCTCCACCTGATCGACCATCGGGTCACGGAACTGGCGATCGAGGCGCTTTCCTTCAATCCGGAACTTGTCCTGACGATGAATGTCGGGGTCGCGACCGCGTTGCATCCGGATTGGATCGCGGCTTTCCGGGCGGCCCTCGCCATCAATCCCACGGTCGCGAAACGTCTTGTCGTCGAGATCACCGAGACTTCGCTGATCGAGGATATCAACGCCGCGCGCGATCTCATCATTGCCATCAAGGAATGCGGCGCCCGCGTCGCGATCGACGATTTCGGCGCGGGGCACACCTCATTCCGCAACATGCGTCTGCTGCCGATCGACATCCTGAAGATCGACGGCACGTTCATCAAGAATCTCGCCCGTTCGCCCGATGATCGCTTCTTCGTGCAGACGCTGCTTCAGCTCGCCCGCCATCTCAAGATCGAGACAGTGGCCGAATGGGTGCAGGACGAGGAAACAGCAGCGCTGCTCACCTCATGGAAGGTGGAATACCTCCAAGGCGATTTTCTCGGGCAGGCGAGCTGTGATCTTCCCCTTCCGGAGAACAAGCCCGCCCTGCGCCATCTTTCCGCGTAACGGCCCTTATTTATCCTTCTTGCGCGTCGGATCGCTCTCGCCGGTCCGGGCGCCGAAAGGCGTGAAGGCACGCATGGCCTCCTGAAAGAGCGCCATGTTGTTACGCACCTGTTCTTCCATAGCCCCCATGGGATTCTGGGCGAAAGTGCCGGGATTGAACCCGCCGGCGCCGAAGCTCTTCGAGAACTGGTCGCGAAGCTTCTGCTGCTCCGCCATGAACTGGCCCAGCGAGAATTCGAGGTAACGCGGCACGAGGGCCTGCATGTTGTCGCCGTAGAACTGGATGAGCTGACGCAGGAAGGCGATGGGCAACAGGAACTGGCCCTTGTTCTCCTGCTCGAAGATGATCTGCGTCAAAACCGATCGGGTGATGTCTTCGCCCGTCTTGGCGTCGGTGACGACGAATTCCTCGCCCTGGCGGACCATCAGCGCGAGATCCTCCAGCGTGACGTAGGAGCTGGTTCCCGTGTGATAGAGCCGCCGGTTGGCGTATTTCTTGATGGTGATCGGTGCTTTTCCGCCCTGCTCCGCCATGTGCTCTGCGCTCTCCCCGCGTGCTCTTTTTGCGGCGGCCTCGCCCCGGCCGAAAACCGGGGGTGTGCCAAATGATCCGCTCTCATTCCCTTCTTACCCAGTTTTCTGGCTTGACGATAGATTCTTGGCAAGTCTGATAGGGAGCAGGGTTAAGTTTGGCGGGGCCAACCCGCAAGGAGATGCACATGACCGGAAAATCCATCGTGATCGCCAGCGCCGCCCGCACGGCGGTCGGTTCCTTCAGCGGCGCCTTCGCCGACATGCCGGCGCACGAGCTCGGCGCGGTCGCGATCCGCGGCGCGCTTGAACGCGCGGGGGTCGCCGGCGCTGAGGTCGATGAGGTGATCCTCGGGCAGATCCTTGCCGCGGGCCAGGGGCAGAACCCGGCTCGGCAAGCCGCGATGGCCGCCGGCATCCCGCAGGAGAAGACGGCCTGGGGCCTCAACCAGCTCTGCGGTTCGGGCCTGCGCGCGGTCGCGATCGGCATGCAACAGATCGCCAATGGCGATGCGAACATCATCGTCGCCGGCGGGCAGGAATCGATGACCCTCTCCCCGCATGTCGCGTATCTGCGTTCCGGGGTGAAGATGGGCGAGATGAAAATGGCCGATTCCATGCTGAAAGACGGCCTCTGGGACGCTTTCCACGGCTATCACATGGGCCAGACCGCCGAGAATGTCGCCGCCAAATGGCAGTTGACGCGCGAAGAGCAGGACCAATTCGCCGTCGGCTCGCAGAACAAGGCCGAGGCCGCGCAGAAAGCCGGCAAGTTCAAGGACGAGATCGTCCCCGTAACCGTGAAGACGCGCAAGGGCGATATCGTTGTCGAGGCGGATGAATATCCGCGTCACGGCGCCACGATGGAGGCGATGGCCAAGCTCCGCCCGGCCTTCACCAAGGATGGCACGGTCACCGCCGGCAATGCCTCGGGCATCAATGACGGCGCGGCCGTCGCGGTGCTGATGAGCGAGGCGGAAGCCGCGAAGCGGGGTATCGCTCCGCTCGCGCGGATCGTCTCGTGGGCCACCTGTGGCGTCGATCCCGCCATCATGGGCACGGGGCCGATCCCGGCTTCACGGCGCGCGCTGGAAAAAGCCGGCTGGAAGGTCTCCGATCTCGATCTCGTCGAGGCGAACGAGGCCTTCGCCGCGCAGGCGCTCGCCGTCAACAAGGATATGGGCTGGGACCCGTCCATCGTGAACGTCAATGGTGGCGCGATCGCCATCGGTCATCCTATCGGCGCCTCCGGAGCCCGCGTTCTCAATACGTTGCTCTTCGAGATGAAGCGCCGCGGCGCCAAGAAAGGTCTTGCGACCTTGTGCATCGGCGGCGGCATGGGCGTCGCCTTGTGCGTGGAGCGCTGAACGCGCGGGGCTAGCTCCGCGTCACTCTGAGTCCGCGCCAGAAAGCGCGGGCTCCAATAAAGGCCGAAAATGGCCGTAATAGAACTATGGGAAACGCATTATCGGAGGGTTGAGTATGGGACGGGTCGCATTGGTGACGGGGGGCTCGCGCGGGATCGGCGCGGCAATCTCGAAAGCGCTGAAGGAAGCAGGCTACAAGGTCGCCGCGAATTACGCGGGCAATGACGAGGCGGCTGCCGCCTTCTCGAAGGAGACCGGCATTCCCACCTATAAATGGGACGTCTCCGATTTCGATGCCTGCACCGCCGGCATTGCCAAGGTCGAGGCCGATCTCGGTCCCGTGGAAGTACTCGTCAACAATGCCGGCATCACCCGCGACGCGATGTTCCACAAGATGACCAAGGATCAGTGGAACGCTGTCATCAATACCAACCTCAATTCGCTGTTCAACATGACGCGCCCGGTCTGGGAAGGCATGCGGGCCCGCAAATTCGGGCGCGTGATCTGCATTTCCTCGGTCAACGGCCAGAAAGGGCAGATGGGGCAAGCGAATTACTCGGCCGCCAAGGCCGGCGATATCGGCTTCGTGAAAGCCCTCGCGCAGGAAGGTGCGCGCGCCGGCATCACCGTCAACTCGATCTGCCCGGGCTATATCGCGACCGAGATGGTCAAAGCCATCGATCCCGCCGTGATCGAGAAGGCCATCCTGCCGCATATTCCCGTCGGACGCCTCGGCGAGCCGGAGGAAATCGCCCGCGCGGTGGTTTTCCTCGCCGCGGATGGCGCGAGCTTCATCACCGGCTCGACCCTTTCCGCCAATGGCGGCCAATACATGATCTGAAGCGCCGCCAGCGCCAGATCTGCGAGGGGCCGGGCAACCGGCCCTTTTTACTTCCCATTCCCCTCCTCACGCCAGAACCGCAGCCATGCCCCTTTCCCCCGCGACACTTTCAGGGCTCGGCGCCATCGTGATCTGGGGGCACCTGGCCCTTCTGACCACGGCGACTGAAGGCGTACCGCCTTTCCTGCTCACGGCGCTGACCTTCGGCATCGGGGGCGGATTGGGCTTTATCCTTCTTGCCCTGCGCGGCCAGCTCCATCTCCTGCGCCAGAAGCCCGCAGCCTGGGCGCTGGGTGTCGGCGGGCTTTTCGGCTATCACGCGGTTTACTTCGCCGCGCTGAAATCCGCCCCACCGGCGGAGGCAAGCCTTCTCAACTATCTCTGGCCGCTGCTGATCGTCCTGTTCTCGGGGCTGTTGCCCGGCGAGCGGCTGGGCGGACGCCATATGCTTGGAGCCCTGCTCGGACTGACCGGGGTGGCCACGCTCGCTTTTGCGAAAGGCGGGATAGCGGGCTCGACCGCCCATCTCACAGGCTATGCCCTCGCACTTCTCAGCGCCTTCATCTGGGCGGGATATTCCGTGCTTTCCCGCCGCATGGCGGAAGTGCCGACCGAGGCTGTCGTGGGTTTTTGCCTTGCGACGGCCTTCCTCGCCGCACTGGCGCATATCGGGTTGGAACCGTCCGGGCTGCCACGAGGCGGCGCGGCCTGGGGCGCGATCATCCTGCTCGGCCTCGGCCCGGTGGGCGTCGCCTTCTTCCTGTGGGATATCGGGATGAAGCGCGGCGATATCCGCTTTCTCGGCACGGCCTCCTATGCCGCGCCGGTCATCTCCACGCTGGCGCTTGTCATCGCGGGCCGAGCGGAGGCCGGTTGGCCGCTCGCTGTTGCTTGCGCCATGATCGTCGGCGGGGCGCTGATCGCCCGCGCGCGATGATCACGCCGGCTTTCGCCAATAGGCCGCCGTATAGACCGGCCTGAAACCAAGCGAGGCGTAGAGCGATTTCGCGACCGCGTTCTCGCTCGCGACCTGAAGAAACAGATGTGTCGCGCCGGCCTCGATGCCCCAGGTAAGCGCGCCGTTCAGCAGGCTTCGGCCGAGCCCCTTGCCGCGCAAGGCGGGATCGACCATCACGGAGCCGATCTCGACCATGCCGCGATCAAGCGCGAGGATAGCGTAGGCGGCCGATCGTCCTTCATGATGGAGCGTCGCGAAACGGGCGGGCACGCGCAGATTGCCGACAATGCCGAGGAGAGCGGCGACATCCCTTTTCGCGCCGCTCTGCCAACGACAGGCGCCTTCAAGCCATGCATCGCTTGGCGTGCGATCGAGCTGCAACGTCTCGGGCATTCCGCGATCCTGACATGGCGCGATCATCCCGATGGACCAATCCTCCGGGGCATACCCTTCGCTTTCGAGCCGCGCGCGCACCTGCGCATCAACCAGCGGTGACAAGCGGAACGAGGGGCGCAATCCGGCTTCGCGATAAAGCCCCTCGATATGGGCGATGCCGGCTTGATCAAGGACGGGGCCGGGGCGGATGACACAGGCGGAGTTCGCGCGCCCGGAATAGCCCTTGGCGAAGCGACAGAGCCAATCACCCGCAATCACGACCTGATGGCTAGGCCAGCAATTCATCAGCCGCTCCTCGCAAGCGGCAACTTCTGTGAGCGGCCCGAAAAGCTCGGGGCCGGATAGGGCGGCGTTTGTCACGGGAATTTCCTTGAGATGAAGGCAGGCGGATCAGAAGCGGTTCTTCGCCTCCCTTCGTCGCGCAAATTCCGCCAGATCCGGCGCGCGGACGAAGACATTGGTTGCTTTCTCCTCTCCCACGGTCGTGGGGATTGTGAAACGCCCCTCTGCACGCGCCGCCTCGACATTCTTCAGTCTGGCGCGGATCTCGGCATTGTCCGGCTCGATATGGGCGCAAAAGCGGGCGTTCGCGAGCGTATATTCATGCCCGCAATAAAGCTGCGTCTCATCCGGCAGCGCCGCAAGCCGCATCACGGAGAGATACAATGCCTCCATGCTCGAATCGAGGACGCGTCCGCATCCCATCGCGAAAAGAACATCGCCGACAAAGATTATATTTTCGCCGGCAAAATAATAGGCAATATGATCCGCGCAATGCCCCGGCATGTGCCAGACCTGCGCTTCAAGCCCACCGATTTTGACCTGATCGCCTTCCCCAACATAACGATCCGCCATAGGAAGATCGACCTTTGCCAGAGCTGGCGCGACGACCTTGGCGCCGTATTTCTCCACGAGGCCCGGAACGCCTTCGATGTGATCGAAATGCCGATGGGTTACAAGGATCGCATCAAGGCCCCAGCCGCGCCGGCTCAGGGCGTCATCATAGGCGTCGAACGCGCAGGCATCGATGGCGCCGACCCTGCCGGTGGCAGGATCGCGGATGAGAACGCCGTAATTATCGCCGCGACAGGCGAAAAGTTCGATCTCCATGGAGAATTCCCATCCGAAGGCCGCGCGCCCCTTGTCGCCGGCGAATTTGGTCGCCAGAGTCTAACGCATGGATCTTGATGTCGTCGACCTCAAATCGTTCTACGCAACGCCACTCGGAACGGTGGCTCAGCGGATGATCCTGCGCGGCATCCAACGCCGCTGGGACAATCTCTCAGGTCTCGCGCTGATGGGGCTTGGCTACGCCGTTCCCTATCTCGATGTGCTGCGCGAGGGAACGGAGCGTACAATCGCCTTCATGCCGGCGCGCCAGGGCGTTGTCGCCTGGCCTGCGGGCCAGCTTTCCGCCGCCAGCCTCGTGGAGGCGACCGATCTTCCCTTGCGCGATTCCGTGATGGACCGTGTCCTGCTGGTCCATGCGCTTGAAACCTCCGACGATCCCGCCGCCCTGATGAACGAGGTCTGGCGGATTCTGGCGCCGGGCGGCCATGTCATGATCGTGGTGCCGAACCGGCGCGGCCCCTGGGCGCGACTCGACACAACCCCCTTCGGCCATGGCCAACCGTTTTCGCGCCGGCAGCTCACCGCACTCCTGCGCCGCGCGCTTTTCACACCGAGTCATTGGGGAGAAGCGCTCTGGGTACCGCCGATCCAGCGCCGGTTCTTCCTGCGCAGCGCGAGCGCATGGGAGCGGCTCGGCCACGCCCTTTCGCTCCCCTTTTCAGGGATTTACCTCATCGAGGCGACCAAACAGGTCTATCGCCCCGCCCTGACCGGCAAGGCCAGCCGGGTGCGCGGATTGCTCCAGCCGATCCTGGTGCCAAGCGGAAACGCCGTCGGGCGCGAACGCGGCGAATGAACCTACCGGCGCGCGAGCAGGAAGACGCCCTGCTCGCCCATGAGGTTCCAGAACCACCACGGCATCTTGACGCCCATTGGCCTGCCGGTGGCATCCAGCGCCTCCGCGCGGACGATCTCGGCATTCACCTCGCCCGCGAGCGCGACGAAATCGCGGATCGTGCAGAAATGGATGTTGGGCGTATCGTACCAGCTATCGGGCAGATTTTCGGTCACCGGCATCCGCCCATGCAACAGAAGATGCGTACGGATGCGCCAATGCCCGAAATTAGGGAAGGAGACGATCGCATTACGCCCGATACGAAGCATCTGCTCAAGCACATGGCGGGGGCGGCGAGTCGCCTGCAGGGTCTGGGACAGGATGACGGTATCAAAGCAATCATCGGGGTAATCGGTCAGATCGGTATCCGCATCTCCCTGGATAACCGCCAGCCCCTTGGCGACGCACGAGGCCACACCTTCGCGCGAAAGCTCGATCCCGCGCGCATCGACCCCCTTGGCGCGCGCGAGATGATCGAGAAGCACGCCATCGCCGCAGCCGACATCGAGCACACGGGCGCCGGACGAAACAATATCGAAGATCAGCCGCTGATCGGCACGCAAACCCGTTTCCTCCGTCATCGTCCGCCCTCCGCAACGCCCCGTGCTCGCGCGGCGGAATCAAGAAAACCACGTGCTGTGGCGAAAAGATTCGGTTCCTCGAGCAGGAAGGCATCATGTCCCTTGTCGCTCTCGATCTCGACAAAGGAGACGGAAGCGCCGCAGGCATTGAGCGCATGGACAACCTGCCGGCTGTCCGCCGTCGGGAAAAGCCAGTCCGAGGTGAAGGATACGAGGCAGAATCGGGTCTTGGTCGCCCGGAACGCCGTGGCGAGCGAGCCACCGTTATCCGCAGCCAGATCGAAGTAATCCATCGCGCGGGTCAGGTAGAGATAGGAATTGGCGTCGAAACGCTCGACGAAGGTGAAGCCCTGATGGCGCAGATAGGATTCCACCTGGAAATCGGCGTCGAAGGAAAAGGTCGGCATCGCACGGTCCTGCAGCGAACGGCCGAATTTACGCTGGAGCGCGGCTTCGGAGAGATAGGTGATATGCGCCGCCATGCGGGCGACGGAAAGGCCCTTCACCGGCCTTGTGCCCTCCGCGAGATAACGTCCGCGCCGCCATTCGGGATCGGCCATCACCGCCTGCCGGCCGACCTCGTGAAAGGCGATGTTCTGCGCCGAATGCTTGGCGGCTGTCGCGATCGGCATCGCGGAAAAAACCCGATCCGGGAAAAGCGAGGCCCAGGCGAGCACCTGCATCCCACCCATCGAACCGCCGACCACCGCGAGCAGGGTCCCGATCCCGAGATGATCAATCAGGCGCGCCTGCGCGCGGACCATATCGGGGATCGTGACGAGCGGAAAATCCGTGCCGTAGATGTCACCGTTGGCGGGGTTTATGCCGGTCGGCCCGGAACTGCCCATGCAACTGCCGATGACATTCGCGCAGATCACGAAGAAGCGATCCGTATCGATCGGCTTGCCCGGTCCCACCATGCTGATCCACCAGCCCGGCTTGCCGGTGATCGGGTGCTCGCTGGCGACATGCTGATCGCCGGTCAGCGCATGGCAGATCAGCACCGCATTCGCACGCGCCGCATCGAGCCTGCCATAGGTCTTGTAGGCGATGCGCAGTCCCTGAAGGCTCGCGCCTGAATCGAGCACAAGCGGCGCTTCCGCGCCAGATTCGAAGAGCAGCGAATTGGGAATGTCGGCTTCGTTGATGCGCGCTGCCATGCCGCTGCTTCCTTCGATACCCGCAACCGTGACCCGTTGTGTCCGGTTTTCAGATCAAATTCCTTAAAAGAGCTTTGTCGTTCGGTCAAACGAACAAAGAATTCCGCAGGCGATCACCTTCGCCCTTGCGGGACAATCCTTGCACACCGTATCACATGCCTGCCTTTCAAACGCGTGACGGGATAGCCCATGTCCGAGCCGCCCCCCTCTGGAACCGCGCCGCCATTGCTGCACCTTCGCGGGGAAATCGACCGGATCGACGCCGCTATCCATGCCCTGATCGTGGAACGCGGCGAAGTCGTGGGCAAGGTGATCGAGGCCAAACGCGCCGCCGGAGACACCGGCTCGGCCTTCCGGCCCGACCGCGAAGCCGAGCTGATGCGCCGCATCGTCCTCAAGGCGCCGGGTCGATGGCCGATCGACGCGCCGGAAAACATCTGGCGCGTCATTGTCGCGACCTCGACCTATACGCAGGTGCCTTATTCGGTCCATGCCGATATGTCCGCCGGCGACACGGCCATGCGCGAAAGCATGCGCTTTCATTTCGGCTTCACCGTCCCGCTCGTGCCGGCGGTTGATTCAACGGCGGTAATCGCCGCCGTCCATGCCTCCAATGGCGATCTCGGCATGTTCCATCTCGAGCAATCCGCCCAGCTCGGCGCCTGGTGGAAGGGGCTCGAAAGTCCTGTGGCGCCGAAGATCATCGCGCGGCTCCCCTTCGCCGAGCGCGCGGATCACCCGGTCGGCCTGCCCGTCTTCGTGATTGCCCGCCCGCAGCGCGACGGCCTCGCGCGCGAGATCATCCTGGCCTCCATCCGGGTGGAAAGCTGGCGGATGCCGGCTTTCGCGGCGCTGGAATCGATCGGCGCAGAGCTGATCGCCGCCGCCGGCGACGCGATGGGCGCGAACCTGCTCGTGGCGCATCGCGCCGAGGTGACGCCCGCTGCCTTGACGGATGCGCTCCATGCGGCGAAATGCGCGCCGATGCGCTATATCGAGGTCGGCTGCCATGCCAGCCGCTTCACGCTGAAACGCCCGTGATTTCTGCCGGTCTTCCGGCCTTCAGGAGTAGGTTCCTTGTCGCTTCTTCCCCAGCCCCGCCCCGGTATTTCCGCGATCGACATCTATGTCCCCGGCAAGAGCAAGGCGCCGGCGGGGGTGAAGCTGCATAAACTCTCGTCCAATGAAACACCGCTCGGCCCTTCGGCCCATGCGATTGAAGCTTTCCGCGCCGCCTCGACCTCCCTCGAACGGTATCCCGATGGCTCGGGCAGCGCTTTGCGCGCCGCCATCGCCGGGCGCTACGGGCTCGATCCCGCGCGGATCGTTTGCGGCGCGGGCTCGGACGAATTGCTCTCGCTCCTCGCCTATGGCTATCTCGGGCCAGGAGACGAGGCGATCTATTCGGAGCACGGTTTCCTCGTCTATCGCATCGCGACACTCGCGGCCGGCGCGACACCCATCGTCGCGAAGGAGAAGAACCTCTCTACGGATGTCGATGCGATCCTCGCGGCGGTGACGCCGAAGACGCGGATGGTCTTCCTCGCCAATCCCAACAACCCGACCGGCACCTACCTGCCTTTCGAGGAAGTGAAGCGCCTGCATGCCGGCCTTCCGGGCAACATCGTACTCGTGCTCGATGCCGCCTATGCCGAATATGTCCGGCGCAACGATTACGCTTCCGGCCTTGAGCTGGTGGCAACGAGCGAGAATGTCGTGATGACGCGCACTTTCTCCAAGATCCACGGCCTTGCCGGCCTGCGCCTCGGCTGGCTCTATGGGCCGCAGGGGATCGTCGATACGCTCAACCGCATCCGCGGCCCGTTCAACCTCAACGCGCCCGCCATCGCCGCCGGCATCGCCGCGATCGAGGATCGCGCGCATGAGGAGAAGGCTGTCCTCCATAACGCGCATTGGCTCGCGAAGATGACCGATGCCCTGAAGCGCCTCGGCCTTGGCGTGACGCCCTCGGTCGCTAATTTCCTGCTCGTGCATTTCCCGAAAGAGGAAGGCAGAAGCGCGGCCGATGCCGATGCCTTCCTCGCCGCGCGCGGCATTATCCTGCGCAGCATGGAGAGCTATGGCCTGCCCGATTGCCTGCGCCTGACCATCGGCTCGGAAGAGGCGAACAGCGCGGTGATCGAGGGGCTGGCCCTCTTCCTCGGCAGGAAAGGCGAGGATGCGACGCATCTGCGCCTTACGAGGACCGGCAGCGAAAGCGCCTTCGACGCGGTGCTGCAGCGCGCGCTCGATCTGATCGGAAAGGCCATTCCGTGATCCCGAAATTCGATCGCATCACGATTATCGGCCTCGGCCTGATCGGCTCCTCGATCGCGCGCGCCATCCGCAAGGCCGAAGCGGCGAAGCATCTCGTCGCGATGGATCGCGACAAGGCGGTGCGCGAGCGTGTGATGGAACTCGGCCTCGCCGACGAGGTGACGGGCGATGCGGCGCAGGCGGTGAAGGGCGCCGATCTCGTGATCCTGTGCGTGCCCGTGATGGCGAATGCCGCGCTGGGGGCCGCGATAGGGCCGCATCTTTCGCCGGGTGCGATCATTTCCGATGTCGGCTCGGTCAAGGGGTCCGTCGTGCGCGATATCGCGCCGCATCTGCCGGAAGGCGTGCACTTCGTTCCCGCGCATCCGGTTGCCGGCACCGAGCATTCCGGCCCCGATGCCGGTTTTGCGGAACTCTTCGTCAATCGCTGGTCGATCCTCACCCCGCCCCCGGAAACCGCCCCGGTGGCGATCGCGCGTGTTCGCGCCCTGTGGGAGGCGATGGGGGCCAATGTCGAGGTGATGACGCCGGAGCATCACGACCTCGTCCTCGCGATCACCTCCCATGTGCCGCATCTCATCGCCTACAACATCGTCGGCACGGCGGCGGATATGGAGAAGGTCACCGAAAGCGAGGTGATCAAGTTCTCCGCCGGCGGTTTTCGCGATTTCACGCGCATCGCCGCCTCCGATCCGACCATGTGGCGCGATGTGTTCCTGACCAACAAGGATGCCGTGCTCGAAATGCTCGGCCGGTTCAGCGAGGATCTACTGGCACTCCAGCGCATGATCCGCTGGGGCGACGGCGACGGGTTGCACGCGCTCTTCACCCGCACGCGGGCGATCCGGCGCGGCATCATCGCCTCCGGGCAGGAAACGGCGGCGCCGGATTTCGGAAGACCGCATCCGCCGCTGCCCGAAGCGAAGAAGAATCAGTAGAGCGGCGCAAGCTCGAAAAGCGGGAAGGGGCCGAAGCGGGCACGCCCGTTCTGGAAGGTGAGCGCGACCGGCAGCCCCTGCCCGCCGCTCATCTTGCCGAGCACGCCGCCAAGATCGAGGCCGCCACGCCGCCCCATCAATCCGCCAAGCGCATCGAGCCCTTTCGCGCGCCCCTGGAGATTGCCTTCGAGGCGGCGTTCGGAATCGAGCCCCATCACGCCGGAAAGATCGATATTCGCCTGCCCTTTCGTGATCTGCGCGAGGATCACCCGCGCCTGTCCGTTCGCAAGGCGCCATTCCTCGACGATATCCTGGAACCGTCGTCCCGGATCCGCCACGAGACCCGGCGCGCTCGCCTGAAACTCGAAGCGGATGGGGGCATTGTTGCCCATGAGCGCGTCGAAGGGCGCGAAGGTCATATCGGTAACGCGCGCCACGAGATCGGTCCCCGTCTTCTCGCCCGGAGAGCGGCGCAGATGCAGCTCGAACCCCTTGGCAAGTACGCGGACATCCTCTCGCCCATGCGGGCCCGCCGCCAGCACGGGTTCCGCCAGTTCGAAGGAAAACTCGCCGATCCCCTCGTTTCCGGCTTTCAGGCTGGCACGCGCGCTCTTCCAGCCAAGGTCCATCTCGCCAGCCTCGCCATGGCGGGCACGGAAAGGCGGCAGAAAGGTCGCGATGAAATGGCCGGGCGCGAGAATACGCGCATGGAAGATGAGCCCGCCAAGGCTGCCTTCATGGCGCAGGCCGTCCTGCTCGCGGAAAGTAACCCTGGGCGCCTTGCAGCGGATCTCGATGCGGAAGGGATATCCGACGATCTCGCGATCCGGGCATATCCAGTCGCGTCCGCGCTCGCCCTCGCGGAGCACGAAGCCATCCGCGATGGTGCCCGCGCGATGCGCGAGATAGAGCCAGAGCAGGCTCCAGCCCAGAAAGAGCGCGCCCAGCAGGATGAAGGGCAGATAGAGCCCACGGCGTGAGGGCGGCTTGCCCGGCGAGAGGGAGCTCTCGTTCATCATCCTATCCTTCCCTCCCGCGAAGACGGGAAAATGCATTTTCCTCGCGCAGGAGGAAATATGCTGCATTGTCTTGGAAATTGTTTGCTCTAGAAAATGAAGCGCTTACCAACGCTTCCCGTCATGCCCGATACCGTGTCCCTTCCTCAGACGTCAACCGATCTAACGCCCGAGAAGCCCGGCGATCTCTGGGTTTTCGGCTACGGCTCGCTCATGTGGCGACCGGGTTTCAACCATGTCGAACGCATGCCGGGGCTGCTCTTCGGGGCGCATCGCGCACTCTGCGTCTATTCAATCCGCCATCGCGGCACGCGCGAAAAGCCGGGGCTGGTTCTGGGGCTAGACCATGGCGGCTCCTGCCGGGGCGTCGCTTTCCGGGTTCCGGCCGAGGAGGCCGCGCAGACCCATGCCTATCTCACCGAGCGCGAGCAATCCCATTACGTCTACCGGGAGACCCTCCGGCCGGTCCAGCTTGATGATGGAAGGCGCGTCAAGGCGCTGGCCTATGTCACCGAGCGCCGACACGATAATTACGCGCGCGGCCTCCCCCGCGAGGAATTGCTCAGGCTGGTTCTGCAGGGGCAGGGGGAATCCGGCGCCTGCCGCGATTATGTGCTCAACACGCTTGCCATGCTAGCCGAACTCGGCATTGAGGATCACGCCCTGTCCTGGCTCGGCCCCGCACTTTCGGAAGCCTCGTAACCCGCCTCCTTCAGAAGGCGGTTGGTGTTGCTCTCGATCACATCGCGCATCCGCTCAAAAAAGACGTTTGGATCGAGGCCGGCGGGAATCGGTTCGAGAAACTCGACCAGGATCGGGCGGGGATAGTGGAGTAGGGTGTTGCGCGGCCAGGCAAGACCGGAGGTCATCGCCACCGGCACACAGGGCACGCCAAGCTGCGCATAGAGCCGCGCCACGCCATATTTGTAATCAGGTGGAGCGCCCACCTTCCGGCGCGTCCCTTCCGGGAAGATGAGCATCTGCCGCCCCTTGTCGATGGCGATCTTCGCGCGCCCCTGCATCTTCACGAGCGCCTGCGCGCGCTGACCGCGATCGATCGGAACCTGTTCGCCCTTGAGCAGATGCCACCCGAAAAGCGGCAGGCGAAGCAGCTCCCGCTTGAGAATGTAGGTCGCCTTCGGAAAGAAGAGCAGCAGCGCCATGGTCTCCCAGGCGGAATAATGCTTGGCCGCGACCAGAACCGGCCCGGTCGGAATACGTTCGACACCCCGGAATTCGACCCTGGCGCCGGTGATCTTCTCGTGGAGGAAAAGGCTGGAACGCGCCCATGCGCGGGCGAACCACATCATCGCATCCGAGGGCAGCACCCAGGCGATCATCGCGGCGATGAACCAGAAGGTGCAATTGATATAAAAAGCGATGTGGAACAGCACCGAGCGGATGATAATCAACGGCACGGGTTCCTCCGGGGTCACGTGAAAGAGAGACGCCCCTCCCCTGCCCGATCCACGGTCATCCCGCAAGCCATGCCCGCAGCCGGGCGAAGTGAAACTTGCCGAATTCCAGCGCAATAATGCGGACAAGCGCCTGATCCTGCCACCAGCGGCGGATCCGCGACGCTTCCGGGATCACCGGATGGCCGAAAACCGCGAGATCAGGCATCGCACGGCGGAATTCCAGCTGCGCACGCGGCAGATGATAGCTCGCCGTAACCAGAAGAACGGAGCGGAAACCGTTGCGCCGGGCCCAGAGCGCCGCTTCCGCGGCGTTCCCGCGCGTATTGCGTGCGCGATAGTCAAGATCGACGCAACAATCGAAAACGGCATCGTTGCCCGGCCAGCTGCGGCGCAAGAGGTCGGGCCCGGATCCCGCATTCACGCCGGAAATCAGCAGGCGTCTCGCCTTGCCCTTGTGGAGCAGCGCCAGCGCCTCGCCGATCCGGTCCGCACCGCCTGTCAACACCACCATGCCATCCGCGACAGGCGGGTCGATTCCACGCGTATCAAGGCCGTTCGCAAATCGGGCGATCGCTACCGCCAACACAATCACGCAAAAGAGAAAAACACACAGAAGGCCCCACAAAAACCCGCGCGGGCGCGATCCGTGCCGCGCGCTTCTCATTCGCCGCCGCTCAGGGTTCGATAAACTGTCACGCGCGAGACGAACGCCGTCAGCACCGCGACCAGCACGCCGATGGCGAGCACCGATATATAGCCGCCAAGCGGAAGGCTGAAGCGCCCGAACAGCGCCTCCACCTGCTCCGCTCCGGGTGTCATGGCAAAGCGCGCCGAGGAAAGTCCCATGGCAAGGAAGAACAGCATCGCGATCACACCGCCCGCCAGCCCACCCTTGAGACCAAGGCGCATGAAATGACGCTGGAATTGCCGCGCGATGAACTGGTCTTCCGCGCCCACGAGATGGAGAACATCAATCACATGCGCGGTGCCGGCCATGGCACCACGGGTCGCGAAAACCACCGCCAATCCGGTGGCGACCAGAACCAGCCCGAGGATGACGAGGCCAATCACCACCAGCGTATCCGCCATGGCCTTGAGCCGCGAAAGCCACAGGCGGTGGTCATCGAGCCCGGCATTGGGCACGCGCTCGGCAAGCTGCGCCTTGAGGCTGGCAAGGTTCGGCGTACCCGGCGCGATCCGCATCACGACAAGCCGGGGCACAGGCAGTTCGGAAAGGTCAAGCCCGGTTCCAAGCCAGGGTTCGAGCAGTTTCTCGCCCTCCTTGCGGTCGAAGACCCGGACATCCTCAACCTCGCGCATCCGACGGGCGATATCCGCCGCAATGCGGACATCCGCCTCGATGTCGCGTCCCGGAAGGGGGCGGATCTGGATCGTGATCTCGCGCGCGATATCGCGTGACCAATCCGACGAAGCATCCGCGACAAGATGGACAGCGCCCGCGGCAAGCCCCGCGAGAAAGGTCATGATGACGATGACAAGCACCAGCGCGCGCCCGGCTATGGAGCGCGCCGGCAGAACCGGCGCCGGCTGGTTGCCCGCACCCTGAAACACGCTGCCCGCGCGCAGCCATGCGGAAGCTGCGGCGGTGGCGGCCCTGCCGCCCCGCGATGCGGGTTTTTCAGCGCGGGTGATTGCATCACTCATAGATGTGCAGATGCCCTTCCGCGAGCACCATGCGGCGCGCTTCCACGAGATCCATGAGCTGGAGATCGTGGGTTGCGAGCACGATGGCAGTGCCCGTGTGGTTGAGTTCTATGAAGAGGCGCAGCAGGCGCCGGGCGAGAGAGGGATCGACGTTGCCGGTGGGTTCATCGGCAAGAAGCAGGGCGGGCTGGACGATAAGCGCCCGCGCGATCGCGGCGCGCTGCTTCTCGCCCCCGGAAAGAATCATCGGCGGCACATGCATCCGATCCCCAAGGCCAACCCAGCGCAGAAGCTCGATCACCTCGTTGCGGTAGCTCGCCTCCTCCTTGCCCTGCACCACCAGCGGCAATGCGACATTCTCGTAGGTCGTCAGATGATCGAGCAGCCGGAAATCCTGAAAGACGATACCGATCCTGCGCCGCAAGCGGGCGATATCCGATTTCTGGATATCCGCCACCGGCTGGCCGAACAGCGAGATGCGTCCGCGCGTCGGCTTCAAGGTCTGGAGAATAAGGCGCAAGAGGGTGGTCTTGCCCGCACCCGAAGGGCCTGTCAGAAACTGGAATGAATGGGAATGGATGGAAAAATCCAGATCGCGCAGGATTTCCGGGCCGATCCCGTAGCGCAGCCCGACATTGTCGAAGCGCACGAGTTCCGTGGCGCCGGCCTGCGCGTCGTCGGGCAATCCCGATGCGGTGTCGATGTTGTCTTCAACCACTTTACCGGCCTTTAACGCTCTTGAGCGAGGAATACAGCGGGGGCCACATGTCGTGAACCCCCTTGCTTTACGCACGAGCCGCAGAACCGCGAAATGGCGCTGATCCGTTGTCCTAGCTGCGACACTCTTCACGACCTCGACGGTTCGCTGTTCGTTGGCGGGCCGCGGCGCGTGCGTTGCGCGACCTGCCGCGAGGTGTGGGAGGCGACCGACCCCGAATCGGGAACATCGCCCAGTATCATCATTCCCAAACGCTCCGAGAGCGCAACTGATCCCTTGCCGCAAGAATCGGCAACAGCGCCGGAAGCGCCGGCGACCGCGCCGGAAGCGCCGATGATCGAGGTCGCCGCACCGGAGCAAGAGACGGATGGCGTCGAAGGTGGCGCGGAAATCTCGCAGGAAGAGCTGGAAGCGCTTTTTGCCGACGAGGTGCCGGAGGCGAGCGAAAACGCTGGGGAAACCGCGCCTGTCGCGTCCTCCGTAGACGAGGCTTCCGAATTCGATCCCGCCTCGCTTTCCCGTGCGCAGGACGAAGCAAACGCACAGACCGAAACCCCGGTCGAAAAGATCGAGAAAGAGCGGGAGCGTCGCCGCACGAAAAGGCTCGCCGCCACCGCTGCCCATCACGCCCATGAAACACGCGGGCGGAAAGGGTCCTCGATGGCCGCGATGCTCATGGCGGCAGGAATCGGAACCCTCGCCACGCTTGGCCTGCTCCGGCAGGAAACGATCCGCCTCATTCCCGAAAGCGCCGCGCTTTTCGAAGCGGTGGGGCTCGGCACCACCAAGCTCGTGCTCGATATCCGGGATGTCCACGGCAAGCTGGTGATGGAGGATGAGCGCGAGACGCTTGAAATCTCCGGCTCCATCACCAATCTCGCCAAAACCGTGCACAAGGTTCCGGTGATGCGCCTGGCCGTGCGGAACAAGGCCGGGCAGGAAATCTATGTTTGGACGGCAACCGCCGATCAGGCGGAGATCGGACCGGGCGAGAAGCTGACCTTCCGCCGCCGCCTCGCCAGCCCGCCGGCGGAATCGCATTCGGTCATGGTGCGTTTTGTCGCGAAAGACGATATCGTCTCCGCGATCCGCTAACAGCCCAGAACGAGCATTCCCTTGGCCGAGACCGATACCTCCGAAACCGCGCAGCAAATCCGTGTCCTCTTCGATGAAAGCGCCATCGCGGCGCGCATCGAAACCCTGGCGCAGGAGATCATGCGCGCTGAAGCCCGCGACCTGCTCGTCATCGCCATCCTGCGCGGCAGCTTCATCTTCGCGGCGGACCTGCTGCGCGCGCTGCATCGCGCGGGGTTGTCGCCGAGCGTCGAATTCATGCAGCTCGCGAGCTACCATTCCGGCATGTCGTCATCGGGGCAGGTCACGGTGGTCAAAGACATCGACAACAATGTCGAGGGACGCGATGTCCTGCTCATCGACGACATCCTTGAATCCGGCCGCACCCTCGCCTTCGCGAAGGATCTGCTTGTCGCCCGCGGCGCGCGGCGCGTAATGACCGCCGTGCTGATCGAGAAGCCCAAGCAGCGCGCGGTGCAGTTCGAGGCCGATTTCGTCGGGTTTGAATCGCCGAACCATTTTCTTGTCGGCTATGGCATGGATGTCGCACACAAATTCCGTGAACTGCCCTATGTCGGCATGATCGAAACCCAAGCCTGAGAACAGGTTATGGCCCGCATCCTGATTGTCGATGACGAACCTGCCGTGCGCGCGCCGCTTGTCCGCGCGCTCGAGATCGACGGCCACGCGGTCGAGGAAGCGATCGACGGAGCCGACGCGCTGGCCCGCATCGCCGAGGCGGATCAGCTCTTCGATCTCATGATCAGCGATATCCGCATGCCGGTGATGGATGGAATCGCGCTCACCCTCGCCGTGGCGGCCGAGCGGCCGGGTTTTCCCATCGTGCTCATGACCGGCTATGCCGAGCAGCGCGAACGCGCCCGCGAACTCGAGGGGCTCGTCGAGGACGTGTTGACGAAGCCGTTCCCGCTTGCCGAGTTCCGCGCGGCGATCCGCGCCGTGCTGGAACGGCGCGGCCTGATCAGGGATTGAGCAGGATGATCGCCCCGTTCAGCACGGCGGCGAAAGCGACCCAGCCGAAATAGAGCAGCAGCGCATGGGCCGAAGGCGGATCGATCCGCCGGAAGGCTCGGATCATCATCGCGATCGACACCAGCAGCGCGCCGATCACCACCAGGGCGAGGCGCGGCGAGCGCTCGAAAAAGAACGCCCAGGACCAGCCGATATTGAGAACGATCTGCGCAAGGAACCAGAAAACCGCCGCGCCCTTGGGACCGGCTTCCGGTCTTGCCCGCAGGATGCGCCAGAAGGCGATCGCCATCAGCGCGTAAAGAAAGGTCCAGACCAGCGGGAAAGCCACATTCGGCGGCGTAAAAAACGGCTTCTTGAGGAGTGGATACCAGCTGACAAGGCCACGCATGGTCAAGGCCGAGCCCAGCAGGCTGGCGACCGCCGGCGGGATGAGCGCGACCAGCAGAAAAAGTAACGAGCGCGGCTGGAGCGCCGGCGCAAGATGGGAATCGCGCATGAAACCTCCCGGATCTAACCTCCACCGTTCTAGCGCGCGCGGCGCAAAAGGCGAGCCGACCGCCGTTATTTCCGGTTGGCGAGATAAACGCCGAGCGCCGTAACCCCCATGAAGAGGATCTGCACCGGCATGAGGGTCTCGCCGAACATCGCATAGGCCTGCAAGGCGACGACGGGTGGCACGAGGTAGATGAGCGAAGCGAGTTTTGACACCGCGCCCCGCCGGATCATCCAGAGCATGAGCATGATGGCACCGATGGAAAGCACCAGCACCGACCAGGCCAGCGCCAGCCATGTTTCGGTCACCGGCTCGAAGCGCATCGGCTCGAGCAGGAGGGCCAGCGGCAGCGTTGCCAAAGCGGCACCGACATATTGCAACGCCGCCACGCTGCGAAGATCATGCCCGACGAGATAGCGTTTCTGATAGAGCGTACCGATGACGACGGAGACCATCGCCAGCGCGTTGAGCGTGATCTGGGGTCCAAGCGCCGCTGCGCCGGCCATCGCATCAGGCGCGAGTTTGGGCCAAACCACCCCCAACACTCCCATAAAGCCGAGCAGGATGCCGGCCATCTGGATCGCGCCGGGGCGTTCGGTCTTCAGTGCGGTCGCCAGCACCAGCGTGATCAGGGGCTGGAGCGCGGCGATCAGCGCGGAAATGCCGGCGGGCACCCCTCGCGCGATGGCCCACCACACTCCGCCGAGATAGAGCGCGTGCAGGAACACGCCGCTGAAGACCGCATGAAACCATTCCGCCCGGTTCTGCGGCAGGCGCGCCCGCGCCACCGCGATCAGGCCGCCGAGCAGCAGCGCGGCCACCACGTAGCGGACGAAGAGGAATGTCAGGGGATCGGCGTAGGGCATCGCGTATTTCGCAACCACCCACCCGGTCGACCAGATAAAAACGAAGACGATCGGCGCGCTCGCGGCAAGCATGGCGGCATCCTGAAATGAAGGGGCGCCGAAGAAGCGCTCATATCCCTTCTACAGATCATGCCCGGTTGCCGATAGAACCGCACTGGCACCATCCTGCCAGATCATGACAGGATGGTGCCAGTTTCCGTCAGTTGAGCCGCACGCCCTTCGGCGCCGTTTCGCCGCTTGCGCGCGCGGAAGCATGCCCGCCGATAAGGAGGCCGCCCTCCCCGGCGGTAACACGGATCACCTCGCCATCGCGGATTTCCCCGGCAAGCAGCATGTTCGCCAAGGGGTCTTGCAGGCTCTTCTGGATCACGCGCTTGAGCGGACGCGCGCCATAGGCGGGATCGTAACCCTTCTCGGCGAGCCAATCGCGGGCGGAAGGATCGAGTTCCACCGTGATCTTGCGCTCTTCGAGAAGGCGGGCGAGCCGCTTCATCTGGATATCGACGATACCGCCCATATCAGCCCGTTTGAGGCGTTGGAACAGCACGATCTCGTCGATGCGGTTTAGGAATTCCGGCCGGAAATGCGCGCGCACCATGGTCATCACATCCGCGCGGGCGCTTTCCACGCCCTGCTCCTCGCCGAGCGCCACGAGATATTCCGCCCCGAGATTGGAGGTCATGATGATCAGCGTGTTGCGGAAATCGACCGTACGCCCCTGCCCGTCGGTCAGGCGACCATCATCGAGCACCTGGAGCAGCACGTTGAACACGTCGGAATGCGCCTTCTCCACCTCGTCGAACAGGATGACCTGATAGGGCCGGCGGCGCACGGCTTCGGTCAGCACGCCGCCTTCCTCGTAGCCGACATAGCCGGGCGGTGCCCCGATCAGCCGGGCGACCGAGTGCTTCTCCATGAACTCGCTCATGTCGATGCGCACCATCGCGCTGTCATCGTCGAACAGGAAGGAGGCCAGCGCCTTGGTCAGTTCCGTCTTGCCGACGCCGGTCGGGCCGAGGAACATGAAGGAGCCGATCGGCCGGTTGGGATCCTGCAACCCGGCGCGGGCGCGGCGTACCGCGGTCGAGACCGCCTCCACCGCCTCGCGCTGACCGACGACGCGCTTCGCCAGCTCCTCTTCCATGCGCAGGAGCTTCTCGCGCTCGCCCTCCAGCATCTTGTCGACAGGAATGCCGGTCCAGCGCGAGACGACCTGCGCGATCATGTCCGGCGTCACCTGCTCGGCGACAAGCGAACCATTGGATTTCGCGCCTTCGCCCGCTGCCTCGATCGCCGCAAGGCGTTTTTCCAGCGCGGGGATGATGCCATAGGCCAATTCGCCGGCCCGCTGGAACTCACCCTGGCGCTGGGCCTGTTCGAGCTGGTTGCGCGCCTGTTCAAGCTCGCCCTTGAGCCGCTGGGCCTCGCCGAGCTTGTCCTTTTCGGCGCGCCAGGCATGGGTGAGCGCGTTAGACTGCTCCTCAAGCGCGGCGAGTTCCGCCGTCAGCTTGACCAGCCGGTCCTTCGAGGCCGCATCGGTTTCGCGCTTGAGCGCCTCCTGCTCGATCCGCAGCCGGATGATCTCGCGATCGATGCTGTCGAGTTCCTCGGGCTTCGAATCGACCTGCATCCTGAGCCGCGCGGAAGCCTCGTCCACGAGGTCGATCGCCTTGTCCGGCAGGAAGCGGTCGGTGATGTAGCGGTTCGAGAGTGTCGCCGCCGCAACCAGCGCGGAATCGGTGATCCGCACGCCGTGATGCAGTTCGTATTTCTCCTTGAGACCGCGCAGGATCGAGATCGCATCCTCGACATTGGGCTCGGTGACGAAAACCGGCTGGAAGCGGCGGGCCAAGGCCGCATCCTTCTCCACATGCTTGCGATATTCATCCAGCGTGGTCGCGCCGACGCAATGCAACTCGCCACGCGCCAGCGCGGGCTTGAGGAGGTTCGAGGCATCCATCGCGCCATCGGCCTTGCCGGCGCCGACAAGCGTGTGCATCTCGTCGATGAAGAGGATGACGCCGCCTTCCGCCGCCTGCACTTCCGAGAGCACGCCCTTGAGGCGCTCCTCGAACTCGCCGCGATATTTCGCGCCGGCAATGAGCGCGCCCATGTCGAGCGCCATCAGCGCCTTGTCCTTCAGGCTTTCCGGCACGTCACCATTGACGATGCGCAGGGCCAGCCCCTCGACGATGGCGGTCTTGCCGACACCGGGCTCGCCGATCAGCACCGGGTTGTTCTTGGTGCGCCGGGAGAGGACCTGAATCGTGCGGCGGATTTCCTCGTCACGCCCGATCACCGGATCGAGTTTGCCCTCGCGGGCAGCGGCGGTGAGATCGCGCGCGAATTTCTTCAAGCTGTCATAGGCGTTTTCCGCCGTCGCGGTATCCGCCGTCCGCCCCTTGCGGATCGCCTCGATCGCGCCATTGAGGTTCTGCGGCGTCACGCCGGCGGCATGGAGAACCTTGCCAGCGGGGCTGTCCTTCTCGATGGCCAGGGCCAGCAGCAGGCGCTCGACCGTAACGAAGGAATCCTTGGCCTTGTCGGCCGATTTCTCGGCGGTCTCGAAGACGCGGGCGAGCTGCGGCGTGAGATACAGCCCCGAACCGCCCTCCACTTTCGGGAGCTTCGCGAGCGCGGCCTCGACGCCCCGTTTCGCCTCGGCGGATTTGCCGCCGGCACGGTCGATCAGCCCTGCGGCGGAGCCCTGCTCATCATCGAGCAGCGCTTTCAGCAGATGCTCGGGCGAGAATTGCTGGTGCCCTTCACGAAGGGCGATTGTCTGCGCAGCCTGAATGAAACCGCGCGCGCGTTCGGTGTATTTCTCGGTATCCATGCTCTTCCCTTCCATGAGGCGAAGTGGCAGACAGGCGACAGCCTGCCCCCGCAACAGCCGGTCCCGCTTGGCGGCAACCGACTTTCAGCCAAATGTAGGTGCTGCACGCGCGCCGCAAAAGGGGGCGCCGAGCGAATTTGATCTCTCTCAAGCGAAGCGCTCATGCCGCAAATTCTCTCGCTCTACCGCCATCCCGTGAAAGGGCTATCGCCCGAGGAGGTGACGCAAGCCCGCCTGGAGGCGGGCGCCTATTTCCCCGCGGACCGGCTCTATGCGCTGGAAAACGGTCCTAGCGGGTTTGACCCTGCCGCGCCGGTGCATCAGCCGAAAATCAAGTTCCTGATGCTGATGCGCCATGAAAAACTGGCGCGCCTGACGACGCGGTATGAGGATGCCGCGCACCGGCTCGAAATCCGGCAGGAGGGCCATGTCACCGCTTCGGGCGATCTGCGCGAAGTCGCCGGCAGGGCGGCAATCGAGCGCTTTTTCGAGAACTATATGGGTGATGCCCTGCTCGGCCCGGTTCGTCTGCTGACGAGCCCTCCGGGCTTTCGCTTCACGGATTCTCGCTCAGGCTTCGTCTCGATTCTCAATCGCACGACGATCGATACGATCGCACGCGAAGCCTTCGGGAAGGAAACACTCGACCCCCGGCGCTTTCGCGGGAATGTTGTCGTCGAAGGGCTCGACGCCTTCGTAGAAAACGAATGGATCGACCGAAAGATCCGGCTCGGCGAGGTGGAGCTGGAAGTGGTCAAGCGCATCCGGCGCTGCGCGGCGACCGGGGTGGACCCTCGAACCGGCATCCGCGATGTCGAGATGGTGGAGGGGATCATGCGCCGCTTCGGGCATCCCGATTGCGGTATCTATGCCCGGGTGACGCGGGGCGGCGTGATCCGCCCCGGCGATCAACTCGAAGCTCTATGATCGGCGCCGCGCTCGCGCGCGGCATCCGCTTCATTCTTCCGCGACAACCGGCGTGCTGGTATCGCCAGCATCCTCGCCGCGCGGCTTGCGACGGCGCGTACGGGTACGGAACTGCGCGCGATCCATCTCGCCGCCGGTCTCGGCCTCGGGCACCACCGCCGGAGCAGGCTCGCCGCCCTCGATGGGGATCGCGCGAACGGGCGCCGTGAGGAAAGCCGGCAGCACCGGCTGCTCCGCCCCTTCGAGATCGTTCTGCGGGCGACGCTGCGGGCGATTCGGGTTGAAGCCGCCGCGCTCCTGATTGCGATCGCCGCCCTGACGGAAACCGCGCTCCTGGTTACGATCCTGCCCGCGTCCGCCGCGACGATCATTCTGGTGGCGATCCCGCCCCTGATGCCGGTCGTGATACGAACGCTCATGCCCCTGGCGCTCATGGCCTTGGCGTTCCGGCGCCTGGCGCTCTGCGCCCATACCGGCCTGAGCCTCGCCCTCGCCGACCTCGCCACCTTCTCCGGCTTCGCCGGCCGGTTGATCGCCCCCCGGATAGGGCTGGCCATTCGGACCGCCCTGCGGCTGGATCGGCCGGAAGGTGAAGCGATCCGAGGTGGTGTCGAAATCGTCATCGTCGTCGCGGTCATCCGCGGTGCCGTTGAGGACGGCCTGCTGCGCCTGATGCGCCGCCGCGATGAGTCGGTAATAATGCTCCGCATGCTGGAGATAGCTCTCGGCAGCCACCGGATCGCCCGAGACATGCGCATCACGCGCGAGCTGGGTGTATTTCTCGGCGATATGCTGCGCCGTCCCGCGAACCTTTACATCCGGTCCGTTCGACTCGTAGGAGCGCGTCAACGGGTTGGGACCGCGCCGATTGCGGCCACGCATACGCTTGTTCTGTCCTGGTCTCATCAGCTTCTCAGTTGCCCTTAAACCGGAAAATCCGGTGCCCCGGCCCAAGGCGGGAATCCCCGCCATCACCGGCGTTGCGACATCCCTCGCCGCGTGCCGGAATTCGCGCTACCGCCTCAAAAAGCCCGTCGCCACGGGTCTGGGTTCGGAAGAGGGTGGCTCATCCCGCCGCCCTCCGGCCCCGCCGGCAGCATGCGATGCGCATCACCACGTGCATCCTTACAATGTCGTTCTCAGCTTAGCAAGCGCGCCATCACAACGCGCTCGATCCCCGCAAGATCCTTGCGGATGGCCGGCGCGCCGAAGCTCGCCCCTGTCATCAAGGCGGCGACATCGAAAGCCTGCCCCGCGCCGACCTCGAAGGCAAGCAGCCCACCGGGGGCGAGGAAACCGGCGGCTTCCGCAACGATCCGGCGGTAGAAATCGAGCCCGTCCGCGCCGCCATCCAGCGCGCGAGCCGGATCGTGAAGGCGCACTTCCGGGTCGAGCCCGGCAAGATCATGTGTCGGAATATAGGGTGGGTTGGACACGACGACCTCGAAGCGCCCCTCCACCCTCTCGAACAGATCGCCCGTCTCGAAGGAAGCCCGCGTGCCGAGCCCCAGCCTTTGCGCATTCTCGCGCGCCCGCGCCACCGCGCCCGGCGCGATATCGATGCCCAGTCCCGTCGCGCCGGGAATTGCGCTCAGCAGGGCGATAAGGATCGCGCCGCTCCCGGTGCCGAGATCAAGGATGCGCGGGGCGGTAATGGTGCCGGCTTCCGACAGCACCGCCTCGACGAGCGTCTCGGTATCGTGCCGAGGATCGAGCGTATCCGGGCCCAGCAAAAAATCGAGCCCGAAGAATTCGCGTTTCCCCAGAATGCGGCTCAGCGGCTCACGCGCGGCGCGGCGCGCCAACATCGCCTCCAAAGGCGCGAGCCCCGCGCCGAGCGGCTGCTCCGCGCGAAGGATCAGCCCCGCGAGATCGAGACCGAGCGCGGATGCCAGAACAAGGCGTGCCTCACGCCTCGGCTCCTCTATGCCGGCGGATGCCAGCCGTTCAGCCGCGATGCGTTGGGCCTCGGCGAGCGTGGTTCCGCCCGTGAGCGCCGACGCGCTCACGCTTCATCGCCCGCGAGGAGCTGCGCCTGATGATCCGTGATCAGCGCCTCGATCAATTCGTCGAGCCCACCACCTTCGATAACCGATTCAAGCTTGTAGAGGGTGAGGTTGATCCTGTGATCCGTCACCCGGCCTTGCGGGAAATTATAGGTGCGGATGCGTTCGGAACGGTCCCCGGAGCCCACCTGCCCCCTCCGATCAGCGGCGCGAACATCCGCGAGGCGCTGGCGTTCCGCCTCGAAAAGGCGCGAGCGCAGGATCGCCATCGCCTTGGCGCGGTTCTTGTGCTGCGAACGTTCATCCTGCACGACGACAACCACGCCGGAAGGAATATGCGTGATCCGCACCGCCGATTCGGTCTTGTTGACATGCTGGCCGCCCGCCCCCCCGGCGCGCATCGTATCGATCCGAAGATCGGTCTCGTTGATCGCGACATCGACCTCCTCGGCGAGCGGCAGAACCGCCACGGTCGCCGCCGAGGTATGGATACGGCCCGATGCCTCCGTATCCGGCACGCGCTGGACACGGTGAACGCCCGATTCGAATTTCAGCCGGGCATAGACACCCTCGCCATGGATTTCCGCGACGACTTCCTTGTAGCCGCCGACGCTGCCTTCGCTGGCGGAGGAAATCTCGACCTTCCAGCCGCGCAATTCGGCATAGCGGGCATACATGCGAAAGAGATCGCCCGCGAAAAGCGCGGCCTCGTCGCCGCCTGTTCCTCCACGCACTTCGAGGATGACGGAACGCTCGTCCGCCATATCCTTCGGCAGGAGCGCGATCTGGATCTCTCGGGCGAGACGGTCGCGCGCTTCCTCGAGGGTGGTCTTTTCGTCGAGCGCAAGCGCGAGCATCTCGGCATCCGTCGCCGCATCGTCGATCAGGGCGCGCGTCGCCGCGAGGTCGGATACCGCATGGCGATAGGCGCCGATCGCCGCGACGACGGATGCAAGCTGCGATGCCTCCCGGCTCAGCGCGACGATGCGCGCCGGATCGGAAACCGTCGCCAACTCGCTTTCGATGCTGTGATGACGCGCGAGGATGGCATCGAGCTTTTCCTCGGGCAGGATGATGTCGGTCATTGGAAGCCTAGAAGGAGAGATCGTGCGCAGCGGCGAATTCGGTGAGCTGCGCGCGGATCGAGGCAGCCTCGAACCCTTGCGCGAGTTTTTCGGCCATGAACGCCTCGATCCCGCCGATCTCGATCCCCCGCACCAAAGCCTTGATCGGCCCGATATTAGAGGGCGACATCGAGAAGGAACGAAAACCGAGCCCGATCAAGGCGAGCGCCTCGATAGGTCGGCCCGCCATCTCGCCGCAGATCGAGACGCGCTTGCCCGTGCGCTTCGCGAGATCGGCGACCCGCTTCAGCGCAGCAAGGAAGGAAGGGTGGAGCGTGTCGAAACGGCCCGCGACCAGCGCATTCTCGCGGTCCACCGCGAACATGAACTGCATGAGATCATTGGTGCCGATCGAAATGAAATCGACAGCCTCGAAAACCCGCTCAAGGTCGAAAAGCAGCGACGGGACCTCCAGCATCACGCCAAGCTGGATCTGGCGCGGCCCCTGCTGCCCCAGCCGGCGCTGCCGCTCGCGCTCGCGCGCAAGCATCGCGCGGGCCTGCTCGAATTCCTCGACAGTCGAGACCATCGGCAGCATGATCCGAAGATCGCGCTCACGCGCGGCGTTGAGCAGGGCGCGCAGCTGTGTGCGCAAAAGCGCGGGCCGGTCGAGGCCGATTCTTACCGCACGCCAGCCGAGTGCGGGATTCTCCTCATCGATCTTGCGCAGATAGGGCAGAACCTTGTCGCCGCCGATATCGAGCGTGCGGAAGGTGACAGGGCGCTTGCCCGCAATATCGATGATGGTGCGGTAGAGCCCTTCCTGCGCCTGCGCGCGTGGCAGCGACGGCGCCACCATGAAGAGGATCTCGGTGCGGAAAAGGCCAACTCCGCTCGCGCCGGTATCATCGAGATTGGGCATGTCGACCAAAAGGCCGGCATTCATCTGGATCTCGACAGCCTGCCCATCCTTCGAAACCGGAGCCTTGTCACGCAGGGCGCGATATTGCTCCTGTCGGCGGGCGCGTAGTCGCGCGCGCTCGGCATAGGCCGCCTCGATATCCGGCTGCGGGCGCAGCTGGATCTCGCCCGTCATCCCGTCGATGATGATGGCGTCACCGGGTTCGACGAGGCCGATAACGCCCTCCGCCTTGCCGATGGTCGGCACGCCCAGCGCGCGCGCGACGATCGCGACATGGCTGGTCGCGCCGCCCTCCTCGAGCACGAGGCCCCGCAGGCGCAAGCGCTGGTATTCGAGCAAAGCCGCCGGCCCCATCGTCCGCGCGACGAGAATGGCGTTTTCGGGCAGCTTGTCCGCCGCGAGCGTGAAGGCGGTGCCGGTCAGCTTGTGGAGCAGGCGGTTCGCGAGATCATCGAGATCGTGCAGGCGCTCACGCAGATAAGGGTCCGTCTGCCGCAAGAGGCGCGCGCGCACATCCGATTGCACGCGCTCGACCGCCGCCTCCGCGGTGAGGCCGGTATTGATCGCTTCCTGAAGCCGGCGGATCCAGCCGCGATCCTGCGCGAACATGCGGAAGGTCTCGAGCACGTCCCGATGCTCGCCGGCCTGCGAGAGCCCGCCGGATTCGAGCAGGTCGTCGATCGAAGCCTGAAGGTCTTCCAGCGCGGCGTTGAGGCGCCGCGTCTCGGCCTCGGGATCGTCGGCGACAAGATTCTTGATCTCGACACGCGGCTCATGCAGCACGACATGGCCGAGGCCAACACCTTCGGCGATCGGCTGGCCTTTCAGCGTCAGCGCCCGCCGGAGCGCGGTGCCGCCCGAACCGGGCCTGGCGAGCGCCTCAAGCTCGCCGCCCGCGATCATCTCGGCCAGGACCATGGCCGTGGTCTGGAGTGCCTCGACCTCTTCTTCCGAATAGACCCGCGCCGCGCGGTTCTGGACGACGAGAACGCCAATGGCGTTGCCGCCACGCAGGATCGGCACGCCAAGGAAGGAGGCATAGATCTCCTCACCCGTCTCGGGCTTGTAGGAGAAGGCAGGATGGCTCTGCGCATCCGAGAGCGAAAGCGATTGCGCCTCACGCGCGATGAGGCCGACGAGGCCCTCGTCGAGCCGCATGGTGGTGAGATGCACCGCCTCGCGATTAAGCCCTTCGGTCGCGTAGAGTTCGAGCGTGTTGTCGGCGCGGGTCACGTAGACCGAGCAGACTTCCGCCACCATGTTGGAGGCGATCAGCACCACGATACGGTCGAGACGGGCCTGCGCGCTGGCCGGTTCGCTCATCACCTCCCGCAGGCGGCGGAGCAGAACGCGGGGACCGACAAGCGCGCCTCGCATCAATGGAGCTTCCTTTCCGGAATCGACGGTGAAACGGTCAACATCGCTTCTGAGCTATACCGACGCAAGCAAGGGGCGCAAGCCACCCTCTGAACTTCGCCGCAAACCGGAAAGGAAAAATTACCGGCGCGAATTTCAGGCGGCGTCCAGCCCGTAGAGAGAATGCAGCGTGCGCACCGCAAGCTCGGTATAGGCGACATCGATCAGCACCGAGAACTTGATCTCGCTGGTCGTGATCGCACGGATGTTGATGCCGCGATCCGCGAGCGCCTTGAAGGCTTTCGCCGCGACGCCGGCATGGGAGCGCATCCCGATGCCGATGGCGGAGATCTTCGCGACATCCTGCGCGCTTTGAAGCAGGGTATAGCCAAGCTCGTCCTTGTTCTTCTCGATCACCGCAACTGCGCGGGCATAATCGGAGGAAGGCACGGTGAAGGTGATATCGGTCGTCTTGCCATCCGCCGAGACGTTCTGGACGATCATGTCGACGACGATATTGGCCTCCGCGAGCGGCGCGAAGACAGAGGCCGCGACGCCCGGCTTGTCGGCGACCTCGCGCAGGGTGATCTGCGCCTCGTCCTTCGAATAGGCGATCCCCGTGACGACAGGCTGTTCCATGATCTCTTCCTCGGCGCAAATCAGGGTGCCCGGCATGGGCTGGGCGGGATTGTCAAAGCTCGACCGCACGAAAGTGCGCACATTATGCACCATCGCCAGTTCGACAGAACGCACTTGCAGCACCTTGGCGCCGAGCGAGGCCATTTCGAGCATTTCCTCGAAGGCAACCTTGTCGAGCCGGTGCGCCTTGGGAACAATGCGCGGATCGGTCGTATAAACGCCATCGACATCGGTGTAGATATCGCAGCGCTCGGCCTTCAGGCCCGCGGCAAGCGCCACGGCGCTGGTATCGGAACCGCCGCGTCCGAGGGTCGTGATCCGCCCGGTCGGCGTGTGAATACCCTGGAACCCCGCGACGACCGCGACCTCGCGGCGCTCCGCGAATCCCTTGAGAATACCTTCGCCGCCAATCGAGGCGATTCGGGCGGAGCCATGAGCGTCATCGGTCTCATAGGGCACCTGCCAGCCCTGCCAGGAGCGGGCATTGAGGCCGATCTCCTGAAGGCAGATCGCAAGCAGCCCCGTCGTCACCTGCTCGCCGCTCGCCACGACCGCATCATATTCGCGGGCATCGTAGAGGGGGGCGGCATCCTTCACCCAGGCGACCAGCTCGTTCGTCTTGCCCGACATGGCGGAGACCACCACGGCGACGTCGTAACCGGCATCCACCTCGCGTTTGACATGCTGGGCCACGTTCCGGATGCGCTCGACATTGGCTACCGAGGTGCCGCCAAACTTCATGACCAGAATGGGGCGGGGCTTTGTGCTCGACATCGTGACCTTCGCCGGAAAAGCGCCCCTCGGGAGCGTCGGTTGCAAAGCAAGGTGGAAAATACGCTGGCGGGCGTATAGAAGGCGAAGGGGCATCAGGTCAATGCGCGGATCGTGCAACCTTCGCGGCGCTGACGGGAGAACGCGATGAACGGTTTTGACGGTGATATGGCTTCCCGGCATGATCCAGAGGAAATCGCGCGATTCAACGCCCTCGCCTCGACATGGTGGGATCCGAATGGCCCGATGAAGCCGCTGCACCGGCTCAACCCCACGCGCATTGCCTTCATCAAGAGCGAATTCGCCACCCATTTCGGACGGGACGAGCAGGATATGAAGCCCTTCACGGGGCTTACCGCGCTTGATATCGGCTGTGGTGCCGGGCTTGTCGCCGAGCCGCTCGCGCGCATGGGATTTGCCGTGACCGGCATCGACCTCGCGCAGGACAATATCTCAGCCGCGATCGCCCATGCCGCGATGGGCCGGCTGACCATCGATTACCGCCCGATGGCGATCGAGCATATCTCACCGGAGGCGCATTTCGACGCGATCACGCTGCTCGAAGTCGTCGAGCACGTACCCGATGTCGGCGCCATGGTGGCGGAAGCGGCCTTACGGCTCAAACCGGGCGGGATGCTGATCGCCTCGACCCTCAACCGCACGCTCAAGGCCTACGCGCTCGCGATCCTCGGCGCGGAATACGTGCTGCGCTGGCTGCCGCTGGGCACGCATGAATGGAAAAAATTCGTCACGCCGGCCGAACTCGAGGGCCATATCGCGGCGGCGGGGCTGGTGCCGCTCGCGCGGAAGGGGATTGTGTTCAACCCCCTCGCCAATCAATGGCGGCTCTCCTCCGATTGTGATGTGAATTATTTCATCACCGCCAGGAAGCCGGGCTGATCAATTCGCCTCATCCGGCAGCCGGGGCACCGGCATCACCGAAATGCCCTCCTCGCCAAGCTCACGCACTTCCGGCAGGCTGGCGACACCATAGATCGCGCGTTCGTCGCTTTCACCGTAATGGATCTTGCGCGCCTCCTCCGCGAAGGCGCTGCCGACATCCTCCGCATTCGCCGAGAGATGATCGTGGAACGCGCGCAGCAGGGCGCGCATCTCGTGTTCCTTCTCACCCATCATGGCAAAAGGCGCAGGCTTTTCCTCGCGCATCGCGACCGCCGGCGCCATGATCTGCTTGGCGATGCGGGCGGAGCCGCAATGGGGGCACGACAGCAGCCCCGCTCCCGCCTGCTTCTCGTAGGCGTCACTGTCGCGGAACCAGCTCTCGAATGCGTGTCCCGCCTCACAGGCAAGCGCATAGCGGATCATTCGGCAGCCTTCTCCGGCGCGAATCCCTGCCGCGAGACCGAAATCGCGCGGGTGTGCCGCAACGCGGGAATGCGCGCGCGCGCCTCGGCAACGCGGGCCAGATCGATCTCGGCAAGGATCACGCCCGGCTCGGCGCCGCCCTCGGCCAGAACCTTGCCCCAGGGATCGACGATGATCGAATGGCCGTAGCTTTCGCGACCATCCTCATGCTTGCCACCCTGCGCGGCGGAAATCATGAAAGCGCCGTTCTCGATGGCGCGGGCGCGCTGGAGCACGCTCCAATGCGCTTCCCCGGTCTGCCGTGTGAAGCAGGCCGGCGCGGAAAGGATGTCGGCGCCTGCTTCCGCCAGGGCGCGGTAAAGATAGGGAAAACGGATGTCATAGCAGATCGTCATGCCGAGGACTGCCGTGCCCGCCGGCGTCACCACCGCCTCGCGACCGGCATGATAGCTCGCGCTTTCGCGCCAGCTCTCGCCATTGGGCAGATCGACATCGAACAGGTGCAGCTTGTCGTAACGCGCGGCGATGCTCCCGTCCGGCGCGACCAGAAAACCGCGATTGACGAATTTATCGCCCTCTTTCAGCGCCAGCGAGCCGATATGGAAATGAACCTTCCGGCGTGCCGCGAAAGCACGGATAGCCGCGAGCATGCCATCCTCGCTCTCCGGCCGGAGCTTTTGCGCGAGCTGCGCCTTGTCACGCTCGCACAGATTCGAGATTTCCGGCGATTGCAGGAAGGTCGCGCCGCGCCCCACCGCTTCCTCCGCCATCGCCAGCAAGGCGGCGGTATTTTCAGCAACATCGCGGGTTGAGCGCATCTGAAGCGCGGCGGCAACGAAGGTATCCGTGAGAGTGCCCATGGCCAATCCTAGCCTTTGAGGAGCGGATCGAGACCACCCGCCGCGTCGAGCGCGTGAAGATCGTCACAGCCGCCGATATGCTTCGTACCGATGAAGATCTGCGGCACGGTCGAGCGGCCATTCGCGCGCTTCGCCATTTCGCGCTGCCCCTCGGGATCGGTCGTGACATCGATCTCGGTGAAAGAGGCGCCCTTCTTTTCGAGCAAGGCCTTCGCCGCCTTGCAATAAGGACACCAGGATTTCGAATAGACGATGATTTCAGGCATTTTGCACTTCAGCCACTTCATTCCATGTCCATGCGCGCCTCACCATCCGCAACGAGGGTAAAGGTCAGCACATCGATGCGCGAGGCACCGGCTTTACGTAAGATATGGGCACAGGCATTCAAAGTCGAACCCGTCGTGCGCACATCGTCGATCACAACCACGCGACGCCCCGCTACAAGCGCCCGGTTTTCAGGCGCGATAGCAAAGGCGCCGGCGAGATTGCCCCGGCGCTGCTCGCGCGTCAGCCCCACCTGCGGCGGCGTATGGCGCTGGCGGAGCAGAAGGTCGAGCAACACGGGAGCCGTCGTTTCCTTCGCAACGGCATTGGCGAGCAGGGCCGCCTGATTGTAGCGGCGCTGCCAAAGCCGGCGCGGATGCATCGGCACGGGGACAAGAAGATCCGCATCAGCGAGGAGATCACGCCCGGCTTGCGCCATAAGCCGCCCCATAAGACGCGCGAGATCAAGCCTCTCGCCGTATTTGAGGCGCGCGACGAGCTCCTTCGCCGCGCCTTCGTGCAATGCGGCAGCACGGGCACGATCGAACCGGGGCGGATCGGCGATCGCGGCCGGGGAGAGCATGCCCGCGCCGAAATCGGCGGCAAAGGGCGTTCCCAGCCGCTCGCAGCACGGGCGCGCGATCAGGGGCAGCCGGTTCCAGCACGCCACGCACAGGGAATGCGCGCTTGCGGTCGCGGCCTCGCAGGAAGCGCATTGCGGAGGATAGACAAGATCAAGCCCCCGCCTTACGAGAGCGGGCAGGAGCCGGCCGAACGGAGCGCGCGAAAGACCGGCACGCCAGCCGCCAAGAGCGGAAAGCCCCTTCTCGCGCGCCTCGGTTTCCGGCTCGGTTCGCATGGCTGATGAGGTTCCCCAACTTTTCGACCCCGTCAAGGCGCAAGCCGCGCTGACGCGGGCACGGCGGAACGAACCCGCGCCGTTCCTGCTCGACAGGCTTTGCGAGGATCTCATCGAGCGCCTCGAGCCCGTGATGCGGGATCTGCCGCCAGCGCTCGATCTCGGCACACCCGATCATGCCTTCGGGAAGGCGCTTGTCGCGGCGGGGCGGCTCGACGCCTTCGACGCGCCCATCCCCGAAGAACTGGCAGATGCCCCCGCGGCGCATTACGGCCTCGTCCTTTCCGGCGCCTTCCTGCATGGTGTCAATGATCTGCCCGGTTTTGTTGCGCAGGCACGGCGCGTATTGCGGCCGGACGGGCTGTTCCTCGCCGCCTTTCCCGGAGGTGACACCCTTCACGAGCTGCGGGCTGCGCTGATCGAGGCGGAAAGCGAGATACGCGGCGCGGCGGGCCTGCGCGTTTTCCCCATGGTCGAGATCCGGGCCGCCGGCGCCCTCCTTCAGCGCGCCGGGCTCGCCCTGCCCGTGGCGGATAGCGAGAAGGTCGTGGTGCGCTATGCGAGCATGTTCGGGCTGATCCGCGACCTGCGCGCGATGGGCGCGAATGCCGCGAGTCTCGTGCGCCCCGGCCTTCCCCCGCTTACCCGTGCGATCGCGATGCGCGCGGCGCAGATCTATGCCGAACGTTTCGCCGATCCGGACGGACGCATCCGCGCGACTTTCGAATTCATCTGGATTTCAGGATGGGCGCCGCATGCGAGCCAGCAGAAGCCGCTGCGCCCCGGTTCGGCGAAAGTCAGCCTCAAGGATGCCTTGAGCCAGAACCACAAAAAGGACGAATGAAGCCAACATCCGCCCCGCCCTCAGCCGAAGGCGCCCGAAATGAAGGCGCGGGTATTCGACCAGCCTGTCTGCAATCCCTCGGTGATCGCCGGAAAGGCGGTGGCGACGGCGATCGCCATAATGCCCGCGATCAGGCTGTACTCGATCGACACAGCCCCCGTTTCATCACCAACGAAGCGCCTGAACAATCCAGCCATGCCTGCCTCTCCATGTCTTGCAGCAGGCAAGGGTGAACCCGGCCCGCTACAGAAGATCAATGAGCGCGGGAATCAGCGGCGCGTCCGCCGGCGGCATGGGGTAATCCCGCAACCGGTTCGGCGCGACCCATCGGATCGCCTGATGCTCAACCGCGCGCGGGTTTCCTTCCCATCGGCGGCAGACATAAAGTGGCATCAGGAGATGAAAATCCTCATAACGGTGCGACGCGAAGCTCAGGGGTGCGAGGCAGGGTTCCTTAACCGTGATGCCAAGCTCCTCATGCAACTCCCGTATAAGGGTCTCTTCCGGGCGCTCGCCCGGTTCGATCTTCCCGCCGGGGAATTCCCACAGGCCGGCAAGCTGCTTGCCTTCCGGCCTCTGCGCGATGAGCACGCGCCGGTCCGCATCGACCAGCGCGACGGCAACGACGAGGAGGAGCTTCAAGAGCGATAATCCCCGTTGATCTCGACATAGGCCTTGGTGAGATCGCAGGTATAGACGCTCGCCTTCCCGCGTCCGAGACCGATCTCGACGCGGATCTCCACATTCTCGCCCGTCATGTACTCGGAAACCTTGCCTTCGTCATAGGCACTGTCCCGCGCGCCGTTCACCGCCACCCGGTGAGGGCCGAAATGGATGGCGAGCAGGTCGCGCTCGGCCGGCTCGCCTGCCTTGCCGACCGCCATGACGATGCGGCCCCAATTGGCGTCTTCGCCTGCGATTGCTGTCTTGACCAGCGGTGAATTGGCGATGGATAGCGCGATTTTCTTGGCGGAGTTGCGGCTCTTTGCACCCTCGACCGTGATCGAGATGAACTTGCGCGCGCCCTCGCCATCCCTGACCACCTGGAGGGCGAGATCGAGCAGAACCTTTTTCAGCGCGGAGCGGAAGGCGGAAAGGCGCGGATCCTTCGCCGCAGTCACCGGATTCTGACCGCGTTTCTGAGCCGCGCCGGTGGCGAAGAGCATCAGGGTGTCGGAGGTCGAGGTATCGCTGTCCACCGTGATCGCGTTGAAACTGTCGCGCACGCCTTCCGAAAGGCAGGCCTGCAGCGCATCGCCTGCAATCGCGGCGTCGGTGAAAACGAAGGAAAGCATGGTCGCCATATCCGGCGCGATCATTCCCGCGCCCTTGGCGATGCCGGTGATCGTGACCTCCACGCCGTCAATCTTCGTCTTTTTCGTCGCGACCTTGGGAAAGGTGTCGGTGGTCATGATGGCGCGCGCGGCATCCTGCCAGGCATCGCCGGAAACGCGGGCCGCGCAATCCGCCAGAACCCCGTTGAACTTCGTTGCATCGAGCGGCTCGCCGATAACCCCGGTCGAGGCCAGGGCGATCTCCTCCGGTTTGCAGGCGAGGGCCTTGGCGGCGATCTCGGCGGTGAGCTTCACCGCCTCCTTGCCTTTCTGCCCCGTGAAAGCGTTGGCATTGCCGGAATTGACGACAATCCCCCGCGCCAAACGCCCGTTGCCAGTCAAAACGGCCCGGCACCAATCCACCGCCGCCGAAGGGCAGCGGGATTTGGTGAACACGCCGGCCATGGTCGTCCCCTCGGCGAGTTTCACCAGGAGCACATCGGTTCGGCCCTTGTATCGGATCCCGGCTTCGGCGGTCGCGAAGGCAACCCCTTCCAGGGCTGCCGGTTTCGGCGTCTTCTTGGGGGCGAGAGGGGAAACGGGAACGTTCTTGCCGGCCACGGCGCATCTCCATGCTGGTTTTGAACCGGACTGCCCCAATCCACCCCCCAAGGCAAGAGATCAGCCGCAATTCGCACCCCTCGGATGCCCAAATGACGCCGGCAAGCGGAACATTAAGGGATTGGGGACAAATTGCCTCTACCTTCGGTTGCATGTTTGCGCAGATCTTCGAGACCAACCTCGCCGATTGCTATCATGCGCCAGAAGCCTCGCTGCTGCTGATGCTCTGGGAGGTGGCGCGCGACGGCCGTGCCATGCCGGAAATCGGCGACATTCCGCGTGCCCGCCTGGTTTATCTCCTTGACGATCTGATGATCCTCATCCCGATCGGCAACGGCGATTTCTTCTATGATCATTACGGCCAGCGCATCGCCCAGTATTCCGGCTTCAATATGCAGGGCAAGAAGGTGAGCGATTTCCATGGAGAAATCCGCGATTTCTACCGCATGCTCTATTCGCGAGTGTGCAAGGAACAACGCCCGCTCGGCTCGCTGCATCGACTCGGCGCCTATGGCGAAATTCCGAGCTGGGAGCGCCTGATCCTGCCGATTGGAGGCAAGGAAGTCGAGCAGTTGCTGGTCATGAACAAGGTTCGCGGGTTCGCGGCCGAACTCACGCAGCTCGATGTCGCCGCCCGCGGACGGGGCGTGATCATCCTGCAGGTCCATGCCGATTCACGCACCGAAATCGTGGGGGCAAACACGCTGGCCCGAAAGGCGCTTGGGCAGCGCTCAGACGAGATGATCGGCAAGACGCTGGCCTATTACTTTCCCGCCGCGCACGACTACGACCTTGCCGTGCTGATGACAAAACCACTGCCGGAGGAGACCACGCCGGGCGAGAGCGGGCCGCGCCATCACATCGTGTTTGGCAACCTCCTGCTCTCTGCCTATCCGCACCAGGGCAATCTGGTGATTGAATTCGAGCCCGCGGAAAATTCCCGGACCACCCCCTTCGCGTGAGGCTTACTGTTTTTTCTCGATCTTCTCCACCTTCGCGCCTTCGCGCAGCTTGGCGAGATATTCGCTCTGCGCCTTCTGCGCCAGGGCCTGCTGAAGGCGCTCCTTGACTTGATCAAGCGTCGGAATCGGGCGGTTGCGCTTTTCCTCAAGCTTGATCACGTGCCAACCAAACTGGCTCTTCACGGGCTCGGAGATCTCGCCGGGTTTGAGTGCGAAGGCCGCAGCGGAGAATTCCGGCACCATGCGCTCCTTGGTGAAGAAGCCAAGATCGCCGCCTTCCGCGCCCGAGCCGGGATCCTTCGAGGCTTCCTTGGCGATTTTGGCGAAATCCTCGCCGCCCTTGAGGCGCGCATGGATCTTCTTGGCCTCGTCCTCCTGCTCGACGAGAATATGACGCGCACGCGCCTCCTCGACCGGCTTCAGCTGCGCGACCTGCTCGTCGTAATATTTCTTCACCGCCTCGGGCGTCGCGGCCTTCTCGCCTTCCGTGGTCAGAAGGCGCTCCATGAGGACGCGGTCCTGCGCATAGGCCATCTTGCGCTTGAAATCATCGCCTTGATCCAGCTTGTCCGCGCGCGCCTTCTGGGCCGAGATCTTCACCTCGATGAGGAAATCGAGCGCCGCTTCCTTGAGCCGTTCCGGCGGCAGATTGGGATACTGCCCGGCGAGATCCTCGGAAGCGATCGCGACATCAGCCTCCGTCACCGGCTCGCCATTGACGCTCGCCAGCACTTTCGGCTGCTGGGCGAAAACCGCGCCGGCGGAAAGGGCGCCGGCGGCAACAAGGGCGAGCAACAAGGAAGAGCGCATGAAAGAATTCCCCTATGGCCGAGATGGACGGCATGTTAGACGCGCGAAACGCGCGAGGTTCCGATAGCCCAAAGCGGGCGCGCTGGCGAGGCTTTTAGGGCGCGAAGGCTGGCTGGATGCACCCGCTCGTGCTTTCGCGCACCCTTCCTCTCGCGCGATCATTGACAATCGCCCCCCTCGATCCTTATCTCCGCACGAGGTTTGCCCGGAATTTCCGGGCTTTGGGCCTGTTTCGGGCGTTATTCTCGAACCGGCGCGGCGCGTGAGCGCAAACGGCTTCCGCCCCTCACGGGCGAGAACAAGGATAGAAGCATGTTCGAGGGCATTTTCCGGTCGATTTTCGGCTCCTCCAACGAAAGGCGCGTGAAGCGCTACCGGCCGAAAGTTGCTGCCATCAATGCGATGGAGGCCGAACTCGAGAAGCTCTCGGACGCCGAGCTCGCCGCGCGCACCGAAACCTTCAAGGCGCAGATCGCCAATAACGAGAAATCGCTCGACGATCTGCTCGTCCCCGCTTTCGCCACCGTGCGCGAGGCCGCCAAGCGTGTCCTCGGCCAGCGCCATTTCGATGTGCAGCTGATCGGCGGCATGGTTCTTCATGACGGCGATATCGCCGAGATGAAAACGGGCGAGGGCAAGACCCTCGTCGCGACCCTGCCGGTCTATCTCAACGCGCTCGCCGGCAAGGGCGTGCATGTGGTCACGGTCAACGATTACCTTGCCCGCCGCGACGCCGAATGGATGGGGCAGGTCTATCGTTTCCTCGGCCTTTCGGTCGGCATAATCGTGCACGGGCTGGACGATGCCGAGCGCAAGGCTTCTTACGCCTGCGACATCACCTACGGCACGAACAACGAATTCGGCTTCGATTACCTGCGCGACAACATGAAGTATGAATTCGCGCAGATGTGCCAGCGCGGCCATGCTTTTGCGATCGTCGACGAGGTGGATTCCATCCTGATCGACGAGGCGCGCACGCCGCTCATCATCTCCGGCCCGACGGAAGACCGCTCCGAGCTCTACAACGCGATCGACGCGCTGATCCTCAAGCTCGTTCCCGCCGATTACGAGGTGGATGAAAAAGGACGCACCGCCCATCTCACGGAAGCGGGCAACGAGCATATCGAGCAATTACTCGGCGAGGCTGGCCTGCTCAAGGAAGGCACACTCTACGACGCCGTGAATTCGACGCTCGTCCACCATGTGAACAGCGCCCTGCGCGCGCATCGCCTCTTCACGAAGGACAAGGATTACATCGTCCGCTTCAATCCCGAATCGCGGGTCGACGAAGTCGTGATCATCGACGAGTTCACCGGCCGCATGATGCCGGGCCGTCGCTATTCCGAAGGGCTGCATCAGGCGCTTGAAGCCAAGGAGCATGTGCAGATCCAGCCGGAAAACGTCACGCTCGCCTCGATCACCTTCCAGAACTATTTCCGCCTCTACGACAAGCTCGCGGGCATGACCGGCACCGCCGGCACCGAGGCGGATGAATTCCAGCAGATCTACAATCTCGAAGTGGTCGATATTCCCACCAACGTGCCCGTCGCCCGTCTCGATCAGGATGACGAGGTCTACCGCACCCATCGCGAGAAGGATCAGGCGATCATTGCCGAGATCGAGCGCGCCAAGGCGCGACGCCAGCCGGTTCTGGTTGGCACCACCTCTATCGAGAAATCCGAGGCACTGGCCGAGGCACTGCTGGCCCATGGTTTCAAGCAGATCGATCTGGGCAATCCCGAGGCGTTCAAACCCCTGCTCGACGGCGATGATGGCACATCGGGCGAGAAGCTCTTCGCCGTGCTCAACGCGCGCTACCACGAGCAGGAAGCCTTCATCGTCGCGCAGGCCGGCGTCCCCGGCGCGATCACCATCGCGACCAACATGGCCGGTCGCGGCACGGATATCCAGCTCGGCGGCAACCTCAAGATGCGCATCGAGCGCGAGCTTGCGGGCATCGAGGGCGCCGAGCGCGAGGCCGGCATCGAACGCATCAAGGCGGAAATCGCGCGCAACCGCGAGGTCGTGCTGAATTCCGGCGAGGTCATCGAGATCGAGCCCGCCAAGGGCTCCAAGCCCGCGAAGACCTTCCAGGCGCCCGGCGGGCTTTACGTCATCGCCGCCGAACGCCACGAGAGCCGGCGCATCGACAATCAGCTGCGTGGCCGCTCGGGCCGTCAGGGCGATCCCGGCCGCACGAAATTCTTCCTCTCTCTCGAAGATGATCTCATGCGCATCTTCGGCTCCGAGCGCATGGATGCCGTGCTCAAGAAGCTCGGCCTTCAGGAAGGCGAGGCGATCGCCCATCCCTGGGTCAACAAGGCGCTCGAAACCGCGCAGAAGAAGGTCGAGGCCCGCAATTTCGACGCGCGCAAGAACGTCCTCAAATATGATGACGTCATGAACGACCAACGCAAGGTGGTGTTCGAGCAACGCCGCGAGCTGATGGCACAGGAGGATCTCTCCGAGACCATCACCGATATGCGTCACGGCACGGTGGAGGATATCGTCGGTCGCAACATTCCCGAAGGCGCCTATCCCGAGGCATGGAACCTCGCGGGGCTCAAGGAAGACGTGCAGCGCTTCCTCGCGCTCGATCTCCCCGTGGATGAATGGGCGAAGGAAGAAGGCATCGCCGACGAGGAAATGCGCGACAGGCTCTACAAGGCCGCAGACGAGGCCTATGCCGAACGCGAGCAGAAGAACACGCCCGACGTGATGCGCTATGTCGAGAAGCAGGTCGTGCTCCAGCTGCTCGACCATCTCTGGCGTGAGCATCTGGTCACGCTTGATCACCTGCGGCAGGTGATCGGCTGGCGCGGCTATGCGCAGCGCGACCCACTCAACGAGTTCAAATCGGAAGCCTTCGAGCTTTACGACAAGCTGCTGGTCAGCCTGCGCGAGCATGTCACCGGGCAGTTGATGCGTATCGAGGTTGTGTTCGAAGCGCCGCCGCAGCCGGAGCTGCCGGAAATGCACGCCTCGCATATCAACCCGCAGACGGGCGAGAACGAATTCGCCCAGCTCGGCTTCTCGGCCGCGGAGGAAATCCGTGAGCGCGATCCGAACGACCCCACGACATGGGGCAAGGTGGGCCGAAACGAGCTCTGCCCCTGCGGTTCGGGCAAGAAGTACAAGCATTGCCACGGCGCTTTGGTGTGAGCGGGGCGATGAGTTTCCTCGACAGGCTCCGTGATCTGCGCGCGAATGCGCAGATCCGCCGCTGGGTGCGCGAGGGCATGCCCCTGCCGCCGGTCCCGGCCGCCAAGCGCAGGATCATCCTCGGGCTGCTCGCCAAGCACGGGCTGAAGACCTTCGTGGAAACCGGAACCTTCAAGGGCGATACGCTGGCCTGCGTCGCCGCGCGCGACATCCGCGCCATCTCGGTCGAGCTCTCGCACGAATATTTCAACCGGGCGAACCAGCGCTTCAACGGTCGCCCCAATGTCGAACTGCATCAGGGCGATTCGGGCGAGGTCCTGCCCCGCATCGTCGCCACGCTGAACGAACCCGCCTTGTTCTGGCTCGACGGGCATTATTCCGCCGGCGGCACGGCGCATGGCGAGCTGGCCTCGCCGATCAGCGCCGAAATGCAATCCATCCTGCATTCCCCGATCAAGAACCACGTGATCCTGATCGACGATGCGCATGAATTCACCGGCGAGGGCGGCTATCCCGAACTCGGGCGTTTTCTCAGCTCGATCGCCGCGGATGGCCAGTATCGGACGAGCATCCACGCCAATATCGTGGTGCTCGAACCGCGATGAAAAAAGGGCGCCGCGTGGCGCCCTTGTCCTTTTCAGCGTATTTGGCCCAGCGCCTTAACGGCGCGGCGGCGCCCTTGGCGGCACCGGCGCCTGGACGGGCTGCGGTTGGATCTCCTCGGCGCCCTTGGAATTCGCGGTCAGCGTTGAAAGCGAGCCGAAGAGCTTCTGGTAGAAAGCCGGCTCCTCCTTCTTGACATCCCCCGCCACCAGCGCCGTCGGCGCCACGGGATTGGGGGCTGCGGCAACCGCCTTGGGCGCGGCGCCATTGGCCTTTGGCGCGCTTGCAGCTGCCGGCGCGGGCGCAGCCGGCTGCGGCGCCGAGGCAAGCTGTTGCTGCGCCTTGATCTGCGTCGCCTTGGCGAGCAGGGCCTGCCGGTTCAGCCCACGGGCCTGATCATGCGGAACTTCCACCGCACCGAAATCAATTGCTTCCGGGCGGGAGATCAGCTCGGGTTCGCGCGGCGCGCCGGAGCGGGGCGCAGCAACGGCTACGATGGTCGAATCGCTCCCTGCGCTGGCATAGGGCGAATGGCGATAAGCGGGATGCTGATCGCCGTCATGATAGACCTGCTTCACGGCCTTGACGCCGGATTGAACGAGGCTTGCCACCTGCTGTTCGTCCGCGCGCGCCTTCTGCGCCACCTGCGCCTCAAGCGCCTCGTCGCGCTGGAGCGGGGGGCAGGAAGCGCCAGCTTCGAGGCTGGCACCATCCTTGCCCTGGGCATTGAACACGTAGCGGCGATTGCAGACCGAGACCTGCACTTCCCGCTTCGTCACATCGAAATGATCGGCCCCTTCCTTGAGGTTCTTCCAGAAGGGCATGTTCTCGTCGGCGCGGAACTTGGCGAGGTTCTCGGCGCTCATGCGGAAGGGGAAGGATTGCATCTGCACGGCCTTCTGCCCGCCGCCGAAGGCCTCGCGCGTGAGCGCGTAGATATCCGCGATCTGCTCGTCCGTCATCGAGAAGCAGCCGCGCGAAGAGCATGCACCATGCACCATGATATTGGTGCCGTTGCGGCCATGGGCGCGGTCGAACGCGTTTGGATAGCCGACATTGAAGGAGAGATAATAGGAAGAATTCGGATTGAGCTGGTTCTGCGTGATCGCATAGAAGCCCTCGGGCACCTGCCGGTCGCCCTCGACCTTTTTCGGCCCGAGCTGGCCGGACCAGCGGCACATGGGGAAGGTCTTGAGCAGCGCATATTGGCCGGAAGCATCCTGCTTCCAGACCTCAAGCTCGCTTTCCTTCTTGTAGGTGCGGATCAGGATGGGCGAGCGGGCATTCATGCCCTTCTGGCTCATCAGCGCCTGCATCTGCGGCGAGATCGGCACGTAATGCCGGGAATTCGAGGGAAGACGTCCGTTTTCCTCGCAGCCCGCCAGCGCGAGCACGCCTGACAAAGCCGCAACGATCATCAAAGGCCGAGCGGCGCGCAGGGAAGAAAAGCGCGGTTCAAGACCCGAAGCACGAAGCACGGAACACCTCATTCACGTCACACCACCTTGCTGCGATGATGCAGCACGGAGGCGGAATTAAGACCCGGATCCTAAACGAAGTCTTTTGTGGTTACCACATAACTCGTCAACAGGATCAACAGAACCTTAACCGCAAATTTCCTCGTACGCCTTGCGCCACGACAAGGATCAGAGCTTGCGGCCGATGGCGAGGAATTTCTCGGCACGCGCATCGCGCAAGGCCACAGGCGAAAGCCCGGACAATTCCCGCAATGCGCCCTCGATCGCCGCGCCGACATTCGCGATCGCGCCCGCCCGGTCGCGATGGGCACCGCCCACGGGTTCCGCCACGATGGAATCGATCACGCCCATGCGCAGGAGATCCTGCGCCGTGCTCTTCATCGCCGTCGCCGCCTCCTGCGCCCGCGCCGAATCGCGCCAGAGAATGGAGGCCGCTGCTTCGGGCGAGATCACGGAATAGATCGCGTGCTCGAGCATCATCACGCGATTGGCGGCAGCGATCGCGATCGCGCCGCCCGAACCGCCTTCGCCAAGAATCACCGCGACATTGGGCACACCGAGTGCAAGGCAGGCATCGGTCGAGCGGGCGATGGCCTCGGCCTGACCGCGTTCCTCGGCGCCGATGCCGGGATAGGCACCTGCCGTATCGACCAGCGAGATCACCGGCAGGCCGAAGCGATCCGCCAGCTCCATGATCCGTTGCGCCTTGCGGTAGCCTTCGGGCCGCGCCATGCCGAAATTGTGTTTGAGACGCGCCTCGGTATCCGAGCCCTTCTCCTGCCCGAGAACCGCGACAGGTTGACCACGGAACCGGCCGAAACCGGCAATCACCGCCGCATCCTCGCCGAAAACCCGGTCCCCCGCGAGCGGCGTGAATTCGCTGATGAGCCCGGCGACGTAATCAAGACAATGAGGCCTGTCCTGATGGCGGGCGACGAAGGTCTTCTGCCAGGGCGTCAGATTGGCGTAGAGATCACGCAAGGCGATCCCGGCCTTGGCTTCGAGCTTGCCGACTTCCTCGTCGATCGAGGCCGCCCCGTCCTTGTCGGCGAGCGCACGCAGTTCCGCGATCTTGCTCTCAAGCTCGGCAACAGGCTTTTCGAAATCGAGATAACGCATTCGGAAGTGAACCCCGATGGCAGGCGGGCCATGAACCCGGACCCTGCGACAATAAGCGGGAGACCCCTCCCGGAAGGCGCCGCAACCTGACGAGAGAAGCTTGCCGCGTCAAGTCAAAACGCATTTCGCGGCGGTTTCTCAGCCCTCATCGTTAAGCGGATGAAGGTCGCGGACCATGGCCTTGGCCCGTTCATCGAGCACATGGGTATAGATCTGCGTCGTCGCGATATCGGCATGGCCGAGCAATTGCTGCACAATCCGCAGGTCCGCCCCGTTCTGGAGAAGATGGGTGGCGAAAGCGTGCCGCAACACATGCGGTGACAGGGCCTCCACCTTCAGACCCGCGAGCCCCGCCAGCCTTTTAAGCTCGCGGGCGAAAACCTGCCTGGCAAGATGCCCCGTCTCCCCTTCCGCCGGAAAAAGGAATTTCGGTGCTGGCCCGGCCTGGCCCTCCTCCAGCGCGGCGCGATAGGCACGCACCGCCTCGCGCGCACCCTGCGTGACCAGCACGAGCCGCTCCTTGCCGCCCTTGCCACGAATGACCAGCGCGTCCCGGGCCGAGGAAAAACTCTGCGCCGGCAGCGCGACCAGTTCGGAAACGCGCAGGCCGGTCGCGTAGAGCAGCTCGACCAGCGCCACCAGACGCAGCGCCAAAAGTTTCGCGCGCGGCGTTTTCGCGCGCGCCACCTCCGCTGTCACCGCGCCGAGAAGCCGGTCGACATCCTCGACACTCATCACCTTGGGGAGACTGGCGGCTTTCTTTGGCCCTTCGAGCGTGACGGTGGGGTCATCGCCGCGCAATCCTTCGGCATAAAGGAAACCATGAAACTGCCGGATCGCGGAAAGGCGCCGCGCGATGGTGGACGCCTTGAGGCCATCGGATGCGAATTGGCGCGCCAGCATACGGATCGTGCCGATATCCACGGTCTCGACATCGCTTCCCGCAGCCGCCAGACGCTCGATGTAATCGTCGAGATCGCGCCGATAGGCATCGAGCGTGTTCTTCGCCGCGCCGCGCTCGGCGGCGAGCATCGCAAGAAAAGCGCGCAGAAGGCGCGCGCTCACGGCGCTTCCCGCTTCGGATTGGGCAGGATATGCGTGATCTCGCGTTGCTCGGGCTCGACAAGCGCGCCCAGCGCATAGAGCGCGCCGTAGGCAATGCCGACGAGGACTGCGATCACGAGCAGGACACGCAGAAGAAACATCATGGGCTGGATCCGGGTTTGGTTCCTTATCCCGTCGCAATGGCTTGATGGCAAGCCCGATCTCCCCCTTCCCGGCGCAGGGCATAATGAAAAGGGTGGTAATTCGTTCTGGATTTTGCATTAGCTGACGCAACAAATATCGAACACCGAAAACCCGATGACCGAAGCGCCCGCGACGCCGGCGCAAGCCGGCGATGCCCGGTTGCCCCAGCGTCTCAAAAACCTGTTGAATGACCGCCATATCGTCCTGATCGGGCTGATGGGCGCGGGCAAGACCTCCGTGGGCAAGCGCCTGGCCCAGCGCCTCGACCTGCCTTTCGTCGATTCCGATCACGCGATCGAAGAGGCGGCGCGCATGAGCATTCCCGAGATCTTCGCCAACCGGGGCGAGGCGGAATTCCGCGCCGGCGAGAGAAAGGTCATCGCCCGGCTGCTTTCAGGCCGCCAGCATGTGATCGCGACCGGCGGCGGCGCCTATATGGACGAGCAGACGCGCCAGCACATTCGCGAAAGCGCCGTCTCGATCTGGCTCAAGGCCGACCTTCCGGTCCTCATGAAGCGCGTGCTGCGCCGGCCGACGCGCCCCCTGCTCCAGACGCCCGATCCCGAGGGCACGATGCGTGCCTTGATGGAGAAGCGCTACCCGGTCTATGCCGAGGCCGACGTGACGGTGCTGAGCGAAGAAAGCACGCATGAAACAGCCGTTCAGGCCGTGATCGACGCGCTTGACGCGCATCTCTCCGGCGCGAAGGGTGAAGAGGAAAGCTGACATGCAGAACCATGCGGCGCAAAAGATCCGCGTCGAACTTGCCGAGCGGAGCTACGACATCCTCATCGGCCGGGGCCTCATCCCGCAGGCGGGAGAGGCCATCAGGGCCGCGACCGGCGCGCGCGCTTGCCTTATCATCACCGACAGCAACCTCGCCATCCATCATCTGCCCGCGCTCCGCACCTCGGTGGAGCAGGCCGGAATCAGCGTCACCGTGCTCGAATTGCCGGCGGGCGAGAAGACAAAATCCTGGCCGTTCCTCGAACAAGGCGTAGAGGCCATTCTCGGCGCGAAGCTTGAGCGCGGCGATATCGTCATCGCGCTCGGCGGCGGGGTGATCGGCGATCTGGCCGGATTCGCCGCCGCCATCGCGCGGCGCGGCATGCGTTTCGTGCAGGTTCCGACCTCCCTGCTGGCGCAGGTCGATTCCTCCGTCGGCGGCAAGACCGGAATCAACTCACCGCTGGGCAAGAACCTTGTCGGCGCCTTCCATCAGCCCGCGCTGGTGCTGGCCGATAGCGGCGCGCTCGACACGCTTTCGCCGCGCGAGATGCGCGCGGGCTATGCGGAAGTGGTCAAATACGGGCTGATCGACCGCCCGGATTTCTTTGAATGGCTGGAAGCCGGCGCCTGGCGCGGCATTTTCGAAGGCGGCCCGGAGCGCGAGAAGGCAATCGCGATTTCCTGCGGCGCGAAAGCCGCCATCGTTGCGCGCGACGAAACCGAGACCGGCGATCGCGCCTTGCTCAATCTCGGCCACACTTTCGGCCATGCGCTGGAAGCTCTGGTGAATTACGACGGGGCACGGCTGGTTCACGGCGAAGGTGTCGCCATCGGCATGGCGATGGCGCATCGCTTCTCGCAAAGGCTCGGCCTCTGCGCGCAGGAAGTCCCCAGCCGGGTGGCGGCGCATCTTCAGGCCGTCGGCCTGCCCACGCGCCTGTCCGATATTCCGGGCGGCACCGGCAACGCGGATGAAATCCTCGAAGCCATCCGTCAGGACAAGAAGGTAAGCCGCGGCACGCTGACCTTTATCCTCACGCGCGGCATCGGCCAGAGTTTCATCGCCAAGAACGTGGCGGAAGCGGATGTTCTCGCCTTCCTGCGTGACGAAAGCCGCTGAACCCCGCTCTCACGCCGCGCGAGCCGAAACTCCCGCCGCGGCCTTCAGCTCTGCCAAACGCTTCGCCATCTCGACAAGCGACAGGCTGATATCCGTCGTCGCGGGTAATTGCTCCTCGATCGAGCTTTGCAGCGATACCGCGCTCTGCTTGAGCTGCGCGATTCGCGCACCGGCCTCTCGAACCATGCCGATCGCGGCCGTGATCTGCTGGGCGGCCTCGTTGCATTTGGCATTCATGTTGTCCGCCGCGCTTGACGAGGCGTTGGCCAGATTCTTCACCTCTGCCGCCACAACAGAAAAGCCACGCCCGGCTTCCCCGGCACGCGCCGCCTCGATGGTTGCGTTGAGCGCGAGCAGCTTGGTCTGTCCCGCGACATTCTGGACAAGCGAGACGAATTCCCGGAGCATCGCGACCACGCCTTGCATGGAATCGATCTCCGCCAGCAATGTCTCCATCGATCCCGTCACACTCTGGCTTGCGCTCTCGTTCTCTACCGCGATCTTGTTGATCGCGCGTGCCTGCTCGGTGACATTTGAGGCCGTCTCGGCGACCTTGTTCAGGCGTGTGCCGATATTGGTATCGAATTCCATGAACACCCGGCGGAGCGCATCCTGGGTCTGCTTCTCGAAGAACGCGCCATCATAAGCTTTGATCGCCGCCGAAAGCTCGATGAAAAAGGCTCTTAACGCCAGCGAGACATGCTCGCCCACCTCTTTGCCCTGTGCGCCCAGAAGGCGCTCAAGCAACGCCTCGATGTAGCGCTCCACGATAATCTGGCTGCTGGCGACGTAGAGATCGCTGGAAATACCGCAGCGCGCATGGGCCTGACCGATACGCTCGGCATTCCCGAGCGCCTTCTGGTGATTGCCGGAGAAGAAGGCCTCCCATTGCTCGAATTGGATCGAGTTGACCTGTCCGACCAGCTGTTCCGCGGTGATGTTCTTCGCGGCACAAAAGTCCTGGATGATCTTGAGCATCGAGGGAATGGCCAGAACGCGCCCGTAGAAGGCGCCCATGATATCCTCGCGATGTACACGCATCACGTCGAGACAGGTTTCAACCACTTCTGGTCGGTCGCGCTGCGTGGCGATCAACGCCTCGATATCTCCCAGATGTGCCATCCCAGGCTCCTCTTCTTGGATCCAGAAGCCCGGAATCTGCGTAACATTGTTTTGAAAATTGTTAACCATGCCGAAAATCCATCGTCGGCTATCTTGCATTAAAAAAAAGATGCGTTTTCACAAAAACCCGCTTCTCGCCTCAAACCGGCGCGATCTCGTCGCGCGGCATCGGCCAGAGCTTCATCGCCAAGAACGTGGCGGAAGCGTATGCTCTCGCCCTTGTGAAGACAGAAAGCGCCTAGATGTGGAGCATCAACAGCAGGCGATCACACCCGATCCAGCTTCTGATACGGCTCGGGCGGGAGAGTGAGGGCGACCCCGTCCTGCGGCGAGACCAGCCCGCCCTTGTGCACGATCCCCATCACCCCCGCCTTGCGGATAAGGTTTCCCGCGCTGTCACGGTCAAGCACGGCCTTGAGCAGGCCGGGGCGGAAGGCATCGATCTGGGCGCAGGGATTGCGCAGTCCGGTGATCTCGATGATCGCCTCGCCGATCTGAAGCAAGGCGCCGCGCGGCAAGCCGAGCAGATCCATGCCGGCGGTTGTGATATTCTCGCCCAGATCGCCAGGCCGGATTTCGAATCCTTTCAGGCGTAACTCCTCGAAGAGCTCCGCATGGAGGAGGTGGATCTGCCTCAGATTGGGCTGGCTCGGATCGACAGCAACGCGCGAGCGGTGCTTCACCGTCACGCCGCGATGGGCATCGCCCTCCACGCCCTCGCCCGCGACAAGGCGGACGGCGGCGCGCGGCGCCTTGGAGAAAGCGTGACCTTCATTGGCATGCACCGCGACAACCCGCATGACCTCTCCTCTCAAACCGGCGCCATCTCATCGCGCGGCGGCGCCATGAACTGCGCGGCCGCGAGGGCGGCGAAGCGGCCGTTCTTCGCCACGAGTTCATCGAAACTGCCCTGCTCGATTACCCGTCCCTGATCGAGGACGAGGATATGATCCGCATTGCGAATCGTGGCGAGGCGATGGGCGATCACGAAGGTGGTTCGCCCCTTCATCACCTCTTCCAGCGCTTTCTGGAGCTTCTGCTCCGTCGTCGCATCCAGCGCGGAGGTCGCCTCGTCGAGGATGAGGATCGGCGGATTTTTCAGCAGCGCCCGCGCGATGGACAGGCGCTGGCGCTCCCCACCCGAGAGCGAGCGCCCGCGCTCGCCGACGATCGTGCTCAGCCCATCCGCCTGCCGCCCGATGAATTCGAGCGCCTGCGCCCGCTCAAGCGCGTCCATCATCTCGGCATCGGTGGCATCCGCCCGGCCAACTCGAAGATTCTCGTGGATCGTGCGGGCGAAAAGCATCGGCTCCTGAAAGACCACCGCGATATTGCGCCGCAGGGATTGCAGGGTGAAATCGCGGATATCCTGACCGTCGATGAGAATGCGCCCCGATTGCGGATCGAAGGCCCGGTGAAGCAACCCCAGCGTGGTCGACTTACCCGACCCCGTGGCCCCCACCAACGCGATGGTCTTGCCCTTAAGCGCCGTGAAGGAAAGATCGGCGATCGCGGGGCGTTTGCCATCGTAGGAGAAGGAGACGTTCTCGAACGTCACCTCGCCCGAGAGCTGCCCGGCATCCGTGGCGTTCGGCTTATCCTGGACTTGGGGTGTCGTATCGAGGATCTCGAAGAATTCGCGCAGCTTGGGCGCCTGCATGAAGAGCTGGTTCACGAAACCGACCGCGGCTTCCAGCTTGCCGATCAGCAAGGTCGCATAGCCCATGAAGGTGACGATATCGCCGATTGTCGCCTTGTCATGAATGTGAAGCCAGGTGCCGAGAAGGAAGATCGAGGTCACGGTCAGCGTCGATGAGGCGCGCGTGGCGACCGAAGCGAGCGCCCACCACGAGAGGACCGGAATCTGTGCCGAGAGCAGGCGGTCGATCACGTGGCGGAGCTGGGACAATTCCGCCTGCACCCGCGTGAAGCTCTGGATCACGGGAATATTGCCGATGGCATCGGATGTGTGTTCGGCAAGCTCTGAATGGTAGCCTTCCACGCGCTCCTGAAGGCTGGCGGCACGGTTCACCACCAGCCCCATCAGGAAGGCGAAGATACAGACCAGGCCCACCAGCAGCAGCGCCAGCCGCCAGTTGATGAACAACGTGAGCGGCAGAAGGACCAGCAGCGAGATCAGCGCCGAGCAATGATCGCGCAGGAAGCCCAGCCAGAGCCAGAACATGCCGCCCGCGCCGTCGAGCATCACCTTGAGTGTACGCCCGGAATGCGTCGCGGAGTGGAAGGAAAGCGGCAGCGTGAGCACATGCTCGAAATAGGAAGCCATCACGCCCAGCCGGCGGCGATGGGCGATCCGGTCTGCGTGAAGCGCGATTGTCACACCCGAGATGATGGTGAAGAGACCGAAGGTGAGCCACAGGCCGATGAGCGGCAGCAGGGCCTCGAGGGAGGGCTTGCCTCCTTGCGCCTGCGCGCCCGTGAGCAGGTTGATGATGCGCCCGAAGAGATAGGGCTCGGCGAACATGGCCGCGGCGAGCATGAGATTCGCACTCACCAGGAAGAACCCCAGCCGAAGCTCGGGGCCGAGATGGAAGAGAACGCGAAGATAGAGGCGGGGCAGGGACATGAACAAACCCGAATTGGCGCTTGCGCGGGTTATGCCGTGATCGAGATGAACGTCAACTGAGCGCTTTGCACTTAAGCTTAACCCTTCCTTTAGCTCACGCTCATAGGCTGCGATGCGGGTGCCCTGAAGGGGTGGGTCCTGCTGTACGGCCGGGAGAATTGGTCCATGGATTTAGCCACCATTGTCGGAACCGTGCTGGGCGTCGCCACCGTCGTCCTGCTGATGCTCATGGACGGTCATGTCAGCATCTACATTTCCGAGCATGCCGCGATCGTGATTTTCGGCGGCGCGACGGCGTCCACCATCATCCGCTATCCGTTCTCGACCATGATGCATGGCCTGCCGATGGGTATGAAGTTCGCGCTTCAGATGCGTGCGCTCGATCCGCGCGCGCTGATCGAGGAAATCACAAAGATCGCAGAGATCATGCGCAAATCCGGCCCGATGGCGCTCGAGAATCATAAGGTCGATGACCCCTTTCTCGCGCAGGGCATCCGCTATGTGGTCGACGGTTATGACGGGGAATTCATCAAGAGCACGATGGAGAAGGACCGCGACACCTTCCTTGCCCATCTCGATGAAGGCCAGAAGATCTACCGCGCCATCGGCGATTGCGCGCCGGCCTGGGGCATGATCGGCACCCTTCTGGGCATGGTCGGCATGTTCGCCAACATGTCGGACCCCTCGACCCTCGGCCCCTTCATGGCGACCGCGCTGCTCGCGACGCTCTACGGCGCGCTTGTCGCGAATCTGTTCTGCCTCCCGATCGCCGACAAGCTTCATGTGAAGCTGGAGGAGGAGGATATCTCCCGCTCGCTGATCATTGATGGCGTACTCCAGATCCGCCAGGCAAAAAGCCCCGGCATCATCCGCGAGATGCTGCTCTCCTATCTGCCGGATCATCACAAGGCGCATTTTGCCGAGCAGGAAGCGGCGGCCTGAGCGCTGTCACGGTTTGAGGAGTAGCGTCGATGGCGAGAAAAAAGGGCGGGCATTCGGGCGGGCACGGCTGGTTCGTCACCTTCGCCGACCTCATGGGCCTGCTGCTCGCGTATTTCGTGATGCTCGTCGCGTTTTCGCAGCCTAAAACGAAGGAAATGGCCATCGTCGCCGGTTCCATCCGTGAAGCTTTCGGCAGCCAGAAGCATACCCGCACCTCGGGCATGATCGACACCGACGGCGTGCCGGTACGCCGCAAGATGCATAACGTCGAGAAGACTTCGAAGGACCAGTCGGATTCGGTTTCTCCGCCGGTCAAATATATCCAGCGCGACACGATGGCGGCCGGCACCTTCATGACCGATCGTGGCTTCACCACCGCCGCCGCGTCCTTGCGTCAGGCGCTTCAGGCCATGCCGGAAATCGCTGAAATCTCGCGCAATGTCGAGGTCGAGGAAACGCCGGAGGGCCTCAACATCCAGATCGTGGATCAGGAGGGGCGCTCGATGTTCCCGGAAGGCTCAGCCCTTCCCTATGAGCGCACCCGCAAGGTGATCGCGGCGATTTCGCCGGTTCTGCGCCGCATGCCGAACCGCGTTCGCATCACTGGCCATACCAGCGCGATTCGCGGCGCTACCCGCGATCGCGGTGCCGGCTGGGCGCTTTCAGCCGAACGCGCGATCGCCATCCGAGATATTCTGGCTGGCAGCGGTGTCCCCGATGATCGTTTCGAATCGGTGATCGGCAAGGCCGATACCATGCCGGTCTTCCCGGACGATCCTTTCCTCGCGCCCAATCGCCGCGTCGCGATCCTGCTCGTGCGCGAGGCGCCGCCGCTTCCGCCCGAAAAGCCCTGACAGGCTAACGCTCGGAAACGAGCATCACCCAATAGACCCGATGACGTGAACCCGGCTGCGCATGGGCCGCAATGGCGAAAAGCCGGCCGCCCTTCGCCCGAAGTACGGCATCATGCATCGGCGCGCCGCGCCAGCCTGAAAACGCATCGGCAAAGCTGTGGTAGCCGCCGGAAACCGAGCGGCGCACGACACGCGGCGAAAAACCTCCCATGGCCAGCGCGCGATCAAGATCGCCCTTTCCGCCATCCTGAAGATCACCCCGCGCCGCCAGCGACGCGGCAGCGGCCTGCGCGATCGAGGCAAGGCCAGCATCCCAGGCAAGCGGAGCAAGCCCCTCGCGCTGGCGATAGGCATTGATGATCTCGGTCGCGCTTGTCGGATCGAGCGCACTTCCCGGCCGGGCGAGATCGACATAGAAAGCGGGCTGCGGGGGCGGCGGCACATCCCCAGCACAACCCGCGAGCAGCAAGGCGGCCAGAAGCGGCAGCGATAAACGGATCCGCATGATCATTCCGCTTTCTTCGCCATTGCCTGCACAAGCGCTTCCGCGGCTTCCTCGTTGCCGGCGATTCCCGCGATCTCCACCCGGCGCGTCGGATAGGGAATCGCGATCTTCGCTTCGCGCAGACGCCGGAAGATATCGAAGAGCAGCTCGGAGCGCGTCACCGACATCGAGTCGACATCGACAAAGCAGCGCAATTCGAAATCGAGGCCGGATTCGCCGAAATTCTTGAACACCACCGTCGGCGCCGGCTCGCTCATCACCTCCCGATGCGCGAGTGCCGCATCCTTGAGTAGCTGCGCCACCTCATCCGGCTCGGCCTGATATTCGACGCTCACCGGAATGATGATGCGGCCCGTGCGATCCGCATGCATCCAGTTCTTCACACGCCCGGAAATGAAGGCCGAGTTGGGGATGATCAGGCTCGCGCGGTCAAAAGTCTGGATCTCCGTGGCCCTGACATTGATCCGCTTCACCGTACCCTGCTCGTTATCGACCACGATCCAGTCGCCAACGCGGATCGGGCGCTCCCAAAGCAGGATGAGCCCGGAGACGAAATTGCTGACGATGGATTGCAGACCAAAACCGATACCCACCGAGAGCGCGCCGGCCACGATGGTGATCTTCTCCAGCGAGAGGCCGAGCTGGCCAAGCGCGATCATCGCGGCGACGAAAGTGCCGACATAGCCGAAGATCGTGCGGATGGAATTGCGCAGGCCGACATCGAGATCCGTTTGCGGCAGATAGCGCGTATCAAGCCAGTTCTGGATCGCGCGGGTCAGCAGGAAACCAACCGCGAACAGGGCGATGGCCAGAGCAATTGTCGCGAGCGAAATCGAAACGCCGCCGACCTGGAAGCCGAAAAACGCCGCGCGGACATTGCCGAGCAGGTTCGAGGAATCGACCCCCCATGGCGCGAGCGCCAGCATGGCGAGCATCACGAACAGGATCAGACGCGCCGCGCCCGCGCCCAGAACGGAAATCTGGTCGAGAGAGGATGCCGCGAGCCCGGTCGCCTCGCGCACCCGCTTGCCCAGCACGCCTTTGGCGGAGAGCCCGGCACCCAGAACTTCCTCGATGAAAACCAGCGCGAGCGCCATGCTCAACCCGAGGATCGCGATCCAGACGACCTGCGCGACAAGAAATCCCGCCAGCGCGACAAAGCCTGCCACCGCCGCGCCGAGGATGGCAATCGCCGCGCTCCAGCCGCCAAGCCGCAGCGGCAGAAGCTTGCCGCTCCCGCCACTTTCCTCGCCTTCGCTCTGGAAGGCACGCGCGAAACCGCGCATGATCGCAAGCGCGGCCAGGCTCGCGAAAAGACCGCGCATCAGGATCGTCAGCGGCAGCGAGGCCACGATCGCGGCGGCAAGCGCCTCCGCGATCCGACCAAGCGCCACGATGAGCGCGACGAGGCGGATGACCCGCCACAATTCACGCGCCATGCGGTCTGGCATATCGAACAGACGGGTCTCACGGCGATGCGGCGAGAGCACGCCCATTCCGAGCGCGCTCATGCCGAGCACGAAGGCGAGGCCGGAGGTGAAGGCCTCCATGACGGGATCCGCGCGCCCCGGCAAAAGACCGAAGGCGCGGAAGAGCATGTGAAGAAGATAGAGCAGGAGAGCTGGCGCCGCGGCGTTGAACAGGATCGCGCGCAAGGCAATCAGCGCCTTTTCGAGCGCATTGGCCTCGACGACGCCCTCCTCGGTTTCGTGCAGGCCGAAAGAGCCGGAGCGCACCCAACGGCGGGCGCGCGGCAGGAAGGCGCCTGCCCCGATGGCCAGGGCAACCAGGAAAACAAGCTCGTACCAGTCGAGATTGCCCAGAATCGTCTCGCCCCATTGCCAGAGCAGGAAGTTCAGCGCTCTGAAATCCGCAGGGACCTGCCGCGCGACATCATACCAAAGCCAGGGCGAGAGGACCGAATCTTCCTGCGCGAGAATCGCGCGGGTGAAATTCTGCCGACGCCTCTCAAGCACAGCCTCTTTCACCTGCTCGACCCGCAGGCCAAGCGCGCGGGCGAGGCGAAGCGTCTCATCGGCCTCCTGCCAATGTTTCTGCTGTTCGGCACGGTCACGCGCGACATCGGGGCTCTCGCTCTGGCCCTTGGAGGTATCCGGTGCGGGGCCGAGCTTCTCGATCCGCGCCTTGATCTCATCCGCGCGTGGCTGTTCGCGCCCGACCATCTCGTCGATCCCCGCCGCGATGGCATCGAGCTGCGCACGCAACTCCGCCAGGCGATCGTCCTTCAGCGTCTCACGCCGGAGCGCCGCCTCGATCTGCGTGAGTTCAAGACGACCGGAATCGATCAGCGCTCTCGGTTCCCGGACCGGGACATTCTGCGCAAGAGCCATCCCGGAAAACGCCACCAGCAGGGCGAACGCGAGAAATCGGGAAAGCGAGAAAAAAGCAAGGAAGCGGGTCATGCACAGAGCCTGTTACGAAAGCAGGGCGAAAAGCCCGCCGATTCGGGCGAGAGCATGACCATAGCGGTGGAAGGCGGACGGAAAAGCACAAGCATGCGGTTTCCCAGCCACATCCCGTAAAATCGGGGGAAAGCGATGTCAGCGCGTGGGAAGATCGTCGTCGTCGAGCACCCGATGGGCCGCCCCCTCGAGATCCTCGAATTGCCCCGCCTTCATCGACCAGACGAAAGCCGCCAGCCCCAACAGGCCCAGCGAAAGCGCCAACGGCACCAGATAGACCAGAACGTTCATCCCCGCCTCCCCGCTCGAAGCGCGTTGAGCGTCACCAGCACGGACGAGCCGGACATGGCGAGCGCCGCGATCAGCGGCGTCACATAGCCGGCAATCGCCAGCGGCACCGCAATGAAATTATAGATGACGGCCAACCAGAGATTTTCAAGCATCAGCCGATGCGCACGGCGGCTGATCACAAGCGCATCCGCCACCGGCTGGAGCTTCTCGCCGATGAAAACCGCATCCGCCTGTGCCTGCGCGATATGCGCGGCATCGATCGGCGACATGGAAACCGAGGCCGCCGCGAGCGCGGGCGCATCGTTGAGCCCGTCCCCCACCATCAGGACCTTGCGGCCTTCGGTGGCCAGCATCTCCAGCCGTGCGATCTTGTCCTGCGGTTTGAGGGCCGCGCCATATTCCTCGATGGCGAGCGCGCCAGCGGCCTCGCGTACCGCCGCCTCGTGATCGCCGGAAAGGATGAGAAGGCGCAGGCCCGCGCGCTTGAGCGCCTGCACCGTTTCCACCGCATCCGGGCGCAATTTCTGCCCGATGGCGATCACCGCGCCGGTTTCGCCGAATTTCACGCCGATCAGGGAAGCGGAGGGGTAGGCGAGCGAAATACGGCCGGCTTCAAAGCCCAAACCCGCCGCTTCGGGTTTGCCGAGGAAGACCGGCTTGCCGTCGAGCATGGCGGAAACGCCGATGCCCGGCTCCTCGCGTGCTTCCGGCACGGGCTCACGCGAATCGGCGGCGCGCGCCAGCGCGCATGCCAGCGGATGGCGGCTCGACAGCGCGAGCCTGCCCGCCAGTGCGACAAGACCGGGATCAAGTGCCGCCGCGTTCATCACGCTGGCTTCGGGAAGGGTGAGCGTGCCGGTCTTGTCGAAGACAACCGTATCCGCCGCCGCGAAACGCTCCAGCGCCTCGCCGGAATTGAGCAGGATACGCGCCCGGAACAGCGCGCCCGAAGCCACGACCTGCACGGCCGGAATCGCAAGGCCCAGCGCGCAGGGGCAGGTGATGATCAAAACCGTGATCGCGATGATCAGCGCGGGATGCCAGCCAAGGCCGAAGGCCATCCAGCCAAGAAAGGTCAGCAGGGCCGTGACATGCACGACCGGCGCGTAAAGCCGTGCCGCGCGATCGGCAAGCTGAACATAGCGCGAGCGGTTTTCCGTTGCCCGGTCGAGCAGGGACTGCACCTCGGAAAGAAGCGTGCCCTCCTCCGCCGCCCGGACCTTGATGCGCAAGGTGCCCGTGAGGTTGAGCGTGCCGGCATAGACTTCGGCCCCGGCTTCCACCGGACGCGGCAACGTCTCGCCGGTAACGAGGGAGGAATCGATTTCCGAATGCCCGTCGATCACCGCGCCATCGACGCTGACGCGCTCGCCCGGCCGGACCAGCACGATATCTCCCGCAACCAGCGCGGCGACAGGGACGGTGCGGATCTCGGTTTCGGAGACGAACTTCACCGCCGTCTCGGATTTCAGCGCCGCGAGATTGGTCGCGACCGCGCGCGTGCGCCGGCGCATCGCCCGTTCGAGATAGCGTCCGATCAGCAGGAAGAAGAGCAGCATCACGGCCGAGTCGAAATAGGCATGTTCGGCGTGATTCAGGGTCTCGACAACGCTCATGCCAAGCGCGAGCAGCACGCCGAGCGAAATCGGCACATCCATATTCACGGCACGGGCTTTAAGTGCCCGCGCAGCGCTCTCGAAGAAGGGACGGCCGGCATAAAAGGCGGCCGGCAGTGCGATCAGCGCCGACAGCCAGTGGAAGAAATCGCGCGTTTCCGGGGTGATATCCGAGACATTGCCCGCCCAGACCGAGACCGAAAGCAGCATGATGTTCATCATGGCGAAACCGGCGACGCCAAGGCAGATCAGCAAGCGCTTCTCTTCCGCCTTTTCCTGGTCCTCCGCCCGGTCGAGCGAGAACGGATAGGCCTTGAACCCGATATCATCCATGCGGTCGAGAATTCGACCGGGCGATATCTTCTCCGGCTCCCATTCGACAGTCACGCGCTTGTTGGCGAGATTGACGCGCGCGCCGGCGACACCCGGCTCCGAGCCAAGCCCTTTTTCGATCGCCCGCATGCAGGCCGCGCAATGGATGCCTTCAACCGCAAGATCCATCGCCGCGCGCCCGCCTTCCGAAGGGCGGACGAAAACGGAAAAGTCTCGCCTGTCGCTTGCCAGGACCTCGGTCATCACCGTCTCCTAATCGCGCAGAAGGACCTTGCGCTGCGAAAGGAAGCGCCGTGCGCCCCCTTGCCTCGCCTCGATCGTCAACAGCCATTGCCCGGTCGCGAGCGGAGGAAATTCCGCGCCATAGCGCCCCGGTCCTTCCACGAACAGCTTAATGCGCTGGTCGAGCTTGGCGTCCGTCGGGCGTTCGATCCGCGCGAAAACCTCCAACCCGCCAAGCGGCGCGCCGGTTTTGTCGCGCAGCTCCACACCCAGAACACCCGATTTGAGGCGGGCGGTCACCACATCCACCTGCCAGCCGAGCTGGTCCTGCGCCTGCGCCGCTTCCAGCTCGCGATTGAAACGCTGGCTCGCCTCGTAGGCGCTCTTGACCTCGATGCCGGGCATGGTGCGCAAAGCCAAGGTCATCATTACCATATTGACCGCGAAGATCACGGCGAAGAACGCCACAAGGGCAACCAGGACATGCGTCCCGGTGATCTTGCGCGGTGCTTTTTCCGGCCCGGAAGAAGGCGCAAGGCGCGAGGTCGGCAGCTCAACCGGCATGTAGAAAACTCCGCAGCAACTCATGGGTCCAAACCTTTGGGCAGAACGGCATCTGGCGAACAATGACGCCTAGCCCGGCCCAAAGAAATGATCTTTCGCAACCACGCGCTCGCCTGCGAAAAGATCGGCGGCGTGAATGCGGATGGGAACGCTCTTCTGGTCGAGCACGCCCTTCGGCACGGTGACCAGCGCGCGCACTTCGCGCGTCGTATCGGGCTCGACCGCGACAACCGGGCGCCAATCCGCCGTGGAGGTGATATTGGTGACCTCGATCACGATGCCAGGCACACCTTCCACCGTCAGCGCGAAATGGCGGGCATCGGGGCGTTTGTTGATCAGGCGCACGGTGAAAGCGTTGCGTACGGAGCCATCCGCCAGCGTCACGAAGAGCGGGTTGCGATCATGGATAAGGCTGATCCCGGCCGTCGCGCGTGTCGCGAGCTGATAGAGCATCGCCCCGCCGACAACCGCCACGACCGCGAAGTAGATCAGGGTGCGCGGGCGGATCGGCCGCCACACCTTTTCCGGCTCGCCAGCTGCGCGCGCCTTCACGTTATTGTCCGTGTCATAGGCGATGAGGCTGGTCGGTCGGCCAATCTTCGTCATGACATTGTCGCATGCATCGATGCACAGGCCGCACTGGATGCATTCGAGCTGCGATCCATGGCGGATATCGATGCCGGTGGGGCATACGGCGACGCATTGGTTGCAATCCACGCAATCACCCGCAGATTGCCCCGCCGCCCGCAGTTTCGTCGCCTCTTTCAAGGAAGTGCGCGGCTCGCCGCGATCATAGCGGTATGTAACGTTGAGCGCCTCTTCATCCGTCAGCGCAGCCTGGATGCGGGGCCAGGGGCACATGTAGTTGCAGACCTGCTCGCGCATGATGCCCGCGAGCGTGTAGGTCGTGAAGGTCAGGATCGCGATCCAGACATAGGCGGCGAACGGCGCCGTGCCCGTGGCGAGTTCGCGCACGAGGGTCGGCGCATCCGCGAAATAGAGGACCCAGGCGCCGCCCGTCCACCAGGCGATGAACAGCCAGACCGCGTGTTTCGCGATCTTGCGTGCCCAGACCTCGATATTCCAGACGCCTTCATCGCGCTTGATGCGCTCGCGACGATCGCCTTCGAAAAAGCGCTCGACGACAAGGAAGAGATCGCTCCACACCGTCTGCGGGCATAGATAGCCGCACCAGATGCGCCCCGCGATCGCGTTCATCAGGAACAGGACCAACGCAGCAATAACCAGCAGGCCGGTGAAGTAATAGACTTCCTGCGGCCAGACCTCGATCGGAAAGAAATAGAAACGCCGGTTGACCAGATCCACCAGCACCGCCTGATTGGGCAGGTTGGGGCCACGATCCCAGCGCAGGAAAGGCAGGAAATAATAAATGCCGAGGCAGATGAAGAGCGCTGCCCATTTGATCCGTCGATAGAACCCGCTTACCGCCTGTGGATAGACCTTCTTGGCGGAAGCATAGAGGGGAAGATCGTCGAGATCGCTGGACATGATGCCTGCCTTGTCTGCGGCCCGGCACCATAGCCGGGAAGCGTGGCCCGCCGGATCAAATCCAGCGGGCCGGAACCGGAGAACCGGTGTCGGAGGCGGTTATTTGCCGCCGCCGAGGTTATGCACGTAGATCGTGAGCGCCTTCACTGTGACCGGATCAAGGCGATGCGCCCAGGCCGGCATCATACCGGCGCGGCTATTGGCGATGGTCTCGACCAGATCCTCAACCGTATTGCCGTAAAGCGTGATCGCGTCGGTGAGGTTGGGAGCGCCGAGCTCCTTGTTCCCCTTGCCGGCATCGCCATGGCAAGCCGCACAATTATCCGCGAAGAGCTTTCCGCCCACAGCCTTGTCATAGCCGGCTTCGCTCGCCTGCCCGGCAAGCACGCGGACGTGATTGGCGACCTGCCGGATTTCCTCCTTCTTGAGCAGGCCGTCACGCCCGAATGCCGGCATTGCCGAAACGCGCGTGTCGGAATCATTGCTCGAACGGATGCCGTGCTTGAGCGTGGTGTGGATCTCCTCAAGCGAGCCGCCCCACAACCATTCGTCATCGTTGAGGTTCGGGTAGCCCTTGGAACCCGCACCGCCGAGGCCATGGCAGGGCGCGCAATTGTCACCGAAGGCCGCGCGGCCCTGCGCCAGGGCGAGGCTGAGCAGTTTCGGATCCGCCTTGATCGCCGCAAGCTCGACCTTGGCAAGATCAGCCGCCTGCGCAGAACGCTTCGTTTTCAGCGCGTCGAGCTCCACCTGAACCTCGGCGCGGGAAGAATAGCCGAGCACCCCTTGCGTGTAGCCCGAGATCGTCGGCCAGGCCGGATAGGCGATGAAATACCCGATCGACCAGATGATCGTGGCATAGAAGATGTTCAGCCACCAGCGCGGCAGCGGCGTGTTGAGTTCCTTGATGCCATCCCATTCATGGCCGGTCGTGGTCCGGCCCGTGAGGGCATCGCGTTCTTCGGTATTGTGTCCGGCCATCGGATCAATCCTCCCTGAGAGGCATCTGGGCGGCCGCATCGAACTTGTCACGGTTCTTGGGCCAGAGAGCGTAGGCAACCACCACGGCGAAGACGGTCATGAAGAAAATGACCCCCAATTGCTGGGCGATCGCGGCGAGGAGCGCATAGGTTTCAGCCATTTCCTGCTCCTCAGCGATAATTGGCCTTGGCGTCATAGCCCTTGAAATCGACCATGGTCCCCAGAACCTGGAGATAGGCGATCAGGGCATCGGCCTCGGTGATCTTTTGCGGATTGCCGTCGAAATCACGGATCTGCACCTTGGGATAGCGCTTCTCGAGGCCGGCAGCGCCCGCATCATCCGGGTTGAGCTGCGCCTTGAGATCCGCCCCGGCATTGGCGATCATCTCATCCGAATAGGGCACGCCGCCGAGGCGGTTGGCCTTCAGATGACCGGCGATATCCGCCGTGTCGAGCTCCGTCTTCGCGAGATAGGGGTAGCCCGGCATGATCGATTGCGGCACCAGCGCGCGCGGATTCACGAGATGCTGGAGCTGCCATTCATCGGAATACTTGCCGCCGACGCGGGCGAGATCCGGCCCCGTGCGCTTCGAACCCCATTGGAAGGGCTTGTCGAACATGCTCTCGGCCGCGAGCGAATAGTGACCGTAGCGCTCGACCTCGTCACGCAGCGGACGCACCATCTGGCTGTGACAATTGTAGCAGCCCTCGCGGATGTAGATATGCCGGCCGGCCAGCTCCAGCGGGGTGTAGGGGCGCACGCCCTTCACCTGCTCGATGGTCGAGCGGAGATAGAAGAGCGGCGCGATCTCGACGAGGCCGCCGATCGAGATCACGACGATGACCCCGAGCGAGAGGAGAATCGAGTTCTTCTCGAAAATGGCGTGTTTTTTCCAGAGCGACATGCTTCTGCTCCTTATTCGGCCGGGACGAGCGCGGGCTTGGCGGCGTCGAGCGGCTCAGCCGCCTCGCCGGACCGGATCGTCATCACGATGTTGTAGGCCATGATCAGCGAGCCCACGACAAACATGGCTCCTCCGAGTGCACGGATCACGTAGAAGGGATGCATGGCCTCGACCGTCTCGATGAAGGAATATTCGAGGAAGCCAAGCGCCGTGTAAGCGCGCCACATCAGACCCTGCATGATGCCCGCAACCCACATCGCCGAGATGTAGACAACGATGCCGAGCGTCGCGATCCAGAAATGCCAGTTCACGAGACGGTCCGAATAAAGACCCTTCTTGTTCCAGAGCCATGGCACCAAGCAGTAGATCGCGCCAAAGGACACGAAGCCGACCCAGCCCAGCGCACCGGAATGCACATGGCCGATCGTCCAGTCCGTATAGTGGCTGAGCGAGTTCACGGCCTTGATCGACATCATCGGCCCCTCGAAGGTCGACATACCGTAGAAGGCGACCGAAACCACCATCATGCGCAGCACCGGGTCGGTCCTGAGTTTGTCCCAGGCGCCCGAGAGGGTCATCAGGCCGTTGATCATGCCGCCCCAGGAGGGCATCCACAGCATCACCGAGAAGGTCATGCCCAGCGTCTGCGCCCAATCCGGCAGCGCCGTATAGTGCAGATGATGCGGTCCGGCCCAGATATAGAGGAAGATCAGCGCCCAGAAATGGATGATCGAGAGCCGGTAGGAATAGACCGGACGATCAACCCGCTTGGGAATGAAGTAATACATGATGCCGAGGAAGCCGGCCGTGAGGAAGAAGCCCACAGCGTTATGGCCATACCACCACTGGAACATGGCATCCTGCACGCCCGACCAGACGATGTAGCTCTTCGGCGAGAAGATCGACACCGGCACAGCCGCGTTATTGCCCAGATGCAGGACAGCGATGGTCAGGATAAAGGCGAGATAGAACCAGTTCGCCACATAGATATGCGGCTCCTTGCGCTTCCAGAGGGTCGCGAGGAATACGAAAAGATACGCCACCCACACGATGGTGAGCCAGAGATCGGCATACCATTCCGGCTCCGCGTATTCCTTCGATTGCGTGATGCCGAGCAGGTAGCCCGTGCCCGCGATCACGATGAAGAGGTTGTAGCCAAGCACCACGAACCAGGGCGAGACATCTCCGGCGAGGCGTGCGCGGGACGTGCGCTGAACCACGTAGAGCGAGGTCGCGAGCAGGACGTTGCCGCCGAAGGCGAAAATCACCGCGGAAGTGTGCAGCGGCCGCAGGCGACCGAAATTGATCCAGGGCAGGTCAAAATTGAGCGCCGGGTAGGCGAGCTGAAGCGCGATGATCAGCCCGACAAGAAAGCCCGCCACGCCCCAGAAGAGCGACGCAAGGGTCGCGAATTTCACGGGACCCATATTGTAGTTGGGCTTTCCGTTGATTTCCTGTGCAGCGACGGCCGGCACATTGGCCGCCGCGCGCTTGCCCAGAGCAATCACGCCGGCGATGCCCGCCAGCGCGAAGACATAGGCATGAAAGGCATAGCCAGGATCCGTGGCCTTGGAGGCGACGAATAGTGAAAATACGGCGAGCGCTGCCGACGCGATCGCCCAGGCGACCTCGTTCGCGCTCATCGAACGGTATGTTGCATTTGTGCTCATGCGTCTGGATCCTTTGCCCCTGGCTCCTTCGCTATCGCCGGTTATCCGACGAACGACTTCAACCGTCGAAACGGCCTTTACCCTTATTCCACCATGGAACTGCGGCGCACAATCGGCCTTGACGCAAATCAAGTCCCGCCGTTTCTCGGCCGGCTTCCGCACCCAACCACGATCAAGCCGGCTCGGAAGCCTCAGCCCCCTGCCAGTTCGGTGATCCGCGCGACGTCAAGCAGTCGAATCCCGTCCGGGACCACAACAACGAGCTTTTCACGCGCGAGTTTAGAAATCGTACGGCTGACCGTTTCAATCGTCAGGCCGAGATAATCTGCGATATCGGAACGACTCATCGGCAGCGGAATGGTGACCGAGCAGGTCATGACACGGGAAAGCCGCGCGCGATGGCTAAGCAGAAAGGCCGCGACGCGCTCCTCGGCGTTGCGACGCCCAAGCAAAACCATCTGATCCTGCGAGAAGTGCAGCTCACGTCCGGCAATCTGATGCAGCTTGCGCAGCAGATGAGGCTTCTCGTCCACCATGGTCACGAAGGAGGAGCGCGGAATACGGCAGAAGCGCACCGCGTCAACCGCCTCGGCGCAGACATCATAGGTCTCGTCCAGCGCGACGCCGAGAAAGTCACCCTTGATCGCAAATCCGGTAATCTGGCGGCGACCATCGGGCAGGAGGCGGAAAAGACGGATGGTTCCTTCGGAGACGGAGAAAACGAAATCAGCTTTCTGGCCCTGTTCGAAGAGCAACGTCTTCGCGGGCGCGCCGCGATGCTGGACCACGTGATCGAAGGTAACCAGCTCTTCGGTGCCAAGCGCGGCGCAGACGGAGAGATGACGGGAGGTGCAGGTCGAACAATTCGGCGTATGCGGCGAGCAGATCAGATCCCCATCTTTCACCGTTTCGCGCAACGTGATGCCCATGATTTCCCGTGCTCAAAAGGTGCAACGCTTCTCGCCGGTTCAACCCAGCATTTATGATGGCACCATGTCGCCGTTCGGGCTTTGATGCAAGCGAGAAGCGCGCAGTTCCGCCTTGTTCCTAGGGCATGGCCAAGCTCTCAAGACACAGCCAATCGTCGCCCCGTCGCTGGATCGAAGAAGTGGAGGTTGTGCCGCTCGGCCACCGCCGTGACGCGCTCTCCTATCTGCTGCTCGGCCTTCCCGGCAACCCGCACGATGACTTCCCTGCCGCGCCCATCAAGGGCACCGTAAAGATAGGTCTCGGCGCCAACCATCTCGATCGCCGTGATCTGCATCGAGATGCCAAGCGGCGCGGGGGTGCCGACAGGCGCCAACTCGAAATGCTCCGGCCGGATTCCGACAATCACCGGCGCGACCGGCCGATTTTCGAGTGCAAGCCCCGCGACTCCCCCTTCCGGCAACTCGATCAGGTTCATGGGGGGCGCGCCGATGAAGCCGGCGACGAAAACCGTTTCAGGCCGCTCATAAAGCTGCAAGGGCGGGCCGACCTGTTCGATATTCCCCTTGTTCATCACCACCAGCATATCGGCGAGCGTCATCGCCTCGAGCTGGTCATGAGTCACGTAGATCGAGGTAATACCGAGCGTGCGCTGAAGCTTCTTGATCTCGACGCGCATCTGGATGCGCAACTTGGCGTCGAGGTTGGAAAGCGGCTCGTCGAACAGAAACACCCGCGGCTTTCGCACGATCGCGCGTCCCATCGCCACGCGCTGGCGCTGCCCGCCGGAGAGCTGTCGCGGCTTGCGGTCAAGGAGATGGCCGATCTCGAGAATACGTGCCGCCTCCTGCACGCGCGCCTCGATTTCCGGCTTCGGCGTCTTCCGGTTTCTGAGCCCGTAGGCCATGTTGTCGTAAACGCTCATATGCGGGTAGAGCGCGTAATTCTGGAACACCATCGCGATGTCCCGCTCGGAAGGGTCGAGGTCATTGACCGCGCGGTCGCCGATCGAAATCTCGCCCGAGGTGATCGTTTCCAGCCCGGCGACCATCCGCAAAAGCGTCGATTTGCCGCAGCCCGACGGGCCGACCAGCACGCAAAAGGCACCGTCTGGAATGTCGAAGGCGATGTCGCGCAGGGCCTCGACACCGCCGGCATAGATTTTCCCGACCTTGCGGAGATGGACGTTGTTCATTTTTCAGTCTCCGTCAGGCCCTTCACGAAAAGCTTCTGCATCGCCACCACCACGATGACAGGCGGCAGCATCGCCAGCACGGCCGTTGCCATGGCGATCTGCCATTCGGTGAGCGCATCCTGGGTCACGATCATCTTCTTGATGCCGATCACGATGGTCTGCATGTTGTCGCTGGTGGTGATCAGCAGCGGCCAGAGATACTGGTTCCAGCCATAGATGAACTGGATCACGAACATCGCGGCGACCGAGGTGATCGAGAGCGGCACCAGTGTATCGACGAAGAACTTCATCGGCCCGGCGCCGTCGATGCGCGAGGCTTCGACCAGCTCGTCCGGCACGGTCATGAAAAACTGGCGGAACAGCAACGTCGCCGTCGCCGAGGCGATGAGCGGGATTGTCAGCCCGGCATAGGTATCCAGCAGCCTCAGATCCGCTACGATCTTGTAGGTCGGGTAGATGCGCACTTCCACGGGCAGCATCAGGGTGATGAAAATCGTCCAGAACGCCGCCATGCGGAAGGGGAAGCGGAAATAAACAACCGCGAAGGCCGAGATCAGTGAGATCGCGATCTTTCCGATCGCGATGCACATCGCCATCACGAAGGAGTTCAGCATCATGATGCCAACCGGCTCTCGGGTCGTCTTCGCCGTGCCGATGAAGATCGTGCGATAATAATTCTCCAGGAAATGCGGCCCCGGCCACAACGGCATCTGGCCGTTGGAGATCGTCGCCGCGTCCCAGGTGGAAGCCACAAACGCGATATAAACCGGAAACGCGATAATGATCACGCCCAGCGCAAGGATGAAATGCGGCACGATATCGAGAAGCGAGCGTCGCTGGACCATTACAGACCCCGCGGCGAAATCTTGATGCGAAGCGGCTTCAACCGCGCGTGATGCCGCTTTGCCATCAATACTGCACCTTCTTCTCGACATACCGGAACTGGATCGCCGTCAGGCCGATCACGATGAGCATCAGGATGACGCTCTGCGCCGCCGAGCCGCCGAGATCCGCCCCGAGCTTGCCGTCGTGATAGACCTTGTAGACCAGCGTCTGCGTGGCTTTCGCCGGCCCGCCGCCGGTGGTTGCATCGATGATCCCGAAGGTTTCGAAGAAAACATAGACGACATTCACCACCAGCAGGAAAAAGGTCGTCGGCGAGAGCAACGGGAAGGTAATGGTCCAGAAACGGCGCATCGGCGAAGCCCCGTCGATCGCCGAGGCCTCGATCACCGATTTCGGAATCGCCTGCAATCCGGCGAGGAAGAAGAGGAAGTTATAGGCGATCTTCTTCCAGGTCGCCGCCATCACCACCAGCGTGAAGGCGTGATCCGGGTTCAGGACGGGATTCCAGTCGACCCCGAGCGCGCGGATCGCATGGCTGACCAGCCCGAGCGAGGGCTGGAACATGAAAAGCCACAGCACGCCCGCGATGGCCGGCGCCACGGCATAGGGCCAGATCAGCATCGTCTTGTAGCCCGAGGCGAACTTGATGTGCTTGTCCGCCTGCACCGCCAGAAGCAGCGCAAGGGAAAGCGAGAGGAAAGCCACCAAAGCCGAGAAAGTGAGCGTGATCGCAAGCGTGCGGTAGTAATCGGGCTTGGAAAGCAGGATCTGGTAATTCTCAAACCAGACGAACTGGGTTGAAAGGCCGAACGCATCCTCGATCAGGAAGCTCTGCCAGACCGCCTGCCCCGCCGGCCAGTAGAAAAAGACCAGTGTGATCAGCAGTTGCGGGGCAAGCAGCATATAGGGCAGCAGCCTGCCGTTGAAAGTAACGCGCTTTTCCATTCTGCCCCGCTCCTGGAGAGAAAACCGGGCAGCATCCTGCTGCCCGGCACGTCAAGATCAGCGGGTTACCGTGCGCTCGAAGGCGCGCAGCATCTCGTTGCCGCGCTTGACCGCCTCGTCGAGCGCCTGCTGGGCCGTCTTCTTGCCGGCGAGGGCGGCCTCGATTTCCTCGGCCCAGACATCGCGCATCTGCACCATGTTACCGAGGCGCAGGCCACGCGAATTCTCCGTCGGCTCCTTGTTGGTGAGCTGGAGGATCGGTGTTTCGAGATAGGGGTTGTTCTTGTAGAACCCGTCAGCCTTCACCTTCTCGTATGCCGCCTTGGTGATCGGGAGATAGCCCGATTCCGTGTGCAGGCGCGCCTGACGACCGGTATCCGAGAGGAAGGCGAAGAACTTGGCGACACCCTTGTATTCATCGGCCTTCTTGCCGCCCATCACCCAGAGCGAGGCACCGCCGAGCGTAGAGTTCTGCGGCGCACCCGCAGCATCGGGGTAATAGGGCATCGGCGCGTTGGACCATTCAAACTTCGCGTTGGCCTTCACGTTGCCATAGAAACCCGAGGAAGTGAGCATGATCGCGCATTCGCCGGAAGTGAACCGCCCTTCGCCGGTATTGGTGCGGCCGGAATAATCGAAGGTTTTGTCCTTCTGAAGCTCGATCAGGTTGTTCAGATGCTTCACGTGCAGAGGCGAATTGAACTTCAGCTCGGTATCAAACCCGTCGATCCCGTTCGCCTTGGTCGCCAGCGGCACGTTATGCCACACCGAGAATTGCTCGATATTGAGCCAGGTGATCCAGGCCGAGGCGAAGCCGCATTTGTCATGGCCCGCGGCCTTGAGCTTCTTGGCGGCCTCGAACACTTCCGGCCAGGTCTTCGGCGGCTTGGCGGGATCAAGGCCAGCCTTCCTGAAGGCATCGTTGTTGATCCACATCACCGAGGACGAGGAATTGAACGGGAAGGAGAGCATCTCGCCCTTGGAGGTCGAGTAATAGCCCGCAACCGCCGGCAGATACGCCTTCGGATCGAAAGCTTCGCCCGCGTCCTTCATCATTTCGTGCACGGGCTTGATCGCGCCCTTGGCAGCCATCATCGTCGCGGTGCCGACCTCGAAAACCTGCAGGATATGCGGGGCGTTGCCGGCGCGGAACGCCGCGATGCCGGCATTCATCGTATCGGGATAGGAGCCCTTGTAGGCGACGACGACCTTGTAATCCTTCTGGCTCGCATTGAACTCGTCCGCGAGACGCACGACGACATCGTTATTCGCGCCGGTAAGCGCGTGCCACCAATGGATTTCGACCTGAGCCTGCGCCGGAGCGCCGGCAAGCGCGCTCGTCGCCAGCATGGCCGCACCGAGGATATGACGAACAGACATTTCAACCTCCCGAAAGGACCGCGGGCGGAAGCGCCGCGGCGACCGGCCCTTATCGGTGGGCCGTATGACAACGACATGAAATGTGAATGTCATTGCGATGACAAGCGCTTTCTGACCCTACACTCGGCGGATGGTCGGATTCGTCTGTCCACGGCACCCGATGACCGCCATGCATGGCTATGAATCACGCGCGCAAGGAAAAATGCCGATCAAAAACGTGACTTGTCCAACACGGTTCGGAAACGCCCGGTTGGCGCCGCGCTGGTGATCCCGACAGGATTCGAACCTGTGACCTACAGTTTAGGAAACTGCCGCTCTATCCTGCTGAGCTACGGGACCCGCATCTGCGATGCTCGCTTATCGCGCGATCGCGGCCTCTTGCCAAGCCCGTCATGATCGCGAAACTGCCCGCATCGCCGTCCGCTGGTTGAGAACGCATCGAGAAGAGGCATCGCCGATGCACGCGAGATTCCTGAAAAACATCTCCCGCCGCGTGACAAGCGTGATGCCGGCCGTGCTGGCCATGGCGTTTATCGATGTCCCTGTCGGCGCGCAGATGCGCCCTTCCGCCTGCGATCCCGCCGATGCGCTGCCAACGCGGATCATGGAAATCAACGCCGAAGGCGTGCTGACGACACAGGAGGGCATCACCCTGCGCCTCGCACAGGTCGTATGGCCGGACCATCTCGAACCCTTGCGGCGCGCGCAGGTGCTCGATGCGCTCGCCAGCGGCCTGAAGGATCAGCGGATAAGCTGGAAACCCGCCGGGGCGCCTGATCGCTGGCGACATGTGCCGGCGCATCTTTTCGTACAGGAACCGGGCGGCGCCCATACGCCGTTCTGGCTTCAGGCCGGCCTCGTGGAGGCAGGCCTCCTGCCAGCCTGGCCGAATGGCGCCGAGACCCATTGCCTTGCCCGGCTTGAAGCACATGAGCAACTGGCGATCCGGGCGCGGCGCGGCTATTGGGGGCCACGAAGCCAGGCCCGACGCCTGCTGGCGATCACGCGGGCGCCGGAAGCGCATGCCGGGCAACATTTCGTCGCGCTCTGGCGCGTACGCTCCGTACGCGCCTGGCGCCATCTCCACTTCGTCAATATCGCGCCATCTTTTCGTGCTTCTGCTTCACTCGCGCTGACTCAGAAGCTTCACGGGCAATTCATCGCGCTGGGACGCGATCCGGCAGGCTGGGGGGGAAAGCGGATCGTTTTCCGCGTCACTCCGGGCGCGGCGGGCCTGACACGGTTACGGGTGGATTCCGTCAACCATGTCGCATTCGTGGAATAAAATACCGCTGGCGCCCCTTGCAACGGATCGCCGCAGACAGAATTGTATAGGCGATGATAGCGCTCGGAAAACGATACTTCCCCGCCCCCCTGGTGCGCCTTGGCGCGCTGGGTCTCGCGCTTTTGCTCGCGGGGTGCTTCGGAGACAATGCGACAACCGGCAAGGCCGGCCCACGCCGTGTGAGCCTGCCGGGGAGCGCGCCGAGCCTCGAACCCGGCTCCGCGCTCGAGAAGGAGCACAAGCGACTGATCGCGAGTTTCGGTGGCGAATACCGCCACCAGAAGTCTCAGGCGATCCTCAACGCCATCGCTGATCGGCTCCGCCTCGTCTCGGATCGACCGAACGAGTATTTCCGCATCATCATCCTCAATTCGTCGAGCGTGAACGCCTTCGCGCTGCCCAACGGCTATGTCTACCTCACCCGCGGATTGCTGGCGCTGTCCAACGATACGTCCGAGATCGCCTCGGTCATCGCGCATGAGATCGCGCATGTAACGAACCGCCACGCCCTCGCCCGCGCCGAGCTGGAAAGCCAGAATGTGCTGGTCAGCCGCGTGGTGGCGGAAGTGCTGGAAAATCCCGGCGCCAGCCAATTCATGCGGGATCAATCGCGCGTGACCCTGGCCGGCTTTTCCCGCCAGCAGGAAATCGACGCCGACGAAGTCGGGGTCCGCGCCATCGCGAAGGCGGGATTCGAGGCGCATGGCGCCACGCGCTTTCTTGCCGCGCTCGACCGTTCGGGCCGGATGCGCGAATCGCTGGCGAAGGGAACGCCGGACGAGCGCAACGACATCCTCGCCACGCATCCGACAACGCCGGAACGTATCGCGCGCGCCATCGCGGTCGCTCGCCAATATGGCGCGCCCGGCATCGGCGAGGCGGATCGCGGCAAATGGCTCGGCGCGGTCGAGGGGATCGTCTATGGCGAGGACCCGATGCAGGGCATCGTGCGAGGGCGCTCCTTCATCCATCCGCGCCTGAAATTTGCGATCGATGCGCCGGATGGCTTCTCGCTCGAAAATTCACCGCAAGCGGTTCTCGGCGTCGCGCCCGGCGCCAAGGAAGCGATGCGTCTCGATTCAAACCGCCTCGATGCCGGAAAAGCCCTGAGCGCGCTGCTTGCCGAACAGCCGATCGAGGGGATCAAGGTCACGGAAATCACCGAAATGAAGATCGGCGACCTGCCCGCCGCGAGCGGCGTCGCGCGCGGTGCAGATTGGAGCTTCCGCGCGATTCTCATCCGCTCCGGCGATTACGTCTACCGGCTGATCTTCGCAGCGCAGGGGCTGAGCGCCGCGCAGGATGCGCGTTTCCTTGAGGCGGCCCGCAGCTTCCGCCGTCTCACGGAGGAGGAGGTAAAAGCACATCCGATCCACCGCCTGCGCCTGGTCAGCGCGCGTGCGGACGACAAGCCGGATAATCTTGTGGCGCGTTACATGGCCGGGCAGCCCAACGCCATCGAGCATTTCTACGTGATGAACGGTCTGGGACCGCAGGATAGCCTCGTCCCCGGCCATCAGTACAAGGTTGTCAGTCCGTAACCTCAACCAAACTGGGCGGCGAAACGCGGATTGTGCTCGATCAGCGCGCGCTTGAGCTTTTCAAGCGCGCGACTCTCGATCTGGCGCACGCGCTCCTTCGAGATGCCGAGCTTGGTGCCCAGTGCTTCCAGCGTCTCGCCCTCTTCCTGAAGCCGCCTCTCGCGCAGGATGCGCAATTCGCGCTCGGAAAGGACCGTCAGCGCCCCCTGAAGCCATTCATGGCGACGCTCGCCGTCGATCGCGTTACCGATGACCTCGTCCTGAAGCGGCGCGTCATCGGGAAGGAACTCCCCACGTTCCGCGCCACCCTCCTCATCGGAGACCGGAGCATTCAGGGAATAATCCGGCCCCGAGAGCCGCGCCTCCATCGTGGCCACATCCGTCCGGTTGACGCCGAGCGCCGTCGCGATCTCGCCATGGATATCGAGGTCCGGCTCTTCCTGCGCGCGTCTGGCGAGGCGCATGCGAAGGCGGCGGAGATTGAAGAACAGCGCCTTTTGCGCGGAACTCGTGCCACCGCGCACGATGGACCAGTTGCGCAGCACGTAATCCTGTACCGAAGCGCGTATCCACCATGTCGCGTAGGTGGAGAAACGGACCTCGCGATCCGGCTCGAAGCGGGATGCCGCCTCCATCAGCCCGACATGGCCTTCCTGGACGAGATCCTGCATGGGCAGGCCATAATTGCGAAAACGCGCGGCAATCGAGATCACGAGGCGCATATGGGCGCGCGTGAGGCGATCCAGCGCGGCTTTGTCGCCGCTATCACGCCAGGCGATCGCCAGCGCATGTTCTTCCTCACGCGCGAGATAGGGCGCCTGCATCGCCATCTGAACGAAAGAACGGCTCAATCCCGAAAGCTGCGCCACGATCCTCTCCTTGCAAGGTCATGCATGGCTTACGCAGCAAAGCGGCTTGCGGTTCAGTCCGGCGCATAAAAAAACCCGCATCCGAAGATGCGGGTCAGTTTTCACGAGGAGAGCACGATCAGGCGGCTTCTTCGTTCGAATCGTCGTTGTCGGCGCCGGCATCGACAGCGGCATCCCCGCCACGGCTCCGGCGCGGGCTCTTGGAAAGGCTGCCTTCAACGCGCTTCATAGCTTCGGTCTCGGTGGAGGCATCAACAGCCGCCACTTCATCCACCAGACGCGCGAGCGCGGTCTCGAAAAGCTGACGCTCAGAATAGCTCTGCTCCGGCTGGGCTTCCGAACGGTAGAGATCGCGCACGACTTCGGCAACGGCGAGAATATCGCCCGAATTGATCTTCGCCTCGTATTCCTGCGCGCGGCGGCTCCACATGGTGCGCTTGACGCGCGCACGGCCGGTGAGAACCTCAAGCGCCTTCTCGATGCCCGCCGCATCCGACAGCTTGCGCATGCCCACGCTCGCGACCTTGGCCACGGGAACGCGCAGAGTCATCTTTTCCTTGGCAAAGCTGACGACAAACAGCTCCAGTTTGAAGCCCGCGATCTCCTGCTCCTCGATCGCCATCACCTGTCCAACGCCATGGGCGGGATAGACGATGTGCTCGCCCGGTTTGAACCCATCGCGCTGCGTCTTCTTTGTGCTCATTTTTCCCTCATTCTCGCCTGCCGTAACCGGCAGGACGAATGCATGGCGGCGGCGACCGCCATTTCATTGCCCCCGAAACAGGCGGGGGGCCGTGAGCCATCGAGAGGAAACCGCATCACGCATCGCAAAACCGTTCTCGGCCCGCGCGCGGCTCGCGTGCAGGCCGGGAAAAATCAGCTCAATGGGAAGCTCGGCGCAAAAGCAGCCACCTGTCTCAATCGTCGGGAATATCCCTAGCACGATTTTTGACGAAAATCAAAAAGCGCGGAAAAAGAGCCGCGCCTCTCGGGCAGGAAGGTTAATGCGCGCCGGGCACCGCTTAATCGCCCTCGCCCGGCTTGTCCGAAAAATACTGGTCGAGCTTGTTGGACTTGCCGTCGAATTCCTTCGCATCCGCCGGCGGATCCCGCTTGATCGTGATGTTCGGCCAGTTCTTTGCGAAATCCGCGTTGAGCTTCAGCCAGCTTTCAAGCCCCGGTTCGGTATCCGGCTTGATCGCCTCGGCCGGGCATTCGGGCTCGCAGACGCCGCAATCGATGCATTCATCGGGATGAATGACGAGCATGTTCTCGCCTTCGTAGAAGCAATCCACGGGGCAGACTTCCACGCAATCCATATACTTGCACTTGATGCAATTATCCGTGACCACATAGGTCATCGACTTCTCCTGCTCTCAGGTGCCCGCCCCGCCCTGTCACAGCGCGGCGCGGCAAGGTCAATTTTAGATAGGCTCCTCGCTAATGCGGAAAACCGCGCCTTGCAAGGGAAGCGATTTCTATTCTTCCGCCATCGCGGAGGAAGGAGGATCGAATATGCGGTAAAGTGTGGATGCTTCCTCCACGGAGCCGCGTTTCGCCGCGATCATCAGGACCTCGACAAGGAGAGTCCGGCCCGGCAAGGCCAATGTCAACACATCGCCCGCGCGCACGCTGGCACCCGGCTGGGTGACCTTGCGCCGGTTCACGCGCACATGCCCTTTTCGGATCAGATCCTGGCATGTTTCGCGCGCGCGCTGGAAGCGCGCGAACCAGATCCATTTGTCGAGCCGGATCGTCCCGTCATCGGAATCGCCGTCAGAGCGTGAAGCAGCGGTCCCTCGGCGCCCCATGGCCCCTCTTGATCAGGATTTGCCCTCAAGCTGCGCCTTGAGCGCCGCGAGCTTGGCAAAGGGAGAATCGGGATCGGGTGCGCGGTCCGACGCCGGCTTGCGATCGCCGAAGTTGCGCGGCGCATTCCGGTCCTTGTCGAGAGCAGGCTTGCCTCCGTTGCGGCCAGCATGATCGCCGCGCGGCCGCTGATGCGCGGGCCTCCCGCCTTCGGGCGGCTTGCCGCCTTCCGGGCGACCAAACTTCTCGAATTTCTTGGCCCGGTTCTCGCCACCTTCGCGCGGCGGGCGGGCACGCTGCTCACCGGCCTCGCCCTCGGCACGCGGCCCGGGACCACCCTGCCGCCCCCCATGCCCCTCGCCGCGGCGCTGGCCATGATGACGATGGCGCCCATGATCCCCGCGCGGGCGCTCCTGACGCGCAACGCGCCAGATCTCGATATCGGCGACCTCCACCGATTCTGCGGGTGCGGATTCGGCATCCGCCACGGTTTCGGACACAGGCGCCTCGGCCAAATCCGCAGACGAGGCTTCCACCACATCCACCCGCTCGACAGCGAGCGCCTCATCTTCCGGTGCCGTTTCCGCAACATCAGGCTCCGCAGCAGCCTCTACGCTCGCGGCAAGCTCGGCCGGCGCGTCCGCCTGCTCCGAGGAAGGTGAAGCTTCCTCCGCAGCGCCCGCCACCTGGGGAACCAGTGGCACCATCGCGGCCGGCGCGGGCGGGAGTTTCAGTGCGACCGTGATCGCGGGGCCTTTGCGACTCTCGGCGCGATAGCCCAGCGACTTCAGGATCTCGCCGAACTCCGCGCCGGCGCAACCGACCAGCGATGTCATGGCGCCGGTCACGACAAAACCGTCGCCATCCGCCGCGCCGGCAGGCGGAACGCCTTCCGTGACGCCCGGCCTGTAGGCGATGGCGGGACGGATCAGATCCGCCAGGCGCTCAAGAATGTCCACGCGGATCGCGCGCGGACCGGCAACCCGGAAGCCGGCGATGCGGTAAAGATCCGCCTCGATGGCGGGATCGACCGGGATCGATGTACGTCCCGAAAAGGCCAGATGCGAGACATCGCGCAGGGCGGAAGGATCGCCCCCCTTGCGCAATGCGTGCAGCTGCGCCGCGAGGCTGCGCGGTCCCGGCTTCATAAGGCTGGGCACAAAGAGATGATAGGCGCCGAAACGGATGCCGAGCTTGCGCAACTCACCGCGCGCATTCTGATCGAGCGCGCGCACATCATTGGCCACAGCGCCGCGGTCAAGCACGCCAAGCGCCTCGGCGACCTGAAAGGCGATCCCGCGTGCGATGCCGCTCAGTGCTTCCGGCGCTTCGAGCACGGCCAGCGGCCCGAGCAGCTTCGTCACGTGGCTCTTGATCCAGAGCCCCAACCGGGCCTCAGCCATTTCGCGATGAATACCCGCGAGCAGATCATCCGCCAGAAGAAGAAAACGCGGCTCAAGCACATGCGCGCCCGCCTGAAGGATGGCGATCGGCTCGCCGATATAGCGGATCACGCCATCAAGCGAGAGCTGGAGCTGGTCGTCATTGGCGGTAGAAAGCCGCGTCGCGCGCGTTTCGATCTCGCCGGCCAGCGCCTTGCTCGCAGCGGCGCGCAAAGTGCGCGCCTCATTCGCTTCCGCCGTTGCATCCGGCGTGAAACGGAACCCTTCCAGCCGTCCGACATGCTGACCTTCGACCAGCACTTCCCCCGTCGGTTTCACCTCAGTCTCAAGCATCACATTCTCTTTCAGCCGGCGCATCAGAACGGCGCTGCGCCGGTCGACAAATCTCTGGATCAATCTCTCGTGCAGCGCGTCAGACAATCTGTCCTCTAGCGCGCGCGTCACATTCTGCCAATGCGTGGCATCTTGCAACCAATCCGGCCGATTCGCACAATAAGACCATGTGCGCACCTGCGCGAGCCGCCAGGAAAGCGCGTCGATATCCCCCTCGATCCTGTCGCAGGCCTTGATTTCCTTGGCAAACCATTCGGCATCGATAGCCCCCTTGCGCATGATCGTCTCGAAAAGCGACGTCACCAGATCAGCGTGGCTCTGGGGCGACACTTTGCGATAATCTGGCAATTGGCACAGATCCCAGAGCCGGCGCACGGCCTTTTCGCCGCGCGCAAGGTCGCGGATCGCAGGGCGGATCATCGCGATTTCGAAGGTCGTCTCGTCTTCCGCCTTGCGCGCGCGGATGAGGCTCGGATCGCCGGGCCCGCGCGCGAGCGAAGCCTCCAGCGCGTCGAGGGAGGAGAAATCGAGCGCGGAATTACGCCATTGCGCGAACGCCAGCGGATCGAAGCGATGCTCTTCCAGCGCCTCGACGAGATCCTCGTCAAAAGCGGGGCAGCGCCCCGTCGTGCCGAAAGTCCCGTCTTCCGAGGCACGCCCCGCGCGCCCGGCGATCTGGGCGATCTCGGCCGGAAAGAGGCGTCGGTGCCGCCTGCCGTCGAATTTCCGATCCGCCGCGAAGGCGACATGCCCGATCTCGAGATTGAGCCCCATGCCGATCGCATCGGTGGCGACGATATGATCGACCTCACCCGCCTGGAACATCTCGACCTGCGCGTTGCGCGTGCGCGGCGAGAGCGAGCCCATCACCACCGCCGCGCCGCCGCGCTGGCGGCGCACCAGCTCCGCGATGGCGTAAACCTCCTCGGCGGAAAAGGCGATGATCGCCGAACGCGGCGGCAGGCGCGTGATCTTTTTCTCGCCCGCGAAAGTGAGCTTGGACATGCGCGGACGCGATTGCACCGTCACGCCCGGCAGAAGGCGTTCGATCAGCGGTTGGGCCGTCGCGGCGCCGAGCAGCATGGTTTCCGCCCGCCCGCGCCGGTGGAGCATGGCATCGGTGAAGACATGGCCGCGCTCGAGATCCGCGATCAGCTGCACTTCGTCGATGGCGACGAAACTGGCGTCGATGTCGCGCGGCATCGCCTCGACCGTTGAAACCCAGTAGCGCGGGTTCTTGGGCTTGATCTTCTCCTCGCCGGTGATCAGCGCCACCTTGTCCGCGCCGATACGCCCCGAGAGGCGCTGGTAGATCTCGCGCGCAAGCAGGCGCAGCGGCAGGCCGATCATGCCCGAATCGTGCCCGAGCATCCGTTCGAGCGCGAGATGCGTCTTGCCGGTATTGGTCGGACCGAGCACGGCGGTCACGCCGCGCCCCCGCAAGGTCGAACCCGGCTTCTTCGCTTCGGCCGGAAGGCGGAAACCCAACGTCATCAAACTCTCGTCATGCAAACCGGCAGGGAGCGCTGGCCGCGTCGTTAACATTATCTGGGGCGGAAAGGTGGCCACGCAACCGCACAAGGCCGGATATTGCCTGTTTTCAGCTCTTTTCGTCCTAAAGCGAGACAGTTCGGCAACACCGAAGCGACGAGCGGCAAGATCTTGAACGGGGGAAGAACGAATCACGCCCGAATCAGCGACGCTTCTCACACCCCTGTTTGTTCACGCCCAAGATCTAGCCAAGATCAAGGCGCAACCCACGAGATTTTGTTGATTCCCTCGATTCGAGACCGAGCGTTCTCGCCAAAACAAGACTCGGGCGCGATAAAAACTGAAAAACCGGAGTCAAGCGGCAAGAAGAAAATATTTGCTCAATACTTTTATACCGCCCGCATCCTCACATCGCAGGAAATTCTTTACCTTCCGCACGAGGCGGGAACAAAACACCGACGAATCAGATTTTTTGATTCGCACGGCGCAGCATTTGCCCCAAAAAGCCCTTCAGTGGCAAAAGCATAGAAATTTCGAGGGAAGAGCCATCATCGACCGTCGGTCGGCCGGATCGATACCGCCTCGGTCGGCGAGGTTAACCTTCTGGATCAAAATGGCACAAACGGGCCCAAATCAGCCCGGATTGAAGCGCTCGGCCTCGATCACGGTGGTGCCGATCAACGTCTTCACCGAGATCCGGTAGGGAATCAGCGCCTTGCCGCCATTGACCGGCACCAGCCAAGCACTCATCTCGCGGTTCTCGGCCATGAATTTCGTCACGCGGCGATCCGGGCGATGTCCGGCGACGGGGACGTACCGCGCGGCACAGACCAGAGCGGGGCCGGAATAGCCTTTCTCGCCCTTGACCTGCTGGATCCCAGCGAAAGAGAGCACCACGTCGAAGCGCTGCGTTCCGTCGAAAATCGAAAGGCGGCGCTCGCAATTGGCCTTGTCGAGCGGATCGCCAGCCCGCGCAGGCATGATGAGCGCGCTGGCGGGGTCCGTCACGCCGATCTTGTGGCTGTCCCGGATGGGAATTCGGTTCTCCCCCTCCTGGATCACGAAGGGCGGTTCGATCGAAACCGAGCGGACCGAGCCCGATGCGGCGCCGATCTGAACCACGCGCGATTCCTTGCCGTTGCTGGCTGAGAGCGAGAAACCATTGGTCAGCACGCCGTTTCCGCCGATCGTACCGCGCGCGGTCGCGGCCCCGCGCCCTCCTGAAATCGCCCCGGCAAGCCCGGTCAAGGCTGCGGAAACATTGAGATTATAGGAAGCGCCGTTCAGTTCGGCGGAAAGTGACGCCTTGCCGATGGAAAATCCGGCAAGGGAGATCGTGTATTGCGCATCGGCGTTGCCGGCGCGGGCACCGCCTGGGAGAAGGCTGCCCGCGAGAAGCATGGCGGCTGCACCCTTCGCTTTCCACCGTCCTGACCTCGTCATTCCCGCCCCGCGAATCTCGGCCCTGCGACCTCTTTGGGCATCATCTGTGTGACCTTGGCCGATTGATGGCAAGTCGTTTCGGTGCGATCAGGAATGTCGCGCAGCGGCTTGCGGTGTGAAACAACGTGTTTTCCGAGGCGTGGCAGCGGCGGCAGCGAAATCCGGCGCGCCGTTATTGACCTCGTGCACAGGTTCCATTATAGGCGTCGCTTCCGATTTCCATGAGCTGAAAGGCGTCCGCCCATTGGGCAGCCCCTGGTTCACGGCAAAGGATATCAGAGCGCTTCTGATATCCGGGCGAGTGGCCAGGCGACGAGAGGTTTGTTGATATGTCCCGTGTTTGCGAATTGACCGGCAAAGGCGTTCAGGTTGGCCACAAGGTGAGCCACTCGAACCGCAAGTCCAAGCGCCGGTTCCTGCCCAACCTCGTCAATGTCACGCTCCAGTCGGATGCACTTGACCGCGCGTTCCGCCTGCGCGTTTCGGCGAATGGCCTGCGCTCGGTCGAGCATCGCGGCGGGCTCGATGCCTATCTGCTGAAGGCGTCGGATTGCGAATTGTCGTCGAACGCGCTCGACATCAAGAAGAAGGTCGCCGAGAAGCTCAGCGCCTGAGGGCGTTGCTTCCGTTGTATTTAAAAGGCGGCTTCGGCCGCCTTTTCTTGTTGGCACCCTCGCCTATTCATCCAGCGCGAAGCGCAGCACCAGGTTGCGCTGGAGAATCGAGAAATTGTTGTCGGACATCAGCGTGAGGATCGCGCGCCCCTTGGCGTCGCGATGAATCATCAGCGCTTCCATATTGTCGATCTGGTGCGACAGATCCGCCTCGATCAGTATTTCTCCCGTCAGAACCGCACCCGGCTTGACCTCGGCGATCGGAATGCGCCGCAGACGCATGCCGAGCCCCAGCAGCGGGATGAATCGGCGCTCCAGGATCACCATGTCGCCGGCGGGGAGGAAGTTCACATCGGTGACATCGAAACTGCCGATGCGCCGGACAAGGAACCGCCCCCCCGAAGCGCCGAGAATGAAGCCGGGAATATCCGTGCTGGCCGCGCCCGGCGGCGCCTTCTCCGCCAAGGCGACCAGCGCGCCGGCATGGGCCGACTGGCGGGGCATCACGCCAAGCCCTTCCATGCCCCCATTGAGCGCAAGCGTCTTGACCTCGGCCGGCACCTCGATCAGCCGCCCGCGGCCGGGCGTGCCATCGGCCGCCAGATCGAATTGCAGAATATCGTGGGAACGCTCGACCGAAACAAAAAGCTGGCTGCCCTTGCGCGCGGCGCCCTCGGCATCGAAATAGCGGGTCTCCTTCAGCCGCCGCCCGTTGGGAGCGAGCAAGGGACCGATCCGCGCCTGATCGATCCCCGTGAGCTTCCCGGTTCCCGCTTCCTCGACAAAGCGGGCGCGAAGCCACGAACCGTGATCGGTGATCGCGATAAAGCCACGCCCGTCCGGCTCCGTCTGGGCGGCGGAGAAGCCGCCGAATTCGGAATCGCGCGCGCGCAATTCCAGGCCGCCGAGGAAGGTGAGGCGGCCGAATTGCCTGCGCTCGCGCTCGAAAGCCGAGAAATGCTCGAAGGCGAAAGCCTCGATGGTGATATCGCGCGGCTGTGTGCGGTTCTGTGCCTGCCCGAACCCGGGCAGGAAGGGCAGCATGGCCGCAAGGGCAAATGCCGCCTGCCGGAGCGGGCTCAACGGCCCGCCTCGCCGCTTTCGGAAAAGAGCTCCGCCAGTTTCTCGGTCATCACGCCGCCGAGTTCCTCGGCATCAACGATGGTCACGGCGCGGCGGTAATAGCGCGTCACGTCATGGCCGATGCCGATGGCGATCAACTCCACGGGCGAGCGCGTCTCGATCTGCTCGATCACCTGCCGAAGATGCTTCTCGAGGTAATTGCCGGAATTCACCGAGAGCGTGGTGTCGTCCACCGGCGCGCCGTCGGAGATCATCATGAGGATCTTGCGCTGCTCCTTGCGCGCCATCAGGCGGGAATAGGCCCAGTCGAGCGCCTCGCCGTCGATATTCTCCTTGAGCAGGCCCTCGCGCATCATCAGGCCGAGATTGCGCCGCGCGCGCCGCCAGGGCGCATCCGCGCTCTTGTAGATCACGTGGCGCAGATCGTTGAGACGGCCCGGATTGGCCGGCTTGCCTGATTGCAGCCAGAACTCGCGCGCCTGCCCGCCTTTCCAGGCCTTGGTGGTGAAGCCGAGGATCTCGACCTTGACCCCGCAGCGTTCCAGCGTGCGCGCGAGAATATCGGCGCAGGTGGCGGCAACCGTGATCGGCCGGCCACGCATGGAGCCGGAATTGTCGATGAGCAGCGTCACCACCGTATCGCGGAAATTGGTGTCCTTCTCGCGCTTGAAGGAGAGCGGCGCGAAATGCCCGCGCATATCGTCGATCACGACGCGGGTCAGGCGCGAGGGATCGAGCGAGCCTTCCTCCAGGTCGAATTCCCAGGCGCGGTTCTGCTGCGCGAGCAGGCGGCGCTGGAGACGGTTCGCGAGCCGCCCCACCACGCCCTGGAGATGGCTCAGCTGCTTGTCGAGATAGGCGCGCAGCCGCTCAAGTTCCTCGGCATCGCACAGATCCTCGGCCGCGATCGTCTCGTCATATTTGGTCGTGTAGGCCTTGTAGGCGCCGAGATCGCGGTTGTTGTCGCGCCCCTGCGGCGGGCGCGAGGCATCGGAGGGCTCTTCCGCCTCCGTCATCTCGCTTTCGTCCGGCTCCTCGCCCGGCGGCGCTTCGGCGCTTTCTTGCGCGCCCTCGCTCATATCGTCGGAGAGGGATTCGGTCTCTTCGAGGTCGAAGCCCTCGTTCTGTTCCGCCTCGCCCTCCTGGCCTTCCGAATCGTTGTCCTGGCCCTCGTCGCCGTCCTGCTGGTCCTCGCTCTCCTCGTCGGAGCCAAGCGGATCGGCCTCGACCATGCCGAGATCGACCAGCATCTGCTGCACGATTTTGGCAAAGGCCTGCTGATCCTCGATCCGGCCCGCCAGCCCGTCCAGCGTCTTGCCGGCCTTGGCTTCGATATCGCCACGCCAGAGTTCGGTGAGCCGCTGTGCGGAAGGCGGCGGCTTCAGGCCCGTGAGCCGCTCGCGCACCAGCATCGCCACCGCCTCCTCCATCGGAGCGTTCGCAATATCGTTCACCTCCGCGAGGTTGGAGCGCAGGTAGCGGTCCTCCAGCATCGTCTCGAGATTGGCGGCAACACCCATCATGCGGTTGGCGCCGATCGCATCGCAGCGCGCCTGCTCGACCGCCTCGAAAACCTTGCGCGCCTCAAGCCCCTCCGGCATCACGCGGCGATGCAGCTTCTCGTTATGGCAGGCGAGCTTGAGCGCGTAGCTATCCGCATGCCCGCGCAGGATGGCGACATCCTTCGCCGTCGGCTTGCGCGGCGGCTCAGGCAGGCGCGCCCGCACCACCTCGCCGGCATCGACAAGGCTAGGCCGGTCCGCCGCGAAGGTGACATCGATCTGCTCGCGCCCGGCCATGGCGCGCAGGGCGCCGGAAACCGCCTTCTTGAACGGCTCGACGGGCGATTGTTCCGGCTGGCCGGGTTTGCGGTTGGTGAGCGCGCTCATAGATCTTTCTTCAACCAGTAATAGGTGTGGCCGTTGATGTAATTGTCCAGCCGCCCGAATTCGACATACCCAAGCTTCTTGTAGAATTCCGGCGCCTGGAAGCTTCCGGTATCAAGCTGGACGTGCTTCACGCCCCGCTTTGCGGCCTCTTCTTCCATCATCGCCATGATCCGGCTGCCGATGCCCTGCTTGCGATGCGCCGCGTCGATCCAGAATTCCTGGACTAGGCACCATTCCTGAAGCGTGATGCCGCAGAGCCCGCCGACGACTCGCCCCTCTGCCCGAAGCGAGATCACCAGCGGCTTGCCCTTGCGGTTTTTGGGCAGGAAGCCGTCATTATAGGCGCGCAACCCGGCAAGGACGGCGCGCCTGATTTCGCCCGGCCATCTTTCGAGGCGGACGTCGCTCATGGCTCAGCTCAGCGCCACATTCACCGCGCTCTCCTTCAGCTCGACGCCGAAGGAGCGCTGGTAGAATTCCGCCACGAGGGTCCGCTCAAGCTCATCGCATTTGTTGAGGAAGGTGAGCCGGAAGGCCATGCCGATATCGCCGAAGATCGCGGCGTTCTCGGCCCAGGTGATCACCGTACGCGGCGACATGACGGTCGAAAGCTCGCCGTTCATGAAGGCGTTGCGGGTCAGATCCGCCACGCGCACCATGCGGTTCACGATGTCGCGGCCTTCCTTGTTCTGGTAGTGCTTGGCCTTGGCGGCGACGATATCGACTTCCTTGTCATGCGCGAGATAGTTCAGCACGGTGACGATGGACCAGCGGTCCATCTGCGCCTGATTGATCTGCTGTGTGCCATGATAGAGGCCGGACGTATCGCCCAGGCCCACCGTGTTCGCTGTCGCGAAGAGGCGGAAGGCGGCATGAGGGCGGATGACACGGCTCTGATCGAGCAGGGTAAGGCGGCCGGAAGCCTCGAGCACGCGCTGGATGACGAACATCACGTCCGGCCGGCCGGCATCGTATTCGTCGAAAACGAGCGCGACATTGTGCTGATAGGCCCAGGGCAGGATGCCGTCCTTGAATTCGGTGACCTGCTTGCCTTCCTTGAGGACGATCGCGTCCTTGCCGACGAGGTCGATACGGCTCACGTGGCTATCGAGGTTGACGCGCACGCAAGGCCAGTTGAGCCGCGCCGCGACCTGCTCGATATGCGTCGATTTACCCGTGCCGTGATAGCCCGTCACCATCACGCGGCGGTTGAAGGCGAAGCCGGCGAGAATCGCGAGCGTGGTGTCCTTGTCGAAGAGGTAGTCGGGATCGAGATCCGGCACGTGCTCGGTGCGGGTCTTGTAAGCGGGCACGGTGAGATCGGAATCGATGCCGAAGACATCGCGGACGGAAATCTTGGTATCGGGCAGGCCAGAATTCACTTCGGCATTATGCTGGTCGGCAAGCGCGGTCACGGACATCAATCACCTGAGGCCAGCCGGCGGGGCGGGCCCTTTCTGTTTCATGGCGGGAAGGCCTCATGCGAGGCCAGCGTTCTTGAGATAATTATAGGCGTCGATGATCGCACGCAATTTGTCTTCGCGCGAACGATCACCTTCGTTGAGGTCGGGGTGGAGACGTTTGGCAAGTTCCTTGAAGCGTTGACGGATCATGGCCTTGTCGGCGCTCTCGTCAAGCCCCAGTGTCTCAAGCGCCTTGAGCCCCGCACGGCCTACCGGCTTCTTGCGTGTCTGCCCGGCGGCCTCGCGCGCCTTTCGCAGCCTCTCGAGGCGCGCACGCAGCAAGGTCGCGGCATCCAGTTTTGAATCGGGGGGCACCTGACCGTTCACACCCGCATTCCAGGTCGGGCGGTGGCCCGTCAGCGCATCCTTCTGGAAATCCTGGATCGCCCCATCGGTCATACCGGCGAAGTAATTGTAGGATTGGTTGTATTCCTTCACATGCTCAAGGCAAAAGGTATAGAATTGTCCTTCGTGGTCACGCCCCTTCGGCGCCTTGAACGCGCCCTTGCGCGTGCAGCCGGGATGCTGGCAAACAGGGCCATCCGCAGGACGCGCTTCTTCCGCCACCGGCTTGGAGCGGATCTTGTCGAAGAGCGGGGAATTGAGATTCATCATGGGCGAATTCTAGTTTCGAGCCCCATGTCAGGGCAAGGCCCGCCTCTCGCAACCGCGAAAGAAAGTGCACGGCAAACAAAGTGAAAATCGCAATGGCCATGAAAGACAGAATCACCTCAACCCTTCAGGTGCTCGATCCGGTTACTCTGGAGGTGATCGATGAAAGCGAGAATCATCGCGGCCATGGCGGCTGGCGCGAGGGCGGAGAGACGCATTTTCGCATCCGTATCGCCGCGCGCGGGCTGGATGGCCTTTCGCGCGTTGCCTGCCATCGCCGAATCAATACGCTTCTGGCCGATGAATTCGCGCGCGGGTTGCATGCCCTCGCGATCGAGGCCAGGGGTGCCGGCCCGGCGTAACTGGACTTTTGCAGCGCGGCATGGGAAAACGCGGCGCGGCAAGCCGCTCCACCGGGCCATTTCATCTTCCTCATGTTAGCGATCGAACTCCTTATTGTCCTCGCCCTCACCCTGGTGAACGGGTTTTTCTCAATGTCGGAGATGGCGGTTGTTTCCGCCCGTCGCGCCCGGCTTGAAGCCATGGCGGAAGCCGGCGATCGCGGCGCGGCGAAAGCCGCCGAACTCTCGCGTGATCCCTCGCGTTTTCTCTCGGCCGTGCAGTTCGGCATCACCCTTGTCGGCATCGTCGCCGGTGCTTTCGGCACCGCGACGCTCGGCCAGAAACTGGGCGATTTCCTGAACGATTTCGCGCTGATCAAGCCTTACGCCGAATTCATCGCCTATGCGGTTGTCGTGATCGGGATCACCTTCGTCTCGATCGTGCTGGGGGAGCTGGTGCCCAAGCGCATCGCGCTCGCGCATCCCGAGGCGGTGGCGGCACGCGTGGCGCGGCCGCTCGCCTTCATCGGCGAAATTGGCCGTCCCATCGTGAACCTGCTCGGGATTTCGAGCGCGATGATCCTGACGATCCTGCGCATTCCGCAGACCCGCGACCAGACCGTGACCGAGGAGGAGGTCCACACCATCCTCCAAGAGGGAACCGAATCCGGCATTATCGCCCCCGCCGAGCGCGCGATGGTGCGGGAGGTGATCGGCCTCGCCGAGCGCCCGGTTTCCGACATCATGACGCGCCGCGCGGATGTCTATTGGGTCGATGTCGCGGATGACCCCAAAGTGGTGCGCGCCGAATTGCGCCAATGCCCGTTCAGCCGGGTGGTGGTCGCCAAGGGCGGCTCGATCGATGAGCCGCTCGGCTTCGTGCACAAGAAAGACCTGCTTGACCTGCTGCTCGAAGGAAAGCCGCTCGATATTGAGAAGAATGTCCGCGAGCCGATCTTCGTCCCCGAAGTGTCGTCCGTCCTCGATGTGCTCGAACTGTTTCGTGAAAAGCGCAACCATTTCGCTTTCGTGCTCGACGAGTTCGGCACCTTCGAGGGCGTTCTCACTCTCACCGACATGCTCGAGGCGATCACCGGCGACATTCCCGAGGAACACGAGACCGAAAGCCGCGCGATCATCGCGCGCGAGGATGGCTCCTTCCTCGTCGATGGGCGCACCGAGATCGACATGCTCGAGGAGCGCCTTGCGATCGAGGTTGCCGAGGATGCCCGTTTCCGCACGGTTGCGGGCCTCGCGCTCGAGGTTTTCGGGCGCATTCCCGCGGATGGCGACAGCGCCGATTTCGGCAACTGGATCATCGAGATCATGGATATGGACGGTCGGCGCATCGACAAGCTGCTTTTCCGCCTGCGCGATGAAAACCGGTAACGTCGTCCGAGTCGCCCCTGCGGGGGCGAAAGAGCGCTATGGCGTTTTCGGCCGTGCCGGGGCGCGGGCATAGATCAGCGCCGAGACCAGCAACAGCAGACCAAAGGCGATATGCAGGTTGTCATAGGTGGCCGCCGGGCTCATGCCCTTGGCGCGCATCGCCTCCACCGCATGGCCCGAGAGAAGCTGGGCCACGCCCGTACCGCCGATCGAGACAAAATTGATGAAGGTGATCCCGCGCCCGAGCACGTGCGGCGGCATGAACAGCCGGCCATGCGCGATGAGAACCGCGTAGGAAACGCCGAAGAGCCCCGCCAGCGCCATCAGCGCCAAGGCTATCGGCAGGGGCGGGGCCGGCCAGAAACCGAGCAGCAGGAACATGGCCGCGCAGAGCAGGTTGGCGACCAGGACCACGCGCTTTGGATCGTTGATCAGGCTCGCGATCGGCCCCGAGAAAATCGCCGAGGCGGTCATTGCCAGCGCCAGAAGCAATACGGCATTGCCGCGACCGATGAGATCGAGCCCGTGCACCTCGCCGAAATACGGCCCGATCCAGAGCGAGCGCTCGGTGAAGACAGGTGCGGAAATCGCGAAGGCCATCACGAGGATCGGCACCATGCCAGGCGCCTTGAGAAGGGTTGCGACATCGCCGAAAAGCGAACCGCCCTCCGGCGCCTTTTCCTTCGGCGGATCCCGAAAAACAGCGTAGATCAAGGCCGCCACGATCAGGGAAATCACTGCGAAAACCTGCATCGAGGCACGCCAGCCAATCGCCTTGACAAGCAGGGCAAGCGGGCTTGCCGCCACCAGCCCGCCGATCAGCCCGCAGGCAAGGAACACCGAGCCGATGGCGGCGAAACGCTGGGGTGGCTCGGTCTTGGCGAAGAAATAGAGCGGGCCCATCAATTGCGGCGCGCAGCCGATTCCAATCAACGCCATGCCGACCAGCGCCGTGAACGGCGTGGTCGCGGCTGAAAACAGCCAGGCGCCGGCAACCGCGAAAAGCAGCGAAAAGGCGATCGTCAGCCTCGGCCCCACCCTGTCGAGAGCGATGCCAACGGGAAACTGCGACAGCGAAAAGGCGAAGAACCAGGCGGAGCCCAGCGCGCCGAATTCCGCCGGGCCGATGCCCAGATCCCGCACGAGATCATCGTAGATGACGGTGAGAAACGAGCGGAAGAACTGGCTCAGCATGTAGCCAAGCGCAGCGGCGGCGAAGATTGCTGCGCGGCTTTTCGATGTCATCGGGCGCAGACCGCACCGTCAGCGGGGGTCGCCGGGTCGGATTTGACGGCAAGGGCGCGCGGCACGGCGAAAATCGGCGCTTCCTTCATGTCCGCCGCCGCCGGAATAATCCCGACGCCGAGATAGGAGCCGGGCGTGTCGGGTTCGAGTGCCGCCGCCACGATCCCCGCGCCGGCCTGCCTCATGGGGACATAGAGCGTGCCGGCAGGCAGATGCGTCTTGCGCCGGACGACCGTGACCTTGACCGCCTGGTCGGGGTTAATCGTCTCGCGATCGACCGGCTTCTTCATTTCGGTGATCTGATAGCTGTCCAGTTCCGCCTCCAGCGGCGCGGCAAGGCGGCACATGGAAATGCCAAGCCTGCGCAGCCGTTCGGAGGTCTCCTCGGCGCCGGCGGTGACGAAATAGCCCGCCGCGCGCGCCCGGTTCACCGTCGGCTCGATGATGCGGCTGTCCTGAAAGGGCACCTCGACCGGCTTGTCGGCGCCCGTCTCCGGGTCGATAAGCGGAATAGTGAGCGGTTTGGCGGGGATCTTCGCCGCCACCACGAGCGGATCCGCCGCCTCGCCGACGGATTTACGCCCGGCATCGATCGCCTCGCGAAGGCGCGTGGCATGCGCCGCGCTCGCTTCCAGCACCGCCCTGGCGGCGATGACATGCGTGGCGACACGCCGCTGCCAGCCCTCGCGCTTGACCCCGACGCCGCGAGTCTCGATGAGGAACGACACCGCGCCGCGCAGGCCGAAAGCGTTGCGCGCGATGCCCGGATTGTTGCCGCCCATCGAGACGACCTTGTCGGACGCCCGGTTGCTGGTTGTGTAATACCAGAACATCGAGAGGCCATTCTGCTTCAGCGCGGCCTCCACCGCAGGGCGGTAGAGCTCCTCCGCCAGGCCGGAAATCTCGCGCGAGACCATCGGGTTCGTTGCGTGAAGCACCATCGCATCGACCGCCTGAATGGCGTGGAACTTCTCGATCCAGCGGTTCACCACAGAGAATTCGTGATGGTCGAACACCACATCGGGCGGCAGCATCGCCATGGCCTGATGCAGCGCGCGGGTCTCGGGCAGGAAATGCAGCAGGTGATCGCGGTTGAGGTCGAGCTTCTGGGCGGTGTCGCGCGTGAAGGCCGCCGCGCCATCCGGATTGGCGCGCGGCAGGATCGCCACGCTCACCTTGCTCAGCAGCGGCTTTGCCTCGCTGGTCGCGAGATACGCCGCGAAGGCGAGCATACCCTCGCCGCCAGCCGGCTCGTTGCCATGCTGCTGTCCGACGAACCAGAGAACCGGCCGACCAAGCCTGGCGGCGGCCGCGAAATCAGCCACCCCTTCAGCCGTGAACAGGGCCACTGGCAGGTCCCGCCCGAGCTGGGATGCACCGATCGAAATGACCTGCATATGCGGCGCGCGCGCCTTGAGCGCCGAAAGAAACGCCGCAAGCTCCTCCTGCGCGGTGAAAGTCTCGCGCCCCGCGGCAAGGGATGGCGCTTCAAGCGCGATCGCGACATCGGCGAAACGCGCACGCACGGCAGGGCTCTGGCTGGTTTCCGCGCGCGTCGAGATCAGGTCCTGCGGCTTCGTGTCCTGCGCCCACGCCGGCATCAACGCAAGGAGGGCGAGCAGGAGAGCGGAAAGCCGTTTGGCCATGGGATCACCGGATGCGTTCGAGGATCGAGACGTAATTGGCGACAGCCGCGCCGCCCATGTTGAAGATGCCACCCAATTCAGCGCCGTCAATCTGCATCTCGCCGGCTTCGCCGCAAAGCTGCATCGCGGTGAGCACGTGCATCGACACGCCCGTCGCCCCGATCGGATGCCCCTTGGCCTTGAGTCCGCCCGACGGGTTGACGGGCAGCTTGCCGCCCTTCTCCGTCCAGCCCTCGGCGACGGCGCGCGCGCCCTCGCCGGGCTTGGTCAACCCCATCGCCTCGTATTCGATGAGTTCGGCGATGGTGAAGCAATCATGCGTCTCGACGAAGGAGAGATCATCGAGCGTGAGTTTCGCCTGCCCGAGCGCACGCCGCCAGGCGGCCGCGCAGCCTTCGAAGGCGAGAATATCGCGCTTCGACATCGGCAGGAAATCCTGGGCATGGGCCAGCGAGCGCAGCAATACCGCGCGCTCGGCCTGCATCGCAGTTTCGACATCCGCGAGCACGATCGCCGCCGCGCCGTCGGAGACGAGCGAACAATCCGTCCGCTTGAGCGGGCCGGCGACGAAGGGATTTTTCTCGCTTTCGGTGCGGCAGAAATCGAAGCCGAAATCCTTGCGCATCTGCGCATAGGGGTTTGAAACGCCGTTTTTATGGTTCTTGGCGGCGATGCGGGCCAGCGCATCCGATTGATCGCCATAACGCTGGAAATAGGCTCCCGCGATCTTGCCGAACACACCTGCGAAACCGGCCGGCGTATCACCATCCTCAGGCAGATAGGATGCCTTGAGCAAGGTGTTGCCAATTTCAGGCCCGGGCATGCGCGTCATCTGTTCAACGCCAACAACCAGCACGATTTTCGCGGCCTTGGCGGCGATTGCCTTTGCGGCCTGATGTACCGCCGCCGTGCCGGTCGCGCAGGCGTTCTCGACGCGCGTCGTCGGCTTGAAGCGCAGGGCCGGGTCAGCCTGAAGGATCAATGACGCCGTGAAATGCTGCGCCGAGAAGCCGGCATTGAAATGCCCGAGATAGATCTCGTCGACCTCTTCCGCCGAGACGCCGGCATGTTCCAGCGCGCCGCGCGCCGCCGCGACGATCATCTCCTCAAGCGTTTCCTCACGCTTTCCGAAGGGAAGATGGGCCCAGCCGATGATCGAAGCACTCATGGACAACTCCTTGGAGGTTGCGTGGATTTGGCGCCAGATTGTTCAAGATTTAACATTGCCGGCATGCGGGGAAAAGTGAATTCCAGTCTTCAGCGTGAAGTCTGGTCAAGAAGGCCAAGCATCCTGACATCGACAAACGAAGATGAAAATCCACGCATCGCCCTCTGCGTGCCATAATCTCCTGACTTTTCCTCCGGGGAGACTGGCATACCCCTTCTCTTCCGCGAATCGCGCGGCTACGAAGAATGCTCGGGGAATGCCCAGATCGAATCGAATTGCCGTGTCGAATCGCCACGCCGGAAGGCGGGCAGGAAAGCCGAGGCCGCCGTGCCGTCACCCGTTTCACGCATCGCGCTGGCTGGCGCCGCGCTCCTGATTTCCAGCGTCGCGCTTCGCGCCGACCCGATGGTTCCCACCGTCATTGTCGATGCCGCGACCGGCGAGGTTCTCCATTCGGAAGAGGCGACACGCCCCTGGTTTCCAGCCTCGACGACCAAGCTGATGACCGCCTATGTCGCGCTGCGCGCGGTCGAGCAGGGGCTGATCAAGTTCGACACGCCGATCGTGGTATCGGCGGTGGCGTCAAAACAGCCGCCGAGCAAGATCGGGCTCAAGGCGGGGCAGGAAATCACGCTCGAGAACGCGCTCAAGATCATCATGGTCAAATCGGCCAATGACGTCTCCACCGTCATCGCGGAGGGGATCGGCGGCTCGACGGCGGGATTTTCCGCAATGATGAACCGCGAGGCGGCACGGCTTGGCATGCGCGAGAGCCATTTCGTCAATCCGCACGGGCTGCATCAGGAAGGCCATGTCTCCTCAGCCCGCGACATGGCCTTGCTCGCGCGTGCGCTTCTGGTCGAATTCCCGCATTACCGCGATCTCTGGGGTATCGGCGCGGTGCAGCTCGGGCAGCGCAAATTCGCCAATACCAACGGGCTTGTCGGGCGCTATCCCGGCGCGATGGGGATGAAGACGGGTTTTGTCTGCGCCTCGGGCTTCAACCTCGTTTCCGCGGCGGAACGCAATGGACGCACGCTGATCGCCGTGGTTTTCGGCGCGACCACCGGGGCGGACCGCACCCTGAAAGCCGCGCAACTGCTTGACCAAGGTTTCTCCGGCGGTGGTTTCTCGCTGTTCGGCGGGCGGAGCGGCGGCATGTCGCTCGCGGCGCTCCCGACCAGTTCCGAGCGTATCGCACCCAACCGCCGCGCGGAAATCTGCGGGCGGCGCGGAGCGCCGGCCTCCGAGGAAGATTCCGGCGCGGCCATGAGCTTTAACCCCTCCGGCAACACCGACAAGCCGGATATGCTGGTCGGCTTCTCCGCCCGCGCCTTACCCGCGCATGGTGTCGGCCAGCGCGTCGGCAACCAGATCGCGCTCGGGCCGCGTACCGAATTCGACCCCATCCCCGTCTATATCGGTCGCAAGCCCGGCAGCACGGAAATCGCCCGGCGGCCGGGCGGCGAGCCCGTTCAGGCCAGAAGCCAGGCTTTCGCGCCGGAAGCCAAGCGCAACGCCTCAGGCAATCCGCTGGCGCTCACCGCGCCCCTTCCCGGCGCGGGCAGGATCGGGCAGGCGAAGGCCGCCCCGCCACGCCCTGCTGCCGGCGCATCGCTCGCCAACCGCGCCAATCTGACAGCACCGCCGCTCGCGCCCGCGCGCAACGCCGCGTCGGCCAAAGCGCCGGAAAAGAAGGTTGAGGCGCCTCGCAAGAAAAAGATCGAAGCCAAAGCCAGGCCTAGATCGTGAGTGACCCTTCCCTTTCAGACCAGAGCGGAGCCCTTGCCGCCGCGCGCCGCACCATCCTCATCGGAACCGGCCTCGCGCTGCTCGCCGCGATGTCCTTCGGTATCAATGTTCCCGCCGTCCGCAGCGCTTCGCAGGCGGGGATGTTCGGCGCCGATCTCATCTTCTACCGCGCCCTCATCCTCGCCGTGCTGATCGGCGGCTTCGCGCTCGCCACCGGGCAGCGTCTCGCCCTCATGCCGCAGGAACGCGCGCCCGTGCTCCGCCTCGCGCTGGCGGCCAGCCTGACGGCAACCTTCTATCTCTCCGCCCTCGATCACCTTGCCGTTCCGATGGCGGTAGTGATCTTCTACACGTTCCCGCTCATCGTGATGCTGATCTCGAACCGGCTGGAGGGGCGCCGCCTCGCGGCCAAGCAGATCGGCATCTTCGCGATTGCTTTCGCGGGCCTCGTCCTCGCGGTTGGCCCCTCGGCGGACAAGCTCTCGCTGGTTGGCGTGGGCTTCGCGATCCTCGCGGCCCTGTGTTCCGCCGCCCTCTTCATCCTCGCCGGCAATGTCGAGGGTACACCGCAGCGCAACCTGTTCTGGACCCAGCTGGTGATGATCCCGGTATCGCTGGTGATCGCACTCATCAATGGCGGGCCGGTGCCCGTTGCCGTCTTCAAGGCGGCACCGATCGCGATCCTCATCGCGATGGTGGGCTATGCGCTCGGCTTCTTCCTTCAGCTCCATGCTGCCCGTCGGATCAGCGCAAGCCGCACCGGCCTGTTGTTCCTGCTCGAACCCGTCACCGCCATCGTGCTCGCGGGATTCGCGCTCGGCGAAACCCTTCGCCCGGTCGAAATCCTCGGGGTCGGGCTCATCCTGGCCGCGCTCGCAGCCGAGATCCTGATCGATACGCCAAAGGCCGAAGTAACGTCCGATGGTCCCGTCTGACCCGCTCCGCCCGATTCCGCTCGCGATCCTGACCGGCTTTCTCGGCGCGGGAAAGACGACGCGGCTCAACCGCTGGCTGGCCGATTCCGCGCTCGCCGATACGCTGGTGATCATCAACGAGTTCGGGGAGACCGGGCTCGATCATCTGCTTGTCGAGGAAGCGCCGGGCGACATGATCCTGATGGCGGCGGGATGCCTGTGCTGCACGATCCGCGGCGATCTCGTCGCAACGCTCGAGGATCTGCTGCGCCGGCGCGACAACAACCGCATCCGCTTCTTTCGGCAGGTCATCATCGAGACAACGGGGCTGGCCGATCCGCTGCCCATCCTGCAATCCGTGCTCCAGCACCCGTATCTGTCGAAACGATTTGCGATTTCCGGCCTGCTGACATTGGTGGATGCGGTGAATGGCGCCGCGACCCTCGCCGCCCATCCCGAGGCGCGCCGGCAGGTCGCGCTGGCGGACAGGCTGCTGATCACCAAGGCAGATCTGGCGGATGCCGCCTCACTCGATGCGCTTGGCGCCACCATCGCCGCGCTTAACCCCGCCGCGTCACCAATTCTCGACGAAAGCCTGTTCGCGCCGCCATCGCTTTTCGCCGGCGCCTTTGCTCCCGAAAGCCTCGATGAAGGCGAAATCGCTGCGTGGCTCGGCGCCACCAGCCCACATGTCGCGGGTCACGCGCCGAACCGGCATGGCGAAACAATCGAAAGCTTCACCTTCATCGCCGATGCGCCCATCCCCGAGGCCAGGCTCATCGCCTTTCGCGAGGCGCTGCGCATTCTTCACGGCCCGCGATTGCTGCGCGTGAAGGGGCTCATCGCACTTGCGGAAACACCGGAGCAACCAGCGCTGATCCACCATGTGCAATCAGTCGCGCATCCCCTAACCCGCCTTGCACGCTGGCCGAGCCGGGACAGACGTTCGCGGCTCGTCTTCATCACGGATGGCCTGCCACGCGCGGTGATCGAGCCCTATTGGCAAGCCCTTATCAGGGGGTAAAGCCTAGACCTCGCCGTTGATCAGCCGGTCCCGCAGCACGCGCCGGATGATCTTGCCCGTCGTGGTCATCGGCATTTCCGACACGAAATGGATCTCGCGCGGGTATTCATGCGCGGAAAGCCGCTCGCGAACATGCAGGCGGATCTCCTCTTTCAACGCCTCGCCGGGCACGTGCCCCGGCTTGAGCATGAGGAACGCCGTGACGATCTCCGTGCGCAGGGGATCGGGCTTGCCCACGACCGCCGCAAGCGCGACCGCAGGGTGCTTGATCAGGCAATCCTCGATCTCGACAGGACCGATGCGATAGCCCGAAGAGGTGATGAGATCATCATCGCGCCCCACGAATCCGATATAGCCATCCTCATCGACCGCACCCTGATCACCGGTCGTCATCCAGTCGCCGATGAATTTTTCCCGCGTCGCCTGCAGTTTATTCCAGTACCCGAGAAACATCACCGGGTCCGGGCGCCGCACCGCGATCTGCCCCCGCTCGCCGATCGCGGCCAAAGTCCCGTCCTCGCGGATCACCGCGACCCGATGCCCCGGTACCGGCTTGCCGATCATGCCGGGGCGGATCACCCCCATCGCATGGGAGGCGGAGAGAACGAGGTTGCACTCGGTCTGGCCGTAGAATTCGTTGATCTCGAGCCCGAGCGCTTCGCGCCCCCATTCGAAAGTGGGCGTGCCCAAAGCCTCGCCCCCCGACCCCAGCGAGCGCAGGGGAATCCCGAAGCGGGCACGCGGATTCTGCACCTGCCGCATCATGCGCAAGGCCGTGGGGGGAATGAAGGCATTGCGCACTTCAAGCCGCGCCATCATGGCGAAAGCGGCCTCGGGGTCGAATTTCTGGAACGGCCAGGCCACGACGGGAATGCCAAAATAGAGGCCGGGCAGGAGGATGTTGAGCAATCCCCCGGCCCAGGCCCAATCCGCCGGCGTCCAGAAGCGGTCCCCCCTTTGGGGCGCGAAATCGTGATGCATCTCCACGCCGGGAAGATGGCCGATCAGCACCCGATGCGCATGCAAGGCGCCCTTCGGCTGTCCGGTCGTACCGGAGGTATAAATCATCAGCGCCGGGTCCTCGCCTCGACTCGCACGCGTGTCGAAGCGTTCCGGCACGCCTTCGACAAAGCGATGCCAGCCAATGGCGCCGTCTCCGCGCCCATCACGGGAAATGACATGCTCGAGTGCCGGCGCACCAGCACGCAGCGGGGCGAGCTTCGCCGCACCCGCCGCGTCGGTCAGCACCACGCGCGCACCTGAATCCGCAAGGCGATAGGCGATGGCTTCCGCGCCGAACAAGGCCGCCAGCGGCAGCGCGATCGCGCCGATCTTGTAGATCGCCATATGCCCGATCGCGACATGCCGCCCCTGCGGCAGAAAGATCGCAACCCGGTCTCCCGGCTGTATCCCGGCGCGAACAAGGGCATGGGCGAGCTTGTCTGCCTCGCGGCGAAGTTCGCCAAACGTGAGGGTGGAAACCGCAAAATCGGGCCCGACCTCAAGCAAGGCCGGCCTGTCCGGCTCGGTTTGCGCGTGAAAATCGCAGCATGCGGCTGCGATGTTGAAGGCCGCGGTATCCGGCCAGCGGAACCGCTCGATCACCTTCTCATACGGCGCGGGCGCGCCCAGCAGCGCGCGATCGGACAAGGGGGGCGTACTCAGCGGAACCTCCGGCCTTCATCGATACGGCGCGATTTCTATCGGCCTTTCGCGCACAAACGCAACCTTTACCCCTTTTTTCATGTCATCTTGACAGAATGCCAGAGCGCGCTTTATCCCTGCCAGCGGTTACCGGGCCCCTCTGGCGTGGCATGTCCTCGCGATGTCGGAACCTTGATATGGGCTCAAACACGGTAACAAACCATGATCGACATTCTATTCGCGTCCTTTCTCGGCAAGCCGCTCTGGCTGTGGGCGTCCTTCATCTTCACAATCCTCGCCCTGCTGGCCTTTGATCTCGGCATCCTCAACCGCAAGGAAAAGGAACTCGGCATCGCCGAAAGCCTGTGGCTTTCCGCCTTCTATTTCGCCGTCGCCATCGCCTTCGGCGGCTATATCTGGTGGTCCTATGAAACCGGCCGCCTCGTAACCGAGGACGGCACCCATGCCGGCATCGCCTATTTCACGGGCTTCTTCATCGAGAAAGCGCTGTCGATCGACAATGTCTTTGTCATTTCGCTGATCTTCTCGTTCTTCGCGATTCCCGCCCGCTATCAATACCGCGCACTGGTCTGGGGCATTCTTGCCGTGATCGTGCTGCGCGGCCTGATGATCGCGGTGGGCGCGGCGCTGGTGCAGAATTACGGCTGGGTGCTCTATCTGTTCGGCGCGTTCCTTATCGCCACGGGCATCAAGATGCTGATCGTGCCGGAAGCCGAGCCGGATGTGTCGAAGAACCCGGTCATCCGCTTCCTGCGCAAGCGCCTCAACGTGACCGACCAACTTCACGGGCAGAAGTTCCTTGTCCGCCAGGAAGATCCGTCAACCGGCAAGATGACGACCTTCGCCACGCCGCTGTTGCTGGCGCTCATCGTGATCAACATCGCGGATCTGATCTTCGCGGTGGATTCCGTGCCCGCCATCTTCGCGATCACGACCGACACCTTCGTCGTCTATACCGCGAATATCATGGCGATTCTCGGCCTGCGCGCGCTCTATTTCGCGCTGGCGGCGATGGTGCACCGTTTCCACTATCTCAAATACGCGCTGGCGCTGGTGCTGGTCTTCATCGGCCTCAAGATCTTCTGGAACGAGATCATGGGCAAGCTCAACCCCGCGATCTCGCTGGGCGCGACGTTGGCGCTCATCCTCGGCGGCATCCTGGTCTCGCTCTGGAAAACGCGCACGCGCGTCGAGAAAGCCTGATCCGGGCTGGGCGCCGCAAGGCGCCCGCTCTCACACCGGCAATTCGTTCTGGTGCTTCACTTCCTCCATCACCGCGTAGGAGCGTGATTCGCGTACGCCCGGCATGGAGAGGATGGTCTGGGTGAGAAGGTAGCGATAGGCTTCCATGTCCTTAACCCGGGTCTTGATCAGGTAATCGAACCCGCCCGCGACGAGATGGCACTCAAGGATCTCGCGCGAGGCCCGCACCGCGACCGCGAATTTCGCGAAGACATCGGGCGTGGTCTTGTCGAGGGTCACCTCGATGAAGACGAGCAGGGAACGGTCGAGCAGGGCGGGGTTGAGCTCGGCATGGTAGCCCTTGATGAATCCGTCGCGGGTGAGCCTCTTGACCCGCTCGGTCGTCGCGGTGGGTGACAGGCCCACCTTCTCCGCAAGCGCGACGGTGGACAGACGGCCATCCTGCTGGAGGGCCCGGAGGATCTTCAGATCCGCGCGATCAAGAGTATCTGACATGGAATATCTCTGCTAGGAACCAAAATTTGGCTCTACAGCAGTGAAAGTCACCATGGCAAGACCAAAATCGCAGTGGAAACACCTATTGTTTGGCCATACCAATTGGAAAGATCCCAACGCCTTTCATTTTTCGCCGAAAAGGACAAACCATGCAAGAGGCCTCGCGCTCGAAGATCCCGCCGTTCCGCGCACCCTACGCGCCGGATGACGTGACCCTTGCCGCCGCCCTGCTGGCCCAGGCCGCGCTCCCGGCGGAAGCCGAACGTGCCATCGACGAAGAAGCCCGGCGCCTGATCGGCGCGATCCGTGCCGGCTCGGGCGGGTTCGGCGGCGTCGAGCAAATCCTCCAGGAATACGCGCTTTCAACCAAGGAGGGGCTGGCCCTGATGGTGCTGGCGGAAGCCCTGCTGCGCGTGCCGGATTCGCTCACCGCGGACAAGCTCATCGAGGACAAGCTCGGGCAGGGCAATTTCACGCATCACGAGCCCAAATCGGATGCGCTGCTGATCAACGCCTCCGCCTGGGCGCTGGGGATCGGCGCGCGCATCATCCAGCCGGGCGAAACGCCGGACGGCATCCTCGCGAGCCTCGCCAAGCGCATCGGCCTTCCCACCGTGCGCACCGCTGCGCGGCAGGCGATGAAGGTGATGGGCAACCATTTCGTGCTTGGCCAGACGATCTCCGAGGCGCTCACGCGGGCCGGCTCGGGCGCCGGGCGCAACTACCGCTACTCGTTCGACATGCTCGGCGAGGGTGCTCGCACCCGCGAGGATGCCCGGCGCTATTTCGAGAGCTACGCCAATGCCATCCGCCATATCGGCGAGAAGGCGGGCAACCTGCCCCTGCCCGATCGTCCCGGCATCTCGGTGAAGCTCTCGGCCCTGCATCCGCGCTATGAAGCGACCAATCGCGATGCCGTTCTTGTCGAACTCGTGCCGATGGTGGTGGAACTCGCCGCCTCCGCCAAATCCTACGATCTCAATTTCACCATCGATGCCGAAGAGGCGGATCGTCTCGAGCTCTCGCTCGATATCTTCGCCCGCCTCGCCGAAGAGCCTTCGCTCGCCGGCTGGGATGGAATGGGCCTTGCCGTTCAGGCCTACCAGAAGCGCTGTCAGGGCGTGATCGAATGGCTCGATCAGCTCGCCATCGCCACCGGACGCCGCTTCATGGTGCGGCTCGTCAAGGGCGCCTACTGGGACAGCGAGATCAAGCGCTCTCAGGAACGCGGCCTCGACGATTTCCCCGTCTTTTCACGCAAGGCGATGACTGATCTCAACTACATCGCCTCAGCCAAGGCGCTGCTGGCGGCGCGCGCGCGCATCTATCCGCAATTCGCCACCCATAACGCGCTGACGGTCGCGACGATCCGCGCGATGGCGGGCGGCACCGAAGGGTATGAATTCCAGCGCCTGCACGGCATGGGCGACGCGGTCTATACCGCGCTTCTCGCCGACAATCCCGGTGCCGCCTGCCGTGTCTATGCCCCGGTCGGCGGACACCGCGACCTTCTCGCCTATCTCGTGCGCCGCCTGCTCGAGAACGGCGCGAATTCCTCCTTCGTCCATGAAGCGGCGGATTCTTCCGTGCCGGTCGAAAAGCTCCTCACCCGCCCGGCGGCGCTGATCGGGGATTCCCGCAAGGCGCGCCATGCCGGCGTTGCCCGCCCCGCCGCGCTCTACGGCACCGAGCGCAGGAACAGCCAGGGCTATGAGCTTGGTCATGCCGAAACGCTGGACAAGCTCCTCACGGCGCGCAAATTCGAGGCCGGACATGCCCGAAGCCTGATCGCCGGCAGCGCCATTGCCGGCAAGGTGGAAGCGCTACCTTCACCGATCGACGGCCAGAGCGTCGGGCAGATCGAGAATGGAACGCCGGATGTCGCGACACGCGCGGTAGATGCCGCTTGCGGCGGCTATCTGCGCTGGAGCCAGACCGGGGTCGCGATCCGCGCGCAGGCACTGCGCCGGGCCGCCGAGCTTTTCGAAGCGGAAACAGGCCGGATGCTGGGCCTGTTGCAGAGTGAGGCCGGCAAGACGCTGGATGACGCCATCGCGGAGTTGCGCGAGGCCGTCGATTTCCTGCGTTACTATGCCGACGAGGCGGAGCGCCTGCTTTCCCGCCCCATCGCCCTGCCCGGCCCGACCGGCGAGGATAACCGTCTGCTCTATCGCCCGCGTGGGGTGTTCGTGGCGATCGCGCCGTGGAACTTCCCGCTGGCGATTTTCGTCGGTCAGATCGCCGCGGCGCTCGCCGCAGGCAACGCCGTCGTCGCCAAACCTGCCGAGCAGACGCCGATGATCGGCCATTTCGCCGTTCAGCTGATGCACAAGGCGGGGGTAGCGAGCGATGCGCTCAACCTCGTTCTTGGTGATGGCGCCATCGGTGCCGCGCTCGTCAACGATCCGCGTATCGCCGGCGTGGTCTTCACCGGCTCCACCGAAACCGCGCGGCGCATCAACCGTGCTCTCGCCGCGAAGGACGGTCCGATCGTACCGCTCATCGCCGAGACCGGTGGCATCAACGCGATGATCGTCGATGCCACCGCCCTGCCCGAACAAGTGGCGGACGACGTGGTGATTTCCGCCTTCCGCTCGGCTGGCCAGCGTTGCTCGGCATTGCGTCTGCTTTGCGTGCAGGAGGATGTCGCCGACAAGATGATCGAGATGATCGCGGGCGCGGCAAAGGAGCTTCGCCTCGGCGATCCGCGCCGCATCGAGACGCATATCGGCCCGGTGATCGACGGCGAGGCCAAGGCGCGTCTCGATACCCATATCGCCGCCATGAAGAAAAGCGCGAAGATCCATTTCGCGGGCGAGGCGCCGCAGGGGCTTTATGTCGCGCCGCATATCTTCGAGCTGGGCAAGGTCGAGGACCTCCGGGAAGAGATTTTCGGCCCCGTTCTCCATGTCGTGCGCTACAAGGCGGGTGATCTTGCGAAAATCGTCAAGGCGATCGAGTCGACGGGGTATGGACTGACACTTGGCGTCCATTCGCGCATCGATGCCGAAATCGGCAAGATCGCCGGCGAGCTTGCCACCGGCAACATCTACATCAACCGCAACATGATCGGCGCCGTGGTCGGCGCGCAACCTTTCGGCGGTCACGGGCTCTCGGGCACGGGCCCGAAGGCGGGGGGCCCCAATTATCTCTTCCGCTTCGTCACCGAACAGGTTGTCTCGGTCAATTCCGCAGCGGCAGGCGGCAATGCCAGCCTCATGTCGCTTTCGGAAGTGTGAGGAGGCGAACGCCTCCTCCACTTATGCAGGCAGGCCGCGCTCCCGCTGTGTGGTGCCGCCATTGCTCGGCACTTCCTCGCGGCCCTGGACCTGCTTCTGTACAAACGAGCCGATAAAGGCGCCGAGGGTCAGTTTCGACATGTCGAACAGGGTGGTTGCCACTTCCTTGTTCGACAGGTTGAACAAGGCGAGCCCCACGAAAACCAAAGTGAGCGCGACGGTTGCCAGCGGCAATCCGGTGAAGCCGATTTTGGTGAAAGTACCAGACATGCCGGACAGGGAAGCCAAACGGATATACTGGTCGATCGCGTCCGGCTTTGGCTCGGCGATCAGCGGCCAGATGAATTCCTGATCCTCGGGTCGGATCACGTAATTGGCCGATTGCCCTGCTTTGGCGAAAAGCCGCAGCCCGATCCAAGCGGCAGAAATCGCGAAGACGAAAATGGAGACCACGTCGAAATTGCGGGCGATGATCTGCCCGAATTGGAACTCATCGACCCAGGTGGAGCGGGCGCCCGTATACACGATGATGATGTAGATCCCATAGGCAAGCAGAAGCGCCGATGCCGCCATGAAACCGAGTGCTGAGAAGGCCATCCATTTCTCGATGCTGGTCATCGGCTTATGCGGCACGAATCCCTTGCCTTCTTCCTCCTGCACGATCATTGGCGCCTCCCCTGATTTTTTACTTAAGTAACAAAGGATTACGCTTCCTTTTCCCCCTGTCAAGCCGAGGGCCACGACCAGCCCGGCAACGATGCAACGAAAAAGGGCCGCTCGCGCGACCCTTTGTTACTCGGTCTGGCATCGCCAGTTTTAGTGACGAACCGCCGCCATCAGCGCCTTGAGCGCTTCGAGCTTCTCACCGGCCTTGGTGCGCGCCTCGTCGGATTTCGCATCGCGAAGGTCTTCCTCGGCGTCGCGGATCTCGCCGGCCAGCTTGTCGGCATCGACATCCTCAAGCGCCACGGCCTGCTCGGCGAGCAGGGTGAGGCCGGTTGCGGAAACATCCGCGAAGCCGCCGCGCACGAAAAGCCGCTTGCCGCCATCGATCGTGACTACGCCGGCGCGCAGCGAAGCCATGAGCGGCGCGTGCTGCGCAAGGATCGTCATCTCGCCTTCCGAAGCCGGGACGACCACCGAGGTCGCCTCGCCCGAGAAGAGCACGCGCTCCGGAGAGACGAGTTCGAAGGAAAAGGTCCCGGCCATGACGTTACGCCGCCTCGGCCGCGAGCTTCTGGGCCTTCTGCACGGCTTCCTCGATGGTGCCGACCATGTAGAAGGCGGCTTCCGGCAGGTGATCGTATTCGCCGGCGCAGATGCCCTTGAAGCCCTTCACCGTATCCTCGATCTTCACCTGCACGCCCGGCGAGCCGGTGAAGACGGCCGCGACGTCGAAGGGCTGCGAGAGGAAGCGCTCGATCTTGCGGGCGCGGGCGACGGTGAGCTTGTCCTCTTCGGAAAGCTCGTCCATGCCCAGGATCGCGATGATGTCCTGAAGCGCCTTGTAGCGCTGGAGGATCTGCTGCACCTGACGCGCCACCGCGTAATGCTCCTCGCCGACAACCGCCGGAGTGAGCATGCGCGAGGTCGAGTCGAGCGGATCTACCGCCGGATAGATGCCCTTCTCGGCGATCGAGCGGTTCAGAACGGTCGTCGCATCCAAGTGCGCGAAGGAGGTCGCCGGCGCCGGGTCGGTCAGATCGTCCGCCGGCACGTAGATCGCCTGCACCGAGGTGATCGAGCCCTTGGTGGTGGTGGTGATGCGCTCCTGCAGCGCGCCCATATCGGTCGCGAGAGTCGGCTGATAGCCCACCGCCGAGGGGATGCGGCCGAGAAGCGCCGAGACTTCCGAACCCGCCTGCGTGAAGCGGAAGATGTTGTCGACGAAGAAGAGCACGTCCTGGCCCTGATCGCGGAAATGCTCCGCGACGGTGAGGCCCGACAGCGCGACGCGCATGCGGGCGCCCGGCGGCTCGTTCATCTGCCCGAACACGAGGGCGCATTTCGACTTCACGCTCGGATCCGGGTTATGCGGATCGGCGTTGACCTTGGATTCGATGAACTCGTGATAGAGATCGTTGCCCTCGCGGGTACGCTCGCCGACGCCGGCGAACACCGAGTAGCCGCCATGGGTCTTCGCAACGTTGTTGATCAGTTCCTGGATGAGAACCGTCTTGCCGACGCCCGCGCCGCCGAACAGGCCGATCTTGCCGCCCTTGGCGTAGGGCGCGAGCAGATCGACGACCTTGATGCCGGTGACGAGGATCTGCGCCTCTGTCGACTGCTCGGAATAGCTCGGCGCCGGCGCGTGGATCTGGCGGAGGCCATCGCCCTTCACCGGGCCCGCCTCGTCGATCGGCTCGCCGATGACGTTCATGATGCGGCCAAGGGTAGCCTCGCCCACCGGAACCTGGATCGGCGCGCCGGTATCGGTGACGGCGTTGCCGCGCACGAGACCCTCGGTCGAGTCCATCGCGATGCAGCGCACCTGATTCTCGCCCAGATGCTGCGCGACTTCGAGAACGAGCCGGTTGCCGAGGTTGTCGGTCTCCAGCGCGTTGAGAATTTCCGGGAGGTGGCCGTCGAAATGCACGTCGACGACGGCGCCGATAACCTGTGCGATACGACCCTGCGGCTTGGCCATGTTCGTTTACCCTTGCTTCCTGATCCTGCTCAGAGCGCCTCGGCGCCCGAAATGATTTCGATGAGTTCCTTGGTGATCATCGCCTGACGCGTACGATTGTATTTCTGCGTCTGCTTCTTGATCATCTCACCCGCGTTGCGGGTGGCGTTGTCCATCGCGCTCATGCGCGCGCCCTGCTCGGAAGCCGCGTTCTCAAGCAGCGCCCGGAAAATCTGCACCGCGATGTTGCGCGGCAGCAGCGAGGCGAGAATCTCGCCCTCGCCAGGCTCGTAATCATAGGTCGCGAGCGACGCGCCGCCGCTGGCGGGAACTTCCGCCGGAATGAGGCCCTGCGCCGTCGGGATCTGCTGGATCACCGAGCGGAAACGCGAATAGAAAAGCGTCGCGACATCGAATTCGCCCGCCTCGAACATCTCGATCACGCGCTGGGCGATCGGCTCGGCTTCGCCGTAACCGACATTCTTGACGCCGCGCAGCTCGATGACATCGAGGATCAGCTTCTCATACTGGCGCTTGAGCTGCTCGTAGCCCTTCTTGCCGACGCAGAGGATCTTCACCTGCTTGCCGGCGGCCTGCAGCGCGTTGATCCGCTCGCGCGCAAGGCGCACGATGGAGGAATTGAAGGCGCCGCACAGGCCGCGCTCGGCCGTGCACACGACGAGCAGATGAACCTGGTCGCGGCCATTACCGGCGAGGAGCGCAGGCGCGTCCGAACCGGAAATGCCGGAGGCGAGATTGGCGAGCACCGCCTCCATCTTCGAGGCATAGGGGCGCGCGGCTTCCGCGGCAGCCTGGGCGCGGCGCAGCTTCGCCGCGGCCACCATCTGCATGGCCTTGGTGATCTTCTGCGTCGCCTTCACCGAGGCGATGCGATTGCGGAGGTCTTTCAACGACGGCATGAAGCTTTCCTGCTTATTCCGTAAGGTTCAGGGCCGCATGAAATATGCGACCCGTCATCGATCCGATCAGGCGAAGCTCTTCGTGAAGCCTTCGACGAGATCCTTCAGCTTGGCCGCATTGGCGTCCGAAAGATCCTTCGAGGTGCCGATCTCGTTGAGGAGATCCGCATGCTTCGAGCGCAGCAGCGAGAGCAGGCCATCCTCGAAGGCGCGCACGCGGCTCACCGGCAGCTTGTCGAGATAACCGTTGACGCCGGCATAGATCACGCAGACCTGCTCTTCCATCTTGAGCGGCGAGAATTGCGGCTGCTTGAGAAGCTCGGTAAGGCGCGAACCGCGGTTGAGCAGGCGCTGCGTCACCGCGTCGAGATCGGAGCCGAACTGGGCGAAGGCTGCCATCTCGCGATACTGCGCGAGTTCGCCCTTGATCTTGCCCGCGACCTTCTTGGTCGCCTTGGTCTGCGCGGCGGAGCCGACGCGCGACACCGAGAGACCGACGTTCACCGCCGGGCGGATGCCCTGGAAGAAGAGGTCCGTCTCAAGGAAGATCTGGCCGTCGGTGATCGAGATCACGTTGGTCGGGATATAGGCCGAAACGTCGTTCGCCTGGGTCTCGATCACCGGGAGCGCGGTCAGCGAGCCCGAGCCATTGTCCTTGTTGAGCTTCGCGGCACGCTCGAGAAGGCGGGAGTGGAGATAGAACACGTCGCCCGGATAGGCTTCGCGGCCCGGCGGACGGCGCAGCAGCAGCGACATCTGGCGATAGGCGACGGCCTGCTTGGAGAGATCGTCATAAATGATGACGGCATGCATGCCGTTATCGCGGAAGAACTCGCCCATGGCGCAGCCGGCGAAGGGCGCGAGGAACTGCATCGGCGCGGCGTCCGAGGCGGTCGCGGCGACGACGATCGAATATTCGAGCGCGCCGCGCTCCTCGAGAACCTTCACGAACTGCGCGACGGTCGAGCGCTTCTGGCCAACCGCGACATAGACGCAGTAGAGCTTCTGGCTCTCGTCATTGCCGTCGTTGAGCGGCTTCTGGTTGAGGATCGTGTCGAGCGCGATCGCGGTCTTGCCTGTCTGGCGGTCGCCGATGATCAGCTCGCGCTGGCCGCGGCCGATCGGGATCAGGGCGTCGATCGCCTTGAGGCCGGTCGCCATCGGCTCGTTGACCGACTTGCGCGGAATGATGCCGGGCGCCTTCACATCGACGCGGGCGCGCTTGTCGGCCTTGATCGGACCCTTGCCGTCGATCGGGTTGCCGAGCGCGTCGACGACGCGGCCGAGAAGACCCTTGCCGACCGGCACGTCAACGATGGCGCCGGTGCGCTTGACCGTCTGGCCTTCCTTGATGTCGCGGTCCGAACCGAAAATAACGATACCGACATTGTCGGTCTCAAGGTTGAGCGCCATGCCACGGGCGCCGTTCTCGAACTCGACCATCTCACCGGCCTGGACCTTGTCGAGGCCGAAGACGCGCGCAATGCCGTCACCGACCGAGAGAACCTGTCCGACCTCGGCGACTTCCGCCGAAGCCCCGAAATTCTTGATCTGCTCCTTGAGGATCGCGGAGATCTCAGCGGCGCGGATATCCATCGGTCAAGCCTTTCCGTATCGAGAGCATTTCGCGGGTCCCGCCCGTTCCGAAATGCGAGGGATGTGCATGGTTCGCGAGGGAACCGGTTTATGCGTTGATCATCGCGAGTTTCATCGCGTTGAGTTTGGTCTTCAGGGAAGCGTCGATCATGCGGCTGCCCATCTTCACGACGAGACCACCGAGAATGGCGGGATCGACCTTCTGCGTGAGGGCGATCTTCTTGCCGGCCTGACCCTCGAGGGCCTCCTGCACGGCGGCGCGGTTCTTGTCCGAGAGCGGCTCGGCCACCGTAACTTCAGCGGCGACGATACCCTGCTTCTCGGCAACCATGGCCTTGTAGCCGGCGATCATGCCGCGCACCGCGAAAAGGCGGCGACGGGCAGCAACAAGCCGGAGGAAATTCGCGGCGAGACCGTCAATCTTGGCCTTCGCGAGAACAGCTGAGAGGGCAGCAACCTGCTCCTCGGCCGTGAAAACCGGGCTCTTGACGAGCCGGTCGAGATCCTCGCTGCCATCAAGCAAGGCCAGAAAGCGATCGAGCGCCTCGCCGACCTTGTCGAGCGCCTTGCCCTCGCTCGCCAGCTCAAACAGAGCGGTGGCGTAACGCCCCGCAATTCCTGAAACGATCGGGCTGGATGAGGCCACGACAAGGCTCTTTCGCTTTCACACCTTACCAACCCGCGAGCGCGATGCGCTGCGATCTGGTGAAGTGCCCCTCGGTTGGGGATCAATCAACGGATCTGGCCCCTCGCGGCCGGATGGCATTGCAAGGGTTGCGCGGTCGCTAACAAATCTTCACCCCATGCGCAACCCCTTTGGGGCCATGAATCCCGCCAAGGCATGCTCCCTTCGTCCGACAGGACCGTTCTGCCCAAGCGAATGACAAGATTCACGAAATCCGCGATTATTTTTTACCGCCGGCGGGGATCAGAAAAAGCTGACCGGATCGATGTCGATATCAAGGCGCGCGCCGCCCTTGGCCGGGCCAGCCCCGTGCAGGATCCGGCGGATCACCTCTTGCAGATTGACCTTGCGGGCGCATTTGAGGATGAGGCGCACCCGGTGCTTGCCGCGCAAAAGCGCGATGGGCGGATCGGCCGGGCCGAGAAGCGCGATATCCTCCGGCGCATGCGCACGCAGCTCTTGGTGCCCCGCTTCAGCCAACCGGCGCGCATGGGCTTCCGCCGCCGCCCTTTCCCGCGCCGAGACGAGCAGGCTCGCAAGGCGCCCGAAGGGTGGCAAGCCCGCCGCCTGCCGGGCCGCGATCTCTTCCGCGTAAAAGCGCTCGTGATCACCCGAGAGCAAGGCCCGGATCACCGGATGATCGGGCTGATAGGTCTGGAGCAGGCCGCGCCCTGCCTTTTCGCCGCGCCCGGCACGCCCCGTCACCTGCGCGAGAAGCTGGAAAGTGCGCTCCGCCGCGCGCGGATCGGACGAGACCAGCCCGATATCGGCATCGAGGACGGCGGCAAGCGTGAGATGGGGGAAGTTATGCCCTTTCGCGATCAGCTGCGTGCCGATGACAATCGGGAATTCCTTGGCCGCGACCGCAGCCAGCTCCTGCCGGAGCCGTTCGGTTCCGCCGGGAAAATCGCTCGACAGCGTGACATGGCGGAAATCGGGAAAAGCCTCCGCCACTTCTTCCGCGATGCGCTCAACCCCCGGCCCGCAGGCGGTGAGGCTCTCTTCCGCGCCACAAGCGACGCATTGCGTCGGCCGCCGTTCGGTATGGCCGCAATGATGGCAGACAAGCGCCCGGCGGAAACGATGCTCGACCAGCCAGGCATCGCATTGCGGGCATTGCCAGCGATGCCCGCAGGCGCGGCAAAGCGTCAGCGGCGCGTAACCCCTGCGGTTGAGGAAGAACAGCACTTGCTCCCCGCGCGCCAACGTTTCACCCGCCTCGGCGATCAGGCGCGGCGACAGGAAACGCCCCGGCGAGGGCGCGTCCTGACGCATATCGAGCGCCTCGATGCGCGGCATGGCGCGTCCGCCGGCCCTGTCTGGCAGGCGGAGATGGCGATAGCGCCCCTGCGCGGCATTCACGCGGCTTTCGATGGAGGGCGTCGCCGAGGCCAGAACCACCGGGCAGCCCTCGATCTGGGCGCGCAACACCGCCATGTCGCGCGCATTGTAGCGCACGAGGTCATCCTGCTTGAACGCGGCCTCATGCTCCTCATCGACGATGATCAGGCCCAGATCAACGAAAGGCAGGAAGAGCGCGGAGCGGGCACCGACCACGACCCGCGCCTCGCCCTCGGCGATGGCGTGCCAGAGCCGGTCGCGCCGGGTGGGGGCGATGCCGGAATGCCACGCCCCCGGCAGAGCGCCGAAACGGGAAACGAAACGCGCGAGGAATTCCGGCGTCAGCGCGATTTCCGGCAGCAGGATCAGCACCTGCCTGCCTGCGCGCAGCGCCGCCGCGACGGCCTCGAAATAGACCTCCGTCTTGCCCGAGCCGGTGACGCCTTCAAGCAGGATGGGGGCGAAGGCGCCAGCCGTTGCCGCCACCCGCAGCGCCGTCGCGGCCTCTTCCTGCATCAGGGATAAATCCGGGATGCGCGCGGCGGGATCGAGCCCCGCCGCCCGCGCCTCGGGCTTGAGCGGAACGATCTCGAAGGCGCCGTCATCCACCAGCGCGTCAATGACGCCGGTCGAGCAGGAGGCCGCGCCGGCAAGGTCGCGCTTCCTGTGGACCAGCCCGCCTTTCGCCGCCTCGATCAGCCGCGCACGCGCAGGGGTCATGCGATCGGGTATTTTTCCCGTCGCGCGGACGCCGAATTTCGGCGCCTCATGTGCCTCCGCCTCCGGGTCGCGCAGCGCCATCCGCGCCACCATCCCGAGGGGCGCGAGCGTGTAATCCGCGACACGCTGGAGGAAGCGGCGCATCTGCGGGCGCATCAAGGGGAGCGATGTCTTGCCGCTCACCGGCTTCAGATTGCCGCCGGCCGGACCGGCGCGCAGATCCCAGACGATTCCATAGGTCTCGCGCGGGCCGAGCGGCACGCGCACGCATTCACCGATTTCGAGCCGCATCCCTGCGGGGATGCGGTAGGAATAGGGCTGATCCACCGCGACAGGCAGCGCGATCTCCGCGATATCAGGCGCGGAATCGCCAGCATTCGGAGCGGGGAAAAGATCTTCAATCATGCGACAGCGGCAGATAGCACGAATTTCGGCACAACGCCGCCTTGCCGCTTCCGCATTTCCTTAACCCGCGCCCGCCAGAATGGTGGGGACGGGGTAACGATATGGGTGAACAACCGCAAGGGCTCGAAACCTGCCGCATCGCCTGGCTGGCGATGCTCGCGCAGGAACGCCTCTATTCCGCAAAAACACTCGAGGCTTATGGCCGCGATGTGGCGCAATTTGCCGCCTTTCTGGGAATGGAGCGCCGCTCACCGGGCGATTTTCTCGCCGTGAAACCCGCCGATCTACGCCTTTTCCTTGCCGAGCGTCGTGAAAAGGGCGTGGAGAGCCGTTCGCTCATGCGTCAGCTTGCAGGGTTGCGTTCCTTCGCGCGCTATCTCGAACGCGAGGGTTACGGCCACGCCTCCGCCTTCAAGGCCGTGAAGGGACCGCGCGTGAAGAAGGGCCTGCCGCGCCCGCTGAACCCCGGCGATGCCCGCGCGACAAGCCGCATCGAAACCCGCGCGGGCGAGACGCGCGAGCCCTGGATTCTCGCGCGCGATGCCGCCGTGATGGCCCTGCTCTATGGCGGCGGCCTGCGTATTTCCGAAGCGCTTTCGCTCAGGAGAGGCGATGCGCCGAAAGCCGGCGAAACCATCACGATCACCGGCAAGGGCGGCAAGGCGCGCCAGGTACCGATCTTGCCGCAGATCGCACGCGCGATCGACGAATATCTCGCGCAATGCCCATATAATCCCGGCGCGGAAGGGCCTCTCTTTGTCGGCGCGAAGGGCGGGCCGCTCTCGCCGCGCATCATCCAGCTCGCGATGGAATCCCTGCGCGGCGCGCTTGGCCTGCCTGAAACCGCGACACCGCACGCGCTGCGCCATTCCTTCGCGACGCATCTGCTCGCGCGCGGCGGCGATCTGCGCACCATTCAGGAACTTCTCGGCCACGCCTCGCTCTCGACCACACAGGTTTATACCGAGGTCGATACCGCGCGGCTGATGCAGGCCTACAAGGCCGCGCATCCGCGCGCCTGAAATCATCCACAGCCCCGTCTTGAAGCTGTCATCAGCGTGGAAATACTCCCCGCACCACAACTGATTCGGGGAGAATCCCATGTCGCATGCCGGGCCGGAAATCGAGGGCTCCAACAAGAAGATCGGCCTGCTGATCGCAGTGCTGGCGCTGATGCTGGCCTTTTCGGAAATGGGTAACAAGCAAAGCGAGAACGAATCGCTCGCCAAGAATGTCGAAGCTTCCAATCTCTGGGCTTTCTTCCAGGCCAAGACGATCCGCCGCACCAATGTGCAGGTCGCGGCGGAGGAAATGGCGGTCAGCGCCTCGATCACGCAGGATGGCGCCGCCAAGGCCGCGATGGAAGCGCAGATCAAGAAATGGCGCGATGTCGCCGCGCGCTATGAAAGTGAGCCGGAGACAAATGAGGGTCGCAAGGAGCTGATTATTCGCGCCAAGGCCGCCGAGGAGCGGCGCGATTTCACCAAGCAGCGCTCGGAAGTCTTCGAACTTTCCTCCGCCGCGCTTCAGATCGGCATCGTCGTCGCCTCCGCAGCGGTGATCACGGGGCTGATCGCACTTGCTTATGCCGCGGGTGGGCTGGGGCTGCTCGCCATGGTGCTGATGGGAATCGGAATCTGGAAGCCGTTCCTGCTCCCCCTGGGGCATTGACCCCCTCAAAAAGAAAGGGCGCCTGAGGCGCCCTTTTTATTTCCGACGGCTCCAGCCGCAATCACACATGGATCGCGCGCTTGGCGACCCCGAGCGCGGCTTCCTTCACCGCCTCGCTCATCGTGGGATGGGCATGGCACGTGCGGGCGAGATCCTCCGCCGAGCCCGAGAACTCCATCAGAACCGCCGCCTCGTGGATCATCTCGCCGGCACCAACACCGAGGATGTGAACGCCGAGCACGCGGTCCGTCGCCTTGTCCGCCAGCACCTTCACGAAACCATCCGTCGCGCGGTTGGCGCGGGCGCGGCCATTGGCGGTGAAGGGGAATTTTCCGATATTGTATTCGATCCCCGCCGCCTTGAGCTCCTCCTCGGTCTTGCCGACCGAAGCAACCTCCGGATGCGTGTAGACCACGCCGGGAATGACATCGTAATTCACGTGTCCGCGCTGACCCGCGAGGATTTCCGCCACCGCGATACCCTCGTCCTCGGCCTTGTGCGCCAGCATCGGCCCACGCACGACATCGCCGATCGCGTAGATGCCCTTCACATTGGTGGCGAAGTGATCGTCGATGACGACCTTGCCGCGCTCCATCGCAACGCCCGCCGCTTCAAGGCCCAGGCCATCCGTGTTCGGGCGGCGGCCGGTCGCGACCAGCACGATATCAGCATCGAGGCTCTGCGCCTCGCCGCCGGCCACCGGCTCGAAGGAGACGCTCGCGCCGGTCTTGCCAGCCTTCACGCCGGTCACCTTGCTGGAGAGGTGGAAAGTGAAACCCTGCTTGCCCAGCATGCGCTGGAAGTTCTTGGCGACCTCGCCATCCATGCCCGGCAGGATGCGGTCGAGATATTCCACCACCGTCACTTCGGCGCCGAGCCGGCGCCATACGGAACCCAGCTCGAGTCCGATCACCCCTGCGCCGATGACGACGAGCTTCTTCGGCACACCAGCCAGTTCCAGCGCGCCGGTCGAGGAGACCACGATTTTCTCGTCGATCGTCACGCCCGGCAGCGAGGAGACCTCCGAGCCGGTCGCGATCACGATGTTTTTCGCTTCGAGAACCTGCTTGCCGCCATCCTCTGCCGTCACCTGCACCTTGCCGGCCGAGAGGATGGTGCCGAGGCCGTGGAACGCCTCGATCTTGTTCTTCTTGAGCAGGAAGGCGACGCCGTTGACATTGGCATCCACCGTATCCTGCTTGTGCTTCATCATCGCCGCGATGTTGAGTTTGGGCGCGCTCACCTCGATGCCGAGCGCCGCGAAGCCATGGCCGGCTTCATCGAACATCTCCGAGGCGTGCAGCAGCGCCTTCGAGGGGATGCAGCCGACATTGAGGCAGGTGCCGCCATGAAGCTGCTTTCCCGCTGAACCGCGTTTCTCAATCACGGCGACCTTCATCCCAAGCTGCGCTGCGCGGATGGCGCAGACATAGCCGCCGGGGCCGGTTCCGATGACGATGAGATCGTAGGACATGAAAGGGCTCCTTCGGCGTCATGGCCGGGTCTGGCCCGGCCATCCACGACTTCGTGTCGTCACCGGGCAAACAAGTCATGGATGCCCGGCCTGAAGCCGGGCATGACGGGGTGCGATAATCAGAGATCCATCACGAGGCGCGCAGGATCCTCAAGGCATTCCTTGACGCGCACGAGGAAGGTCACGGCTTCCTTGCCGTCGACGATGCGGTGATCGTAGCTGAGCGCGAGATACATCATCGGGCGGATGACGATCTGCCCGCCGATCGCGACGGGGCGCTCCTGGATCTTGTGCATGCCCAGAATGCCCGATTGCGGCGCATTGAGGATCGGCGTCGACATCAGCGAGCCGTAGATGCCACCATTGGTGATGGTGAAGGTGCCGCCCTGCATCTCCTCGATCTTGAGCTGACCGTCGCGGGCGCGCTTGCCGAAATCGGCGATGCTCTTCTCGATGCCGGCAAGGCCGAGATGGTCCGTGTCGCGCAGAACCGGCACCACAAGGCCCTTCTCCGTACCGACAGCGATGCCGACATGGTAATAGTTCTTGTAGATGATGTCGGTGCCGTCGATCTCGGCATTGACGCCCGGAAGCTCCTTGAGCGCCTGCACGCAGGCTTTGACGAAGAAGCTCATGAAGCCGAGCTTCACGCCGTGCTTCTTCTCGAAGAGATCCTTGTACTGGTTGCGCAGCGCCATCACCTGGCTCATGTCGACCTCGTTGAAGGTCGTGAGCATGGCGGCAGTGTTCTGCGATTCCTTGAGGCGGCGCGCGATGGTCTGGCGCAGCTTCGACATCTTCACGCGCTCCTCGCGAGAAGCGTCGTCGGCCGGGGAGGCGGCGCGCGGGGCGGCCGGCGCGGCAACTGGCGCAGGCGCCGAAGCAGCGCGGATCACATCTTCTTTCAGCACCTGCCCGCGCTTGCCCGAGCCTTCCGAAACCGAAACGCCGGTCTCCGCCATCATCTTCGCGGCGGCAGGCGCCGGCGGCATGGCGGAAGGAGCGGAGGCCGGGGCGGCGGCCTTCGGCGCAGGAGCGGAAACCGCAGCCGGCGCGGAAGCGGCGGCAGCGCCACCGGCAGCGATCACGCCGAGCAGCGCGCCGACGCCGACCGTCTCGCCATCCTTCGCGACGATTTCCGCCAGCGTGCCGGCGGCGGGCGCGTTGACCTCAAGCGTCACCTTGTCGGTTTCGAGTTCGAGCAAGGGCTCGTCGGCCTTCACGGCATCGCCGGGCTTCTTGAACCACTTGCCGATGGTCGCTTCGGAAACGCTTTCGCCGAGGGTCGGGACGCGGATTTCGGTGCTCATGTTCGGGAACCTTTGCGGTCAAATCTTCTTGATAGCGGGTCAGTCGGCGAAGGCTTCGTTGAGGAAGGCCGCCAGCTGTTCGAGATGCTTCGACATTAAACCCACCGCCGTCGAGGCCGAGGCGGCGCGGCCGACATAGCGCGCGCGCTTCGCCGAGGAGCCGGCCTGCGCCAGCACCCATTCGAGGTAGGGATCGACAAAACTCCAGGCGCCCATGTTCTTGGGTTCTTCCTGGCACCACACGATATCCGCCTTCTTGAAGCGGGCGAGTTCCTGCGCCACCGATTTCAGCGGGAAGGGATAGAGCTGCTCGACGCGCAGCAGATAGACATCATCGATGCCGCGCTTCTCGCGTTCCTCGAGCAGATCGTAATAGACCTTGCCCGAACACAGCACGACCCGGCGGATCTTCGCGTCCGGCTTGAGCTTGGTGGTGGAGCGGCCAGCCTCCGCATCATCCTTCAGGATACGGTGGAACGAGGTGCCCTCGCCCAGCTCCGCCAGATCCGAGATGCAGCGCTTGTGGCGCAACAGGCTCTTCGGCGTCATCAGCACGAGCGGCTTGCGGAAGTCGCGTTTGATCTGCCGGCGCAGGATGTGGAAGTAATTCGCCGGGGTCGAGCAATTCGCGACCTGCATGTTGTCCTCCGCGCAAAGCTGGAGGAAACGCTCGAGACGGGCCGAGGAATGCTCCGGCCCCTGCCCTTCATAGCCATGCGGGAGCAGGCAGACGAGCCCGCTCATGCGCAGCCATTTGCGTTCGCCCGAGGAGACGAACTGGTCAAACAGAACCTGCGCGCCATTCGCGAAATCGCCGAACTGGGCTTCCCAGCAGGTGAGCGCGTTGGGTTCGGTGAGCGAATAACCGTATTCGAAGCCGAGAACCGCCTCTTCCGAGAGCATCGAGTTGATGACCTCGTATTTCGCCTGTCCCTCGCGGATATTGTTGAGCGGGGTGTAGCGCGTCTCGCTTTCCTGATCGATCAGCACGGAATGGCGCTGGGAGAAGGTGCCACGTTCGCAATCCTGCCCGGAGAGGCGCACACGGTGGCCTTCGGTGACGAGCGAGCCGAAGGCAAGCGCCTCGCCGGTCGCCCAATCGAGCCCTTCGCCGGTCTCGATCGCCTTGCGGCGATTGTCCTGAAAGCGCTGGATGGTCTTGTGGATGTTGAAGCCCGCCGGCACGCCGGTCAGCTTCATGCCGATTTCGCGCAGGGTATCGAGCGGCAGCCCGGTCTGACCGCGGCGCGGATCCTCTTCCTGCTCCTTGACCGATTTGAGGCCGGACCACTTGCCGTCGAGCCAATCGGCCTTGTTGGGCTTGTAGGCCTGTCCCGCCTCGAATTCGGCCTCAAGGCGCGAACGCCAGTCGGCCTTCATCTTGTCGACCTCGCCCTCGGTCACGACACCCTCGGCGACGAGCTTCGCGGCATACATTTCGAGCGCCGAGGCATGGCCGCGGATCTTCTTGTACATGAGCGGCTGGGTGAAGCCCGGCTCGTCGCCCTCGTTATGGCCGTAGCGGCGATAGCACCACATATCGATGACGACCGGTTTCTGGAACTTCATCCGGAACTCGGTCGCGACCTTGGCGGCGAAGACAACCGCTTCCGGGTCGTCGCCGTTGACGTGGAAGATCGGCGCCTCGACCATCTTCGCCACATCCGACGGATAGGGCGAGGAGCGCGAATAGCGCGGGTAGGTCGTGAAACCGATCTGGTTGTTGATGATGAAATGCACCGAACCGCCGGTGCGGTGCCCCTTGAGGCCGGAAAGGCCGAAGCATTCCGCCACCACGCCTTGGCCGGCAAAGGCCGCGTCGCCATGGATCAGCAGCGGCATCACCGCGGTCCGGTCGTCGCGCGGGCAGCCGAACTGGTCCTGCTTCGCGCGCACCTTGCCGAGCACGACCGGATTGACGATCTCGAGATGCGACGGGTTCGGCGTCAGCGAGAGATGGACATTGTTGCCGTCGAACACGCGGTCCGACGAGGCGCCGAGATGGTATTTCACATCACCCGAACCTTCCACATCGTCGGGGGCGAAGGAGCCGCCCTTGAATTCGTGGAACAGCGCGCGGTGCGGCTTCCCCATCACCTGGGTCAGCACGTTGAGGCGGCCGCGATGGGCCATGCCGAACACGATATCCTTCACGCCGAGATTGCCGCCGCGCTTGATGATCTGCTCAAGTGCCGGGATCAGGCTCTCGCCGCCATCAAGGCCGAAGCGCTTGGTGCCGGTGAATTTCACGTCGAGGAACTTCTCGAAGCCTTCAGCCTCGACCAGCTTGTTGAGGATGGCGCGCTTGCCCTCGCGGGTGAAGGTGATTTCCTTGTCCGGCCCCTCGATCCGCTCCTGGAGCCAGCCCTTCTCCTCCGGCGAGGAGATATGCATGAACTCGTAGCCGATCGTCTCGCAATAGGTGCGACGCAGGATCTCCAGCATCTGCCGGATGGTCGCGAATTCCATGCCGAGCACGTTGTCGATGAAGATCTTGCGATCCCAATCGGCATCGGTGAAACCGTAGGAGGAGGGATGCAGTTCCTCGTGATCGCGCTGGGCCTCGATTCCCAGCGGATCGAGATTGGCATGCAGGTGCCCGCGCATCCGGTAGGCGCGGATCATCATCAGCGCATGGACGGAATCACGCGCGGCGCGGATCACATCCGCCTCGGAAACACCCGCCCCCTTGGCTTCCGCCTTGCCCTTGAGCTTGTCGGTAACCGCTTTCTCGACAGCGGCCCAGTTGCCGTCGAGCGCAGAGATCAGCTCGCCATTGGCGGCGACCGGCCAGTTCTTCCGCTGCCAGGAAGGGCCCGGCGTCACGTCGCCGGTCAGGCTTTCAAGATAGACGGCATTGCCGCCGGAAAGCGCGGAGAGATCGATGTCGCGGTTGTCGTCCATGGGTCTTTCCCGTTCTCAGTCGACAATGAAAAGCTTGGCCCCCTCGGGCGAAACGGAGCGATGCGGCTCCGCGCCGTCGGCGACCTGATAACTCATGCCGGGCCGGAGAATGTAGCTCCGGCCATCGGCGAGGGTGGTTTCCAATTCGCCCTCAAGGCAGAGGAGGATATGCCCCTTCTCACACCAATGGTCGGAAACGTAGCCCGGCGTATATTCGACAAGGCGCACGCGGATGCGGTTATCCTCCGGGCCGAAGAACCGGGTCCGCCAGAGGGCGTGGCCGGCATCGCCTTCATGGCGTATCGGCTCCACCCCGGACCAATCCGTCGTCCCGAAAGGGATTTGCGTCATCCGCATCGCGTCATTTGCCCTTGAGCACATCCACCAGCGTCTTGCCGAGGCGCGCGGGCGAAGGCGAGACGCGGATACCCGCGGCTTCCATCGCCGCGATCTTGTCCTCGGCGCCGCCCTTGCCGCCCGCGATGATCGCGCCGGCATGGCCCATGCGGCGGCCCGGAGGCGCCGTGCGGCCGGCGATGAAGCCGACCATGGGTTTCTTACGGCCACGCTTCGCCTCGTCCTTGATGAACTGGGCGGCTTCCTCCTCGGCCGAACCGCCGATCTCGCCGATCATGATGATCGATTCGGTCGCGGGGTCGGCAAGGAAGAGTTCGAGCATGTCGATATATTCGGTGCCCTTGACCGGATCGCCACCGATGCCCACCGCCGTGGTCTGGCCGAGGCCTTCCTGCGTCGTCTGGAACACCGCTTCATAGGTCAGCGTGCCGGAGCGCGAGACGATGCCGACATTGCCGCGCTTGAAGATATTGCCCGGCATGATGCCGATCTTGCATTCGCCGGCGGTCATGACGCCGGGGCAGTTCGGGCCGATGAGGCGCGATTTCGAACCATCGAGCGCGCGCTTCACGCGGATCATGTCCTGCACCGGAATGCCTTCGGTGATGCAGACGATCAGCGGGATTTCCGCCTGGATGGCCTCGCAGATCGCATCCGCGGCGCCCGGCGGGGGCACGTAGATCACCGAGGCATCGGCCCCGGTCTTCTCGCGCGCTTCCTGCACGGTGTCGAAAACCGGCAGGCCGAGATGCGTCGAGCCGCCCTTGCCGGGCGAGGTGCCGCCGACCATCTTCGTGCCATAGGCAATCGCCTGTTCCGAGTGGAACGTGCCGTTCTTGCCGGTGAAGCCCTGGGTGATGACCTTGGTGTCTTTGGTGATGAGAATGGACATCCTGGTTCCCCCTGCCCTTAACCGTTCACGGCCTTGACGATCTTCTGCGCGGCGTCATCAAGATCATCCGCCGGGATGACGTTGAGGCCGCTCTCGCGGATGATCTTCTTGCCCAGTTCCACGTTGGTGCCTTCGAGGCGCACGACCAGCGGCACCTGAAGACCCACTTCCTTCACCGCCGCGATCACGCCCTCGGCGATGACATCGCACTTCATGATGCCGCCGAAGATGTTGACGAGAATGCCCTTCACGTTCGGATCGGCCGTGATGATCTTGAAGGCCGCCGTCACCTTTTCCTTGCTCGCGCCGCCGCCGACATCGAGGAAGTTCGCCGGCTCGGCGCCGTAGAGCTTGATGATGTCCATCGTCGCCATGGCGAGACCGGCGCCATTGACCATGCAGCCGATCGTGCCGTCGAGCGCGATGTAGGAGAGGTCGTATTTCGACGCCTCGATCTCCTTGGAATCCTCTTCCGTGAGATCGCGCAGTTCAACCACATCGGGGTGGCGATAGAGCGCGTTGGAATCGAAGCCGATCTTGGCGTCGAGGCATTTGAGCTTGCCGTCCTTGGTGACGATGAGCGGGTTGATCTCCAGCATCGCCATGTCTTTTTCGACGAAGGCCTTGTAGAGCTGGCCCGCAAGCACCTCGGCCTGCTTGGCGAGATCCCCCGTGAGGCCCAGCGCCTTCGCGACGGCGCGGCCATGATGGGCCATCACGCCCGTCGCAGGATCGACGGAGAAGGTGATGATCTTCTCGGGCGTGTCATGCGCGACAGCCTCGATATCCATGCCGCCTTCGGTCGAAACAACGAAAGCCGTGCGGCCGGTCACGCGGTCCACCAGCATCGAGAGGTAGAATTCCTTCTCGATATCCGAACCATCCTCGATATAGAGGCGGTTGACCTGCTTGCCGGCGGGGCCGGTCTGGATCGTGACCAGCGTATTGCCGAGCATTTCCTTGGCATGCTTCTCAACCTCATCGATCGAGAAAGCGAGGCGCACGCCGCCCTTGGCGTCGGCAGGAAGCTCCTTGAACTTGCCCTTGCCGCGCCCACCGGCATGGATCTGGCTCTTGACCACATAGAGCGGGCCGGGAAGCTTCTTCGCGCCCTCGACCGCCTCCGCGACGCTCAAGGCCGGATAACCGGCCGAGACATTGGCGCCATAGGCTTTCAGGATCGCCTTGCCCTGATATTCATGGATGTTCATCGTTCACCTCGGGTGAGTAGCGAATTGCACGTTGCGAGCGGACCGGGTGGGCAGGCGGGGCCGAAAGGCCCTGTTCGCCATTCGCCCCCCGCCATTCGCTTACTTCAAGGCCGGGTTGATGGTCTTGCAGGCATCGACGAGGCCCTGCACCGAAGCGACGGACTTGGCCATCATTTCCTTTTCGGCCGCGTTCATGCGCACCTTGACGACGCGCTCGACACCCTTGGCGCCGATCACCACCGGCACGCCGACAAACATGTCTTTGACGCCATAGGCATTCGAGAGATAGGCGGCACAGGGCAGGACCCGCTTCTGATCCTTGAGATAGCTCTCCGCCATCGCGATCGCGGAAGCGGCAGGCGCGTAGAAGGCCGAGCCGGTTTTGAGCAGGTTGACGATCTCGCCGCCACCCTTGCGGGTACGCTCGACCATCGCATCAAGCTGCTCCTGGGTCAGCCACTTCATCTTGACGAGATCGGTGAGCGGAATGCCGGCCACGGTGGAATAACGCACCAGCGGCACCATGTCGTCGCCATGTCCGCCGAGCACGAACGCGTTGACATCCTTCACCGAGACATTAACCGCATCGGCGATGAAATGGCGGAACCGAGCGGAATCCAGCACGCCAGCCATGCCGACAATCTTGTTCGGCTTCACGCCCGAGAATTTCTGCAGCGCCCATACCATCGCGTCGAGCGGGTTGGTGATGCAGATCACGAAAGCCTTCGGGGCATATTCCTTGATGCCCTTGCCGACCGATTCCATGACCTTGAGGTTGATGCCCAGCAGGTCATCGCGGCTCATGCCCGGCTTGCGCGGCACGCCGGCGGTGACGATCACCACATCGGCGCCGGCGATGTCGGCGTAATCCTGCGTGCCCTTATAGGCCGCGTCGAACCCATCGACCGGCGCCGATTCGGCGATATCGAGGCCCTTGCCCTGCGGAATCCCCTCGGCGATATCGAAAAGGACGACATCGCCCAGCTCCTTGAGCCCTGCGAGATGCGCGAGCGTGCCACCGATCTGGCCAGCTCCGATGAGGGCGATCTTCCGACGTGCCATGACGATTTCCTGAGATGCGGGCGCACTACGCGACCGGATGACATTGACGGCGGGCCGCCGCTTCACCAGCGCCCTGCCGGGTTCACGCCCGTTTTCTCGGGCGGAGAAGCGGTAGACCCGTTCTCGCCGCGCCGCAACAGCCTTGCGCATGCATTGAAGCGATTCCAGTTTCGGCACAAAGCAAGATTGGGCAGATTCACAGATCGGAAATTATTCTCACCTGTGAAATCATAGACTTACGTTTTTTAACACTCACAAAACGTGCTGGTTTCCGACAAAAGAACACCATAACAATTTTCAAATTTTGTAATCTGACTCTATCTTCTCGACATCAGGGTCCGCACGATAGCGCGCACCGCGCGATCCCGCCTCGCCTCGGAGGCCAGCCCTGGCGTCATCTCGCGCGCGATCGCAGCCGGGTTGATGAACCGGAAAGCCAGATCCTGGACAAGGGCGACGAGCTTGCGTGAATCCGTCCCCGTGAAGAGACGCGTGCCGATCCCCTCCTCGGCGATGCGCTCCAGCCAATCCTCGATACGCCTTGCATGCCGCTCCGGCTCACGCGCCTCTTCCGGTGGTTCGGCAAGCAGGCCGAAGAGTGGGCCCTCGGTCCGATGTGTCTCGGCATAGCCGCGCATGAGCGTGGCCAGGAAGCGTTCGAGCTTGTCATCGGCGGGGTCCGGTCCATCAACGATTTCCTGAAGCCGGGTCTCGAAACCCTTCAGCCATCCGTTGAGCAGGGCATCCACGATTCCGGCCTTGCCCTCGAAATGCCGGTAGACATTGGCGTGGCTCATGCCCAGACGCGCGGCGAGGCCGGAGACCGTCATGCGTCTGAGGCCGATCTGCCGGATCTCGATAGCCGCAGCCGCGAGGATGCGCCCCTTGGTCCCATCGGGGCCGGCGCCCTCCCTCATGTCTCGACCAAGCCGGTCGAGTTGCCACTCGCTTCGCTGTCCGGTCGGCCATGCGGGAGGGCGAGATAGCTTTCGGAGCGCATTTCGATGAGGCGGGAAACCGTGCGGTCGAATTCGAAGGCCTCGTGCCCTTCCCTCGCGTGGTAGAGCTCGTGCGGTTCCGCAGCGGCGGAAGCGATGAGTTTGACGCGGTTCTCGTAGAGAATGTCGATCAAGTTGATGAAGCGCTTCGCCTCGTTGCGGCGGGAGAAATCAAGCTTCGGGATCCCCTCCAGCACAAGCGTGTGGAATTCCCGCGCCAAGGCGAGAAAATCGAGGGTGCCGAGCGGCTTCTCGCAAAAATCGGCGAAGGTGCCGCGCGCGACACCAGCCGCACTCAGCGGAATATCGAGAAAGCGCCCTCCGAGATCGATTTGCCTGGGCCGCGCTTTCTGCCCGCCCGTCAGTTCTACGAAAAGGCCGTCAAGCGCGGTGCGCGCCGCCTCGTCGACCGGCGCATAATAGACAGGATGTCCCTGCAGCTTCTCCAGCCGGTAATCATGCCGCGCATCGAGGCGCAGAACCTCCATCTTCTCCTCGATCAGCCGGACGAAGGGGAGAAAAAGCGCGCGGTTGAGCCCGTTATGATAGAGCCGTGAGGGTTCCACATTCGAGGTCGCGACGATCACGACCCCGCGCGCGAAAAGCGCCTGGAACAGACGCCCGAGGATCATCGCATCGGCGATATCGGTGACCGAGAATTCGTCGAAGCACAAAACCCAGGCTTCTTCCGCCAGGGCTTCCGCCACCGGCTGAATCGGGTCTTCACCCTTGACGAGCCCCGCCTTTGCCTTCTGCCGCCATTCATGGATGCGGGCATGGACATCCGCCATGAAGGCGTGGAAATGCGCGCGCTTCTTGCGCTTCACCGCCAGCGCGTCATGGAAAAGATCGACCAGCATCGTCTTGCCGCGTCCGACCGAGCCCCACAGATAGAGTCCGCGGATCGGGGCGGCGGGTTCCTTGCGGCCAAACAGCCATCCCAGAGCGGAACCTTTGCGCGCGAGGCGATGCGCCTCCAGCCTTTCGGCAAGCGTATCGAGCTTCTCGACGATGCGCTTCTGGGCCGGGTCCTCATCGATCCGCCCCTCGGCAACCAGCGCGGCATAGCGCGTAAAGAGAAGTCCGGCCATGTTCAGAGCATTTCCATCGCGAATGGGTCCATGGCTCTAGAATATTTTTCGGGCGAGGGAAATGTACCGGCTGCCTTGGTTCCGCCAAACGGCATCGATATTGCAGCGCAACATAATGAAATCTCCCGCCCGCAGAATGCGGGTCATTCCGGCGCAGGCCGGCAAGGAAATCCATCATGTCCCGCACTGTTACGGGTCAGATCATCTATCGCAAGCTCATGCCGCTCGATCGCGATGCGCTTGAAACGCATCTGATCGCGCTCGATGGCGACAGCCGGCGCGCACGCTTCGGCATGGTCGCGACGGATGCGTTCCTGCGGGAATACGCCATGCGCTGCATCACGTTGAACGCCACGATTCACGGTGCCTTCCTCGACGATCAGCTGATCGGCGTGGCCGAATTGCGCCCGATGGGCAACCTGTTCGCCGAGGATGCCGAACTCGCCTTCTCCGTGTTGCCAGACCACCGCAACCGGGGCATCGGCTCTGTTCTTTTCGGAAGGGTCCTGCGCTCGGCCCGCAATCGCACTCTTGCGCGGCTTCACATGAATTGCCTGCGCTACAACGCCCCGATGCGGGCGCTGGCGCGCAAATTCGCCGCGGAGATCCATGTCGAGCACGACCAATCCGTCGCGCTTGTTGCCACGCCACCGCGCAGCATCGTCTCGCTTCTGGGCGAGGCGCTCGACGATGCCTCGGCCTGGCCAAGCCAGATCTGGGCCTGGCAGCGCGGCGCCTATGCGACCGGCATCACTTCGAAAGGGAAACCGGCGCACCGGATTTGAGCGTAACGCCGGAATACCCGCCGCCGCCCTGGCGAAGCCGTGCGACGACACCGCCTGCAGGTTCGTAAAGGATGACCTCGCTGCCTGACACAGCCCAGGCATTGACGCGCTGAAGATCCTTGTTCTGGCAGCCATTGGTGGCAGCGCCATAAAGATCAAGCTTCGGCGCGCTCGACAATGTAATGCGGCAGCGCCCGCCCGCGGCCTCGGAAACCTGCCAATTGCCGATCATCGATGTCACGGTCGGCGCGGAAGCAGGCGCGGAGGGAACAGGTGCCGTCGCCACGCGCGGGGGCGGCAGGCCGGGATTGGTCCCGGCCGGCGCGGAATCCGGGGCGGGGTAGATCGGCGCGCCGGGCGGCGAAACACCCGCACCTGCCGATGTGCCAGGGTAGGGAGCCGGAGACGCCATCTGCGCGCCGCCCGGTGGTGGCGGCAGATCGCCCGATTCGACCTCGCTCGACGGCGCGGGCATCAGCGGCGGCGGTGGCGATGACTGCCGCGCGGCCGGGCGATAGCCATCGTCATCCGGCAGGATGGTGCCGAAGCGCGAACTCGACTGGCAGGCCGAAAGCAGCATGGCCAACGGCACAAGACCGACGGCCAGCCGCGACACACAAACCGCCCGAGAGGAAGTCAGAACCGGCATCTTTCCACCTACGGCGCCGACAGCGCCGCCCCAAATACGAAGTCCAACCCCATGCACATATTCATGAAAAGCATGAACAAGGCATGACTCGGGCGTTTCAGGGGCGGCGCGCCGGTTCATTCCGGCAGGTGGCAGACGGCCTCGATATTGTGCCCATCAGGATCGAAAACAAAGGCACCATAGTAATTCGGATGGTAATGCGGCCGAAGCCCCGGCGCGCCGTTATCCTTCGCGCCGGCCTCGATCGCCGCGCGGTAGAAGGCATCCACTTCGGCACGTGTTTTCGCCGCGAAGGCGATATGAAGGCAAGGTTGCAGCGGCTGGCCAGTGCCAATCCAGAAATCCGGCTTGCCGGGCAGGCCGAAGCCGGTGCCCTCATAGCCGCCTGTCATTTCCTTCGTGATATCCATCACCACTCCATAGCCGAGGGGCGCGAGAACCTTGACGTAGAAAACACGCGAGCGGGCGTAATCGGCAACGCCAAATCCGATATGGTCGAGCATGAAAAAACCTCCGTTGGGAACGGAGGTTTCATATTTCGGCTGTGCTGACATTTTTTGTCAGGACGGCTTCACACCTGCCGCGCCACCATCATCTTCTTGATCTCGGCGATCGCCTTGGCGGGGTTGAGCCCCTTGGGGCAGGCATTCGAGCAGTTCATGATCGTATGGCAGCGATAGAGCCGGAAGGGATCTTCCAGATTGTCGAGCCTTTCGCCCGTCGCCTCGTCACGGCTGTCGATGAGCCAGCGATAGGCCTGAAGCAGCGCCGCCGGGCCGAGATAGCGGTCGCCGTTCCACCAGTAGCTGGGACAGGAGGTGGAGCAACAGGCGCACAGGATGCACTCGTAAAGCCCGTCGAGATGCTCGCGATCCTCGGGGCTCTGGCGCCATTCCTTCTGGGGCGCGGGCGTATCGGTCTTGAGCCAGGGCTCGATCGAAGCGTGCTGGGCGTAAAAACGCGTGAGGTCCGGCACGAGATCCTTCACCACCGGCATATGCGGCAGCGGGTAGATCTTCACGACGCCGGAAACCTCGTCCATGCCCTTGGTGCAGGCGAGCGTATTCGTGCCGTCGATATTCATCGCGCAGGAACCGCAGATGCCTTCGCGGCAGGAGCGACGGAAAGTCAGCGTCGGGTCAACCTTGTTCTTGATCCAGAGGATCGCGTCGAGGATCATCGGCCCGCAATCGTCGAGATCGACGAAGTAGGTATCCATGCGCGGGTTGGATTCCCCATCCGGATCCCAGCGATAAATGCGGAATTCGCGGATATTCCTGGCGCCTTCGGGCTTCGGCCAGGTCTTGCCCTCGGTGAGGCGTGAGTTCTTGGGAAGGTTGAATTCAGCCATGGCTCAGAACTTCCGTTCCTTGGGGGCGATCTTTTCGTCCGGCATCTCGCCTGTCAGCGTCTGGGTGTGGACGGCGCGATAGGAGAGGGTGACCTTCCCATCCTCGCCGACATGCGAGAGCGTGTGCTTGCGCCAGTTGGCATCGTCGCGTTTTGCGAAATCCTCGCGCGCATGGGCGCCGCGGCTTTCGGTGCGCGCCTCCGCCGAATAGACTGTGGTGATGGCGTTGATCATGAGGTTCTCGAATTCGAGCGTCTCGACGAGATCCGAATTCCACACCAGCGAGCGGTCGGTGACCTTGAGGTCGCCCTTGTCCGCCCAGACCTTCGACATCTGATCGCAGCCGTTCTTCAGCGTCGGCCCGTCGCGGAACACCGCGACATCGGCCTGCATGGCGCGTTGCATCCGATCGCGCAGATCCGCGGTCGGGGTGGCGCCATTGGCATGGCGCGATTTGTCGAAGCGCGCCATGATGGCGTCGTCCGCCTTCGCGTTGACGCCGGGGATCGGCGCCTTGCGATCGAGCACCTGTCCGGCGCGGATCGAGGCCGCGCGGCCGAACACCACGAGATCGATCAGCGAGTTGGAGCCGAGCCGGTTCGCGCCATGGACCGAGGCGCAGCCCGCTTCGCCGACAGCCATGAGGCCCGGCACCGTTGCATCCTCGTTGCCCGCTTTCGGGTTGAGCACCTCGCCCCAGTAGTTCGTGGGGATGCCGCCCATGTTGTAGTGGACGGTCGGGATGACCGGGATCGGCTCCCTGGTGAGATCGACGCCGGCAAAGATCTTCGCGCTTTCCGAAATGCCCGGCAGGCGGGCATGGAGGATCGCGGGATCGAGATGGTCGAGATGCAGGAAGATGTGGTCCTTGTTCTTGCCGACCCCGCGCCCTTCGCGGATTTCCATCGTCATGCAGCGCGAGACGAAATCACGCGGGGCGAGATCCTTGTAGGTCGGCGCGTAGCGCTCCATGAAACGCTCGCCGGCGGAATTGGTGAGATAGCCGCCCTCGCCGCGCGCGCCTTCGGTGATGAGGCAGCCCGAGCCGTAGATGCCGGTGGGGTGAAACTGCACGAACTCCATATCCTGAAGCGGCAGGCCCGCGCGCGCCACCATGCCGCCGCCATCGCCGGTGCAGGTATGGGCGGAGGTCGCGGAGAAATAAGCGCGGCCATAACCGCCGGTCGCCAGCACGACGAGCTTGGCGCGGAAACGGTGGATCGTGCCGTCATCAAGCTTCCAGGCGATCACGCCCTGGCAGGCGCCGTCATCGCCCATGATGAGGTCGAGCGCGAAATACTCGACGAAGAACTCCGCCTTGTTGCGCAAGGATTGGCCGTAAAGCGTGTGGAGGATGGCGTGGCCGGTGCGGTCCGCCGCCGCGCAGGTGCGCTGCACCGGCGGGCCCTCGCCATATTCGGTCGTGTGGCCACCGAAGGGACGCTGGTAGATCTTGCCTTCCGCCGTGCGCGAGAAGGGCACGCCGTAATGTTCAAGCTCATAGACCGCCGCCGGCGCCTCACGCGCGAGATATTCCATCGCATCGTTGTCGCCCAGCCAATCCGACCCCTTGACGGTATCGAACATGTGCCATTGCCAGCTATCCGGCCCCATATTGCCGAGCGAGGCGGCGATGCCGCCCTGCGCCGCCACCGTGTGCGAGCGGGTCGGGAAAACCTTGGTGATGCAGGCCGTGCGGAACCCCTGCTCCGCCATGCCCAGCGTCGCGCGCAGGCCCGCACCGCCGGCGCCCACGACAACAACGTCATAGGCGTGGTCAATCAGTTCATAGGATTTGCCGTTCGCGGCAGCCGATTGGGTTTTTGCCATGTCTCTCTCCACCCGATCAGCTGGCGAAACCGATTTTCAGGATCGCATAGGCCGAGGCGAGCCCGATCGCGACCGCGAAAAACGTATTGAGCATCAGGAGCGCCACCTTGGCGCCCTCCGAATGCACGTAATCCTCGATGATGACCTGCATCCCCAGCCGCATATGGATCGCGGCGGAGCCGACAAAAAGCAGCAACGGGATCGCCGCCAGCGGATGGCCGACGATCTTCAGCGCGCCGGCGTAATCGGCCTTGGCGAGCATCAGCACGATCATCACGAAGGCGAGCGTGAGCACGACATTCGCCATGCCGGTAACGCGCGTCATCCAGAAATGGTGTGTGCCGGAACGCGCCGAGCCGAGGCCGCGAACACGCGCGGCCGGGGTGCGGATGGAATGGGGATTCGAGTGCATTCCGTTCTCCTCAGCGCGCCAGATAGATGAACCAGACCAGCACGCTGGTCGCGAGCGAGGCGCCAAGCGTCGCCCAGGCGAGCTTCATGCGCGTGCCACGTTCGAGGCCGGCGCCGGTATCCCAGATGAAATGGCGGATGCCACCGAACATGTGCTGGAACAGCGCCCAGGTATAGCCAAAGAGGACCAGCTTGCCGGGGAGCGAGCCATAGATCCATTGCACCTGATCGAAGGCGCTCTTGCCTGAAGCCAACGCGACCAGGAAAACAACCAGCAGCAGGGTTCCGAAGAACAAGGCCGCCCCGGTAATGCGGTGGAAGATCGACATCACCATCGTGATCGAGGGCTTGTAGATCTGCAGATGCGGGGAAAGGGGGCGTTCGGTCGGGCCGGTTCTTGCCATGATCTCACCTTGAAGGGGTCACGAATCTGCGTGACCTAACCGAGTTTACACCGCGATGCAATGCAGCAAAGCCCAGACTTTCCGCTGAGTTACCGCTTATTCTAGAGCCGATCCAGAGTCCGGCAAAGGCTCACCGGAGACAAGCAGGGCAAGCCTTGCATGCACCGGTGTCGCATCCGACAGGATTTTGAGCGTCTTCTGCCGCGCACTCGCGCCGGAGATGATCGATATCGCTGATTTCTTTACATCAAGTTCCCGCGCGAGCAGCGCGATAAGGGCCTCGTTGGCCTTGCCGTTTTCCGGCACCGCACGCACGCGGGCACCAAGATACGCCTTGCCCTCGGCATCAATGCGCGCATTTTCGAGCGCATCGCGCGCGGCCCTGGGCGTCAGCCGGATGAAAAGGAAAAGCGCGCCCGCCTCAAGGCGATAAGGCAAGGCGGGCATCGGCCCGCCGCCTCGCACCCTCAGAGCAAACCACGCGCGTAATAATTCACCGCGATCTGCACGAATTGCAGCGCCAGCAGCAGGACAACCGGCGAGACATCGATCGGCCCGAGATTGGGCATGCGCCGGCGGATCGGCCCCAGAAGCGGTTCCGTGATGCGATAGAGGAATTCGCCCACGGCGGAAACAAAGGGCTGACGGCTGTTCACGATGCCGAAACTGATCAGCACGGACAGAATCACATGGGCGATCAGAAGGAACGAATAGATGGCGATGATCTGGTTGAAGAGCCAGAGAAAGGGGTACATGCGGGTCCGATCCTTCTGTTCGCAATGCCCTGTGGGCCCCGTGTTTTAAGCGACAAGGCCCCCTTTGGGCAAGCAAGGCTGAAACGCCGCGAAATGCGCATCATCCCCGTTGACTTCCCTGCCGCAATGGGCCAATGAAGCCGCCTCCGTATAACGGGGCTGTAGCTCAGCTGGGAGAGCGCTGCAATCGCACTGCAGAGGTCAGGGGTTCGAATCCCCTCAGCTCCACCAATTCCCTTGGTGTTGTAAGCAAGTTTTCTACCGCGCGGATTTCTTCGCGCGTGCGCCGCCGCGCCGACACAGCAATCCAGATATAAAAGCGGCACGGAACCCTATCCGCGCCGCTTGCTGTTCAGGCGAAGTGACAGGCGACCATCGAGCCGCCGAGATCGCGCGGCTCCGGCGCCTCCACCCGGCATCGCTCCTGCGCCATGGGGCAGCGCGGATTGAAGGCGCAGCCCTTGGGCGGGTTGAAGGGCGAAGGCAATTCGCCCTGGAGCACGATGCGCTCCTTCTTGGCACCCGGATCGGCGACCGGCGTCGCCGAGAGCAGCGCCCGCGTATAGGGATGGCGCGGATTGGCGAAGATCTCGTCGCGCGTGCCCGCCTCGACCGCGTGGCCGAGATAGATCACCATCACCTCATCCGCGATATGCCGGACCACGGAGAGATCGTGGCTGATGAAGAGATAGGCGAGCTTCAACTCCTGCTGCAATTCCGCGATAAGATTGAGAACCTGCGCGCGGATGGAGACATCGAGCGCGGAGACCGGCTCGTCGAGCACGAGAATGCGCGGCCTGAGCATCAAAGCCCGCGCGATGGCGATGCGCTGGCGCTGCCCGCCGGAGAACATATGCGGATAGCGATCCGCATGTTCGGGGCGCAATCCGACACGGGTAAGCGCGTCGAGCGCCGCCGCACGGCGCGCCTCGGCGGGCATATCCGTCGAGACCAGCAAAGGCTCCTCGAGCGCGGCACGGATCGTCTGGCGCGGATTGAGCGAACCATACGGGTTCTGGAAGACGATCTGCACCTGGCTGCGCAGGCGGCGCAATGCCGCCTGATCCGCATTGACAATATCGACCCCGTCAATCGTGAGGGTGCCGGCTGTCGGCTCCTCGATCATGGTGACAAGACGCGCGAGCGTCGATTTGCCTGAACCGGATTCCCCGACAATCGCCAGCGTCTTGCCCGATTTGAGGTTGAAGGAAACGCCATCAAGCGCCGCGACATTCGCGACCGGCGAGAACATGCCGCGTCGAACCGCGTAATGGCGCTTGAGGCCCGAAGCTTCGAGGACGATGCTCATGCCGGCACCTTTTCTTTCTGGGGAACGCCGCCCACCAGCGGCGTGTGGCAAAGCGCGTGACCGAGCACGGCCCCGGCCTTCGGCGGGGCGATGCGGCGGCAGGTTTCGGTCGCGAGCGCGCAGCGGGGCGAGAAGACACAACCGGCCGGCCGGTCGAACTGCCCCGGCACCACCCCCGGAATGGAGGGCAGATACTTCTCCGTCGCGCGTTCGGGCAGGGCCGCGAGCAGCGCATGGGTGTAAGGATGATGCGGATCGGCGAAAAGCCCGTGCACATCCTGATGCTCGACCTGCTTGCCCGCATATTGCACCACGACGCGATGCGCGGATTCGGCGACAACGCCGAGATCATGCGTGATCAGCACCAGCCCCATCCCGTTCTTCTGGCGCAGGCTCAGCAGCAGATCGAGGATCTGCGCCTGGATGGTCACGTCCAGCGCCGTGGTCGGCTCGTCCGCGATCAGCAGCTTCGGCTTGCACGCGATCGCCATCGCGATCATGACGCGCTGGCTCATGCCGCCCGAGAGCTGGTGCGGGAAGGCCGAGAGCCGCCGCTCGGGATCGGTGATGCCAACCTGTTCGAGCAACTCGATGGAGCGCGCGCGACGCTGGGCGCGATCAAGCCCGAGATGAATCTTCAGCGCCTCACCGAGCTGGAATCCGATCGTGAAGCACGGATTGAGCGAGGACATCGGCTCCTGGAAGATCATCGCGATATCGCGCCCGACAATCTCCCGGCGGGCTTTCGCCGAAATCGTCAGCAGATCATGTCCGTCGAACATCATCCGGTCGGCGCGCACGGTGGCGGTCCAGGGCAGGAGCCCCATCATCGCCAGCATCGCCACCGATTTGCCGGAGCCGGATTCGCCCACGATGCCGAGAACCTCCTCCCGTTCGAGCGAGAGGTCGATCCCGTCCACGGCCTTGAACTGGCCGGAGCGCGTCGCGAAGCTGACTTCGAGATTACGGATATCGAGGAGGGGTGAGTTGGCCATCAGGTCCTCCTCAGCTTGGGGTCGAGCGCGTCACGCAGGCCGTCGCCCATCAGGTTGATCGAAATGACGGTGATGAGGATCGCAAGGCCGGGAAAGGTGACGATCCACGGGTTGGAGCGCATGAATTCGCGTCCGTCGCCCACCATCGCGCCCCACTCGGCCAAAGGCGGCTGCGCGCCGAGACCGAGAAAGCCGAGCGCCGCCGCTTCGAGAATGGCTTCGGAAAGGCCCAAAGCCGCCTGAACGATCACGGGAGAAAGACAATTGGGCAGGACAGTCACAAACATCAGCCTGAGTTTGCCAACCCCCGCGACCCGCGCCGCGATCACATATTCACGCCCGAGCTCCGAGAGCGCCGAGGCGCGGACAAGCCGGACATAGCGCGGCAGCGACACCACCGTCACCGCCACGATCGTATTGGTGAGGCTGGGGCCGATCACCGCGATGATCAGGATCGCCAGCACAAGGCCGGGAATCGCGATCAGCAGGTCCATCGAGCGCATGATCACCGTATCGATGATCCCGCGCTGGAACGCGGCCACAAGGCCGAGCACGACACCGATCAGGACCGAGACCACCGCGACCGTCACGCCGATGGCCAGAGAAACGCGCGCGCCGTGGATAAGGCGGGAGAGGATGTCGCGGCCCAGATCATCCGTACCGAGAAGGAAGCGCCAGGATCCCCCCTCCATCCAGAAAGGAGGCACCTTGGAGAATTGGCGGAACTGCTCGGTCGGCGAATGCGGCGCGACCAATTCAGCGAAAATGGCGGCAAGGGCGATCACGATGAGAATGCCCATCGCCACCACCGCGCCACGATTCTCCGAAAAGGCCAGCCAGAATGCGCGGGCCGGGCTCGGCGGCGCAGGTATCGCCGCCTGTGTGGTTTCAGGGGGGAGGGTTTCAGTGCGCATGGCGAATCCTCGGATTGACGGCGCCGTAGAGCATGTCGACCAGCAGGTTGATGAAAATCACGATCATGGAAATCAGCATGATGCCGCCTTGAAGGGCCGGATAATCGCGCCGGAAGATCGATTCGATCAGCCATTTGCCGACGCCCGGCCACGAGAAGATCGTCTCGGTGAGAACCGCGCCAGCCATCAGCCCGCCGATCTGCAGGCCGATGACGGTGATCACGGGGATGAGCGCGTTGCGCAGGGCATGAAGCCCGATGACCCGCGAGGGCGGCAGGCCCTTGGCGCGCGCCGTACGGACATAATCCTCGCCCAGAACCTCGAGCATGGAGGAGCGCGTCATACGCGCTGTGGTCGCGAGCGGCACCGTGCCGAGCACGATCGTCGGCAGCGCCATATGGTGAAGAACGGAAAGGAACGCGCCCTTCTGATCGGACAGAAGGCTGTCGATCAGCATGAAGCCCGTTACCGGCTCGAAATAATATTTCACGAGATCGATGCGCCCCGAGACCGGGGTCAGACCCATCTTCTCGGAAACAAGCATGATGAGCACGAGCCCCCACCAGAAGATCGGCATCGAATAGCCGGTCAGCGCGGAGCCCATCAGCACATGATCAAAGAGCTTGCCGCGATTGACCGCCGCGATCACCCCGGCGGGGATGCCGATCAGGGTCGCAAAGAGGATCGCGAAAAGCGAAAGCTCGATCGTCGCGGGGAACAGCGCGAGAAACTCCTTGAGGATCTTCTCGTTAGTCACCACCGAGGTGCCGAAATCGCCGTGCAGAAGCTGCCACACATAATCGAGGAACTGTTTCCAGATCGGCTGGTCCAGCCCCATTTCCTTGCGGAAATAGGCGAGCCTTTCGGGGCTGATGCCCCGTTCGCCCACGCGGACCTCAACCGGATCACCCGGCACGAGCCGGATCGCGACAAAGGTCACGAACATCAGCGCGATAAAAGTAGGAATCGTCAGCGCCAGCCGACGGAGAAAAAAGAAGAACATGAACTTGCGCCCCCCTTGCCGGCATTCCAGCGCGCCGACGGAGCCGATGCCTCCACCCCCGGCATCCGGCTATACAATAAAAAAGGGCGGCAGCTGGGATAAAACCAGCCGCCGCCCTGACCCTAACCGGGCTTACTTCACATCGACGCCCCGGAAGTCATGGCCGCCGAGCGGGCTCTGCTTGTAGCCCGAGACATTCGCGCGCATGACCTCGAAGACCACGGAATGGGCGACGGTGATGTCCGGCGCCTCATCCTTCTGGATCTCCTGCATCTTGGCGTAGAGCTTCGCACGCTCCTTCATGTCGGTCAGGGCGCGGGCCTTGACCAGCATGTCGTCGAACTCCTTGTTGCACCATTTGGTGATGTTCTGGCCGCCTGGGCGAGCGCCGGAGCAGCCGCGCAGGAAGAAGAAGTTGTCCGGATCACCGTTATCGCCGGTCCAGCCGAGCTGGGCCATCTGATGCTCGCCCTGCTGGGCGCGCTTGCGGTATTCGCCCCATTCAAAGGTGACGAGCTTTGCCTTCACGCCGACCTTCTCGAGATCCGCCTGCATCATCTCGGCGATGCGCTTGGCATTCGGGTTATACGGACGCTGAACCGGCATATACCACAGATCGAATTCGACCGGCGTCGTCACGCCCGCCTTGGCGAGCAGTTCCTTGGCCTTGGCCGGATCGAAAGCGTAGTCCTTGGTATTGTCGTTAAAGGACCACATGGTCGGCGGGATCAGGTTCTTCGCGACCTGGCCGGAGCCAAGATAGACATCCTTGATGATCGCGTTGCGATCGATCGCGTGGTTGATCGCCTGGCGCACTTCCTTTTTGTCGAAGGGCGCCTTCTGCACGTTGAAGGCCAGATAGGCGATGTTGAGGCCGGACTGGTTGATGACCTTGAGGTTCTTGTCCTTCATCATCTCCGGCAGATCCGCCGGGCGCGGATAGGCCATGAACTGGCACTCATTGGTCTTCAGCTTGGAATAGCGCGCGGTCGGATCGGGCGTGATCGCGTAGACGAGATCATCAACCTGCGCCTTCTCGCCCCAATAGGCCGCGTTCTTCTTGAAGCGGATCACCGCATCCTTCTGATAGGCGACAAACGAGAACGCGCCGGTGCCGACGGGCTCCTGATCGAACTTCTCGGGCGTGCCCTTCTTGGTCATGAACTCGGCATATTCAGCCGAATGGATCGCCATGAAATCCATCGCGAGGTTGGCGAGCATCGGTGCGTTCGGCTCGTTGAGCACCATCTTCACGGTGTAATCATCAACCTTGGTGACGCTCTTGAGGAGCTTCTCCATGTCCATGTCGCCGAAATAATCGTATTTGCCGCCCGACACCTTGTGGTACGGATGATCCGCCTTCCACTGGCGGTTGAACGACCACAGGACGTCATCGGCATTGAAATCGCGCGAAGGCTTGAAATCCTTGACCGCGTGGAACTTCACGCCCTTGCGCAGCTTGAAGGTGAATTCCAGGCCATCCGCCGAAACGTTCCAGCTCTCGGCGAGGCCAGGCTCGACACTGGTGGTCCCGCGCGAGAATTCAACCAGCTTGTCATAGACCGGGCGCGCCGCGTCGAAGCTGGTCCCGGTCGTGTTGATGGCCGGCGTGAAATTCTCCGGCGAACCTTCGGAGCAATAGACAAGGGTTTTGGCGGACAGGCCCAGCGGGGCCATTACCGCCAGCATCGCCGTGGCGGCGAGCATGGATTTGGTGCTGATCTTGAAGGTGGACAATTTGAAACCTCCCCAGGTTACAAGCGGCGGCTTGCTAAGCCGTCATGACGTACGCATTCCAGCGCTTTCCCGCCGTAAACTCAAGCGCGCCCAGCGTCACAATTCGGAGAATTGCTGCAAAATTGCCTCAATAATTAGCGGAAACCACCAAAAATTGAATATTTTGCATCGCGCCATCTGAAGAGCGCCCTTCGATGCCTACGCCATGTCCGCGCCGCGCTATGCTTTCCAGAACCCTCGTTCTAGGGTGCACCGAGTGAGGGACCAGGAGGAACGGAAAGATGCAGGAGAAGCCGGTTGCCGTCATTTCGGGCGGCTCCAGCGGGATTGGTCTCGAGATTGCTCGGCAGCTTGCCGCGCGCGGCTATCGCCTCCTTCTTGTTGCCCGCGACGAAAGCAGGCTTGCCGCCGCCGCAACCTCAATCGGCGCTCCGTCCTGCGTCATGACATGCGCGCTTGATGTCGCGGACGAGGCTGCCTGCGCGCAGGTTATTGCGAGGGCTGTGCGCGAGTTGGGCCGCCTCGACTGGCTGATCACAAGCGCCGGAATCGCGGAGCCGGGTGCCTTCACGGAACTCGATTCGGCTGCCCATCGGCGGCAGATGGAAATCAACTATTTCGGATCGCTCAATCTCGTGCGGCCAGCCGCCGCCTTCATGGCAGATCGGGGCGGCGGCCGGATCACGCTCGTGTCTTCCGCCGCCGCTTTTGTCGGCATTGCGGGCTATTCGGCCTATGCGCCGGGGAAATTCGCCGTCCGCGGCCTTGGGGAAGCGCTGCGGGCCGAACTGCTCGGCGCCGGAATTACCGTCAGCGTCGCCTTTCCGCCCGACACCAATACGCCGCAATATGCGCAAGAGCAGGCAACCAAGCCTGATTTCACGAAACGGATCACCGCCGGCGGCGGTGTGTTGAACGCGCAAACCGTCGCACGCTCGATTATCGCCGGGGCCGAAGCGGGACGCTTCATGCTCACACCCGGCTGGCTGATGAGCCTCTATGGCTGGGCGCATTCGCTTTACGCGCCCTTCTTCCTGCGCAAACAGAGCCGTATCGTCGTGCAATGCATGCGCGAAAAGAAAACCGCCGAACAATAGGCGGATCTCGCGCTTCTGTTATTCGCGGCGCAGCAACCGATCCGCGATCAGGCTCGAAATCCGCTTGGGACGAAAACCGGCGGCGAGCGCTTCGGAATCGTAATCGTCACGCACCCATTCGAGGAAGGCTTTGCCGCGTGCTTCGCCTCCCTCGCGATAGGCTTCGATGAATGCATCGAGGATACCGGCCTGGGCATAGCGGAAATGCCCCTTGAGCAGCGACAATTCCCGATGCGCCCGTTCGGCGCTCGCCCCCTCCACCACCAGAAGATAGAGCGCCGCGAAAAGCCCGGCGCGGTCCGCGCCCGATTTGCAATGCGCGAGCGCGGGATATTCGAGCTGCGCGAAAAACCGCGGCAGATCGAGCAGCATGGTACGGTCGGGCGCCTCGCGCGAGCGCAGAACGAGATCAACAACAGTGATTCCATGGCGCTCGGCGGCATCCTTCTCGAGCTGCCAGGCGCCATGACTGCGCCCACCGCGCAAATTCACGATCGTCCTCAGCCCCTGTTTCGCCAACCGTGCGATATCGCGCGGGGAAGGTTGCGCGGATCGCCAGACCTTGCCGCCGATGCGGTGTGCGTTGAGATGGATGAGCCGCAAGATGCCATGATCGACAAAAAGCAGATCAAGCCAGGCCCGGATGCGCTCACGCGGCGAGCGGATCGGGCGATTCCAGCGCGCTTCCCGCTTGAGCTGGCGGGCGAGATAGAATTCGGGCGGGTGCTCGGGCTTTGCCATGCGGGCCGCATAGCACCAGCCCCCGCGCTTGGCAAAGCCGGTTCACCTTTTGCGCTTCTTTCAGTTGTGCGATGCAGCATTCAAAGCTAGAGAGCCTGCGCATCGCAATATGGAGTACCCCATGCGCATCGACGCCATTTCGATCGGCAAGAATCCCCCGCACGATATCAATGTCATCATCGAGGTGCCGATCGGCGGCGAGCCGATCAAATACGAGATGGACAAGGAAGCCGGCACGCTGATCGTCGACCGCTTCCTCTATACGCCGATGCGTTATCCCGGCAATTACGGCTTCGTGCCGCACACGCTCTCCGATGACGGCGACCCGATCGACGTGCTGGTCGCCAATACGCGCCCGATCATCCCCGGCGCCGTGATCAACGTGAAGCCGATCGGCGTCCTGCGCATGGAAGATGATGGCGGCGGCGACGAGAAGATCATCGCGGTTCCCTCCGCCAAGCTCACCCAGCGTTATACCTCCGTGGAAAACTACACCGATCTCCCCGAGATCACCTGGCGCCAGATCGAGCATTTTTTCCTCCACTACAAGGATCTCGAGCCAGGGAAATGGGTGAAGCTCCTTGGTTGGGGCGACGCTGCGGAGGCGCGCAAACTGATCGTGGAAGCGATCGAAAGGGCGCGCGGCTGAGGCCTTGACCCGGACACCTTGAACTTTCGTCGGATTATGAGAAGTTCTTCCTGTTCTGGTGCAGAAGTCACCGAACGGGAGGAATAGATGGAAACTCTTGTTATCCAGCTGATCAGCGGTGCTGCCGGCGGCAACCTCGCCGGCAAGGCAATGCCTCAGTTTGATCTCGGACTCTTGTGGAACTCCGTCGCCGGTGTGATCGGCGGCGGGCTCGGTGCCCAGATCATCGGTGCCGTGATCCCTGGCATGTTCGCGGGCGGATTCAGCGCAAACGCGATCATCGCATCCATCGCGTCAGGCGGAGTAGGCGGCGCAGTCCTCCTCGCGCTTGCCGGCATCGTCAAGGGCATGACGAATAAATAAACTCTCCCTCGGAATAACGCGCGGTCAACCGCTCCGCGCGATCCGTTTTGCCATGTCATAGTGGAGGCGCTCCGTCATACGGCCCTCCACCGTTATCACACCTTTGCCCGCGTTTTCCGGCGCCTCGAAGGCGGCGACAATTGCCTGCGCCATCCTCAATTCCGCTTCCGAGGGCGAAAAGACGCGATTGGCGATCTCGATCTGGCCCGGATGGATCAGGGTCTTGCCGTCAAAGCCCAACTCCCTGCCCTCGCGGCATTCCATCTCGAAACCGAGGGAATCGCCGATATCCCCGAAAACGCCGTCCAGAACATCGAGACCAGCGGCGCGCGCAGCCATCACGCTGGCGCAAAGCGCGTGAACCATCGCCCGTCGGGATGGCGGCGCAGGCAGGCGCATCTCCTTGGCAAGGTCATTGGTCCCCATGACGAGGCAGGAAAGCCGCGCGCGCGCGCCCTGCGCCCGCGTCACGATATCCGGCAGCGCAAGGATGGCGGCGGGACGCTCGATCATGGCCCATACCTGCAGATCCGCCGCGACGGAAAGGCTTTCGAGCTTCTCCATAACCCGGTCCAGATCCGCCCCTCGCGCGATCTTCGGAAAGAGGAAGGCGGCGGGCGTGCAGGGCACGAGTTCCGCGAGGTCGGCATCGAGCAGCGCGCAGCCGCCATCCTCCTCGAAACCGTTGACACGGATGATTGTCCGCTTGTCGGCAAAGAGTCCCGCCTCGAAGGCCGTTCTCAGATACGCGCGCGCCTCGACCTTCATCTGCGGCGCGACGGCGTCCTCGAGATCGAGGATGACGGCATCGCAATCAAGGCTTGCCGCCTTGGCGAGCGCGCGGGGATTGACGGCAGGAATATAAAGCACGGAGCGCAACGCAGCGTTCATCACCAGACCTTGGGCTTTGGCGGTTGCTCAGAACCGGCTTGCCGGAGGGAGAAATCCGCCTAATTTGGCGCCATGCTACCGATCGATCTCGCTGTCGCCAATCTTGTTTCGCCGATGGTGCTGTTCTTCGCGCTCGGCTTCGCCGCAGCGCTCGCGCGTTCGGACCTCAGCGTGCCCGAGGCGATTGCCAAGGGGATGGCGCTCTACCTCATGCTCGCCATCGGCTTCAAGGGCGGCGTCGAGGTCAACAAAGGCGGGTTGAATCTGGGTATCCTCGCGGTGGCAGGCGCCGGCATCTTTCTTTCCGCAGCGATACCCCTGATCGGCTTCGCGCTGCTGCGCCTGACGACACGCCTGCCCGCTATCGATGCCGCGGCCATCGCGGCGCATTACGGGTCGATCTCCATCGTCACCTTCGTCGCCGGAACCGAGGCGGTGAAGCTCGCCGGCTGGGGGTTCGAAGGCCATATGATCGCGATCGCCGCGATCATGGAGACCCCGGCGATCATCGTCGCGCTGCTGCTCGCTCGGCGCTATGGCGGGGCCAGCGGCGGCGAGCCCATCGGCGCCCTGCTGCGCGAGATCGGCCTCAACGGGTCGATCGTGATGCTGGTCGGTTCGTTCCTGATCGGCGCGATCACCGGCCCCAAGGGCATGGCGATGATCGAGCCCTTCATTGGAGCGCCGTTCCGCGGCATCCTTTGCCTCTTCCTGCTCGATATGGGGCTGGTGGCGGGTCGCGGCCTGCGCGAGGGCGGAAAGCTGCTCTCGCTCCCCGTCATCGCCTTCGGCCTCTACATGCCGCTCGTTTCGGCCTCCCTCGCCGCCCTTACCGCGACGGCGCTCCCGCTTTCGCAAGGCGGCACCACCTTGCTGATCACGCTCGCGGCCTCGGCCTCCTATATCGCGGTGCCCGCCGCCATGCGTCTCGCCCTGCCGGAAGCACGCCCCGCGATTTATCTCACCCTGTCGCTGGCGATCACCTTTCCGTTCAACCTCACGCTCGGCCTGCCGCTCTACATGCTCATGGCCGCGCGCATCTCGGGAGGCGGCTGACGCCCATGGACAAACACAAGAAGAAACGTCTCGAGATCATCCTGGAAGCGCCGGCGCTGCATCGGCTCACGCACGTGCTCGACAGCGCGGGCGCGAGCGGCTACACGGTGTTTCCCGCGCTTGGCGGGCGCGGCAAGAATGGCCAATGGTCGCGGGAGGGGCTGGTCGGCGGAGCCGGTCAGATGGTGATGGTGGTGTGCATCACCGATCCAAGCCGCGCCGAGACTATTCTCGCCGAGATCATGGGACTCCTTCGCCGGCAGATCGGCATCGTCTCGATGAGCGAAGTCGAGGTGGTGCGCGGCGAAAGGTTCTGAGCCTTCCCCTGCGCCCGCGCGGGCTTGTCACCCGCGAGGACGGCTGATACGCCGTAGGCATGAGCGAGCCACAGACCCAGCACCCCTTTCCCGAGCGCCTTCTGGAAGGCTACGCGGCTTTCAAATCGGGCCGTCTGCCGCAGGAGCGCGCGCGCTTCGAGGAAATGGCAGAGCATGGCCAGAAGCCCGAAATCATGCTCGTGGCCTGCTGCGACAGCCGCGTCTCGCCCGAAGTCATCTTCGATGCCCGCCCCGGCGAATTGTTCGTGGTGCGCAATGTCGCCAATCTCGTGCCGCCCTATTCGCCCGACGGGCAATGGCACGGCACATCCGCCGCGCTGGAATTCGCGGTGCAGGCGCTGCGCGTCAAGCATATCGTGGTGATGGGCCATGGTCGCTGCGGCGGCGTCCACGCCTTCGTGCGCCGCCAGCGCAATCCGGGTGCGGAAGACGCGCTCTCACCGGGCGATTTCATCGGCAAATGGATGGCGATGATCAGCCCCGCCGCCGAAGCGCTTCCCGCCCAGGCGGACGAGAGCGATCATGATTACGCCGAGCGCCTCGCCCTGCGCTCGATCCGCAACTCGATCGAGAACCTGCTGACCTTTCCTTGCATCAATATCCTGCACGGGCGCGGCAAGCTTCACCTCCACGGCGCGATGTTCGACGTGACGACAGGGCTACTGAAAACGCTCTGAGCATCAATACCCCGCGCGCCGGTCGACGAGGTTGACGAGCTTCTCGCCGCGCTCGAAAGCGGCGATATCGGCGAGGATCCCGGCCACGAGCCCATCCGGCGTCGAATCGGCCGCGCAATGCGGTGTGACCACCACTTTCGGGTGCGCCCAGAGCGGGCTTTCCTCGGGCAGCGGCTCCACCTCGAACACGTCGAGACTGGCGCCGCCGAGCGTACCGTCATCGAGCGCGACGAGGATATCCGCCTCCCTCTGCAATCCGCCGCGCCCCGCATTGATCAGCACCGGCGCGCCGAGAGCGCCGCCGCGCGCGAGTTGTGCGAAAAGATCGCGGTTGAGGATGCCGTCCGTCTCGGGCGTCAAAGGCAACAGCACGACGAGGATATCGGTCTGCGCCAGAAAGGCGGGCAGTTCCGCCGCACCCGAAAAGGATCGCAGGCCCGTCATCGCCTTGGGCGTGCGCGACCAGCCGGCCACCTGAAAGCCGAGGCGGATCAGCATCTCGGCCGCATCCTGCCCCAGAACTCCCATGCCCATGATGCCCACGCGCACGGATGAGGCCGCGGGCTGATCGATCGAGAGCCAGTGGCGCGCCATCTGCGCCGCCCGATGAGCCGGAAGCTGGCGGAAATGATAGAGCACCTGAAGGATCACCCATTCGCTCATGCGCTGGGTGAGATCCGGGTTGATGATGCGGATGATCGGCACATCCGGAAGGGTCTTGTCCTGAAGCAGCGCATCGACCCCGGCGCCGAGATTGAAGATGGCCTTGAGATTGGGCAGGCTCGCCAGCAATCCCGGCTCGGGACGCCAGACGGCCGCATAGCGAATGGCCGCGGGGTCGAAGGGCTCGCGCCCGTCATGGACCACGCGGTCGGGACCAAGGCGACGGAAACGTTCGACCCAGGGCGTGATATCCCAGCGCCGGGCAGTGATCAGAATGGACATGGAAAGCTCGTGAAAGGTGGTGTTGCCGCCATTGTGGCGGCACTCGCGCCATGCTGCAAGCTGCCAACGCCTTGGCTTCCCGGATTATCACGCCTGAAGATCAAGCCCGGTCAGCGCATCGGCCGCCGCCAGAACCGCGCGCATATGCGCCTCGTGCAGAAGCCGGAAGAGATCCCCTGTCACGGTCTCATCAGGGGCTTCCGTGATCAAGGTAAGGGGGAAAAGCTGGTCCGTCCTTTCGTTGATCATCACCGGAATGCCTGCGCGCAACTCGAAATCCGCCGTCAGACCGTAGCGGGCAAAAGCGGCGAGCTGGCGCGCATTGAGCGCCATGAGCGCATCAAAACCCGAGAGCGCCTCAACCACCTGGTCCAGGATCGCCTCACCCGCCGCGCGCATGCCGGGCGCATGACGCAGGATGAGGAAAAAGCCGCGTGGCAAGCACCAGCTTTCGAAACCACGCGGAAGATAGCCCGCAAAGGGGCGCGTCCATTCATGCGCGGGATAACCATGCAGGCTGAGATGGAGCATGGCGCCGGTGCGCCGCAGCGCTTCATGGCGGATTTCGTTCTCGTATCCGCGCGCCATATATTCGAGGTCACCGCCGGAGGCGGTATAGCGCGCCGCGTGATGCATGTGATGCGGATGGATCGTCACGCTTTCCCGCAACAGGGCATATCCGTCCGGATTCTCGAGCGGCGAGATCACGAAATCGCGGCCCTGCCCGGCAAGGCGCCGCGCGGCGCGCAGGGCGCCGACGGGACCGCTTGTCTCGTTCGCATGCTGCCCGGCGGAGATAATGAAACTCGGCCCCTTGCCGGCAACGTGTTTCGCCATCACGGCTCTGCCTCGCTGCGAGGTGCAGGCGAAAGCCGTGCCCGGCAGCGCGGCCAAGGTCCCGGCGATCTCTTCCGGCGCGAGCCATCGTTCGGCGGTATCGAGAGCCGGCTGAACGGGGTTCACCCCCCGGTCCTGCGCCAGCAGCGGATCGCCTTGCGCTTCGATTTCGAGCGTCACCGCACCTTCACCGGGGCGGATATCCGGCACGATCTGACCGGGCCGGATGGTGCGATCGCCGGGTTTGAGACCGCGCCGATGGGCGAAAATTTCGAGCGCGCCGAAATAAAGATCCTCGTGCACCGCCTCCGCCATGCTCACGCATTCATGCCCGAAAGCGAGCGGCTGGTCCTCGAAAGGCGCGGCGATGCGGATGTTCAGGCGATCGAAATAGGGCTCCTGTTCGCGCCAGGGGCCCTTTTCCAGCACGGCCAGCGCCTGGCTGACGGCGGCTTCCAGATCGGTCTCCAGCGGCTCGTCGAGAACCAGCTTGTCACCTTCATGCGCGCGCACCCAGCCCGTCGGGCACAGGAGGCGCGCGCCGAAAGGATTGGTGCGCAAACGGTTCGGCGCCAGAACCGTGCGATGCGTCACCTTGCCGGCATGATCAACCAGTTCGAGCGCGTATTCGGCCATGCCGTCGGGCCGGATCGATCCGCCTTCCTCGAAACGGACCTTCCCCGCTCCGGCGAGGTCCGCCAGCGGATAGGTTTCGATCCGGAAGCGCCCCGGCGCCGCCTCGCCACCCTCGGGCGCGCGAATGAGAATCTCGCGCCAGCCGGCAGGATCACTTTCCTCCAGGAAATGGTGCAGTAATGGCTTGTAGGCGGAACGGATGGTCGCCGCGATTCCTGCCGCGCGCAGCCGCGCCTCGGCCGCCCGCCGCCGTGTTGGTCCATCGAAGGTCCAGATCTCGATGCGCCGCCCGTGCCATTGCGGCGCGGCGAAACTTACATGCAGGTTTTCGAGAGTCAGCGGAAAGGTCGCCGCCGCGAGGCGCGTACCGGAAGGAAGCATTTCCATCAGAAGTCGCTCGCGATGCCTTTGACTTCCCAATCGTCGTAGCGTACGGGGTCCGGCCCGCCCCGGCCCTTGAGCTCGGGGATGCGGGCCAGTTCAGCCTCGCGGGCAAGGATCGCCGCGCGCCGCACCATCGCCTCGGCGAGCGCGCGTTCCGCCTCTGGTGAAAGCGGCTTGCGCGCCGCCTCCCCGGATGATTTGTTCTCGACGGACATGCAATGACCTCGACCGTTCCCACACAGATAGCGCCGGATGACCAGAACCGCCAGAGGCCATCGGCATTCGATGCCGCTGCCTTGCATGCGCGCGTGCTTCATCGCGATGACGCCATGCTGGTGATCGACAAGCCGGCGGGGATCGCGGTGCATGGCGGGCCGAAGGGCGGTGTCACGCTGGATGATTTCCTGCCCGATCTCGCTTTCGGAAAGCCGGAGATGCCGCAACTGGCGCATCGGCTCGACCGCGAGACAACGGGATGCCTGGTTCTCGGGCGCGACAAGGGCGCGCTCAAGCGTCTCGGTGGCCTCTTCCGGGACGGAAAGATCACCAAGACCTATTGCGCCATTGTCTGCGGCCATCCTCCCGAGGAAAGCGGACGGATCGAGCTGCCGCTCGCCCGTCGCAGCCATGACAAGCGCTCCTGGTGGATGAAGGTCGACCCTGCGGGCGACCCGTCCTTCACCCGCTACCGCGTGCTCGGGCAGGCCGATGGCATCGCCTTTCTCGCCCTTCAGCCCGAAACGGGGCGCACGCACCAGCTGCGCGTCCATTGCGCGGCGCTCAACATGCCGATCGCGGGAGACCGGATCTATGGCGGCGAGCGCGCCATGGCGGCCTCGCGCCATCTCCAGCTCCATGCCGCGCGCATCGTCATCCCGGTTGGCGGCAACAGGGCGCCGGTGCGGGTCTCGGCGCCCCTGCCCAAACCGATGGCGGATCTGCTCGCCGGTCTCGGCATCTCGCCGGCAGGGCTTGATACCCTGCCGGAGCAACTCTGAGGAATGATCTTGGCTAAAACCCGAAACGGCCACCGCAAGCCTTCTCCGGAGCGCGCGCCGGGCTTCCCCGCGCGCCGGGTCGCGGCGGAGGCGATGCGCCGCGCCATGCGCGAACAGCGCCAGCTCGACGAAGCGTTGGGCCTCGCGGGCGCGGACCAGCTTCCCATCGCCGATCGCGCCCTTGCGCGCGCCATCGCAACCGTCACTTTCCGCCGCCTCGGCACGATTCGCGCCGCGATCGCTGCCCGCCTCACGGGAGAGCGCCTGCCGGAAGCGGGCATTCTCGAAGCCGCGCTGGCGACAGGCGTCGCGCAGATCCTCTTCATGGAGGCGGCAGATCACGCGGCGGTCGATCTCGCGGTCGAGATTGCGAAGGCGGATCGCCTTGCCCTGCATTATGCGCCCCTCGCCAACGCCCTTTTGCGGCGGATCGCCGCGGAGAAAGCAGAAATCCTCGCCGGGGCGGAAGATCCGCGCATTGACACGCCCGGCTGGCTCTATGAGCGCTGGGCGGGATTTTATGGCGAGGATGCCGCGCGCGCGATCGCCGCGCGCCACCGGATGCCGGTCTCGGTCGACCTGACCGCGACAGGCGATCCGCGTGCTTTGGCGGAGGCGACGGGTGGTGCGCTGCTCCCCACCGGGTCGGTGCGCCTGCCGCCCGATCGCGCCATCGATTCCCTGCCCGGCTATGCTGAAGGCGCGTTTTTTGTCCAGGACGCGGCCAGCGCCCTGCCCGCGCGGTTGATCAAGGTCCGGCCCGGCATGCGGGTGCTCGATCTCTGCGCCGCGCCCGGCGGCAAAGCGGCGCAGCTCGCGCTGGCCGGCGCCCGGCTTACCGCGGTGGAACGCTCGGCCGCGCGCGCCGAAAGGATGCGCGAGAATTTCGCGCGTCTGCGCATCGATGCCGAGATCGTCATCGCCGATGCAAGCACCTATGAGGCCGAGCCCTTCGATGCCGTGCTGCTCGATGCGCCCTGTTCCGCCACCGGCACGATCCGGCGGCATCCCGAGCTGGCCTGGACAAAAAAACTGGAAGACATTCTCAGTCTCGCTCGCCAGCAGGATAAAATACTCGCGCAAGCTGCAAAGCTGGTGCGCGTCGGCGGCACTCTCGTCTATTCGACCTGCTCGCTCGAACGCGAGGAAGGCGAGACCCGGATCGCAAATTTTCTCAAATCACAGGATAATTATGCGATTTCTCCCGTCACGCCCGAAATAATCGGGGTGGAGGATGCAGCGATAACAAAGGAAGGCTACCTTCGGGTTCTGCCGTCGCATTTTGATGCCTTCGGCGGTGCGGATGGTTTTTTCGCGGCAAGGTTGCATCGTCTCTGACAATGCGTGACATTTCAGGCCGGGGGCAGGCGTGACGATGAGTTCGGCGAACATGAAGCGCGGGGAGGGTCCGGCCAGCGCCGGGCGCGGCTTCGCGCTTGCGCCCTCGCTCCTCTCGGCACGCCTTGCCATGGCGCGCGCCTGGTTCGGCCGCTCGTCATTCAAGGCTTCGCGCTTTGTTTACGTGCCCCCCCATCTCCATCTGGCGGACCCGTCGGTGGCCGCCGATTTCCTCAATGGGCAGATCGTGCTTTCCGGGCGCAGCCTTCTGGCAGGGGGGCGGCCGATCCTCGACCTTCCCACGCCGAGCCGGGCCTTCGCCGCCGCCTTCAACGGTTTCGACTGGCTGCGCCATTTCGAAGCCAGCGCCGATCCCGCCCTGCGCGCCGGCGCCCGGGAGCTGACCACCCGATGGATGGAACGGCGCGAGAAGGGCCGCCAACCCGAAGCGGAACTGCCTGAAGCTTTGCCCCGGCGCGTCATCGCCTGGGTCACCCATTCCGTCCTGCTGACGGAGAATGCCGATTTCGCGGCCTATCGCCGGCTGATCGACCATCTCGCCCGCGATGCCGCGATGCTGCGCGTGCTGGCCGGCGAGGCCCGGATCGGGCTCCTGCGCACCGAGGCCGCGCTCGCCCTCGCATTTCATGCGCTCTCGCTGGATCGGCCGAATGCGGCGATCCGGCAAGCACAGGCCCTGTTGGAAACCGCGCTCGCCCAGACGATCCCGGAGGATGGCTGCCCGCAGGATCGCGATGCGGGCACCGCCGTGCGCCTCGCGGCAATGATCGTGCCGCTGCTTGCGCTGTATCGCGCCCGACAATGGCCGGCGCCGGACATCCTGACGGCGAGCTTCCAGAAGCTTGTAGCCTTCATCCGCATGATGCAGCACCCGGATGGCGGGCTCGCCTTGTTCAACGGTGCCGGGCTGGTCACGCGCGACCTTGCGGCGGAGGTCATGCGTTTCGGCGCCGGCCGCGTCGCGCGCCAGCATTCCGCCCCGGAGGGCGGATTCGAACGGCTCGAAACCGATCACGGCCTGCTGATCGTCGATACCGGGCGCCTGCCGCCGCCGGAATTCGCCGGGCATGCGGGCGCGAGCGCGCTGGCTTTCGAGTTTTCGACAAAAACCGACCGGCTGATCGTCAATTGCGGCTTCCCCCCCTCCGCCGAGGGCAAGGCGCTGCGCAGCCTTCGGATGGCTTCCGCGCATTCGGGCGTGCTCATCGACGATCTGCCCCTGGTCGATGTGGAGTCCTTCCGCGATGCCTTTGGTCGCCCGGAGGATCGCGTGGTCTCGAACGAGGAGGGATTGCCCGTCCAGCGCCGCACGCATGGCGATGCCGTCAGCCTCACGATTGGGCATGCCGGCTTGCGCACCAGGACGGGCTATCTCGTCGAGCGCGAATTCACCCTGCTGCCGGGCGATGGCGGCCTGGCCGGCGCCGAACGGGCGATCGATGTCGGCGGGCAAGGCGAGTCACGGCGCTGGACGCTCGTCTTCCATCTCCACCCGCGCGTGATCCCGGAACCGCTTTCCCGGCAGGATGCGCTCATCCTGCGCCTCCCGCACCAGCCGCCGGGGCAGGATCGCTGGCTGTTCGAATGCGCCGGAATTCCGCTGCATATCGAGGAGAGCTGCTGTTTCGAGCAGGAAGGCGTGTTGCCCAGAACCGAGGCGATCATCCTCGATATCCCCATTGCGGGCACCACGGAAATCCGCTGGCGGCTGAGCCCGTATAAAGGTTAGCGCCGCAAAACGGGGCGATTGCGCGAAAAATCGGCCCTTGTGCAATGGTGCCGGCAAAAGGCCTGTGCTATCGGCGCTGCGACCATCCGTCCTCCCCGGAGTATCCGATGCCTGCCAACAAACGCCCTATCCAGCGCGCGCTCCTTTCCGTTTTCGACAAAACCGGCCTTGTCGAGCTTGCCCGCGCGCTCCACGCCCGCGGCGTGACGCTGATCTCGACCGGAGGCTCGCGCGCCGCGCTCGCGGATGCCGGCATTCCGGTGATGGATATTTCCGAGGTCACGGGCTTTCCCGAGATGATGGATGGCCGGGTGAAGACCCTCCATCCGAAAGTGCATGGCGGCTTGCTCGCGATGCGCGACAATCCCGAGCATCAGGCGGCCCTGCTCGCGCATGGCATCGAGCCGATCGACCTGCTGGTGGGCAATCTCTATCCCTTCCGCGAGACCCTCGCCAAAGGCGCGGACTTCAACACGATCATCGAGAATATCGATATCGGCGGGCCCGCCATGCTGCGCTCTTCCGCGAAGAACCATGACGGGGTCTGCGTGGTGGTCGACCCCAATGATTACAGCGCGCTGCTCGCCGAGCTCGACGCCCAGGACGGCGAGACGACAAGCGCCTTCCGCCGTGCACTGGCCGCCAAGGCCTTCGGCCACACCGCGGCCTATGACCGTGCGATCGCCGAATGGTTCACCGGAGTGACGGCCGATGGTCCGAAACTCGCCGCCGAGAAATCCGGCACCGAACTGCGCTACGGCGAGAACCCTCATCAATCGGCCTGGTTTGTCGCGGAAGGCACGCCCCGCGCCGGAGTCGCCACCGCACGGCAGGTGCAGGGCAAGGCGCTCTCCTACAACAATCTCAACGATGCCGATGCCGCTTTCGAATGCGTTGCGGAATTCGATCCCGCACGGACCAGAGCCGTTGCGATCATCAAGCACGCCAATCCCTGTGGTGTCGCGGAAGGCGCAAGCCTGGTCGAAGCTTACAACCGCGCGCTTGCCTGCGATCCCGTCTCGGCTTTCGGCGGCATCGTCGCGATGAACGCGGTGCTTGACGCCGAGGCGGCCCGCGCCATGACCGAGATCTTCACCGAGGTGATCATCGCGCCGGGCGCCAGCGAGGAAGCCATCGCCATCGTCGGCGCGAAGAAGAACCTGCGCCTGCTGCTGACCGGCGCGTTGCCCGATCCGCGCGCGAAGGATCTCGTCACCCGCTCCATCGCCGGCGGACGCCTCGTCCAGACCCGCGACAATGCCGTGGTCGACACGATGGAATTGAAGGTTGTCACCAAGCGCGCGCCGAGCGAGGCGGAGCTGGCCGACATGCGCTTTGCCTATCGCGTGGTCAAGCATGTGAAATCAAACGCCATCGTCTATGCCAAAGGCGGCGCGACGGTCGGGATCGGCGCGGGACAGATGAGCCGGGTCGATTCCGCGCGCATCGCCGCCTGGAAGGCGGGCGAGGCCGCCAAGGCCGCGGGTGCCGAAAAGCCGCTGACCTTCGGCTCCGTCGCGGCGTCAGATGCCTTCTTCCCCTTCGCGGATGGGCTCGAAGCGCTGGTCGCCGCCGGCGCCACCGCCGTCATCCAACCCGGTGGCTCGATGCGCGACAATGAAGTCATCGCCGCCGCCGATGCCGCGGGAATCGCGATGGTCTTCACCGGCACGCGGCATTTCCGCCACTGACCACTGGCGGCACGAAGCGCCCCGATCGCCATAAAAAAAGCCGGGCAATGCCCGGCTTTTCCTTTTTCGCGGCAGCGCTTCTCATTCGCGCGCCAGATCCCCCAGGAGCCCGCCGAGCACGGTCAGGCGTGCCTGGTTGAGCGGGCCCGAGCTCAGCATCTTCACATTCGCGAGCGCGCGCGAAAGCGTCTCCCCCTTGGCTTCGGCCCAGGCCGTGAGACCCTTCTCGCCAGCCCCATGATGGGCGATGACATCGCCCGCGATCTTGCGCATCGCCTCGTCGATCGCCGCGATGGCGCGATCAAGCGCCAGACGCTCGTAAGGATCGATCGTCGCGATCGACCGGGCGCCTTCGCGCAAGGCCCCGAGATCGAAATGGTCCTCCAGCGCGAAAATGGTCCGCGCCGCGGCGGGCACGTCGATCTTCGTCTTTTCCGCGATCAGCGTCGCATCGAGCGCGCAGGCGGAGATCGGAATATCGATGATGCGCGCGGCAAGTTCGGTCGGCACTTTCTCGCTCACGAGGGCAGCGATGGCGGCTTCGCGCGCCGCCTTCGCCTCGGGCGAGAGAAGCGCATCGCGCTTCTTCTCGGTCTCGCTCACACCAGCCTTGAACCGCTTCACCAGTGCTTCCAGCCCCGGCGCGAAATCGACATTGCGCAGGAACCACAGCATCCGCCCCGAGACATGGGCCTGCGCCGCCGCGTAGAGCGCGAGCTGGGTGGTGCCGGATATCCGGGTATCGAGCGCGTCGATCGCGAGATTGATCTCGAGAATACCGAAAACGTCGCGCGCAAGCGCATAGGCACGGGCGACATCGGGCACGCCATGGCCGGTGCGCGCGGCGAGCCGCATCGCGATCCCCGGTCCGCCGCGATTGATCACGGCGTTGGAAAGCTGCGTTGCAACGATTTCCCGGCGCAGGCGATGGGAATCGATGGCATCCGGGAATTTTTCCTGCACTTCCTTCGGGAAGTACCGGCGCAGCTCCTCGATGAGATAGGGATCATCGGGTACGTTCGAGGCGATGAGGTGATCGAAGAGCGAGAGTTTGGCATAGGCCAGCAGCACCGCGATTTCGGGTCGTGTCAGACCTTCGCCCCGCAGCGCACGCGCGCCGATCTCGGCATCTGTGGGCAGCCCCTCGACCGCGCGGTCGAGCCGGCCTTCGTCCTCGAGCGCATGCATCAGTTCCTGAAGATCGGAACTTGCAGCCGTGCCTTCGCGCTGGGTCAGCGACAGCGCGAGCGATTGCAGGTAATTGTTGCGCAGGACAAGGCGCGCCACTTCATCCGTCATGCCCGCAAGAAGGGTGTTTCGGGTCTCGCGCGTCAGGCGCTTGTCACCTTCGGGCTTCGCAAGCGCGATCTTGAGATTGACCTCGACGTCCGAGGAATTGACGCCGGCGGAATTGTCGATCGCATCGGTATTGAGACGCACGCCATGGCGGCCGGCCTCGATACGCGCGGCCTGCGTCATGCCGAGATTGGCGCCCTCGCCGATAACCTTGGCGCCGAGTTCGGCGGCGGTGACGCGGATCGCGTCATTGGCGCGATCGCCCACTTCCGCATCGCTCTCGTGCGTGGCGCGCAGATAGGTGCCGATGCCGCCGAACCAGAGCAGATCGACTTTCGCCTTCAGGATCGCGGTCATCACCTGCTGGGGCGTCGCATCGCCGCCTTCAAGGCCGAGCAAGGCGCGCATTTCGGGCGAAAGCGGAATCTTTTTCGCCGAACGCGGGAAGATGCCGCCACCTTTCGAGATCAGCTTCGGATCGTAATCCTGCCAGCTTGAACGCGGCAGCGCGAACATGCGCTGGCGCTCCGCGAAGCTTTTCGCCGCATCGGGATCGGGATCGATGAAGATGTCGCGGTGATCGAAAGCGGCGACGAGACGGATCTGCTTGGAAAGCAGCATGCCGTTGCCGAACACGTCACCCGACATGTCGCCGACGCCAGCCACGGTGAACGGCATTGTCTGGATGTCGATATCGATCTCGCGGAAATGCCGTTTGACGGCTTCCCAGGCACCACGGGCGGTGATCCCCATCTTCTTGTGATCATAACCCGCCGAGCCACCCGAGGCGAAGGCATCGCCCAGCCAATGGTCGCGGGCTTCGGAGATGCCGTTCGCGGTGTCGGAGAAGGTCGCGGTACCCTTATCGGCAGCCACGACGAGATAGGGGTCGTCGCCGTCATAGCGGATGACGCGCGCCGGCGGCACGATCTTCTCGTTCGCGATCGTGTCCGTCACGTCGAGCAGGGCGGAAACAAACGTCTTGTAGGAAGCGGTGCCTTCGGCAAACCAGGCGTCGCGATCCGAGGCCGGCGGCAGGTTCTTGGGCACGAAGCCGCCCTTGGCGCCCACCGGAACGATGACCGCGTTCTTCACCTGCTGCGCCTTGACCAGACCGAGGATCTCGGTGCGGAAATCCATCGGCCGATCGGACCAGCGCAACCCGCCGCGCGCGACCTTGCCGAACCTGAGATGCAGCCCCTCGACCTGCGGCGAGGCCACGAAGATCTCGAAAAGCGGCTTGGGCAGCGGCAGATTCTCCACCTGCGCGCAGGCGAACTTGAACGCGATCGTCGGCCGCCCCTGCTGATAGGCATTGGTGCGCAAGGTCGCGAGGATGAGGTTCAGAATCCGACGATAGATGCGGTCGTCGTCGAGGCTGGTGATCTTGTCGATCTCGGCCAGCAGCAAGGTCTGCTCGGCCTCGACCTTCGCCGCGCGTTTGGCGGGCGCATCTTCGAGATCGGGATCGAAGCGTAGGGCGAAAAGCCGCGCGAGGCCATGCGTCGCCGCCGGATAACGCGCCAGCGCTTCCGCGATATAGAGCTGCGCGTAAGGCACGCCGATCTGGCGCAGATAGCGCGCGTAGCTGCGCAGGATATCCGCCTTGCGCGGGGAGAGCCCGACATCCGTGACAAGCGCGTTGAAACGATCCGATTCGAGTGTGCCGGAGAACACCCCGTTGAGCGTCTCGACGAGGGGCGCCTCGAGCACGTCAAGGTCGATCTCCCCGCCGCGTGCCCGTTCGAGCGTCATGTCGTGAAGCCAATGCGTCGGTTCGGCGGAGGCCGGATCGGCATGGATGCGATAGGTGCGCTCATTGATGACGGTGAAGCCGAGATTCTCCAGCACCGGAACACGCCGCGAAAGCGGGATCGCAGCACGGCGCGAGAAGACCTTGAGACTGACCCGCGCCGCGCCATCACCCGCCTTGCGGTAGAAGGCGAAAGGCGTTGCCGCGCCCAGCTCCTCGAGATGCGCGATATCGGCGAGCGCATCGGAGGAGGAGAAAGCCTCGCGATAGGCCGCGGAGAACGCGTTCGAATAGCGCTGGAGCCAGGGGCCGATCTTGTCCGCCGGCGCTTCCCTTTCGAGCGTCTCGCGGAAATCGTCGGCCCAGGTGCGCACGATGGCGGCGATGCCTGCTTCAAGCGTCGCGCGGTCGATATTCGGCGTCACGCCTTCGGTGCGCCCGATAATGTAATGCGTGCGCGAGAGCGGCCCTTCGGGATAGGCGGGATAAGCGGCGGAAACACGGCCGTCATAGATGCGCGCGAGGTATTCACCGATCTTGAGACGCGCCTGCGTGTCGTAACGGTCCTTGGGGACGTAGACCATGACGGAGACAAAGCGGTCGAAGCGGTCAACGCGTGCCAGCGCGCGCAGGCGCGGCCGCTCCGCCAGCGCCATCACGTCCATCGCGACGGAATAGAGCGTATCGAGATCGACCTGGAACAATTCGTCGCGCGGGTAGCTCTCGAGCACGTTCATGAGCGCCTTGCCGGAATGGCTGGCCGGATCAAAACCCGCGCGTTCGAAAACACGGGCGACCTTGTGGCGCAGATAGGGCACGGCGCGGGTCGAGCCGGTATAGGCGGTCGAGGTGAAGAGCCCGACAACGCGCAGCTCCCCTTCAAGCTCGCCGCGCTCGTTGAGCAGCTTGACGCCGACATAATCGAGATAGACGCGCCGGTGAATGCGCGACTTCACATTGGCCTTGGCGACGAAAAGCGGGGTGGGCTCGCGCAGGAAGGCGCGGATCTCGGGCGTCATCACCACGAGTTCCTTGCCGCGGCGCAGGACCTTCACCTCCGGGTCGCGCAGGATGCCCAGACCTTCCGAGGGGATCGGGTCCGAGGACATTTCCCGGTCGGAGAACCGATATTCGCGGATGCCGAGGAAAGTGAAATTATCCGCCAGAAGCCAATCGAGGAACTGCACCGCCTCGGCGATCTCGTCCGGTGGCAGCATGGGCGGCGTGGCGCGATAGCGCGTCGCGATCTCGGCGAGGCGGGTGCGCATCGGCACCCAATCGCTCACCGCCGCACGGATATCGGCGAAAATCGTGACGAAATCGGCTTCAAGCCGGCTGCGCTCGCCCTCGTCCAGCGGCTGGGCGATATGGATATGCAGAAAGCTCTCGCGCTGTACGGGCGCAAGCTCGCGGCCCGCTGAAAGGCCGATAAGACGGGAAAGCACGCCCTGCCCATCCCGCTCCACGGCAAGGATCGGATGCGCGACCAATGCGACCGGCAGGCCGCGCTCACCCAATTCCGCGAGGGTCGAATCGAGCAGGAAGGGCATGTCGTCGTTGATGATCTCGATCAGCGTGCCCGCGCGGCCCATGCTGGCGGGAAACGGCGCGATGCGAATCTTCACCTTGCCGGGCTGGCGCTGGCGGAGCATGTCGCCCGCCGCCGCCGCGAGCTCCGCCCGCGCGCCCTGATCGACAAGCGCGAGATCCTCGGGATCGACACGCGAGAACAGGAGCTGTTCAAGCCCCTGTTTCTCCGCAGCCCGGACGATCGACGCATCCCCTGAAGGGGCACTGGAATTCGGCATGAGAGGAGGCTCCGCGAGCAACATGTGAGCCGACCTGTCGCAGTCGCAACTTGCAAGGCAGCTCTAGAGAGATCATGATTCGGACGACGACTGGCTTTCGTGTGGCGCGCACGATTCTTAGACCTTCGTTTAATGCGCCCTGCTTAAATAAGAGGCAAGCGTGGGAAAGCTAAAATATCCTGAATCCGGGACGCCCAAACGCAAAAAACCGCATGAGGTGACAGCACTTCGGCTCGATTCCGCGCCCTTGAGCACGGAAATGTCCGAATATTTCAAAAAATGCGAAGAAAAGATCGGTTTTGTTCCGAATGTGCTGATCGCCTATTCGCATTCCATGGCGAAGCTCGAAACCTTCGCCGCCTTCTACAACGAGTTGATGCTCGCGCCTTCCGGCCTTTCCAAACTGGAGCGCGAGATGATCGGCGTGGTGGTCTCGGCGGAGAACCGCTGCTTCTACTGCCTCGTGGCCCATGGCGCCGCCTTGCGCAGCCTTTCGGGCAAGCCGGAACTGGGGGAGGCGATCGCCTTCAATTACCGCATGGCCGAGATCGAGCCGCGCCAGCGCGCGATGCTCGATTTCGCGCTCAAGGTCTCGCGCGCCTCGGCGGAAATCACCGAAGCCGACCGGGAAAAGCTGCGGGAAGCCGGCTTCAACGATGCCGATATCTGGGATATCGCCGCCACCGCCTCGTTCTATGCGATGTCGAACCGCATGGCGTCGGCCACCGGAATGTCGCCCAACCCGGAATATCACGGGCAGGCGCGCGGCTGAGATCGGGCTAAAGGGGTTTTACCAAAAAAGAAGGCGGCTCGTGCGGGGGGCTCGAGCCGCCATGCCTGGCGTCGGGGCTCCGTGGAGCCGGCAGTCGAAACGAGGGGGCTGGGGGGCTAGGGTCCCGCTTCACCGCCATCGCCTTGGCATCGTTGGCAAGATCGACGCCCGTTCTGGCAAGCGCATGGTCGAAATCGGGCCAAATTGTGAAATCGATAACGCCTCGATCACGAATTTCCGCTTGAATGCAAGCCACGTGACTTCGGTCAGGTCTCGACGCTTGCACCGGGAGCACAAAACCCCGACATTTGCGTCGAGGAGGATCGCGATGAAGCAAGGGGCAACGAACAGCGAGATGTCGGGCGCTTCCCTCACATCGGCGAACGTGGTCGCCTTTCCGGCACAGCGGCTGCCCGAACTCGTCCGCTTCGATCGCCGCGAGCTTTCCTCTATCCTCGGAGTCTATGGCCGTCAGGTCGCGATGGGCGAATGGCGCGATTACGCCCTCGATTTCGGTCGCGAACGCGCTGTTTTTTCCATTCTGCGCCGCACCGGAGAGGCCCCGATTTACCGGATCGAAAAAGACCCCAAGCGCGCGGCACGGCAAGGCGCCTATGCCGTGCTCGGGCAGGATGGGCGCGTGCTCAAGCGCGGCGCCGATCTCGAAAGGGTGCTCAAGGTGCTGGAAAAGCCCGCGCGCATCGTGGGGTGAGAAGGCCCATGCGGGCGCGGGGATGCCCGGTTCCGACTCATTTCTTGACCTTGCCCCCCTTTTCACCTACGAAGCCCGCTCCAATCAGGTGAGATCATCTCGATCCGCCGACCCGAGGTTCGCTTCGGGAGGTCAACGCCCGGCAGCGCGATGCGCCCCCGGGCGTGTTCGTGTTTGGCATTACGCAAGCGCTTGGGGCTTGCGATCCGGCTGAAACCCTCGGGCCGAAAGCCGGGAGCGACTGCGACGCCAAGCAGGCAGCGATGCTGCCGCTGCGAGGGTCAACAGGGGAAGAGAAAATGTTCGAGGGCCTTTCAGGTCGTCTTTCGGGAATTCTCGACAAACTCACGCGCCGCGGCGCGCTGAGCGAGGCGGATGTCGCCGAAGCGATGCGCGAGGTCCGCCGCGCGCTGCTCGAGGCGGATGTCGCGCTCGATGTCGTGCGCGATTTCACCGAGAAGGTCCGTGTGCGCGCTGTCGGCGCCGAGGTCGTCAAGTCGGTGACGCCGGGCCAGATGGTGGTCAAGATCGTCAATGACGAGCTTGTCGCCATGCTTGGCTCGGATGCCGATCCGATCGACCTCCAGGCGACCCCGCCGGTTGGCATCCTCATGGTCGGCCTTCAGGGCTCCGGCAAGACGACGACCACCGCCAAGATCGCCAAACGCCTGCAGGCGCGCGAGAAGAAGAAGGTGCTTCTTGCCTCGCTCGATACGCGCCGCCCGGCCGCGATGGAGCAGCTCGCGGTTCTCGGCCGTGACAACGCGATCGACGTGCTCCCCATCGTCGCCGGCCAGAATGCGGTCGAGATCGCGCGCCGCGCCGAGCAAGAAGCGCGTCTTGGCGGCTATGATGTCGTGATCTTCGATACCGCCGGCCGCGTCACCCTCGATGACGAGCTGATGGAAGAGGTGGTCCGCGTCCGCGATGCGGTCAAGCCGCACGAGACTCTGCTCGTCGCCGATGCCTTGACCGGGCAGGACGCGGTGAACACCGCCCGCGCCTTCGACAGCCGCGTCGGCATCACCGGCATCGTGCTCACCCGCGTCGATGGCGACGGGCGTGGCGGCGCCGCGCTCTCCATGCGCGCGGTCACCGGCAAGCCGATCAAGCTCATCGGCATGGGCGAGAAGATGGACGCGCTGGAGGATTTCCATCCCGCGCGCATCGCCAACCGCATCCTCGGCATGGGCGATATCGTCAGCCTCGTCGAGAAGGCCGCCGCCAATATCGATCAGGAAAAGGCGCTCGCCATTGCCGAGCGCATGAAGAAGGGCAAGTTCGATCTCAACGATCTGCGCGACCAGCTCGGCCAGATGGAAAAGCTCGGCGGCCTCGGCGGATTGATGGGCATGCTGCCCGGCGTCGCCAAGATGAAGGACAAGATCGCGGAAGCCGGAATAGGCGACAAGATGATCAAGCGGCAGGTCGCGATCATCAATTCCATGACACCGGGCGAGCGCGCCAATCCCGATCTGCTCAAGAACAGCCGCAAGAAGCGCATCGCGACAGGTTCGGGCACCAGCGCCGAGGAGATCAACAAACTCCTCAAGATGCACCGCACCATGGCCGATATGATGAAGAGCATGGGCAAAGGTGGCCGTGGTCCTATGGCTGGTCTTGCCAACATGTTCGGCATGGGCGGGGGATTTCCGGGCGGCGGCATGCCCGATCTCTCGAAGCTCCAGCCGCCGGGCGGCATGCCTTCCGGCCCCGGTGGGCTCTCGCCGGATGCGGTGGCCGAAGCGCAAAAACAGCTCGAAAAGCTCTCTGGCCCAGGCGGCAAGCCGGGGCTTCCGGGTGGCCTTCCTGGCCTTGGCAAACCGGGCCTTCCCGGCCTCGGCGGTCTGCCGGGCCTCGGCGGCTTCAACCCGTTCAGGAAGAAATAAGCGTCCGATGAACACCCACGCCGCCCCCGAAATCGAGACCGGAAGGCTCCGCTTGCGCCAATGGCGCGAGGCCGATTTCGAACCGTTCTGCCGTCTCTTCGGGGATGAGGAACTGGCGCGCTTCATGGGCGGACATGGCGACAAGGCCTATTGCTGGGGCCGCATGGTCGGTTTTGCCGGCAACTGGGCGCTTGCCGGCCACGGCTTCTATGTGATCGAGGAAAAGGCCAGCGGCACGTTCCTCGGCCTGTGCGGCGTCACCCGCCGGTTCGATCTCGATGCGCCGGAACTCGGCTGGGGTATCCTGCGCGAGGGGCAGGGCAAGGGCTACATCACCGAAGCCGCCCGCGCCGTGCGCCGGCATGTCTACGAGGATCTTGGCTGGAAAAGCCTTGTCTCCTGCATCGATGCCGAGAACATCGCCTCAATCCGTGTCGCGGAACGGCTCGGCGCCACCTACGAACGCGAATTGACCGAACGGGCAAAGCCCTGCGGGCTCTATCGCCATCCTTCACCGCAAGATCTTGCATCCTCAACCCACCAGAACTGAACCAAACGGAGAAAAACATGGCTCTCAAGATTCGTCTCGCCCGTGGCGGCGCCAAGAAGCGTCCGGTCTATCGCATCGTCGTCGCGGATGCCCGCGCCCCGCGCGATGGCCGCTTCCTCGAAAAGCTCGGCACCTATAACCCGATGCTCGCGAAGGATTCGGCGCAGCGCGTCGTTCTCGATATCGAGAAGGCCAAGGCCTGGCTCGCCAAGGGCGCCCAGCCGACGGATCGCGTGCTGCGCTTCCTCGATGCCGCCGGCGTCATGAAGCGCCCGACCCGCAGCAACCCGGAAAAGGCCGTTCCCGGCAAGAAGATGACCGAACGCGCCGCCGCCAAGGCCGGCGGTGAAGCGGCCGGCGAATAAGCTTTCGCCGCATCCAGCATGGCCGGGCACGCCCGGCCATGCCGCCTTGACGGAGACGACCGCATGGCCAAGCCGCGCAAGCCCAAAGCCCCGCCTGCCCTGCCCCCGCCGGAACGACGGGTGACGCTCTGCGTGATCGGGGCGCCGCATGGCGTGCGCGGCGAATGCCGTGTCAAAGCCTTTACCGCAGACCCGATGGCGATCGCGGATTACGGCCCGCTTTTCGCCGCCGATGGCCGCGTCTTCGAGATCAATGACGGACGTTTCCTCAAGGACGACCTGCTGGTCGTGAAGTTCGAGGGGATCACGGATCGGGATGCCGTCGCACGCCTGACCGGCACGGAACTCTTCGTGGACCGGCACATGCTGCCCGAAACGGAAGAGGAAGATGAATTCTACCACGCGGATCTGATCGGAATCGCGGTCCGCGACCTCGAAGGCGCGGAAATCGGCACGATCGCCGCCGTGCATGATTTCGGGGCCGGCGACATTCTCGAAATCCGCCCCGCGCAGGGCGGACCGACCTGGCTGCTGCCCTTCACCAAGACCGCGCTGCCGCGCCTTGATGTCGCGATGCGGGTGGCCACGGCTGACCCCGCTTTTCTCGCCAAGCCCGAATCCGCCAGGGAAAAACCACCGGAAGCCGGCGGAGACGAGGAATGACCAAGGCGGGATTTTCCGCGCTGGTCGTCACGTTGATGCCGGATTTCTTCCCCGGCCCGCTCGGGCAATCGCTCGCCGGCGAGGCGATGGCGAAGGGCGCCTGGTCGCTCGGCGTGAAGGATATCCGTGATCACGGACGAGGCAGGCATCGCGCCGTGGATGACACCCCAGCCGGCGGCGGGCCGGGCATGGTGATCCGCGCCGATGTGCTGGCCGAGGCGCTCGACGCCGCCATTCCCGCCGATGATCCGCGTCCGCGCCTGCTGATGAGCCCGCGTGGCAGGGTCTTCGACCAGAAGATGGCACGCAAGCTGGCCGAGGGGCCGGGCGTGATCCTCGTCTGCGGGCGCTTCGAGGGGATCGATGAACGGGTGATCGAGACGCGTGGTCTTGAGGAGGTCTCCATCGGCGATTACGTGCTCTCCGGTGGCGAGCTGGCGGCGCAGGTCGTGCTCGATGCCGTGATCCGCCTCCTCCCCGGCGTGATGGGTGGCGAAGGCTCGGATATCGAGGAGAGCCATGAGCAGGGTCTGCTCGAATACCCCCATTACACCCGTCCCCGGCTGTGGGAGGGGCGGGAAATCCCCGAAGTGCTGACCTCGGGCAACCACGCGGCCATCGCCAAATGGCGACGCGCGGAGGCGGAACGCGTCACGCGCGAGAGAAGGCCGGATCTCGGCGCGAAACTGCCGCCGCCCGCGCCGGCGAAAAAGCCCCGTCCGGGGACGAAAAAGCACGCGCCGAGGGGTGACAAGCCCGACGATCTCGTGTAACGGCAGCGCCTCAACTCAGAACAGCGTCACCGAAACGCCCGCCGGCATAAGGCGAAACGGAAAAAGGATCCCTTAGATGGATATCATCCAGACTCTCGAGAAAGAAGAAGCCGCGCGCGTGCTCGGCGAGAAGACGATCCCGGAATTCGCCCCCGGCGATACGGTCATCGTCAACGTGAAGGTCAAGGAAGGCGACCGCAGCCGCGTCCAGGCCTATGAAGGCGTCTGCATCGCGCGCAATGGCGGCGGCCTCAACGAGAGCTTCACGGTCCGCAAGATTTCCTATGGCGAGGGTGTCGAGCGCGTCTTCCCGCTCTATTCGCCGAATATCGATTCGATCAAGGTCGTCCGCCGCGGCAAGGTCCGCCGCGCGAAGCTCTATTACCTGCGCGATCGCCGCGGCAAGTCGGCGCGTATCGCCGAGCGCACCGATCGCAGGAACGACGACAAGAAGGCCTGAACCGGCTTTCATCGGTAGCAGACAAGGCGGCTTTCGAGCCGCCTTTTTCATGCGCACTGGAACGTGAACGCGCACCACTGGCGCTTTCTCGCGATTGGGATAGGCTGCCTTCAAAATAAGGAGGCATGCATGTCCGATAGAAAACCCGCCATTTCTGATGCCGTCATCCAGCTCTATGACCGTTTCACGCATGGCGCCATGGACCGGCGCGCCTTCATGGAGCGTCTGACGAAGCTCGCAGGTTCGACCGCCGCCGCGAGCGCCCTGCTGCCAATGCTCCAGAACGATTACGCCCGCGCGGAAACGGTGAAGCCCGACGATCCGCGCCTCGTCTATGAAGACAAGCTCGCCATTCCCGGCTCGGATGCCGGGCTCACCGGCTATCTCGTGACCGCCAAGGGCGCTGCGAAACGCCCGGCGCTGGTGATGATCCACGAAAACCGTGGTCTCAACCCGCATATCCGCGACATGACACGGCGGGGCGCCCTCGCGGGCTATCTCACGCTCGGCATCGACGCGCTGTCGCCGGAAGGCGGAACGCCGACGGATGAGGACAAGGCGCGCGACATGATCGGCCAGCTCACGCCGGACAAGGCCGCCGCGCGGATCGCAGCAGCGGTGCGCCTTCTCGCGAGCCACCCGCAATCCACCGGCAAGGTCGGCGCCATCGGCTTCTGCTGGGGTGGCGGGCAGGTCAACCGCGTCGCCAGCATCGAACCCGCGCTCGGTGCGGGTATCGCCTATTACGGATCGCAGGTCCCGGCCGACCGAGTGGCGGGCATCAAGGCCGCGCTGATGCTCCATTATGCCGGCAAGGACGAGCGCATCAACGCCGGTATTCCCGCCTACAAGACCGCGCTGGAAGCGGCGGGAAAGACCTTCGAGATCCATCTGTATGAGGGCGTCGATCACGCCTTCAACAACGATACCAACGCCGCACGCTTCAATGCCGAGGCCGCCGCCCTGGCCTGGAGCCGCAGCCTGGCCTTCCTCGCCCGCCACCTTGGAACGCCGCCCGCCCTGGGCTAGTTCGTTTTAAACGCAACTAATTTGCTTGCCTTCCCAACGCGTTTCCGGCACTCTGCGGCCAGTAGAGGAACGCCGGGCGCGTTTGCGCCTCGCATGTTGATCAAAAAAACAGATCCATCCGAGAGGAGAAGGCCATGAACAAGCATGTCGGGCTTGTCGCCGCCGAGGGCGCGAAGACGAGTATCGAGCAGAAACTGCGCTACATGACCGGCTTCGGCAATTCCTTCGAAACGGAGGCCTTGCCGGATGCCCTGCCGGTGGGGCGCAACTCGCCGCAGAAATGCAATTACGGCCTTTATGCCGAGCAGCTCTCGGGCTCACCCTTCACCGCGCCGCGCTCCACCAACGAGCGTTCCTGGCTCTATCGCATCCAGCCCGGCGTGAAGCATCAGGCACGCTACCGCAAGGTCGATGTCGGCATGATCCGCACCGCGCCGAACCGCGAGGAATCCGCCCTGCCGATCGGCCAGATGCGCTGGATGCCGCTGCCGATTCCGGCGGACAAGCTCAATTTCCGCACCGGCCTGCATACGATCGTCACCGCCGGCGATGCCGAGGGGCAGGTCGGGATGGCGGCGCATATCGCGCTCATCACCGAATCCATGGTCGACGAATATTTCTTCAATGCCGATGGCGAGCTGATGATCATCGCCCAGCAGGGCAATCTGCGCTTTGCGACCGAGTTCGGCGTGATCGAGATCGAACCCGGCGAGGTCTGCATCATTCCGCGCGGCGTGATCTTCCGCTGCGAACTGGTGAACGGCCCGGCACGCGCCTATGTGTGCGAGAATTACGGCGGCGCGCTCACCCTGCCGGAGCGCGGGCCGATCGGCGCCAATTGCCTTGCCAATGCCCGCGATTTCAAGACGCCGGTTGCGGCCTATGAGGATGTCACCCACGCCGGCCAGCTCTATGTGAAATGGTGCGGGGAGATGTTCGTCACCGATATCGGGCAATCCCCGCTCGATGTCATCGCCTGGCACGGCAATTACTATCCCTACAAATACGACCTGCGCCATTACTCGCCGGTCGGCGCCATCGCGTTTGATCACCCCGATCCCTCGATCTTCACGGTGCTCACCTCGCCTTCGGGCGAAGCCGGCACGGCGAATATCGATTTCGTGATCTTCCCCGAGCGCTGGATGGTGGCCGAGAACACCTTCCGTCCGCCATGGTATCACCGCAACATCATGAGCGAGTTCATGGGGCTGATCTACGGCATCTATGACGCCAAGCCCGAGGGTTTCGTGCCCGGCGGCATGAGCCTGCACAACATGATGCTGCCGCACGGGCCGGATGCACCGGCTTTCGAGAAGGCATCGAACGAGCCGATGATTCCGCACAAGCAGAGCGGCACCATGGCCTTCATGCTCGAAACGCGGCTGCCCCAGCGCCTCACCGCCTTCGCGGCCGGGCTCAAGACGATCGACGACAAATATCTCGATTGCTGGGCGGGGCTGAAACGCCATTTCGACCCGACCCGCAAGGAACCGAACTGGTAAATCCGGCCATTAGCGGAACAGGATTGCTGAACGCCCCCTCGGGCGTTCAGCGCACGACATGGATGCGCGCGCCGACCCGCACCCGCGGCAGGAGATCAAGTACATCCTCGTCGAGCATACGGATGCAGCCGTAGGAGGCATAGGAGCCGATCGAGGCGCGCATCGAGGCCGATGTGCCATGGATCGCGTATTCGCCGGGCGTGATAGTGAGCGCCGCGGCACCCATCGGGTTGTTCGGCGCGCCGCCCTCGATGTAATCGGGCAGATAGGGCTGCGCCCTTTTCACCTCTTCCGGCGGCGCCCAGGCCGGGCGGATATGCTTGCCGTCGATGATGCGGGTGCCGAACCATTGCTTGCCCGGCTTGCCCACCGCGACCCGGTAGCGGATCGCCGTTCCATCGCCTTGCGCGAAATAGAGCATCCGCTGGCTAGTGGAGACGAGGATCGCGCCCGGCTCGATCGCGATCGGCAGGTTGACATGCTGCGCCGTAACCGCCCCTGCCGGCGCGCCGCCCGCGACCGCGACCCCGAGACCACCCATCCCGATCGTAAAAGCTTCACGCCGTGTCCGCATGGCTTCCTCCTGTGAGGAAAGCAAAGCGGGGAATGCTTGAACACGCCTTTCCGCGCGCCGGAAAGCCTCCAACGCGGTCAACGAAGCGTAAAAAAGGGCGCCCGCGGCGCCCTTGATGCGATGTGTTGCGGCTCTCAGGCCCGCTTGTTCTGGCGGTTGGCGATGAGATCATCGACCACGGCGGGATCCGCGAGGGTCGAGGTATCGCCGAGCGCGCCAAAATCATCCTCCGCGATCTTGCGCAGGATGCGGCGCATGATCTTGCCCGAACGGGTCTTCGGCAGGCCGGGCGCGAACTGGATCTTGTCCGGCGTCGCGATCGGGCCGATCTCGTTGCGCACGGTGACCACCAGCGCCTTGCGCAGATCCTCGCTCGGCTGCACGCCCGCCATCAGGGTGACATAAGCATAGATGCCCTGCCCCTTGATGTCGTGCGGATAACCGACGACCGCCGCTTCCGAGACGCTTTCATGCGCGACCAGCGCGCTCTCGACCTCCGCCGTCCCCATGCGATGCCCGGAAACGTTGATCACATCGTCGACGCGGCCCGTGATCCAGTAATAGCCATCCGCATCGCGCCGGCAGCCATCGCCGGTGAAATACTTGTTCGGATAGGTCGAGAAATAGGTCTCCATGAAGCGCTTGTGATCGCCATAGACCGTGCGCATCTGGCCGGGCCAGCTATCGGCGATGCACAGATTGCCCTCGCAGGCGCCTTCGAGGATCTTGCCCTCGGCATCGACGATCTCGGGCCTGACGCCGAAGAAGGGCCGTGTGGCGGAGCCCGGCTTGAGCTTCGTCGCGCCCGGCAGCGGCGTGATCAGGATGCCGCCGGTTTCGGTCTGCCACCAGGTATCGACAATCGGGCAACGGCCATCGCCGACAACGCGGTGATACCATTCCCAGGCTTCCGGGTTGATCGGCTCGCCAACGGAGCCGAGCAGGCGGAGCGAAGCGCGCGAGGTCTTCTTCACGGCCTCCTCGCCCGCGCCCATCAGCGAGCGGATCGCGGTCGGCGCGGTGTAGAAGATGTTGACCTTGTGCTTGTCGATCACCTCCCAGAAACGGGAGACGGAGGGATAGGTCGGAATTCCCTCGAACATCAGCGTCGTGGCGCCATTCGCGAGCGGACCATAGACGATGTAGGAATGCCCGGTGACCCAGCCGACATCCGCCGTGCACCAATAGATGTCACCCTCGTGGTAATCGAAGACGTATTGATGCGTCATCGACGCATAGACGAGATATCCACCCGTAGTATGCAGCACGCCCTTGGGCTTGCCTGTCGAGCCGGAGGTGTAGAGGATGAAAAGCGGGTCCTCCGCGTTCATCTCCACCGGATCGCAATGGTCGGAAACCTTCGCGGCCTCCTCGTGATACCAGACGTCGCGTCCCTCTTCCATATGGATGGAGGAGCTTCCCGTCCTGCGGACGACGATCACCTTCTCGAGTGCCGGGTGGACCTTGTTGGAGGCGACATCGACATTCTTCTTGAGCGGCACCGGCTTGCCGCCGCGCAGACCCTCATCCGCCGTGATCACCACCTTGGAATCGCAATCCTCGATCCGCCCCGCGAGCGCATCGGGCGAGAAACCGCCGAAAACGATCGAATGCACCGCGCCGATACGCGTGCAGGCCAGCATCGCATAGGCGGCCTCGGGGATCATCGGGAGGTAGATCGTGACACGATCGCCCTTCTTCACCCCCTGCGCCTTGAGGACATTGGCCATGCGGCAGGTCTCGCGATGGAGTTCCGCATAGGTGATCGCCTTCGAGTCCTTGGGATCATCCCCCTCCCAGAGAATCGCGACCTGATTGGCGCGCTTGGGCAGGTGCCGGTCGATGCAATTGGCGGAAACGTTGAGCGTGCCGTCCTCGAACCACCGGATAGAGACATTCCCCGGCGCATAGGAGACGTTCTTGACCTTGGTATAGGGCTTGATCCAGTCGATCCGCTTGCCTTCCGCGCGCCAGAAGGCTTCGGGGTCCTTGATGGAGGCCGCGTATTTCTCGCCGTATTTGGCATCGTCCACAAAAGCGCGACGCTGCCATTCGGCGGAGACCTCATAGACTTTCTCGGACATCGGACCCTCCCATATCGACCGCCGGAGCACACCCACGGCCCTCTCTTCGTTGGGGGAGTCGTAACCCAAAGAGGCGGAGCGTGGAAGCAGTCCGGGTCTCGGTAATTCGACGGACATCACCCGAGAGCGCCAAGCACCACGCCCATGACAACCAGCACGCCAAGCCAGTGAAACGCGTCGATCGCGGTGAGGCGGAGCGAGCGCATCGCATAGGCATTGGTGACGATCATTACCGGCGCGATAAAACCCAGCCAGATCGTGATGCCGATCACCCCGCCCCTCAAGGCGGTGAACGCGCCGAAATGCGCGATCGTGATCGACAGAATCACCGCCATCACCAGTTCCGCCGTAAAAGCGAGGAGGAAAGGCGTCGGGTCCATCTTGCCCGCGCCCTCGATACGCGCGCGCTCCTCAGGCCGGAAACCGACGGCATCAAGCCAGCGCGCGCCCATCCATCCATAATAGGCCGCGCCAAACCCGAACCCCGCGATCGCCGCCGCGAAAATGGCGAGATACGCCATTCAGAGGCCGCCCATTCCCATGATCAGCGCCCATTCCTCATCCGATACGGGCTGAACGGAAAGCCGCATGCAGGTGACAAGGCTCATCTTGGCCAGAGCCGGCGTCGCCTTGATCTCCTTCAGCGATACCGGGCGCGGCAATGGCTTCACCGCCGCGAAATCGACCCAAACCCAAGATTCCCCCGGCTCAGCGGTCGGGTCGGGATAGGCCTCGCGGATGACCTCGGCGATGCCGACAATCTCCAGCCCTTCGTTGGAATGATAGAAGAAGACCCGCTCGCCCTTCTTCATCGCCATCAGGTTCTTCTTGGCGAGATGGTTGCGCACCCCGTCCCAATGCGTGCCCTTCGCGCCGGCGGCGATCTGCTGGTCCCACGACCATTTGAACGGTTCGGATTTGATGAGCCAATGCGCCATTCATTCCCCCTTGAGCGGCCGCGTCATGAGCGCGCGCGCGGCTTCGACGACGGTGATCTTGCCGTCGAGCACGTTCGAGACGGCTTCGACGATCGGCATCTCGACGTTTTTGCGTCGCGCCGTTTCCGCCAGGATCCCGGCGGTGAACACACCTTCCGCGAGCTTGCCGGAGGGATTGGCCTCGGCAATGCTCTTGCCGCCCCCCAGCGCGAGCCCGAGCGCGAAATTCCGTGATTGCGCCGAGGAGGCCGACAAGACTAGATCCCCAAGGCCCGAAAGACCCATCAGTGTTTCGGGCCGCGCGCCATGCGCCTCGGCATAACGGCGCAATTCCGCAAAGCCTCGCGTGACGATCGCCGCGCGCGCGCTTTCGCCGAGCCCCATGCCGGAGACAATACCGGCGGCAATGGCGAGCACGTTCTTCGCTGCGCCGCCAATCTCGACGCCGCGGATATCCGCGGAGTGATAGAGGCGCAGACCCGGCGAGGATAGATGCCGCGCGATCGCCTTGGCCTGCTCCTCCTCGCGCATGGCGAGCACGATGGCGGTGGGCAGGCCGCGCGCGATATCGGAGGCGAAGGAAGGACCGGACAAAATGCCGTAGGCATGGTTTCCGGCCGCATCGCGCATGGATTCCGTGACGAAGAACCCCGTCTCGCGCTCGATGCCCTTGGCGGCGGAAATCACCACCGCATCACGGTTCAGATGCGCGGCGAGATCCTTCATCACCTGCCAGAGGCTTTGCGTCGGCACCGCCATCACCAGAAGTGGCGCGCCGCCAGCAAGGGCGAGATCGGCTGTGGGCGTGATTTCGCCTTCAAGCCGGATATCGGGCAGATAGGGCGCGCAATCGCGCGTTGCGGCCATCGCATCCATGCGCGCGCCATCGCGTCCCCAGAGCGTGACCTCGCGGCCGGCGCGGGCAAAGGCCAATGCGAGCGCGGTGCCAAAGGCGCCTGCACCGATAACCGAAACCGCGTTCGGGATCACGCGCGAGCCCCCGGCTTGGCGCGCGCCTCGTCAAGCGGCCAGCGCGGTCGGGCGGCAAAGTCGAGCCCGTCGGACATGCCGCGCGACAGGCGTTCTACACCAGCCCATGCGATCATCGCCGCGTTATCGGTGCAAAGCGCCGGCGGCGGAATCACAAGCTTCAGCCCCACTTCGGTCGAAAGGCGCTGGAGCGCGTGGCGGACCGGCTTGTTGGCGCCCACCCCGCCCGCGACGACCAGCGCGGAGGGCGTGCCGACATCGCGGCGGAAGGCCCGGATACCCGCCCGCGTGCGATCCACGATGCAATCGACCACCGCGGCCTGAAACGAGGCGCAGAGATCCGCGACATCCTGGTCGCGCAACGGCTGAACGGCCTCCGCTGCAAGACGCACGGCGGTCTTGAGGCCGGAAAGCGAGAAATCCGGCTCCGGCTTGCCGAGCAATGGGCGCGGCAGGGTAAAACGCTCGGGATTGCCCTCGCGGGCGGCTTTCTCGACAGCCGGACCACCGGGAAAGCCGAGGCTGAGCATTTTCGCCACCTTGTCGAAAGCCTCGCCGATCGCGTCGTCGATCGTGGTTCCCAAACGCCGGTAGCGCCCCACCTCCTCCACCGCGACAAGCTGGGTATGCCCGCCGGAAACCAGCAGCAGGAGATAGGGAAAGGCGACATCATCGGTGAGACGCGGGGTCAGCGCATGCGCTTCGAGATGGTTGATCGCGAGAAGCGGCTTTCTCAATCCCAATGCCAACGCCTTGCCGGTGACCAGCCCCACGAGAACCCCGCCGATCAGGCCCGGCCCCGCCGCCGCCGCGATACCGTCGAGATCGGAAAAGGCGAGGCCGGCTTCCTCCATCGCGTCGCCGATCATCCGGTCGAGGATTTCGGCATGGGCGCGGGCGGCGATTTCCGGCACCACACCGCCATAAGGCGTATGCTCGGCGATCTGCGAGCGGATCCGATTCGAGAGGATATTGCGCGTCCCATCCCGCGTCAGTTCGACAATCGCGGCGGCGGTTTCGTCGCAGGTGGTCTCAATACCGAGAATGCGCATGAACATCCTTCGAGAATAACGGGCATTTGCAGGAGCGGCGCTTGCCGGTTTTGATCTTCCGCAAGGAAGGCTCTTGTGATCCATCCTTGTTGAAGAAGCCATAGCGCGTTAGAGCGAATTTCGAAACTCTTCGCCCGGACGGGCTTGGCACATGGATCGATCCGCATAATCGGATCATGCTTCGGGCAGGATGATGGCATCGGCAAAACCCGCTTTGACCCTCGGCACGCGCGGCTCGCCCCTCGCCCTCGCGCAGGCGCATCTGACCGCAGCCGCCCTGGCCGATACGCTCGCAATATCTCCCGACGCCATTGCGATCGAAATCATTTCGACCCTGGGTGACCGGACGCAGGACCGCCCCCTTTCGGAAATCGGCGGCAAGGGGCTCTTCACCAAGGAGATCGACGCCGCGCAACTCGAAGGCCGGGTTGATCTCGCCGTCCATTCCGCAAAGGACCTGCCGACCGAATTGCCCGAGGGGCTTGTCATTGCCGGCTTCCTGCCGCGCGAGAACATCCGCGACGCGCTGATCGCCCCGCGTTACCGCACGCTCGACGCCTTGCCGCAGGGCGCGCGGATCGGCACCGTATCGCTGCGCCGGCAGGCGCTGCTGCGGATGCTGCGCCCCGATCTTCATGTCGAGGCCCTGCGCGGCAATGTCGGCACGCGGCTCGAGAAAGTGAAATCCGGCGCCTTCGACGCGATCATGCTCGCCGTGGCCGGGCTCAACCGGCTCGGATTGGCGGGCGAGATCACCGAGGCGCTCGACCCGGAGCGCTTCATTCCCGCCGTCGGACAGGGCGCGATCGCGCTGGTCGCGCGCGCCGATGATGCGGCGACACGCAACCTCGTGGCGCGTTTCGCGCATGCAGAGACCGCCATCGCACTCGCGGCGGAACGCGCCTTCCTCAAGGTGCTTGACGGCTCTTGCCGCACGCCGATCGGCGGCCATGCACGGGTCGAAGGCGCCATCGTGCATTTTCGGGGAATCGTCCTCAGCCCGGACGGGCGCGACCATCGCAAGATCGCCGCCCAGGCCCCGATCGGCGAGGCCGCCGCGCTGGGTCGGAGGCTAGGGCTTGAAATCCGCGCGCAATTGCCGCCGGATTTCATGAAGGTCTGAGCCATGGCGGGCATTCTCGTCACCCGCGCACAGCCGCAGGCCGAGGAAACCGCCCGCATGATTACGGCGCTCGGGCTCACCCCCATTCTCGCGCCGTTGCGCAAGGTGGTGAGCCTCGAATCCCCGCCTCCGGCGCGGCCCGACACGCTGGTAGCCACAAGCGCGAATGCTTTCTCCGGCGCATCAATCCCGAGCGATTGGCTTGCCCTGCCGCTTTATTGCGTCGGCACCCGCAGTGCCGAGGCCGCGCGCGAGGCCGGCTTCCTGAACGTCACGCCGGGTCCAGGGACAGCGGAAGACATCGTTGAGGCGGTCATCGCTGCGCATCCGCCCGGCAGCCAGCTGGTCTATCTCGCGGGCGAGCCACGTCGGGAAGCAATCGAGCATCTTCTCGATAAAGCGGGGATCAGGGTCGATATCTGGCTGCGCTACCGGATGGAGGCGGTTTCGCACCTGCCGGAAGCCGCGCGGGCAGCGCTTGCCACCGGCACCTGCGGCGCGGTGCTGCATTACTCGGCAGAGAGCGCGGCGACCTTCTTCTCTCTCGCCGCAGCGGCGGGGCTTGGCGCGGAAGCCAAAAGCCCGAAGCATCTGTGTCTCTCTTTCGCCATCCTGCAACAGATCTCGCGGATCGCCGGCGCCGGACTCGACATCGCCGCCGCAGCCACGCCCGATGCACAGGGCATGACCGCCCTGCTCGCGCGCGTTGCCACGGATTTGACGCAGTGCCGCGAAATCGGTTGATAGCGCGCCGCGCGCACGCTTTGTTAGGAGCCATGCGCTAGGGGCATTGGACCCGTTTCCCCGGCTGGCAATCGCAGGAGAGCAACGATGACCGGCAAACCCGATGGCGATGAAATGAACCCGAGCGCGATCGCCCCGGAAAGCGCGGCCAGCGCCGGCACGCGCGCAAGCCGCCGCGCAAAGCCCGCCGCGATCGATCTTCCCGCCCATACGGTCGAGGAAATCTCCACTCAATCAGAACCTGCCCCGGCGGAACCCGCTGCTCCTGATTCTACTCCCGAATCCCCTTCAAACCATATTCCAGAGAACCCGGCCACGCCCCCGGCATCCGCCCCACCAGCCGAAAGCTCTCCCTCCGGGTCGCTCAAGCCCGTGCTGGTCGCGCTGGCCGCAGGGTTGATCGGCGGTGCGATCGCAAATCCCATTGGGGGCTATCTGTGGCCAACGGCATCTCCGCCCGATCCCGCCCTGCTCCAGCGGCTGGAGAAGCTCGAAAAGAGCCCGGCGACGCCCGCTTCGCCTGCTTTGTCTCTTGAAAAGATCCCCGGCCTTGAGGCCGCACTCGCCGAATTGCGCGGGCGGGAAAAACCCTTGCGCGAGGAGATCGCGCGGCTCGGCACAGCGCTCACGGCGGAACGCGAAGCGCGCGCCAAAGTGATCGCCGCCCTCCCGGCGGGAACCAGCGGCGACAGCGTGAGCGCAATGGACGCCTTGCGCAAGGAGATCTCCGCCCTCGCCACGCGCCTTGAAGCCAGCGAGAAAGCGCCGCGCATGACGGGCGCGGACCCACTCGCCCGCGCCCAGGCCGGCTTGGCCGCCCTTTCCCTGATCGAGAGCGCGCTGGCCACGGGCAACGCCTATGCCGCGCCGACCGACCTGCTCGGACGGCTCGGATACGATGCCGGGGCGGTCGAAGCCCTGGCCTTCTTCGCGAAGGACGGGGTACCCTCGCTTGAGAAACTGGTGCAGGAATACCGCGCAGCACCGGTCCTCGCCACGCGCCCCGAACAGGTTCCCGACTCCACCGGCATTCTCGAACGCCTCAAGGCAGGCGCCGCCTCCCTTGTCCAGATCCGCAAGACGGGCGATGCCGCCCCCGCTGATGACACCACCCGCCTTGCGCGCGGCGAGGCAGCGCTCCGACGTGGCGATCTTGCGGGAACAATCGCGCTCATAGACCAGTTCACCCCGCCGCTCGCCGCCGATTTCCGGCCCTTGCGCGTGCGCCTCGCGGCGATCGTCAAGGCACGGGCGGCCGTCGGCACGCTGCGTGCCGAAACCGTCGCCCAGCTTTCGAAAGCGCTGACGCCATGAGCCTTGCCATCCGCTTTTCCGGCAGAGGAGAAAACGCATCATGATCAGGCTTGTTCTTTTCCTTGCGCTCCTTCTCGCCGCAGCTTTCGGCTTTGCGACCCTCGCCGATCTGCCGGGCCATGTGGTGATCGCCGTGGGCGATACCGAATACCGGCTCTCGCTGATCGTCGCGGGAGTAGGCTTTCTCCTTGTCTTCTTCGTCGCCATGGCGATCTGGACCGCCTTCCGCCTTCTCTTCCGGCTTCCGAGCCTGATCGGCCTCGCCAGCCGTATGCGCCGGCATACGCGCGGCCAGCAGGCGGTGGCGCGGGGGCTTGTGGCCATCGGCACCGGCAACCAACGGCTCGCCCAGCGCGCAGCCGAGGACGCCCAGAAGCTTCTGGGCGACGAACCGCTGGTTCTCCTGCTCAAGGCACAATCCGCCCAGCTCGCGGGAGACACCCGGAACGCCGAGACCGCCTTCCGCGCCATGCTCGACCGGGAAGAGACCGCCAGCCTCGGCTTGCGCGGGCTCTATATCGAAGCGGAGCGGCGCGGTGATGGCGCCGCCGCGCGCCTTTTCGCGCAAGAGGCGTTGCAGCGCGCGCCGGACGCCCCCTGGGCGCGCGAAGCGATGCTGGCCTTTCGCGCCGGTGCCAGCGAGTGGCGCGAAGCCATCGCCATTGTCGATCAGGGCGTTTCACGCCGCCAGATCGATCGCGCCGAAGGCAAGGCGACCCGCGCGCTGCTCCTCGCCGCTGCGGCGCAGGATATTGCGGAAAGCAACCCCGATCAGGCCGGAGACCTGGCGGCGGAAGCCCTGCGTAGCGCACCCGGCCTGATCGTTGCAGCGGAAATCCATGCCCGCCGCCTTTCCGCCAAGGGCGATTTCAGCAAGGCGGCGCGCGTCATCGAGACCGCGTGGAAAGAAAATCCGCATCCTGATCTGGCCGAGGCCTATCTCAATATCCGGCACGGCGATTCCGCGCTCGACCGGCTCAAGCGCGCCCGCACGCTCGCTCGTATCGCGCCGGAGGCACGCGAATCGCGCTTTGCGCTCGCCCGCGCCGCGCTTGATGCGCGTGAATTCGGCGCCGCGCGCGAAGCGCTCGACGCGCTGGTTCTCCAGAAACCCACAGCGCGGGCTTGCCTGCTCATGGCCGAGCTTGAAGAGGTCGAGAACGGCAATCAGGGTCTTGTCCGCGCCTGGCTTGCCCGCGCCTCGCGCGCACCGCGTGACCCCGCCTGGGTGGCGGATGGCATCGTCTCGAATAGCTGGCGGGCGGTTTCCCCTGTCACGGGCAAGATCGGCGCTTTCGAATGGAAGGATCCGCCGCAAGCGCTCGAAACGCACCTGCGCGCCCGCATCGACGCCGACCGTTTCGGCCCGGTGCTCGATGTCGCCGCGCCCGGCGGCGAAGAAGCCGCGATGCCGGAAGCTCCAGAGGCGCCTGTGCCCGCAATCGGGCCGGAGGCGAAGCCCGAACAGCCGGCAGAAGAAGCCGCCTTCCAGCCGATGATTCCCGACGATCCCGGCCCGCACCCGGACAAGCCTCGGCCGAAGCGCGGCTTCCGCCTCTTCGGCTAAACCTTCCGCCTTGATTTGCGTCGAGGGAATTCTCCGCCAAACCTCGCCTGAACGGGGTTGCGCAGGGGCACAAGTGGCGCTATGTGCATCGCTCACGCCGCAATAGCTCAGCTGGTAGAGCACGTCATTCGTAATGATGGGGTCGGGGGTTCGATTCCCTCTTGCGGCACCACTTTCCCCTCCACAGACGTTCGTCGCTGTCCGCAAGTCTGAGAAGGTAAATCAATCCGACAGGGAACCACACGCCGGCATCCACCTGCGCGTGTCTTCGTTCGTCTAGAACCGGATCTCGAACGCAGTCTTGGTACCGCGCGCGAAGCCGCAGCTTTCATAAAACCCCAGAACCGATTCTCCCTTGCGCCCGGTCATCAGCATGACCTTGTAGACATTCGCGTCGCGCGCCTGGTCCACAAGATTGGCAAGCAGTCGGCGCGCATGACCCTGCCCGCGATAGGCTGCCAGGGTCACGACATTCTCAATAAGACCGAAAGGGCGCGCGCCGCGCGTCAGGTTCGGCACGAGAAGAAGGGTGGCGGTGGTGACAACCCGCCCGCCGATTTCGCCAATGCCGAGATGAAGCTGGGGCATGGCGAGCATCTGCGCGAGACGCGCCTCGGCCATCGGGACATCAAGCGGCGGATTGTCCGGAGAGAGCTCGGCATAGAGCGCCAGGAGCGCTAAGAGATCATCCGCTCGCGCGGCGCGGCAGACGAGAATGTCGCTCACTTGAGAAAAACCGTTATCTTCACCCGCATCGCGCCATCCTCGCTCTTCTCGGGAACAACCTCGTATTCCTCGAGAAACTTGCCGGTGGATACGAGGTTCTTGTCATCGAGCCAGGCTGCGAGCGCTTCATAGACCGAGTCGATATCGTCATAGGCGCCCTCATAGGGCACGACGAGCGCACGCCCCGCCGGCGACATCACCGCCTCGATCTCCCGGGTAAACGACGTGCCCTCGGGCGGAGAGGCGGCGAGGGGCGCCATGGCTTCGTAGGTGAAGCCGAGATCATCGGTGTCGATGACATGCAGATGGGGATTCCCCGCGCGCTGAAGCCCCAGCCTGAGCGCTTCCTCTTCCAGCACGCCGAATGCCTTCTTCATTGTCGCAAAACCGTCATCCCAGGTACTCTTGCCCTTGACGCGCAGGACCGGGCGGGCCTCGATCTCACGAATCTCACCGAAAGGGTTCTCGGGCGTACGCGCGGGCGGGGGCGCCTCGATGGCGGGCGGAGTCGCTGCGGGGGGTGACGAGGTCTGCGCAAAGGCTCCTGGAAATCCCGCCATCAGCAGGGCGACGATCCGGACCATATCGATGGACAGTTTCCGACCGCGCAATGCCATCATGCGTCTCCCTCGCTTGCCTATTTCAGGCTCGGCACGGGCAAGGTCACGCGCACAAGCTGCGTGCGGGCGCCGTCGATGCCGAAATCGCTGTCGCTGATCAGGTAGAGCTCATCCGGCGCCGTAACGGCGACACCTTCGATCCGGGACGGGAGCCCCGGCACGGTATCGGAATCAAGGACCAATACCTTCTCGAGCGGCAGCAGGCCACGCAGCGCAAGCGAGTCCCCATCCAGGATTTCGAGCGCGGGATTGGCCTCGATCTGGTTGAACTCCACGGGAATGCGCACACCGCCGTTGATGGAAACCGTGAAGAAGCGGGTTGTCCGGTCGACACGTTCGACAACCAGAAGCTTGTCCTCGCCGATGGCGACGATCTCGGAGATCTGCACATCCTGCTGGGCCCGCTCGCGTCCGTCATGATCGCCACGAAAAGCGGTGACCGGGTCAAGCTGGTAGAGGAACTGACCCACGATCTCGCCGCTTTCCCGCTCGATCTTCCAGATGCGGACATTGCGCGAGCGGCGGAAAGCTTCCGCATCCGGCAGGACGAGGGGGGATTGCATCATCGCATAGAGGTGTTTCTGATCCGGCGAGACCGCGAGACCTTCAAAGCCGCGTCCTGTCATACGCTGACGCAGGATCGGCGGCAGGGCCGGCACGATCTCGTAATCCGCATCCTTGAGTGCCGGCGCGACATTCGACGGCACCAGGCGGCGCAGGATCGTGCCGTCAGCCGCCACTTCAAGCAGGGAGGGACCAAACTCCTCCGCGATCCAGAAGGTGCCGTCGGAGAGGCGGATGATCGCCTCGGGATCGATGCCGGACGGATCGGGCGGGAGCGGCTTGCCGTCGATCGAGAAGGTCGCCTCGCTCCGCTCCCCGTTGACGGGCGGGTTGGGACGACCGGAAATCGGCTTGCCGGATTTGGTCTTGAGCGGCAGGTAGATGCTGATGCGCGAGGACGAATCCGCGCCGAGATCAACGCCATAGATCGAGGGAACAAAGCCCGGCAGCGGATAGATTCGCCCGTTGCGGTCTCCGGCGCAGCTTTGCTCAGGGTCGATATTGAGCAACCTTTTGGATTCCGTGCAGGCGATGTTCGGCCCACGATCGGTGAGGAACCAGAGCCGTCCCGCGACATCGCCGGGTTGACGGAAAGCAGCCGACCCCATGGAAACCACGAGATTCATCGCTTTGCCATTGGGAAAGGTCACCACGCCGAGCGGGAGATTCGCGATCTGGATCGGCGTGACGATCGCGCGCGGCGCAGTCCCATCCGATGGCTTCTCCACCTGTGCGCGCAAGGCCTGCGGCAAGGCAGGCAGAAGAGCGATCAGCGCCAGCACAAGGGGTGCCGGACGCAATTTCAATCGCATTGCCGATAACGCCTGCGCGCGCTGCATGAGAAACCAGACCTGCTTCGTTCAGCGGATTCTTCGCCCGGAGGATCGGTCGACGGGTTTATCCGCCGCGAGAACTCGCTATATCGCTATCTGCATGGACCCATACAACAATACAAGTCCTTGTTTGGGCGATCATGTGACGAGGCAAGGCACGAAGGATAGCGGCGAAAGGCAAGGGATGACACAAAAGCTGCACGAGAAGGGGCTCGCCTTTCGCAAAATGCACGGACTCGGCAATGATTTCGTGGTGATCGATGCGCGAAATGCCCCGCTTTCCCTGCCGCGCACGGTCCTCGCCCGCATCGCCGATCGCCGCTTCGGCATCGGATGCGACCAGCTCATCCTGCTTGAGAACAGCGCGCGTGCCGATGCCTTCATGCGCATCTTCAATCCCGATGGCGGCGAGGTCGGCGCATGCGGCAACGCGACACGCTGCATCGGCTGGCTCCTCGCCCAAGAAAAGGGCGCGCGCGCCGCGATCATCGAGACGAAGGCCGGGCTGCTTCACGCCACGCTCGCGGGTGATGAGGTCGCGGTGGATATGGGCCTGCCCGCGCTCGAATGGGCGCGCATTCCGCTCGCCGGCAACGGCGATGACACCGTGAAGGTTTCGCTCGATACCACCGCTGTCGATCCGCGCCTGCCGCCCTTCTTCAGCGCCGTGAACATGGGCAATCCGCATGCCGTGTTCTTCGTACCCGACGCCGAAGCCTTCAATCTCGCGCAGATCGGGCCGAAACTCGAGACAGATCCGATTTTTCCTCAGAAGGCGAATATCTCCCTCGCTCAGAAAGTGGACGAAAATCGGTTCCTTGTGCGCGTTTGGGAGCGCGCCGCCGGCGTGACGCTGGCCTGCGGCACCGCCGCCTGCGCGGTCGCCGTGGCGGCTGCGCGCACAGGTCTCGGCATGGGCAATATCCGCATCGATCTGCCGGGCGGTTCACTCGCGATCAGCCGCACGCCCGAGGGGCGCGTGATCATGACCGGCCCGATCGCCACCAGCTTCGAGGGCGTGATCGACCCTTCCCTCCTTTACGGGCATGACGGCGATCGCTCGGACGAGGTTGCGGCATGAACGAAAAGCCGCGTCTCCCCGATGTCATCACGCTGGGTTGCCGCCTCAATACCTTCGAGAGCGAGGCGATGAGGCAGGCCGCGCGCGCGGCGGGTCATGACGATCTCGTCATCGTCAATACCTGCGCGGTTACCGGCGAGGCGGTGCGGCAGGCGCGTCAGACCATCCGCCGGCTCAAGCGCGAGAACCCGGGGCGCCGCATCATCGTGACCGGCTGCGCGGCGCAGACCGAACCCGAAACCTTCGCCGCGATGGCGGAGGTCAGCCAGATCATCGGCAATGACGTGAAGCTGAAGCCGGAGACCTGGGCCCGGACGGTAAAGCCCGCCGCCTTCGGGCTGGAAGCCTCGGAGCGCGTCGTCGTCAACGACATCATGAGCGTGAAGGAAACCGCCGGCCATCTCATCGACGGGCTGGAAGGACGCGCCCGCGCCTTCGTGCAGGTGCAGAATGGCTGCGATCATCGCTGCACCTTCTGCATCATCCCGTTCGGGCGCGGCAATTCGCGCTCGGTGCCGATGGGCGAGGTTGTCGAACAGATCAACCGGCTGGTGGCGGCGGGTTATCTCGAAGCCGTGCTCACCGGAGTGGATCTCACCTCCTACGGGGCAGACCTGCCTGGTACGCCGAAGCTCGGGCAACTCGTGAAAGCCATCCTCGATCACGCGCCGGGGCTGAAGCGGCTGCGCATCTCCTCCATCGATTCGATCGAGGCGGATGCGTTGCTGGTGCAGCTTCTCAAGCAGGAAGCGCGGCTGATGCCACATCTCCATCTCTCGCTTCAGGCCGGGGACAACATGATCCTCAAGCGCATGAAGCGCCGCCACTCGCGCGAGGATGCGATCCGTTTTTGCGCCGAATTGCGCGCGGCGCGGCCCGATTTCGTCTTCGGTGCCGATATCATCGCCGGTTTCCCGACCGAAACCGAGGAGATGTTCGAAAATTCGCTCCGGCTCGTCGAGGAATGCGGGCTGACCTTCCTCCATGTCTTCCCCTATTCGCCGCGCCGGGGAACGCCGGCCGCGAAAATGCCGCAGGTGGACAAGGCCGAGATCAAGGCACGGGCGGCGCGCCTGCGCGCGGCGGGCGCCACGGCGCTTTCGCGCCATCTCGCCGCGCATGTCGGGCGCGAGGGCGCCTTGCTTGTCGAGCGGGCGGGGATCGGGCGGCTCGACGATTTCACGCCCCTGCGCTTTCACGGCGCGGCTGAACCCGGCACGCTTGCGCGCGTTGTCGTCACCGGGCATGACGGGGCCATGCTTTCGGGAACCATCGTGCCGGAAGCAAGCATTGTCGCGGCGGAGTAAGGCATGAGCGGGGAAAAGAAGGAGCCGGGCTTTCTCGGCCGCCTGTTCGGGCGAGGCAAGGAAACCGTTCCGGTCACGCCGGAAGCGCCGGTTCCGGTTGCCCCCGCACCCAAGCTCTCGTGGTGGAAGCGCCTGAGCCTCGGCCTCGGGCGCACGGCGGCGGGGATCGGCGGCGGCATCAGCGCGATCTTCACGACGCGGAAGCTCAACGCGGATACACTTCAGGACCTTGAGGATGTGCTCATCCAGGCCGATCTCGGCGTGGAGGTCTCGGCGCGGATCGTCGCCGCGATCGGCAAGGATCGGTTCGACAAGAGCGTCAGCCCGGAGGAGATCAAGGCCGCGCTCGCGGGCGAGGTCGAGAAGGCGCTGGCGCCGGTGGCCCTGCCGTTGGTCATCGACGAGGCCAAGAAACCCTTCGTCCTGCTCATGGTCGGCGTCAACGGCTCGGGCAAGACGACGACCATCGGCAAGCTCGCCGCCAAGTTCCGCGACGAGGGCAAATCGGTGATGCTCGCGGCGGGGGATACGTTCCGCGCTGCCGCCATCGAACAGCTCAAGATCTGGTCCGAACGCACCGGCGCGACCTTCGTCGCCCGCGCGCAGGGCGCGGATGCGGCGGGCCTCGCCTTCGACGCCCTGACGGAAGCGCGCGCCAAGGGTGTCGATATCCTGATGATCGACACCGCCGGGCGGCTTCAGAACAAGCAGGGCCTTATGGAGGAGCTGGCGAAAATCGTCCGCGTCATCCGCAAGGTCGACGAGAGCGCGCCCCATGCCTGCCTGCTCGTGCTCGATGCCACGGTGGGCCAGAACGCGCTGTCCCAGGTTGAGGTTTTCCGCCAGATCGCCGGCGTGACGGGCCTCGTGATGACCAAGCTCGATGGCACGGCGCGCGGCGGCATCCTCGTCTCACTGGCAAACCGCTTCTCCCTGCCAGTGCATTTCATCGGCGTGGGCGAGGGGATCGAGGATCTCGAGCCCTTCGCCGCGCGAGACTTCGCCCGCGCCATTGCCGGGCTGGATGAAGGCTAGACGACCTTGACCTCGATCGGCGTCACGCCGTCGATCTCGACACGCATCGTCTCGCCGCGCGCGATCGCCGCGACGCCTTCCGGCGTGCCGGTGAAGATGAGATCGCCGGGCTTGAGCTCGAAAAAGCGCGAGAGAATCGCGATCTGCTCAGGGATGGACCAGATCATCGCGGCGAGCGGCGAATCCTGCCGGATTTTCCCGCCCACGAGGAGCTTCAGCCCGCCCGCGAGGCTTGTCCCCGCCGAATAGCGTGTGAGCGGCCCCACGGGCCCGGATTGGTCCGCTGATTTGCCGATTTCCCAAGGACGGCCGAGTTTCTTGGCCTCGCCCTGGAGGTCGCGGCGAGTCATATCAAGTCCGGCAGCCAGACCGAAGACGTGTTTCATCGCTTCCGCTTCGGGAATGTCGCGGCCGCCCTTGGCGAGCGCGACGACGAGCTCCGCCTCGTGGTGGTAATCGCCGGTCTGCGATGGATAGGCGATCTCGCCCGGCGTGCCCGCTTCCACCGGCACGATGGCCTCGGCGGTCTTCATGAAGAAGAAGGGCGGCTCGCGATCAGGGTCGTGGCCCATCTCGCGCGCATGGGCTGCGTAATTGCGCCCGATGCAGAAAGCGCGGCGCACGGGAAAGCGCGCATTCTCGCCGACGATGGCGAGGCTGGGGCGCGGTTCCAGCACGGGGATGGCGTGAAGGGCGAAGGTGGCCAAGGTCAGCTCCTATTGTAGGAAAGGCGCGAAAAGGCTATCCGCGCAGGTTCATGCCGCAACGCTAGCGCTTTCGCCCCATGGCGCAAGGCCAGCCCGCAAAGAAGAAGGCCCATGACGACACCCGCCTCTCAGCCCGGCCAGCAGAACCCGCTCGTGAAACTCGCGCTGGAAATGGGCCCGCTGATCCTCTTCTTCGCCGCGAATTCCAAGCCGGATTGGTTCCGCCCTCTCGTCGGCGCGGTGCTCGGGCACAACCTCGTCGCCTCCGAGAAATCCTCGATCCTGATCGCGACCGCCGTTTTCATGGCGGCGATGACGCTCTCGCTGATCGTCGCCTGGGTGCTTCACCGCAAATTGCCGATCATGCCGCTGGTCTCCGGCGCGGTCGTGCTCATCTTCGGATCGCTGACGCTCATTCTCCAGGACGATCTCTTCATCAAGCTGAAGCCGACCATCGTCAATTGCCTCTTCGGCGCCGTTCTGCTCGGCGGCCTCGCCTTCGGCAAGCCGTTGCTGCCTTATGTCTTCGAAAGCGTCTTCCATCTCGACGATGAGGGGTGGAAGAAGCTCACTTTCCGCTGGGGCGTGTTCTTCTTCATACTCGCCGCCCTCAACGAGGCGGTCTGGCGCACACAGACGACCGATTTCTGGGTCGCCTTCAAGGTCTGGGGCGTGATGCCGCTGACCATCCTCTTCACGCTCGCCCAGACGCCGATGATGATGCGCCACGGCTTCGACCCCGAAGGAAAGAAGTGACATCGGCGTTTGTCGCGCGCATTTCGACGGCAAAACCGCCCGGCACTTTTGCCCGAAATGCGATCGGAATGATGATGCGCAATGGCTTCGACCCGGAAGGGAAGAAACAGCCCTAGCTTCGCAGCGCCTTCTCGATTTCCGGCATCAGGCGGTCGCGGATCGATTCCGGCGTCAGCGGACCGACATGCTTGAAGAGGATACGCCCGTCGCCCGAGACGAGAAAGGTTTCCGGCACGCCGTAAACACCCCATTCAATGGAAATACGGCCATCGATATCCGCGCCGACCGCGGCATAGGGATTGCCGAGCTTGCCGAGAAAGCGCCGGGCATTCTCGGCCTTGTCCTTCTGGTTGATGCCGTAGAGAACAAGGCGCTTGTCCTTGGCCAGTTCCATGAGGAACGGGTGCTCCTGGTGGCAGGGCGCGCACCAGGAGGCGAAGACATTGACCAGCGCCAGCTTGCCTTGCCGAAGATCCGTATCCGAGAAGCCGGACTGGCTTGCGCCTTCGATCGCGGGAAGCATGAAGACCGGCACCGGCTTGCCGATCAGCGCCGAGGGCAATTTCGACGGATCGCCCGAAAACAGCCGGACGACGAAGACCGCGACAAGCGCGCCGAAGATGAGAAGCGGAAGGTAGAAAGCCCAATTGCGCCCGCGCGCGGGCTCCTGCCGGCTCATGGCTTGCGCCTCGCCTCGAGCGCAGCCAGCCGTCGCGCCGCATCACGATGCGCGAGCAGGCTCATTGCGATGAGAAAGCCGAGAATGAGCCCCGTCGCGCCGAAAGCGGCGGCGATATAGCCGCCATGCGGGCCGAGGCTTGCGATCAGCGCGTTCATGGCCTTTCTCCGTCCGCCGCGAGAATCTGGAGGCGTTCGATCCGCCTTTCGAGAAGCTCCGTCTTCATCCGCACGATCAGCAGCACGAGATAGAGCGCGAGATAGCCGAGGGCCATCACGAAAAGCGGCGCGAGCATGGTCGGATGGATGGTCGGCCCACCCATGCGGAACACCGAGGCCGGCTGGTGGAGCGTGTACCACCAATCGACCGAGAACTTGATGATCGGCAGGTTGACGACGCCGACCAGCGTGAGGATCGCCACCGCGCGCGCGGCGCGGGCCGGCTCCTCGATCGCGCGCCAGAGCGCGATGATCCCGAGATAGAGCAGGAACAGGATCAGCACCGAGGTCAACCTCGCATCCCATTCCCACCAGGTGCCCCACATCGGCTTGCCCCAGATTGAGCCCGTGACGAGGCAGATCAGCGTGAACCCGGCCCCGATCGGCGCGGCGGCCTTCTGCGCGACATCCGCCATCGGATGCCGGAAAACCAGCGTCCCCAAGGCCGAGACGGCCATGCCCGCATAGACGAAGAGCGAAAGCCAGGCCGCCGGAACATGGATATACATGATCCGCACGGTCTCGCCCTGCTGGTAATCCGCCGGCGAGGCCGCGAAGGCGAGATAGAGCCCATAGCCGAAAGCGGCGATGGTCAAAACGACAAGCGGCCCGAGCAGCCAGCGGGCAAGCGTGTTGAAGGCCGCGGGATTGGCAAGGCGAAGCCAGAGCGAGGGGCGAGACATCTGTTCCATGCGATTCCGTCCGTCCGCTCACATAGGAGATCGGGATTTCATGTGCAAACGACCTTGATCAAACACAATGGCCCGCCCGATCAATTCCGCGCGAATTTCAGCGCCGCCGCCGCACCCGCCGGCGCGACGGCCAGCATCATGAGGCTCACCGCGCACAGCAGCATCAGCGGAGTCGTAAAAGGCCGCCCCTCCGCCGCCTCCTTGACGAGGGTGACGCCGAAAATCAGCGTCGGGATCGAGAGCGGCAGCACGAGGATCGAAAGCAGCAATCCGCCCCGGCGCAGCGAGACGGTCAAAGCCGCGCCGACAAGGCCGATCAGCGTCAGCGCCGGCGTTCCGATCAGCAGGGAAAGCGCGAGCGGCAGCATGGCGGCAGGCTCGATGGCGAGCATCACGCCCAGAAGCGGCGCCGCAAGCGCCAGCGGCAAGCCGGTCACCAGCCAATGCGCGAGGGCCTTCACCGCAAGCAGGGCGACGAGCGGCGTCCCGGAAAGCAGGAAATGATCGACGATCCCGTCATCCTCGTCGGCCTGAAGCAGCCTGTCGAGGCCGAGCAGGGTCGAGAGCAGCGCCGCGATCCAGAGGATCGCGGGGGCGATGCGGCCGATGAGGCGCTGATCGGGCCCGAGCGCGAAGGGAACCACGGAAATCAGGATGAGGAAGAAGACCAGCCCAAGCTCCGCGCCGGCGCCCGTGCGCCGCGCGAGGATCAGCTCCCGGCGGAGGATCGCGGCGAAACTCATGACAGCAGCTCCGCGTGCGCGGCCTTCCCCCCAAGCGTGATCGTCCGCATCTTTACGCCGAGCGGCTGATGCGTCGCCACGATCGCAAACCCGCCCTCGGTGACATGCGCCGCGACAAGATCGCCCACCAGCTTCTGCCCCTCCAGATCAAGGGCGGCGAGCGGCTCGTCGAGCAGCCAGACCGGGCGCGGCGCGACGAAGAGCCGCGCGAGCGCGACGCGGCGTTTCTGCCCCGCGGAGAGGACCTGAACCGGCAGATCCTTCAGATGGAGAATGCCGAGCCTTTCGAGCGCCGCCGGAATCGCCTCGCGGCTTCCCCCGAGCAGGCTTGCGGCAAAGGCGAGGTTCTCCGCCGGGCTCAGCGCATCGCGCAAACCCTCGCGATGGCCGTGATAATGGATGAATTCCACAACATCCCGCTCTTCCGGCACGCCATGCCAGATCACCGCGCCGCCATCGGGCGCGAGAAAACCGGCGAGGAGGCGCATCAGCGTCGATTTGCCGCTGCCATTGGGCCCGGCGAGCTGCAGCGCCTCTCCCGGCCGCACGGTGAAATCGAGTCCTTCGAACAGCGAACGATGCCCGCGCCGCATGGCGAGGGCGCGCGCTTCGAGGCTCAGAGCCGCCATGTTCCTGGAGATCGGGTCGCTCATTTATCCGCTTGTATCGCGGAAATGGACAATCCCGGCAAGGGCGGGGCCGGCCTGGCCCCGTATCGGGTAAAAATACGGGCACGATTTTCGTCTAGGTAGCGGTATTTTTAGAAATGCTCTATAGAGCCGGAAGCTGCGCCGCGCGCTTGTCATGCGCGGGGTTCCCGGGCACCCCCGGGGCGGTGCACGCGAAGTATCGCGCTCGGTTCCATGGTCCAATCCCATGCGCATCGAGGCAGTATCGGCTCCCCCGGCCACCCCGAAACGTGACCCCTATCCGAGGATTTTCATCCGATGTCGCTCGACAGCTTCAAATGCCGCAAGAAACTTGAGGTCCAAGGGAAGACCCCTTCCGAGACCAAGACCTATACCTATTTCTCGCTTCTCGAGGCCGAAAAGAACGGCCTCAAGGGTGTCTCGAAGCTTCCCTATTCGATGAAGGTTCTGCTCGAGAACCTGTTGCGCCACGAAGATGGCCGCTCGGTGACGAAGGCGGATATCGAGGCGGTTTCCGCCTGGCTGGAAAACAAAGGCAAGACCGAGAAGGAAATCGGCTTCCGCCCCGCCCGCGTGCTGATGCAGGACTTCACCGGCGTGCCGGCGGTGGTCGACCTCGCCGCGATGCGCGACGGCATGGAAGCGCTCGGCGGCGATCCCAACAAGATCAACCCGCTGGTCCCGGTCGATCTCGTGATCGACCATTCGGTGATCGTCGATGAATTCGGCTCGCCCAAGGCCTTCGACCGCAATGTCGAGCTTGAATACGAGCGCAACATGGAGCGCTACAACTTCCTCAAATGGGGCCAGGGCGCTTTTGCGAATTTCCGCGTCGTGCCGCCGGGCACCGGCATCTGCCACCAGGTGAACACCGAATACCTCGCCCAGACCGTCTGGACCAAGCGTGACACCGACGGTTCGATGCTGGCCTACCCGGATACGCTGGTGGGCACCGATTCGCATACCACGATGGTCAACGGCCTCGCCGTTCTCGGCTGGGGCGTCGGCGGTATCGAGGCGGAAGCCGCGATGCTCGGCCAGCCGCAATCCATGCTGCTGCCGGAAGTCATCGGCTTCGAGCTTTCAGGCAAGCTCAACGAAGGCGTCACCGCCACCGATCTCGTGCTGACCGTGACGCAGATGCTGCGCAAGAAGGGCGTTGTCGGCAAGTTCGTCGAGTTCTTCGGCCCCGGCCTCGACAACCTCACCCTCGCGGACCGCGCGACCATCGCCAATATGGGCCCGGAATACGGCGCGACCTGCGGCTTCTTCCCCTGCGATGCGGAAACCGTGAAGTACCTGCGCGATACCGGCCGCGAGGCCGACCGCGTTGCGCTCACCGAAGCCTATTGCAAGGCGAACGGTCTCTATCGCGAGAAGGGCGCTGCGGATCCCGTCTTCACGGATACGCTTTCGCTCGATCTCGCCTCGGTACTGCCTTCCATGGCCGGCCCGAAGCGTCCCGAAGGGCGGATCGCACTCACGGACATCGCCCCGAACTTCGCCGCCGCGCTGGCCGGCGAATACAAGAAGCCCGGCGAGGAAGCGAAAGCGAGCGCGGTCGAAGGCCGTGATTTCCAGCTTCGTCACGGCGATGTCGTGATCGCGGCGATCACCTCCTGCACCAACACCTCGAACCCCTCGGTGCTGATCGGCGCGGGCCTGCTCGCCCGCAACGCGCTGGCCAAGGGCCTGCGCCAGAAGCCGTGGGTCAAGACCTCGCTCGCGCCTGGGTCCCAGGTCGTGGGGCAATATCTCGCCAATTCGGGTCTCCAGAAGGACCTTGACGCGCTTGGCTTCAACCTGATCGGCTATGGCTGCACCACCTGCATCGGCAATTCCGGGCCGCTGCCGGCGGAAATCTCGAAATCGATCAATGATAATGGCCTGATCGCGGCGGCGGTGCTCTCGGGCAACCGCAACTTCGAAGGCCGCGTCTCGCCGGATACGCAGGCGAATTACCTCGCCTCGCCGATGCTGGTCGTCGCCTATGCGCTCGCCGGCTCTGTCGCACGTGACCTGACAAAGGAACCGCTCGGCATGGGCTCGGACGGCAAGCCGGTCTATCTCAAGGATATCTGGCCCTCGACCGCCGAGATCCAGGAATACATCGCCAAGAACGTGACCCGCGAGCTTTTCGCGGCGAAATACGCCGATGTCTTCAAGGGCGATACGCGCTGGCAGGGCGTGAAGACCTCGACCGGCCTCACCTATGCCTGGAATTCGGGCTCGACCTATGTCCAGAACCCGCCCTATTTCAAGGGCATCACCAAGACGCCGAAGCCGGTCACCGATATCAAGGGCGCGCGCATTCTCGCCCTGTTCGGGGACAAGATCACCACCGACCACATCTCCCCGGCCGGTTCGATCAAGGCAGCCTCGCCGGCCGGTTCATATCTCATCGAGCGGCAGGTCCGCCCGGCGGATTTCAACCAATACGGCACGCGGCGCGGCAATCACGAAGTGATGATGCGCGGCACCTTCGCCAATATCCGCATCAAGAACTTCTCGGTGAAGGACGAAGCCGGCAACACGCCGGAGGGCGGCTACGCCATCCACTATCCGTCCAACGAGAAGATGTTCATCTATGACGCCGCGATGCGCTACGAGGAAGAGGGCGTTCCGCTCGTCATCTTCGCGGGTGTCGAATACGGCAACGGCTCCTCGCGCGACTGGGCGGCGAAGGGCACGATGCTGCTCGGCGTCAAGGCGGTGATCGCGCAGAGTTTCGAACGCATCCACCGTTCGAACCTCGTCGGCATGGGCATCGTGCCCTTCACCTTCGAGGAAGGCACCTCCTGGCAGAGCCTCGGCCTCAAGGGAGACGAGAGCGTCGCCATCGACGGGCTGACCTCGGTTCAGCCGCGCTCGAAGATGAAGGCGAAGATCACCCGCGCCGACGGCACCACGATCGAGGTGCCGATCCTTTGCCGGATCGATACGCTCGACGAGATCGAGTATTTCAAGAACGGCGGCATCCTGCATTACGTGCTGCGTCAGCTCGCGGCGTAATCAGGCCTCATGCAACAAGAAACGCCGCGCGAAACCCGCGCGGCGTTTTCGTTTTCATACACCAGCTTGTGATTGGTCATTGATCTTCAAAAAGGTTTTGGATCAAATCCAACATCAGCATCAGGTATCCTTCGTCCATGTCTCTCACCCGCCGCACCCTTGCCTGCCTGTCGCTCGGCGCCCTCGCCGCGCCGCGGCTCGCCTGTGCGCAGGCGAATGGCAGCGCGCCGAGCGTGGTCGAGCTTTTCACGAGCCAGGGCTGTTCCTCCTGCCCGCCGGCCGATGCGCTGATGCTTGAGCTGACAAAGGACCGGAATTTCATTCCCCTGACCTACGCGGTCGAAATCTGGGATTATCTCGGCTGGAAGGACACGCTCGCGCGGCCCGCCTTCACGCGCCGCCAGAAGGCCTATGCGGAAATGGTCGCGGGGAAACGGGTTTACACACCGCAGGCGATCATCAACGGGCGGATGCATTGCGTCGGCTCGGATTTCTCCTCCATCGCACGGCTGCGCGCAGCGACCCCGGCCCGCGGCGTGAAGCTCGCGCTGCAGGCCAGCGGCGATGGCTGGCGCGCCAGCGGCAATCTGCCACCCACGCTCGATGCGACCGGCCGCCTCATATTGCTGCCCTTCCGCTCGCGCGAGACCGTTCAGATCGGTCGCGGGGAGAATTCCGGTCGCGCGATAACCTACGCCAATGTGGTACGGGACATCATCGATCTCGGGGTGCTGGAGGGCGGCGAGTTCGAGACGAGGATATCGCGCAAGGATGTCGCCGTCGATCGGGCCGATGGCTTCGCGCTGCTCATGCAGGCGGGCAGCATCGAAATGCCGGGCGTGGTGCTTGCCGGCGCGATGGTCGATCCCGCCGGCATCCGCGTCTGATCCGCTTCAATAGCCCACGGCAGCGGTACCGCGCTGACGCGGGTCCGAGGCGCCGGTGATCCCTTCTTTCGTGATCAGGATCGAATTGGCCGAGCCGCTGGTGGTGCCGATCTGTACCTTATGGCCCTTCTCGGTCAGGAGCTTGATCGTATCGGGCGAGAAACCCTGCTCCATCGCCATCGAATCCGGGCGCCACTGGTGATGGATCCGCGGCGCGGCGACCGCTTCGGCGATATTCATGCCGAAATCGACCGTATTGACGATCACCTGCAACACGGTGGTGATGATGCGGCTGCCGCCCGGCGAGCCGGTGACCATGGCGAGCTTGCCATCCTTGAAGAGGAAGGTCGGCGTCATCGAGGAAAGCGGGCGCGCGCCGGGATGGACGGAATTGGTATCGCCCCCCACGAGCCCATAGGCGTTCTGCGCCCCCGCCTTGGCGGAGAAATCGTCCATCTCGTTGTTCATCAGGACGCCGGTTCCCGCCGCGACCATGCCCATCCCGTAGGAGAAGTTGAGCGTATAGGTATTGGCAACCGCATTGCCCTCGGCATCGACCACCGAGAAATGCGTCGTCTGGTCGCTCTCGTAGGGCAAGGGATCGCCTGCCTTGATCTCCTCGGCCTTGCGGGCACGGGCGCTATCGAGCGCGGCGCGCTGGGTCTCGGCGTATTTCTTCGATGTCAGCCCCTTCACCGGCACTTTCACGCGGTCAGGGTCCCCCAGGAAGGTGGCGCGGTCGGCATAGGCGGGCTTCATGGCTTCCGCCATGATATGGAGCGCGGCGGCACTGCCCGCGCCCATCGCCTTGAGGTCATAACCTTCGAGAATGTTGAGGATCTGGACGAGATGCACTCCGCCGGAAGAGGGCGGCGGCATCGAGGCGATCTCGTAGCCGCGATAACTGCCACGCACGACCGGACGCAACACGGGCTTGTAGGCGGCAAGATCCGCCTCTGTCATGACGCCGCCCGCCTCGCGCACGCTGGCGGCGATCTGCCCGGCGATACGGCCGGAATAAAACGCATCCGGCCCCTGCTGGCGAATGGCATCGAGCGTGACCGCAAGATCGGCCTGCACGAGCTTCTCGCCCCGCGCCAATGCCTTGCCGTCCTTGAGGAAAATCGCGGCGGAAGCCGGGAAGCGTGCGAATTTCGCCGCCGCCGCGGGAAGCGAATCCGCGAGATCCTCGTCAACCGGAATACCCTCGCGGGCCAAACGCGCCGCGGGCTCGATCAGCTGCGCGAGCGTGAACTTGCCCGAGCCGTATTTCTCATGCGCCAAAGCCAGCCCGCGCACGGTGCCGGGCACGCCGATCGAGAGCCCGGAATCGCGCGATTTCTTCGGGTCAGGCTCGCCTTTCGCATCAAGGAACATGTCGCGCGTCGCGGCGGCCGGCGCGGTTTCCCGGTAATCGAGAGCGATGGTCTCGCCCGTCTTCGCCAGATGAACGAGCATGAAGCCGCCACCGCCGAGATTGCCCGCGCGCGGCAGGGTCACCGCCAGCGCGAAGCCGGTCGCGACCCCGGCATCAACCGCATTGCCGCCCCGTTTCAGGATCTCGACACCGATCTCGCTTGCACGCCGCTCCTGGCTGGAGACCATGCCTTTCGTCGCGAGAACGGGCAGGAGCCGCGCCTGGGCGGAGAGGATCGGTTGACCGGGCGCAGGTACGCTTGCCTGGGAATACGCCGATGTCGTCAGCCCCAGAGAGAGGACGAACGCAGCAAATCCTGTTCCATACGGAAAAAATTTTGTCATTCTTTTCCTCCTTCCAGACGCATATCCTGGAAGTGAAACCTATTCGCGGAACCTTGCCAAGCGGAAACCCCCGCATGCGGCGCGAGCGGGGTTTGTGTTTTGCCGCCATTCGCCGATATGCTCGCGACAACCTTCTCGTTACGCCGCCACGCGGCCATGGAACCACTATGACCTTCCTGCCCGACGCTTCGACCATGCTCACCTACTCGCTGGCATGTTTCATCCTGTTCATCACGCCCGGCCCCGATATGAGCCTCTTCCTCGCGCGTACGATGCAAGGCGGGCGGAAAGCCGGAATTGCCTCAATGGTGGGGTCGTGTACGGGCTGCCTCGGCCATTCGCTGGCCGCAGCTTTCGGGCTTTCCGCGCTGATTGCCGCCTCGGCGACCGCCTTCGGAGCGCTCAAGATCCTCGGCGCGCTCTATCTTCTATGGATGGCCTATAGCGCCATCCGCTACGGCTCGACGCTGAACCTGAAGAATGCCGAGGCAGCGCCGCCGGCTCTGGCAGCCACATTCTGGCAGGGCGTGGGAATCAACCTCACCAACCCGAAAGTGGTGCTGTTCTTCATTACCTTCCTGCCGCAATTCATCCGCGCCGACGATCCCGATGCCAGCGCGAAACTGTTCTTCCTCGGCGTGTATATGGTGGCTTTCACCTTCCCTTTCGCAATCCTGATGATCCTGATCGCGGAGAGATTCGTCGGCTTTCTCAAGTCCAATCCGCGGGCGATGCGGGTGATCGACTATGCCTTCGCCGGCGTTTTCGGCTTTTTCGCCGCGCAGGTGCTGCGAACGCAGACCCGCTGAGCCTCAATCGGTGGCGACGACGCGCGCTGTTGCGAAATCGGGAATCTGCGGCTGCCCCCAACCCGGATCCAGGCCGCCCCAGCCGTCGTCGCGCGCAGGAGCCGCCTTGGCGGGAGAGACCGCGAAACTGCCGGTCCAGCGCAAGGCGGTATAGTCGAACCCGGCCTCGATCGTCGGCTTGACCACGCCAAAATAGGGCGAGATATCGAAATCGCGCGGCGCATAAAGCGAGTGGTGGCGGATATGCAGGATCTCGCGGCGCGCATAGCGCGAGCGGACCTTCTTGCGATCGGCGACACTCTCGATCCGCGGCAGGATGGGATAGCGGACCGAATGGAACGCCTCGGCGATCAGCGTCGAACAGATCGCGCGCGAAGGATCGCCCGAACCGAGCGCGAGCATGCGGCGGCGATAGCGCGCGGGAATCGGCAGCGGCACGAGGAAACGCGCGAGATCGAGCACGTTCTTGATATCATATTCGTAGCCAAGGCGCTCCTTGAGAAAGCGCACCACCGCCTGCTGGTCATCGGGCTGGAGCGCCACGGGACGGCAGATGCGGATATGGCATTCGCGGTATTTCGAGAGCGGCGAGGTGATGACGCCCTGCGTCATCTCAGCCTCGATCAGCACATGCGGCTCGCCATTGGGCTCGCGCACGCCGAGGCAATCCCCGACATAAATCGCGGAATGCGACCAGGTCGATTGCGTGAGATATTTGATGACGCTGGCGACGCGGCTGTTGCCCTCGACGAGGATGACATCCGCCGGCTTGAGCACCGCGCGCAGGACCGTGAAGTCAGGGGTCGTCGCCGGCTTGTACCCCGCAAGCGGCTTTTCGAGAAACCTGGCGATGAAGCGGCCGACGAGATTCATTCAGCGCTCCCCTACCTCCCCGTTGAACATCACATGAGGCTAGGCGCGCTTGTTTACCGAAACCCTGTCACCCCCGCCCGAACGGCCGGTCTTGCCACCCTGAATTGAAATTAACTTTACAGGTTCCTGAATCGAATCGCAGAGCGGGCTCAATCCGCGCCAAGAATCAATTGCTCCTCGAGCATCAGCCGGGCGCGGGCGCGCATCTTCTCGGTCTCGCTTTTCAGCTGGCCGCAGGCGGCGAGAATATCGCGGCCGCGCGGGGTGCGGATCGGCGAGGCATAGCCGGCATCAAAAATGACCTCGGAGAAGCGTTCGATCTGCCCCCAGTCGGAGCATTCATATTGCGAGCCCGGCCATGGATTGAAAGGGATGAGGTTGATCTTGGCGGGAATGCCGCGCAGCAGCTTCACCAGGGTCCGCGCCTCGGCGAGGGAATCATTGACGCCCTTGAGCATCACGTATTCGAAGGTGATGCGACGCGCATTGGTCAGGCCCGGATAATCCGCGCAGGCCTGCATCAGCTCGGCGATCGGATATTTGCGGTTGATCGGCACCAGCACATCGCGCAGCGGATCATGGGTCGCGTGCAGCGAAATCGCCAGCATGGTGCCGGAATCCGCGCCAAGCCGCGCGATTTCGGGGATTACGCCTGACGTCGAGACCGTGATCTTGCGCTTCGAAAGCTGGAGCCCTTCCGGGTCTGTGAGAACGCCGATCGCGTCACGCACATTCTCGTAATTGTAGAGCGGTTCGCCCATGCCCATGAAGACGATATTGGTCACGAACCGCCCGCCATCATCCGGCACGAAGGCACCTTCAGGCGGGGTCCGACCGGGGTAATCGCCAAGGCGATCACGCGCGACCAGCACCTGCCCGACGATTTCATGCGCCTCGAGATTGCGCACGAGTTTCTGCGTGCCCGTATGGCAGAAAGAGCAATTGAGCGTGCAGCCGACCTGCGAGGAAACGCAGAGCGTGCCACGGTCGCGCTCAGGGATATAGACGCATTCGACCTCGGCGCCCTTATCGAACTTGCCGCGCGGCGGATAACGCAAAACCCATTTGCGCGTGCCATCCGCCGAGACCTGCTCGCGCACGATTTCCGGCCGGGCGAGGGTCGCCGCCGCCTCGAGCTTGGCGTGAAGGGCACGCGCGACATTGGTCATCTCGGAAAAATCGCGCGCCCCGCGCACGTAAAGCCAATGCCAGAGCTGCGAGACCCGCATGCGGATCTCCTTTTCCGGCACGCCCAACCCGCGCAGGAAATCGGCCAGGGCCGCACGCGGCAAACCGGCAAGCGTCGGCCTGCCTTCGGCGCGCACCGAAGCCTCGATCTCCGGCTTCTTCTCGATCAGAACATCGTTCATCGTCACTCCCGGTCGTCCCGAACCGGGCGACCCGCACCCGTCAGGGGCATTCCTTGGCAACGGCTTCCAGCGCCTTGCCAAAACCGTTCAGCGAATATTTGTCGGTCGTCTCGTTACCGCGTGCGGAAGAAACCTTGATCGTCAGCGCGGCGTTCCTCTTCATCGCCTCGATCAGCTGGTTTTCCTGCGCCGCATTCTTGAGGAAGGCGTTATCCGCGCTGGCGACAAGCGCAAAAGCGCCGGTGCCGATCTGAAGCGCGCCGTCCTGCCCGGTCTTGCCCGCGAAACCGAGCTTGATCGCGACCTCGTTCTTCGTTCCATCCGCCACGCGGCTGGAAATGAAGAGATAACCTGGATCACGCGCGAGCTTGGCCGGCAGGCGCTCCTTGGGCTGGCTGAGCGCGTAGCAGATTTTCTGCTTGTCCTTGCCGGTGATCAACGCCTTCCAGTCACCGAAGGTTCCGACAAGGAATGCCTGCGCGCCACCGGGAAGCGTGGCCGTTTCCTTCGCCGCCGGCGCCGCCTTGGGCGGAACCTTCGGTGGAGCCTTTTTCTGCTGCTGCTGCGCGAGCGCGGCGACAGGCGCGAGAAGGACAAGGGTGGTCAGAAAAACAGCGGGCTTCCGCACGGCAAGATTCGTCAACGCTTCTGTTCCTCGTCTTTCAATTCCCTCGCCGCCACCGCCCGACCGCGCTCCAGCCTCGCGGCGATAGCGTCCCTTGCAGGAAAGACAAGGCCAGATTTGGGCATGGGATTGGATTTTGGCGTTTTCCCGCGCCCTACATAGCGTGAATCGCGTGCTTTATACAATTCCTCCTCCCGGCATGGTGAAGGACAGATCCTGCGTGCAAAGGCCAAATCCGTGATATGAGAGCGCGCCGGACGAGCGATTCCCGCGTCCTGGCCAAACTCTTCCTTGTCCGGGGATCAGGGGCGTGCTGTGCCTGCCACCGACCGCTGGTCCGATCTGATGCGCGCCGTCGCCGAACGCGGGGACCGCGCGGCTTTCACCGAGATTTTCGATCATTTCGCGCCGCGCCTCGAGGCCTATCTCATCCGCCTCGGGCTTGATTCCGGTAGCGCGGAAGAGATCTCGCAGGAAGTGATGATCACGCTCTGGCGCAAGGCCGGGATGTTCGATGCCGGAAAATCCTCGTTGTCGACCTGGCTCTACCGCATCGCGCGGAACCGACGTATCGATGCCGCGCGGCGCCAGCGCACCGAGCCGGTCGACCCGCAATCGCCGATCATCCTCGAACTGGCCGATGAAATGCGCGCCGACAGCGCGTTCGACGGCCAGCAGCGCGACGATATCGTGCGGAACCTGCTCCGCGATCTGCCGCCGGAGCAGCGTGCATTGGTTGATCTCGCCTTTTACGGCGGCCTGACGCATTCGGAAATCGCCGCCCGCACCGGCCTGCCGCTCGGAACGGTCAAGTCGCGGCTGAGACTGGCTTTCGCGCGGCTGAAAAGGGCGCTGGAAGCCGCCGGTGTCGCCGAGGCGCGCTGAGCGCGTCTTCAGCCCCGTGCGAGCGTCTCGCGCGCCTTGTCGCGATGCTCCGGCAAAATGGCGCCCCGAACCGAGGCGATCGCCGTCGCCAGTACCGCAGCATCATCGGTGAAGCCAAGAAGCGGCACGATATCGGGGATCGCATCCGCGGGCATGACGAAATAGGCCATGGCCGCAAGAAGCGTTATTTTCACGCGCAGGCTCGTCGCGGGATCGCGCACGCAATGGAAAGCGGCGAGGATGTCCTCGGCGAAGGGAAGTGAGCGGGCTAGCTTGCGTACGCGCTCGAGCGTTTCAGCCAGAACGCCCTCTTCGTCGCGCATGGCACGCCGCGCGGCGTCCATCTCGGCCTTGGAAAAAGGCTCGCGCCAGGTTTCTTCCATCTCTGCACCCTCCCGATGCCGAGCGGATTCTCACCGCGATTGTGGCGGGCTTGTGGAGGAAGCGCCAAACAGCAGAAGCGCGGCGGACTTGCATCTTGCGCCCCGGCACGCATAACCGGCAGAGGATCGTCGCAGCAGGATGGAGGACAGGATGCAGCTCGACAAGACCGTTTCGGCCATCGTTACCGGCGGCGCTTCCGGCCTCGGCGAAGCAACCGCCCGGCATCTCGCGCGTTTCGGCGTCCGCGTCGGCCTGCTCGACCTCAACGCCGAACGCGGCGAAAGCGTCGCCCGCGAGATCGGCGGCCTCTACCATGGCTGCGATGTCACCGACGAGGCTTCGGTGACGAGCGCGCTTGCCGCGATCAGGACACAGCACGGCACCGAGCGTATCCTTGTCAATTGCGCCGGCATCGTCGCGGGCAAGCGGACGGTCGCGAAAGACCGCGAGAGCGGCAAGCTCGTGGCGCATGATCTTGCGAGCTTCACCCGCACGATCTCGATCAACCTGATCGGCTCCTTCCGCATGATCGCGCATTGCTCGGTCGCGATGGCTGCCCTTGATCCGTTCGACAGCAATGGCGGGCGCGGTGTGATCGTGAACACCGCCTCGGTCGCGGCGGAGGACGGGCAGATCGGGCAGGCCGCCTATTCCGCTTCAAAAGGCGGGATTGTCGGGCTGACGCTGCCGGTTGCGCGCGATCTCGCGGGCTACGGCATCCGCGTCATGTCGATCATGCCGGGGATCTTCCATACTCCGATGTTCGACCAGATCGCCGAGGATTACCGCAAGTCGCTGGCGGCGCAGGTGCCTTTCCCCTCGCGATTGGGCAACCCGGCGGAATACGCGTCTCTGGTCGAGACGATCTGCCGCAACGATTATCTCAACGGGACCACGATCCGCCTCGACGGCGCGATCCGCATGACGCCGAAATAAGGCGCTCAGAGCGGAATCCGATCTGCCCCGATCAGACCATCCGCTCTATCTTTTTGTTTTGACGCATTTTCTTTCGATCAACCGGTATCCACTTGATCGGAAAATGCTCTCAATGCAGCGGATAGGCGGCCTCGACGATATAGGGGCCGCCGCCGAAGGTCTCGCGCGCCGAGAACAGGGCGAAGCGCTCCGCCTGGAATTCAGCCCTCGGATTGGGGGCGTTGGCGGCAAGATAATCCGCGACATCAAGCACCGAGGTGGCGCGCAGCCGCGCCAGGGTCACATGCGGGGTGAATTTGCGTGGCTCGGGCTTCAGGCCCAGACGGCGCAGACAACGCTCGCTCTCCGCCTGCAATTCGAGCAGCGCCCGGCCCGGCGCGACCTGCGCGTAAAGCGTATGGGGTTTATCTCCGCCGAAAACGCCGAGCCCGATCACGCTCACCGGGACCGGCTCATGGCCGATATCCGCAAGTTCATCCTCGATCTCGCGCGCGGCGCGCCGGTCGATATCGCCGATGAAGCGCAAGGTGAGGTGATAATCGGAAGGATCGACCCAGCGCGCGCCGGGCAGGCCGCCCCTGAGCATGGCCAGCGCATTCGCGACATTCTCCGGCAATTCGAGGCCGACAAAGAGACGAGGCATTGGCCATCCTCCCGAATCACGCTGAGGACGAGCTTATCATTCTTTGCGCCGGAGCAATCATCCTGCGCCGGCAAACCGGCTCACGCCTTGCGCTTACGCCAGAAACGCAAGGTCTCGAAGGGGGCGATCTCCTCGAAACCCGCGCTTTTCGCCCAGGCTGGGATGAGTTTCGCGGCACCTGCGTAAGCAAAGGAGCCTGTGTAAAACCCGACAAGCCCGCCCGGTTTTACCTTCGCTCCCAAGGCTTCAAGCACCCCGGCATCGTCGAAAGCCGCGAAGGGCGCGTTCGTCGCGGACCAGAATTCGCACAAATGGAACAGCGTCACGATGTCGAAATCAGGCAGCAGGCGCGGATCGATCTGATAGATATCCGAGAACACGACCTTGTAATGGCGGCCGAGATCGGGGTTCGAGACCACGAGATTGATGTAGGAGAGATATTCGGCCTGCGTCGCGGTGACGCCCAGCACCGAATGCCCACCCGCGGGCGCCTGAAGCCCGACATGATGGTGATCGCCCGTGCCGAAATGGAAGATCGTCTGATTCTTCAGGCCGTTTTGCGACAGATAGCTCGAAAAATGCACATCGCACGGGCATTGCGCCACATCGAGCGGCCAGGGATCTTTCCATAGATCCAGAATCTTCTTTCCCATCGTGTTCCGCCCTTTCTTCGCAGGACGCGGAAAGTGAGGGAAGAGCGAGCCAAAATCAACGCCCTACGGCTTGAGAAGCGCCTCGACCGCAGGGAGGATACGTTCGACGATCACCCGAACCCCCTTCGGGTTGGGGTGAATGCCATCGGAGAGGTTGAGTTCGGCCTTGCCTTGCACGCCTTCGAGGAAAAAGGGGTAGAGCGGTACGCCGTGCTTTTGGGCGAGGCGCGGATAGATCGCGTCGAAGGCTTTGACATAAGCCTCGCCATTGTTGCGCGGCGCGTACATGCCCGCGAGCAGCACGCGGATCTTGCGCTCTGCAAGGCGCGTCAGAATAGAATCGAGCGCCTTTTCCGTGACCGCAGGATCAACGCCGCGCAAGGCGTCATTGGCGCCAAGTTCGAGAATGACGAGATCCGTCCCCTCCGCGACGCTCCAATCCACCCGCTCGAGCCCCGCACTGGCAGTGTCGCCGGAAACCCCGGCATTCTCGATCACGACATTGTGTCCGCGCGCCTTGAGCGCCGCTTCGAGCACAATCGGAAAGGCATCCGAAGCACCAAGCTGGTAGCCCGCCGAAAGGGAATCACCGAAAGTCACGATGCGAAAGCTCTTCGCGAAGGCATTCGTGCCGCTAAACGCGAGCACGGCCATGACCACCAGCCCCGCGACATGACGAAAAAGCAAGGAAGCGGAAGGCAAGGTGTAAACGCTTTTCACGCGCGATCTCCTGACAAAAGCCTTATTGCGCCCCATCTTGGGCGCGAAGCCGACGAAAGAGCCAAGATGTTACGCCAGGAACCCGACGACAAGATGGTTGCATCCGCCAAAACCCCTACGCCGCCCGCGATCCTGATGCGCGATGTCGAGTTGACCCTGGGCCAAGGCGCCTCACGGGTCCATATTCTCAAATCCGTTTCGCTCGAAATCGCGCAAGGCGAGGCGATCGGGCTGGTAGGCCCCTCGGGTTCGGGAAAATCGACCCTGCTGATGACGGCGGCAGGGCTCGAAAAACCCGATTCGGGGATGATCGCGATCGCGGGCGAGGAAATCACACGCCTCTCCGAGGATGCGCTGGCGCGCTTTCGCGGCCGGCGGATCGGCATCGTGTTTCAGGCCTTCCATCTCATCCCCACGATGAATGCGCTGGAAAATGTCGCGATTCCGCTTGAGCTGGCGGGTGAAGCCGATGCGTTCGGGCGCGCAAGGACGGAACTCGAAGCCGTGGGCCTCGGCGCCCGGCTAGGGCATTATCCCGGCCAGCTTTCAGGCGGCGAGCAGCAGCGCGTGGCGCTCGCGCGCGCGTTGGCGCCACGCCCCGCCATCCTCGTGGCGGATGAGCCGACCGGCAATCTCGATGAAGCCACGGGGCGCGAGATCGTCGATCTGCTCTTCGCGCTCAAGCGCGATCGCGGCACCACGCTCCTGCTGGTGACGCATGATCTCGGCCTCGCGCGGCGCTGCGACCGCATGGTGCGACTGCGTTCGGGGCATATCGTCGAAGACCGGGCGGCGCGTGAAGCAGAAGCCAGCGAAGCGGGAGCCACGGCATGAGCGTTGCCACCACCCCGCTACGCCTCATCCTGCGGCTTGTCCTGCGGGAAATCCCGCATTCCTTCCGCCATTTCTCGATCCTCATCGCCTGTATCGCGCTCGGTGTCGGAGCGATCGTGGCGGTCGTCTCGCTTTCGCGCGCGCTTGATGCGGGTCTGGCAGGCGAAGGGCGCGTGATTCTCGGGGCGGATGCCGCCTTCACGCTGGTACAACGTGAAGCCAACCCTGCCGAAATTGCCGCGCTGGAGCGCCATGGCAGGGTGTCGCGCCTTGTTCTGGCGCGTGGCATGACCTCCGGCGCGCAAGGCGAGGCCACGTTGGCCGAGATCAAGGCCATCGATTCGGCCTACCCGGTTGCGGGTGAGCTCAAGCTCGAAGGCGAGCCGCTGCCCCCGGCTTCGGTGATGTCCCTGCTCCAGCCTGATTCGCGCGGGCTTCACGGTCTCCTGCTCGATCCCGTGCTGGCAGGGCGGTTCAGCGTGCGTGTCGGCGATACGATCTCGATCAGCACGACACCTTTCCGCGTTGCCGGGCTTATCGCCAGCGAACCGGACAAGCTGGCCGGCGGGCTCGGTTTCGGCCCGCGCATCATCCTCACCCGCGACGGCCTGACCGCGACGGGGTTGATCGAGCCCGGTTCGCTGGCGCGTTTCGTCTACCGACTCGATCTCGGCCCCGGTGCCGATGCCGCGCGGCTGGAGGCGGTTCTCGCCGCAATCCAGAAGGAGGTGCCCGATGCGGGCTGGCAGGTCGCGAGCCGGATGCGGGCCTCGCCGCAATTGCAGCGGCAGGTGGCCCGTTTCACGCAATTCCTGACGCTTGTCGGGCTGACGGCCCTGCTCGTGGGCGGCGTCGGCGTCGCCAATGCGGCGCGCGCCTTCGCCGAAGGGCAGGTGATGCGCATCGCGACGCTCAAGAGCCTTGGCGCGACGCGCGGCTTCGTCTTCGCCTCCTCCATGGCGCAGGTGCTGGCTTTCGCGCTGATCGGCGTAGTTCTCGGCCTCGTGATCGGCGTCGGGTTGCCGTATCTTGCGATCACGCTGCTGGGCGATCTGCTGCCCTTTCCACTGGTGCCCGGCGTCTATGCTTCAGAACTTCTCGGCGGTCTTGCCTTCGGTCTCGTCACGGCCTTCGCTTTCGCGATCCTGCCGCTGGCCCGCGGCAAGGCGGTGCCGGCCTCGACGCTCTTCCGCGATGCCTTCGGGGAAGCGCGCTTCCGGCCCTCTCCCGGCGATCTGCTGCTGCTGACCTTCGCTCTGGGCGCCTTCGTCGCGCTGGTGATCGGGCTGGCAAGCGACAGGCTGATCGCGAGCTTCTACCTGCTCGCCGCGGCCGGCGCGATCGTGACGCTCAGGCTTGTCTCCTTCCTCGTGATGCGGGGTGCGCGCGCGCTGCCGCATCCGAAAACGCCGGTGCTCCGTCTCGCGCTGGCGAATATCCATCGCCCCGGCGCGCTCACGCCGTCCGTTGTGCTCTCGCTCGGGCTCGGGATGACGCTGCTGGTGGCGCTGACCCTCATCGATATCAATCTCGGGCGCAATTTCCGGGCGGCCCTCCCCGGCGTCGCGCCAACCTTCTTCTTCGTCGATATTCCCGCGCGCGAAATGCCGCGCTTCGCCGCTTTCCTCAAGGCGGAAGCACCCGGCGGCGTGGTGGAGCAGGTCCCGCAGCTGCGCGGCAGGCTCATCGAGATCAACGGCGTTCCCGCCAGCCGGATCAACGCGGCCGAACGCGTTTCCTGGGTTCTCGATGGCGATCGCGGCATCACCTACGCCGCCAAGCCGCCGGAAGGATCGAGCATCGCTCGCGGCGAATGGTGGCCCGAGGATTATCGCGGCATGCCGCTTGTCTCCTTCGCCAAGGATGTCGCCGACGGGCTCGGCCTCACGGTGGGCGACAAGATCGTGGTCAATGTGCTCGGCAGGCGGATCGAGGCGCGGATCGCCAATCTTCGCGAGGTGCGCTGGCAGCGCCTCGGCATCAATTTCGTGATGGTTTTCTCGCCCAACACCTTCGCCGGCGCGCCCTACACCGCGCTTGCGACGCTCGCCTACCCGACCGGGACGGATATCGCCAGCGAGGCTGCCCTGGCCACGAAGGTCGCGAAGGAATTCCCGAATATCTCCTCTGTCCGCGTGCGCGATGCGCTGCTGGCGGTCGACAAGATCGTCTCGCAGCTCGCGCTGGCGATTCGCGCCTCCAGCGCGATCGCGCTCATCGCCTCCATCCTCGTGCTCGGCGGCGCGCTTGCGGCGACCGCGCGCAGCCGCCAGCATGAGAGCGTGATCCTGAAAACGCTCGGCGCGACGCGCGGAACCCTGATCCGGGCGATGCTGGTCGAATATGCCCTGCTCGGCGGTATCGCCATTGTCTTCGGACTGATCTGTGGAGCAATCGGCGCCGGGCTGGTCGTGGGCAAGATCATGAATCTGGATTTCGTGATCCCATGGCTCCCAATCGTCTCGACAGCGTTTTCTGCCTTCCTGATCACGATTATTTTGGGAATGATCGGAACATGGCATCTTCTGGGCCAAAAACCGGCGCCCTACTTGCGCCATGCTTGAAGAAATTCGAGTTGGAACTATGCCACTTTTCTGACAAACATCTTGAATGAAGCCTGAGGAGAGCATCCTTCTTGTAGGTCGCTGGCCAACAAGACTATACCCCCTTGAATAAATGCACGAAGCTTGCCATATTCGCGGGAAGCTTCGCATGTTGCGAAGCAGCAATCCGGCCCCGGAGCCGGAAAGACGCAAGAGAGGGTTTCATGGCCGATTATGACCGCAACGCTTATGCCCCTTATGCCACGGGCATGGGCCGCACCATAAGCGCTGCCCAATATGATCAGGGCCTGCGCTCCTATATGCTCGGCATCTACAATCACATGGGAATCGCGCTGGCCATTTCCGGCCTCGTCGCGATCGGCACCTTCATGCTCGGCACGACCACCAACCCGGCGAATGCCGTGGGGCGGTTCGCCGGTCAGCTGATCACGCCGTTCGGCGCCGCCATCTGGGCGAGCCCGCTGAAATGGGTGGTGATGCTCGCGCCGCTCGCCTTCGTGTTCCTGCTCTCCTTCCGCTGGGAGAAGATGAGCTTCGGCGCCTTGCTCGGCACCTTCTACGCCTTCGCCGGCGTGATGGGGCTTTCGCTCTCGTCGATCTTCGTCATCTACAAGCTCGGCTCGATCGGGCAGGTCTTCTTCATCACGGCGGCTTCGTTCGGCGCGCTCTCCCTCTTCGGCTACACGACGAAGAAGGATCTCTCCGGCATGGGCAAGTTCATGATGATGGGCCTGTTCGGGCTGATCATCGCCAGCCTCGTCAATATCTTCATGAAGTCGTCGGCGCTCCAGTTCGCGATCAACATGATCGGCGTGCTGGTTTTCGCGGGCCTCACCGCCTGGGATACCCAGCGCCTGAAGGAAGAATATGACGCCGTCGCCGGCGACGAGGTTCTGATGCAGAAATGGTCGCTGATGGGCGCCCTGACCCTGTATCTCAACTTCATCAACATGTTTCAGATGCTGCTGAGCCTGATGGGCAACCGCAACGAATAAGCTTCGCTGCAAGGCACGAAAGATAAAAGCCCCGGGAAACCGGGGCTTTTTTTCTTGCCCTCGAAAAGGGGAGGCCGGCGGCTTGGCAAGCATGCAAGACAGGCTCCTTGCGCCTTGACACCAGCCCGGCCCTCGCGCCAACTCCTCGCAACTTGAGGAGATTCCCATGACTTCCTTCAATCAGGAACTTGAAACACGCCTGACGCGCTATGCCGCGATCGACAGCCAATCGAATGAAAACGGCAGCGGCTCCCCCTCGACCGCGATCCAGTACGACATCCTGCGACTGCTCGAGGGCGAGCTGCGGGAAATCGGCGCTTCCGATGTCGAGCTGACCGATTACGGCACCGTCCTGGCCACCATCCCCGGCACTGTCCCGGGCCCGACGATCGGCTTCCTCGCCCATGTCGACACCGCGCCGCAATTCAACGCGAGCGGGGTCAAACCGCGCGTCATCCGCGGCTATAACGGCGGCGCGATCACCTTCCCGGATAACCCCGCGCTGGCGCTGACGCCCGAGCACAACCCCTATCTCGGCACCAAGCAGGGCCATGACATCATCACGGCTTCGGGCCTCACCCTGCTGGGCGCGGATGACAAGGCCGGCGTCGCCATCCTGATGACCGCCGCCCGCCATCTGCTCACGAATCCCGACATCAAGCGCCCCACCCTGCGCATCGCCTTCACACCCGACGAGGAAATCGGCCGCGGCGTGCACAGCCGCCTGCCGGCCGATCTCAAGGCCGATTTCGCCTATACGTTCGATGGCGGCGCGGTCGGCGAGATCGAGTATGAATCCTTCTCGGCGGACAGGGCCGTGGTCACCGTCAAGGGGGTGTCGATCCATCCCGGCCTCGCCAAGGATAAGCTGGTCAACGCCATCCATCTCGCCTCCAAGATCGTCCAGACCCTGCCGCAAGCAACGATGACCCCGGAGACCACGGACGGGCGCGACGGCTTCATCCATGTCACCGACATGAAGGGCGGTTCGTCCGAGATGGTGGTGAAGTTCATCCTGCGCGATTTCGAGCGCGACGGTCTGGCGGCGAAGGGCGCCCTGCTTCAGCAGGTCTGCGCCACGGTCGCGGCCTGCGAGCCGCGTGCGGAAATCACCTGCACCATTACCCCGCAATACCGCAACATGCGCTATTGGCTCGAAAACGACATGACCCCGGTCGATCTCGCGCGGGAAGCGGCGCGCAAGCTCGGCATCGAACCCATCTCGGTGCCGATCCGTGGCGGCACGGATGGTTCGCGCCTCACGGAGATGGGCATCCCCTGCCCGAACCTCTTCACCGGGATGCAGGATATCCACGGGCCGCTGGAATGGATTTCCGTTCAGGACATGGCGCTGGCCACCGACCTCTGCCTCTCGCTGGTGCAGCTGGCGGCAAAGCCCACCGCGTCAGGCAAACCCGCCTGACGCACCCAGCGCATTACAGCCGCTTGAAAACGAAAAGGCCGCCCTCGGGCGGCCATTCATGTCTCTCTGGGGAAACGAGAGAAAATTGGAGCGGGTAAAGGGATTCGAACCCTTGACCCCAACCTTGGCAAGGTTGTGCTCTACCCCTGAGCTACACCCGCATCCGTCGCCGGTTGCAACAACCGGAGGCGCGCTCTATGCCCCATCCTCGAAATCAATGCAAGCCCTTCCTGCGCACAGCTTGCGATTTTTTCCTCCCCCATTGCCTCCAGAAAATAACCGGACACGCCCATGCTTCCCTCCGATGATCCCTCCCTCCCCGCTTTCGCGCTGCTCCAGAAGCTCGGCATTGCCTGCAAGACGGTGGAGCATCCGCCACTCTTCACGGTCGAGGAATCGCAAGCGCTGCGCGGCACAATCCCCGGCGGGCATACGAAAAATCTCTTCGTCAAGGACAAGGCGGGCAGGTTCTTCCTGATCACGGCGGAAGAAGATTTCGCGCTCGATCTCAAGACCATCGACAAGGTCATCGGCGCGAAAGGGCGTGTCTCCTTCGCCAGCGCCGACCAGCTGATGGCGAATCTGGGTATCGCGCCTGGCTCCGTGAGCCCGCTCGCCCTCGTGCATGACAAGGCCGGAGCGGTGACCTTCATCCTCGAGAAGAAACTGCTCACCCATGCGTTGATCAACGTCCATCCGCTGATCAATACACGCACCACCGCGATATCCGCCGACGATCTTCTCGCCTATTGCCGCGCCACCGGCCATGAACCCGTAATCGCCGATCTGCCCTGCCGGAGTGTATAAAAACGGCCACGACCCGCTTGCCGAGGTTGCGAAGGCACGCGCTTGCCCCCAAATAGAAGCCGAGTTCGATTGCCTGCCGAAAATTGTCCAGCCGAAAGACAGACCGCCATGACCGAAGCCGCCGATCTTGTGAAAGACACGACCACCGCCAATTTCCGGCAGGATGTGCTGGCCGAATCGATGAAGCAGCCGGTTCTGGTGGATTTCTGGGCGCCCTGGTGCGGCCCGTGCAAGCAGCTTGCACCCGTGATCGAGAAAGTGGTCCGCGCCAGCAAGGGCAAGGTGAAGCTCGTCAAGATGAATATCGACGAGCATCCGCAAGTGGCTGGCCAGCTCGGGGTGCAATCCATCCCTGCGGTTTTCGCGTTCGATCGCGGCCAGCCTGTCGATGGCTTCATGGGGAATTTGCCCGAAAGCCAGATCAAGGGGTTCATCGAGCGCCTGATCGGTCCGCTCGGCGCGGATAGCGCCGCGTTGCTCGCCGAAGCCAAGGCCATGCTGGAGGCGCATGATGCCGCCGGTGCCGCGGAGCGTTTCGCCGCGCTCCTCGCCGAGGATTCGGAGAATCCGGAAGCGCTGGGCGGCCTCGCGCGCGCCTACATTCTCGCCGGCACGCTCGATCAGGCACGCCGGATCCTCGAAACCGTGCCGGAAGGCAAGCGCGGCCATGCCGCGATCGCCGGCGCGATCGCCGCGCTCGATCTCGCCGAACAGGCGGCCGCTTTCGGCGATGTCGGCGATCTGCGGCGCAAGGTGGAGGCCAATCCGGCGGATCATCAGGCACGATTTGATCTCGCTTTAGCGCTCAATGCCCATAACCGGCGCGAGGATGCCGTGGATCAGCTGATCGCGATCCTGCGCAAGGATCGCGCCTGGAACGACGAAGCCGCGCGCAAGCAGCTTCTCCAGTTCTTCGACGCCTGGGGACCGATGGACGAAGCGACCCTTTACGGTCGCCGCCAGCTTTCCGCCACCCTGTTCGCCTGAACCGGAGGAGGATCGGATGCCGAGCAACGTCCAATACGCGGCCACGACCGATCTTCCCGAAACGCTGCCGCTCTTTCCCCTGCCGGGCGCGCTGCTTTTGCCGCGCGGCCTCATCCCGCTCAACATTTTCGAGCCGCGCTATGTCGAGATGTTCGATGCCGCGCTCGCCGGCGGCCGGCTGATCGGCATGATCCAGCCCCGTCACAACCAAGGTCGGACAAGCGCGGCTCCTGAGCTTTACCCCGTGGGTTGCGCGGGCAGGATCACGCAATTCGCCGAAACCGGCGACGGGCGCTACCTTGTTCAGCTTACCGGCATCGCCCGTTTCAAGCTGGTGGAGGAAATGCCCGGCATGATGCCCTACAGGCAGGCGAGCGTCGATTTCACGCCTTACGCGCATGATCTTTCCGCGCGGCTCGGCGAGGACGAGGTCGATCGCGGCGCCGTGATCGCCGCCCTGCGCAATTACAGCGAAGCCAACGAAATCCCGATCGACTGGAAGAATGTCGGCGAGGCCGCCAACGAAGCGCTCGTCAACGCGCTTTCCATGCTCGCGCCCTTCGGCCCGGCCGAGAAGCAGGCCCTGCTTGAAGCCCATGATCTCAAGGCGCGCGCGGAAATGCTGGTCGCGCTGACGGAACTCGATCTCGCCCGCGAGGAGGGTGACGGCGGGCCGAAAATGCAATAACCGCATCAATGCGAAGAGGAGCACAGCATGAGCGGCACCGAGACGGCACAGACGACGCATGAGCGGGGAATCGATCCCAAACTGCTTGAGTTGCTCGTCTGCCCCCTGACCAAATCGACTCTCGATTACGATGCGGTCCATCAGGAGCTGATCAGCCGCGCCGCCGGCATCGCCTACCCGATCCGCGACGGAATCCCGATCATGCTGCCGGAAGAAGCACGCAGGATCGAGCGCTGACCAACGCCAGCACCCTCTCGTTTTCTACCGCGCGACCGGAAATCCCCTACCCGCGGAACAGCCGTGGCGCCGCGCGGCCCTGCCCGGCCGCAGCACCAACAAGGTGCCTCTTCGCGCCCGGCAACCGATCAACAATGCCCATCCCGAAATCACGCAGCACGCGCAACGGCCCGGAATCATTCGAAAAGAGCCGGTTGATGCCGTCGGTAGCAAAAGCCATCGCCACCGCGGCGGGACGCCGCGCTGCCTGATAGCTTTCGAGCAGATCCGGCGCACCGGGATCGAGGCCGAGGCGCAGGCGGTCCGCCACCTTCTCGGCCAGCAGGGCCGCATCCTCGAAGCCGAGATTGAGCCCCTGCCCCGCAAGCGGATGAACCACATGGGCCGCATCCGCCACCAGCGCCAGCCTCTCACCCACGAAGCGCCGCGCCAGCATCAGGCGCAGCGGATGCGCGGAAATCGCCTCCACCGCCGTGATCTCACCGCGCCAGCCTGCGGCGCGATGCGCGATCTCCCGCAATTGTGCCTGCGGCTCCTCCTTCAGGATGCGATCGGCGATACTCGATTGCTCGCTCCAGACGATGGAAGAGCGGTTCTCATCCAGCGGCAGCAGCGCGAAAGGACCAGAGGGGAGGAAATGCTGCACCGCCTCTCCGTGATGCGGAAGCGTGTGGCGGATCGTCGCGACAATCGCGGTCTGGCCATAGGCCCAGCCGTGATCGACGATGCCGGCCATGCGACGGATGGGGGAATTGGCGCCATCAGCGCCGATCAGAAGCGCCGCCTTCACGCCGGCCTCGCCCATATCGATCGCGATATGGTCCGGCCCGGCCTGGAAAGCAGTGATTCGCGCGGGGAGAACCACGATCCCCGCCTCACGGCAGGCCGCGCACAGGGCGGCGTTGAGCAAGCCCAGCGGCACCATATGCGCCAGCGGGGCCCCTTCCTCCGCAGGCGCATCGATATCGAGCAGGCGGGGGCGGATCTCCTCGTTGAGAGCGCTGTCCGACAGGGCCATAGCGCGCATCGGCCAATGCGCGCCGGCGAGGCGCTCCCAGACGCCGATCGCGTCCAGGAACCGGCGAGAGCCGGCATTGAGCGCGAGAATACGCGCATCCGGGCCTTTGGGCGGCACGCCCGCCTGCGGATTGGCATCGACGATGGTGATATCGGCGGGGGAAACGCCCTCGGCGACGAGCGCCAAAGCTGTCGCGGCGCCGGCCGCGCCGAAACCGCCGATGACGATTCGCGGTTGCTGCGCTTGATCGGGGACAGGCATGGCGATTTCCTTTCGAACAATCCTATAAGCCGCAATGGCGCATCCCGAAAGAGCCGCTTTCGTTCCGCTTCGCCTTGACGCAGTGCAACAGCCCCGGCACGCTGGCGCCAACAAGCTGAATTCCCGCCCATCATCCCGGCATTATGATGACCCCGCTCGAAACCCTTCTCCACCATCTCGATCTCGAACCGCTCGATCGCAATCTCTGGCGCGGATTCACTCCTCGAACCGGACGCACCCGCGTTTATGGCGGGCAGGTGATCGCCCAGGCGCTGGTCGCGGCGATCCGCACGGTAGAACAGCGCGCCTGCCACTCCCTGCATGGCTATTTCATGCTGCCCGGCGACCCCGCCCTGCCCATCCTCTTCGAGGTGGATCGCATCCGCGACGGACGCAGCTTCGCCACGCGCCGCGTTCGCGCGATCCAGAACGGCGCGGCGATCTTTGCGATGATGGCCTCGTTTCACGCCGAGGAAGCCGGTCTTCACCACCAGATGCCGATGCCGGAAGTCGCGTTACCGGACCAGCTCCCGGATGATGAGGCGATCCGCGAGCGCTACGTGCCCCTGCTCAGCGAGAACCGGCAAGCCTATTGGCGCGCGAAACGCCCGATCGAGGTCCGCCCGGCCGATCCCGACGCCTATTTCCTGCGCAAGCCCGGCGAAGCGCGCCACCATATCTGGTTCCGTGCCTCGGAGAGATTGCCGGATGATCCGATGGTGCATACGGCGATCCTCGCCTATGCCTCCGACATGACCATCCTCGACAGCGCGGCGGTGCCACATGGCAAAAGCGTCGCCGATGCGGATATCCAGGCGGCAAGCCTCGATCACGCGCTCTGGTTCCATGAGAGCTTTCGTGCCGATGACTGGCTGCTCTACAGCCAGGACAGCCCCTGGTCCGGCCATGCGCGCGGACTCGGGCGCGGGTTGATCTACCGGCAGGATGGCCGGCTTGTCGCCACGGTGATGCAGGAAGGGCTCATCCGCCCGGTGTAAGGGGTGGAAATCGCGCATCATGCCCATGGATTGTGCAGATTGCTGCATCGCAACATATGCGTGCAAGCCACACCCATACAAGAAAAAGCAGCGCAAATCCTAAAAATCAATATTTTACAACAGGTTATCAGCGTCTCGCCCTTTGGCACGCCGCTTGATTGATGCTTCCCGCCCGTCGGCGGGAATCGCCCCTCCTGTCCGGCGCGGCATGTTCCGAACCGATCCGGCAAGGAGAGAGGCATGAAACTCGTTACCGCCATCATCAAACCGTTCAAGCTCGACGAGGTGCGCGATGCGCTCACCGCGCTCGGGGTCCACGGCATGACCGTGACCGAAGTGCAGGGCTATGGCCGTCAGAAAGGCCATACGGAGATCTATCGCGGCGCGGAATACGCCGTGAGCTTCCTGCCCAAGATCAAGATCGAAGCGGTGCTTGAGGCATCGCTGGTGGCTCCGGTCGTGGAGGCGATCACCATGGCCGCGCGGACCGGCCAGATCGGCGACGGCAAGATCTTCGTCCTGCCTGTCGAACAGGCCCTGCGCATCCGCACCGGTGAAACCGATGCCGACGCGCTCTGAACTGTCCTGCCCCGCCCCTCCGGCGATTCCGCCCCGCGCGAATCCCGCAATCCGTGAGTTTGCCATGTCGATCCCAAATCTCTCGCCAAACCTTTCCCGCTTTCTCTTGCGCCTGGGCGCGGGAACCTCGCTGGCGCTGCTCGCGCTCCCGGCCTTGGCCAATTCGCCCGCCGCACAACCGCACAAGGCGGATATCGGCTGGATGATGGTTTCCACGCTTCTCGTCTTGCTGATGACGGTGCCGGGCCTCGCGCTGTTTTATGGCGGGCTGGTGCGCTCGAAGAACATGCTCTCGATCCTCACCCAGGTTCTCGCCACCTTGTGCATGGTCGCGCTGATCTGGGTCTTTTACGGCTATTCGCTCACCTTCACCGGCGGCTCCTTTTCGAGTGTGATCGGCGGCTTCGACAAGGCCTTCCTGCGCGGTGTCGATCTCGCGGCCAACGTGCCGACCTTCTCGAACGGCGTGGTGATTCCCGAAATGCTCTACATGGCCTTCCAGATGACCTTCGCCTGCATCACGCCGGCGCTGATCGTCGGCGCCATCGCGGAGCGGGCGCGCTTCTCGGCACTCCTGATCTTCATCGCGCTTTGGGTGACCTTGGTCTATTTCCCGCTCGCCCACATGGTCTGGTACTGGCAGGGACCGGATGCGATCGCCGCCGCCGCCAAGGCTGTCGCGATCGCCGGTGACGAAGCCGCCAGGAAACTCGCGCTGGAAAAACTCGACGCGGTGAAGGCCGATGCGGGCCTCCTCTTCCAATGGGGCGCGCTCGATTTCGCCGGCGGCACGGTGGTGCATATCAATGCGGGCATCGCGGGGCTGGTCGGCGCCGTCATGATCGGCAAGCGCATCGGCTACGGGCGTGATCTGCTCGCCCCGCATTCGCTCACCATGACAATGATCGGCGCGGCCCTGCTCTGGGTCGGCTGGTTCGGCTTCAATGCCGGCTCCAATCTCGAAGCCAACACCACCGCCGTGCTGGCCATGGTCAATACCTTCGTCGCGACAGCAGCGGCCGGTTTTTCCTGGCTCATTGTGGAATGGGTGGCGAAGGGCAAGCCCTCGCTGCTGGGGCTGGTCTCCGGCGTGGTCGCGGGGCTTGTGGCGGTGACGCCGGCTTCTGGCTTCGCCGGACCGATGGGGTCGATCATCCTCGGGCTCGTTTCCGGCGGCGCCTGCTTCTTCGCCTGCACGACGCTGAAAAATGCGCTCGGCTACGATGATTCGCTTGATGTTTTCGGCATCCATTGCGTTGGCGGCATCCTCGGCGCCATCGCAACGGGCATTCTCGTCAACCCCGCTTTGGGCGGGACTGGCATTCCCGATTACGAATCGAAGCCCGGCGAGCTCGTTGCCGCCGCCTACGAGTTCGGGCCTGCGGTTTTGGCGCAGATCAAGGCGGTCGCCTTCACGCTGGTCTATTCGGGGGTTGTTTCGGCAATTCTCTACAAGGTCGTGGACCTTGTCGTCGGGCTCAGGGTCCCGCAGGATCATGAGCGGCAGGGCCTCGATATCGTTGCCCATGGCGAGCGCGCCTACATGCCGTGAAGCGCGCAGAAGAGCCGGAGCGGAAGGCGCCGGAGAGGATTCCTTCTCTCCTCCCCGGCTCGACTGCAAGGACACATCTTGCACGGCGGTTTCCTCGGGGGGCCGCCGTTTTTCTTGTGCCCTGCTTTTCTTGCCCAGCTTTTCTCGCCCTTGCCGCCCAAGAGCAAACAGAACCTTAACCCGATTGACGCAAAACTGCGCTTTGAGCTGCGGTTCGGAAAAGAGGCCAGAAACGCCCATCCGCGCCGCCGGTGCCGCAAAGGCTCTTGTATTGCGTAAGGAACCGGCCCCGTGATGCGGACAACACGCCTCACCCAATCCTCCCTCGACGTGCTGCCGCACGGCATGAGCGAAACCTTGTCACGCCGGATGAAGGACATCATCGGCATCGGCTTGATCGCCACCGCCATCCTGCTTGTGCTGGCGCTGGCTACCTGGTCTGTGACCGATCCCAGCTTCTCGAACGCTACCAGCGCCAAGGCCCGCAACCTGCTCGGTCTTCCCGGCGCCATCGTCGCCGATCTCGGCATGCAGCTCTTCGGCATCGGCTGCATCGCGCTGGCCTTCGGCTTCGGCATCATCGGCATCCGGCTGATCTGGTTGCACGGCGAGGAACGCATCCGCTGGCGGATCGCGACCGCCGTGATCGGCCTGTTCTGCGCCTCCGGCCTCGCTTCAGCCCTGCCGCCCGCGGAACGCTGGCCGCTTCCCTCGGGTCTTGGCGGCGCGCTGGGCGATGCGCTGTTGCATCTGTCCGGCTGGATCAGCCTCGGCGCCTATGGTTATGGTCGGCTCTTCGCGGCGCTGCTTTTCGGCATCGGCGCCATCCTGAGCTTTTCGCTGCTGACGCGCGGGGTCAGCACCCTGCGCGAACGCGACGAGGAGGAAGACGAAGCGGCAAACGACGAACCTTCCGCGGCGATCCTTTCCATCGGCGCCCTGCTTCACTTCTTCTATGTCCTGCGCGGTTTTCTGGGGCGGATCTTTCCGCAGCGCGAGCGGATCGCTGGCCATGCGGGCCTCGGCGCGCGGATTGCCAATGCGGCCAGACACCGCCGGGACGATACGTTCGAGGAAGAGCTGCGCCCGCCCCAGCCGCGCCGCAAGCCGGTCTTCGCGCCGTCGGCGCGCGCGGCGGAGCCGGCCTTCGACGACGAGGACGAATTCGACCCCCTGCCGCCTGTCTCTCCCCAAACAGCGCCGGAATATCGCCCGGCGGGGGAAGCGCCTTCGGCGCGCGTCACCGCACCGGCCGGCGCCCTCAAGCCCGGCAAGCGCGAGACGCGCGAGGCGCAGGTCTCGATCTTCCAGCACGAGGAATACACCTTCCCGCCGCTCTCGCTGCTCGCCGAGCCGAAACGGGCCTCGACACCCCAGATTTCCACCGACGCGCTGGAGCAGAATGCGCGCCTGCTCGAAGGCGTGCTCGACGATTTCGGCATCCGCGGCGAGATCATCAACGTGCGCCCCGGCCCGGTGGTGACGCTCTACGAACTCGAACCCGCGCCGGGTACGAAATCGAGCCGCGTGATCGGGCTTGCGGAAGATATCGCGCGCTCCATGAGCGCGGTCGCCGCCCGCGTGGCGGTTGTACCGGGCCGCAACGCGATCGGCATCGAATTGCCGAACCAGAAGCGCGAGACCGTGCTTCTGCGCGAATTGCTTGCTTCCGAGGATTTCGAGAAATCGAAGCTGCGCCTGCCGATCTGCCTCGGCAAGACGATCGGCGGCGAGCCGGTCATCGTCGATCTCGCGCGCATGCCGCATCTGCTCGTCGCCGGCACGACCGGCTCGGGCAAGTCGGTCGCGATCAACACCATGATCTGTTCGCTGCTCTACCGGCTGAAGCCGGAAGAATGCCGCCTGATCATGATCGATCCGAAAATGCTCGAACTCTCGATCTATGACGGTATTCCCCATCTGCTCACCCCCGTCGTCACCGATCCGAAAAAGGCGGTGGTCGCGCTCAAATGGGCCGTGCGCGAGATGGAGGACCGCTATCGCAAGATGTCGAAGATCGGCGTGCGCAATATCGACGGCTACAATGCCCGGATGGAAGAGGCGCAGGGCAAGGGCGAGGTCATCACCCGCACGATCCAGACCGGCTATGACCGCGATACCGGCGAGGCGCTCTACGAAGAAGAGGTGATGGCGCTCGAGAAGATCCCCTATATCGTCGTCATCGTCGACGAAATGGCGGATCTCATGCTCGTCGCCGGCAAGGAGATCGAGGGCGCGGTACAGCGCCTCGCGCAGATGGCGCGTGCCGCCGGCATCCATATCGTGATGGCGACGCAGCGCCCCTCTGTCGATGTCATCACCGGCACGATCAAGGCGAATTTCCCGACCCGCATCTCCTTCCAGGTTACCTCCAAGATCGACAGCCGCACCATTCTCGGCGAAATGGGCGCCGAGCAGCTGCTCGGCCAGGGCGATATGCTCTACATGGCCGGCGGCGGACGCATTTCCCGCGTCCACGGGCCGTTCGTGGCCGATGGCGAGGTCGAGAAGGTTGTCGCGCATCTGAAAACCCAAGGCCGGCCCGATTACGTTGATGCCGTCACCGCCGATGCGGAGGGCGAGGAGGGCGCAGGCGGGGGCGAGGACAGCCCGGTCTTCGACAAGGGCGAGTTCGGCGACGAGAGCGCGGATCTCTACGACCAGGCGGTCGCGGTGGTTCTGCGCGACAAGAAGGCCTCGACTTCCTACGTCCAGCGCCGTCTCCAGATCGGCTACAATCGTGCGGCCTCGATCATCGAGCGCATGGAGCGCGAGGGGATCGTCGGTCCCGCCAACCATGCCGGCAAGCGCGAGATCCTGCTTGAAGGCGGACGGGAAGAATGACTTGTCTGAATAACTTGCCTGAATAACTTGCCTGAATGACTTTCCTGCCCGTCGCGATTTGGCCATGAAGGCGCGATAGCCAGATCGGGTGAGAAAAGCTTAAGCCGCCGGAGAGTTTCAGCAGATCATGAACCGCCCGAGCCATAAAGACCGCCTGCCAATGCCGCGCGCCGTGGCGATGGCCTGTGCCTTTCTCATGACCGGATCGGCTTTGATGCCAGCCGCCGCGCAGGTGCCGCCGCCGCGGCCAGCACAGCTGAACACCCCGAAGGCCTCACCCGCGCCCCCTGCTGCCGCGCTGAAAAACGAGGCACCACCGAGCCTCGAGCGGATCAACGGCTATCTCAACGGCATCCGTGGCCTTCAGGCGGATTTCCTCCAGATCGCGCCCGACGGGCGCCAATATCCGGGCGTGCTCTACATGCTGCGTCCGGGGCGGATGCGGTTCGAATACCATCCGCCCGCGACGCTCGAAGTCGTCTCGGACGGGCGCTCGGTCATGATCCGCGACAAGAAGATGAAGACCGAGCCCGACAAGTATTTCATCGGCCAGACGCCGCTGAAATTCCTCCTCCAGCCCAAGATCGATGTCGCCAAGGATGCCAAGCTGGTTGATCTCAAGCGGATCGGGCCGGAAATCGTCATGACGCTGGAGGATAAATCGACCTTCGGCGGCACCTCGATCATCCGTGTCCATTTCGATGGCGAGAATTATGCCTTGCGTGAATGGACGGTTGTTGACGCGCAAGGCGCTTCAACCCGCGTCGCTCTGTCCAACGTTGATCTTACAGCCCTGCCTGACAAGAGCCTCTTCATCGTCGACGAGCCGAAGCTGATGGAGCCGAGAAACTGATTCTCCCAAACCGGTGGAAATCAGCTTCTTCGGCAAAGCCCTGCTTCGCCTCTGCCATGGCCTCGGCTAAGGTCTCACGACCCGCCGCCGGAATGCCTTCATGACCAAAACCCTTTCTATCGCGACCTGGAACATCAACTCGGTTCGCCTGCGAATCGATCTTGTCACCCGTTTCCTCGCCGAGCAGCAACCCGATGTGCTCTGCCTTCAGGAGACGAAATGCCCCAACGACGCCTTCCCCCATGCCGCCTTCGAGAAAGCGGGCTATCGCTATCGCACCATCGCCGGGATCAAGGGCTATAACGGCGTCGCGATCGTCTCGCGCCTTCCCATCGCGCCGGTCGAAGCGCGCGAGATGTGCGGCAAGCCCGATGCCCGCCATATCTGCGCACGGCTGGGCGAAGGCGCGGATGCCATTACGCTGCACAATTTCTATGTCCCCGCCGGCGGTGATATCGCGGATCCCGAAGCCAATCCGAAATTCGCGCACAAGCTCGCTTTCCTCGAGGAGCTGACGCGCTTCTCCGAAACCGCGCGCAAGACGGACCCGCGCTCCGTTCTCGTCGGCGATCTCAATATCGCGCCGCTCGAACATGATGTGTGGAGCCACAAGCAGCTTCTGGATGTGGTCAGCCATACGCCCATCGAGACGAAGGGGCTGATGGAAACCATCGCCACCGGCGACTGGATCGATGCGATGCGTCTGCTGAGCCCGGAGCCGAAAAAGCTCTATTCCTGGTGGAGCTATCGCTCACCGGATTGGGACAAGGCCGACAAGGGCCGCCGGCTCGATCATGTCTGGCTCGGCAAGGGGCTCGATGGTGCGCTCAAGGCGGGCCATTTCTTTCGCGAGACGCGCGGATGGGAGCGCCCTTCCGACCATGTCCCGGTGATGGTCACCCTCGATCTAAGCTGAATTCCCGCCGCCGATTCAGCGCGGATATCGATCTGCCACGGTCAGATCGCCAGAGCACCGAGCCGGCTCGCAAGGCTGCGTGCTTCCGCCGCCAGGTAATCGCGCAAGGCCTGCGCACTCGCGGGATGTGCCTCAAGCACGCGCTGGACCAGATCGCGCGAGAGGACGAGCACCATGGCATTGTCGCGCGCAAGCGCCGTTGCCGCGCGCTCGACCGCGGAGAAAAGCGCGTTCTGCCCGATGAGCGCGCCTGGCCCGAACAGGTGCGGCGAAGGCGCGCCGTCATCCGAGCAATCGAGCACGATTTCACCCGCCAGGACAAGAAAACCGCCATCGGAAAGCTCGCCGCGCCGGAACAGCATGTCCCCGGCGCGCAATTGCCGACGATTGGCCGAAAAGGCGATGAGGCGCAGCGCTTCCACTTCCACGCGCTGGAAGAGCGGAAGCGCCTTGAGGGTGGTGATGATGTCGTCGAGCTTGGTCATGGCTCAGGGTACCAGCTTGTAGCCGCCGCTCTCGGTGACGAGAATGCGCGCGCGGCCAGGATCGACCTCGATCTTCTGACGAAGCCGGTAGATATGGGTTTCGAGCGTGTGCGTGGTGACATTCGAATTATAGCCCCAGACTTCCTGAAGCAGCACATCGCGCCCGATGACCTTCTGACCCGCGCGATAGAGGAAGCGCAGGATCGCGGTTTCCTTTTCCGTCAGGCGGATCTTCGAGCCCTTGTCCGTCACCAGCAGCTTGGCGCCGGGGCGGAAGGAATAGGGGCCGACGGCGAAGATGGCATCGTCACTCGCCTCGTGCTGGCGCAGATGCGCGCGGATGCGCGCCAGGAGCACCGCAAAGCGGAATGGCTTGGTGACGTAATCATTGGCGCCCGCTTCCAGCCCCAGAATGGTATCGGCCTCGCCGTCATGCCCGGTGAGCATGATGACCGGGGAGCGGAAACCTCCCTTGCGCAGGATCTTCACCGCCTCGCGACCATCGATATCAGGCAGGCCAACATCCATGATCACGAGATCGAAATGATCGCTCTTCGCCATTTGCACGGCGGCGGTCGCGGTATCGACATCCTTGATCTGGAACTCGTCATAAAGCTGAAGCTGCTCCACCAGGGCGCCGCGCAACTCTGAATCGTCGTCGCAGACGAGGATCTTGCGGATATTGCTCATGAAAGCCCCGATATGCGTTTCTTGCTTTATAGGCGCAGGTTGCGCCGAATCAGCCGTAGATGGCAAGCTGCCTCGTCGATTTAAACCCCGGCGAGGCTGAGGTCACGCAAACGTGCGCCGGATGTGAAATCGAAAAGGATCAACAGGGAAACGTATGTACGATCGTCTGAGAACCATTTTCGTGCATCGCACCGGTTTTACGAAAACAGGGCGAATCGCGCATGTCGCCTGCCTGCGCTTCGGGGCGATCACCCTGCCCTGCCGGATCGGCCGCACGGGCATCACGCATCTCAAGCGCGAGGGCGACGGCGCGACGCCCGCCACGATCATGCGTCCGGTTCGTGGCTTCTGGCGCGCCGACCGGCGGCTGAAACCCGCCACCGGCATTTCCATGCGCCCGATCCGCAAGGGTGACGGTTGGTGCGAGGTTCCGGGAGATCGCAATTACAATCGCCTCGTCAAGAAACCCTATGCCGCGAGCCACGAAGAGATGATGCGCGACGATCATCTCTATGACGTGGTACTCGAACTCGACTGGAACCATCGCCCTCGTCGGCAGGGGCGCGGCTCGGCGATCTTCTTTCATCTCACGCGGCCCGAGCAGGGGCCGACCGCCGGCTGTATCGCGGTCGACCGGCGTTTCGTCGATTTCCTTCTGGCACGGCTCTCGCCACGCACGCGGTTCGTGGTGCGCTGATTTATCCGTTCGCACCATGCGCCGGCCGCGCGCCGAAAATCGCGGAGCCGACCCGGACATGCGTGGCGCCGAGCTGGATCGCGGCGTCATAATCCGCGCTCATCCCCATGGAGAGCGTCTCGATCCCGTTGCGCCGCGCGATCCGCGCGAGCAGCGCGAAATGCGCGGAGGGCGGCTCATCCGCCGGGGGGATGCACATGAGGCCGGCAATCGCCAACCCATAGGTCTCACGGCACAGGCGGAGAAAGGCATCGGCCTCTTCGGGCAGGATACCCGCCTTCTGCGGCTCCGCGCCGGTATTCACCTGAACATAAAGCGCCGGTGTCTTTCCGCTCCTGTCGATTTCCTTGCGCAGGGCACCGGCAAGGGATTCGCGGTCGAGCGTTTCGATCACGTCGAAAAGCGCGACAGCCTCCTTCACCTTGTTGGTCTGGAGCGGCCCGATGAGATGCAGCTCGATGCCGGCAAAACGCGCGCGAAGCGCCGGCCACTTGCCCTGCGCCTCCTGCACCCGGTTCTCACCAAAAACGCGCTGCTCCGCCGCGAGCGCGGGTTCAATCTCGCCAGCGGTTTTGGTTTTCGACACCGCGACCAGGGTTACCGAACCTCTGCCGCGCCCGTGATCCGCCTCGGCGCGCGCGATATCGGCGCGTATCGCGGCGAGATTAGCGGCGACATGTCCCGCCTCCTGTCGTTCTTCAGCCATGGAAAGCCCTTTGCACGCGGCGCTTTGAGCCCGCAAATCCTGTTTCTCCGTTGACCGCAAAGCGCGAATGATGTCCATACCCAATCGAATTTGCCTTGCAGGGCGGCGATTTGCGCCCGATCCTGCGCCGATGACCGAGAAGAACACGCTGATGCGCTCGAGCCGATACAATTTCCGCGAAGCCGAAACCCGCTGGCAGAAAATATGGGATGAGGGAAAGGTCTTCGAAACGAAGACGGATGACCCGCGCCCGAAATATTACGTGCTCGAGATGTTTCCCTATCCGTCGGGGCGTATCCATATCGGCCATGTCCGCAACTACGCGATGGGCGACGTGATCGCGCGGTATCGCCGCGCCAAAGGCCACGCCGTTCTCCACCCGATGGGCTGGGACGCTTTCGGCATGCCGGCCGAGAATGCGGCGATGGAGAAGAAGAGCCATCCCGCGACATGGACCTATGCCAATATCGCGACCATGAAGGCCCAGCTCAAATCCATGGGCCTGTCGCTCGATTGGAGCCGTGAGATCGCGACCTGCGATCCTGACTACTACAAGCATCAGCAGCGCATGTTCCTCGACTTCCTCAAAGCGGGGCTGGTGACGCGCAAGACCTCCAAGGTCAATTGGGACCCGGTCGATCATACCGTGCTCGCCAACGAGCAGGTGATCGACGGGCGCGGCTGGCGCTCCGGCGCCCTGGTCCAGCAGCGCGAACTCACGCAATGGTTCCTGAAAATCTCGGATTATTCCGAGGAATTGCTGGCCGCCCTCGACGATCTGCCGCGCTGGCCGGAAAAGGTGCGCCTGATGCAGGCGAACTGGATCGGGCGCTCGGAAGGCCTGATGCTGCGCTGGGCGCTGGTGGAGAACACCGCGCCGGCCGGGTTCAGCGAACTTGAAATCTACACCACGCGGCCGGACACGCTTTACGGCGCCTCCTTCATGGCCGTGGCGGCGGATCACCCGCTGGCGAAAGCCGCCGGAGAAAAAGACCCCAAGCTCGCGGCCTTCCTCGAGGAATGCCGGCGCATGGGCACATCGCAGGCAACGCTCGAAACGGCGGAGAAGAAGGGCTACGATACCGGCATCCGGGCGCGACACCCTCTCGATCCCTCCTGGGAATTGCCGGTCTATGTCGCTAATTTCATCCTGATGGAATACGGCACCGGCGCGATTTTCGGCTGCCCGGCGCATGATCAGCGCGATATCGATTTCGCGCGTGCCTGCAATCTCCCGATCAAGCCCGTGGTCCGGCCCGCGAGCCAGAGCGATGCCGAGGCGAATGCCGCCTTCAGCCCGGATACCCCACCCTTCCTTGATGACGGCATCCTGTTCAATTCCGGCTTCATGAACGGAATGGACGTCGATGCCGCCAAGGAAGCGGCGATCAAGCGTTTCGAAGGCGAATCGCTTGGCGGGCGCCCGACCGGCCAGCGCAAGGTGAATTTCCGCCTGCGCGATTGGGGAATCTCGCGCCAGCGCTACTGGGGCTGCCCGATTCCCATCATCCATTGTGACGATTGCGGCATTGTTCCGGTCCCGAATCAGGACCTTCCGGTCAAGTTGCCGGAAGATGTGACCTTCGACGTGCCGGGCAATCCGCTCGATCGCCACCCGACATGGAAACACGTCGCCTGCCCCTGCTGTGGCAAGCCGGCACGGCGCGAGACCGACACGATGGATACCTTCGTGGACAGTTCGTGGTATTTCGCGCGCTTCACCGATCCATCAAACAGCCAGGCGCCGACCACCCTTTCGGCCGTCAACAAATGGCTGCCTGTCGATCAATATATCGGCGGCATCGAGCACGCGATCCTGCATCTGCTCTATTCGCGCTTCTTCACCCGCGCGATGACCATGACAGGCCACGCCGATATTAAGGAGCCCTTCGCCGGCCTGTTCACGCAGGGCATGGTGGTGCACGAGACCTACAAGAACGTGGACGGCCAATGGGTCGCGCCCGCCGAAATCCGGATCGAGAGCAGCGGCGATGCCCGCAAGGCCTTCGAGATCGCCTCCGGCCGGCCGGTGACCATCGGCTCGATCGAGAAAATGTCGAAGTCGAAGAAGAATGTCGTCGACCCCGATGACATCATCGAGAGTTATGGTGCCGACACCGCGCGCTGGTTCGTGCTCTCGGATTCCCCGCCCGAGCGCGACGTGATCTGGAGCGAAGAGGGCGTACAGGGCGCGGCCCGGTTCGTCCAGAAGGTCTGGCGGATCATCGGCGAAGCCTCCGCCCTGCCGGCGGCCGGAAGCACTGCAGGTGATGTCCATCCTGTCACGAAGGCGGCGCATCGCGCGATCCTCGGCGTGGGCGAGGATATCGAGCGTATCCGCTTCAACCGCTGTATCGCCCATATCCACGAACTCGCGAACGAGATCTCGACCGCGCTCGCGAGCCCCGATAAAGCCGCGCATGCCGGCGTGATCCGCGAAGCCTGCCGGATCATGGTCCTGCTTTTCGCGCCGATGATGCCGCATCTCGCGGAGGAATGCTGGCGCGATCTCGGCGGAGAAGGCCTCGTCGCAAACACCGATTGGCCTGAAGCGGATGCTGCGCTCGTCGCCGAATCTGAGCTGGTCCTGCCGGTTCAGATCAACGGCAAGAAGCGCGGCGAAATTTCCGTGCCGGCCGATGCCGATGCCGCGGCAACCGAAGCCCTTGTGCGCGTCAATCCGATGATCGAGGCCCTTCTTGAAGGTCGAGCGATCCGCAAGGTCATTGTCGTACCGGGCCGGATCGTCAATATAGTGGTGTAAGGGCGAGCATCGCCGATGGAAAACGCGGGAAAAGATGCAATGAAACAATCCGGCCTGGGCAAACTGGCATCCGTGGCCTTGCTCGCCACGCTGCTCGGCGGCTGCCTCCAGCCCCTTCATGCGCCTCAGCTTGGCAATACCGGCGTTTCCTCCAGCCGCCTGTCGGAAGTCGTCGTCGACCGGATCGACGGTTACCTCGGCTATGCGCTGAAAAGCGAGCTGGATTTCCTGCTCTCGGCCAGTGGCGCGCCAACGCGCAACGGTCGCTACCTTCTCAAGGTCAAGACCCAGCAGTCCAAGGCTTCGAGCATTCTCGACGCTCGCACCGGACTTTCGCAATCGGCGAGCGTGCAGGTCGAGGCGGTCTATGTCCTCACGGACCAGCAGCAGAGCAGCAAGATCGTCGCCTCGGGCAAGACCTTCGCGTCCGCTTCCTTTGACCGCACGCAACTGCGTTACGGCAATCTGCGCGCCGAGCGCGACGCCGAGGAGCGGGTTGGCAAGGCGCTTGCCGAGCGGCTCCGGATCATCCTCGCCACAGCTCTTTCAGGTTATGGAAATGCCGGCGCGGCGCCCGAACTCTCTCCGCCCGATCCGGATGCGCCAGCCCGCAATCCGGGCGACGAAGGCTGAGGTCGCGCGGAAGTGGCCGCGCTCAAACCCAGCGAGATTACACGCTTTCTTGCTTCCGGCTGCCTCAAGACGCCGCTGATCCTGCTGCACGGGCCCGATGAGGGATTGGTGAGGCTGCGCGCGAAAGCCATCGCACGAGCGATACTGGGCGAGGGTGCAGACCCGCTCTCCCGCCTCGATTATGATGCAGAGAGCCTGAACAGCGATCACGGCCGCCTGCTCGACGAGGCCAATGCAATCGCGATGTTCGGCGGCAAACGCGTTATTCTCGTCGGTAATGCCGGAAAACTGCAGAAAGTGGCATGGCAGCCGCTCTTCCAGGTGCCGCCGCTCGATTCCACCATCATCTTTCAGGCGGATGACCTCGCCAAGACATCGCCTCTTCGCGTGGCCGCGGAGCAATCGGGCGATGCCGTTGCCATTGCCTGCTATGCGCCCTCACGCCAGGATCTCCAGGAAATTATCGACCGCCGCGCGCAGGAAAACGGCCTATCGATCACGCCGGTTGCGCGCGCTTATCTCGCCGAACTGCTCGGCACCGATCAGGCCTTGTCCGAGCAGGAAATCGAGAAACTCATTCTCTATTGCAAGGGGCGACTCGCGATCGATGTCGCCGATATCGATACGATGATCACGGATTCGTCCGAGCTTTCCGGCTCGGAGCCAATCGATCGCGCTTTCGAAGGCAAGCTGGAAGATGTGGAATCCGTAGCCTTGAGATCATTTCGGGAGGGAATCAATCCCTCCGGCCTGCTCGCCATGGCGATCAATCATGCGCTGCTCCTCAGGAGGCTGGCTCACGCGCGCCAGAATTCCTCCCTCGATGCCGCGTTGCGCGCCGAGCGCGTTTTCTTCCGCCGGCAGGATCGGGTCAAGCTTCAGGCCGGGTTGTGGGACCAGCAAGGCCTTGCCCGCACCCTGGACGTGCTGGCAAGTGCGCAGGACCAGACCCGACATACGCCGGGCCTCGAAGAGATCATTGCAATCCGCGCGCTTTGGTCGATCGCGCTGGCCTCACGCCGTCGGTGAACCGATTGCCGCCAGCCGATGGCTCAGGGCCTCGAGCTGCTCGATGGTGCGGTAGCGGATCTTGAGAATTCCGCCCTTCTCGCCGCGGTGATCAACGGAGACCTCCAGCCCGAGGATCTCCGACAGGCGCTTTTCAAGAACCAACGTATCCGCATCCTGCGCCGGCTTGCGCTTGGGTTGGCGAGCTTCATCGGGCGCTTCGGTCTCGCGTTGCGCGATGCGCTCGACATCCCTTACCGTAAGCCCTTGGTCAACAATGCGTTTTGCAACAAGCTCTGGGTCGGATACCGAAAGAAGCGCGCGGGCGTGTCCGGCCGAGACCGCCCCCGAATTGACATGCGCCTTCACGCTTTCGGGCAGGCGCGAAAGACGCAGCGTATTGGCCACATGGCTGCGGCTTTTGCCCATGACCTTGGCAAGATCGTTTTGCGTGTACGAGAACTGAGCAATGAGATTTTCATAGCCACGCGCCTCATCCAACGGATTGAGATCCGCGCGCTGAATATTCTCGATAATCGCGAATTCCAGAGCCTGCCGGTCATCGGCTTCGACAATGACCACCGGCACGTCATGCAGTCCGGCACGCTGGGCAGCGCGCCAGCGACGCTCGCCGGCGATGATCTCATAAGCATCCGGCAACCCGGTAACATTCCGAACCACAATCGGCTGGATAATGTCACGCTCCCGAATCGATGCGGTCAGCTCTTCAAGCTCCGCCTCGGGAAAGGCCTGCCGGGGATTGAGCGGGTTTGGCCGCAGGAATTCGATGGGAACTCGGCGCTGCGCGCGGTTGCGGCTTTCGGCTTCTGTTTCGTTGCCGACATCGCCCAGCAGGGCCGCCAATCCGCGCCCGAGGCGCATGCGGGGGTTGTCTTCAGCCATCATCCCCTCCTTATTCCGCAGCCAGCAGGCTACGTTCGCGCTGGATCACTTCCGAGGCCAATCGCAAATAGGCCTGGCTTCCGGTGCACTTGAGATCATAGAGCAATGCCGGCTTGCCATAGGACGGCGCCTCGGAAAGCCGGACATTACGAGGAATTACGGTCTCGAAAACCTTCCGCCCCAGGAACTGGCGCACGTCGCGAATGACCTGATTGGCGAGATTGTTTCGCGGGTCGAACATCGTCAGGACAACCCCATGGATCTCAAGCTGCGGATTGATGCTGGAACGCACCTGCTCGACCGTCTTAAGCAATTGGCTTAGCCCTTCCAGGGCGAAGAACTCGCATTGCAGCGGCACAAGAATACCGTCCGCCGCGGCCATCGCGTTGATCGTCAGAAGATTGAGCGAGGGCGGGCAATCAATCAGGATATAGGAAAAGGCGGCGCCGTCCTTCTGGATTGCCGATTTGAGCCGGTATGTCCGATCCTTCGCGGTAGCCAGCGTGATCTCGGCACCGAGGAGGTCCATCGTTGCCGGAATGATCGACACCCTCGGAACATCCGTCACGACCGCGGCTTCGGCGAGGCTCGCCTCCCCCATCAGGACGTCATACGCGCTCTGCTTGCGCGCGCGCATCTCCACGCCCAACCCGGTCGAGGCGTTTCCCTGTGGATCAAGGTCAATCAGGAGGACGGTCTCGCCAATCGCGGCCAGCGCCGTCGCCAGATTGATGGCCGTTGTCGTTTTTCCAACGCCGCCTTTCTGGTTGGCAACAGTCAGAACACGAGGCGTATTGGACATAGCAATGGCTCCATGGCTTAACTCCAGAGCCGTTTTTCCGATTTCACCTCTGTTTCAAGGCTGCGGCATCGTGATCTCGAGGATCTGCGCGCCGCGATCGGTCAGGCTCTTGTGATAGCGACAACAGAAATGCCAGCTTTGTTGGGCCTGGGTCAATTCTTCTTCGAATCCCCGCCCCTTTGGAAAGAGGGCGGTTGCCCCCCTTTTCAACAGGAGATTGGTGAAACCCATGAGATCACCGAGAGGGGCCAGCGCGCGCGCAGTGACAAAATCGGGCTGAGGAAGCGTCTCCACCACTGCTTCGATCCGTGCGGCATGGATGGTTGCCGGCAGGTTCAGCTCTCCCGCCACGAATCGAAGAAAAGCCGCCTTCTTGCCGTTGCTCTCAACCAGATCGATATGCGCTCCCTTGATGTCAGCGAGGAAACACCCGATCACGATACCCGGTAGTCCACCACCGGAACCAATATCCAACCAACGGGCATTCGTACGGCCCAGCGCCAAAATCTGCACGGAATCGGTGATATGACGTTGCCAGACCTCCGACACAGTCGAGGGTCCGATGAGATTGATCCGCGCCTGCCATGCAAGGAGATGAGAAACGTATCGCTCAAGGCGCCCGAATGTTTCACGTGAAACAGGGACAATGGCGTTGAGTCGATCCAACTGACCAGATACTTCAGGCAAGCGCGGCCCCCTTCTCCAGCTTTCGCAATGTTGCGGCGAGAAGGACGAGCGCTGTCGGCGTCACGCCCTCAACCGCCGCCGCCTCCGCAAGATTGCGCGGACGCCGGGCCGATAGTTTGGCCGCGACTTCGTTGGAGAGACCAGTCAGCGCTTGAAATTCGAAATCGTCGGGAATCATGATTGCACGATCCCGCTCGATCCGTGCAATCTCCTGGCGTTGACGTTCGAGATAGACCGAATACATCGCTTCGGTCTCGAGCGATTCCTGCGCCCAAAGGGGGCAGCTGACCAGTGATTCATCCATCACGGCAAGATCGGTAAAGCGGACCATAGGCAGTGCCAGAAGCGCCATGCCGCTCCGCCTCTGCCCATCGGCATTCACGTTGATCCCCTTTTGAACCGCCTGCTGCGGCGACAACTGAATTGCCTCCAGCTTTTGACGATAGAGGGCGAGGGTGCTCATCCGAGCGACGAAATGATCCGCACGCGCGCGCCCAACGCATCCCCACTCCATCCCAAGACCGGTAAGGCGTTGGTCAGCATTATCCGCGCGCATCGAAAGCCGATATTCCGCGCGCGAGGTAAACATGCGGTAGGGTTCCGAAACACCATGGCGCGTCATGTCATCAATCATCACGCCGATATAGGCCGTAGCTCGATCAAGCTCGATGGATTTCATATCACCAGCGAATCGAGCGGCGTTCAGGCCTGCGATCAGGCCTTGGCCTGCCGCCTCTTCATAACCTGTCGTCCCATTGATCTGGCCAGCCAGGAAGAGACCCTGACAGTTCCTCACCTGCAGCGTTGGTTCAAGCTGGAGCGGGTCGATAAAATCGTACTCGATCGCATACCCGTATTGGAGAATGCGGGCACCCTCCAGACCAGGAATTGAATGGATCATCCGTTCCTGACTTTCCGCAGGAAGGGAGGTGGAGAGGCCATTTGGATAGACGGTCGGATCATCGAGCCCTTCCGGCTCCAGAAAGATCTGGTGCCCGTCCCTATCTCCGAAACGATTGATCTTGTCCTCGATCGAGGGACAGTAGCGCGGGCCGATACCTTCAATCGCCCCGCTGAACATCGACGAGAGATGAATATCCCCCCGGACAATCTCATGCGTAGCCGCTACGGTGCGCGTGATGCCGCAGGCGATCTGCGGTGTTTCGATTCGAGTTGTGAGGTAGGAAAATGGTTCCGGGGGCGAATCGCCATGTTGCGTGTCACAGCGGGCCCAATCGATCGTACGACCATCCAACCGCGGCGGCGTCCCCGTTTTCAGGCGGCCAAGCCGCAAGCCCAGAGCATCGAGACGCGCACTCAGCCGATTGGCTGCCCGCTCGCCGGCTCTGCCTCCTTCCAAGCGCTCGCCACCACGATGCATGATCCCGCGTAGAAATGTGCCTGTTGTAAGCACAACGCTTGCGGCAGAAAGGATACGTCCGCCCTCCAAGGCAACGCCCTCAACCCTCCCGTTGGAGAACAGCAGGTCCGACACCTCGCCTTCAATGATGCGAATGCGTTCCTGCTCGCACAGCAAATCCTGTACCGCGGTTCGATAAAGTGCGCGATCAGCCTGCGCGCGGGGGCCACGAACAGCCGGCCCCTTGGATCGGTTGAGCATCTTGAACTGAATTCCCGCCCGATCAATGGCACGCGCCATAATGCCATCGAGGGCGTCAATCTCTCGGACAATATGCCCTTTGCCCAACCCACCAATGGCGGGGTTGCAAGACATCACACCGATCGTGCTCGCTGAGAGCGTTACAAGCGCAGTACGTGCGCCAAACCGCGCGGCAGCGGATGCGGCCTCGACACCCGCATGCCCGCCCCCAACAACGATGACATCAAATCGATCGCTCATTCGCTCTTCCGGTGTTTCACGTGAAACATTCCTGCCTGATGCATTCCTACTTCCCGATGCAGAATCGGGAGAACACCACATCAAAAATATCATCCGCCCCGATTCTTCCTATCAGGCCATCCAGTGCGATGCCGGCAGTACGCAGCTCCTCGGAGCGGAGCTCAAGCTGCGATGGTCCATAAGCCGCCGCTCTCAGCAAGGCGGCGGCGGCCTCCCGCAGGCGAGCTGCCTGTCGCTCATGTGCCACGATCATATCGCCCCCGCCGCTCGCCATCAATTCCCGCGCTCGATCACCGATCAGCTTTGTAAGCGCAGGAAGGCCCAACCCTGTCGTTGCGCTGACAGCCAGGCAGCCCGCGGGAATCTGCGCGCTGGAGGAGAGATCCGCGCGTGATCGGATTTCCAAAGCATCTGCAATCGGACATTCCGCAGGCGAATCGGTGGGGTTCAGCCAGATGACGAGATCCGCTTGCGAAACCGCTCCTTGCGTACGCCTCATCCCTTCCTGCTCGATAAGGTCATCGCTCTCTCGCAATCCGGCAGTGTCGCGGAGGATAATCGGGTAGCCATCGATATCGAGATGCGCTTCCACAATATCGCGGGTTGTCCCGGCCACAGGCGAGGTAATCGCGACTTCGCGGTTGGCAAGCGCATTGAGAAGGCTGGACTTGCCACTATTGGGCGGGCCGGCCAGCACGACGACCAGCCCCTGTCTCAGACGTTCGGCTGCCCCGACACCACCGGCAGCGCGCTGAATTTCCACTGCAAGATCGTTGATCTGTCGTTCCGAGTCCGAATCGATAAAGCGTTCAACTTCGTCCTGGTCGATGAAGTCGATACAGGCTTCGGCCATGCCCAGAAGTTGCGTCAGCTGGCTGCGCCAACGCGCGGCCGCAGCATGGAGTCCCGCGCGATAGTGACGGGCGAAGCGCGCCTGCGCCACGGTCTCCGCCGCAAGCAGATCTCCGAGCGCCTCGACATCCACCAGATCCATCTTGCCGTTTAGGAAGGCGCGCCGGGTGAATTCACCGGGTTCCGCGCGGCGCAGGCCAGGAAGAAGCTCGAGCGCCTGATCCAGCGCCTTGAGAATGCCGGGACTACCATGGACCTGAAGCTCGGCAACATCCTCTCCGGTAAAGCTTGCCGGAGAGGAGAAAAAAAGAACCACACCCGAATCGATTTCCTCGCGCGTTGCGGGATGGTGAATCGTTGCGAGCGTAGCCAGACGCGGTTGGGGAACCCTGCCGATAAGGACAGTCAGAGCAGACCCTACACCCGGGCCAGAGATGCGGATGACAGCGACCCCGGCGACCCCGCTACCCGAAGCGCGCGCAAAGATCGTCTCGGTCGCCATCGCACCATTCCTCCCGTGCGCGCCGGCGGCGTCAGGTATTCATGGAATCGAAGAATTCGCTGTTCTGTTTGGTCTGGCGCAGCTTGTCGAGCAGGAACTCGATCGCATCCTGAGGGCCCATCGGGTTGAGGATCCGACGCAGGACGTAGGTCTTCTGGAGCTGGTCGCGCGGCGTGATGAGTTCTTCCTTACGCGTGCCCGATTTGAGAATATCGAGCGCCGGGAAGACGCGCTTGTCCGCGACCTTGCGGTCGAGCACGATTTCGGAATTGCCCGTGCCTTTGAACTCCTCGAAGATGACCTCGTCCATGCGGCTGCCGGTATCGATCAGCGCCGTCGCGATGATGGTGAGCGACCCGCCCTCCTCGATATTGCGGGCGGCACCGAAGAAGCGCTTGGGCCGCTGGAGCGCATTGGCATCGACACCGCCGGTCAGCACCTTGCCGGAGGACGGCACGACCGTGTTGTAGGCGCGACCGAGGCGCGTGATCGAATCGAGCAGGATGACCACATCGCGCCCGTGTTCCACGAGACGCTTGGCTTTCTCGATCACCATCTCCGCCACCTGGACGTGCCGCGTCGCCGGCTCGTCGAAGGTCGAGGAGACGACCTCGCCGCGCACCGAGCGCTGCATATCCGTGACTTCCTCCGGCCGCTCATCGATCAGCAGGACGATGAGATAGCATTCCGGGTGATTGGTGGTGATCGACTGCGCGATGTTCTGGAGCAGCACGGTCTTGCCGGTACGCGGCGGCGCGACGATCAGCGCGCGCTGGCCCTTGCCGATCGGCGAGACGATGTCGATGATCCGCGGCGACATATCCTTCTTGGTCGGGTCCGGGTTCTCGAGCTTCAGACGCTGATCCGGGTAGAGCGGCGTGAGATTGTCGAAATGGACCTTATGCTGCGCCTTCTCGGGATCCTCGAAATTGATCGAGTTGACCTTGAGGAGGGCAAAGTAACGCTCGCCTTCGCGCGGGGAGCGGATCTGACCCTCGACGGTATCGCCCGTGCGCAGGGAGAAGCGGCGGATCTGGGCGGGCGAGACATAGATGTCATCCGGCCCTGCGAGATAATTGGCGTCTGGCGAGCGGAGGAAGCCGAACCCATCCTGCAGCACCTCGATCACGCCCTCGCCGATGATCTCGACCTCGCGGGCGGCGAGCTGCTTGAGAATCGCGAACATCAGCTCCTGCTTGCGCATCGTGCTTGCGCCCTCGACCTCCACCTCTTCGGCGAAGCTCAAAAGCTCAGTCGGCGATTTACGCTTGAGGTCCTGGAGCTTGATCTCCCGCATGAGATACACCTTGCCTATGCTTGAAAACCGCATCCCGCGGCCGGAGGGTGGGAAACACATCGGCGCCGAAGCGCCGCGAACCACGATCAACACCGCCGTGACGACGGAAGATCCACGACAACGCCGCTGACAGGGGGCGTCATCCGTCGAGCGCGTCGTTAGCCTGTTTCCTGTCGGCGCACAAGCCCGACAATACGCCGTGTCAGAAAGGTTTAACGATTACCAATAACACGATGCCGATCATCAGCAAGGTCGGCACCTCGTTCTGGATGCGAAAGAAGCGCGGCTGATGACGGCGCTGGTCTTGAGCGAATTCCTTCAGCCAGCGTTCCTGAAAAGCGTGATGAACGCTCAGGGCGATGACCAGCACGAGTTTGGCGTGCAGCCAGCCGCCGCGAAAGCCGAACGTGTCCCAGGCCATCCACAAGCCGGTCATCCAGGCAACCAGGCTGGCGGGCCGCATGATCGCCGCCATCAGCCGGCGTTCCATGATCTTGAAGGTCTCGCTTGCTTCCGATCCCGGCGAAGTCCCGGCGTGATAGACGAAGAGACGCGGCAGATAGAGCAAGCCGGCCATCCACGAGATGATCGCGAGGACATGGATCGACTTGACGATGAGAAAGCTCATCCACGCACCTTTTTCAGCATCCTCTCGACATGCGCGATCGGCGTATGCGGCAGGATACCATGGCCGAGATTGAAGACATGGCGGGTCCCACGGGTGGTTGCGAGAATATGATCAACCGCTTCATCGAGCGCTTCCCCGCCAGCAACGAGCACCAGGGGATCGAGATTGCCCTGCGTCACGATTCCATCGTCAAGCGCCGCGCGCGCGGCCTCCAGGCGACAGGAGGTATCAAGGCCGATGGCATCCGCTTTCGTATGCAGGGAAAACGCCGAAAAACCACCGGGCATGGCCCGCGGAAAGGCGATAACCGGAACAGCCGGAAAACGGGCATTGACCCCGGCGACGATCCGCGCCGCTGGCTCCTCGCAATAACGGCGGAACTCGCCTTCAGGAAGCACGCCCGCCCATGAATCAAAAATCTGCACGGCTTCCGCGCCGGCTTCGATCTGCGCGCAAAGATGCGTGATGCAGGCCTCGACCAGGGTATCAATCAGATTGCCAAAGGCCGCGCGATGACGATAGGCAAAGTCACGTGCCGGCGCCTGATCCGGCGTGCCCTTACCGGCGATCATATAGGTCGCCAGCGTCCAGGGCGCGCCGCAGAAGCCGATCAAGGCTGTCTCAGGCGGAAGTGCCGCCCTGACGCCCCGCAAGGCCTCATAGACCGGCTGGAGCTTCGCCAGATCGATCCGGCGCGAAAGACGAGAGAGATGCTCGGGCGTCTCGCATGCATCGAGGCGCGGGCCCTCACCCTCCACGAAACGAACCTGCTGCCCGAGCGCGTCGGGGATCACGAGGATGTCGGAAAAGATGATCGCGGCGTCAAAGCCAAAACGGCGGATCGGCTGAAGGGTTGCCTCGACAGCTAATTCCGGCGTGTAGCAGAAATCAAGAAAGCTACGCGCGCTGGCCCGGATCTCTCGATATTCCGGCAGATAACGTCCCGCCTGCCGCATGAGCCAGATCGGCGGGCGTTGAGCGACGGGACCACGAAAGGCCTCAAGGAAGGGCTTCACGGTTTTCCAAGCCTTTCAAAACAAGAAAAGAGAATCTTCTCTTTTATTTCTATTCTCTAGGCCGACTTAATCCGGAATTCGTTGCATATCCACACTTGGCTGCCAGAGATGGCAGAAAAACGTATTCCCCGCAGGGGAACCCTGCATCGATAGCGCATTGAATTAAGTGCTGTTTCATCGCTTTCGGCACGGTTTATCCCCGCTTATCCCCGCTCTTCCCGGTTCACTAGGCAGTATCCTCCCGCAAGCATCCTTGTGAATGAAGGAACGGGTCATCCACAGCGTCCGACCTTGCAGCAGACGATCCCGGCGGATTCAGCCGCCGGAAGCACGGTTATCCAGAGCTTGACAACAGGGCTGTGGGGAAGTCGGTTGAAATCCGGAGCGGCCTTTGAAGCCCTCTGTTTTGGACCCTTCACCGAAACGAGTTTCATGGGCCGCAGTTTCTTTCATCTCCATCTGGTTTCCGATTCCACGGGTGAAACCCTGATCACGGTCGCCAGGGCCGCCACAGCCTATTATTCCGGTATCTCACCGATCGAGCATGTCTATCCTCTGATCCGCAATGACCGTCAGCTCGACCGCGTGATCACGGAGATCGAGAATGAGCCGGGGATCGTGCTCTACACGCTGGTGGATGAGACGCTTTCCGCGCGCCTTCAGAATGCATGCGCGGAGCATGGCTGCCCGCATCTTTCGGTGCTTGATCCCGTCGTCAATCTTTTCCAATCCTATCTCGGCGTCGCCACCACCCCAAAAGTCGGCGCGCAACATATGCTGAACGCGGAGTATTTCCGCCGTATCGACGCACTGAATTTCACGATGATGCATGATGACGGGCAATTGACCGAGAATCTCGATCAAGCCGATGTCGTGTTGGTGGGTATCAGCCGCACGTCGAAGACGCCCACCAGCATCTACCTCGCCAATCGCGGGATCAAGACCGCCAATGTTCCCCTGGTGCCGAACATGCCGATCCCGTCGGTGCTGGAAACGCTGACCAGACCGCTGGTGATCGGGCTCGTCGCCTCGCCCGAACGCATCGTCCAGATCCGCCAGAACCGCCTGCTCGCGCTCAATGCCGGCGACAAGGACGCAACCTATATCGATCGGCAGGCGGTCACGGAGGAGGTCACGCAGGCACGTCGCCTCTTTGATCGCCATGGCTGGCCTGTGATCGATGTCACCCGCCGCTCGATCGAGGAAACCGCCGCGGCGATTATCGATCTCTATCGCTCCCATCGTCTGGCTTCGATCGCGCAATGAATAATCCCGTCTCCTCCTTCTGGCTGGCCAAAGAACCCCTCGCTTTGGCTTCGGGCAGCATCACCCGGCGGAAAATGCTGGAGGATGCGAAAATCCCGCTCGAAATCGTGAGAGCGCCGGTCGATGAGGGCAAGTTGGCCGCGGACCTGCTGGCCGCTGGCGCAGGCCCGGCTACCATCGCCTCCGAACTCGCGCGCGCAAAGCTTGAAGCTGCGATGGCGCTTCTGCCGAACCGCCTCATTCTCGCCGCCGACCAGACGCTCGATCAAGATGGACAGCTCGGCATGAAATCGCCGACAAGGGAGGGCGCGCGCGATGCCTTGCGCCATTTGCGCGGGAAGCGTCACCACCTTCATTCCGCCGCCTGCCTCGCGCTCGATGGCAAGGTCGTCTGGCAGGGGTTGGAGAGCGCGGCCCTGACAATGCGCGATTTCTCGGATGCGTTCCTTGAAGCCTATATGGTCGCCATGGGCGATACGCTTCTCGATTCGGTGGGGGGCTACCAGCTCGAAGCGCTGGGCATCCATCTCTTTGAACGGGTAGAGGGTGATCACGCGGTCATTCTCGGCCTGCCGCTTCGATCCGTACTGGATGCCCTGCGCCGGTTAGGCGCGTTGCTTGTGTGAGGGATGCATGAAGAAAGCCATCATCATCGGCTATCCCGTGGGTCATGCGCGCTCTCCCCTCATTCACGGCTACTGGCTCGGAAAAATGGGGATCAAGGGCGATTACGAGCGTGCCGAGGTCAAGCCGGGCGATGTCGCCGCCGCCTTGCGTCGCTTCGGTCGCGAGGGCTATGCTGGCGGCAATGTCACGGTGCCGCACAAGGAAGAAGCCTTTCTTGCCTGTGACCATGTGAGCGAGGCGGCGCGGCGCGCGGGCGCTGTCAACACGTTCTGGTACGAGAACGGACAGCTTGTGGGCGACAATACCGACGGGGCGGGATTCGCGGCCCATCTCGAACAGCAATATCCCGGTTGGAACAATCCCGCCGCCTCGATCCTCATCCTGGGCGCCGGCGGCGCGGCCCGTGGGCTCATCGGCCCGCTCGCGGCGCGAAAACCCCGGCGGATCCGCATCGCGAACCGATCGCCGGCGCGCGCGCAGACGCTATGCGACGCCTTCGCGCAGACGGGTGTTTCAATCGAAGCGCTCGCATGGGAGGCGCGCGAGGCCGCGCTGGCCGATACCAGCCTGCTTATCAATACGACCAGCCAGGGCATGGCCGGGCAAGCGCCGCTCGATATCGCGCTGGACAACCTGCCGAAAACGGCCATCGTCGCCGATATCGTCTATGTGCCGCTCGAAACCGCTCTGCTGGCTGACGCGCGCAAGCGGGGCCTGCCGGTGCTCGACGGGCTGGGGATGCTGCTGCATCAGGCGGTGCCGGGCTTTGAGCGCTGGTTCGGCGCGCGCCCGGTGGTGGATGACGCCCTGCGCGCCCGCATCGTCGAGGATCTCCTCTCGCCGGCCCCCCGCAAGGAGGGCTGAACGATGTTCAGGCTGGGCATGACGGGCTCGATCGGGACCGGAAAATCGACGACGGCGGCTATGTTCCGCGCGCATGGCGTTCCGGTTCACGATGCCGATGCCGCCGTTCGCGAAGTCTATGCAGGTGAAGCCGTTGATCCCGTGGGCAAGGCGTTTCCGGGCGTTATCAGTGACGGGAAGGTCGACCGCAAGCTGCTTGCCGCCCAGCTCAAGGCCGCGCCGGAACGCTTCGCCGAGCTGGAGCGGATCGTCCACCCGCTTGTCCATGCTGTCGAGCAGCGCGCCATCGCGGCGGCCGCGCGGGCAGGGTCCCGCCTGATCCTGCTCGATATCCCGCTCCTTTTCGAAACCCGCGCCGAGCGGCGTTGCGACGCCGTTCTGGTAACGGTTGTCGCGCCGGAAGAACAGAAGCGCCGGGTTCTCGCGCGGCCGGGCATGGACGAAGCGCTTTTCCACGCCATTCTGGCGCGCCAGATGCCCATGGCAGAGAAATGCCGGCACGCCCATGCCATAATTGATACCGGCTCGGGGTTCGAGGCGGCGCGGCACGAAGTCGCGGCGCTGCTCCGGGCGCTTGCTGCCGTTGCGACGTGAGCCGATGCGCGAAATTGTTCTCGATACCGAAACGACTGGCCTCGATCCTCATCGCGGTGATCGGCTTTGCGAAATCGGCTGCGTGGAGATCGTCAACCGCTTCCTCACCGGGCGCATCTTCCATCAGTATCTCAACCCGGAACGCCCCATGGCGCCCGAGGCTTTCGCCGTGCACGGGCTCTCCGATGCCTTTCTCGCCGACAAGCCTGTCTTCCGCGATGTCGCCGACGATTTCCTCGCCTTCATCGGCGAGGACCCGCTGGTCATTCACAATGCCAGCTTCGATATGGGTTTTCTGAATGCCGAGCTGAAGCGGCTTGGCAAGGGGCCTATTCCACCCTCGCGCGCCATTGATTCGCTACAGATCGCGCGTCGCCGGCATCCCGGCGCGCAGAATTCGCTCGATGCGCTCTGCGCGCGCTACGGTATCGACAATTCGCGCCGCACCAAGCATGGCGCGCTCATGGATGCCGAGATCCTCGCCGAGGTTTATGCGGAACTCACGGGCGGCAAACAATCCAGCCTCGGCCTCGGCACGGCGATGGATGCGCCGGGGAAGGGTCATTCCGGCGCCGAATCGGAAGAGGTCTCCCGGGCTCGCGCGCCGATCAAACAGATCCGCTTGCTGACGCAGGACGAAATCGATGCCCACCGCGCCTTTATCGCCGAAATGGGCGACAAGGCCCTGTGGCACGCTTATCCTGACATTTCCGGGAAATCGGAGCCGGGTCAGGTGGAATAAAAAAGGGCGCCAGAGCGCCCTTCGACGATCGCCGGATGCAGCCGAAATCAGCTGTTCATCTGCTGCTTGCCGAGCTCGGCCATGCGCGCCTGATAGAGGGCGGCGAAATCGATCGGCTGGAGCAGGAAGGGCGGGAAGCCGCCATCGCGCACCGCATTCGCGAGGATCGCGCGGGCGAAGGGGAACATCAGCCGCGGGCACTCGATCATCAAGACCTGATGGACATGCATTTCGGGGATGTCGGTCAGGCGGAAGACGCCGCCGAAATTGATCTCGAAGTTAAACAGCAGGCCCTCGCCCTCGCCGGCCTTGCCGGAAAGCTGAAGCTCGACCTCGAATTCACCGGCCGTGAGCGGCTTGGCATTCACGTTGACTTCGATCGAGATGTTCGGCGCGGTTTCCTGCGGTCCGAGCGAACGCGGCGCATTCGGGTTCTCGAAGGAAAGATCCTTCACATACTGCGCCAGCGATTCGAGCTGCGGCGCGTTGCCATTGCCTTCGGCCATGTTGTCATCCTGTTATCTGGCGACGAGCCCATGCACGCAGCCTCAGGCTCCGCTTACACCGTCGCGCTCCCGCTCTCAAGAGGAGAGGGTTTCCGGCGGTTTGGGCTTGCGCGGCGTGCGGCGCGCCGGTTTGCGGTTGCCCAATTCCTTCCATTCGGAAGCGGCCAGCTCGATCTCGCGTGGATCGCCCGGTTCCTGTCGGTTGCGCCATAGGGCCAGAAGCCGCTTTCTCAGGCTGGGTGAGAACAGTGCGAGGGCAAGAAAAGCTGGCGCAATTCCGGGCAGAACGAGCAGGATCGCGCTCGCGACGGTGAAACCGGCGGCATGGATCGCCTCCTGGCCCGAATCGCGCCGCGCCGCCTCGGCGATGGTTCTGAGGCCGTGGATCATCGCGGCTCCTACGAGCAACAGCCCGATTCCGCCCTTGACGGTCATCAGCAGGATCAGCGCCGCCCAGCCGATCCGGGCAGCGACAAGCTGCATCAGCGCGATTTCCAGCGCGATCCAGCCGAGCAGCAGAATGATTCCGGCGCGCAGCAGGCGCCGCGAAGGATTGGGTAGGGTGCTCATGGCCAAGGCCTAGCCGCCAAATCAGGCGCTGGCGATGAAAAATCAGCTTTCGCCTAAAATTTATGCGCCGATACGTGCCGTCGCGCCTCAAGGATAGCGAAGATGGAAAACAGGCCCTATATGGTAACGGGGCCGGCGCTGCCGGCGTAAAGGACAATTCCGGCAGCGGACAAGAACCATGCAAAGCAACGATTTCATTCTCACGCTCGTTTTCCTCGGCCTTGCGATTTTCGTCATCGTGAAGCTTCGCTCGGTCCTCGGACAACGGACCGGGCACGAAAAGCCGCCGCAGGATCTTTTCCAGCGCCGGCAGGATGATGGCGCCGCCCAGAACGGCGCCCAGGGCGCGAGCAATGTCGTGCCGCTGCCGAATATGCGGCGCGAGCAGATGGAGCCGGCCGCTGATCCCGCAACGCGCCTTGCCGGGCTTGTCGCCAAGGATTCCCCGGCGGAAAAGGGCGTGCTCGCGATCATGGAAGCGGATGCGAGCTTTGATCCCGCCGAGTTCATCGGTGGCGCCCGCGCCGCCTACGAGATGATCGTGATGGCCTTCGCGAATGGCGATCGCAAGACATTGAAGGACCTGCTGGCCAAGGAGGTCTTCGACGGGTTCGATGGCGCCATTGCCGAGCGCGAGCAGAAGGGCGAGAAGGTCGAGACGCAGTTCGTCTCCATCGACAAGGCCGAGATTTCCGATGCGCTGTTGCGGGCGCGTTCCGCCCAGGTCACGGTGCGTTTCCTTTCGAAACTCATCAGTGCCACGCGCGATGCCGGCGGCAATGTCATCGATGGGAACGCCGAGAAGGTGATCGATGTCACCGATATCTGGACCTTCGCGCGCGATGTGACCTCGCGCGATCCGAACTGGCGGCTTATCGCCACCGAATCGGCGCAATGAGCCATGCGCCGGGCCCTTCTGGCGCTCGGCTTTCTTGCCTTCGTGAGCCCGGCCATGTCCAGCCCCGCCCCGCCAGAAGAGCTGGCGCGCCTGCCGGAAGGCGCGCGGGCGATCGCGCACGGCTTCGCCGATCTGCCGGGCTGGGCGGAGGATGATCACGCGGCGGCTTTCGTCGCCTTTCGTGTCACCTGCGAATCGATCCTTGCCGAAAAGCCTGCCCTGCGTGACGCACTGCCGGCCTCGACCGCGCTTGTCGAAGCGTGCCGGGCCGCGATGGCCGCGGGCACAGAGATTTCGCGCACGCAGGCGCGGCGCTTCTTCGAGGCGTATTTCCAGCCTTTCGAGATCCTGCCCGCTTCGGGAAACGGCTTTCTCACGGCCTATTACGAGCCGGAACTCGAGGCTTCCGCCTCCCGCAACGACGATTTTCCGGTGCCCGTTCTCGCGCGGCCGGCGGATCTGGTGACGCTGAAACAAGGCGAGACCCGGCCGGGCCTCGACCCCAAGCTCCAGAGCGCAAGGCAAACCGCCGCCGGTCTTGAGCCCTTTCCCGATCGCGCCGCGATCTGGGCCGGCATCCTCGACGGTCAGGGGCTCGAAATCGCCTGGCTGCGCGATCACGCGGATCTCTTCATCACCCAGGTCCAGGGTTCGGCGCGAGTGAAATTCACCGATGGTAGCCGGGCGCGCCTCGTCTATGCCGGACGCAACGGTCACCCCTATACCTCGGTGGGGCGTAAAATCGTCGAGAGCGGTGGCATGGCGCTCGAGGAGATGACGCTTGCCAAACTGATGGCCTATCTGCGCGCCGATTCCGCGCGTGGGCGGGCGCTGATGGAGCAGAACCGCTCCTATGTCTTCTTCGCGCTTGATCGTGATCTGCCGGCGGATCAGGGGCCGATCGGCGGCGCCGGCGTGCCGCTCACCTCCGGGCGCAGCCTCGCGGTGGATCGCACGATCTGGCCTTATGGCTTGCCGGTCTTCATCGAGACCAATCCCCTCACCCCGGCCGGTCCGCGGGCGCGGATCGCCCGGCTGATGGTGGCGCAGGATACCGGTTCTGCCATCCTCGGGCCGGCCCGGGGCGATTACTTCATGGGCTCCGGCGCGCAGGCGGGCGACCGCGCCGGCCTGGTGCGCGATTCGATGCGCTTCATCATCCTGCTGCCGCGCGGAGCGGCGAAATGAAACGCCTCAAGCCTGAAGCGCCGCCCAGACCCCGCCGGAAGCGAGGCGATATCAGCCCGGAGGATCACGCGCTCTGGGCGCATGTAACCCGCAGCGCGAAACCGCTTCCGGGCCGCAAGCCGCTTGATATTCCGCAGATGCCGCAGGCGGAGCCGGCCCAGATGCCGATGGGCATGACCGGCGCGCCCGCTCCTTCCGCACCTTTGAAGCCGCGCGGCCTGCCGCCGCTGGCCGGGATCGAGAAGCGGGTCATGCGCCAGCTTTCCCGTGGCACCGCGCCGCTCGAAAGGCGGATCGACCTGCACGGGATGCGTCAGGCCGAGGCGCATGCCGCGCTCCTCTCCTTCATCCACTCCGCCCATCATGACGGCGTGAGGCTGGTGCTGGTGATTACGGGCAAGGGGGGCGGCGTAGATTCGCGCGGCGAGGAAAAGGGAATCCTGCGTCGTTACGTGCCGCATTGGCTGGCTGACCCGGTGATGCGCCGCCTTGTGCTGGGCTTCGAAAGCGCCGCGCGCGGGCATGGCGGCGAGGGCGCGCTTTATGTGCGCCTGCGCCGGAAGCGTGATCCCGCCTGATCACCTGACTTGCTTCGCTTGACCTTGCCCGGCTTCTCGGTCATGCAGCGCCGCATCCTTCTTTTTTGCCGTTCTTCCCGATAAAGGCCCGTTCATGAGCTCCCAATTCGATGTCCTGACCATCGGCAACGCGATTGTCGACGTGATCGCACGCGCTGAGGAGGATTTCCTCGTCACCCATGGCATCACCAAAAGCTCGATGACGCTCATCGACGAGCATCGGGCGGAGATGCTTTACGCGGCGATGGGACCGGCGACGATCATTTCCGGCGGCTCGGCGGCGAATACCGCGGCCTGCATCGCCTCTTTCGGCGGCAAGGCGGCCTTCATCGGCTGCGTGAAGGCCGATCCGGTCGGCGACATCTTCGCGCATGACATCGTTTCCACCGGCGTCGCCTATGGTACGGCGCAGATGGCGGAAGGCCCGGCTACCGCGCGTTCCTTCATCCTCGTGACGCCCGATGGCGAGCGCACGATGAACACCTATCTCGGTGCCTGCCAGAACCTGACGGAGAAGCAGATCGACCCGGCGGTGGTTTCCGCCGCGAAGGTCACCTATCTCGAAGGCTATCTGTGGGATCCGCCGCTGGCCAAGATCGCCTTCCGCAAGGCGGCGGAAATCGCCCACAAGGCGGGGCGCGAGGTCGCGATCACCCTGTCGGACAGTTTCTGCGTCGACCGCTACCGCGCCGAATTCCGCGATCTGATCAAGACGGGAACCGTCGATCTCGTCTTCGCGAACGAGCATGAGCTGAAGGCGCTTTACGAGACCGCCGATTTCGATACCGCGCTCGAAGCCTTGCGCGCCGAGGTCAAGCGCGCGGCGGTGACGCGCTCGGAGAAGGGCGCGGTGATCATCGAGGGCAACACCAATGTGGTGGTGCCAGCGCATCCGATCGCGGGTCTGGTCGATGCGACCGGCGCGGGCGATGCCTATGCCGCCGGTTTTCTCCATGGCTATACCAACGGCATGGGCTTCGAGAAGGCGAGCCGCCTCGGCGCGCTCGCGGCGGCGCATGTCATCCAGAAGATCGGCGCCCGTCCGGGCCGACCGCTGAAGGAGCTGGCGCAGGAAGAAGGGTTGATGTGAGATTGGCTGTCATTGCGAGGAGGCGCTATGCGCCGACGCGGCAATCCATCTTGCTCACGATGCGGGGAAAGATGGATTGCTTCGTCGCATGGCTCCTCGCAATGATGGATGCGTCTACAGTTTCCGCAGCGCCACTTCCTCGATCATGTGGCTCTCGCCCTTGTAGAGAATGAGGTCGGCGCGCGGGCGCGTGGGGAAGATGTTCTCGCGCAGGTTGGGCAGGTTGATCCGATCCCAGAGGCCATTGGCGATCTTCAGCGCCTCTTCCTCGCCGATCTCGGCGTAGCGGCGGAAGAAGCTCTCGGGCTTGCGGAAAGCGGTGAGCCGCAGCGTCATGAAACGGTCGACATACCATTTGCGCAGGAGATTCTCCTCCGCGTCGATATAGATCGAGAAATCGAAGAAATCCGAGACATAAGGCACAGGGCGCGCATCGCGCGGCAGGCGCGGCGGCTGGAGCACATTGAGCCCCTCGACGATGAGGATATCCGGGCGATCGATGGTGATCTGCTCGCCGGGAACGACATCATAGACAAGATGCGAATAGAGCGGTGCGGTGACGTTGCGTTCCCCCGCCTTGATCCGCGCGAGGAATTTCAGCAAGGCGGGCGTATCGTAGCTCTCGGGAAAACCCTTGCGCTCCATCAGGCCGAGGCGCTGCAATTCCGCGTTGGGGTGAAGGAAACCGTCGGTGGTGACGAGGCTGACCTTGGGCGTATTCGGCCAGCGCGCCAGCAGTTTTTCGAGCGCGCGGGCGGTGGTGGATTTGCCCACCGCCACCGAGCCGGCAATGCCGATGATGTAGGGCACCTTGCCGTCGCCGGCGGAGAGGAAGCGCTGCGTCGCCTTGAACAGCCCCTGCGTCGCCGCGACATAGAGGGAGAGCAGGCGCGAGAGCGGGAGATAGATCTCCGCCACTTCTTCGAGGCTCAGCCTGTCATTGATGGATTCGAGCCCGCGGACTTCGTCGAGTGTCAGGTTGAGCGGTGCATCGGCCCTGAGGCTGGCCCATTCGTGACGATTGAAGACACGGAACGGCGAGAGATCGACATCCGGGGCGAGTTTTGAAACCTCGGCGTCCATTCTGGCTCCCTTGCGGCCGTCAGACCGGCTTCCTCGCGGCCTTTTCCTCGATGCCGGATTGCCGCGTGCGGCTTTCCAGTTCCGACATCACATCTTGCACCGCAATATCAGCCATGTGAAGTACGACCAAGAGGTGATAGAGCACATCGGCGCTTTCCTTCACCAGCTCCCCGCGCTCCTGCGCCAGGGCGGCGACGACGGCCTCCACCGCCTCCTCACCCAGCTTCTTGGTCGCCTGCGCCATGCCGCGCGCCTTCAGCTTGGCGGTATAGGAGGTCGCAGGATCGCCATCGGCGCGCTCGGCGATGAGTTTTTCGAGATCGGCAAGAGAGAAAGTGGTCATTTCCGCCTCAGTTCAAACGCATCGGAATGCCGGCGCGGGCCATATGCGCCTTGGCCTCGGCGATCGTATAGGTTCCGTAATGGAAGATCGAGGCGGCAAGCACCGCGCTCGCCTTGCCGAGCGTGACGCCCTCCACGAGATGATCGAGCGTGCCGACCCCGCCCGAGGCGACCACCGGCACGGTGACGGCCTCCGACACCGCGCGCGTCAGCGCGAGATCGAACCCGGCCTTGGTCCCGTCCCGGTCCATCGAGGTGAGCAGGATCTCGCCCGCGCCGAGATCGGCGACCTCGCGGGCGTATTCAAGCGCGTCGAGCCCGGTAGGGTTGCGCCCGCCATGGGTGAAAATCTCCCAGCGCGCCGCCTCGCCCGGCGCGCTGACGCGCTTGGCATCGATGGCGACGACGATGGCCTGCGCGCCGAATTTCTCCGCCGCGCGGGCGACGATCGTGCGATCCTTTACGGCGGCGGTGTTGATCGAGACCTTGTCGGCCCCCGCGAGCATCAGCGCGCGCACATCGGCCACCTCGCGCACGCCGCCGCCGACCGTCACCGGCATGAAGCAATTCTCGGCGGTGCGGCGCACGACATCGAGGATCGTGCCGCGCGCCTCGTGGGAGGCGGTGATATCGAGGAAGCACAGTTCATCCGCGCCGGCGGCGTCATAGGCTTTCGCGCTCTCCACCGGATCGCCGACATCGGCGAGATCGACGAAATTGACGCCCTTGACGACGCGGCCGTTCTTGACATCGAGACAGGGGATGATGCGGGTCTTGAGCGTCATGCCGGCATCTTTCCCGCCGGCTGCCTTTTTGCCATCAAGGCCAGCGCTTCCGCCGCATCGAGGCGACCGTCATAGAGCGCGCGGCCGGTGATCGCGCCGGCGAGATGGGCGCAATCGGGCTGCATCAGACGCTCGATATCCGCGAGCGAGGCGAGCCCGCCGGAAGCGATGACGGGGATCGAGAGGGCATGGCCGAGCGCGATCGTTCCCTCGAAATCAAGGCCGGAGAGCATGCCGTCGCGCGCGATATTGGTGTAGATGATCGCGGCGACGCCGGCATCCTCGAACCGCCTGCCGAGATCGGCGGCATCGAGGTCCGAAGTTTCCGCCCAGCCCTCCACGGCCACCTTGCCGTCGCGCGCGTCGATCCCGACCGCAACTTTTCCTGGAAAGGCACGCGCCGCCTCGCGCACGAAAGCGGGATCGCGCAAGGCCGCCGTGCCGATGATGACGCGGGCGATGCCGCGCGAAAGCCAACCCTCCACCTGCGCCATGCCGCGGATGCCGCCGCCGAGCTGGACGGGGAACTTCACCCTGGCGAGAATGGCTTCCACCGCCGCGCCGTTGACCGGCTTGCCCGCGAAGGCGCCGTCGAGATCCACCACATGCAGGGCCTCGAAACCCTGCGCCTCGAAGGCGGCGGCCTGTGCGGCGGGATCGTCGTTGAACACGGTCGCTTCGGCCATGTCGCCCTGTTTCAGGCGCACGCATTGGCCGTTCTTGAGATCGATGGCGGGGTAGAGGATCATTGTCGTCCCTTGCGCCTCACGGCGCCCATTTCAGGAAATTGGCAAGCATGGCGATGCCGAGCTTCTGGCTTTTTTCCGGGTGGAATTGCGTGCCGACGATGTTGTCGCGCGCGATGATCGCGGAGACCGGGCCGCCGTAATCGGCAGTTGCGACAAGATCACGCGAATCGCGCGGGAGAAGATGGAACCCATGCAGGAAATACGCATGAGAGGAAAGGACCTGCGCGGCATCATCGCCGAAGGGAAGCCCGTCGAGGATCGGGTGATCGGCGAGCCTTTCGAGCGTGTTCCAGCCCATATGCGGTACTTTGAGGTGCCGCGCCTTCGGATCGAGCGCGACGACACGACCGGGTATCCAGCCGAGACCCTCCGTCTCCCCGCGCTCCTCGCCGATATCCGCGAGAAGCTGCATGCCCACGCAAATGCCGAGAAACGGCTTTCCTTTCACGCGGACCTGTTCATGCAGCACGTTCTCAAGCCCGGCGACCGAGGCGAGCGCTTCGCGGCAATCGCGGAAGGCGCCATCGCCCGGGAGGACGAGGCGATCCGCAGCCGCGATCATGGCGGGATCGGCTCCGATCGTCACCGAGGCGGCGATGCCGGCCTCGGTTGCGGCGCGTTCGAGCGCCTTGCCGGCGGAATGGAGATTGCCGGCGCCGTAATCGATGAGCGCGATCTTCACGGATGCTTCCTCGATTCGGGAAACAGCCCGATCACGGGCGAGCCCCAAGGGCCGCGCGGCGCCTCGTCAGGCGTCGAGGAGGCAGGGCCCGCGGATGCCTTCCCCGCCATGACGGCGAAATAGCGCTGCTCTAGGTGATCCTCGTCACTGCCCAGAATGAGACCGTTTTCCGAAAACCCCGCCTGCGCGAGATCGAAGCGCCGCACACTGGCGCCTTCGAATCCCCAGAGGATCGCAAGCGCGAGGATAACCAGCAGTCGCGCCGCTTCCGGGATCGGCAGTTGCCAGATCCCCGCGATGAGCAGGATCTGCGCGATCAGCGTGATCGTGCCGAAAACCCAGTGGCGCTTCATGATGAGCCAGAGCGGGCCGAAGAGAAATGCCTGCCAGCTCCAGCCGTCGCGCACGAAACGGGTGTTTTCCAGCCGCGTTACCCGGTCCTTTGAGTCTTTGGGTTCGTGGATCGTGAATCGTGCCATCAGACCGACAATGTCCCTTTGGTGGAAGGCACGCTTTGCGCCGCCCGCGGATCGGTTTCGCTCGCCTTGCGCAGCACGCGGGCGAGGCCCTTGAACAGGCTCTCGGCGATATGATGACTGTTGAGCCCGTAAAGGCATTCGGCGTGGAGGGTCACGCCCGCATTCGAGGCGAAGGCCTGGAAGAATTCGCGCACGAGCTCGCAATCGAAGGTGCCGATCTTGTCGCTCGGAAAATCCGCCTTGAAGACGAGGAACGCGCGGCCGGAAATGTCGAGCGCGAGGCGCGAGAGCGTCTCGTCCATCGGCATCAGGCAATCGGCGTAGCGGGTGATGCCCTTCTTGTCGCCGAGCGCGCGCGCGAAAGCCTGCCCCAGCGCGATGCCGACATCCTCGCTCGTATGGTGATCGTCGACATGCAGATCGCCCTCGGCGCGGATGGCGAGGTCGATCAGCGAATGCCGCGCGAGCAGATGGAGCATATGGTCGAGAAAGCCGATTCCGGTCGCGATATCGGCGCGGCCGGTTCCGTCGAGATCGAGGGCGACGGCGATTTTCGTCTCGCCTGTTTCCCGCTTGATTTCGGCGCGGCGCATGGTTCTCTCCTGCCTCGGCGGCGCCAGGCTGGCGCCATAGGCCCGCTTTAGCGAAAAAGGGCGGGATCGGCAATTCACGCGGCGCGACTTCCTGCCTTTGCGAAACGCCTTGGCGATGCCTACATTGCCGGAACACACATGACGGAGTTTCCCTTGTCCGATGATCACGCGCCGCAAAGCTGGCATGCCACGACCATTCTCATGGTCCGCAAGGGCGGAAAAACCGTGATCGGCGGTGACGGGCAGGTCAGCCTTGGCCCGACGATCATCAAGGGCAACGCGAAGAAGGTGCGCCGCATCGGCAAGGGCGATGTCATTGCCGGTTTCGCCGGCGCGACCGCCGATGCCTTCACCCTGTTCGAACGGCTTGAGGCCAAGCTCGAACAATTTCCCGGCCAGTTGACGCGCGCCTGCGTGGAGCTGGCCAAGGATTGGCGCACGGACCGCTATCTGCGCCGGCTTGAAGCGATGATGCTGGTGGCGGATGGGAGCACCGGCCTCGTCCTTTCCGGCACCGGCGATGTGCTCGAGCCCGAGGGCGGGGTCATGGGGATCGGTTCGGGCGGCATGTTCGCCCTCGCCGCGGCTCGCGCGCTGGTCGATACGGAACTTGACGCCGAAGCCATCGTGCGCCGCGCGATGAAGATCGCGGGCGAGATCTGCGTCTATACCAATGGCAACCTCGTCATCGAGAGCATTGAATCATGATTTCCGAACCCGTCCTGCGCCTGGCGGTTGCGCGCGCCATCGTCACCGCCGATCAGGCCGAGCGCCTGCGCCAGCTCGCCAGCGAGCATGCCGTGCGCGAATTCGAGGTCGCGCCCGATCACGAGAAGCTGCGTTTCATCACAGGCTTCGGCGATATTTTCGTCGTGATCGGGCTTGGGCTGTTCCTCGGCGCCGCGGGGTATTTCCTCGCTGATAACATGCCCCCCCTGCTGCTCTGGGGTGGTTTGGCGGTGCTTTCATGGGGATTGGCGGAGCTTTTCACCCGCCATCGCCGCATGGCCTTGCCGAGCATCGTGCTGCTGGTGCTGTTTTCCGGCTTTTCCTTCCTCGCGCTGCACCTGCTGCTGACCGGCCTGTTCGGCAAGGGCTGGCCGGAGCACTCCGTTCTGCCGGATTTCGGTCATGCCGGCATCCTTGGCACCACCGCGCTGGCCAATTGCGCGCTGGTGGCGTTGCATTACTGGCGTTTCAGGGTGCCGGTCACCGTCGCCTCCGGTGTCGGCGCGCTGGCGCTTGCGGCCTTCGCCTTCCTGCTGGCGCTGGCGCCGGGCTTCATGACCCGGTTCGGCGGCTGGGTGATCCTGGCCTTCGGGATCGGCGTCTTCGCGCTCGCGATGCGGTTCGACCGTTCCGATCTTGCGCGCGAGACGCGGCGGACGGATATCGCCTTCTGGCTTCACCTGATGGCGGCGCCGCTGATCGTGCATTCCTTCATCGCGGTTGTTTTCGGCGGGGTGCACGACGTGACTTTCGCGAAGGCGATCGGCCTGCTCGCGGTTTTCGCCGGCCTTGCCGTGCTGGCGCTGCTGATCGACCGCCGGGCGATCCTTGTCTCGGCGCTGGTCTATGCCGGCACGGCCTTCGGCACTGTTTTCCGCGAAACCGCCCTTTCCAATGCCGCCGTCCCGGCATCGCTGCTGGTTCTCGGCGTTTTCATTCTCGGTCTTTCCTCGGGCTGGCAGCCGCTTCGCCGCGGCGTCCTCGCCCTCGTGCCCGCGCATATCCGCGCCGGGCTCCCGACCCTCTCGAACAGAAGCAACGCATGACGTCCTTTTCCCCCCGAGAAATCGTTTCCGAACTCGATCGCCACATCGTCGGCCAGAAGGAGGCCAAGCGCGCGGTCGCGATCGCGCTGCGCAACCGCTGGCGGCGCCAGCAGCTCGAAGGCGCGATGCGCGAGGAGGTGCTGCCCAAGAACATCCTGATGATCGGCCCCACCGGCTGCGGCAAGACCGAGATCGCGCGGCGCCTTGCGAAGCTTGCCGGAGCGCCGTTCCTGAAGATCGAGGCGACGAAATTCACCGAGGTCGGGTATGTCGGCCGCGATGTCGAGCAGATCGTGCGCGATCTTGTCGAGATCGGCATCGGCCTCCAGCGCGTTGCGCGTCGCAAGGATGTCGAGGCCAAGGCGAAGGTGGCTGCGGAAGAGCGCGTGCTCGACGCGCTGGTCGGCGCCACCGCCTCGCCAGGCACGCGCGATTCCTTCCGCAAGAAGCTGCGCGCGGGCGAGCTTTCGGACAAGGAAATCGAGGTGGAGCCGCAGGCGCAGGGCGGCGGGATGCCGATGTTCGAGATTCCCGGCATGCCCGGCGGGCAGATCGGCGCGGTTTCGCTCGGCGACATGTTCGGCAAGGCATTCGGCCAGCGCGGCAAGCCGCGCCGCATGAGCGTGGCGGATGCCTACGAGCCCCTGATCGCCGAGGAGAGCGACAAGCTGATCGATCAGGATCGCATCGTCTCCGATGCGATCCGCGCGGTGGAAGAGAACGGCATTGTCTTCCTCGATGAAATCGACAAGATCTCGGTGCGCGAGGGCCGTTCGGGCGGCGATGTCTCGCGCGAGGGCGTGCAGCGCGACCTGCTGCCGCTGATCGAGGGCACGACGGTCGCCACCAAGCACGGGCCGGTAAAGACGGATCACATCCTCTTCATCGCCTCCGGTGCCTTTCATGTCGCCAAACCCTCGGATCTTCTGCCCGAATTGCAGGGTCGCCTGCCGATCCGTGTCGAGCTCAAACCGCTGGGCGAGGCGGATTTCCGCCGCATCCTCACCGAGACCGAGGCCTCGCTGGTCAAGCAATATGTGGCGCTGATGGCGACGGAGGGCGTAACGCTCACCTTCACCGAGGATGCCGTCGCCGCCGTGGCGCGCGCGGCTTTCGAGGTCAACACGCATGTCGAGAATATCGGCGCGCGCCGCCTGCAGACCGTTCTTGAACGTGTGCTGGACGAGGTGAGCTTCACTGCGACGGATCGTTCCGGCGAGACGATCGTGATCGACGGCGCGCTGGTCGAGCGTGAGGTGGGAAGCCTCGCGAAGAACGCGGATCTTTCCCGGTTCATCCTCTGAGGGCGCGGCAAAGGCGGTAAATCCGGTTTTCGCCTTGACTTTACGAGCTGCCTCTGGCTTATGCGCCCCTTCACAGCGCGGCGGAAGAACCGCGCCTTTCGTTTTGCGCCAATGGCCGGGGGTAATCCTTGGTCGCGGAGCGCTGAAAACCCAAAAAGGCTGCCCGGCCCTCATGGTCGAAGGCGGTGAGACAAAGGACTAAAACGATGTTCGCAGTCATCAAGACCGGCGGCAAGCAATATACCGTTGCTGCCAACGACGTGATCACCATCGAGCGCCTCGCGGGCGAGGCCGGTGACGTGGTCGCCTTCTCCGAAGTTCTCATGATCGGTGGCGATAAGGCCGTGGTCGGCACCCCCTTCGTGGCCGGCGCCACGGTGGCCGGTGAGCTGGTCGAGCAGGCCCGTGGCCCGAAGGTTATCTCCTTCAAGAAGCGCCGCCGCCAGAATTCCAAGCGCAAGAAGGGTCATCGTCAGGATCTGACGGTGGTGCGCATCACCGAGATCCTTACCGACGGCAAGAAGCCGGCGGGTCTCAAGGCTGTCGCCGCCAAATCCGCCGAGGCGAAGCCGGCCAAGGAAGCCAAGGCTGCCGCCGGGTCGATCGACGACACCAATCTCTCGCTCATCGCGGGCATCGGCCCGACGATCGAGAAGAAGCTTCGCGCCGCCGGCATCACCACCTGGACCCAGATTTCCAAGTGGAAGAAGGCCGATATCGAGAAGCTCGACGAGGAGCTGAAGCTGGGCGGCCGCGCCACGCGCGAGGAATGGGTCCAGCAGGCCAAGGAACTTCTCGCCGGCAAGCCGCCGCGCGCGAAGGTCGACCAGGCCGAGCAGGCCTCGGGCGAGGATCGCTGATTTAGCCGGCATCTCTGCCCCGGCTGCGGCCGATCGGTAAAGATGCCTGACATTTTTCGCGTGATTTCGCGCGAGGTTTCGGGTAAGGGTCGTCCATATCGGATTTGACCGACCCCTTTTGGGATCGAAGGAGCATAAAATGGCTCACAAAAAAGCTGGCGGTTCGTCGCGCAACGGTCGCGATTCGCATTCAAAGCGTCTTGGCGTGAAGAAGTTCGGCAACGAGATGGTCGTCGCCGGCAACATCATCGTTCGTCAGCGCGGCACGAAGTGGCATGCGGGCATCAATGTCGGCATGGGCGTCGATCATACGCTTTTTGCCACGTGTGATGGTCTTGTCGCCTTTAAACAAAAAGGCCCGCGTCAATACGTAAACGTCATTCCGGCTACGGCCGAAGCAGCAGAATAACCGGCGGATGGGAACATCTTCTCACCGCCGGGTTCCTCGGGAACCAAACCGGCGGTGAGCAGGAAACGGGCACAAGAGCCCCAATCCGCAGAAACCTGAAGGGGAGGCCGGGGAACCGAGCCTCCCTTTCTTGTTTCCGGCCAGGTTTCGTCAGAAGACCGGCCCTTTTAGCGGAAGAAGCCCATGTTTCCCGAATTGTTCCGTGACGATGTTTTCACTCTCGAGACGCCCCGGCTGTTCCTGCGCTGGCCGAAGGCGGCGGATCAGGCCGCAATTGTTGAGTTCGCCGGCGACCGTCGTGTCGCGGAAATGACCACGCATATTCCCCATCCCTATCCGCCCGAGGAGGCGATGCGCTTCATTCTCGCCGCGCGGGAGGCGAATACCGGCGGCGATGCGCTGCGTCTCGCCATCGTTCACCGCCGGGAGCCGAAGAAGCTCATCGGCATGATCGGCTTGCAGGCGCGCGATTCCGACGGCGCCCGTGAACTCGGCTATTGGCTCGGCGTCCCGCATTGGGGGCAGGGTCTGATGACCGAGGCGGCGCAGGCGATCATCGATGCCGCCTTCCTCTATTCCGGCCTCAAGGCGGTGAAGGCGAATGTGCGCGTCACCAATGCGGCGTCGCGCAAGGTGCTGGAGCTGTGCGGCTTCCAGTATGAGGGCGGCGGCATGATCCACCATTCGGTGCGCGGCGATTCCATGCCGGCGGATGGCTACCGCCTGACGCGCGATGTCTGGGCGAGCCTCAAGGGCTGGCGGATGCCGCTGCCGCAGGGGCGCGAGAACGCCGCGGTGGGGATGTGACATGTTGCCCGATAGCATCGAGACCGGGCGGCTGAAGCTGCGCGTCGCGCGTCCCGAGGATGCCGATGCGCTCTTCGCGCTATTCAACAACTGGCAGGTGATCAAATGGCTGAGCGCGCCGGAATGGCCGCCGACGCTTGAGAGAACGCGCGCCTTCATCGAGAAATGCGCGGTCGAGGGGCCGGATTTCGAGGAGCACCGCGTGATCCTGCTCGAGGGCGCGCCGGTCGGCGGCATCGGCTGGCGCAATCGCCCCGCCGGGCCGAACCAGAGCGAGGCGGGGCCGAATATCGGCTTCTGGCTGGGCGAAGCTCATTGGGGGCAGGGCATCATGAGCGAGGGGGCCGAAGGGCTTGTCGCGGCGCTTTTTGCCGCCTCTCCGATCCCGGCGATCCATTCCGGCGTCATTGCGGGCAACGAGGCCTCGCTGCGCATTCAGGAGAAGCTCGGCTTCGAGATCACGGGACGTGGCACGATCTTCTCCAACCCGCTTCAGCGCGAGATGCCGCTGATCAGCACCAGAGTGACGCGGGCCGGATTCGCGACGCGCAAGGGCGGGCGGAGCGCGCCCTTGCGAGGCGGGACCGGAGATCCCGACACGGCGATCCAGACCTGAGAAAGAAGGATGGTTTCGTTGCCGGCGCCCCTCGCAAGGACGATACCCAACCACCGGGCTTGTCCCGGTCCTTCCCGTCTTCTATTGCAGGAAAGGTCGTGGATGCTTGGATTAAAGCCAGGCATGACACTTGAACTGGACAAAAAATGAAATTTCTCGACCAAGCAAAAGTCTATATCCGCTCCGGCGATGGCGGGGCGGGCTGCGTCTCGTTCCGGCGCGAGAAATTCATCGAGTTCGGTGGTCCGGATGGCGGCGATGGCGGCAAGGGCGGCGATGTCTGGGTCGAATGCGTCGACGGGCTCAACACGCTGATCGATTATCGCTACCAGCAGCATTTCAAGGCCAAGACCGGCACGCATGGCATGGGCAAGAACCGCGCCGGTGCCAAGGGCGCGGATGTGGTACTCAAGGTGCCCAAGGGCACCGAGATCCTCGATGCGGAAGATGAAAGCCTCATCGCCGACATGACCGAGATCGGCCAGAAGGTGCGGCTCGCCAAGGGCGGCAATGGCGGTTTCGGCAATCTTCATTTCACCACCTCGACCAACCGCGCGCCGGAGCGCGCCAATCCCGGCCAGCCGGGCGAGGAGCGGGAGATCATCCTGCGCCTCAAGCTCATCGCGGATGCCGGGCTTGTCGGCCTGCCCAATGCCGGCAAATCAACCTTCCTTGCCGCCACCACGGCTGCGAAGCCGAAAATCGCGGATTACCCCTTCACCACCCTGCATCCCGGTCTCGGTGTCGTGCGGGCGATCGGGCGTGAATTCGTGCTCGCCGACATTCCCGGCCTGATCGAAGGCGCGCATGAGGGCCATGGGCTGGGCGACCGGTTCCTCGGCCATGTCGAGCGCTGCCGCGTGCTGCTGCATCTTGTCGAGGGCACGTCGGAACATGCCGGCAAGGCGTATAAAACCGTGCGCAAGGAAATCGAGGCCTATGGCCATGAGCTTGCCGAGAAGCCGGAAATCGTCGCGCTCTCGAAGATCGATGCGCTCGATCCCGATACGCTGAAGACGCAGATGGAGCGCCTCAAGCGGGCGGCGAAGCGCAAGCCGCTGCTGCTCTCCGCCGTTTCCGGCGATGGCGTGCCGGAGGCGCTGCAGGCGCTTCTCGCGATCATCGATGAGGCGCGCGCCGAGGAAGCGCCCCGGGAGGAGAAGGAATGGCGGCCGTGAGCACGCCCTCGCTTTCTACCTTCCGGCGCATCGTCATCAAGGTCGGCTCTTCGCTGCTGGTGGATCGCAAGACCGGGCTCAAGCGCGAATGGCTCTCGGCGCTGGCAGGCGATATCGCGGCCCTTCATGCCGGCGGCGCCGATGTGCTCGTCGTTTCCTCCGGCGCCATCGCGCTGGGGCGCGGCGTGTTGGGGCTGAAAAAGCCGGTTCTCGAACTGGAAGAAGCACAGGCGGCGGCCGCTGTCGGGCAGATCGCGCTGGCGCGGGTATGGGCGGAAAGCCTTGCGACGCATGCGATCACCGCCGCGCAGGTGCTGCTGACCTATGGCGATACCGAGGAGCGCCGGCGTTACCTCAATGCCCGCGCCACGCTTCACACCCTGCTCGGCCATCGCGCGATTCCCGTGATCAACGAGAATGATACGGTGGCGACGCAGGAGATCCGCTACGGCGATAATGACCGTCTCGCCGCGCGCGTGGGCTCCATGGCCTCGGCGGATTGCGTGGTTCTGCTCTCCGATATCGACGGGCTCTTCACCGCGCCCCCTGCGAAGGACCCGGAGGCGGAATTCGTGCCCCTCGTGCCGCGCATCACCGCGAAAATCGAGGCGATGGCGGGCGGCGCCGCCTCCGAGCTTTCGCGCGGGGGCATGATGACCAAGATCGAGGCGGCGAAGATCGCAACCGCAGGCGGCGCGGCGATGCTGATCGCCAACGGCACGTATCTTCATCCGCTCAAAAGGGTGATGGAGGGTGCGCGCGCGACCTGGTTCCTCTCGCCTTCGACGCCCGTGACGGCGCGCAAGCGCTGGATTTCCGGCACGCTCGAACCACGTGGCACGCTGATCGTCGATGACGGCGCGGCGAAAGCCCTGCGCGCGGGAAAATCGCTGCTGCCAGCAGGCGTGACGCGCGTCGACGGCGCCTTCGCGCGCGGCGATTGCGTGATCCTGCGCGCGCTAGACGGGGGCGAGATCGCGCGCGGGCTTGTCGCCTATGACGCGATCGACGCGATGCGCATCGCCGGCCGCGCTTCCGGGGATATCGCGGAAATCCTCGGGTTTTCGGGGCGCAAGGAAATCATTCATCGCGATGACCTCGCCCTCTCGGGGGATGCGGCGGCGGAAGGAGAAGAGGCATGAACCGGGACGTTTCCGGCCCTGCGGAAAAGGCGCAGCTCGTCGCGACGATGCGGGCGATGGGCCGCCGGGCGCGGGAAGCCTCCCATGCCCTGGCCTTGATGCCGGCGGCGCAGAAATCGCGCGCCCTTCTCGCTGCGGCGAGCGCGATCCGCGCCAGCGTGCCGGCGATCATCGAGGCGAACGAAAAGGATTGCGCCGAAGCGCGCGCGGAAGGGCAGGGCGCTGCCTTTCTCGATCGCCTGCTGCTGGATGATAGGCGCATCGAAGCCATTGCGCGGAGCATCGAGGATGTTGCGGATCTGCCCGATCCTGTCGGTGCGGTGATGACGGAATGGACACGCCCGAATGGTCTGCGAATCGCGCGGGTGCGCACGCCGCTCGGCGTGATCGGCGTGATTTTCGAGAGCCGCCCGAATGTCACGGCGGATGCCGGCGCGTTGTGCGTCAAGGCCGGCAACGCGGTGATCCTGCGCACGGGCTCCGGCGCCCTGCGTTCCTCCATCGCCATCCATGCGGCGATGGTGCGGGGGCTTGTGACGGAAGGGGTGCCGGAAGCCGCGATCCAGCTTGTTCAGGTGGGAGATCGCGAGGCGGTGGGGCAGATGCTCGCGGGTCTCGACGGCAATCTCGATGTCATCGTGCCGCGCGGTGGCAAGGGCCTCGTCGCGCGTGTGCAGGCCGAGGCGCGGGTGCCGGTTTTCGCCCATCTCGACGGCAACAACCATGTCTATGTGCATGAGAAGGCCGATCTCGCGATGGCGCAGAAGGTGCTGCTCAATTCGAAACTGCGTCGCACGGGCGTCTGCGGATCGGCGGAAACCCTGCTTGTCGATGAAGCCATCGCGAAAACGCATCTCACCCCGCTTGTGAAAGCGCTGCTCGATGCCGGTTGCGCGGTGCGCGGCGATGCGGCGACGCAGGCGGTCGATCCGCGCGTGAGCCAAGCCAGCGATGAGGATTGGCGCACCGAATATCTCGATGCGATCATCGCCGTCAAAGTTGTGGCTGGGATCGAGGCGGCCCTCGCGCATATCGCGCGCTATGGTTCGCACCATACCGATTGCATCATCACGGCGGATGAGGGCGCGGCTTCGCGTTTCCTCGCCGAGGTGGACAGCGCCATCGTGCTCCACAACGCCTCGACGCAATTCGCGGATGGCGGCGAATTCGGCTTTGGCGCCGAGATCGGCATCGCCACGGGGCGGATGCATGCGCGCGGGCCGGTGGGCGTGGAACAGCTCACCAGTTTCAAATATGTGGTGAGGGGCGAGGGAACGGTGCGGGGGTGAACAGTCCTTCGGGCAAGCGGGCAGACGAAAAGCCGACAAGGCACATTGTTTTCCCGGTTGCTTCATCGTTATGTTCACCGCAATGAAGCGTCCTTCCCTCCCGCCGCTTGTTTCCGGTCTGCGCGTCGGTCTTTTCGGCGGCTCGTTCAATCCGCCGCATGAAGGGCATATGCTTGTGGCGGAAACGGCGTTGCGCCGCCTTGGGCTCGACAGGCTGTGGTGGCTGGTGACGCCGGGCAATCCGCTCAAGGATGTCTCCGGCCTGCCATCGCAGGAAGCGCGGATGGAAGCGTGCCGCGCGTTGATCGGCCATGAGCCGCGCATCCTCGTCACCGGCATCGAGCGCGAGATCGGCACGCGTTATACGGCCGAGACGATCCGCTTCCTCAAGGCGCGCGCGCCGGCGGTGAATTTCGTCTGGATCATGGGGGCGGATAACCTCGTCGCGTTCCATCGCTGGCAGGATTGGCGCTGGATCGTCGAGAATGTGCCGATCGCCATCATCGATCGGCCCGGCTCGACCCTGAAAGCGGCGGCAAGCACGGCGGCGCGCACCTATGCCGCCTATCGGATCGACGAGAGCGACGCGCCCAGGCTGGCTTCGCTGGCCGCCCCGCGCTGGATCTTCCTCCACGGGCCGCGCTCGAACCAATCTTCGACGAAGCTGCGCGCGGGATCGCTGAAATCGGGCTGATCGGGCCCCGCCATCACATAAAATTAACCAAATTCGTTAACAATCCGCCGGCATGCCGATCAAGGATTGATACGATGTTCTCCGTTGCCGGTGCCTTTCAGGGAATTTCGCTGTTCTCGCGCCTGACAAAGAAGGGCGGGGCCACCGATCAGAGCGCCCAGTTCGCGCGCCGCAAGGATGTGCAGGGCGAGGTTTCCTTCTTCCGCGAGAAGATCAAGACGATCAAGAATCCGCAGGAATTCCTCAATAATCCGCGGCTGATGCAATTCGCGCTGACCGCTTTCGGGCTTGGCGGCGAGAAGATCTCGAAGGCCAATCTCGACCGCGCCATGATGACGGATGGCGCGAACCTGAATTCCGGGATCGATCCGCGCGTGCGCGACATGATCACGGGCTTCGACTTCTTCCGCAGCGGCGTCGAGAAACTCTCCGATCCCGCTTTTGTCGACAAGGTTGTCCGGCAATATGTCGAGAACGGCGCGGAAAAGAACGCCGCGAATGGCAGCACCGATGTCGCGAACGCGCTCTATTTCCGGCGCAGGGCGGCGAGCATCACCAATGTTTCCGAGATCGTGGCCGATCCGGCCCTGTTACAGGTGGCGGTCGATTCGCTCGGCATGTCCGGCGAAGCGGTCAAGAAAATGAGCCTGCCGCAGATCCATGCCGCGATCGCGAAGGGCGTGGACGTGAGCAAGCTCAAGGATCAGGCCTTCGTCGATTCCTTCATCAAGCGCGGGTTGGTGCGCAAGGAGATGGCGGAGTTTCGTGCCTCGCGGAACAGCCTCGTCGATTTCCTCGCCTGATTGCAACGCCCTCATTTCTGGAAAAAATGCCCATTTTGGGCTTGCGGCGTCATGATTTGGTCGCATCCGGGTGAAATTTGTTAACCGGAGAGGGTTACCCTTCGTTAAGGTTCGGGCGGGACCTCGGACCTGGACGAAGAACCTGATGCATGTTTCGCATTTGGCGTTTCGCGAGGATCGCGATAATCCTGATCCCGCTGCGCAACCATAGGGAAAGCGACACTGATCACGACGCACACGTCCGGCGCTGCCAAGCCGCAGCCCGCTGCCAGTCAGGGCGCCGACGCGCCGGCCACTGGCCCGCTTGTCGAGGCGATCCTGTCCGTACTGGACGACGCCAAGGCCGAAGATATCACCTCCCTCGATCTGGCCGGCAAGACCTCGATCGCCGATGCGATGATCATCGCGTCCGGTCGTTCGGATCGTCATGTCGGCGCGATCGCCGAGCGGATCGTTTCCGCGCTCAAGGAGCAGGGGCACCCGACGCCGCGCGTCGAGGGCATGCCTGTCTGCGACTGGGTGCTGATCGATGCGGGGGATGCCATCATTCATCTCTTCCGACCGGAAGTGAGGGGGTTCTACAACCTCGAGAAACTCTGGGGCATCGGTCGCCCGCAGGAGGCGGCGCCCGAGGAAAAGCCCGCCAAGCCCGCCCGCCCGCGCGTGGTGCGGACCCGCGCCAAGGCCGAATAGGCCCAGGGTGAAGCTCGATGTGATCGCGGTCGGCCGGCTCAAGGCCGGGCCGGAGCGCGAGCTTGTCGCGCGCTATGCGGAAAGGCTCGGCGGCATGGGCCGCGCGCTGGGGCTTTCCGGGCCGCGCCTTGTCGAGCTTGCCGAAAGCGCGGCCCGCCGCGATCTCGGCCGCAAGAACGAGGAAGGCACGGCGATCCTGCGCGAAGTGCCGGACACGCACCGCCTCATCCTGCTCGATGAAGGCGGAAGCAATCTCGACAGCGCCGGTTTTGCGCGGATACTGGGCGAGTGGCGCGATTCGGGCGTCACCGGGGTCAGTTTCGCCATTGGCGGGGCGGATGGGCTGGCGCCGGTTCTGAAGGAGCGGGCCGCCCTTGTCCTTTCCTTCGGAAAGATGACGATGCCGCATCAGATCGTCCGGGCGCTGGTGCTGGAACAGCTCTATCGCGCCGCGACAATTCTCGCGGGGCATCCCTATCATCGGGCGTGAAGGAAGTCGGAGCGGAAATGGCGCCGAGGACGCGAACAGCAGGAAGATGCGCGGCCCGGGCGCTGGCTGCCGCCGTTTCCGCCCTGCTGGTTCCGCTGGCTTTCGCGCAGGGGCCGGCTGGCGAGACCCGTCCCCCGCTTCCCGAGAAGGAAACACTGCGCGGCATCGAGACCGAGATCGAGAAATCGGGGTTCGAGCAGCGCCGTCTGACCTTCGAGATCGAGAATCTCTCCACCGAGGCGCAGAGCCTGCGCGCCAATCTCATCGAAACCGCGCGCAAGCTGCGCGAGGCCGAGGACAAGGCCGCGACCGAGGAGGAGAAACTCGCCGGGCTGGTGAAGCAGGAAGCGGCCTTGCGCCGTTCGCTGCAATCACGCGAGCGGGTTCTGGCGGAAGTGCTCGCCGCGATGCAGCGAATCGGCCGAAAGCCGCCGCCCGCCCTGCTGGTCGCGCCCGAGGATGTACTCTCCGCCATGCGCGCCGCGATCCTGCTGGGGGCAGTCCTCCCCGATATGCGCGACGAGGCGATGATCCTTGTGGCGGATCTGAAGACGCTTTCGGATCTGCGCCGGCAGAATCAGGCCGTGACGGAGGCGTTGCGTCAGGAGCGCGACCGGATCGCCGGCGAGCGGGGTCGCCTTGCCTCGCTGGTGGAGGCACGCCAGGGCCAGATCTCGCTGTCAAAAGAGCAGCTTGAACAGGAGCGCCAGCGCGTGGCGGCGCTGGCGCGCGATGCCCGCTCCCTGCGCGATCTCATCGCCAGAAGCGAGAACGAGATCGTCGGCAATGCGCGGGCGGCGGAGATCGCCCGCCGGGCTCCGGCGCCCGCCCGGAGCGGAACGCAGCTTGCGGCGCTGCGTCCCGAGGCGGCACGGCTTCAACCGCGGCAGCCATTTCAGGATCGGAGGGGCCAATTGCCGCTGCCGGTTTCCGGCGCGCTCGCCAGGCTTTTCGGGCAGAGCGATGGCATGGGCGGGGTCGAGCGCGGCGTCACGATTTCGTCCAATCCGGGTGCTGTTGTCACCGCGCCGGCGGATGGCTGGGTCCATTTTGCGGGTGCCTATCGTGGTTACGGCCATCTCTTGATCATCAATGCCGGTGGGGGCTACCATATCGTGCTTGCAGGCATGGAGCGGCTCTCGATCGAGACAGGGCAATTCGTGCTGGCGGGCGAGCCGGTCGGGTTTCTTGGTGGCGCGGCGCCATCAAATCCCGGTGTTCCGGCGCCGACAGCCCTTGGCGGGGCGCGTCCGGCGCTTTATGTCGAATTCAGGAAAGAGGGCTCGCCGGTCGATCCCTCGCCCTGGTGGTCTCTCAACATTGCCGAAAAGGCTCGCGGATAATGCGCAAGATCCCTCTCTTTCTTTCCGGTGTCGCCATGGGCGCGGTCGCGCTCGTCGCGATTGACGAAATGCGGATGGCGGCGGGCGCGAATGCGGCCTCCTCCGATACCTATCGCCGGCTGACCTTGTTCGGCGATGTTTTCGACAAGATCCGACAGGATTACGTCGATAAACCCGATGAGGCCAAGCTGATCGAAAGCGCGATCAACGGCATGGTGACCTCGCTCGATCCGCATTCGAGCTTCCTCGACCAGAAATCCAACCAGGAGATGCAGCAGCAGACCCGCGGCGAGTTCGGCGGGCTCGGCATCGAGGTGCAGATGGAGGATGGGCTGGTCAAGGTCGTCACGCCCTTCGACGAATCACCCGCGCACAAGGCGGGCGTTCTCGCCAACGATCTCGTGACGCATATCGACGGTGATCAGGTTCAGGGGCTGACCCTTTCGCAGGCGGTCGAGAAGATGAAGGGGCCGAAAGGCACCAAGGTCAAACTCAAGCTGCTGCGCAACAAGAAGGACACGGTCGAGGTCGAGATCACCCGCGACACGATCCGCCCGCCGGTGGTGCGCGCGCAGAAGGAGGGCGAGAGCGTCGGTTATCTGCGCATCGGCTCCTTCAATGAGCAGACCTTCGAGGGACTGAAGAAGGAAGTCGACAGGCTCACCGCCGAGATCGGCAAGGACAAGCTCAAGGGCTTCGTGCTCGATCTTCGCAACAATCCCGGTGGGTTGCTTGATCAGGCGATCTACGTCGCCGATGCTTTCCTCGAAAACGGCGAGATCGTCTCGACGCGCGGCAAGAGCGCGGAGCAGACCAATCGCGCGCTGGCGCGCCCCGGCGATATTACCGGCGGCAAGCCGGTCGTTGTGCTGATCAATGGCGGTTCCGCCTCGGCCTCGGAGATCGTCGCCGGCGCGCTGCAGGATCAGGAGCGCGCGACGATCGTCGGCTCGCGTTCCTTCGGCAAGGGTTCGGTGCAGTCGATCTTCCAGCTCAGGGGCAATTACGCGCTCAAGCTCACCACGCAGCTCTACTACACGCCGTCCGGCCGCTCGATCCAGGGCAAGGGCATCACGCCCGATATCGCCGTTCTTCAGGACATCCCGGATGAATTGAAGGGCAAGGACGAGATCAAGGGCGAAGCCTCGATCCGCGGCCATATCAAGGTCAACGAGGAAGAACAGCAGGGTGGCTCCTCCGGCTATGTTCCGGCGGACCGTACGAAAGACAAGCAGTTGATCTGGGCCGTGAAATTCCTCAACGGCGAGGTTTCCAAGGCCAATCCGGGCGAAGGCGCCACGGTGCCGCCGCGCCCGGCCAAGCCGGAAGCCAAGGCGGCGAATGCCGAGAAGCCGAAGAACTGAGATTTCCGTGCCTGCAAGATGGAGCCGCCTTCCCCCGGGGAGGCGGCTTTTTCATGCGTGCTGATCGTGCAGGCACTGGTCATGATCGGCGAGGACGCTGATCACGCGGCAATCGCAGATGCGGCCATGGCCGCATTCGCGGACCATGCGTTCGAGTTCCTCGCGCAATGCGGTGAGGCGTTCAATCCGCGAGTTGATCGCCAGGAGATGCTTGCGGGCGATGCTGTCCGCCTCATGGCATGAGGCCTGCGGCTCCTGCGCGATCGCCAGCAGGGAGCGGATATCGTCGATCTCGAATCCGAGATCGCGGGCATGGCGGATAAAGCTCAACCGCTTGCGCTCGGCCTCGCCGTAAAGCCGCCGGTTGCTCGGCGTGCGCGGCGCTTCGGGCATCAGCCCGATCTGCTCGTAAAAGCGGATGGTCGGCACTTTCACGCCGGTTTCGCGCGCGAGATCCCCGATCGTCAGGTCCTGCATTTTTCTCTTGATCCTCTAGTGACTGGAGAATGTATCGCGAAAGCCGGACCCCGAAAAGGAGCAGATCATGCCGGTTGAAGACGAAAACGCCCATTCCCATGCCGCCTGCAATAGCAGGGGAGATCATCCGCACGGGCATGATCATGGAGGAAAAAGCCTGGGCGCCTGCGGCTGCCATGCGGGCGCGGCCACGTTCGAGGGGCTGGACCCGCGCTACAAGGCCATTCTCTGGCTGGTGATCGTGATCAACGCGGCGATGTTCGTCACCGAGATCGTGGCGGGGCGGATCGCGGGATCGCAGGCGCTGATGGCCGACGCCCTCGATTTTCTCGGTGATACGCTCACTTATGGCCTCAGCCTTGCCGTGATCGGCATGAGCCTGCGGGTGCGCTCGGGTGCGGCGATGCTGAAAGGCATCTCGCTCACGCTGATGGGCCTCTGGGTGTTCGGCTCGACAGCCTACCAGCTTCTTGTGCTTGGCCTGCCGCGCGCCGAGATTATGGGCGTGATCGGATTTCTCGCGCTTGCCGCCAATCTCGCCAGCGTGCTGCTTCTCGTCCGCTATAAGGACGGCGACGCGAATGTCCGCTCGGTCTGGCTCTGCTCGCGCAATGATGCGATCGGAAACGTGATTGTCATGATCGCCGCGCTCGGGGTCTGGAGCACGAATACCGCCTGGCCTGATCTTGCGGTGGCAGCAATCATGGCCGGTCTTTTCCTCAATTCCTCCTTTCTTATCCTGCGTCAGGCCTGGGGCGAGTGGAAAAGCGGCGAGGATCGCGGTGCGCTGCTCAACCACGGGCATGACCATGCGCATTGACCCGCACGGGGCCTTGAAAAATAGCCTCGCCGGCCAGCATCGGAAGGGTTGTGCTTAATCCTTGGTTAACCACCCCTCTTTACGGTTTCGTATGGAATTCCGCCTTCAAAGGCGGCCGGCCAGCGAGGATTGCGGCGGATGGCGTTCGAAGGCATGGCAACCCCGTTGGGGATGAAGCCAGGACCAGCCCAGCGGGGGGTTCCCCCGCTTTGGCGCTGGGCCATGCTTGGCCTGTTTTTCATGATGCTGGCTTTCATGCTTGTCATTTTCGGGCGACGCGCGAGCGCGCCATCCATGCCTGAAGCGGCGGTTGCGATCATCGAGCGCGTCGCCCCCGGCATCCTCCCGGCGGATCGTCAACCCTTGCCTGAAAAGCCGCAGACCGGCGCAATCGCGGCGATCGAGCAGGGGTCGGGCGTCAATGTGGTGCGCCCCGGCGCGTCCGCGGCGCCGCAGGGCGTGGTGATTCGTGTCCCCGACGCCCCGGAACGCTTCGTCGGCGCGGGCGCCGATCCGCGTGTCAGCGAGCGCGGCCAGACCGGCACACTCCCTCGCATCGGCGAGGGCGGACTGACCCCGCGTGCGGTCTACGCGCGTGCTTTCACGCCGCCGCCCGGCAAGCCGCTGATCGGCATCGTCATGACGGGGGTGGGTATCGGCGCGCGCGGAACGACGGATGCGATCACCAAACTGCCCGGCGAAGTGACGCTCGCTTTCGCGCCTTATGGGCGCGATCTCGAGCAGCAGGCGGCGCGCGCCCGGCGCGACGGGCACGAGATCGTGTTGCAAGTGCCCATGGAGCCGCTCGATTATCCCGAAAGCGATCCGGGTCCGCATACGCTGCGTGTTGATTCGGGCGCCAACGATAATCTGGAACGCCTTCACTGGCTGATGTCGCGTTTTCCCGGCTATGTCGGCCTGTCGAACTTCATGGGCAGCCGCCTTATGGCGGATCCGCAGGCCTATCCCCGGCTGCTGGAGGAGATCAACCGCCGCGGCCTCGTCTTCCTTGATGACGGCACCGCCCCGCGCAGCCAGACGCAGGAACTCGCCGCGAAGCTTGGCCTGCCGGTGCGCGTGGCCGACAGGGTCTTCGAAACCGGCGGCGCCAAATCGCTCGAAAAGGTTCTCGCGGAGATCGAGGATTTGGCGCGCGCGCGGCAGTGCCGTGATCACGATTCCCGCCCTCCCGGCCAATATTGAAAAGATCGCCGCCTGGGAGCGCGAACTGGGCACGCGCGGGCTTGCTCTCGCGCCGCTTTCCGCCATGATTGGCCGGCAGACGCGCTGACGCGAAAGGCCAGACGGAGGCTCATGCCCAGATCGATCGAAACCATGCCCTACAGGCCATGCGTCGGCGTGACGGTGGTCAACGCGGATGGCCTTGTCTTCATCGGCCGCCGCCGCCCCGACAAGGGGCCGGAATATCGCGATCGTGTCTATGAATGGCAGATGCCGCAGGGCGGGATCGACCATGGCGAAGACCCTTATCGCGCCGCCCTGCGCGAGCTTTTCGAGGAAACCAACATCCGCTCCGTGAGCCTGATCGCCGAGGCGCCGGAATGGTACAATTATGATCTCCCCTTCGACACGATCGGCCGCGCGCTCAAGGGGCGCTATCGTGGCCAGACCCAGAAATGGTTCGCGCTCCGTTTTACGGGCGATGAATCGGAGATCGACGTGCGCGCGCCCGGCGGCGGCGTGCATAAGCCGGAATTCATCGATTGGCGCTGGGAAAGGCTCGAAAACCTGCCGGCGCTCATCGTCCCCTTCAAGCGGGGTGTTTACGAACAGGTGGTGCGGGCCTTCGCGCCGCATGTCACCTGATTCCCCGGAAGGAGCACGCCATGACCGCTCGTGATCGTCTTGAGGCCGCCCTCGTCAAAGCGGCGACGCCCCGCGCGCGCCATGTCTTCACCGCGCTGATGGAAACGACGGCCCGCGCCGAGGCGGATGCCGCCGATATCCGCGCCCGTGCCGGCATTTCCCTCGGGCCCCTCGACGGGAAGATCGTCTCCATCAAGGACCTCTTCGATGTCGCCGGGATGGAGACCTGGGCCGGCTCGAAGATCCGCAAGGGCGCAGGGGCGGCCCTGGCGGATGCGCCCGCCATCGCCCGCCTGCGCCGGGCCGGCGCGGTGCTGATCGGGCGGACCAATATGAGCGAATTTGCCTTTTCCGGGCTCGGGCTCAACCCGCATTGGGGGACGCCCGGCAATGCGCATGATTCGACGCGCGTGCCGGGTGGTTCGACCTCCGGCGGCGCGGTTTCGGTGGCCCTCGGTATCGCCGATCTGACGCTTGGCACGGATACGGGCGGCTCGACCCGCGTTCCCGCCGCTTTCAACGGGATCGTTGGCTTCAAGCCGACTTCGCACCGGATACCCAAGGCCGGGTGCTTCCCGCTCTCCCAATCGCTCGATTCGATCGGACCGCTCGGCTCCAGTGTCGCCGATTGCGCCGCGATGGATTCGATCCTCGCCACCAGCGAGGCAGACCGCCTCACCCCGCTTTCCCTGAACGGGGTGCGGATCGGCGTGCCGCGCGGTTTCCTCTTCGAGGAGATGGAGGCGGCGGTCGGTGCGGCCTTCGAGGCGGCGTTGAGGGCACTGGAGAAGGCCGGCGCATCGCTGTGCGACATTGACGTCGAGGATCTGCTTGCCGAATCCCGCGCGGCGCTTCAGCGCGCGCCCATCGTCGCTTGCGAAGCCGCTGCGATCCACGCGGATTATTTCGAGAGCCGCGCGGCGGATTTCGATCCGCGCGTGCGCGGTCGCATCGCCGGAGGAACCGGCGTGTCCGCGATCGCCTATATCCAGACGATGCTCGCGCGCGAGGCGTTGAAAGCCCGGTTCTCCGAGCGTTTCGCGGCGAGCGCGACACTTCTCGCCTTGCCGACGGCGCCGATCCGCGCGGCGGAAATCGCACCGATCATGGCAGATGATGCTCTTTTCACGAAAACCAACCTGCTGACATTGCGTAATACCAACGTTTTCAACTTCTTCGATTGCCCGGCCATCTCCCTGCCGCTGCCGATCGATGGGTTGCCGGCGGGCCTGATGCTTGTTTCCCCAGCCGGGCAGGATCGCCGCCTTTTCGCCTTTGCCGCTTCGGCGGAAGCGGCCTTGCGCTGACCTGCGGGAGCCACCGGATGCTTTTCGATCTTGAAACCCTGCCGCCCGATCTTGCCTACAAGATCCTCGGCTCCACGGTCACGCCGCGCCCGATCGCCTGGGTGACGACGCTTTCGGAAACCGGCATTTCCAACGCGGCGCCCTATTCCTTCTTCAATGTGATGGGGGATGATCCGCCCTTGCTGGTGCTCGGCGTGATGCGCGATGGCCGGAAGGGCTTCAAGGATACCGCCGCCAACATCCTCGCGACCGGCGAATTCGTGGTCAATCTGGTCCCGGAACGGCTGGCGCAGCAGATGAACATAACCAGCATCGATGCGCCGGCGGAGGTCAACGAACTCGACCTCGCCGGCCTCGCCACCGCGCCCTCGACCAAGGTGAAGCCGCCGCGCATCGCGCAGAGCCCGGTCGCCTTCGAATGCAAGCTGATGACCAGCCTCATCACCGGGCCGAAACAGGCCATCGTGCTCGGGCGGGTGGTCGCGGCGCATCTCGACGAGGCGATCGTGCTCGACAAGGCGCGTTGCCATATCGATACGCCCGCGCTCGGGCTCATCGCCCGCATGCATGGGAGCGGGGTCTATCTGCGTTCGAGCGACATGTTCGAGATGACCCGTCCGCGTTGGGCGGATTGGCAGGGTAAGGCTACCAAGCCTGGCGCTTGAGCTATCTGGCGCCTCCGAGACAGCCGGATGAGGGCGCGGAATGCAGACGAGAAAGGCCGGGCCTTGCCGCTCGGCCTTTCTCGTCGCGCGGTCACCCGGCGCGGCGACCCATGGGGAAGGGCATGTAGCCGATGAAGCCCGTGAGCTTCCAGTGCCCGCCAGCCTTGCGGCAGAAATAGAGCGTCTGCCAATTGAGCACGTCCTTCGTGCCATCCGCCTTGGCGATGCTGCCGTCGAATTTCTTGTGTGCGACAGCGATGTCGCCGGTCACGTCGATATGGAGCAAGTTTGTCGCCCGGTAGATGGCCAGGCGGGCATCCTCGGCGAATTTCGTGGCGGCGGTTGCGGCGGATTGGCGCAGCCACTCATCGCGATAGACCTGAAGCGAAGGGAAGCCGATCCGCCACGTATCGGGATTTTCCGAGGCCTTGGCATCGATGCCAAGAAAGCCTTCGGCGACGAAATCGCCTTCGACCATGGCCCAATCCTGCCCGATAAAGGCATCGATGTCGCGCTGGACGAGCATGGTCCAGATCGCGCCGCGATCGGGATCGTTGGGGAAGGGGTTGGTCGTGGCAGACATCGTTTCCTCGTTTTTCTAGTCGCCGATGGGAAGGCTTGGATCATTGACCTTGAGCCTGTTCAGGCTCTGCTTGATGCGTCTGAGCCTCTCCAGCACGATCGGGCCGATGGCATTCGCGGTCTCAAGCGCGAGCAGGTCGATCATGGCCAGAAGCGCGTAGCGCGTGGGTGAAGGCTTGTAGAGGTTCGGTTCTTCCGGAATGCGGAAGCCGATCGTGGTGTCGCTGACTTTCGCCAGGGCTGAATCCGGTGCCGTGAACGCCACGGTATAGGCGCCGTAGCTCCGCGCGATCTGAACCGCCTCGACCACAGAGCGGGCATGCCCCGAGATCGAGAAGGCGAGAATGACGGTCTGCCTCCCCGTCACCGAGGCTGTCATCCTCTGCATCTCGCCGTCGATATAGGCGGTTACCGGCAGACCAAGGCGGAACAGCCGGTGCTGGGTCTCCATGGCGGCGATGGAGGAGGAGCCGCCGGTGCCATAGGCGAAGACCTGCGCAGCTGTCGAAAGCCGCTGCGCGGCGGTGACGAAGAGCGATTGGTCGAGATTGGCCCGGAGCCGTTCGACCGCGCTGATCGCGCCGTCGCAGACGAGATCGAAATTCGAGCGCTCATCCGGGTGGGAGGGCGCGCCGGTGAGATAGGGCGCGCCGACCGCGAGCGCCTGCGCAAGATGGAACTTGAACTCGCGGATCCCGTCGAAGTGAAGCGCCCGACAGAAGCGCGTCACCGTGGGCTCACTCACTTCCGCGCGGCTCGCCAGTTCGTTGATCGAGGCGCGTGAGGCGAAGGCCATGTCATCAAGCACGATCTGCGCGAGCTTCTGGTCGGCGCGGCTGCCATGTTCCAGAATCTGCCGGAGCGTTTCGACAATATCGATCATGATGCCGCCGTTCGCGCCGGCGCTTCGGGCGGCATCGCGCCGCCAAGGATCTTGCGCACGAAATTGAGATTGCCCGCCATGAGTCCCGCATCGACCGGCAAGGCGACGCCAGTGATCCCCGCCGCGAGTGGGGAGGCAAGGAAAGCGACGGCGGCCGCGACATCATCGGCGGTGACAAGGCGGTTCAGCGGATAATGCGCCAGCACATCCTGCCGCATCTCGGCGGAGCGGGCGAAACGATGATCCCAGGCTGGCGTCATCACCGAGCCGGGGCAGATCGTGTTGGCGCGGATATTGCGCCCGCCCCATTCCACCGCCACCGCCTCGATATAGGAGATCAGGCCGGCCTTGGCGACGGAATAGGCGGGGTTGCCGAAATAGGCGAGCCCATTGACCGAGGAGACCGCGACGATCGCGCCGCCGCCATTGCTGGCCATCGCCGGCAGGGCCGTATCGATTACGCGGTAGGCGCCTGTGAGATTGATCTCGATCTCGCGGGTGAAGGTCGCGTCGTCGACATCGGCGTAGGTTTCCGCCCGCGTGAAGCCGGCATTGGAGATGACCACATCCGGCGCACCCTGCTCTTCGATCAGGCGCGCGGTCTCGCGACGAACCGCTGCGCCATCCGTCAGCTCGAAAACCGCGCGTGCGGCGACAGCGAGTTCGGCGAGCAGTGCCGGATCGCGATCAATCGCGCTGATTCGCGCGCCGGCTTCGGAGAAACGCCGCACGAGCGCGCGTCCGATTCCACCCCCAGCGCCGGTGATCATGACGTGCTTGTTGGCAAAGGACAGCATGCGGACCTCCCTAGATGCCGCCCAGCATGATCAAAAAATGAAAGTTTGCAACGTAATTTTGTACCATTATCCCTCCAAGAGAAAGAAAATTTCACTCCTGTGGTTCGCTGAAACGAGTCGGTCGGATCGAATTGCAGGGGCGGATAAGAAGAGGTTCGTATCAAATCGTCATCATTCGGCAGGATTGAATTGGAGCCTAGGAGAGGGGTCTGTATCGATTTCCGGCAATTGTCCCTTCATATTGCTGCGTCTTTGGCAAATTTTCTCTGGAAATTCAGGGTCGCAGGCGGGAGGGGGAGCTAGCAATAAAAAGGGAATTGACAGGCGAGAAAAAACCGGGTCCTTTGTAAAAAATTTTCATGACCTCCCCGAAGCAGGGAGGCGGGGAGGCGCCATGAGGGTCGGCATTGTCGGGCTCGGATTCCGTCTGGAATTGCTCGCGAAGGTTTTCGCGGCAACGGTTCCGGAGTTCCGGCTTGTCGGTTATGTCGATCCCGAGCCCGCTGGACTCCCGGGGCTGATCAAGGCCGGGATCGATCCCGGGCGGGCCTATGACAACATCGATGATCTGGTGGGGGCGGAAAAGCTCGATCTCCTGATGATCGGCTCACCCAACCATCTCCACCTTGATCATCTGCGCATTGCGCTCAAGCACGATATCCGCATCTTCTGCGAGAAGCCGATCGTGACAACGATCGAGGATACGTTCGAATTGCTGAAGCTGCTGCGCGATCATGGCGGGCCGGACCGTGTGATCGTCGGGCTCGTGCTGCGTTACGCGCCGCTCTATGTCGATCTGGTCAAGACGCTGGCCGAGGGGACGCTGGGCGAAGTGGCCTCGATCGAGGCGTCCGAGCATATCGCGCCCTATCATGGCGCCTTCTTCATGCGCGACTGGCGACGTTATCAGGATTATTCCGGCTCCTTCATGCTGGAGAAATGCTGCCATGATCTCGACCTGTATCAGGGCGTGATGGGCGCCCGCGCGATGCGGGTCGCGAGTTTCGGCGGTCGCAAGAGCTTTACGCCGAAAAACGCCAACAACCTCGATCAGACGGTCTATCACCGCAAACCCTCGGGCTGGATGGGCACGACACGGGTTTTCGACAGTGACGCGGATATCATCGATCACCAGACCGCGATCGTCGAATACGCCAATGGCGCCTCGATGGCCTTCCATACCAATCTCAACGTGCCGAACCATTTCCGTCGCTTCTGCGTCGTCGGCACCAAGGGGACGGCGGAGGGCGACTTCGTGCGCAATTACTATCGCGTATCCGATGCGCATTCCGAGAAGGTGCTCGCGGACAAGAGCTACGAGATTTCAGGCCTTTCAGTGCATTACGGCGCCGACGAACAGATGATCGCCGATGTGGTCGAGCATCTGCGCCACGGCACGAAGCTGCCGGTTTCCGTGCTTGATGCGCTCGAGGCGGGTATCACCGCCATCAAGATCGACGAAGCGCGCCGCACCCGCACGGTGGTGGATCTCGCGCCGGTCTGGCAGGTCTATGATTCCCTGCTTGCGCCGGCAGAACGTGCCAAGACGGGAGGCGCGGCATGACTCTTTCGCGCAATGCCAGCCAGAGCCTTTTCGCCTTCGCGCTTCTGGCGCCGGCCCTGCTCTATGTCTTCATCATCGTGGCCTATCCGCTGCTCGACACGGTGATCCTCTCCTTCACCAACGCTTCCTTGCGCAAGCAGGTCGATTGGGTGGGCTGGGCGAATTACACGAAGATCTTCCATTCGGATTTCTCCACCATCGTCATCCGAACCTTCGTCTGGACCTTCTTCTCGGTCGCCACGAAGATGGTGTTCGGCATTTTCGGCGCCGTGCTGCTCAATTCCGCCGTGCCGGGACGCGCGATCTTCCGCGTACTCACCCTGCCGCCCTGGATCGTGCCGATGGCGATCGGCATCTTCATGTGGGGCTGGATGTATAATGGCCAGTTCGGCATGATTTCCGGCCTGCTCCAGCGTTTCGGCATCACCGATGGCCCGGTCGCCTTCCTTGCCCGCGGCGAGACCGCGTTCTGGGCGACGATCTTCACCGATGTCTGGATCGGCGTACCGATGGTGACGCTTTATTTCCTCGCCTCGATCCAGTCGATCCCGAAGGATCTCTACGAGGCCGCCTGGGTGGATGGGGCCGGGCGATTCTACCGCTTCCGGCGCATCACGCTGCCGATGATCGTGCCTTCGATCATCACGATGTCGATGATCTCGATGATCGCGACCTTCAATTCCTTCGACATCATCTGGATTCTCACGCAAGGCGGGCCGAGCGGCGAGACGACCACGATGATCATCGATACCTACAAGACCGCCATCGGCTCCTACAAATACGGCGAGGGCGCAGCGCGCGCGGTGCTGATCTGCATTTTCCTCTCGCTCTTTACCTTCTTCTATTTCCGTCTTGTCAGCCGCCTTTCGCGCAAGAACCAGTTCTGAGGGAGAGGGCGATGATCGATAAATACCGCTGGCACGAGACCCTGCTGATCTATTGCGGGATCTTTCTCTTCCTCGCCTTCGTGCTTTCGCCCTTCATCGAGGGGTTCCTCGTCTCGCTGAAGCCGCTGAGCCTGCTCTTTTCATCGCCCTACAAGTTCTGGCCAGAGAACGGCTCCTTCAAGGCGTATTTCGACATCTGGACGAGCGTGCCGCGCCTGCCGCTTTACATGTTCAATTCCATTATCATCGCGCTCGCCGAGACCCTGATCGCGCTCTGCCTCATCGTGCCGGCGGCTTATGCCTTCGCGCGGTTCGAGTTTCCGCTCAAAGGGGCGCTGCTTGGCGGCTTTCTCACGATCAACATGTTCTCAGGCGCGGTGCTGCTGATTCCGCTGTTCCGGCTGCTGCGCTCGATGGGGCTGCTCAACACCTATTTCGCCCAGATCGTGCCGGGGACCGCCTTTCTGCTGGCCACCGGAATCTGGTTGCTCCGCACCTACATGATGCGCATCCCGCGCGAGCTTGATGAGGCGGCGTGGGTGGATGGCGCGAGCCGTTTCTACATCTTCCGCCGGATTATCCTGCCGCTCGCGATGCCGGGCATCCTGATTGTCGCGATGTATGCGTTCCTGACGGCTTACGCCCAGCAATTCATCTTCGCGCTCACCTTCAACTCGAAGTCGGACTACATGCCGCTTTCCATCGGTCTCTACGCGTTCTTCGGGCGGCAGGAAGTGATCTGGAACGAGCTGATGGCTGCGAGTTTCGTCGGCATCCTGCCGGTGATGGTGATGTTCATTTTCTTCCAGCGCTATCTTGTCGCGGGCCTCACGGCGGGCGCGGTGAAGACATGAGCGCGATATTCGCAAGCGAGAGCTTCATGAGGCCGGCATGTCCGGCCACGAAATCGGAAGGGTCCTTGGGAGGAGCCTGATCGGTACGGTGGGAGCGGGGAGTTCCGGCCGTTAGCGTCTAAAGCCAGAAGAGGTGTGAAATGTCATATTATAAGAGAACGGCACTGGGCGCCGCGATCGCACTGCTGGTGTCCGGTGTGGCCGGCGCGCAGGAAAAGAAGATCAGCTTCATCGTCTGCGGCGACAGAATTGACCCGCTTTATGCGAAATATATCGGCGAATGGGAGAAGGCCAACCCGGGCAACAAGGTTACGCCGGAAGTCGTCGGCTGGGGCCAGTGCCAGGATAAGGTGACCACGCTCGCTGCTGCGGGTTCGCCGGTGGCGCTCGCTTATGTCGGCTCGCGTACGTTGAAGCAATTCGCGCAGAATGACCTCATCGTCCCGGTTCCGATGTCGGATGCCGAGAAGGCCTCCTATTATCCGCATATCCCCTCGACCGTGACCTTCAACGGCACGCAATGGGGCGTTCCGGTCGCCTTCTCCACGAAGTCGCTCTACTGGAACAAGGATCTGTTCAAGGCCGCCGGCCTCGATCCCGAAAAGCCGCCGACCACTTGGGCGGAACAGCAGGCTTTTGCGAAGCAGATCAAGGAAAAGACCGGCATTCCGGGCTTCGGTCTGGTCGCCAAGACCTTTGACAACACGATGCACCAGTTCCTGCACTGGACCTATTCGAACAACGGTTCGGTGATCGACGACAAAGGCAAGATCACGCTCAACAGCCCGGAAAACCTCGCCGCGCTGACGGCCGTGAAGGATATCGTTCCCTTCTCCGAGGAAGGTCCGACCTCCTATGAGCAGAACGAAGTCCGCGCGATCTTCCTCGACGGCAAGGTGGCGATGATCCAGGCCTCGGTCGGCGCGGCTGTCCGCCTCAAGGACGTGAAGTTCAACTGGGGCGTGACCAACCTGCCGCAGGGCCCTTCGGCCAAGGGGCCGGGCACGCTGCTGATCACGGACAGCCTTGCCGTCTTCAAGGGTACGAAGGTGGAGAAAGAGGCGATCAGCCTCGCGAAATACCTCACCAACCTCGACAACCAGTTCGCCTTTGAGCTGTCCGAGGGCCTGACCCCGCTGCGTCCGCATCCCGGCGTGAAGGATCTGGTCGCGAAGACCCCGTACTGGAAGCCCTTCATCGAGGGGATCGCCAATGGCGGCCCGGAACCCCTCTTCCTTGACTACAAGGGTTTCCAGAACTCGATGATCACGATGGTCCAGTCCGTCGTGACGGGCAAGGCGACTCCGGCCGATGCGCTCAAGAAGGCGGCGGCCGAGATCGAGGCCTTCAAATAAGAACGCGACGTTTCGGAGAGGCCGGCCGGACCGGCCTCTCCCTTTCTTGTGCAAGAGGAGTGCGGGCGTGGGCCAGCTTCAGCTCAAAAGCATCTGCAAGCGCTTCGGCGAGATCGAGGTCCTGAAGGATATCGCCCTCGACATCGCGCATGGCGAATTCGTTGTCTTCGTCGGCCCGTCCGGCTGCGGCAAATCAACCTTGCTGCGCTCGATCGCGGGGCTTGAGGAAATTTCCTCGGGCGAGATGCTGATCGACGGGGTGAAGGTCAACGACATGCCGCCGGTCAAGCGCGGAATTGCAATGGTCTTCCAGTCCTATGCGCTCTATCCGCATATGACGGTTTTCGAAAATATCGCTTTTCCGCTGCGCGTGGAGAAACTTCCGCAAGCGCAGGTTCAGGCGAAGGTGGAAGCCGCCGCGGCGATCCTCCATCTCTCCGCGCGGCTGCATCAGAAGCCGGGCACCCTCTCCGGCGGCCAGCGCCAGCGTGTCGCGATCGGCCGCGCCATCGTGCGCGAACCCAAGATCTTCCTGTTCGACGAGCCGCTCTCGAATCTCGATGCGGCGTTGCGTACGGATATGCGCTTCGAGCTGCTGAAGCTGCACCAATCGCTTGGCGCGACCATGATCTATGTGACCCATGACCAGATCGAAGCCATGACCATGGCCGACAAGATCGTGGTGATGAATGCCGGAATCGTGGAGCAGATCGGCGCACCGATCGAGCTTTACACCCGCCCGGTCAACCGCTTCGTGGCGGGGTTCATCGGTTCGCCGAAGATGAATTTCCTCAAGGGGACCTGCCTCGCGGTTTCGGAGCACGATGTGAGCGTGGATGTCGCGCTCGCGGGGAAGGTCACCCTGCCGATCGTGGTCCCGAAGTCGCTCGTGGGCGCGGAGGTGGAACTCGGGATTCGCCCGGAACACCTGAAGATCGGCGCCGAGGGCCATGTCATGTCCATGAAGCCCAGCCTCGTCGAGAGGCTCGGCATCAACACAGTCGTGCATCAGTCACTCGATGAAGAGGGCGGGAATTTCACCGGCCAGTTCACCGGCGATCATGACTTCGTGCTGGAAAGACCTTTCGATGTCGGCTTCGACCCCGCGCGGGCGATGCTGTTCGACAAGCAAGGAATCCGGCTCGGCTGAGGCTGATCCATTCGTGGGCCGAGACCCGCGCGAAGAACGACTCCCCCCATCCGCAATCCGGCATTCGCCGGAAGGAACGCATCATGTCCGCCGCTTCAAACGAATTCGCCGATCTCCGCCTCGACATGCATTGGACACCGCCGCGTGAGGATCGCCCCTGCCGCTACCAGATGGTGCTGACCAACAACACGGATCGGACCCTCTCCGATTTCCAGTTCGCTTTCTGCGGGCCGGGCCGGATCGACGATCGCCTGCCGGTGGACAATGCGATCCTCATGCGCCGCCTCTCCAATTTCACGGAAGTGGCGATGACGGGCAAGGGCAGCCTGAAGCCCGGCGAAAGCTGGACCTTCGCGTTTCGTGGCCTTGGCAGCCAGCCTTTCCGCCACTGGTCCGACATGGCGCGTTCCGCTTATGTGACGCTGAAGAACGGCGAAATCCTGCGCGTGCGCATCGAAAACGGGATCAATGCGGATTTTCCGCCGGGCGTGCCGAAGCTCGACTACGATATCCTCGGCGATCTGAAGGATCTTACGGATGGAATCGCCGTCGTGCCGCGTCCGGCGCATGTCGCGGTTTCCGGGGCGCGGCTTGGCGGGCTTCTTGAGCCTGCTGCCGGCGCGGCGGGCAGCGCGGAGGCAATCACGGCGTTCCGGCAGGTGACCGAGCGGCTCTTTCCCGGCGAGGCGTTCCTCGGCAAGGGAATCCGCATCCGCTTCGAGGCCGATGCGATGGGCGAGGAAGCCTATGCCCTTTCCTTCGGCGAAGAGGTGGTCGTTCGTGCCTCGGGTCAGACGGGTTTCTTCTACGGGCTTGTTACGCTTGGCCAGATCCTGCGCGCAGCGCGTATGGCGCCTGATGCGTGCCGATTCCCGGAAACCGGCCGCATCGAGGATGCGCCGCGCTTCTCGTTCCGCGGCGCGCATATCGATCTCGCCCGGCAATGGTACAGCTACGATGAATTGATGGATTTCGCGGCCATCACCGCCTGGAACAAGCTCAACCGCCTGCATCTCCATCTCACGGAAGATGAAGCGTGGCGCATGGAGATCGCGGCCTATCCCGAATTGACGGAGATCGGTGCGTTCCGCGGTGCCGGCCTGCCCCTGCCGCCGCTTCTCGGCGCGCCTCCCCAGCGCAGCGGTGGCTTCTACACGCGTCAGCAATTGATTGATCTCGTCGCCTTCGCGCGCCATTGCGGCATGGAGACCATCCCCGAAATCGATGTGCCGGGCCATTGCTATGCCGTACTTGTTGCGTTGCCTAAGCTGAAGGATCGCGGCGAGAATGCCGAATACCGCTCGATTCAGGGCTTTCCCAACAACAGCCTCAACAACGCGGTGCCGGAGGTGAGGGAATTCGCCGACACCGTCTTCGATGAGCTGATGGCGATTTTCCCGGGCAAATGGATCCATGTCGGTGCGGATGAAGTGCCGGATGATGCCTGGCTCGGCTCGCCCGCGGCGAAGGCCCGCATGGCCGAGATCGGCGGCGGTGTCCCGGAATTGCAGGCCGATTTCCTGCGCCGCCTGCATGAGCGCATCCGCGCGGCTGGTCGGATCACCGGCGCATGGGAAGAGGGCGCGCATGGCGGCGGCATCCCGCCCGAAGGGGCCTATCTCGTGGCCTGGCGCGACACGAAGATCGGCTCTGAACTTGCGGCGAAGGGCTATGATGTCGTCATGTCGCCGGGGCAGGCCTATTACCTCGATATGTCCCGCTCAACCGATTGGTGGGAGCCCGGTGCCTCCTGGGCCGGCGTCTCAAGCCTCGAAAATACCTATCGCTACGACCCGCTGGACGGGTTCGCGCCCGAGCATCGCGGGCGGATGATCGGCGTTCAGGCCTGTATCTGGAGCGAATCCATGGCGGACAGGCGCATCTTCCAGCGCCTTGTCTTCCCGCGTATCTCCGCGATCGCGGAAACGGGATGGACGCCAGAATCGTCGCGCTCCTTCGCGCGGTTCTCGGCGGCCACCCGCTTCCTGCCGCGCCTCTATGACGGAGCGTTCAAATGACATCCCCGCTGATTGAACTCTGCGTCGAGGGAGTGGATGGCGTTCTTGCCGCCGAGGCGGCCGGTGCTGACCGCGTTGAACTCTGCGCGAGCCTGCTCGAAGGGGGGCTCACGCCCAGCCTCGGCATCATCCGGGTGGCCTTGGAGCGCGCGCGGATTCCCGTATACCCGATCATTCGCCCGCGCGGCGGGGATTTCCTCTATTCCGAGGCGGAATTCGCGACCATGCTGGCCGATATCCGCGCCTGCCGCGACATGGGCGTGAAGGGCGTCGTCTTCGGCTGCCTCAATGCGGATGCGACCTATGACGAGGCGCGGATGCGCGCGCTGGTCGAGGCGGCGGGGCCGATGTCGACCACCTCGCATCGTGCCTTCGACATGACGCGCGATCTCGATCAGGCGGTGGAGGCTCTGGTCCGCTGCGGCGTGAAGCGCGTATTGACCTCTGGCCAGCGCGACACCGCGATGGAAGGACTCGCCAATCTCCGCCGCACGGTGGAACGGGCGGCGGGGCGGCTCAAGGTCATGGCCTGCGGCTTTCTCGACGCCGCCAACATCGCAACCGTGCGCGACGGCTCGGGCGTGGACGAACTCCATTTCGCGGCGATGAAACAGGTGCCGAGCGGCATGAGCTGGCATAACCCGCATGTCGGCATGGGCGGCACGGGCAAGGCCGAGGAAAACGATCGTTCGCGCGAATACGCGCTGAGCGTGACGGATACCGACCTCGCGGCGGCGATCATCGCCGCGGCGCGGCGCTGAGGAGCAGAACATGGCGGGCTCGATTCTCATCCGCAACGCGCGGATCATCGATGGCACGGGCGCGCCGTGGTTTCGGGGCGATGCGCGGATCGAGAATGGCCGGATCGCCGCGATCGGCCCTGCTCTCGCGGGGCAGGCCGATCGCGTGATCGAGGCCGGCGAGGCCTGGCTCGCGCCGGGCTTCATCGATGCCCATTGCCACGATGATCTCGTCTTCCTGCGCGAGCCGGACAGGCCGGAGAAGATCGCGCAGGGGGTCACCACCATCGTCGCCGGCAATTGCTCCTTCTCACTCTATCCCGCGAGCGCGGATTCGCATGAATTGCTGCGCGGCCATTTCGCGGGGCTTCTGGGCGAGACGGGCAGCGACGAGATCTTCGCCGATTTCTCGGCCTATCGCGCGGAACTGCATCGCCGGGGCATTGCGCCCAATCTCGTCTCGCTGGTCGGCCATGGCGCGATCCGCCTCGCGGTGATGGGTTACGAGAACCGCCCGGCGACCGAGGCGGAAATCACGCGGATGCAGGCCCTGCTCAAGGCCCAGCTCGAAGCCGGCGCGGCTGGCATTTCCTATGGGCTGGTCTATCCGCCCTCCGCCTTCGCGGATGAGCGGGAACTCGTGGCGCTCGCGGAGACGGCGGCCGCTTGCGGCAAGCTCGTCGCGGCGCATGTCCGCTCCTATGAAGGCGGGCTGATGTCCTCGATCGAGGAATTCCTCGCGGTTTTGCGCAAGGCGCGCGCGCCGGGGCTTCTCTCGCATCTCCAGGCGGCGGGGCGACCGAACTGGGGCCGCATCCCCGCGGCGATCGACCGGCTTGAAGCCGCGCGCTGCGAGGGGATCGACGTCTCCTTCGACATGTATCCCTATATGGCGGGGTCGAGCTACATGCTCCAGCTCCTGCCGCCTTCCAGCCTTGAAGGCGGTCTGCCGGCCCTGCTGGCGCGCCTCGCCGATCCCGCGACGCGGGCCACCCTGCGGGACTGGGTGGAGAAGGGCGACGACGATCCCGAACTGCAATCCAAGATCTCGCTTATCGGCTGGTCGAACGTACAGCTCTCGGCGATCGGGGCGGAGCACCTCAAATCGCTGGAAGGTCTGCGCATGGATGAGGCCGCGCGCCGGCTCGGCATCGCGCCTTTCGACCTGCTGGTACGTTTTGTCGAAGAGGATGAGGGGCGCACCGGAATCGTGATGTTCCAGCTCGACGAGGCGGATGTGCGCTGCGCCTGCTCGCATCGTCTGCATATGGTTGGTTCGGATGGTCTCCCGCGTCCCGGCGCCAAGGTGCATCCGCGCGCCTTCGGCACTTTCCCGCGCGTGGCCGGTCCCCTGCGGGTGGAGGCGCTGTGGTTCTCGCTGGAAGATGCGGTGCGGCGCATGACCTCGATCTCGGCGCAGCGCTTCGGCCTCTATGATCGCGGGATCATGCGGCCCGGCGCGGTGGCGGATATCGTCATCTTCGAGGATGATATCTCGGATCGCGCGACGTTTACGCAATCGGATCTTCTCGCCTCCGGCATCCGCCATGTGCTTGTCGCCGGCGAGCCGGTTATCCTCGACGGGCGACCGACGGGCGCGCGGCCCGGCGCGGTGCTCTGAGGAATATCCTAGCCGCCTTGCGCGGCGCTTCCTGCCGCGCAAGGGCGGGGTTTTCCCTTACCGGAAAGGCGGCTCGTCGAAACTGCGCAGCTTTCGCGAATGGAGGCTGTCGCGCTCGCCGCGCAAGAGATCGAGCGCGGCAAGGCCGATCTCGAGATGCTGGGCGACGGCACTGGCATAGAAGGCATTCGCGGCGCCCGGCAGCTTGATCTCGCCGTGAAGCGGCTTGTCCGAGACGCAGAGCAAGGTGCCATAGGGCACGCGCATCCGGTAGCCCTGCGCGGCAATGGTGCCCGATTCCATATCGACCGCGATGGCGCGCGAGAGGTTTATTTTCTGCCGCTCCTGATTCCAGCGCAGCTCCCAGTTGCGGTCATCATAGGTCATCACGGTGCCGGTGCGCAGGCGGCGCTTGAGCGCATCGCCGCGATCGCCGGTGATCAGCGCCGCCGCCTGCTGAAGCGCGATCTGCACCTCGGCGAGCGCGGGGATCGGGATATCCGGCGGCACGATGGAATCGAGGATCTTGTCCTGCCGCCAATAGCCGTGGGCGAGGACGTAGTCGCCGATCGCCTGGGATTGGCGCAAGCCGCCGCAATGGCCGATCATCAGCCAGCAATTGGGCCTGAGCACCGCGAGGTGATCGGTGATGTTCTTGGCATTGGAAGGGCCGACGCCGATATTGACCAGCGTGACGCCTTGGTTATCGGCCGTGGTGACGTGATAGGCCGGCATCTGGAAGCGGTGCCACGGCGTGCTCGCGGCGAGTGCCTCGGCCTCGGCGCGCGGGGTGCCCCGCTTGATCGTAACCCCGCCGGGCAGGATCACGCTCTGATAGGGCCCGTCTTCGGCGATGCGGTCGAGGCCCCAGCCGATGAACTGGTCGACATAGCGATGGTAATTGGTCAGCAGGATCCAGGGCTGGATCGCGCGCCAATCCGTGCCGGTATAATGCACGAGCCGGCGCAGCGAGAAATCGGTGCGCACGGCATCGAACAGGCCGAGCGGCCGGGGTTGGCCCTCGGTATGGCGCCAGAGGCCATCCGCCACCTCATCGCCCACCATGGAAAGGCGGGGCACCGGGAAGAAGCGTGCAAGCTCGGCGGCGCTGAGCCCGGCGCGGGCCAGTTCGTCGCCCTGTTCGGTGACGTAGGGATAGGGGATTTCCTGCTGGCCGATGCCCACTTCGAGCGTCGCGCCATATTCGGAAACCAGCGGTTCGAGCTGTTCGAGAAGATAGGGGCGGAAGGCGGCGGGATGCGTCACGCTGGTGGCGTAAAGACCGGGGCGCTGGAATTTCGCGTAAGCCCGCGTGGCGGAAGGCGTCACCCCGTCGGGCGTGTAGATCGCGCGCAGTTCCGGGTAGCGGAAAGCCGCCCGTTCCTCGGCGCTCGGCGCTTCGCGCGTTTCGAAATAGCGGTGAAGCGCGCCGCGCAAAGTGCGGGTTGCATTGGTGTGAAGTTCTGCCAAGCGATCAATGGCCTCGGCGGGCGTCTTGACGCGGCTGAAGCCGGGAGCGGAGGGAGTATTGCTGTACATGGCCCAGAATGGCCGAGGTTTTCATGCCTGTCCAGAGGGGCGCGGTTCTGCGAAAATCAGTTGCCTCCTAAGTAGCCGGTTCACGCGCTAGTTCCCCCATTGGCGCTGCCATTGCCGTTCGCCGATCATGCAATCGGACCGGCGCTGCTGGACGGGGCGGGCCGAGGCGTCGTTCATCGTGGATTGGGCGACCTCACGCAGGATCTTGTTGCGGATGGCCGGCGCGAACTGGCCGTGTTCCGAGATCACCTCGATGAAGGCGCCCTGTCCGCCGATCACGCAATCCTCATAATATTCGTCGAGGCCAGCCACGTCATAGACCGAGGCGAAGCTCCGCGGCAGAATGATCGGCAGGCCGTTGATCGTGACGCCCGCCGCCACGGCGGTGTCACGCGCGCGGGTTACCGGCCCGCCCTCGTTGTTGGGGCCATCGCCCGATATATCGATGACGCGGCGGATGGGGCGCAGCGCCGCAAGGCGCAATCGCTCCATCGAGAATTCGATTGCGCCGGTGATCGAGGTCCGGCGCGCGCGACGGATCGGTGCCATCGCCATCTGCCTTGTGAAGGCATCCGCGCTTTTCTGGTCATGGATGATCGCCCAGTCGACAACGACTTCCTGCGTCGAGGTGCCGGCCCATTCGAGATAGGTCACCGCGATGCGTCCTGTGACCCCTCGCCGGATCGCCTCCAGAACTTCGCGCGAGGTCAGGGCGGCGATGTAACCCTGGCGTTGGACGGTCAATTCGTCATGGTCCATCGAGTAGGAGATATCGACCGCGAGGACGAGGGCGACATCGACCTCCGGCCCCTTCTCGTTCCAGAAATCGGCGGGGGCCTGCGCTTTCGAGGCTGGAGCGGAAAAGAAGGCCGCCGCCGCGTAAAGCAGGCTCGTGAATGCCGCCAGAAAAACCCAACGCCGCGCAATTGCCATGCGACTCTCCTCGGGATGAGCCAAGTGTCGCACAAAAGGCGCGCGCGTAAAGCGCCTGCGCCGGATATCACGGAATTGTCAGCAAAGACGCTCAGCCGTGCCGGCGCACGCTGCGCAAGGCATCTCCCCCGGCGGCGATGCGCGCGAGCGCCGTCTCGATGGGTTCGGAAATCACGGACATGCTGTAGGCGGTGGCGTGGATCATCCGACCTTCGCCCTGGGCGATGGCGACGTGCCCTTTCCAGAACAGCAGATCGCCGCGTTTGAAATGCGCGGGATCATTCGGGATCGCGATGGCATGGCCGCAGCTGTTTTCCTGCATGTCGCTGTCGCGCGGGGCCGCGATGCCAGCCGCGCCGAACGCGGTCTGCACCAGGGCCGAGCAATCGAGGCCGAGCGAGGATTTTCCGCCCCACAGATAAGGAATGCCGAGGAAACGCTCCGCCTCGCTCACCGGATCGGCGACATGCTGTCCGACAGGTTCGAGATGCGCGCTGAAGACATAGCCTTCCTTGATGCGTGCGAATTTCCCTTCCAGCTCCGTCACCGCGATCTCGGCCCCATAGGGGAGAAGCATGCGCGGGGGCAGTTTGATGCTGGGTTCGGGATAAAGAAAGGTGCGAATCGCGCTCACACGATGGGTGCTATCGACGGGCGGCGCGTGCAGCATCGGCACGGGCGCATAGCCGACATAGCCGTCGCGCTTCGCCTGAAGCCAGGCCCAGCCATCGCGGATCTCATAGACATCCACCCGCTCGCCGGGCAGCAATTCGGTCTCGTAGCCCAGGGCCGCGTCGGGCGCCTTGCGCAAAGGCGTCACGGCAAGGCCGACCTGCATCGCGACGGGATGGACGAAGCGCGCGGCCTCGACCTTGCCTTCCAGCGCGATCGCCGCGAGATCGGCGCGCGCCGGGGTGAGCCGGCGATCAAGGGCTGGTGTTTCGACAGACATGGCTTCCTCGTGGTTCAGGGTGTCAGTTTCTCGGCCTGCTCGACGACGAGATCGCCGAACTCCTCGAGAAAGAGCGCGCCGCGCACCGTGCGCTGGATGATGACGTTGCGCCGGTCCGTCGGGTCGCGCCGACGGGAGACGAGGTCAAGATCACCCATCGCGTCGAGGGCGCGGGTGATGACCGGCTTCGTCACCCCGAGCTTGGCTGCGAGGCTGCGCACGGTATGAGGCGGAGGTTCGAGATAGATCGTCAACAAGATCACGAATTGCCGCGAGGTGAGATCCACGCCCTGCGACCGGATGAGGGACAGCCCGACTTCTTGCCAGAGTCGCAACGCCTGTGCCGGTCGCAGCTTGAGACTCATTCCGGTGTCGATCCTCTGTCACCGATGGTTTATGGCTCAATCGTTCCACAGCCGTAGCATAACTGAGATTTCCGGCTGAAGAACGATGAATTTGGGCCCTCCACCTATTTCTGGGCGAAACGTTTCGCCACCAGAGCCGCCACGAGTCGCGCCGCCTGCGGCTCGCCACCCTCGGGCTTGCCGGGTTTGGCGGAAGGATTCCAGCCATAGATGTCGAAATGGGCATAGGCGGAGGTATCGCTCACGAAGCGCTTGAGGAACAGCGCGGCGGTGATTGAACCCGCAAAGCCGCTGGCGCCGGTATTGTTCGTATCGGCGTATTTGGAATCGAGCATCGCCTGATAGGGTTTCCAGAGCGGCATGCGCCAGACGGGATCATGGGTTTCCCCGCTTATGCGGGCGATCTCGGCGGCAAGCGCCTCGTCATCGGTGTAGAAAGGCGGCAGCTCCGGGCCCAGCGCGACGCGGGCCGCGCCGGTAAGGGTCGCGAAATCGACGAGCAGATCGGGTTTTTCTTCGTCGGCCAGTGTCAGCGCGTCGGCAAGGATGAGCCGTCCCTCGGCATCGGTATTGCCGATCTCGACCGTGATTCCCTTGCGCGAGGGGTAGATATCGCCGGGTCGGAAGGACAGGCCGGAGACGGCATTCTCGACGATGGGGAGCAGTACGCGCAGCCTGACATTGATGCCCGAGGCCATGATGAGGGCGGCCGTGGTCAGGGCGGTCGCGGCGCCGCCCATATCCTTGCGCATCAGGAGCATGGAGGCGGAGGTTTTCAGATCGAGCCCGCCCGTATCGAAGACGACGCCCTTACCCACCAAGGTGACCTTTGGCGCATCGGTGGCGCCCCAGCGGATATCGACCAGACGCGGCGGCACCGCGGAAGCCTTGCCCACGGCGTGGATGAGGGGGAAATTCTCCTCAAGCAGATCATCACCCACAATCTCCTTGAACTTGGCCTTGTGCGCCTTGGCCAGCGCCTTCGCGGCGGCGGCGAGATCGGCGGTGGTGAGATCGTTGGCGGGCGTGTTGATGAGATCGCGGCCCATGCAGATGATCTCGGCCGTCCGCTCGATCGTGGCGGCATCACAGCCTTCCGGTGCGTCGAGCGTCACGTCGCGTAGGTCGTGCTTGCGGTAGCGCGAGAAACGGTATTTCCCCAGCAGGAAGGCCAGATAGACGAGTTGCGGCTTTGCCACCTTGCCTGCCAGATGATAGCGGCCAGGGGGAAGATCGGTCGCGAGCTTGCCCGCGAGGAAGGGGTTGTCGGCGAGGCCCTCGTCGCTCCCCGTGCCGAAAAGCGCCGCTTCCGGCTTGCCATCCGTGCCCGGAACCACGAGCATCGCACCGGATTTCGCGGCAAAACCCATACCCTCTGAGAACTGGCGCGCGGCTGGAGAGAGCAGCTTCGCGATCTTGGCAAAGCCGGCTTCGCTGGAAAGATGAACAGGCAGGCTTTTCGCCGTTACGGATTGTGCCGAGGCGGATTTCTTGGTCATCGAGAATCCCGGAAATGAAGGTTCGTTGCGTGATTAACACCTGATTAGGGTTAACGAGTTATTCCTTTTTTCGTGCCGGGCCCGGATCGCGCCCCGAAATTTCTGTCACGAGCGAGGGATCCCCATGTTTTCGACCTCATCGCGCCCCCACCGGCCGGGTAGGCTCGCCACCGCCTCACGTCTCGCGCTCGGACTTGCGCTCGGGCTGGCAGCTGGCGCCTGTTCGAGCCGTCTCGGCTCTTTCACCGGCTCCCTCAGGGATAGCGGCCAGGCGACTTCGCCCGTTCCTGGCGCGCCGCCGACGCTCGCTGCGCTTGCCGAACTCGGCCGCGCCTATGATGCCAGGCCCGGCGAGAAGCGCGCCTCGCTCGATTATGCCGCGGCCTTGCGCGCCAATGGCCAGCATGCGCAGGCCGCCGCCGTGCTCCAGCGCGCCTCGATCCAGAATGTCGGCGATCGCGAGATCGCGGCGGCCTATGGCAAAAGTCTCGCCGATATCGGCCGTTTCGATGAAGCGATCACGGTGCTCACCCAGACCAATTCCGAGGAGCGCCCGGATTGGCGCATTCTCTCGACGCTCGGATCGATCCATGATCAGACCGGCGATCACGCCCGCGCCCGCGAGATCTACGCCAAGGCGCTGAAGATCGCGCCGAACGAGCCGACGATCCTCAACAATCTCGGCCTGTCCTACATCCTGTCCAAGGAACTTCCAAAGGCCGAGGAAACCCTTCGCCTCGCCATGGCCCAGCCGGGCGCCGATCACCGGATCGAGGCCAATCTGGCGCTGGTGCTCAGCTTGCAGCGCAAGCCGATCGAGGTGCCGGCGCGCCCGGTCGCGCAGCCCGCGCCGCCCCCCGCCACCGCGGGCAATACCCTTTTCACCGGAAGCTCCCTCTTCGCACGCTCGCGCACGGCCAGCCCGCCGAAGGCGCAGTAAGGGTGGCGTCCGGCCGCTACCGCGCGCCGGATCGGATCGTCACTGCCACTTGAAGATCTGGATCATCGCCGGCGTCAGGATGACGATGAAAAGCGCCGGCATGAAGAACACGATCATCGGCACGGTGAGCTTGGGCGGCAGGGAAGCGGCCTTTTTCTCGGCCGCGTTCATGCGTTGATCGCGGCTCTCCTGCGCGAGGACGCGCAGGGCCTGGCCGAGCGGCGTGCCGTAGCGCTCCGCCTGGATCAGCGCGGTGCAGACGGATTTCACGCTGTCGAGCCCGGTGCGGCGGGCGAAATTCTCGTAAGCCATCCGGCGGTCCGGCAGGTAGGAAAGCTCGGCCGTGGTCAGTGCCAGCTCCTCCGCCATCGGGACCGAGGAAGTCCCGATCTCGCCAGCCACCTTGCGGAAGGCATGCTCGATCGACATGCCCGATTCGACGCAGATCAACATGAGGTCGAGCGCATCGGGAAAGGCGGCCCGCATCGAGGCCTGCCGTTTCGATTTGGTGTTTGAGAGATAGATTTCCGGCAGCTTGATTCCGAGATAGGCCGCCACGATCACGATCATGGCCTTGCCCATCAGCGGCAGATTGAGCTTCGGATGGAGCAGCAGGTAGAGAATCGCCAGAACGATCAGCGCGAGCGGCGCGATCAGGCGCGCGACAAGGAAAGAGGTCTCTGCCTTCGGGCCGCGAAAGCCCGCCTGCATGAGCTTTTCGGTCGAGGTCTCCGAACTGAGCCATTTGGTGAGGTTGAACTGCTCGACGATCCGCTTGGCGGTGGTGCCGGGTGTCGAGCGCAGCGAGGCCTTGGCCTGCTGGTTGAGTCTTTCACGCTCGCGCGCGCGGATCCGGTCGCGCTCGAGCGCGACGGATTTCATGCGGTCGCGCATATCCGAGCGGTCAAGCAGCGGCATGGCGATCGTGACGATGGTCGCCGAGACGGCGATCGCGGTCAGTACGGCGGCGATGAGCGTCGGATCGGTTGCTTTCTGGATCAGCCCGCTCATCGGTCAGACCTCGAAATTGATCATCTTGCGCATCACCAGGATGCCGATGCCCATCATGACCACGCAGCCGATGAGGCCGAGATTGCCCGCCTTGGTGGTCCAGAGCAGCTTGATGTAATCGGGCGCGCCGAGATAGGTCAGGAAGCCCACAAGCGGGGGAAGCGCGCCGATGATGCCGGCAGAGGATTTTGCTTCCGAACTCATGGCGCTGACCTTGTCGCGCAGTTTCTTGCGATCGCGGATCACCTTGGAGAGGTTGAGCAGGATCTCACCGAGATTGCCGCCGGATTTCGACTGGATCTGGATGACGATCGAAAAGAAGTTCACTTCGCTGAGCGGAATGCGCTCGTAAATCCGCTCCACACCGTCGGCGATGGAAAGCCCCATGGCCTGGGCCTCGACGATGGAGCGGAATTCCGATCGCACCGGCTCCTTGGACTCGTTGGCGATGAGGCGGAAGCAATCATTGAGCGGCAAGCCCGATTTGATGCCGCGGACGATGGCCTCGATCGCGTTCGGGAATTCCTGGAGGAAGAGCTTCTGGCGCTTTTTGGCCAGTCGATTGAGCCACCAGCGCGGCAATCCGAGGCCGCCCACGATCATGCCGCCCAATGCCAGCAGCAGCTTGCCGGTGATGATCAGCATAAGCAGCGCGAGGGCGAAGGCACATCCGATGGAAACAAGAATGAAGGTCCGGCGGGTCCAGCTGACGCCGGCGCGCTCGAAGCGCTGTTCAAGCGTGGGGCTTTTCGCTTTCTGCCGGTCGTCGATTTCCTTGAGCGAATCCGCGATCTGGCGCCGGCGGGCGCCCGCCTCCTCGCTTGCGCGCCGCTTCGCCCGCGATTCCGCGACGGCGGCCTGCCGCTTCTCCGCGCGATTGGCGCCCGAGAGCAGGGGTTCGAGAAAGACCATTCCCAACCCGCCGACCGCGATTGTCGCAAGCGCGGCGACGATGAGTTGCTGGGTATCCATCAGGCGGCCCGTTCGTCGCGCTTCTCGGCGGCGTCCAGAGCCGCGGCGAGGCGGCGTTCCTCGCCGTAATAGCGCGCGCGCTCCCAGAAGCGGGGGCGGCCGATCCCGGTTGATTTGTGCTTGCCGATGACGCGGCCATTGGCGTCCTCGCCCTCGATTTCATAGACGAAGAGATCCTGCGTCGTGATGATATCGCCCTCCATGCCCATCACTTCCGTGATATGCGTGATGCGGCGCGAGCCGTCGCGCAGGCGCTGGGCCTGGATGATCACATCCACCGAGGAGACGATCATCTCACGCACGGTTTTCGGCGGCAGCGAATAGCCGCCCATCGCGATCATCGCCTCCATGCGGGCGAGGCATTCGCGCGGGGAGTTGGCGTGGATCGTGCCCATCGAGCCGTCATGGCCGGTATTCATCGCCTGAAGCAGGTCGAACACTTCGGGGCCGCGCACCTCGCCGACGATGATCCGCTCGGGGCGCATGCGCAGGCAGTTCTTGACGAGATCGCGCATCGTCACCGCGCCCTGGCCCTCGAGATTGGGCGGGCGGGTTTCGAGGCGCACCACATGCGGCTGCTGGAGCTGGAGTTCCGCCGCGTCCTCGCAGGTGATGACGCGCTCGTCGTCATCGATATAGCGCGTCATGCAGTTGAGCAGCGTCGTCTTGCCCGAGCCGGTACCGCCGGAAATCACGAGATTGCAGCGCACGCGGCCGATGATTTTGAGCACTTCGGCGCCTTCGGCCGAGATGGAGGCGAACTTGACGAGCTGGTCGAGGGTCAGCTTGTCCTTCTTGAACTTGCGGATGGTGAGCGCCGGCCCGTCGATCGCCAGCGGTGGCGCGATCACGTTGACGCGCGAGCCATCGAGCAGGCGCGCGTCGCAGATCGGCGAGCTTTCGTCGACGCGCCGGCCCACCTGGCTGACGATGCGCTGGCAGATATTGATCAGCTGGGCATTGTCGCGGAAGCGGATATTGGTCAGCTGGATCTTGCCGGCGACCTCGATGAAGGTGCGCTCGGCGCCATTGACCATGATATCGGCGATATCATCGCGCGCGAGCAAGGGTTCGAGCGGCCCGAAACCCAGAACATCGTTGCAGATGTCGTCGAGCATGTCCTCCTGCTCGGAAATCGACATGGCGACATTCTTGAGCGCGAGGATCTCGGTGATGACATCGCGCAGCTCGTCGCGCGCGGAGGCGGCATCGAGCTTGGCGAGCTGGCTGAGATCGATGGATTCGATCATCGCGCCGAAGACCATGCTCTTGGTCTGGAAATATTGGTCGGAGCGCTGCGGCGCCGCGGATATGGGGGCGGGCGCGCTGGGGCGGACCGGCGCCGCGGCTGGCGCGGGTTCCTCCGGCCGGCGCGCGACCGGGGCCGGAGCCGCCGGTGCGGCTGGTCTCGCTTCCTGCCCGATTGTCGTCCGCTTGCCGAACATCGTCATCCTCGCATCACGCGATTGAGTTTGGAGTCGGTCGGCTTCATGCCGCCCGGTTCGCGCGGCCGGCGAACCGTTCGCGCAAGGTGGAAAGGAGCGTCTTCTTTCCGATCCGCACTTCCTGACGGCCCATCAAGGTCCTGGCGAGCTCGAGAAATGCTTCCTGGGTCTTCGATTTGGGCTGGATCTCGGCAATCATCTGGCCGTTATTGCTCGCCGCGCCGAAGAGCTGCGCGTCGAAACCGATCATGCCCACGGGCTCGCATTCGAGCGCCTTGGAGAATTCCGCTGCCGCGATTTCCGGCCTTTTGGGCAGCCCGACCTGATTAAACAGCAGCCGTGGCCGGGGATCATTCGGGCGCGCGAGGGCGAGCGTGTCGATCAGGTTCTTCGCGTTGCGCAGGTTGGCGAGATCCGGCGCGGCAACAATGACCACCTCGTCCGCCCCCACGACGACCTGCCGTGCCCAGGCGGTCCAGAGATGGGGGACATCATAGACGATCGCGGGCATGCTCGCGCGCAGGGCGTCGCAGACGGGATCGAAGGTCTCGGCGGAAAAGTCGAAGACCCTTTCAAGGCTGGAGGGCGCGGCGATCAGGCTGAGATTGGGCGCGCAGCGCGTGAGCAGGCGCTCAATCATGTTGACATCGACCCGGCCGGGGTCGAAGGCGGCCTCCATGATGCCTTGCGGCGGATCCTGATTGAAATCCAGCCCCGCCGTGCCGAAAGGAAGGTCGAGATCGACGATGACGGTCTCGACGGCCATCTCCTGCGCGATGGTATAGGCGAGGTTATGCGCGATGGTCGAGGAGCCGACCCCGCCCTTCGCGCCCAGCACGGCGATGGAACGTCCGACCGGCTTGGCCTCCGGCCCCGTGAAAATGGCCGAGAGCGCGCTGATGAAGCTGACGACGTCGACCGGCGCGACAAGATAGTCGCTCACGCCGCGCCGCATCAATTCGCGATAGAGCAGCACGTCATTGACATGGCCGATCACCAGCACGCGCGTGCCTTCGTCGCAGCTCCCCGCGAGCTGATCGAGATGGCTGAGCAGCACGCTGCCATCTCCCATGGCCTCGATGACGATCACATTCGGCGTGGGCGCATCGCGATAGGCCTCCACGGCGCCGACAACGCCGCCGGCCTGCACGCGGATCTGCGCTTTCGCCATGCGCCGGTCCTGCGTGGCTTCCTCGACGATCGCGGCGACGCCGCTCGTCTCGTAGAAGACCTGGATCGCCACATAGGGCAACGGCGCGATCGTGCTCTCCGACATCATCCTACCTCCGTAACCCGCCGCATCCTTGCGCCGGGCGTCACTGCTGCGCTTCCTTGATCTTGGCGTCGTCCTTACGCCATTGGGTAGAAGGATCCTGATCCTTGCGCAGAGCTTCGATATCCTTGACGCGCTTGACCACGTCCGAGCGCCCTTCCGGGCGGGGCCGCACGAAGTCGATCGGGTCCGCCACCTGCGCCGCCATCATGGTCTGATAGGCGCAGCCCTGATTGTGATAGGGCCGGTTATGCCAGGTCTGGGCCTCGCGCGTGCCGGCGAGATCCTCGGGCCACAGGCCGCAGGTCGAGGCGACTTCCGCGCCGAAACGCGCGAAGGAAACGCGAACCGGCGAGGCACCGATGGCGGGATCGCCCCGGTAATGCGTGATGCGGACCGGCGCTTTGACGCCGAGCGCGGCGCGGATGGTCTCGATTCCATAGGCGCCGGCGGGCCCCGCGGGCGCCGCGATCATCAGCGGGCCACGTCCGGAACGCGCATATTCCGCGCCAAATTCCGCGAGATCGCGCTGTTGGCGTGCGTCGAGCGCGCGGCCATTGGCGAAAATATCGAGATGCCGCATCGTGTCGGTGAGGCGGATCGGGTGGCGTTGCTCGTATTCATCCGGCGCGAAGGCTTGCTGGGTCGGGCGGAAATTCGCGCATCCCGCGAGCATCACGGCCGGCACGATGAGCAGGGCGGCTTTCGCTCCCAAGGCGGATACGCGCGACATGCAGGCTGCTCCATTCGGTTTCGGGGTTCTGCGTTGCGGCAGGGCAGGATCATGGGTCATCGGCATCAATCCCGGATGAAACCGACCTGCCCGCGCGGCGCCTGGGGCGCGCCGCCCTTGGTGCCGTAGGTGCGGGTCAGCCGGCCCATGAAAATCGTCGAGGGGTCCGTCGCGTCCGCCAGGCCGTCGGTCGGACGGGCGATCTGGCCGGGGGCGCTGGGCTTGGCGATGAAGGGCTGGACGAGGATGAGCAGCTCGGTCTCGTTGCGCAGGTAATCGCGCGAGCGGAAGAGCGTGCCGAGGATGGGGATGTTCATCGCGCCGGGCAGGCCGTTGATATGCTGGCGGCTCTGCTGCTGGATGATGCCGGCCGTCGCCAGAACACCGCCGGAAGGCAGCTCCACCGTGGTTTCCGCCTTGCGGGTGCGGAAGCCCGGCATCGTTGTCTGGCTCAGCGTGAAGGAATTGTCGGCATCGACTTCGGTGACTTCCGTGGCGAGACGCACGGAGATCCGGTTCTCGCTCATCACCACGGGCGTGAAGTTCAGCGTCACGCCGATGGGCTTGTAGGCGAGCGAGACGATACAGGCGCGGCGGCCGAACGCATCCACCGAGCAGGTTTCGCTCTGCGGGACGGGAATCTCGCCGCCGGCGAGGAACTTCGCGCTTTCGCCGGAAATCGCGGTCAGCGTCGGCTCGGCGAGCGTGCGCAGGACGCCCTGGCGTTCCAGCGCGCGCATCGTTCCGCTCTTGCCGGCAATGTCGCCGGTGAGGGTCGTGTCCGAGAGGATCTGGCGCTGCACCGAGAAGGGCTGTTGCGTCGTCCCGCCGAAGACGGCGCCGGCGAGACTCCACTGGCCGTTGAGATTGATGCCGAGCTGCTTGATGACCGTGCGCTGGACTTCCGCGATCGTCACCTTGAGCATGACCTGATCGCGCCCGCGGACCTGAAGGGCATTGACGACCTTGCCGCCGCCACCACCGCCACCGCCCCCGAGTGCGCCACCTCCGCCGCCGCTACCACCCGACTGGCCGACGAGGTTGTTGGCGATATCGAGCGCGTTCTGGACCTCGAGGGCCGAATCCACCGTGCCGGAGAGGACGAAGCTCTCGCCCACCGAGGTGACCTTGATATCGGCCTTGGGCATGGCGCGGCCAAGCACCTCGCGCAGGATCGACAATTCGCGCGAAAGCTCCTTGGCGACCGCGATATCGAGCGCGGCGATCTGCTGGCCTTCCTTGTCCATCACGAAGACGCTGGTCGAGCCCGGCCCTGCCCCGACGATGAAGATCTTACGCGGCGTCCGCACGATCGCGTTCGCCACCTTGGGATCGGCGACAAAGATTTCGCCGGCATCGCGCGGGAGATCGAAAACCAACGACTTGCCGACGGCCATGTCGACGCGGCGCGACATCTGCGCGTCGCTCGCATTGGGCGCGATGCGCGGCGTGGGGATCGGCTCATAGGGAACGCCGCCATATTGCTTGGGCGGGGAAGCCGCCAGAGCCGAAGCGCCGGTGAGAGCCGCGAGCAGCGAAAGGGCAGAGGCCGCCAGCCATGGCGCATGGATCGCACGGGATGTGATCATCGATGGGTAACCTCCTGTGCAACGCCGAACCGCACGACCGTAAGGGAATTGCCGGATGCGCGCGCACGCGGCTCATCGGGCTTGTTGGCATCGGCCATGGAGCGCAGGGAGAGCGCGAGCGTCCCCGAGCGCTGCTGAAGCGTGATCTGCTCCGCCTGCACCGGGTCGAGTTCGAGGGTCGCGGTCTCACCGACCACGACGCGCTCGCCGTTCTTTTCCTGGATGTTCTGTCCGATGGCGAGAACGCGGATATTCGTGAGCACAGTCACGCTTTGATAGATGTCGTTGCCGGCGCGCATCGAGGCATCGGCGTCGCGCCGCGTCGTGATGACGTCGACGTAATCATTGGGGAGGATGAAGCCGCCGGCGCTGGTCGCGCCGCGGCTGTCAATCGAGATCGCCACGGCGCGCTTTCCCGCCGGGAGGATGGCCGAGAGGAAGCCCGAGCCGCTGCCCTTGATCACCTTCTCCTCGCGGATCGGCTCGTTGGCGAAGAAGGATTGGCGGATGATCGCGCCCTTGAATTCCTCGATCGCGCCCGGCCGTGCCGAGCGCTGGATCATGGTCGAGGCCACGAGGTCCTGCGGCCATTTCGCCCAGGTGACCTCGTTTTCCGTGAGGGCGGTGCCCATCGGAAGTTCGCGCTTGGCCACCAGGATCTCGGTGGATTTCACGGCCTCCGGCGGCGCTGGCGCGGTCACGACGACCGGCGCGGGCTGCCGGTTGAACATGATCAGCGCGAGCAAACCGGCAAGGCCGGCGACGCCGGCGACGATCAGACGGGCGGGTTTCATCGGTTCTACGGTCCCCACGACAAAGCGCGCGCAAAACGCGGCTTCCACCGACTAGAGCAGGGAATGATCAAGGTATGGTTAATATGGCTTTGAGAAATGGCGTTGACCAAAGGTGAACGCGGGTTCAGCCCATGGCCACGCTCTGCCAGAGCTGCGTTTGCGGATAGACGACCAGCCCCGCGGCCGCGAGGGCAATGCCATAGGGGATTCCGGTTTTCTCGTGATGCAGCCGCGCGATCCAGCGCACGCGCATCAGGAAATCGGGCAGGAAGGCGGTGCGGGCGTAAAGGATCGCCAGGGTCAGAAAGCCGCCCAGGATCGTCGAGAGCATGAGATACTCGAACAAGACACCAAAACCACACCAGAGCCCGGTCGCCGCCGCCAGTTTCGCGTCGCCGCCTCCGATCCACCCGGCGGCGAACAGCGAGAAGGTAATCGCCAGCACCAGGGCGCCGGCCGCCAGATGCATGCCGAAGGTTTTCATCGGCATCCCGGTCATGATCGCCATGGCGACGAAGCCGGCGATCAGCAGCAGCGAGACGCGGTTGGGGATGGTCATGGTCAGAAGGTCGCTGATCGCCGCGAAAGCCATCAAGGCGGGAAAAAACAGAAGCAGCATCGGGTCGAGCGACATCGATCATTCCTGATGGGCGCCGGGGCCATTCGGCGCGTGACAAGTCCCGCCATTTACAGCAAGGCTGGTCGCGAATCCGTTAACCCGGTGAATGACTCCGAGTGAAAGCGATGGAAACAACCGGCCCCTTCCTTCTCAGCGGCATCGGCTGGCGCATTCCCGCCAGCCTGATCGAAATCCGTTTCACGCGGTCGAGCGGGCCGGGCGGGCAGAATGTCAACAAGGTCGAAACCGCTGTCGAGCTGCGCTTTGATCTTGGCCAAGCTCCGCTTCATCCCAATCACGCCGCGCGGATGGCGAAGAAGGCCGGTGATCGGCTGACCCTCGAGGGGATCGTGGTCTTGCGCGCCGAGCGGTTCCGCTCGCAAGAGCGCAATCGGGAGGACGCGCTCGCCCGCCTTCAGGCGATGCTGGACGAGACCCAGAAGCCGCCGCGCCCGCGCATCGCGACCAAGCCGACCAAGGCCGCGCGCGAGCGCCGCCTGGCGTCAAAAGCAGGCCGGAGCCAGATCAAGGCGGGGCGCGGAAGGGTTCGGGACGAGTAGTCCTTACCCCCTGCATCGGTGTAGGCTTGACCTTCGCCATCGGGCGGGCGAGTCTTCCGGCATGTCGCTCGCGCTCCCCTTCACGATTGTCGGCTCGGCGACGCTGGTTTCCCGCCTCACAGGTTTTGTCCGCGATATCCTGATCGCGGCGATCCTCGGCGCCAGCGCGATCGCTGATGTCTATGTCGCTGCCTTTCTCATTCCCAATCTTGTCCGGCGCATGATGAGCGACGGCGCGTTCAACGCCGCGCTGGTGCCCCGGTTCGCGCGGATGGAGCAGGAGGGCGGAGAGCAGGCGGCGCGGGGATTTTCCGATGATGTCCTCTCGCTTCTGAGTGTTGTCGCCATTGTGCTGGTCGTGGTGGCAGAATTCGCGATGCCGGCGATCATGTCCGGCCTTGCCTACGGGTTCAGGGCCGACGAGGCGAAATTCGCCGATGCAGTGCTGTTCGGCCGCATCGCCTTTCCATTCGTCGGGTTTGTGCTGATCGTGGCGCTGATGTCGGCGCTGCTCAATGCTTGCGAGCGCTACGCTGTCGCCGCACTCGTCCCCGTGGTGCTCAACCTGCTGCTGATTCTCGTCCTGACGATCCTGCTTGTCGTGATCCCGATGGAGCAGCGCAAGGCCGGCCTCGTCCTGATCTCGACCGTGCTGGCGGCGGGCTTTCTCCAGCTTGCTTTGCTCTGGTGGGCGGCTTCGCGCGAAGGGTTTGATGTGCGCCCGCGCCCGTTCGACGCGCTTGCCGGACGGATCGATCCGGGGGCGAAGGCTTTGCTCCTGCTGGCGCTGCCGGGCATGATCATTGCGGGGTCAGGCCATGTCCACATGATCGTGGCGAGCCAATTCGCCTCGCTGGCGCCCAAGGGGATTTCCTGGCTCTATTTCGCGGACAGGGTCTTCCAGCTTCCTCTCGGTTTCGTGGCTTCCGCGGTGGGCATCGTCCTGCTGCCGCGTATCTCGCGGGCGCTGCATCAGGGTGACGACGATGCTGTGGCTTCGGCGCAAAGCGAGTCGCTCGTCTTCGCCTCGCTCCTCATCCTGCCCGCGACGATGGGGCTTTATATCCTCGCCAAACCCATCGCGGCGGTCCTGTTCCAGCGCGCGGCCTTTTCGGCGGAAGATGCGCTGATGACCGGCCGGATCCTGCGCATCCTTGCGCTCGCCTTGCCGGCCTTCGTCCTGGTGAAGGTGATCCTGCCGCATTTCCTGGCGCGGGAGGATATGCGCCTGCCGCTGGTGGCGGTGGCATGCGCGCTCGCCGCCAATATCGCCGCGACCTTGTATCTCGGGGATGTGACCCCGAGGCTCGCGCCGGCCTGGGGCGTGGTGTCGGGTGCCTGGGTCAATGCCGGCATTCTCCTGGTCGCGGCTTTCGGGCGCTTCCGTCTGGTTCCCGGAACAATCGGGCGTTTGCTGGCGATCATCCTCGCCACGGTCGCGATGGGCCTTTTGGTGTCGTTTCTCGCTGAAATGGCCCGTCCGCTGATGGATCCGGCGCTTCGCATCGCGATCAAGGGCAGCGTTCTTGCCTTCATTTGTCTTGCGGGGGCCTTGCCGTTCCTGTTGCTTGCATGGTGGCTGGGGGCCTTCGATGTCGCGCGGGCCAGATTGCGCGACGAAGGGCCTGGCAAGATTGACTGAACGACGCTTTTTCTTGTCGGGGCGGGGATAGGTTGCTATGTCGCCTCGACCTTTCTGGACAGGAATTTGCCGTGACCCGCCAGCCGATTTCCCTCAAGCCCCATACGCCGCGCATCTTCTCGGGCGTGCAGCCGACCGGCAATCTCCATCTCGGCAATTACCTCGGTGCGATCAAGCGCTTCGCGGAACTGCAGACCTCGCATGAATGCATCTATTGCGTCGTTGACATGCACGCGATCACGCAAGGGCACGATCCGCTCGAATTGCGCCGCGCGACCCATGAGGTGACCGCCGCTTATATCGCCGCCGGGGTCGATGTGAAGAAGCATATCGTCTTCAACCAGAGCCAGGTTTCCGGCCATGCGGAACTGGCCTGGATCTTCAATTGCGTCGCCCGTATGGGCTGGGCCAACCGCATGACGCAGTTCAAGGAAAAGGCCGGCAAGGATCGCGAGAATGCCTCGGTCGGCCTCTTCGCCTATCCGATGCTGATGGCGGCGGATATCCTGCTCTACCGCGCGACCGCCGTGCCGGTGGGCGAGGATCAGAAGCAGCATCTCGAATTGACCCGCGATATCGCCCAGAAGTTCAATTTCGATTTTGCCGAGCGGATCAAGGCGCTGGGGCTGAATTCGGGTGACTATTTCCCGCTCACGGAGCCGCTGATCGCGGGGCCGGCGCCGCGCGTGATGAGCCTGCGCGACGGCACGAAGAAAATGTCGAAATCGGATGCTTCCGATTATTCGCGCATCAACCTCACCGACGATGCCGATGCCATCGCGCAGAAGGTCCGCAAGGCGAAAACCGATCCCGAACCGTTGCCGAGCGAGGCCGAAGGTCTCAAGGGGCGGCCGGAAGCGGAAAACCTCGTCACGCTCTTCGCGGCGCTTTCAGGCCGCGAGGCCGCTTCCATCCTGACGGAATTCGGCGGCGGCCAGTTCTCCACCTTCAAGCAGGCGCTTGTTGATCTGGCGGTGGCCTCCCTTGCGCCGATCGGCGACGAGATGCGCCGCCTCGTGGCCGATCCGGCGATGATCGACGCCGTTCTCTTCGACGGCGCTGATCGCGCGCGGGCCATCGCGGAGCCGGTGATGCGGGAAGTGCGCGAGATCATGGGGTTCGTCCAGCGCTGAGCCGCGCCTTGCATCTACGCAAGAGCTTTGGCAGCATGCATGCGCAAAGGGCCGTTCCGGCCCGACGAGGGTGAGGCATGGCATTTCGCAGGCGCGCCTACGAACCGGGTCATCGCGCGAAGATCCTGACCATCATCGATGGAACGCCAGAATGCGAACGCGCGGTTCTGTTCGCAGCTCGCCGCGCGCGACGCAGCGGTGCCAATGTGGTGATGCTTGCGATCATCGTACCGGAGCCAGGGCAACCCTGGCTCGGAATCGGCGAGATGATGCAGGCGGAAGCGGAAGCCGAGGCAGAAGCACGGTTCCTGCGCATGGCCGAGATCGTGCGGCGCGAGGCCGGGTTCGAGCCTGAGCGCTCGATCCGCACCGGCCCGCCGGCCGAGGAGGTCGCGGCCGCCATCGAGGCGGACGAGGATATCGCCGGGCTCGTGCTCGCCGCAGGAACCGGCAAGGAGGGGCCAGGTCCGCTTATTGCGCATATCGCCGGGCGGATCGCGGCGAATTTCCCGGTTCCCGTGACGATCGTGCCGGGCGGGCTCAGCGAGGCGGATTTCGGCGCGCTGGCTTGAGCATGACGTGGTTCGTTTGCGCCAAGCCCTTTTCCGCGGCGCTTTCCGGGTCTATGTAATCGGCAGGCGGTTTCGTCGGGCCTTGCCCCCGGCTTGCAAACCCCGCCGCAAGAGGCCGATATGTTCATCCAGACCGAAGCCACGCCCAATCCCGCGACGCTGAAATTCTTGCCGGGGCGCGATGTCTTGGGCGAAGCCACCCGCGAATTCCGTAATGCGGAGGAGGCCGCTGCTTCCCCGCTCGCCGCTGCCCTGTTCGGTGTGCCGGGCGTGACCGGCGTTTTCTTCGGCTCGGATTTCGTGACCGTGACCAAGGCCGCGGGCGAGTGGCAGCATCTCAAGCCGGCAATCCTCGGCGCGATCATGGAGCATTACCTTTCCGGCGCGCCGATCCTGGTGGAAGGCGCCGCTGCGGAAATCACGGGCGAAGAGTTCTTTGCCCCCGAGGATGCCGAAACGGTCGAGACGATCAAGGAATTGCTCGAAACCCGCGTCCGTCCGGCAGTGGCGGGTGATGGCGGCGACATCACCTTCCGCGGCTTTCGCGATGGTGTGGTCTACCTGACGATGAAGGGCTCGTGCTCGGGCTGCCCCTCCTCGACGGCGACGCTGAAGCACGGCATCCAGAACCTGCTGCGCCATTTCCTTCCCGATGTGCAATCCGTCGAGGCGGCCTGATCCTTGCGCGTTCTGGCTCTCGATACCGCGCTCGGCGCCTCTTCCGTCGCGCTCTACGATTCCGGGGAGGATCGCCTCCTTGCGGCGCGGTCCGAGGCGATGGAGCGTGGTCATGCCGAGGCTCTGATGCCGATGGTCGAGGCGGTTCTGGGGGAGGCCGGGGCCGATTTTGCAACGATTGACCGTTTCGCGGTGACGATAGGACCCGGCTCCTTTACCGGAATCCGCATCGGGATCGCGGCGGCGCGCGGCTTCGCGCTGCTTCATGCGAAGCCGGTTGTCGGCGTCTCGACGCTTGCCGCTTTCGCCGCGCCGATGCTGTTCGGGGCGGATCGCCGCCCTGCCGCGGCCAGCGTGGATGCGCGCCATGGCATGGTCTTCTTCCAGGCTTTCGCATTGGGCGGGCGCACCATTGCAGGGCCGGGGCTTTTTCCCATCGAGGAGGCGGCGCGCAAGACCGGCGACGGGCCGGTGGCCTTCGTCGGCAATGCGGCGGAACGGCTGGCCGGCGCACAACGCGGCCTTTCGCCGGAATTCCGCCTTGGCCTTGTCGTCAACAGCGCCGCGCCCGAGATTGCCTGGGTCGCGCGGCTCGGCGCGGTGGCGGATCCGGCCTCGGCGCCTGCGCGCCCGCTTTATCTGCGCGAGGCGAATGTCACCGTGCAGGACCGCGCCCGCCTGCAGCGGGCCTGAGACCGGGCGGATGGTGCGCTGGTTTTCCCGCTTCTTCGCCCGCACCGCCCCGCACTGTCGGATCGCGCGATTTACTGATTCGAATCGTATGGCGGCGATCCACGCCCAGGGTTTCGCCATAGGTTGGGATCGCGCCGGGATCGAGACCATGCTTGGCGAGGGCCACGTGGCGGATGTCGCCTGCCGTCCCGCAGCGCTCGGCGAGGCGGTGATCGGTTTTGCGATCAGCCGCGTGGTGCTCGATGAGGCTGAGCTTCTGACCATCGCGCTCGATCCATCGGCGCGCGGCGAGGGGATTGGTCGGACCCTGCTCGATTTCCATGCGACTCGCCTGCGCCGCGCGGGTGCTACAAGCGTGTTCCTTGAGGTCGCGGCGGATAATGCCGCCGCGCTCGCGCTCTATCGCCGCGCCGGATTCGCGCAAATTGGCCGCCGCAACGGCTATTATCCACCCGCCGGAGGTGGCGCGGGGCGGCGCGATGCGTTGACGATGCGGCTTGATATCGCGCATCTCGATCCCACGCCGCGCGCGTTCTGAATTTTCCCTGCCGCTTTGCAAGCTGGCGTGCGGCTGGTATGCCGCAGCGATAATCGGTCGGGAGCACACCCATATGAGCGGGCAGGAGGACGGCAGTATCGCCAGGCTTTGCGCGGAACGCGGGCTCCGCATGACCGGGCCCCGGCGCATCATCACCGAAATCCTCGACCGCGCGGAGGATCATCCCGATGCGGAGGAGCTGCATCGGCGCGCGGTTCAGATCGACCCGAAGATCGCGCTCTCGACCGTCTATCGCACCGTTCGCCTGCTCGCCGAGGCCGGCATTCTCGAGCGCCATGAATTCCATGACGGGCGCGCGCGCTATGAAAGCGCCAGCCACGCTCATCACGACCATCTCGTTGATATCCGTACGGGCAAGGTGATCGAGTTCACCTCCCCGGAAATCGAGGAATTGCAGGCGCGTATCGCGCGCGATCTCGGCTATCGGATCACCGGCCACCGGCTTCAGCTTTTCGGTGAGCCGATCGATGCCGGGCGCAGGAAGGCGCGCAAGCGCGATGATTGAGACCGGTCTGCGCCGTCGTCTGAAGATTGCGGGCAAGGTCGCGGCACTGATGCCGGCCTTCCTGTTGGGCCTGCCGGCGCAATGGCTCGCGCTGAAGATCGCGCCGCCTGCCGCGCGCTGGATGCCCGTGATCTTTCATCGCTACCTGCTTTTCGTGCTCGGCGTGAAAGTGAGCCGGGAGGGGCTGGCGGAGAGGCGCGCGCCGCTTCTGATCACCGCGAATCACCTTTCCTGGCTCGATATCCTGGTGATTTCCTCGCTGCGGCCGGTTTCCTTCATTGCCAAGAGCGAGGTCGGCGCCTGGCCGCTTTTCGGCACGCTCGCGCGGCTCCAACGGTCGATTTTCGTCGAGCGTGAACGCAAGGGCAAGACCGGCGAGGTCAACCGCGCCATCGCGGAGCGGATGCGCAGGGGCGACGCGCTCGTGCTTTTTGCCGAAGGAACCACAAGCGATGGCACGCGGATCCTTCCCTTCCGCTCGGCGCTGATCGGCGCCGCGCAGATGGTTCTGGGCGAGCAGGAAGAGGGCGCCGTCTCCTATGTCCAACCCCTCAACATCGCCTATCCGCGCATCGGCGGCCTGCCGATCGGACGAGGGGATCACGCCTTGATCGCGTGGCACGGGGATATGGATCTGGTGCCTCATCTTGCTGATCTTTTCACGCTGCCGAATATCGATTGCCGGGTCACCCTGCTGCCGGCCCGCGCGGTGGAAACTTCCACCAACCGCAAGGCCTTGACCCGGGATATCGAGGACGAGATTCGCCGCGCGCATGACCGCGCCCTGCGTTCCCGCGCGCTATAGAGCCGCGCCCTCTTCCCGAAGGCGCCTTCAGGCTGTAAAGAAAATCGAATGCCCGACCCCGAACAGAGCAAGATCGCTGCGCCTACCCCCGCCGGATTGGCGGAGGCCCCGCCAAAACGCGTCCATATCAAGTCGTATGGCTGCCAGATGAATGTCCATGATGCCGAGCGCATGGCGGATGTTCTTTCAGGCGAAGGCTATGTGACGACCGAGGACAGCGCAGAAGCCGATCTCGTCATTCTCAATACCTGCCATATCCGCGAGAAAGCCTCGGAGAAGGTCTATTCTGAACTCGGTCGGCTGCGCGTGACCAAGACCGCGCGCGAGGCCGAGGGAAAGCAGACGATGATCGCGGTGGCGGGCTGCGTCGCCCAGGCCGAGGGCGCGGAGATCATCCGCCGCCAGCAGGCGGTGGATATCGTCGTCGGCCCGCAGAGCTATCACCGCCTGCCCGACCTGGTGCGTAGCGCGCAGGGACGCAAGGCCATCGACACGGAATTTCCGGAAGAGGACAAGTTTTCGTATCTGCCGCCACCCAGCGCGAAACGGCTGATGACACGCGGACCTTCCGCCTTTCTCACCGTGCAGGAAGGGTGCGACAAGTTCTGCGCCTTTTGCGTGGTGCCGTTCACGCGCGGGGCGGAAACCTCGCGCGCCATGCCCGCCATTCTCGAGGAAGCGCGGCAGATGGTCGCGGCCGGGGTGCGCGAGATCATGCTGCTGGGGCAGAACGTCAACGCCTATCACGGTGCCGATGCTGCGGGCGGCACGGCCGATCTCGCCCGGCTTTTCGAGGCGCTGTCGGCGATCGACGGTCTCGAAAGGCTGCGTTATGCCACCAGCCATCCCTGCGACATGCAAACCTCGCTGATCGAGGCGCATCGCGATAATTCCAAACTCATGCCCTATCTGCACCTGCCGGTGCAGAGCGGTTCGGACCGCATCCTCAAGGCGATGAACCGCCGTCACACGCGCGATTTCTACGCCCGTATCATCGCGGATGTCCGCGCCGCGCGCCCGGATATCGCGCTCTCCTCGGATTTCATCGTCGGCTTTCCCGGCGAGACGGACCAGGATTTCGAGGATACGATGGCGCTGGTGCGCGAAACCGGCTTCGCTGCGGCCTATTCGTTCAAATATTCGCCGCGTCCCGGCACGAAATCCGCCGAGGGTGCCGATGATGTGCCCGAAGCGGTGAAGAATGCCCGACTCCAGGCGCTCCAGGCGCTGCTGATGGAGCAGCAGAATGCCTTCAACCGCGCGACGATCGGCCGTACGCTCGAAGTTTTGTTTGAAAAGCCGGGGCGCCATGCCGGGCAGGTGACGGGTAAATCGCCCTATCTCCAGGCGGTGCATATCGATGCGGGATCGCCCGAGGCGGCCCGCGCGTTGATCGGAACGATTGCGAAGGTCGAGATCATCGAATTGTCATCCAATTCACTGCATGCTCGGCTTGTTTCGCCGGAAGCCAAGGGAGGAAGAGCCGCTTGACCACGCGCCTTAGCGAGCCATCGCGCCTGGCGGCATCCGTCCAGGCTTCGATCGAGGGGATCGAGAAAACCCTGACCCTCGAGGATAACCGTGCCGCCAGCCTGGTCATCGGCAATTACGACCAGAATATCGCGCATCTCGAGCGCAGGTTGGGCATTGTCGCGCTGGTGAACGGCAACCAGATCTCGCTGCGCGGTGCACGCGAGAGCGTGGAACACGCTGCGCGCGTGCTCGAAACGCTTTCCGCCAGCGCCCGGCGTGGCAGAACCATCGGCACCGGCGATGTCGACGGGGCTGTCGAGGAGACGGCGCTTCAGCGCGGGCTCTTCCCCGAGCGCAGCGAGGCAAAATCCGGCGCCCCGCGTGATCTTTCCGGCTTCGGCCATGTAACGACGCGCAAGCGCGGCGTCACCAAGGCGCGCAATGCGGCGCAGGATTCGTATCTGCGCATTCTCGCGCGCAACGAGCTTGTTTTCGCCGAGGGGCCCGCGGGCACCGGCAAGACCTGGCTTGCCGTCGGCCATGCTGTGCAATTGCTCGAAGCGGGGCATGTCGAGCGGCTCATCCTGTCGCGTCCCGCTGTCGAGGCCGGCGAGAAGATCGGCTTCCTGCCCGGTGACATGCGCGAGAAGGTCGATCCCTATCTGCGCCCGATCTATGACGCGCTCTATGATTTCATGGAGGGGCGGCTGGTCGAGCGCGCGCTCCAGACCGGGGTGATCGAGGTCGCGCCGCTTGCCTTCATGCGCGGGCGCACGCTCTCCAACGCGCTGGTCCTGCTTGATGAGGCCCAGAACACCTCATCCATGCAGATGAAGATGTTCCTCACCCGTCTTGGCGAGGGCTCGCGGATGATCATCACCGGCGATCCGACGCAGATCGATCTGCCGCCGGGGCAGAAATCCGGCTTCGGCGAGGCGGTGGCGCTGCTCGCCGGCGTCGAGGGGATCGGGCATGTGAAATTCGGGCATCAGCATGTGGTGCGCCATGATCTCGTACGCCGGATCGTGCAGGCCTACGAGGAGAGCGGTGTCGGCCAGCCGCAGGGGCGCAGCTCATGACGCAGATCGAGATCGTCACCGAGGCGGAAGGCTGGGAGCGGATCGCCGATTGCGAGGCGATCATCCGCCGCGCCGTAGCCGCGGCGCTTGAGGCGGGCGGCGCGCGTGCCGGAGAGATCACCCTGCTTCTGGCGGATGATGCGCGAGTTCACGCGCTCAACCGCGATTATCGCGGCTTCGACAAGCCAACCAACGTGCTCTCCTTTCCCGCCGCTACCATGCCCGGCGACGAGGCGCCCGCGCTTGGCGATATCGCGCTCGCCTTCGAGACCTGCGCGCGCGAGGCGCGGGAGGAGGGCAAGGAATTGCCCGACCATCTCACGCATCTGGTGGTGCATGGCGTGCTGCACCTCCTAGGCCACGACCACGAAACCGATGATGAGGCCGAAGCCATGGAGGCGCTGGAAGTGCGCGTTCTGGCCGGGCTCGGGATCAACGATCCGTATCGCGTCGAAGAGAAGGACCCGGCGCGATGAGCCAGGATGACAGTATAGAACGACAACCCGAAACGCGGCGCGAGGCGCGCGATTCTTGGTACGAGCGGTTCAAGATCGCGCTTGGCCTCAAGCCGGTGGCGTCGATCCGCGACGATCTCGAGGAGGCGCTCGATGAATCGGAGCAGGATGAAACCGGCGAATTCTCGCGCGAGGAGCGGCGTATCCTGCGCAACTTGCTGACCGCGCGCGATATCCGGGTGCAGGATGTGATGGTGCCGCGCGGTTCGGTGGTCGGCGTTTCGGAAAAGGCGAGTCTCGCTGATCTGCGTGCGCTCTTTGCCTCCGCGGGGCATTCGCGCCTGCCGGTTTATGGCGAGACGCTCGACGATGCCAAGGGCATGATCCATATCCGCGACATGTTCGCGCGGCTCGGCGAATTGCCGCAGGGCGCGCAGGTCGGCGATACCGGATTGCTGCGCCCGGTTCTCTTCGCGCCGGGGACCATGCCCGCGCTGGATCTGCTTCTCGAAATGCAGGGCAAGCGCATCCACATGGCGCTGGTGGTCGATGAATATGGCGCGACGGACGGATTGGTCTCGCTCGAGGATCTGATTGAGATCATCGTCGGCGAGATCGAGGATGAGCACGATATCGTCGCTGATCCCGAGCTGGAGCAGCTGGCGGATGGCTCCTTCGCCATCAATGCGCAGGCATCGATCGAATCGGTTTCCCAGCTTGTCGGTTTCGAGATCGCCCCGGCGCGCGAAGAGCATGAGGTCGATACGATTGGCGGCTATATCACCGCGCTGCTTGGCCGGGTGCCGGCGAAAGGCGAAGTTTTCGATGCGCCTGGCGGCCTGACCTTCTCGATCATCGAGGCGGATTCGCGCCGGATCAGGCGCATCGGCGTCGCGCAGAAAACCGAAGGAGCCTCATCGTGATCGATGGGTTTCTTCGAAGAATTCCAAGCTTGTGTGGATGAATGTGAATCTACTCGCTTTCGAGCGCACCGTACACCAAGGCTGTTTTCAACTTTCGGTTATAGCGTTACCTCTCTTGCGCCGGGTGATTCGATAGCGAAGCGCCCGGAAGAACGCAGCGCCCAGAAACGGCATCCAGATGTGACCAGCGCCTCAGTTTCCACCAGCATGTTCAGCCTGGCCCAGCAATGGGTCCACGGCATCCTGTTGGCGGGAGAGTGGCAGAAGAGGTTGATTGCCGTTTCCGCGGGCGCAGTTTCAGCGGGCGCCATGGCGCCCATCAACTTCTTTCCGGTTCTTTTTGCCACGTTTCCTGTTCTGGTCTGGCTGCTGGATAGCACAGGCGGACGGGGGGATACGCGGCGCAACCTTGTCGCGGCCGCCGGAATCGGATGGTGGTTCGGCTTCGGCTTTTTTCTTGCCGGGCTCTGGTGGCTCGGGGTTGCCTTTGTGGTTGGCGGCGAGAAGTTCATCTGGCTGATGCCGCTCGGCGTTGTGGCTCTGCCGGCTGCGCTCGCCCTGTTCTTCGCACTCGGCCTCGGTGTGGCGCGGCTTTTCTGGGGTAGTTCCACCTGGCGCATTTTTGCCCTCGCGCTGGGTCTTGGTTTTTCGGAATGGCTGCGGAGCTGGCTTTTCACGGGATTTCCGTGGAACGGTTTCGGGCAGGTTTTCGCCAATCATCTCCTGCTTGTTCAAGGGGCTTCCCTCCTCGGCGCAGAGGGACTCGGCGCGCTCGCGGTCGCAGTCTTCGCAGCGCCGGCGCTGATCGTCACCGGCACGACTTCCTTGCAAAGATGGTTCTTTCCTGGATTGGGTGTGGTCCTACTGTTGGCACTGGCGCTTTTTGGGTATCTGCGCCTCCTGCCGACGGGCGGAACGCGGATCGATTTCGATGCCTTGCCAATGGTGCCGGGCGTACGGTTGCGGATCATGCAGCCGAATGTGCCGCAGGACGAGAAGAACGCGCCGCGTGATGGTCGCGCTGTCATTGCCGATTACCTCACGCTTTCCGATCGCGTGAAAGGCGCGCACGCTTCGGGCATCGCGGATGTAACGCATCTGATCTGGCCCGAGGCGCCCTTCCCGTTCATCCTTGAGCGCAATGCGGAGGCGATCCGCTCGATCACAGGATTTCTGCCGCCGACCACGCAGCTGATCACAGGGGCGGTGCGCGTCGAGCAGGACCCTGCCGCGCCGGATGGGCGGCGCTTCTATAATTCCATGCAGGTGCTTGATCGCTCCGGAATCGTCGGCACCTATGACAAGGTTCATCTTGTTCCCTTCGGTGAATATCTGCCGTTCGGGGCATGGCTCAGCCGTCTGGGGCTGGAACAATTCGTGCGCGTCATCGGCGGGTTCTCCGCCAGCCCCTCCCGGCGCGAGCTGGCGATCGCCGGTCTGCCGCCGGTGACCCCCATGATCTGTTTCGAGGCGATCTTTCCCGCGGAACTGGGCGCGGAGGAAGCCGGTCCGCGCGTTTTCGTCAACGTGACGAACGATGCCTGGTTCGGCGCCACTTTCGGTCCCTATCAGCATCTTGCGCAGGCGAGGCTGAGGGCTGTGGAATTCGGCCAGCCGGTCATCCGGGCGGCCAATAGCGGCGTTTCCGCGGTTTTCGATCCATTCGGCAGGGTTGTTGCCAGCCTGCCTCTCGGGGTGAAGGATGTGATCGACGCGCCGTTGCCGGCGGGCTTGGCAAGTACGTTGTATCGCCAGTCGAGATGGTATAGTTTCGCAACCGTTATGTTTTTCTTCGCTGTTCTTGCGGCGCTCGGGAGGATCCGGTCATGAGGTTTTCCCGCCTATTCCGACACAGAAACCGCGTTTCCCGAGATCATTAGAGAGCAACATTGCAACTTCACCGAGGACGATATGTCAGCCGACGATAACACGATGAAAAAAGCGCCGAGCCCTGTTGACCGACATGTCGGAAGCCGCGTCAGGATGCGGCGGATTACCGTGGGAATGAGTCAGGAGCGGTTGGGTGAGGCGCTGGGCGTCACGTTCCAGCAGATCCAGAAATACGAAAAGGGCTCGAACCGGATCAGCGCCAGCCGCATGCAGAATATCGCGCAGGTCCTGGGCGTGCCGGTGTCATTTTTCTTCGACGGCGCTCCGCGCGACGAGGGATTGGCCATGGCCGCAGGCTTCGCGGACAATAGCCAGGCGGATTACACGGCGGACATCTTCTCGACGCCCGAAGGCGTGGCGCTCGCGCGGGCTTTCGCCTCCATCGAGGACCCCAAGGTCAGGCGCCGGGTCGTTGATCTCGTCACCACGCTTGTCGAGGGACAGAAACGGGGTTGATGCCCTGTCTGGTGCCACTTTTTAACCAAGATCGTTCTTCATTGAGATTGACGTGTTCTTTTTGAAGAACACGTTCGTTGAAATGTCTTGACCGGGCGCAAAGCGCGGCATAGAGCAGCCCCCGCTGGCAGCGGGCCGCATCTTCGCCGATGTTTCGATGCCCCGCCTTCGACGCCGTCATCCAAGGAGCTCATCGTGACGCGGTCTTCCTATCTCTTCACTTCCGAATCGGTGTCCGAGGGGCACCCGGACAAGGTCTGCGACCGCATCTCCGATGAAGTGGTCGATCTCTTCTTCCGCGAAGCCGCCAAAGCGGGAATGGATGCCGCGCAGGTCCGCGTCGCCTGCGAGACGCTCGCGACGACCAACCGTGTCGTGATCGCCGGTGAGGTCCGCACCTCGCTCGACGAGAAGGCGATGAAGTCCAAGGTCAAGTCGGTTGCCCGCAAGGCGATCCGCGCCATTGGCTACGAGCAGGAAGGCTTTCACTGGAAGAAGGCCAAGATCGACGTTCTCCTCCATCCGCAATCGGCGCATATCGCGCAGGGCGTGGATGCTGCGGGCAGCAAGGAAGAAGGTGCCGGCGACCAGGGCATCATGTTCGGTTACGCCTGCAAGGAAACGCCGGAGCTGATGCCCGCGCCGATCTATTATTCCCACAAGATCCTCGAGAACCTCACCGCCGCCCGCAAGGCCGGCGAGAAGGGTTGCGGCGTGCTCGGCCCGGACGCCAAGAGCCAGGTCACCGTGAAATACGAGAACGGCAAGCCGGTCGGCGTCACGCAGATCGTGCTCTCCACCCAGCATCTCGACGAGAAGCTGACCTCCAAGGATATCCAGAAGATCGTCGAGCCGATCATCCGCGAGACCCTGCCGGCGGGTTGGATCTCGAAGGACACGGTCTGGCACGTCAACCCCACCGGCGCCTTCGTGATCGGCGGCCCGGATGGCGATGCCGGCCTCACCGGCCGCAAGATCATCGTCGACACCTATGGTGGCGCGGCCCCGCATGGCGGCGGCGCCTTCTCCGGCAAGGACCCCACCAAGGTTGACCGTTCGGCTGCCTATGCCGCGCGCTATCTCGCCAAGAACGTCGTCGCGGCCGGCCTTGCCGATCGCTGCACGATCCAACTTTCCTACGCGATCGGCGTTGCCAAGCCGCTTTCGGTCTATGTCGACCTGCACGGCACCGGCAACGGCAAGGCGGATGAAGCCAAGCTCGAGAAAGTGCTGCCGGAGATCATGGATCTGAGCCCGCGCGGCATCCGCACGCATCTTGGCCTCAACAAGGCGATCTATGCCCGCACGGCGGCTTATGGCCATTTCGGCCGCAAGGCTGCGCGCGATGGCGGCTTCTCCTGGGAGAAGATCGACCTCGTGCCGGCCATCAAGAAGGCGATCGCGTGAGTTCTCACGCGGTTTCCGGCTGATCCCGTGACGGAAAAGACGACATCGCGCGGCGAGGCTTCCGAAAGGGCGCCTCGCCGTCAGCTTTATGGCCGCTCCAAGGGCAAGGCGCTGCGGGCGGCGCAGGCCGGGCGTATCGATGAGCTGCTGCCCAGAATGACCATCGACCTTCAAGCACTCGCCGAGGGGCCGGGGCGATGCTTTGCGGATAATCCGCCCGAGGCGATGCTTGAAATCGGCTTCGGCGGCGGCGAGCATCTTGCGCAGATGGCAAAGACCCATCCGCAGATTGGCTTCCTGGGTGTGGAGCCCTTCCTCAACGGCGTTGCCAAGCTGCTTGCGGCAATCGAGGAAGGCGGCCTCGGCAATGTGAAGTTGCTGCGCGGCGACGGCCGGGATGTGCTTGCCGCATTGCCCGATGCCTCCCTCGCGCGCGTCTATCTGCTCTACCCCGATCCTTGGCCCAAGCGCCGCCAGCGCAAGCGCCGGATCGTGGACATGACCTTTCTGGCTGAGGTCGCGCGGGTGCTCCGGCCCGGTGGCGAGTTTCGTTTTGCGACCGATATCGATGATTATGCGGGTTGGGTGCTGGCGCGAATCGCGCAGCAGGATCGCCTCGTCTGGCTCGCTGAAAAGGCGGATGACTGGCGCCAGCCCTGGCCGGAATGGCACCGGACGCGCTATGAGGAAAAGGCGATCCGCGAGGGGCGCGTGCCGGGCTATTTCCGGTTTGTGAAGCGCGACGCTTGATCTTTCCGACTTTCGCGCGTATTGAGCACGCATCAATCTCAGTTTACGCGGGGTCATACGCGAAAACAGAGTGGGGCCGGAAGGACCCGCTCCTTTCGGCTTTGGCACAGCGCCGGTGAAACAGGCTCCTAGGATTGATCGCGAGATTGTGCTCCCTGCCAGGGCCGGGAGCGGCAAGCTTGTCGAGTTCGGAAATTTCCGCTGCAAGGCGGAGCGGGAAGACCAGTGCGGCCCGAAAGGCGCCCGAGCTTGAGCGAGCGAGGGAGTAAGCCGAGGGCAAAGGGAAGTTGATGGACGATCTGAACGAACCCCGGCTGATCACGGAAAACGGCGTCGCGCAGCGCGTCGGCCGCATCGTGGATTCGACCATCCGCTCGCTTGGTTACCGCCTCGTGCGTGTGAAGGTTTCCGGGCTCAACGGCTGCACCGTCCAGATCATGGCCGAGCGACCGGACGGCACGATGGGCATCGAGGATTGCGAATTGGTCAGCCGCACCATCGCGCCCCTGCTCGATGTCGAGGATCCGATCCCCACGGCCTATAACCTTGAGATTTCCTCGCCGGGCATCGACCGACCGCTGGTCCGCACCTCCGATTTCGCGCGCTGGATCGGCTACGATGCGCGCATCGAGATGGCCGTGCCGGTCAATGGCCGCAAGCGTTATCGCGGCTTCATCGATGCCGCGGAAGGCGAGAGCGTCACGATCCTCCTGCCCGATGTGCCGGCGGAAGAGGACAGGCGTGTCACGCTCGACCTGCGCGACATGTCCGAGGCGCGCCTTGTGCTTACCGATGCCGTGATCGAGGAATCGCTGCGTCGCGGCAAGGCGGCGCTCGAAGCCGCCGGATTGGCCGAAGATCTGGACGAAGCGGAAGCGGCGGCGGAAGAGACGCCGCCCGCGCCGCGCTGGCAGCCGGGGCCGCGCCCCGAAAAGCCCGTGAAAAAACCGAAAGGACCGGGGCGCTTCAAGAAAGCGTAACCGGTCGATGGATCGAATTCGGCCCTTCAAACGAGGGTCATGACCTGACGGAGGAATGGATGTCAGTCAGCGCAAACCGCCTGGAGCTGTTGCAGATCGCCGACGCGGTCGCCCGCGAGAAGATGATCGATCGCGAGATCGTTCTTTCCGCGATGGAAGACGCCTACGCGAAGATCGCGAAATCGCGCTACGGTTCCGAGACGGATATCCGCGCCGAGATCCATCCCAAGACCGGCGAGGTCCGCCTTACCCGCGTGATGCATGTCGTCGAGCAGGTGGAGAATGAATCGCGCGAGATGGATCTCGCCGAGGCCAAGCGCAAGAACCCGGCCGCGCAGATCGGCGATACCTTCACCGACCAGCTTCCGCCGGTGGAGTTCGGCCGCATGGCGGCCCAGAGCGCCAAGCAGGTCATCACGCAGAAGGTGCGCGAGGCCGAGCGTGACCGGCAATATGACGAGTTCAAGGACCGTGTGGGCGATATCATCAACGGTGTCGTCAAGCGTGTGGAATACGGCAACGTGATTGTCGATCTCGGCAAGGGCGAGGCGGTGATCCGCCGCGACGAGCTGATTCCGCGCGAGACCTTCCGGCCGGGCGACCGCATCCGCTCCTATCTGTTCGATGTGCGCCGCGAGGCGCGTGGCCCGCAGATCTTCCTCTCGCGCACGCACCCCATGTTCATGGCCAAACTGTTCATGCAGGAAGTGCCGGAAATCTATGACGGCGTCATCGAGATCAAGGCGGTGGCGCGCGATCCGGGCAGCCGCGCCAAGATTGCGGTGATCAGCCGCGATTCCTCGATCGATCCGGTTGGCGCCTGCGTCGGCATGCGCGGTTCGCGCGTTCAGGCTGTCGTGCAGGAATTGCAGGGTGAGCGCGTCGATATCATTCCGTGGTCGGAGAACGTGGCGAGCTTCATCGTCAATGCGCTCCAGCCGGCGGAAGTCGCGAAGGTCGTGCTCGATGAGGAATCGGAGCGCATCGAGGTCGTGGTGCCCGATGACCAGCTCTCGCTCGCCATTGGCCGTCGCGGCCAGAATGTGCGTCTCGCCTCGCAGCTCACCGGCTGGAACATCGACATCCTTACCGAGAGTGAGGAGAGCGAGCGCCGCCAGAAGGAATTCGCCGAACGTTCGCAGCTCTTCTGCGACGCGCTCGATGTCGACGAGATGGTGGGCCAGCTGCTGGCCTCCGAAGGTTTCGCGACGATCGAGGAAATCGCCTATGTCGACCGCGCCGATGTTCTGGGCATCGAGGGTTTCGACGAGGATACCGCGGACGAACTCCAGAACCGCGCCCGCACCTACCTCGAGCGGATCGAGGGCGAGCGCCAGGCGCGCCGCAGGGAGCTCGGCGTCGAGGATGCGTTGACCGAAATTCCGGGCGTTACCTCGGCGATGCTGGTCGCGTTGGGCGAGAACGACGTGAAGAGTGTCGAGGATCTCGCCGGCTGCGCCACCGACGATCTCGTCGGTTGGACCGAGAAGCGTGGCAACGACACGGTGCGCGTGCCGGGCTATTTCACCGGGTTGGATCTGAGCCGTGACGATGCGGAAGCCATGATCATGGCGGCGCGCGTGGCGGCCGGCTGGGTCGAGGCGGAGGCCGAGGTCGAGGAAGCCGACGAGACGGAAGAAGGCTGACGGGATGCAGGAAGGCGACGCGGAAACCGATGATCGCAAGGCGGTGACGCGGCTCTGCGTCGCCACCCGCGCGGTGCGGCCCGTCGCCGAGCTGATCCGCTTCGTCGCTGGGCCGGATGGCGTGCTGGTGCCGGATATCCGCAACCGCCTGCCCGGGCGCGGTGTCTGGGTGACCAATTCCGCGCCGGTTCTTCGTCAGGCGATCGCCCGCAAGGCGCTTTCACGCGCGCTCAAGGAACAGATCGTGGTTTCCCCGGAGCTTGAGGCCGTCACGGCCGATCTTCTCCGGCGCGACGCGCTTCAGATGCTCTCGCTCGTGAACAAGGCCGGCGCGGTGACGAGCGGGTTTTCGAAGATCGAGGGTGGGCGCGGCGCGATCCTTGCGCTTGTGCAGGCGAGCGACGGGTCGTCCGCCGAAATCGCCCGGCTTCAGGGGCTTTGCCGCGAACGGGGGCGTGGCCGGCATGCACCGCTCGTGATCCGTGCGTTTACCGCTTCCGAAATAGGTCTGTCCATCGGGCGGGAACATGTGATACATGCCGCGCTTGCGGTTCATGACGCCGCCTCGGTCTTCGTCGATCGGGCGCGGCGCTACAGTGAATTTATAACCGGCGGCCCGGCGAAGTCGGAAACGATTTCGGCAAGCGGGCCTTCGGACGTTTCGGGATCCGCATCGGATCAGGGAACATGAAGACCGGGCAGGCATCTCCTTGAGGGAAACCGCCTGATGACCGGATTTTGATATCGATCGTCGAGGAAAACGACACGAATGAGTGACAACAAGACCACGGGCGACAAGACTCTCTCCGTCCAGCCGAAGACGCTCTCGCTGAAGCGTCCGGTGGAGACCGGCGTGGTCAAGCAGAGCTTTTCGCACGGTCGCACCAATGCTGTCGTCGTCGAGACGAAGAAGCGTCGTCCCTCGATGCTGGAGTCGGGCACGAAGCCCGCTGCGGTTGAGACCCGCCCCGTCGCGCCGCAGCCGGTCGGCGCGCGTCCCGAGCAGAATACGCCGCGCCAGCAGCCGCGCCCCAGTTTCGGCGGCCAGCAGCAGCGCAACCTCACCGATACCGAGCGTGACCGTCTCGCGCAGGCGCTGGCCGAATCGCGCCGTCGCGAGGAGGAGGAGCGCGCCCGTCAGGAGGCCGAGCGTCGTGAGCAGGAGCGGCTTGCCGCTGAAGCGCGCCGCCGCGAGGCCGAGGCCCAGCAGGCCGCAGAGCGCGCCAAGGCCGCGGCTGCGCCGCCGCCTCCACCCCCTGCTCCCGCGCCGGCCCCGGTTGCGGCTCCGGCCCCGGTGTCAGCCGCGCCCGCAGCGCCGAGCGCATCGGCTGCTCCTGTCGCGCAGGCTCCGGCGCCACGCCCCGCCGCGCCGGCTCAATCCTTCCGTTCGGAATCGCCGCGGCCCTCTTCGCCGCCTCAGCGTGATTTCGGCGCGCGTCCGCCTCGTCTTGACGGCCCGCGTTTTGGGCGCCCCGAAGGGGGCGGCGAGCGCCGCTCCGATGCGCCGCGTGATGGTTTCCGCCGGGACGCGCCGCGTGGGGATGGTCCGCGCCCCGAAGGTGGCTTCCGCCGCGAGGGCGGGCGCGATGGTGCGCCGCGTCCCGAGGGTGGGTTCCGCCGTGAGGGAGGTCCGCCGCGTGATGGCGCGCCTCGCTCCGCTGGCGGCGAAAGGCCGACTGGCACCGTTCGTCTCGGCTTTGCCCCGCGTCCGGGGCAGGCCCCTGCCGGCGCCCGCCCGCCCGGAGGCCGTCCGCCGATCGGTGGCGCTGCCGGGATCGAGGAGCTCGAAAACATGCGGCCCAAGCGCGAAGTCGCGCCGGGTGCCGCCAAGACCCCTTCGTCGCGCGATCGCGATGACGATGAAGGCCGCGTTGTCCGCAAGCCGGGCGTGAAAGCGCCCGCGCCCGCCAAGCCTGAGCGCACCAAGACAGGCGCCGAAAAGGCGCGTGGCCGCCTGACCGTGACCAGCGTGCTCACCGGCGATGACGAACGCACCCGCTCGGTGGCGGCCTTCAAGCGCCGTGTCCAGCGCATGAAGGGCATGGCTGCGAACGAGCCGAAGGAAAAGATCTCCCGCGAGGTTGTCATTCCCGAGACGATCACCATCCAGGAGCTCGCGAACCGCATGTCGGAGCGCGCGGTGGATGTCATCCGCTTTCTGATGAAGCAGGGGCAGATGGTGAAGATCACCGATGTGGTCGATGCCGATACCGCCCAGCTGGTCGCCGAGGATCTTGGCCATACCGTGAAGCGCGTTGCCGAGGCGGATGTCGAGGAGGGGCTGTTCGACGTTCCGGACGACGATTCCGCAATGGTTTCGCGCCCGCCGGTCGTCACCATCATGGGCCATGTCGATCACGGCAAGACCTCGCTGCTCGACGCCATCCGCCAGACCAACGTTGTCTCGGGCGAGGCGGGCGGCATTACCCAGCATATCGGCGCCTACCAGGTCAGGACGCCGCTTGGTGGTCTCGTGACCTTCATCGACACGCCGGGCCACGCGGCCTTCACCGCGATGCGTGCGCGCGGTGCGAAGGTGACGGATATCGTCATCCTCGTCGTCGCGGCGGATGACGGCGTGATGCCGCAGACGATCGAGGCGATCAACCACGCCAAGGCGGCCAAGGTGCCGATGATCGTGGCGATCAACAAGATCGACAAGCCGGAAGCCAAGCCCGAGCGGGTGCGCACCGAGCTTCTCCAGCACGATGTGCAGGTGGAGAGTATGGGTGGCGATACGCTCGAACTCGAGGTTTCCGCCAAGCAGAAGCTCAATCTCGACAAGCTGCTCGAGACCATCCAGCTTCAGGCAGAAGTGCTTGAGCTCAAGGCCAATCCGGAGCGCGCGGCGGAAGGTTCCGTCGTCGAGGCGAAGCTCGATCGCGGCCGTGGCCCGGTCGCGACGGTCCTCGTCCAGCGCGGTACCTTGCGCACGGGCGATATCGTCGTCGCGGGCGCCCAATGGGGCCGCGTGCGTGCCCTTATCAACGACAAGGGCGAGAGCGTGCCGGAAGCCGGCCCGTCGCTGCCGGTCGAGATTCTCGGCTTCCAGGGCGCGCCCGAGGCGGGCGATCGCGTTGCGGTGGTCGAGAGCGAGGCGCGTGCGCGCGAAATCACCGCCTACCGCGATCGCCAGAAGCGCGATCAGGCGGCGGCGCGCGGCGCGGGTTCCTCGCGCAGCCTCGTCGACATGATGAAGCAGGCGAAGGATTCCGCCGGCAAGAAGGAATTCCCGCTCATCGTCAAAGGCGACGTGCAGGGTTCCGTCGAAGCCATCGCGGCTTCTGTCGAGAAGCTGGGCAACGACGAAGTGCGCGCCCGCGTCATGCATACCGGCGTCGGCGGCATCACGGAGAGCGATATCACGCTCGCCAACGCCACCGGCGCGGTGGTTCTCGCCTTCAACGTGCGCGCCCACAAGGAAGCGCGCGAGGCGGCGGAACGTGCCGGCGTCGAGATCCGCTACTACAACATCATCTACGATCTCGTGGATGACGTGAAGGCGGCGATGTCCGGCCTCCTGGCGCCGACCCTGCGCGAGACCATGCTCGGCAATGCCGAGATCAAGCAGGTGTTCAACATCACCAAGGTCGGCAATATCGCGGGCTGCGTGGTCACGGACGGCAAGGTGGAGCGCGGCGCGAAGGTGCGCCTGATCCGCGACAATGTCGTGATCCACGAGGGCACGTTGAAGACGCTCAAGCGCTTCAAGGACGAGGTGAAGGAAGTCCAGTCCGGTCAGGAATGCGGCATGGCCTTCGCCAATTACGAGGATATGCGCGCGGGCGACGTGATCGAGTGCTTCCGCGTCGAGGAAATCCAGCGTTCGCTGTGATGGCCTCGGCCTCTTGATGTCGCGAGAGGCCGGGATTGCCCGGCCTTTTCGCATTTTCCCGGCAGTATTTTCACGCGAAGCGGACCCGGTTCGCGTGAAAATGCGGAATATGAGATAGATTGAGCCGAGCATGGTTCGTCCCAACCCCAATCCCGGCATGCCCTCCCAGCGCCAGCTGCGCGTGGGCGAGCAGATCCGTCACGCGCTGGCCGAAGTGCTCGCGCGCGGTGATGTGCATGACCCCGAGCTTTCCGGCATGATCATCTCGGTGCTGGAGGTGCGCATGTCGCCGGATCTGCGCCATGGCACCGTGCTGGTGATGCCGCTTGGCGGCAAAGGCGAGGCGGAAGCCGTCGCGGCACTCAACCGCAATGCAAAGGAACTGCGCCACGAGGTTTCGCGCCGGTTGCGCGAGCTGAAATTCTCGCCCGACCTGCGCTTTCGCGTCGATGACCGCTACGACGAGGCGGCGCGGATCGAGAAGATTTTCCACGACGAGCGCGTCCGGCGCGACCTCGCCGAAAAGAACAGCAAGAACGAAGACTCCGAATGACCGACCCCAAGACCCAACAGGCCCCGCGCCCCAAGAAGCGCGACATTCACGGCTGGCTGATTCTCGACAAGCCGGTGGGCATGACCTCGACCCATGCGGTTGCGATCGTCAAGCGCGTCTTCCGCGCGAAGAAGGCGGGCCATGCCGGCACGCTCGATCCACTGGCCTCGGGCTGCCTGCCGATCGCGCTCGGCGAGGCGACCAAGACCGTGCCTTACGTGATGGACGGCAAGAAAGCCTATCGCTTCACCGTGACCTGGGGCGCCGAGACCACGACCGACGATACCGAAGGCCCGGTGACTCAGACCTCCGACAAGCGCCCGGCGCGCGCCGAGGTCGAGGCGCTGCTGCCGCGCTTCACCGGCGCGGTGATGCAGGTGCCGCCGAAATTCTCGGCCATCAAGGTCGATGGCGAGCGTGCCTATGATCTCGCCCGCGACGGTGAGGAGGTGGTGCTTGAAGCCCGTGAGGTGCTGATCGACAGCCTCGACATCGTCGCGCACGACGACAAGACCACCGTTCTTGAGGCCGCGTGCGGCAAGGGCACCTATGTCCGCGCGATCGCGCGTGATCTTGGTCGCGCATTGGGATGTTACGGCCATGTGACCGCGCTCCGGCGTACGCGCGTCGGGCCTTTCGCGGAGGTTGACTTCATTTCCGCCGAGGATCTCACGGCAACCTCCGAGGATGCCGCCGAGCAGGAAGCCCATGTGATGGATCTGCTGGCGGATGTCGATCGCGGGCTTTCCGAATTGCCCGATCTCAACGTCTCGCGCCACGACGCGGCCCGCCTCAAGCGCGGTCAGAGTATCATCCTGCGCGGTTCCGGTGCACCGCTCGCGGAGGGCGCGATCGCCGTCCATTGCGGGCATGAGCTGGTTGCGATCGGCGATGTCGCCAAGGGCGAAGTGCGACCGCATCGCGTTTTCAACTTGGGGTGAGTTCCCGCTTCCGGCTCTGCTCCGCGGGCTCCTTGCCAAGCGCCGCCTTGGCCTTATAATGTTCCATCATTCCTCCAGCGAGAAAAGGAGCGGTCATGATTGTCGTTGATGCATCCGCGCTTTTCAGCGCTGGCTCTGTCGCGTCCTGAAATAGGACCCGCCTCGGGCCGGCGCATGACGCCGTTGATTTTCCGAGGAATTCCAAATGATCGAAGATTATGGCTGGAGCGATGCGCTTCAGGCCCAGTTTGCCGCCTATGCGGCATCCAACCTTGTCCCGGCGCGCGTGATTGCACAGCATCGGGATCTCTATGTGCTCACCACCGCAGCCGGGGAGGTGGAAGCGCGGCTTTCGGGGCGCTTTGTCCATACGCAGGCGCGGGAGGATTTTCCCGTGACAGGGGATTGGGTCGCTGCCCTGGCCCACGGCGAGAGTGAGGCCACCATCCATCATCGCTTGCCGCGCAGCAGCCTGTTTACGCGCAAGGCTGCGGGCCGAGCGCTTGTCTCGCAAGCCATCGCCGCGAATGTCGATCGCGTGCTGATCGTGTCGTCGCTCAACACGGATCTCAATCCACGCCGCCTCGAACGTGCGCTGGTGATCGCGAACGAGAGCGGGGTCGAGCCCGTCATCGTGCTGACAAAGGCCGATCTTTGTGCGGATGCCGCCGCGCAATCGGCGTGCCTCGGCCCACTCGCGGAAGGCGTGCGCGTGATCACGGTCTCCGCCATGACGGGGCAGGGCATCGCGGAGATCCGGGCGCTCGTTCCGCGCGGTATTACGGCGGTGCTCATGGGCAGTTCGGGGGTCGGAAAATCGACTCTCGCGAATGCGCTTCTGGGAGAAGCCCGGATGGTGACGCGCGATATCCGGCTTCATGACGAGCGCGGCCAGCATACGACGACGCATCGCGAGCTTCTGCTTGTTCCGGACGGGGGCTGCATCCTCGACACGCCGGGTATGCGTGAGCTCGGCCTCTGGGATGGCGAGGCGGGTATTGGCTCGACCTTCTCGGATATCGAGGCCCTCGCGGGGAATTGCCGTTTCAGGGATTGCGCCCATGATCGCGAGCCCGGCTGCGCGGTGCGAGAAGCGCTCGAAGAGGGCCAGCTCGATCCCGCGCGATGGCAAGGTTATCTGAAGCTCCAGCGTGAACTGGCGCATCTGGTCCGCAAGGAAGATCCGGCGGCGAGGGTCGCCGAGAAGAAGCGATGGGCGGCGATCTCAAAGAAGCTGCGCAATGGAAAGCGCCATTGGGAGGAATAGCCTGCCTTTTTGCTGGCTATTTCGCGAAAAGCTGCTATTGCAGCGCACAGAAGCGGGAGACCGCTTCTGCCCCGACCCTGCTGGACGACATCCCGGCCGGGCCATTTCTCAAGACCTAAGGAGTAACCCGATGTCGATCACGGCCGAGCGCAAGGACGCGCTCATCAAGGAATACGCGACCAAGGCGGGCGATACCGGCTCGCCGGAAGTGCAGGTCGCGGTGCTCACGGAACGGATCTCGAACCTGACCGAGCATTTCAAGACGCACAAGAAGGACAATCATTCGCGTCGCGGGCTGCTGAAGCTCGTTTCGCAGCGCCGTTCGCTGCTTGATTACGTCAAGCGCAAGGACGAGGCGCGCTACAAGAGCCTTATCGAGCGCCTCGGCATCCGCCGCTAAGCGTTTCGATTCAAAAGCAGACGCATTTTCTTTCGATCAACCGAAACCCGTTTGATCGGAAAATGCCTCAGAGGGGAGGCTTTGCCCTCCCCTCCTTCGTCGGATGGCAAGGGTTGCTGTCCGGCAGGGTTCCGGCGAATGCCATGGCAGGATCGCCGGGCGCTTTACCGCGTGAAGCGTCCCGCCGTCTTGCTCATGGGTTTGAGCGGTTCCCACCCTACGTGAACCAATGCGTCGCTGCGCGGCATGGGGCCGGGCGGATATCGGCGCGCGATTTACCCGCTCTCCGGCAGGGGCCGGAGGGCTGAACAGGACAACACGATGTTCGACATTCAACGCAAATCCATCAATTGGGGCGGCCGTACGCTGACGCTGGAGACGGGCCGCATCGCCCGTCAGGCCGACGGCGCCGTTCTCGCCACTTATGGCGAGACCACTGTTCTCGCCACCGTCGTCTCCGCCAAGGAGCCGAAGGCGGGCGTGGATTTCTTCCCGCTCACCGTGAATTACCAGGAAAAGGCGTTTGCGGCCGGCCGGATTCCCGGCGGTTATTTCAAGCGCGAAGGCCGCCCCTCGGAGCGCGAGACGCTGGTTTCGCGCCTGATCGACCGCCCGATCCGCCCGCTTTTCATCGAGGGCTACCGCAACGACACGCAGGTGATCGTCACGGTTCTCTCGCATGATCTCGAGAACGATCCCGATATCGTCTCGATGGTCGCGGTCTCGGCGGCGCTCACGCTTTCCGGCGTGCCCTTCATGGGCCCGGTGGGCGGCGCGCGTGTCGCCTATATCAACAACGCCTACGTGCTGAATCCGACTCTCGACCAGATGAAGGATTCCAAGCTCGATCTCGTCGTCGCCGGCACCGCCGATGCGGTTCTGATGGTTGAGTCGGAAGCGCAGGAACTCCCCGAGGACGTGATGCTCGGCGCGGTCATGCATGGCCATGCCGGCTTCCAGCCGGTGATCGACATGATCATCGCGCTTGCCGAGAAGGCCGCCAAGGAACCGCGCGACTTCCAGCCTGCCGATCTCTCCCATATCGAGAATGCCGTGCTCGATATCGCGGAGATGGATCTTCGCGCCGCCTACAAGATCACCGAGAAGCAGGCCCGCTACAACGCGGTCGATGCCGCCAAGGCCAAGGTCATGGCCGCTTTGGCGCCGGAAGGCGGCGAGGCGAAGTTCGACAAGGAACAGCTCAAAAGCGTCTTCAAGGAAGTCCAGGCCAAGATCGTGCGCTGGAACATCCTCGACACCAAGAGCCGTATCGACGGGCGCGGCCTCACCGATGTCCGCAACATCGTCTCCGAGGTTGGTCTTCTGCCGCGCACCCATGGTTCGGCGCTGTTCACCCGCGGCGAGACGCAGGCGCTGGTGGTGGCCACGCTCGGCACCGGCGATGACGAGCAGTTCATCGACGAGCTGGAAGGCACCCGCAAGGAGACCTTCCTGCTCCATTACAACTTCCCGCCCTATTCCGTGGGCGAGACCGGCCGCATGGGCTCGCCGGGCCGTCGTGAGATCGGTCACGGCAAGCTTGCCTGGCGCGCCATCCACCCGATGCTGCCGGCGCATCACGAGTTTCCCTACACGATCCGCGCGGTCTCGGAGATCACCGAGTCGAACGGCTCGTCCTCCATGGCGACGGTTTGCGGCACCTCGCTCGCGCTCATGGATGCCGGCGTTCCGCTGAAATCCCCGGTCGCGGGCATCGCGATGGGCCTCATCCTCGAAGGCGAGCGCTACGCGGTTCTCTCGGATATCCTCGGCGACGAGGATCATCTCGGCGACATGGATTTCAAGGTTGCGGGTACCGAGAACGGCATCACCTCGCTCCAGATGGATATCAAGATCGCCGGCATCACCGAGGAGATCATGCGCGTGGCGCTGACCCAGGCGAAGGGCGGGCGTCTGCATATCCTCGGCAAGATGGCCGATGCGCTCACCCAGCCGCGCGGCCAGCTCGGCCAGTATGCGCCGCGCATCGAGACGCTGAAGATCAACCCGGACAAGATCCGCGAAGTCATCGGCTCCGGCGGCAAGGTGATCCGCGAGATCACCGAGAAGACCGGCACCAAGATCGACATTTCCGATGATGGCACGATCAAGGTCGCCTCGTCGGATGGCGAGAAGATCAAGGCCGCGCTCAACTGGATCAAGTCCATCGCTTCCGACCCGGAAGTCGGCATGATCTATGAGGGCACGGTGGTGAAGACGACCGATTTCGGTGCCTTCGTGAACTTCTTCGGCGCGCGCGACGGTCTCGTCCACATCTCGCAGCTCGCCAACCGGAAGGTCGCCAAGACGACCGATGTCGTGAAAGAAGGCGACAAGGTGAAGGTGAAGTTCATGGGCTTCGACGATCGCGGCAAGACCAAGCTCTCGATGAAGGTCGTCGATCAGGCGACCGGCGAGGATATCGAAGCCAAGCTCAAGGCCGAGCGCGACGCCCAGAAGAGCGAGCGCGACGACGATTGATCTCGTCGCTCCACGGCGATGAACGAAAAGAAAGCCGCGGTTTTCCGCGGCTTTTTGCTGTTCGGGCCTAGTCTTTCGCCGCCTTCAAAGAATGAGCGAGAACGAGAGAGCCGAGCAATGCCGGCGCGAGCGCCATCATGGCCGGACGGATACCGAAGACTTCCGCGAGGAAGCCGATCAGCACCGGCCCGACAAGGAAACTGCCGAGCGCGGCGAGGCCGAGCGCGGAAACATTAGTGGCGACCCGCGCCGGATCGATGGCGGAAATCGCGCTGACAGCCAGCGGGAAGCCGGTCGAGACGCCGATTCCGAGCAGCGCGAAAGCCAGCAGCGAGAGCGGGAGCGTATCGACGAAGCCCAGTAGCGCGAGCCCGGCCAAGGCGCAGACGAGACAGAACCGCGCGAGACGCGCCGCACCCAGACGTGCCTTGAGGAAATCCCCGAAGAAACGCCCGAAAGCGACAGCGCTCGCGAAGATGCCGAACCCGTAGCCGGTGAGGCCGATCTCGGTCCCGATCGCATCACGCAGGAAAATGCCAGCCCAATCGGCGAGTGCGCCCTCCGTCATCGCGACGCCCAGCACGAAGAGGCAGATGGGGATAGCGGGGCGTGAGGGCAGTGCGAAGACATGGCCGCCACCGCCATTCTCGCGGGGGAGGTTGGGGAGTGTGCGGCTCACGGCGAGCGCAGGCAGGAGCAGCACGGTTGATACGATCAAAGCTGCGGTGAAGGGGTCGGTGCCGCGATTGGCGAATTGCGTTCCGATCAGCGTGCCGAGCGCAAGGCCGACACTCCAGAAACCGTGACTGGTGCTCATGATAAGCCGCCCGCTGGCGGTTTCCACGCGGGCTGCCTCGAGATTCATCGCCAGTTCGAGCAACCCCATCACCGCGCCGGTGATCGCCAACGCCAAGAATAGCATGGCGACGCCCGGCGCGAGCGGCGGCAGCAGGATCGCCGCAAGGAAAGCGGGAAAGGTCAGCATGATGAGCCCGCGTGCGCCGAATCGTTCAGCGACAGCCCCCCCGACGATCAGCGCCGCGATCGTCCCGATCGGGAAACCAAGCAGCGAAAGGCCGAGCCGGGCCGGCCCGAGTTTCAGCGTCGCCTCAATCTCGGGAATACGCGCCAGCCATGCGCCAAGCGGAATGGGCTGGAGGAAAAACACCAGCATCACGAGGCGCACTTCTCTCATGTCGGGTAATCCGGTCCGTCGTCGGGATTGGAGGGGAGTTTGGAAATCAGGTCTGGCGGAGAATCCGCCCCGCCACCGCATCAAGTTTTGCCATCAGCGCCGGATCGCGCGCGGATGGCACAGTCATGATCGCGCCATCGAGTGCGCGATGCGACCCGACGGGACACGGTTCACGCTCGGGCGGGAAGTCGGCGGCCAAGGCGGCGATCAGCTTTTTCGCTGCAATCGAATTGTGTTGTACCTGCTCGATGACCATCTGTGCCGTCACCTGATCGTGGTGGGGGTGCCAGCAATCGAAATCAGTGACCATGGCGACGAGGCAATAGGTGATCTCCGCCTCACGCGCGAGCTTGGCCTCCGGCATGGAGGTCATGCCGATCACGTCATAGCCTTGCCTCTTGTAGGAAAGGCTTTCGGCCAGGGTCGAGAATTGGGGGCCTTCCATGCACACGGCGGTGCCTCCCTGGCGGATCGCGACTTCCGCCTTGGCAGCCGCCATGGCGACGCGTTTGGCCAATGCCGGCCCTACCGGGTGGCCGAACGGAACATGCGCCACGCAGCCATTGGAGAAGAAACTGGTCTCGCGCCGGAAGGTGCGGTCCAGGATCTGGTCCGGCAGGATGAACATGCCGGGCGGCAGGTCTTCCTTGTAGGAGCCAACGGCGGAGAAACTGACAAGGTCGGTCACCCCTGCGCGCTTGAGCACGTCGATATTCGCCCGATAATTGATTCCAGAGGGAGAAAGGCGATGGCCGAGGCCATGCCGTGGCAGGAAAGCGATCTGCGTCTCTCCGATGCGCCCGAAGCTCACCTTGGCGGAAGGCTCGCCCCAGGGGCTGGTGATGGTTTCCTCGCGACGATCGGTCAAACCGGGAAGATCGTAGAGGCCGGAGCCGCCGATAATACCAAGACGCGCTTTCATCTGTGCTCCCGCGAAAAGAAACGTGAGCTAAGCACGGTGATCGAGGCTTGCCAATCCGCTCCTCCGGCTTCAACACCGACCGCTCCTGTTCCGGCCGGGACAGCGTGTCACGCGATCTTCGAAAAGACGCGGGGCTCGTGCTAGAAAGCTTCCTCCTCCGGTCCAGGGACCATCAGCCATGAACTTCACCCCGGCAGAAACGCGCGCGGTCGATGAGCACCATCGCAACGAAAAGGCTCAGGCCATCGTTCGCGTCAGCGTGGCAACAATTGCTTTTGTTTATATCAATGCTGCGAACCTATTTTTTGATCTTGGAAAAGATATATATATCAAGACTGCAAGTCTATTTTTTTGCATTATTATATTTTCTAGCGTTATTCTGTATATTGTAACAAAATTTCCGAAGAAAAGCCATATCCGCCTTGGCTTTACAATGATCCATGATTATTCCGCAATCACCTACACGATGTTCTATGGTGGAGAGAAATTTCTCATTCTCTATGCAATCCTGCTCTGGGCTACGGTCGGGAATGGGATTCGCTTCGGAACCCGTTATCTTCTTGTCGCGGCGATTGCAGCGCTGACGAGTATCGCCGTCAATTATCTGTTCAATCCCTATTGGCGAGACCATCCGTTTGTTACGTTGACGCTGACGGTGACCACCATCATTGTGCCGGCGTACATTCAGGTTCTGATCTTGCAAAGGCGCCTTGCCACCGAGGCGGCGCAGGCGGCCAATATAGCCAAGTCAAAGCTGCTGGCGCAGGCCAGCCATGATTTGCGCCAGCCCATTCATGCGATCAGCCTGTTCACCGCGAGCCTGCGCGAGGCGGGTCTGGGCAAGCGCGAGGCGGATATGGTCGAGAATATCGACCGCTCCCTGCACAGCGTATCCCGGCTCTTCCGCTCGTTGCTGGATGTTTCAAGCCTTGATAGCGGCGCGATCCAGCCGCGGATCGAAGCCGTGGCGCTCGGCCCGCTTTTGGCCGATATCGTCGCCAGGAACCAGAAAGCGGCCGAATGGGCCGGTGTCGAGCTGAGGCTGGTGAAGACCAGGCTGACGGTGCTTTCCGATCCCTCCCTGTTGGCGACAATGGTGCAGAACCTGGTTTCGAACGCGCTCAAATATGCACCGGGGCGCCCTGTGCTGGTCGGCTGCCGGCGACGCGGCGGGCGCCTCTCGATCGAAGTTCATGATTGCGGCAAGGGAATTCCGAAAGAGCATTTGCCGCGCATCTTCGATGATTTCTACCGGGCAATCGATCGTGGGCATGATATTGACGGCGTCGGGCTCGGGCTTTCCATCGTCAAACGGATGGCGGAACGGCTTGATCTGAAGGTTTCCGTGCGCTCCCGCCCCGGCTCCGGCACCAGCATGGCGATCGATGGTTTAGGGCTGACTGCGGCCATCAGCGGCGCGCATCGCGAGGCGGCACCGCGAATTCAGACACCGCTTACAGGTCTGCGGGTCTTGCTGGTGGATGATGACGAGGCCGTCTTGCGTGCCACGACCGATCTGCTCCAGCGCTGGGGATGCGTGGTCCAACCCTCCCGGCATTTGCCGGCGGATGTCGCGCCGTGCGATTTCGTGATCACCGATTTCGACCTCAACTCGGATGCAACGGGTGCCGATTGCATCGCCGCCGCGCGCAGAGGCGGCCAGAAACCAGCCGTCATTGTCTTGACCGGACATGATGCCAGCCGCGTGCGGGATCAGATCCCCGGAGGAGAGGATGTGCCGGTCCTGATGAAGCCCGTACGCCCTGCGGAGCTGCGTTCGGTGATGGTGTCGCTCGTCCTGGCGCGCGCGAATCGTCAGATGCCTGCTTCCGCGCCCTTGACTGCCGCCGCCGCCCGTGTCGACACGCCGAACAATCGCAGCAATGCGGAGACGTGAATACGCACGGTGAACGGTGAGATCCCCAATTCGCGGGCGATTTCCTTGTTGGATTTGCCGGCGATCATGTGGCGCAGCACGTCACGCTGACGAAGGGTCAGCGCGGGGATGCCGCGCTCCCGGGGGGCAGTGCCGCCGGTCGCTGCCGTACGAACAACGAAGGCGCCGTCGCGGATTTCCTCTATGGCGGCCGCGACCTCCGCAGGCGGGACATCCTTGCCGATGAAACCATCCGCGCCTTCCCGCATGGCCCTGTCGATAATATCACGATCATTGACCATCGAGATGATGACGATCGAGGCGCGGGGGAATTCGCGGCGCAAGGCGCCGATGGAGGATTCGACATCCATGCCGGGAAAAAGAAGGTCCAGCATGAAGGTCGAGGGCGGCGTACCCTCCCTGGCGATTTTGAGCACCTCGTCCCAATCCGTTGCTTCCAGCAAAGCCGCGGAAGGGTAGACTCTCTCAAGGACCAGGCGGACGCCTTCCCGGAATACCGGATGATCGTCGGCGATGACGATCCGTTCTCTTTCGATGATTCCGTCAGTCATGCGTCAAAAACGTACCATTCTGGCCGTAGTGCCGTCCTCGTCGGGCATATCCTCGACAAGTCTATCGCCGAAGGTTGCATGCGGGCAAACGCCGTCCCCTTGTGAACGCGCCGTGGAGAGTAACACGGCGACGTAAAAATGCACATACAATACCTCTTTCTGGATGTCTAGAGCTAACCAATTGATAAATAGGTAAATTATCTCCAGGCGGGTGAACGGTTCGGCGTAAGCTTCTGAACGCTGACGCAGGACGCCAAGGGAATATCTGGAGAAACGCCGGTTGAACCAGCCGCAGCATGACCAAGCACAGCATATATCTAAAGGTGTATTTAACGATTAAAATATACTCTTAGTTGAGTCAATATCTGGAGCAGCCATGTTTCAAAGTGTAGGTGCACGTATCCTTGCGCTTCAGGCGCTCTCCGTCGTTCTTGTTGCCGGGCTGGCCTTCATGGCCGATAGCGGCAACCGACGTACGATGGGGCGGCTGAATGAGCTTTATAACGATCGGATCGTGCCGCTGCGCGACCTCAGGCAGATCGGGGATGCCTTTGCGGTCGATATCGTCGATACGGCGCACAAGGTTCGCGGCGGCAGCCTGTCTCCGGCGGAAGCATTGAGCCGTATCGACAAGGCCAAGAAGGTTTCAGAGGAGAGCTGGAAGGCCTATCTCGCGACCAGCTTGACGAGCGAGGAGAAGCTGGTCGCCGATCAAATGGGCAAGGCGATGGAAGCAGCTCTCGCGGGCGTGGGGGAGCTGGTCGGCATTCTCAAGGCCGATGACCGAGGGGCGCTGGCAACCTTCAACGATCGGAAAATGTATCCCTTGATCGAACCGCTCGGCGATCGTCTCGACAAGATCGTTGAACTTCAGGTCCAGGAATCCCGCATTCTCACCTCGACATCCCAACAGGAATTCTCGCGCGCGAGCTGGATTTTCTGGGGGACGGTAGCTGCTATCCTCGCCGTCTTTGCGGTGGGTGTCGCCTATACCCGCCGAGCGATCTCGGCCCGGCTTTCGGCGCTGGCAGGATTGATGCACGATCTCGCCGAAGGGCGGCTCGATCGTGACGTTACTGGGGTCGAGGCGCGTGACGAGATCGGGGCGATGGCCCGTGCCGTGCAGGTTTTCCGTGATTCGGGCATAGAAAAGCAGCGCCTGGAAAGGGAGCGGATCGCTGCGGAGGAAGAGAAGGCGGTACGCAATGCGCAGATAGAGAATGCGCTCGGTACGTTCCGCACCTCCGTGGAGGAAATCCTCGAATCGCTGCGGCGTTCGACGGGATCGATGCGCACGACGGCAGCCGCGCTCAACGAAACCTCCGTTCGCGCCAACGAGCGGGCCGACGCCACCGGAAAAGCCTCCGGTGAGGCAGCCAGCAATGTCCAGACAATCGCGGCGGCATCGGAACAGTTGACCGGCTCGATCCAGGAGATTGCCGGCCAGATTTCAGGTGCAACCACGATCGTTCAGCGTGGAAGCGAGATCGGGCGTGTTGCTTCGAAGGAAATGGGCGCGCTCGCGAGCATGGCCCAGAAGATCGGCGATGTCGTCGGCTTGATCCAGGCGATCGCGGGCCAGACCAATCTTCTCGCCCTCAACGCCACGATCGAAGCGGCCCGCGCCGGCGAGGCAGGCAAGGGGTTCGCGGTCGTGGCGCAGGAGGTCAAGCAGCTCGCTGAACGAACCGCAAATGCGACCGGGGAGATTGCCCAGCAGGTGGCCGGCATCCAAGCCTCCACCAATACGGCCGTGGAAACAATGAGTGAAATGGCCGAACTTCTGCAAACCATCGAATCCGTGACGATTTCGGTTGCAACCGCCGTCGAGGAGCAAGGTGCGGCCACGCGCGAGATTTCGCGTTCGATTCATAATGCGGCGCAAAGCACGGGATTACTCGCCGATGGCATCATCGAGGTGACAGGCGCGATCACGAAAACCAATGAATCAGCAGAGTTGGTCATGACGACCTCCAACCAGCTTTCAGACAATGCCGGTCAATTGACAGAGGTTGTAAAAGCCTTCCTCTTCGCCCTGCGCACCGGGCCTCTTGATCGTCGCAAAAAGCAGGACCCGAACTATAGCGGACCGGAGCGGCGCGGCGCCGGCGTGGCTCAGGCTGCGCCACTCCCGGCGAAACGACTTGCCGCCTGAAGAGGAGCCTTCGCCGATAGCGAAGGCCCGGCTACCTCGTCCATCGCTGATGTTCCGCCTTGGGAAGGCGTGAAAGCGCCGCCGCTTCTGGCTAGGCTTGTGAGGAGCGGCGAGACGGCGAAGCCGGTCCCATCGCGCGCGGCGCTGGCCTCGACCTCGCCGAGCAGCGCACGAAGACCCAGATGATCCGCTTCATGCATGGGGCCGCCGCGATGCGCCGGGAAACCGTGGCCATGGACAGCAATCAGATCAATGTCAGCCGCCGTGGCAGCGACACCTTCTTCGAGAAGTTTGGCGCCTTCATTGGCCATCGCGGCAAGAATGCGCCGCTGGATCATCTCTGGCGTGAAAACGGTTTGCCCCCTGCCTGTCGCAGCGGCATGCGCCCGGATCAGGGTTTCAACCTCGGGATCGGCCTGGCGGTAGCCATGGCGATAAGAATGCCATCCTTTCCCGACGCGACGACCGAAACGGCCCAGCTCGCACAGCTTCTCGACCAGCGGAACGCTGCGCTCGCCCGTTTCCGTCGCTCCATTGCGGCGAAGCCGGGCGCGCCCGGCATCGAGGCCGGCGAGGTCCTGCGCGGCGAAGGGGCCGAGCACCAGCCCGTAACTTTCAAGCGCGCTGTCGATTTCCGCCGGCAATGCGCCTTCTTCCAGCATGAAGAGGCATTGCGCCCGGAAACGATTGAGCAGCCGCCCGCCAATCGTGCCTGCGCGCGGCACGGAGACGATGCCGATCTTCCCGATTTGCCGGCAGAACCCCAAAAGCAGCGCGAGCGCTTCCGGTGTTGAACCGCTATGCCTGCCGATTTCGGCAATGCGCACGCCCTGCATAGGCGAGAAGACCTGCAGAGCAGCAAAACGCTCGGGATGCTGGAGGTCGGCGCAGATCTCGGCAGGATCGGCCAGCGCGGAGAGCGTTGCAATCACGGCCGAGGGGCGGATCAAAGCTTCGAGTTTGGTCAGTAGATCCTGGCGCGCGGCCAATCCTTCGGTGCCCGATTCCAGGACGAGATCCGCGGCCTGGAGCCCAGCCATGTGGCTTGCCAGCCGGATACGCCCGGTGATTTCGGCCCTCTTCGCGGGCGCCCAGCCCTGCGCCTGTGCGGTACGCGCCATCAAGGCCGTCAGCCTCTCCGGCAAAGAGGGGGCCAGGCCAGAAAGGTCGGGACCGATCGTGACGGCCATTCCCGCTTCGGAGGCGCTGATCGCGAGTCCGAGCGCGCTGACGCTCGCGCCGGCGACGCCGAGATGGCGAATACCCGCGAGATCCGGTCGATCGGCCTGCCGCTCTGCCACAAAGAGATGGCGCAAGGCCCGCGACTGGCTTGATGCCGCAAGTTCGAGATAGGCGCGTCGTTCGGCTGGAACGCCGATCGTATAGGGAAGGTGCCTGACCTGCCGGACAAGCTCGATCGCCTTGATCGGCGCGATGCGTCCGCGAGCCTCGCGCTTCACGCGCGCGACCGCGGCTTCCCACTCCTCCGGAGCGACCGGTGGCGGCGCGCGCAACGAGAGCCGGGGCTGCATCTGCCCCGCGAGGCTGCGCGCGAGCCTGATGGCCGCGTTGAGCAGATGGCCCTCCTCGATGTCGTCGACCAACCCGATCCGCCGCGCTTCCTGGGCGCTGATCGCCTGACCGCCGGCGATCAGCGACAGGGCGGCCGTCAAGCCGACAAGGCGTGGCAGGCGTTGTGTGCCGCCAGCCGCGGGAACCAACCCCAGCCGCACCTGCGGCATGCCGATCCTTGCCTTTGGCGCGATGATCCGGCGATGCGCCGCAAGGGCGATTTCGCATCCGCCACCCAGGGCATCGCCCTGCATGGCGACGACCACGGGTTTCGCGGCGGCCTCGATCCGGTCGACCAATTCATGCAGTTGAGGATCGAGCGGTTTCTGGCCGATTTCGCGGATATCGCTGCCACTCGAGAAGAAGTCACCACGCGCTGCAATGACGATGGCAACGATCTCGGGCTCAGCCTCCGATCGCGCAAGCCAATCCGACAAGGCTCTGAGGACGGGCAGGTCCAAGGCATTTTCCGGCGGGCTGTCGAGCTCGACGACAGCAACCCCGTCCCGAATGGTGCGGTGAACAGGCCCTGCCATATGCCCCCGATCCGGCGATCACTCTCAAGAGAAAACAAGAGAACATGAGATGATTTTCCAAGTATGGCTGATTCGGGTTCAAAAATCCGGGAATTCCGACATTCATCCGGGCACGGTGTCAGTCTGTGGAAAATCGCCTCCGGGGCTCATTTTCCCCCTCGCGGAAGGATAATCCTGTGTTGCTACAGGCAAGTGACGGCCCTCTCGCGGCTCCCGCTTGCCCGATACCGGGGGGCGCTCCCGGAGCTTGAGCAATATGCTATGCACGCCTATCCATTGGCAGCTGGTGTGGTATCGGGAGGTTCGATGGCCAATATCGAGATCGAGAGACGTGGCAAGGTTGCCATTCTCACGCTCTGCCGCCGGGAGCGGCGCAACGCGCTCGACGAGAGCACGATCGGGGAGATCGATCGCTTCTTCGATCGCCCGGACCCGGCCATCCGGGCGGTTGTCCTGCGTACGGATGGCGATCATTTCTGCGCGGGGCTTGATCTTCAGGAGCATTACGAACTCGATCGCGGGCCGGTCGAGTTCATGCGCATGTGCCAGGGCTGGCACCGCGCCTTCGACAAGATGCAGTTCGGTTCCATCCCGGTTATCGCGGCGATGAAGGGCGCGGTTGTCGGTGGCGGGCTTGAGCTTGCCGCCGCCACCCATGTCCGCGTCGCCGAGCCCTCGACCTTCTTCGCCTTGCCGGAGGGGCAGCGCGGCGTGTTCACCGGGGGTGGTGCGACAGTGCGCGTCGCGCGCATCATCACGCCGGCGCGGATGATCGACATGATGATTGCGGCTCGGACTTACGATGTGAAACGCGGGTTCGATTGCGGGCTTGTGCATGAAATAGTGGGTGAGGGCGAGGCGGATGCGCGCGCGCTCGCCATCGCGGAGGCCGCCGCCGAACATTACGACATTACGAATTTCGCGATCCTCACCGGCATTTCGCGCATCAACGATATGTCGACTACGGACGGGCTTTTCGCCGAATCGTTGCTCGCCGGCATGGTGATGACCAACCCGCAGCTGCGCCCGAGTCTCGAGGCCTTCTTCGCCAAGAAGGCGCCCCGGCTCGAACCCAAGGGGGAATGACGTCGGCCTCAAGATCGAAATCGGCTCTTGCCTTCCCCCGCCGGCGCGATTACCTCTCCTGTCATCGCGGGTGTAGCTCAATGGTAGAGCAGCAGCCTTCCAATCACAAAAATTGAGTTCTCCATAGTTTTCCTGAGCGTGCTTTTGCATCCAGGAAACACAAAGCGTATTCGCTTTACGTAAAAACAGCCCTACGGATTTTGCCGTTGCTCTCTTGAGCGCGCTACACATCTGCTACACGGGGCTTGAAACATGTCATCTGTCAAATTTACGAATGCTACGCTGGAGAAATTCCTTTCGGCTCCAAACCCGGAAGGGAAGCGTCGCACCATCTGGGATAGCGAGGCGCGGGGTTTGGGTGCCTATCAGACCAAGAATGGCGTCTGCACGCTGTTTGCTCATTATCGTCTCGCCAACGGTGTGCAGAGGAAGCAGGTTTTGGGGCGCTTCAAGGAAATCCCGCTCGATGAAGCGCGCCACCTTGCGCAAAAATACCGCGTAGCAGCCAAGCAGGGCATTGACCTCGCTGGCGAGCAGAAGTGGAAAGAGCCTTCCAAACAAGGCCTGACCATTGAACAGGCATATAAGGAATTCACGGAGGCGCAGCACCGGCGTGAGAACTCCCCCAACACGATCCGCCTGAACGGCTATAACTGGCGCAATCATCTCAGCCAGTATCAGGATCGAGAGATGGCGTCCGTCAGCAAGCATGATGTGCGAGCGTGGCACAAGGAGTGGGGCAAGAGCGGCCCCACCGTCGCCAATCAAACGGCTCGCTTGTTCCGCGCCATCTATAACTACGCGGTGAAATTCCATGACGATCTGCCGCCCAACCCGTGTTCGGCGGTGGATTATTTCAAGGAGGTCAACAATCGCCGCCTGATCGCAACCAAGGACTTACCGGCATGGCGCAAGAAGGTGGACGGCCTGCCGAACCCGATCCGGCGCTGCTATTGGCGGTTTTTGGCACTCACGGGCTTGCGACGGATGGACGCCGCCAGCGTGCGCTGGGATGAGGTTTTCGAAACGCATATCCATCGCCCCAATCCCAAGGGCGGAAAGGACAAGGCCTTTGATGTGCCGATTACGGCACCGTTGCGGGCGCTTCTCGAAGAGGCCAAGGCGGCGCAAAAGGTGCTGTATCCGGCCAGCCCGTATGTGTTCCCGGCTGACTCGAAATCAGGTCATATCTCGACCGGTCAAGAGCAGAAATTCATGCCCGGCTGCGCCCCGCATGACTTGCGGCGCACCTATGCCACGGCGTGCGTCGAGGTTGGTGTAGATCCTTACACGATCAAGCTGCTGAACCGCTCCGGGTTTGCCGGAGGCTCCAACTTACAAATAGGATGGAGCCATGACGAGCAAAACGACGAACAAGTTTTCACCCGAAGTCCGCGCCCG